>Ga0209960_1000028_pt1 | contig 708965 bp, 477 predicted proteins | sample ThiBiot_500_plan_2_FD_183947 | JGI IMG/M metagenome (GOLD analysis project Ga0209960, IMG submission 183947) | Wastewater bioreactor microbial communities from Cape Town, South Africa - Thiocy_expt_500_plan (SPAdes) | ecosystem: Engineered > Bioreactor > Thiocyanate-remediating >...
ATTATGATATTTATTATGATATCTATTATAATATTTATAATATCTATTATAATATTTATAATATCTATTATGATATTTATTATGATATCTATTATAATATTTATTATGATATCTATTATAATATTTATTATGATATCTATTATAATATTTATAATATCTATTATGATATTTATTATGATATCTATTATAATATTTATAATATCATAATATTTATAATATTTATAATATCATAATATTTATAATATTTATAATATCTATTATAATATTTAAAATATCATAATATTTTAAAAACTAATAACGTTAATAATATCATCGTATAGTTTCTATAATAATTATCGTACATGCTATAATAATTATCGTACACGCTATAATAATTATCGTACATGCTACAATAATTATTGTAAAATATCCAGTATTATTATCTCGTGGGCTACATAATAATTGTATAAATTGGAAAAATAATTATCGTCAAGTTGTAAGAATTGCAATAGTATAAATTTTTAGAAATATTGTTTGTTTTTGGTAAACAATATTTTTTAGTGTTTTGAGAATTTTTTAGAGTACAGAGTCCAAATTTATATATAAAAAGAAATTTACATTTTACGTATATGGTATTATTTTAACTCTCAAAAATTTTTTTATTTAACGAATTTTCGTATAAGTTTTGAGTATTACAATCGTATAAAGTTACGTAATTATAACAGAACAACTTTGCAGAATAGCGATCCTGTAAAGAGTTATATTGCAGGTTAGCCGAATTAGAACTGTATAATATTGCACAATGATTATCTTTCGTATTTGCAGAATAATTATCGTTTAAGTCGCTTGAAAATTATCTTTAAAGTTGAAGAATCACAGTTCAAGAGTACAGAATAATTATCGTTCAAAATTAAATAAATACTGCAATACATGTTTTTAGAATAATCACTATATTTTCAGAATTATTACTTGTATCATGAATAATTATGTATAAATTTTCAAAATAATTACAGTGCACGTTTCAAGAATTATAATTTGATTGTTCTGAATAATTATTATATATTATTGCACAATTAATATACATAAACTTATAAATTACAAATCATATAATTAATTATAGTACAAATTTACAATAGTTTAAGTTACAATACAATTATCTCTTAAATCACATGATTGTTATTTGTAAAATAACTGAGCTATAATAGTTTAATATGACAGAATAATTATTGTATAAGTCTGTAGAATTATTATCACACATGTTCTCGGAATAATTATCGTATAATGTTCTGGAATAATTATCGTATATTTCCTGAATAATTATCGTATCATGTTCTCGGAATAATTATCGTATAAGTTTCAAGAATAATTATCGTATAAGTTTCAAGAATAATTATCGTATAAGTTTCAAGAATAATTATCGTATAATGCTCTGGAATAATTATCGTATAAGTTTCAAGAATAATTATCGTATAAGTTTCAAGAATAATTATCGTATAATGCTCTGGAATAATTATCGTATCGTGTTCTGGAATAATTATCGTATATTTCCTGAATAATTATCGTATAGTGTTCTGGAATAATTATTGTATATTTACCGAATAATTATCACACGGATTAAATACTATGAAATTATACAATAATAATGATATCAACTTGTAAAATTATAATAGTATATTTTACTATACTAATGTTATACTATTATACAATTATCATGGTATATGTTTTAGAATTGCTATTAGTACGAGTAAGTTAATTATAACCATATAAAGTTCCAGAATAATTATAGCACAAGATTACATAACTGTATAAGGTCGCAGAATAATTATTGTATTGTATTGTGTTACATAATTATTATCGTATAATTCACGGAATTATGATACGATAAACTCATATAGGTTATAGTATAACTTTTATAGTGAGAGTTCTACAAATTAGTATTGTAAATAATAAGAATAATTATGTAGCGTAGCGATTCAGATATGATTTTCCTTATTGATTTGCATATGAATAATTGTGTGACTTAAGACTTGAGCCATATAATTAAATTGTCATGAAAATAATATGGCTAAGATATTATTTTTCATATCGATTTCCATATTATTTTTCATATCGATTTCCTTATATTCTTTCCTATAATAATGAATAAAAATATAATTGTATCGTATCAAATAAGATTTTCACCAACGTATCTTCTTAACTTCTTCTCAAAACTTACTAAGCTCTTAAATAAAATTTTGTGTATACGACATTATAAAATTTTATTATAAGTTTAAGGAAGTCGATAAATTAAAGTCAATGTAATACGAGTAATCGTATATTACTGGTATTACTTAGATGTAAAAAGGATTACCATATTATTTTCCATAAGAATAATTCTGCAACTTAACGATTGAGATATTATTTTTATCGATTGCCATGTTATTTTATAGATCGATTAAGATAATATTTTACATGATGATGTAATTAAGTAACAAATATATTTATTAATGTTTTAACAAGTACTGTATTTAGTCTTATTGCAGTTGTAGTAATTATTAATGTTACGATAAAATTAGCTTACAACTTTGTGGAATTTTAATTAAATTTATTATTTTGTTGTCTTTAATTTATATTATTAAAGACAACATCCTTCCTATAATTTACAGGAACATTTAGGAAATAATATATTATTTATTGAAAACATCATACAACACAAATATATAGTTAAATTATTCATCATTCATCATTCATCATTCATCATTCATCATTATCAAAAGTATAAGTGTTTTTAATTAAATCGTAAATTAAATCGTCACCAGGAATTCTCCAATCTTCAATATATATTATAGATAAACATTCAATGTATTTTGCAACAAGTTTATGAAATATTTTTTGCAAAAATATATTAATTTTTTTTAATATAAGTCGGATAGAATTTTGATTATATTGTTGAAAACCATATTCATGATGATAGATTGATGGCAGTTTATCTAAAAAAATATTCCAATTGTTAATACTCAATGAGTTGTTTAATTTTTCTATTCCCAAAACAGGATAAAAATTTAAATCTAGATTGTATTGATAGTTATTTTTCTCGGTTATTATTTGGCTTAGATTTACTAATATATAGTAGAAAACATATGGATATTTACTTATTTTTTCATAATCTAATGTCCATTTATCTTCCAAAACATAATATTTAGGTATATTCTCCAATACTATATTTTTTGTTATTTTATCTAATTTTTCTACGTTGATATATTTCAGCATTTCATTGTATGTTTTATATTCATCTTTTATTGATATTAGATACTTATCCACAAAATGATCCGATATTCTATTCACAATATATCTCACTAATATTTTATCTGCGAATATCATCAATTTAGTTAATCCATCCGATATTATATCTTCTATTTCTATTGTTTTTATATTGTTTCTATATTTATTTAAATATTCTTTTATATAGTCACTATATATAACATTTAAAAATAATTCCCATGTCTCTTTATCTATCTCTACTATTTCTTTTATATTTTGTTTGCTTTCCATCATTCCACCTGTACACATCATTCTTATGTAATCTGATATGTATATTATATTTGAATTAAGGTCATATACTATGTTTTCTACCTTTATTTTAATATCTATTGTATCTCTAAAATATTCTAGCTTCCATAACTCCATTTTTAATTTACTTTATTCTTCTCTTTTGTCCATTATTCTTTTTTATATTGTACCCTCTTTTCTTATTCCCTTTGATTTTATTTCTATTTACTTATTCTATTATTACCCATACAGTATTATTATTTGTATATGAATCACTATATATGTATGTAATTATAAAACTCTATTAATATAATTATGTAACCTGGTAATATATCATGTAAATAGTATATCAATTTTATGTTTCCCTAAAATAATATTTTATCTTTCCCTAAAATATTATTTTATCTTTCCCTAAAATAATATTTTATGTTTCTCTAAAATAATATCTTATCTTTCCCTAAAATATTATTTTATGTTTCTCTAAAATAATATTTTATGTTTCTGCAAAATATTTTTCAATCATTTTATTCTTTACATATATTTTCTGTTCGTTTTATAGTTCTGTAAAATATTATCCTAATAGTTTTATAAAATATCTTAATACTTTTATTGTTTTGTAAAATATTATCATAATCATTTTATAGTTCTGTAAAATATATTATATTCATACTTTATATTCATACTTTATTGATATGTAATATATATTTGTTAAAAATTTTAACAATATTAAAATTTCTTACGATATTAAAATCTTTATATCGTTTACCTTCATCTGGAAAATAATCTAATGTACCTGATTCAATGAATTTTATACCATTTATAATAACCATTAATTCGTCAACTCGGTAATAATGAGTTTCAAGTTTAGCTTTATAATTGTATTTTTTTACAATTCTGGAAGGGTGATATAATTTTATACTATCAAGCGGAATTCCAAAATTACCTAAATAATTCTTACATATTTCAATAAAAGATAATTTTAATGGATTAGCTGTATGTATTTGAACACAATCATTTTCGTAACAATAATTATTGAATTTATCTATTGTGAAATTTATAGGTTTTACCAATATACGTTCATCAATATATGATATATATTTTTCAATATAGCAAAGTCTAATATCTTTATAATTTTCATTATCCAATTCAATAATTTTCTTATAATCATCGGATTTAGAATCCTCAAAATTACAACAAGGTTTATAATGATAAATTATTTCTCCAACTATTGAAGAAAAATTTATTGGCAATAAATATTTCAAAAAGTCGTATATTTGGCAGCTTTCTTCAAATCCAAATGTTCCATATTTTAAATCATGTATTTTAAAAGCAACTGATACTAATGATCTACTTATTGGAAATTCAATATGTATCTCCTCTTGTTTAAAATTATTTGCGTTGTCTATTGCTTTTTGAAAAAACTCATATCTTTTCAATAATTCTATTTCTTGTATATATATTTCATCGTTAATCCAAAATTCTAAATATTTATCTGATTTCATTTATTCACATATTTATTTTTTTTTTTATTAATATTTTATACCCTTATTATGTTACATAGATATTCAAGTTTTTAATCAGAAATAATAATATATATTATCATATGAATGATTTGATTAGTCGTTCGTTGTTTATAGTATTAGTAATATTAAATAAATATATTACTAATACTATAAACAACGAAATAATTTTAATTAGGGACAATATATTTCTTATATATCGATCAAGATAATATTTTACATATCGATTTTCATATATTTTACATATCGGTTTTCATATATTTTACATATCGGTTTTCATATATTTTACATATCGATTTTCATATATTTTACATATCGATTTTCATATATTTTACATATCGGTTTTCATATATTTTACATATCGGTTTTCATATATTTTACATATCGGTTTTCATATATTTTACATATCGATTTTCATATATTTTACACATCGGTTTTCATATATTTTACATATATTTTACATATCGATTTTTATATCGGTTTTTATATATTTTACATATCAGTTTCATATATTTTACATATCGGTTTTCATATATTTTACATATATTTTACATATCGGTTTTTATATCGGTTTTTATATATTTTACATATCGGTTTTTATATCGGTTTTTATATATTTTACATATCAGTTTCATATATTTTACATATCAGTTTCATATATTTTACATATCAGTTTCATATATTTTACATATCGGTTTTCATATATTTTATACAATACCCAAGATTTCGAAAAGTCAAATAATATTTTGAGCGTAAATTATTATATAATTTTATATAATTTTATATAATAATTATCTTGTTTTATGTTCAAAGATAATACTATATTTATAGCTAATATGTAAAATATAAAATAGTTAACCAAATTAACATTGGTTTTGTTATATATTGTATTCTTTTCCATAAATTTTATCTCATCCCATAAACTTTATCGTATTGTATTCTTTTCCATAAATTTTATCTCATCCCATAAACTTTATCGTATTGTATTCTTTTCCATAAATTTTATCTCATCCCATAAACTTTATCGTATTGTATCGTATTGTATTCTTTTCCATAAATTTTATCTCATCCCATAAACTTTATCGTATTGTATTCTTTTTCATAAACTTCATTTTATTCTTTTTCCATAAAGCTTGTAAATATTGGATAATGATAGTTAATACAATTTATTTTTTGATAGAATTTTATTGTCATGAGAAATGTTATTTGAGAAAGCTAAATATGGTATGAATATTTGAATATAAACAGACCATTGAAGAATTGTGATAAAATAATAAAATTGAAAATAAAAATTTTATAAGAGTTATAAACTAGTGTTTGTCAACATAATTAATACTGTAATGGCTCGATAAACGGCCCTGCTAACAAAAAATTAAGTATTTAAAGATTTTTTATAGTAAATTTTAATCCGTAAACACAATTTAATGTTATATATACTATTATTCAATAAATTTGTGTAACCCACAAGATAATTATTATGTACAATTATATGATAATTATGGCAATAAAACTCATTATTAAAGTCTATAATGAGTTTTATATTATTGATTTTGTGATTTATTTTCTTAAAATTGACGATAGCAAAAATTAACGATAATTTTAGACTTAAATTAAACAAATTTGTGGGATTTGTCTGTTTGCAAGATCATTTACGAGCTATTATAATGGTTAATATGTTGACAAACACTAGTTTATAACTCTGCAAAATTTACAAATTTCAAATTTATTATTTTAATAAGTTATTAGAAATAGTGAAATATTGTACAAAGCAAACCATAAGATATACGATACGATACGATAAAGTTTATGGGATGAGATAAAGTTTATGGAAAGAATACGATAAAGTTTACGCAAAAGAATACGATAAAGTTTACGCAAAAGAATACGATAAAGTTTATGGAATGAGATAAAATTTATGGAAAAGAATACAATAAAGTTTATGAGAATACAATAAAGTTTATGAGAATACAATAAAGTTTATGAGAATACAATAAAGTTTATGAGAATACAATACGATAAGCTTTATAGAAAAGAATATGTTATAGCTTACAAAAATAATATAGGCTTCATGATAATAAGATAAGATTTATGATAATACTATAAACTTTATAATGCAATAAGCTTATGAGAATACTATAAACTTTATAATACAATAAGCTTTATAATACAATAAGCTTTATGGAAAAGAATACGATAAGCTTCACGAAATATGATAAGCTTCACGAAATATGATAAGCTTCATGAAATATGATAAGCTTTATAAAAATACAATAAGTTTTATGGAAATACAATAAGTTTTATGGAAAAGGATACGATAAGCTTTATGGAAATACAATAAGTTTTATGGAAAAGGATACGATAAGCTTTATGAAAATACAATAAGTTTTATGAAAAAGGATACGATAAACTTTATAATAATATGATAAAGTTTATGGAAAAGAATACGATAAATTGTATTATAATGCGATAAACTTTATAATAACACAATAAAGTTTATGAAAATACGGTAAAGTTTATGAGAATACAATAAAGTTTATGAGAATACGATAAAGTTTATAATAATACAATAAACTTTATAATAATGCGATAAACTTTATAATACAATAAAGTTTATAATAATACAATAAAGTTTATAATAATACAATCAAGTTTATAATAATACGATAAACTTTATAATACAATAAAGTTTATAATAATACAATCAAGTTTATAATACAATAAAGTTTATAATACAATAAAGTTTATAATAATACAATCAAGTTTATAATAATACGATAAACTTTATAATACAATAAAGTTTATAATAATACAATCAAGTTTATAATACAATAAAGTTTATAATACAATAAAGTTTATAATAATACAATCAAGTTTATAATACAATAAAGTTTATAATAATACAATCAAGTTTATAATACAATAAAGTTTATAATAATACAATCAAGTTTATGAGAATACGATAAATTTTATTGAGTAGAATACGATAAAATTTGTAGAATAGGATAAATTTAATGGAATATAATGCGATAAAGTTTATGGAACGTAATACGATGTTGTTTATAAGAATACGATAAACTTATAGAACAAGATTTATGAAAAAGAATGCGATTAAGTTTATGGAAAAGGATACGATAAAGTTTATGGAAAAGAATACGATAAAGTTTATCGAAAAGGATACGATAAACTTTATGGAAAAGAATACGATAAAGTTTATGGAAAAGGATACGATAAAGTTTATGGAAAAGAATACGATAAAGTTTATCGAAAAGGATACGATAAACTTTATGGAAAAGAATACGATAAAGTTTATCGAAAAGGATGCGATAAACTTTATGGAAAAGAATACGATAAAGTTTATCGAAAAGGATACGATAAACTTGCGCAAAAGAATACGAAAGTTTATGGAAAAGAATACGAAAAAGTTTATGGAAAATAATACGATAAAGTTTACGCAAAAGAATACGATAAAGTTTATGGAAAAGAATATGATAAAGTTTATCGAAAAGGATACGATAAAGTTTACGCAAAAGAATAAAATAAAGTTTATAAGAAAAGAATACGATAAACTTTATGGAAAGGATACAATAAAGTTTATGAGAATACGATAAACTTTGCGACAAAACGATAAATTTTATAGAATACATTAAATTTTATAAGAATACGATAAACTTTATGGAAAAGAATACGATAAACTTTATGGAAAAGAATACAATAAAGTTCATGGAACAGAATACGATAAACTTTACACGAATACGATAAACTTTATGATAAAACGATAAACTTTATAGAATACAATAAATTTTATAAGAATACGATAAACTTTATGGAAAAGAATACAATAAAGTTCATGGAACAGAATACGATAAACTTTATGATAAAACGATAAACTTTATAGAATACAATAAATTTTATAAGAATACGATAAAGTTCATGGAACAGAATACGATAAACTTTATGATAAAACGATAAACTTTATAGAATACAATAAATTTTATAAGAATACGATAAAGTTTATGGAACAGAATACGATAAACTTTACGCAAAAGAATAAAATAAAGTTAACAGAATAAAATAAAGTTAACAGAATAAAATAAAGTTAACAGAATACGATAAACTTTACGCAAAAGAATAAAATAAAGTTAACGAGAATACGATAAACTTTACGCAAAAGAATAAAATAAAGTTAACGAGAATACGATAAAGTTTAAGAGAATACGATAAAGTTTATGAGAATACGATAAAGTTTATGGAAAAGAATACGAAAAGTTTATAAGAATAAGAAGTTTATAAGAATACGAAAAAGTTTATGGAAAAGAATACGAAAAGTTTATAAGAATAAGAAGTTTATAAGAATACGAAAAAGTTTATGGAAAATAATACGATAAAGTTTATGAGAATACGATAAAGTTTATGGAAAAGAATACGAAAAGTTTATAAGAATACGATAAAGTTTATGGAAAATAATACGATAAAGTTTATGGAAAATAATACGATAAAGTTTATCGAAAATAATACGATAAAGTTTATCGAAAATAATACGATAAAGTTTATGGAAAACAATACGATAAAGTTCACGGTGCATACAATGGCGGTATTTATCATGAAAAGTTAAAATAATATAAGAAAACATAAGTACATATATAATAATGCAACAAATGATAAATAAATAAAATTGAAAATTTGAACTTTTTAACGAAGTTTTCAAACGGGAGACATGTACTTCCTTTATCTATTTTAGATAAAGAAATCTTCAATATGTGAACGAATATGTGAACGAATATGTGAACGAATATGTGAACGAATATGTGAACGAATATGTGAACGAATATGGTGAATATATGACAATAAAATATTAATATGTGAATTAAGAGAATATTTCATTTTAGATATCGCAGTAGATATCTGAAATATGCGCGAAATAATTTAATTTTCGATGTAGTTTTTTATTGGTTTGCAATTTTTATGTTCAGAAAAATTATGGTTAATTAACGATCAGTTTTATAGAATTAATCAATGAAGGAATCCATAAAGTGATAATATCTGTAGATTTTAAGAACTATATTAGTATTATATCAAGATAATTTTATGAAAAATCAGATATTTAGAGATTATCTTGAATAATTATTACTTTTTGAGAAATAATAATTATCGTATCATATTTTTTAATTACGGTAATTAAAAATAATAGGAATTAAAGTTAAATAATATACAATTTGTTATCAATATCAGAACTGTGATAACAAATTATAACTTATATAGTTGAAGTAAATTAATATAAAGAATTAAATAGTTGTTAAAAATAGTAACGAGAATAAATAAAAATAATGTGTATGAAAAAAGGTATAAATATATATTTTGTATAGGAGAAGAGAATGAAAGAGAAAGAGAAAGAAGAATAGAGATAAAAAAGCACAAAAAAGAAGAAAAGAAGAGGAAAGATAAAAGGGGAAAAGAGTTAAGAAGAATGGAAAAGAGAAAGATTAAAGAAAAAGAATAAAAATAAAGGAAGGATAAAGAGGAAATGAGAAAAAGAGAGGAAGGAGAGAAATAGAAACAAAAAGGGGGCAAAAATGATTAATGTCTTTGTTTCATAAAAAATGAGTGTCAAAAATAGCTCCTTCCGATCTTTTTTCCTCCTTCTCTCTTTTTCTCACCCCTTCTCCTTCTTCCTATTTTTTCTTTCTTCTATTTCTCTCATTCATTTTTCTTCTTCCTATTATTTACTCCTTGTTTATTTTTATCATCCATTTTTCTCTTTCTTTGATAGTTTTATCTCTATTTTCATATTTCGTTTTCCTTTTTCTCTTTCTTATATTAATACTTTTTTGTCCGTATTTATCTATTTAATTCTTTTTCCTTTTTTTTTTGCTTATTTTATATTATTTTTCATTTATATAATAATATTTTTTATAAATATATATACATTTCATTTTTCATTTGTATATATGTTTTATCACTCGTTAACCTGTTGTATCTTTATTATTTTTTAATAAATCGATATATTTTCAGATATATTTCCATTATTTCTATTATTCCTATTTTAAATATTTTTCGTTCTATAAATTGTGTTTCTTTTTGGTTCTTTGAGTTTTCTCAAATATATTAATTTATTAAAATGTTCTGACCCAAATTATTTTATTTTGTATTTAATTATCTTTCCTTTGATTCCTATCTCTTATCAAGTTCTCAATTCTTAGTGTATAACATTATTATTCCAAAATTCCAAAAAAACATTAAAATTATGTATCGTATAAATATAAGAGATAATGTTAAGATAAATTCAGATTTTTGAATTTATCGGATAAATTAAATATTTACACTATTAATTAGTCTTAATTAAGAAGATTCTGAAACGCTAACGAAAATATTGCAGACCAATGCAAATTCCATGTTTTTTTTGGAATTTTGGAATGATAGTGTTATATACTAAAAATAATATTTATAATTTAATATATTAAACAAGGGTAAAATAATAACAATAGATATGATGAATTGAAAGTAATATAATTAAAATAAATATTTATTTTAATTATGTTTATTATGGAGAATTTGTATCTGATGAATCACTACCCGAATATTCATTGCGTTCTTTTTTATTCAATCTGGTACCGAATCCAAATATTTTCAACTCTTCCAGTTCTCTTAGTTGACTGGGAGTAACATGATCTTTATCTTTCTTTGTTAAATAGTAAAATCGTTTGCGTTTCTTTTCAATATCGATTTGAGATAAACTATTTAAATCATTTAAAACTTTTTGATTAATTGATATGATGTTCTGAATATTAGTTAATTTTTCATCGTGATTAATAGTATCGGTTTTTATAATATCAAGAACTTTATTGAAAACTTGTTCGAATAATGGTTTCATTCTATTTTTTTTCAGATATCTATGTATTTTTTTTCCAATTTTATCCATTTTTCAGATTAGAATAAAGCAGGAAAAATAAAGAAAGAAATAAGGAAAAAAAATAGAAAAAAACAGTAAATATTAAGGTCGATCAAAATGAGCACAGAAAAGAATGTTTTGATTGAGCTTGATATTTCGTTTATTTGTAATGTTTTTGGAGGAGATGAAGGCTTGATGTTATATATTTTAGAAAAAAAGAAAGATGATATTAAAATAACAGATTTATGTAAATATAGAGGTTATAGATGGAATGAATCAGAAGCTATTTGGGAAAAAATATACAAATGTCAATTATTAAAACATGTTCCTGAATTACTAGAAAAAAATATTCTAATTTATATATCAAATAAAAGGATATTAATTAATTGTCTTGATAAAGAAACACAAAAAGAAGAAATTCAAAAGCACAAAGATTCTATAATAAAATTGGAAAAGGTTCTAAAACATGTTAGAACAGAATATGGTCAAAGATCTATAATTAATCTTATGTTACCTAATTTATATGATGAAAATTTTATTGATCGTCTTGACAATAGTGAATATAATATTGATTATTTTCCCATATCAAAGCGTAGAGTTGTTTATCTTCCTGATTCAACTCTACATGAACGAAAAAGAAACCATTATTTTACTCATTATAGAGATGTTGATATTGTTGATGAACCAGATAAATATTTGAATGTTGTTAATTTTATGAAGCGTATCAGAATGTGTAATAATCTAGATGATAGTAATGATATGTATAATTTATCTCACATTTTGGCTGGTGCTTCTCTTTCTGGTCGTCGTCATGATAAAAATATTCTTATATGGTATGGAACAGGTAATAATGCAAAAGGTACTAGTAATTATATTACTTCAAAAATTCTCGGTAATTTTTATCTGTCTTCACCTCCTTATATTTTTATAGATCATGGTAAGGCATCTGCTGGTACTCATCAAAGTTATCTTGAAACTCTTCGTGGTAAACGTTATTTTAATTTTGCCGAACTCAAACAAACTGACCGTTTAAACGAAAGTTTATTAAAATCTGTTTGTTCTTCTGTTGATACTCTTAGTATCCGTACAGCTGGTTCTGAAAATACACATACTCTTCGTGTTTATGGTCTTCCTTCTCTTGAAACTAATTGGATACCCAATATAACTATTAGTGATAAAGCTCTTGTTGATAGACTCAGAATTATCTTTTGCAATGCTAAATTCGTTTCTCATAATAATCCTGATCCAAATAAACTCGAATTTAAAGCTATGTCACAATCTGATTTGGAAATTTTTATACAAGAACATCTCAACTCTCTTTTTTTATGGTATCTTGACGGATGTCGTCTTTATTATCAAAATAAATGTAATATCTCTTTTCCTTCCATTTGTCTAACTGAAAAAGCTTCTCTTCTTAACGAACAAGATTATAATTCTCAAATTTTTGATGATATTTGTACTCTTGATCCTCCTGTTACTAATACAACTATTACCATACCTAAACATTATGCTTGTAAAAATAACATTTACCAGCGCTATATTATGGAAATTAAAAATAATCCAAAATTTCCTAAAAATGATGTTCTCATTAAAAAAAAATTTATTGAAAGATTTAATTCCTATCTTGAATCACATAATTGTTTATATCCCCATAACGATAATAAAAAACGATTTATTGGATGGTCCTTCGTTTCTATTTCTGTTTCTTAAATATTTCCCAAATATATTTTAATTTATAATATATTTGTTCACTATATTTTAATTTATAATATATTTGTTCACTATATTTTAATTTATAATATATTTGTTCACTATATTTTAATTTATAATATATTTGTTCACTATATTTTAATTTACACTATTTGTTCACTATATTTTAATTTACACTATTTATTCACTATATTATTTTATAATCTATTATTTTATAATCTATTATTTTATAATATGAATTCTTTCTCATATCTTATTCTTATTTTTTTACTTGATAATGTATCCATTCCAAAATTCCAAAAAAAATATGGAATTTGCATTGGGTTGTAATATTTTCGTTAACGTTTCCTAACTTCTTAATTTTCATTAATATAATCTAAGTTTATATTAATCAGAAGATCAATATTACATTCAACTTTATATAACAGTTATAAAATACAACTTGGATAAATTAAGAAGATTTAAAAGCGCTTGCGAAAATATTACAACCTAATATGAATTCCATGTTTTTTTTGGAATTTTGGAATGGATAATACTATATACTGAAAAAACAATATTTTTATTCCAATGTATCTAAATAGAATACGGATACATTGGAATAAAAATATTATATTTGAGAATATTTTTAATTCATCATGTTCGCTAAATAGTAAAATCTCTTTTTTTTACTTTTAGTTTGAGATTAATTATTTAAATAATTAGAAACTATGGTTAATTAAATATACATATATGGAAATACAAGGGGACATCAATATAAATTATTGATATCCCCTTGTAAATAATATCTATGCTAATATATTAAATTTGTTATTCTTGTATGTTTATTAGTATATTTTGCTATGTGATAATTCATTATTTTAATCTTTATTAAAAACACTGTACTTACATAACACGACAATAAACGGATCACATACGATATTACCTCTTATAATTTAGTAATATCGCAATTTTATCGTTTTGTTACTTTTATATGTTACTTTTTATAGTATTTTTCTGAAGTATTTTTATCTGAAGATTTTTCTTTTATTTAATTTGATACTGCAAATATTTTTATTATTGATGTTCTCTTAATTGCTAGGATTTTTATCTTTATTTATTCGCAAAAGAGTAAAAAATTTTGCGTTTCCTTATATTGTTTTACATAATATTTAATTTAAAGTAGATATAATTTAAATAATAGTATATTAGTATTAATAAGACTAATAGATATAATTTTGGTGTAAATATTTAGGATAATTACACTAAAAATGAAAAAATAAGATAATTTTATTGTTAAAATAAATAATAGAATGTTACCCAGTGAAATATATGAATTGATAGGTAGTAATTTAACATTTATGGAACACTATAACGTTTTAAAAATGGGAGAAATAAATGATCAAATAATGAAGGAATTCAAAAGGAGCTACGAAAATAATTTTAAATATGTTTTTATGAATAAAATTAAAAACATAGTTGACGATCCTGATGAATTTTGTGAAAAATTAAAGGAAAATAAATGTATAATAGCTGGTTCATTTATATTAGATTGTATACTTGATACGGATTTTTCTAACGATATAGATATTTATTCAAGAGTAGTGAATAAAAGTATAAATAATGAAAATGAAAATATAGATATTAAAGAAATACCAACTTCGGAATTTCATAATTATCCAGCAGTTGATACAGAATTTTTTAATTTTCTTGTATACTTGAAAAAAATAGGAGCAAAAAAATGTAATGGTGGAAATGTAACAATAGGACCTAATATTACAAGACATCCACTGTTTCATACCAGGAATTATAGAATGAAAGATAAAAAGATACAATATATTATAATAACTAAAAAACCATCTGAATTTATAGAATCAATTTTTGATTTTGATATATGTAAAAATTATTTTGATGGCGAGAAACTTTATATCAAAAATATAGATAAATTAATTAATAAATATGATGTTTACAAACCAACTTACGCACTTGTAAGATATTTATATCAATCACAAAACGAAAATGAAAATGAAAATGAAAATAGTGCTGATATTAGAATAAATAAATACACCGAGAGAGGTTTCAAAATTGACAAACACCATAATTTTGACTTTATAGATAAAATTTTTAATGAACTAGGGGAAAGTTATGTTAAATCATTCAAATCACCTACTTCACCAGAAGAACATCAAGATATATTAGATAAAATTTATTATAGTTTAAAAGAATTTTATTAGTTATTATATAGGTATATAATAAGGAAAACGTTTTAGTAACACAATGTTTAATATTGTGGAATTATGAAAATAGCATTATTTATTTTAAAAGCGATTTATTAAGTTTAATAAAAATTTAATAAAGGTGAATATTAATTATCTTGAATTATGAATTAATATAAAATAATGATACTAGAAGATATTATTGTAATTGTGTCAAAATATTTATCGACAAAGGAGATAATAAAAATGTCGTTAACATGTAAAAATTATAAAAGTATATTATTGAGTAAAGAAGTATTATATAATAAATGGTTCAGGTTGAGTAAGAAAATTAAAAGTCTAAAATTTATTAAAAAGTTGGAGTACAAAGTACATAACCTGAGTCTAAACCAAAATAAAAATATTAAAGACGATGATTTTAAATATCTGAAAGGGATTATTGGACTTGATATGTCGTCATGTTATCAAAAAACAATCACAGACAAAGCATTTGAATACTTAAAAGGTATTTATTATCTTAATATGGTAAATTGTTATCAAGAGACAATTACAGATAAAGCATTTGAAAATCTAAGAGGTATTAATACTTTAGATATATCGTATTGTTATCAAGAGACAATAACAAATAAAGCATTCGAGAATTTAAAAGGTATTTATTATCTTAATATGTCATTTTGTAGGCAAAAAACAATAACAGATAAAACATTTGAGCATTTAAAAGATATACATACACTTAATATGTCATTTTGTAATCAGAAAACAATAACAGACAAAGCATTTGATAATTTAAAAGGTATACATACACTAAATATGTCATATTGTAATCAAGAAACAATAACAGATAGGGCGTTTAAGAATTTGAAAGGTATACATACTCTTGATATGTCGAATTGTAAACAAAAAACAATAACAGATAAAGCATTTGAAAATTTAAAAGGTATCCATACTCTTGATATGTCATTTTGTAGTCAAAATTCTATAACGAATAAAGCATTTGAGAATTTAAAAGGAATTCATACACTCAATATAACATATTGTAAACAAGAGACAATAACAGATGAAGCATTTATAAATTTAAAGGGTATACATACCCTAAATATGTCAAATTGTAGTCAAAAATCTATAACGGATAAAGCATTTGAGAATTTAAAAGAAATTCATAGTCTAAATATATCAAGATGCGATCAAAAAACAATAACAGATAAAGGATTACAACATTTAAAAGGTATACATACTTTATATGTATTGTATTGTAATCAAATAAAAATAACTGATGAAGCGTTCAAGAATTTAAAAGGCATACACAGTCTTAATATGAGTCATTGTAAAGGGATCAAAATAACTGATGAAGCATTTGAGAATTTAAAAGGCATACACAGTCTTAATATGAGTCATTGTAATCAGATCAAAATAACTGATGAAGCATTTAAGAATTTAAAAGGTATACACACTCTTAATATGAGTCATTGTAAAGGGATAAAAATAACTGATGAAGCATTTAAGAATTTAAAAGGTATACACACTCTTAATATGAGTCATTGTAAAGGGATAAAAATAACTGATGGAGCATTTAAGAATTTAAAAGGTATTTATAGTCTTAATATGTTATATTGTGACCAAAATATTATTACAGACAAAGCATCTGAATATTTATACTGATATTTATAAATTTTATATGAGTAAAACAAAATATAACAGATAAAGTATATCAAAAATATAATAGATTCATTTTCTTAATATAGTATCAATATACAAATGACAAACAAAGTATTTTTGATTTAGGAAGGTACTATACGTTCAATATGTAATTCTACTATTAAGAAATAATAAAAAACAAATTATTAAAACCTATAAATAAGTAAACAATTCATGAAATTTACTAATTAAAATATATAAGTTCATTATATTAGGTTATTGAATAAATAATATAAATATATTAAAACAAGAGTACTAGAAATAAATCAGAAATATAAATGTAAAATATACATAATAAGATAGGATAATAAAGATAATGAAAATAATGAAGCAACTGATATTAATAGAATGTTGATTAGAACAAATATGAAGATGATTGATAGAATGTTGATTAGAACAAATATGAAGATGATTGATAGTTATATTATAATTTGATATATTGAAATTATAAATGAGATAAAAATAATAATAAAAACATTACATAGAAAATGGAGAGTAAGGAAAATATATACAATAAAATAAAAATGAGTAATATATTTGAAGAAATAAGAAGAAATGGTCCAAAGGTAAAGTGTCATAAACCAAATGTGAAATCAGATAAAGAATATGATGCACAATGCTACAGAAATATAAGAGATTTTCAATTAAGTTATTCATGGGCAATACCATGTGAAGAAGCAATAGAATGTATATATAATTTTGCGGAAAAAGAAAAAATATTAGAAATAGGAGCTGGACTTGGTTTATGGGCGCAGTTATTAAAATTAAGAGGAGCAGATATATTGGCTATAGATAATTTTATATCACATACAGATAAAAATAAAGAAAGATATTTTTATGTAGAAGATTTAGATGCAAATTCAGCTATGCAAAAGTATGATGATGCAAAAATATTATTAATGATATGGCCACCTATGACAAATATGGCTTCAGATGCTGTCAAAATTTTTAATGGAAATAAAATAATTTACATAGGAGAATATAGAGAAGGTTGTACAGGTAATTCTTCATTTTTTGACATATTAGAAAGTGAATGGAATTTAGTGAATAATATAGATATACCTAATTGGTATACAACTCGTGATAGTCTATTTTTATATTCAAAAAAATAAATTAATACAAGATTAACGATTCAAAAATAATAAATTAATGCAAGATTAACGATTCAAAAAAATAAATTAATGCAAGATTAACGATTCAAAAAAATAAATTAATGCAAGATTAACGATTCAAAAAAATAAATTAATTCAAGATTAATAATTCAAAAAAATAAATTAATGCAAGATTAATAATTCAAAAAAATAAATTAATGCAAGATTAACAATTCAGATGTATTAAATTGATACAAGATTAACGATTCAGATTCAGATGCATTAAATTGATACAAGATACAAGATTAATGATTCGGATTATTAAATTGATAGACTATCAATTTAATAATAACTATAAACACTTCAAAAATATATAAATATGACAATAGTTATGAAATGTAAATTTTTATGTTTCTAGTAATATTTAATAGAACAATTACATACACTTAAATTTATATATCTATATGGATTTTAATAAAAATTTACAAATAGGGAAAATATAGGGAAAATATAGGGAAAATATATATAACTTAAATAATCGTATACACAAGTGATACAAATAAATGTTATTTTATTATTTCGTACAAAACTGAGTTATTATGAAAATAAGTTTCTAAATAAATATTAATATAAAATTATTTAATTAAATATATAAAGATGAATACTGATGCAATGAGAAATATAGGATGGAAATATCTAGAAATAAAAGATATAATTTATCTAATGTATGTAGATAGAGAATTTATATTAGAAGAAAATGATTGGAAATATCTACTGTACAGAGATTACGGTATTGTAAGAAATGAAAATATTGCGAAGGAGATATATATAAGGAATTATACATATCATAAATCAGAGATTTATGAAGTAAGTATAGAATCATTAGGTATAAATAAGACTGAATACGATGTATGGGAATTAACAGAGGAAAGTATAAATATTATTACAAAGTCTATTCCAAAAAAAGTGAGAATGGGAGATATAATACATATATCAGAATACGGTGATTATAGAAATGACGGAAAACTGATATATAACGGTACTAAACTTGAAATCTTATATGATGGAGTAGATGAATATGGATCAGTACCATACAACTATACTGTTGGTGATTATTTCAAATCCAAACATTGGCATGATACTATAGATCATAATTGTATAGTATGGATAGATATAGATAAATATAAGGAACAATTAATAAAGAATAGATACAGTAATGATAAATCCGGTACATTTTTTGATGGTGATCTAGGAAGATTCAATATAATATTTAATCCACATATAGATTCTACAAATACAGTTGAAGAAATCGGAGATATGTTCTTTTCTGAATTACAAAAAGGTACTCGTATGCATTTTTTGAATTATGGACCAGATACATTATATGGAATAAACAAAGAACCCTGTAATATGTATTATATAGGCGAATATTAATATATTAAAAATAAAATATCTATTGATATATCCATGAGTCCAGTTGCTTTATATATTTTGATGAGTATTTATTCAAGTATTTTTTGGATATTTATACGGAAACTGATATTAATATCCAAAAAATATTATATAGATATAATAATATAGATAACTGTTGATATACTGAATAATAAATCTTAACTTTAATAATTGCATAATCTAAATTAAATTTTTAAGACACGAAATGTACTTTATATATGATACTGTAAAGTATATTTATCACAAAATAACTAATAAAGAAGTTTACCAGTTATTTGATTAAGATATAATATTAAGGATCAATACTTTGTAAATTTTGTAAAACATTATCAGATATTTGATTACAATGAGATATATTAAGAGTCGATACTTTGTAGATTTTGTAAAATATTATCAGATATTTGATTACAATGAGATATATTAAGAGTCAATACTTTGTAAATTTTGTGAAATATTATCAGATATTTGATTACAATGAGATATATTAAGGGAACGAATACCTTTTAAATTTAGTAAAGCATAATCAGATATTTGATTACAATATGATATATTAAGGGAACGAATACCTTTTAAATTTAGTAAAGCATAATCAGATATTTGATTACAATATGATATATTAAGAGAACGAATACCTTTTAAATTTAGTAAAGCATAATCAGTAATTGTATACTGTGTACATTCTGACATATTAAGAGAATGAATACCTTTTAAATATTTGAAAGCTTCGTCAGTAATAGTTTTTTGGTTGCATCTAGAAATATCAAGATAATAAATACCTTGTAAATGTTGGAATGCCTTATCTGTAATTGTATGTTGATAACAATTTTTCATAATAAGAGTATTAATACCTTTTAAATTAACAAATGCTTTATCTGTGATTGTTTCTTGAAAACAATGGGACATATTTAGACTATATATACCTTTTAAATATTTAAATGCTTTATCTGTAATTGTTTTTTTACTGCACCATTTCATATCCAAATACAGTATATTTTGCAAATATTTGAAATCTTTGTCTTTTAAATTTATATTACCATTTAAATTTAACCTATATATTTTATAACTCAACTTTTTAATGAATTTTAGGCTTCTAATTTCTTTTTTTAATGTAAATAACCTTTTCTTCAATATATTTTCACTTAATAATATTCTTTTACATTTTTTTTCTGTCATCGACATCTTTATTATTTCTTTGGTATCTAAATATTCTGATATACATACAATTACATCTTCTATTAACATTATTTTTAATAATAGTCTTAATTTAATTAAATTAAATTAATATTTTTACATGTTGATAATCAATATGTTTTCTTAATTTTTATTTATATCTATACTAATATATTTTTTATTCTTTTCACATTTATAAACATAACTGTTTTATTTATTCTTTTAATGTGTGCAAGTAATATTGTAATTACTATATTTAACTTTTAATACTACAACTATCTTATCAATAATTACATTCTCTATATTTCCGTATTTCATCAATTTCCATTCCTTAACAATTTCCATTCCTTATCTATTTATATTCCTTATCTATTTATATTCCTTATCTATTTATATTCCTTATCAAATATTTGTTTCTACTAATAAATCTAAATACTATTTAGATTTATTCAGCTTTATCATATAAAATAAATCTAAAATAACTTAAAAACGTTTTATTAACGCTAAAATTTGTGCTAACAATTTTAAAAATGATATTTTCAGTTGGTTTGGCAAGCGGAATTAAATGTAATAAATACCGAAACTTGCATATATTTATTATATAATGGAATTACTTAATTTATTATTTTATTATTTAAAACGCAAACAATGACAAAGTAATTTAGTATTTATAAACAAATATTGTAAAAATTAGCCATAAAAATAGTTCCAATAAAGATATTTTGTAATAATATCAAATAGTATAAAATAATATAATACACAACAGCCGATTTATCGTAAAATTTTGTGGAATTATAAATAATCGTTGAATATTATATTATATGTATATGGATATAATGATTTAATAGAATATTGTTCAAATATTTAACAAAACGAAAATAGAAATTCATCATTACTTGGTATCTATATGAATATAATTTAGTATAATATTGTTTAAATACTTAAAGGGAGCGAATCTAAATTTGGTAACATAAATAGTAATAAATAATAATAAATAATAATAAATAATGTTAGGAACAATAAGAATATAATTAGTATAAAAATATCTGTGATACATATACATATAAGTTCACTAATATTTATTCAACCCATGAAACAAATTTATATAACCAATATACAATTTATCACAATTATAGAATAACGAAAGGTGTCCAGTAGAAAATGTAAAAGAAAACTTATACCTAAAACATGAGAAAATAACTTTAGAAAATATAAATTAAGTATATATGTACTAAATTATCTTTTCTAAAGTTATTGATTTTTACCAACAGATTCTTTTGCGTTACTAACGATATTCGTTATTAATTAGTATCTATCTGTATAATTTCTATTTTTCATGATAAACCAAAAATTATAATCTAAGTTAAACGATTTTACCAAGGCCAAAATTTAGCGTAGAACGTTTTTAAATAACGGTTGACGTTATTTTTGGTTTATAAATATTATCTAAAATAAAAACGTTGTGAAGAATATAATTTATCGAAACAGAATATGATAGATTGTTAGTAAGTTTAGTAAGTTTGATATAAACATATATGTATAGTAATAAAAAATGTTTATTGAAGACATTATTATTACTATATCAGAGTATATAACTACAAGAGATATGTTAAGTATGTCAATAGCATGTAAATACTATAAAAAAATATTATTCTCCGATAATTCGTTGGTGAAACGTTGGTTTACGTTAAGAAAACATATAGATAGTCTAAAATTTTTTGGAACAATCAGCTACAAAATATATAAATTAAATTTGAATGGAAATAAGAATATAAAAGATATAGATTTTCAATATTTTTCAAATATTAAAAGTTTGAGTATGTATAAATGTAGACAAGAAACAATAACGGACAAAGCTTTCGAACATTTAAGAGGTATACATACTCTTATTATGTCATATTGTGATCAAAATACAATAACAGACAAAGCATTTGAACATTTGCAGGGTATACATACTCTTATTATGTGTGAATGTAATCAAGAAACAATTACAGACAAAGCATTTAAACATTTACAAGGTATACATACTCTTATTATGTCTGAATGTAATCAAGAAACAATTACAGACAAAGCATTTGAGAATTTAAGAGGTATTAATACTTTAGATATATCATATTGTGATCAGCTCACTATTACAGATAATGCTTTCTTACATTTGAAGGGAATCTATTATCTTAATATGTCAGGTTGTAATCAGAAAACAATCACAGACAAAGCATTTGAGAATTTAAGAGGTATTCGTGTCCTTGATATGTCGTTTTGCACTCAAGAGACAATAACAGATAAAGCATTTGAAAATTTAAAGGATATTCATGCTCTTGATATATCGTATTGTACACAAAATACTATTACAAATAATGCATTTCCAAATTTAAAAAATATATATACTCTTCATATGGCATACTGTACTCAAAATACTATATCTGATAAAGCATTTGAGAATTTACGAGGCATCAATACCCTTCATATAAAGGGTTGTAAACAAGAGACAATTACAGATAAAGCATTTGAGAATTTAAAAGGTATTTATACTCTTGATATGTCATATTGTACTCAAGAAACTATTACAGATATAGCTTTCAATAATTTAACAGGTATTCATGCTCTTGACATGTCTTATTGTACTCAAGAAACTATTACAGATAAAGCATTTGTGTGTTTGAAAGATATTCAAACTCTTGTTTCATATAGATCTAATAAAGAACATATAATAAATAAAATCCAGTTTTTAAAATATATAAATACAACCGATAGATCAATTTTCAATGAAAAAATTGTTTGTAAAATTTCTAACAATTATAATATAGTTTAAATATTCATTGTATTACAATAACTTCTGGATGTTCGCTATCTCATTAATCGATAATTTTATATTTTTGATTGGTCAATTTTTATATTCTCCCACTTTATCTCATCAAAATCTAATACTTTATTATACTTGTTTATTATTCAATATTACTATATTAAATCATATTTAATATATCTTCCAAATATATTTAATATATCTTCCAAATATATCTTCCAAATATATCTTCCAAATATTTGAAAGGTTTATTAATAATATTTTTTCTGATTGTGTTGATATATTGATCATCCCTACCCCGCAACTGTTTTATCTATAATACTTTATCTATAATAACCAGCATGTTGACTGTATTTATATCCTCCAAATTTTAAAATACTTTATCGGTAATCGTTTCTTAATACCCTCCATTTTTCAAATATTATCTATTATTATCCTTTTTCTATATCATGTTTTATTTTATCTTGTTTACGATGCTATATATTCAAATTATAGATATTTATGAAATTTTAAAATTCTATATCTATTATTGTATTTTTTCTAAAATTTTAATGTTTTATCCGTTATTGTATTTTTATTTCAGAATTACATATTTAACGTATGTATGTCTCTTAAATTCCCATATGTATTATCTGTAACTGTTTCTTATTTATGATAACTCATTTCAGCAACGTATATCTTTTAAATACTTAACAACTTTATCTATAATTATATTCTTCTGTAAAATATTATGTTTATCGCCAATCAACACAATATTATTCTTATTCTACATTTATAAAATATATTAATCATTATATAAAGTAGTATTTTAATATTTTTGTGAAATAATGTCTTAATCGTTCTATAAATTAACTATATTTTTCTGCCAAATATTATCTGAATAGTCTATATTATATATCTCAAACCTTCTTTAAATTAATATTTTTATGATAAATGTTATCTTAATAAATCGATTAAATGATGTTTTATTGTTATATAATTATAATTTTCATATATTCACGTCATTCATACTTTTTATACCTCTTCTGTTTATTATAAAATTTCTCTCAATATAAAATACTTTTATTATTACTTATATAAACAAAACATATACATCTCTACTTTATTAATCACTATACTAAATAAGTTTCCATTTCTATTATAATTTTAGTATCCTACCAAAGTTACTAATGTATTACTATATTTGCATATTTATAATCATCACAAACATTTAGTATTTAGTATTTAGTATTTAGTATTTAGTATTTAGTATTTAGTATTTAGTATTTATTATCATGTTGACTAATATATTATTTTATTTACAAAATATGGAATATAAACTTAATAACATTATCACTGTACAAAGTGGATATAGGATTAAATACTAGTATATACTATTATATAACAAAGAGTATTGATGATCAAGCTTTCTAACAATTGGTAACGTTATGGTGTCTTTACGAAGGATTTTGTTGGATGATATGGAAACAATATAGTTTATATTTTGTATAAATATATCTCTACTTATAGATTACTGGTTCCTGATAAATGAGTAGATATTTAATTTATGAGAATTAAACATCAAGAATTATTTATGAGAATTAAATATCAAGAATTATTATTTGTGATATATGTATATAATACTAAAAATTAATATAATATATTAATATTATATTGATAAAATGGACTATAATTCTGAGTTATGGCTAGATATAACAGATTCAATATTCGAATACTTAAATGACAATAATATTTATGACTTATGTGCAACAAATAAATTTATAAATATAAAAAAGGCGGAATTATGTAAAATAATAATGGAACTAGATAAATATGGGAAGAAAACAGATTTTACAAAAATATATAACAGATTGGTTATAATGCCTGATAATTTGAGATTTTTATTTAATCTAACCAGTAATGAGAACAAAATGTATTTAAATCAAAAAATGTTCATAGCATCATTTATGAGATATATAAGAAAAATTAAAGTAGATGATATATATATAATAATATTGGATCAAAATTTTGTAAGTTCATTAAATCCTTATCTAATAAAAGCAAGCGACAGAATTAAACAAATAAATTCATATAGAGATAATAAAAATTCATTTAAAAATATAGAAATATATGTAGACGGATTTAGTATTAAACTTAAGATACCTACTGATAAATTGTATTTATATATGATTCCTCATGAAAATTTTGTATTTTGCCATTTTAATGTTTTGAAAATATTGACGTATTATATATTTTATGGTATTGAAAACCTTCCTTTAATAAAATTCTCTTCCTTATCATGGAAACAAAAACAATTCGTCTTCGATAATTTAATATACTAAACAATTCCTCTTCGATAATTTAATATACTAAACAATTCCTCTTCGATAATTTAATATACTAAACAATTATATTCTTTAAAATATTGTGATAATTCATAGATTTTTCAAATGGTTATAATATAAACAAAATTATATTGTAATCCAGTAATTCATCAATTAAAATATCAATTAAAATATCAATTCGTATATTTTATAAAAATATACAGTTAAGAGAAATATTTCTTTATCTAAAAATAGATAAAGGAAGTACATGTTCCCTGTTTAAAAACTTGCTTATTAAAATCACAAATTCATTTTTAATAAATTAACGAATAATCATAGCTTCTTATATCAGTATCTGCAATAAAATTTATATTTCCCTTAAATAATATCTCTTTAGTAGGTAAATAAAATTATATCTTCCGTAAATAAAATTATATCTTCCGTAAATATCTTCCATAAATAAAATTATATCTTCCGTAAATAAAATTATATCTTCCGTAAATATTTATATCTTCTGTAAATAATATTTATCCCAATAATATATGTTTAAATTTAAGTAAACAGCATATAAGAAATAGTTGCAGGATAGTCTAATAGTGGATAAAAATCCAAGTAAGTATAAATTTCAGTGCATAAATTTTAGGATATTCTGATGTTATAAAATATTATTAATTGATATAGTTGGAAGACAGTCATAAAATTTATTATTTAAATGAACAGTAAAAATTGAGTAGAAAGAAATGATAAAATTTTGGTAGAAAATGGAACTATATGGATTATATTAATAAGAATATATAAATAAAGATAAAGAATATTGGAACATAATAAAGATAGAAAGGGGATAAGGTAAGGAAAAATAATGAAGTATTAGAAATATAAAGAAAGGATGTAACTGAGATAATAAAAAAGTTAATTGAAATAAATAATAATTTAAAAATTGCATAATAAAGATGGAATATTTGTTGAAATTAAATATTGTTAATAGTAATAATATTGAGTATTGTAATTTTGAGAAAATAAAAAAAATAGGATTTTATTTTGGATCGTTTGACCCATTCCACAATGGTCATATGGAAGTTACAGAAGTTATGTTAAAATATTGTGATATTGTTATGGTATCAACAATAGAAAATAATAAAGCTAAACCAATGTTATCAAAATATGACGATCGTGAAAAAATGATTATCAATCATTTGAAAAAAAGCAAAAAACCAATATACTTTATCAAGAATAGCTTAACAGAAGCAATTAATAATTTGAAGGGATGGTTTCATTTATGTGGTATAATGGGTTCAGATGTTTATCTAAAATTAAAAAATCCTAAAATGGGTGTTGACGAATGGTATATTATACCTAGACATAATGATAAAATTATTGATAACAAAAAATTTAACAAAAAAACAACTATATTGGATGCAAAATTATTTAAACAACAAATATATTCTTCGACTTATATACGTGATTGTATTATTAAAGGAAATATAAAATCTCTACCTTTAGCTACTGAAAATATTGAATATATAATATCGAAAAAATTATACACAAATCAACAACTAATTATCACACCAAAATCTAACTATTACACAAAAAATCAAAATGATGAAAATATTATAATTGACTATATTTTAAATAAACATAAATATAAATGTGATTTATCTATATTAATAGGTAAATCAGGTTGTCCTGTTTTTTTAGTTTCAGAAAATAAATTGCCTAAATGTGTTGTAAAAGTATTTTCTAGTCAAAAAAAATATGATCAAGAGAAACTATCATATGATTTTCTAAAATTTAATGGATTAAGGACTGTAAATATATTAGATAGTTACAATTACATGTCAAAATATTTTTTATTTTTAGATATTGCAGAAGGACAATTAGCAAAAGAATTTGTCAAAAAGAATATAAATGATAAAAAAATAATGGAAATAGTCGGTCATAATATAGGTAAATTTATACGAAATTTACATGAACTGAAAAAAGTAAAAATAACCGACACTATGAATGAATCTCAATTATTGAGTTCAATAAGATTTACAAAACAAGATAAAAAAATAAAATCTGAATTCTTGAAAAATCCGGGTGATTTTACATATATTCATGGTGATGCCAGTTTAAGTAATTTTTTTATAAATAATTCATATGATATTGTTACTATCGATGCTGGTAAATTAATTTCATTTACCGATCCATATAAATTACCGAGAGGATTTCCAGCTTGTGATTATCATAGATTTATTTTTAGCACAAAAATGGATGGTATATCAGAAAAAATTAATGTTGATCCAATTATTATTGCTTTTGCTGAAAGTTATGGTGATCGTTTCGATATCTTTACAAAAGAAGCTGAACATTTATTTTCTTCTTATTGGTACAGTATGATAAGATAATTGTAAATTATTATTAACAATAGTACTTATAGAAATTGGGAAAAACTAGGGTTATTTTATCAATTCCAAAGAAAATATTATTTACCTCTAAATAATATTTATACTTGACCTTATGATAAATTAAAATTTTTAAAATAAAATGGAAAAAATTGAAACATTGAAAAATTTGTTTAAACAAAGCGGTCGTACAGAAAAAAATAATTACAGATATGTTGAAGAAAATGATGATATGTTTGATCAAGTAGACAAAACTAATGTAAAAGTTTTTTATTTTGATGATATGTCAACCCCTGCTTATTCTGAAGATGACAATATAAATTATGAAAGCTGGATAAAAAACTGGTACAGTAAATGTAGTAATATTTACGATTATGCATTTTCTTATAAACAATTTCTAGAAGGTAATATACCTGCAAGTGTTTTTAATTATGGTTCAATTAGCCGTGAAACTTTATTAATAAAACCTGAATTGCAAAATATACTATCCACTGGATATTTGACCGAAGATAGTCAACCATCTATCCTATTGGAAGACTATTATCAAAAACCATATATCCAAATTTCTTCATCACTTGATAATCTTACTTATTTAATAGAACACATTTATCTTTATTATCCCCTTATTTCTCTTGTCACTAAACATCCTAATAATTCAGGATTCCTATCATCTTTGCAATATCCTACTTTGAATCTTTATGCTGTATTTTTCACTTCTTCTCATCCTTCTTATCTTTTCAATCCATCCTTTTTTGCCGATATTGCTAAAGCATGTCATTCTATCCGTAAATAATTTTATTATAATATTTATAATTCCTCCAGTATAATTACACAATTCCATCTTATTATAGTATATTTTCAATTTGGGTAGTTTTTATATGATTATCTATATATCGAATATAAGAGGAAATTTTCTTTATCTATAAAAATAGATAAAGGAAGTACAGTTCTCCCGTTTGAAAAACGAACTTTAAAAAATCACAAAATTCAGTTTTATTTATTTTACTATAATTATGAAAAGCTCGTATGATTATATATCAATTTCATTAATAAGGTAAATTCACACTTTTTCAGTAAATTTATATTTCCTCTATCAATTTTATATTTTCTCAGTAAATTTATATTTCCTCTATTAATTTTATATTTTCTCAGTAAATTATGTTCTCAAATAATTTTAACCCGCTTGTGCAAATATATGGAAATGGAGAGATATATGAAAAATATATGGAAATATATGGAAATATATGGAAATCGAGTAAATATATAGAAATTCAGTTAATATGAAAAATTATGAAAATATATGGAAAATAGTGGTAAAATTATGAAAATAGTGTTAAAGTATGGATAATAGAGTAAAGTATGGAAAACAGAGTAAAAGTATGAAAAATGGAGTAAAGTATGAAAAATGGAGTAAAAATATGAAAAATTGGAGTAAAAATATAGAAAATAGAGTGAAAGGTATAGAAAATAGTGGTAAAACGGATGGAAATGGAGCGAAGGTATGGAAAATAGTGGTAAAGGATGGATATGGAGCAAAGTATGGAAATTGAGTAAAGGTGTAGAAATAGTGGTAAAGGATGGAAATATATGAAAATTGTGTTTAGATAACCAGAAAAATAAATAATAACATAGCGATTAAGATATTATTTACACAAACATTATTCACATATAAATAATTTTATATAAAATTCATATATTATTTTACATATCGATTCATATATTATTTTACATATCGATTCATATATTATTTTACATATCGATTCATATATTATTTTACATATCGATTCATATATTATTTTACATATCGATTCATATATTATTTTACATAAAGTAATGTTTAAGATATATTATGTAACAAAGAATAGAATTCTGTAATTTATATATTAAGATAATTTTCGCAACAATTAAGATAATTTTCGCAACAATTAAGATATTATTTTCCGTATCGATTAAGATAATACTTACAGAACAATTAAGATAATACTTACAGAACAATTAAGATAATATTTACAGAAGGATTAATATATTATTTAAGATGATAATATAAAGTTACGTAATTATATTTTATAGAAAATATTATCTTAATCTTTGTGTAAAATATTATCTTAATCTATAAATCGTTTAATTATATTCTTTTGCGAAATAATATTTCAATTGTTCTGTGAAATATCTTATTCTCTGTGCCACAAAATTATAATTTGTGTAAAATATTATCTTAATCTTCCCTAATGGTTCGTAAATTATTATCTCAAATCCTATGTAATAATATTGCCAAGTTAGATAAGTTACTCACTATATTCTTCTATATAATAATATCTCAATCTTTTTGTTGCACTATTTTATAATTCCATAAAATATCATCGTTCCACAAAATATAATATTTAACATTCTCTTGAATATTATATTTATATTGTTCTCTTGAATATTATATTTATATCGTTCTCTTGAATATTATATTTATATCGTTCTCTTGAATATTAAGTTATATAATTATATTATTTTCATAGTCATCCAAAATTATATCTGACAATTACCTTTTCACCCTTTTATACATTTCCATATCTTTACACCCTTTCCATATATTTCCATAATCTCACTCTTTTAATATATTTCCATATATTTCCATAATCTCACTCTTTTAATATATTTCCATACTCTTCCACCTTTTTCATATATTTTGATACCTTTACACCCTTTCCATATATTTCCATACCTTTCCATATATTTTCATACCTTTCCATATATTTCCATACCTTTATACCTTTCCATATATTTTCATACCTTTACTTCATTTAATGTATCTTAGTATACCACCGCAAAATTTTAAGAACCATAATCCTAAAAATAGCGTTAAAAGTTTTTATTAACACTCAAAATAAAGTCAATAGTTTTTAAAATAATCATTGACTTTATTTTAGATTTTGGGAATTAATAGTGGAAATATAAAATTTACTGGAGCAAATAATTTACTGGAGCAAATAATTTACTGGAGCAAATTATTTGCTCCAGAAATAATTTTTATATATAATAATACACATTTTGCATAATTATAGAATAATAACGAAATAAGAAAAATTGAATTTTCTTATTTTTTAAAGTTCGTTTTTAAACGGGAGAACTGTACTTCCTTTATCTATTTTTATAGATAAAGAAACCTTTCCACTTATATTCAATATATCTTAAATCCTATATTAAAAACTATCTAAAAGTTGTATAATTATTACCAATTAAAATAATTAAGACAATAGTCTCTTAATTATATATCAATAGTTATTTTGTATATAATTTATTTGTTCAACAAATTACTTCAATCTCATCAATTATTTAAAGCTCTAAGACTATATAGAAAATTAGCCTTTATTTTTGCATATGTATAAATCAGTTAATAAAGGTTAGCTTATCTTATTCTTTTATAATTCTGCTCTTTTAACTATTATTATATTATTTTACTGAACGATTAATATAAATATAATTCTTGTCTCCTAACGACTAAAATAATATTTTACAGAAGGACTAAGATATTATTTTTACATATGAATATAATTATGGTAATTGAACGACTAAAATAATATTTTACAGAAGGACTAGATATTATTTTTACATATGAATATAATTATGGTAATTGAACGATTAAAATAATATTTTACAGAACAACCAAGATATTATTTTACATATGAACATAATTCTGGTATTCTAACGATAAATATTATATTTTACATATTGGTTAAAATAATATTTTACAGAACAATCAAGATATTATTTCAGATATTAACATAATGATATTCTAACGATAAACATAATATTTTACATATTGATTAATATTATATTTTACAGAACAATCAAGATATTATTTCACATATTAACATAATTATGATATTCCAACGATAAACATAATATTTTACATATTGATTAATATTATATTTTACATATTGATTAATATTATATTTTACAGAACGATTAAGATATTATTTTACACAAAAATAATTCTTGTAACGGAACGATTAAGATATTATTTTTCATAAGAATATAATCATGATCTCTCAACGATTAAGATAAGAATATAATTATGGTCTCTTAACTATCAAGATATTATTTTACAGAAGAATATAATTCTGAAATCTTGACGATTAAGATAATATCTTAATCGTTCTATAAAATATAATATTAATCGTTCTGAAAAATAATATCTTAATCGATATGTTATATAATTATGTTTTTATCTAAATGAGATTACCGATATATGAAAATTGTCTTAATAGTTAAAATTCCAGATATCTTAATCGATAAGTTATATAATTGTATTCTTCGAAAAATAATTTCTAATCGATACGTAAAATATTATCTTTATTGTTCTATAGCATATTATAATAGTTAAGATTCCAGAATTATATTCGTATGTAAAATAATATCTTAATCGTTCTGTAAATATTGTCCTAATCGTTTCGATTTCAGAATTACACATTCCTATGAAAAATAATATCATAATCGCTAAGAGACCAGAATTATATTCTTATATAAAATTATATTCTTCTGTAAAATTATATTCTTCTGTAAAATTATATCATAATCGTTCTGTAAAATAATATCTCGCGTTAAAATACCATAATTATATTCATATGTAAAATAATCTTAATCGCTAAGATCTCAGAATTGTATTCTTCTGTAAAATAATATCTTAATCGCTAAGATAGCAGAATTATGCTCTTATGCAAAAAATATCTTAATTGCCACCATACCAAAATTATATTTATATAAAAAAAATATCTTAATAGTTAACATACCAAAATTATATTCATATGTAAAAAATATCTCAATCGTTATGTAAAATAATATCTTAATCGTTATGTAAAATAATATCTTAATCGTTATGTAAAATAATATCTTAATCGTTAAGAGACCAGAATTATATTCATATGTAAAAATTATCCTAATCGTTCTGTAAAATATTATCCTAATCGTTAAGATACAAGAATTATATTCATATTTAAATAATATTTAAATCATTCTGTAAAATAATATATTAATCGTCAACATACCACAATTGTATCCGTATGAAAAATATCTTAATCGCTACGATTTTAGAATTATATTTTTGTGAAAAATAATATTAATAGTTAAATTGCAGAATTATATTCTTGTAAAAAAAATACCTTAATCGTTAAGAGACCAGAATTATATTCTTCTCTAAATAATATCTTAATTGTTATCTAAAATAATATCTTAATTGTTATCTAAAATAATATCTCAATTGTTATCTAAAATAATATCTCAATTGTTATATAAAATAATATCTCAATCGTTAAAATACCAAAATTATATTCTTATGTAAATAATATCTTAATCGTTAAGAGACCATAATTATATTCTTCTGTAAATAATATCTCGATCGTCAAGTAAAATATTATCTTAATCGTCATGGTACCATAATTATATTCTTATCTAAAATAATATATTAATCTTCAAGATACTAGAATTATATTCTTATGTAAAATAATATATTAATCGTCATATGTAAAATAATATCTTAATTGTTATGTAAAATGATATCTTAATTGTTATGTAAAATAATATCTTAATCGATATGTAAAATAATATCTTGATCGTTAAGATACCATAATTATATTCTTATCCAAAATAATATCTCAATAGATATGTAAAATAATATCTCAATAGATATGTAAAATAATATCTTTATAGTCAAGTAAAATATTATCTTAATCTTAAAGATTTCAGAATTATATTCGTATGTAAAATATTATCTTTATCGTTCCGTAAAATATTGTCTTAATTGTTCCATCATATAATTATATTCTTCTGTAAAATACTATCTTAATCATTCCGTTGCATAATAATATCTTAATCGTTAAGATTCTGGAATTATATTCTTATCTAAAATAATATATTAATGTTTAAGATTACAGAATTATATTCTTATCTAAAATAATATATTAATGTTTAAGATTACAGAATTATATTCTTATCTAAAATAATATATTAATCGTTAAGATTACAGAATTATATTCTTATCTAAAATAATATATTAATCGTTAAGATTACAGAATTATATTCTTATCTAAAATAATATATTAATCGTTAAGATTACAGAATTATATTCTTATCTAAAATAATATCTCGATCTTTAAGATTACAGAATTATATTCTTATCTAAAATAATATCTCGATCTTTAAGATACCATAATTATATTCTTCTGTAAATAATATCTTAATCCTTCAATCACTAATTATTTTCTCGTATAAAATATCTTCTTCCTTAAATATTAACTTAACTATTATTTATACTATTATCCATCTATTTACACAATTTACACAATTTACACAATTTACACAATTTACACCATTATTCATATATTTACACATTTACACAATTTACACAATTTACACAATTTACACCATTATTCATATATTTACACATTTATACCATTTACACCATTTACATCATTTACATCATTTACATCATTTACACCATTTACACCATTATTCATATATTTACACAATTTACACCATTTACACCATTATTCATATATTTACACAATTTACACCATTTACACCATTATTCATATATTTACACAATTTACACCATTTACACCATTATTCATATATTTACATCACTATTCATATGTTTATACTATTCACACCAATATTCATACGTAAACATAATTATTCATATGTTTATACTATTCACACCAATATTCATACGTAAACATAATTATTCATATGTTTATACTATTCACACCAATATTCATACGTAAACATAATTATTCATATGTTTACACAATTATTCATATGTTTACACAATTATTCATATGTTTACACAATTATTCATACATTTACACAATATAAATAAATCGATGGTACACAATTACTTGTAAAAAATGTTGGAGATAAATTTTATGGTACTATAATAAAATAAATAAAACTGATTTTTTAGATTTAATAAGGAAGTTTTTAAACTGGAGACATGTACTTCATTTACCTAAAATAGGTAAATGAAACTTTTAATAACAATTATTATATTAATATAATATGAAAAATATTAAACCATTTATAAAAAATGTGTTAATATCTTGTTTTACATGAATGTATTATATTTAAATATTTGTATATATCCAAATAGATAAATTACTTAACAGATTTATTAAGACATTCATAAGAATAATATTAATAGGTTAGTGATCGGTTAATATTTTTAAATTTCCCCAAAATTACATTTAGTTTGAGATTTTTAGCTCCAAATTTTTGATGGATAATATTGGATTTTGTTCTGGGATTTTGCAACTTTTTTTTATAATGGAGAAGTTATTTATCGAACTGGTGTAATGTTTAATATGTTGACAAACACTAGTTTACAACTCTTATAAATTTTTATTATTCAATTTTATTATAACGCTAAATTAGAAAATTATATAACTTAATTATTATAATACTATAACTCATACATTAAGATATTATGAAATGCAAGAATAATATTCTACTACTTTAGAATTAAGATATTATGAAATGCAAGAATAATATTCTGCTACTTTAGAATTAAGATATTATGTAATGCAAAAAAATATTATTGTACTACTTTAGAATTAAAACATTGTTTAACATGAGAATAATATTTTAGAATTAAAACATTGGGTAATGTAAAATATTATTGTACTACTTTAAAATTACTACATTGTTTAACATGAGAATAATATTTTGGAATTAAAACATTGGGTAACAAAGAATATAATTATGTAACTTTAGAATTAAAATAATATTTTACATGATATAATATAACTTTATGATAGAATTATATTCTGATATTATTATCTAACTTTATGATTAAGATATTATTTTGCAGAGTTATATAATTCTGTAATCTTTACGATTAAGATATTATTTTACATAAGAATATAATTATATCTTAATAATTAAGATATTATTTTACAGAGTTATATAATTCTGTAATCTTTACGATTAAGATATTATTTTACATAAGAATATTATTTTACATAAGAATATAATTATATTATAATTATAATTATAATTATAATATAATTATATTATAATTATAATTATAATATAATTATATTATAATTATAATTATAATATAATTATAATATCTTAATAATTAAGATATTATTTTACAGAGTTATATAATTCTGTAATTTTACGATTAAGATATTATTTTATATAAGAATATAATTCTGTAACTGAATGATTAAGATATTATTTTACATAAGAATATAATTCTGTAACCGAATGATTAAGATATTTTACAGAGAATATTCTTCCATGACGCAATGATTAAGACACGAAAATTATATTCTTCTGCTATACAATGCAACTGTTATATAATTATATAACAGAAGAATACAATTATGTAACTGGAGGATTAAAATATTATATAACAGAAGAATACAATTATGTAACTAGAGGATTAAAATATTATGCAATAGAAGAATACAATTATGTAACTGGAGGATTAAAATATTATGCAACAGAAGAATATAATTATGTAAAAAATAAAATGCTGATGATTGAATAATTGAACAGTATAATATAAATAATAAATTACATGTTGGATTTATTATTTATATTATAACTGTAATTATTAATATAGTAATCAGATATAAATGAAATCAGTGTTAAAGTTCCTTTACCTAGAAAAAAGGTAAAGGAAGTACAATTCTCCCGTTTGAAAAACGAACTTTAAAAACTGAATAAATTCAAATTTATTCTCTTTAACGTTATTCTATTATTATGCTCGCACAGTGTGATTTTATAAAATTATCTCGGTCGTAAAATTTATACAATAGAATATCTCCAGTAGAATATCTCCAGTAGAATATCTCCAGTAGAATATCTCCAGTAGAATATCTCCAGTAGAATATCTCCAGTAGAATATCTCCAATAAAATATCTCTGGTAAAGTTATCTCTGCAGTAAAATCTATACAATAAAATTATATCTCCAGTGAAGTTATTTCTACAGTAAAATATTGGTAATAAAATATCTCGGTAAAGTTATCTCGAGAAAAATCTATACAATAAAATTATATCTCCAGTGAAGTTATTTCTACAGTAAAATATTGGTAGTAAAATCCATTCAGTAAAGTTATCTCTCGAGTAAAATTTATCCAGTAATTTTAAAAATTTCAACATTGTGGAATTATATAAAGGTATATAGATTTTAAATGCTGTAAATAGTGAAAACGATGTAATTCTTGTAAATATAAAAATAGATCAAGATAGATAAAATATATGAAAATTGAGCAAATGGATGCAAATGGTGGGAATAGGATATAAATAGATGTAAATAGTAGGAATAGATGTAAATGGTGGGAATAGATGTAAATGGTGGGAATAGATGTAAATAGATGTAAATACATATAAATACATATAAATAGATGTAAATACATATAAATACATATAAATAGATGTAAATGGTGGGAATAGATGTAAATAGATGTAAATAGATGTAAATAGATGTAAATACATATAAATAGATGTAAATGGTGAGAATAGATGTAAATAGATGTAAATAGATGTAAATAGATGTAAATAGATGTAAATACATATAAATAGATGTAAATGGTGAGAATAGATGTAAATAGATGTAAATAGATGTAGATAGATTAAAATAGATTAAAATGGTGTAAATGGTATAAATATAAAAATGGATGAAAATGGATGAAAATATGAAAATGGATGAAAATGGATGAAAATGGATGAAAATGGATGAAAATATATAAAATAGCGAAAGTTATACGTTAAGATATTATTATCTTAGAAAGGATTGTTATAATATCTTAACAAGGATTAAGATATTATTTTGTGTATCTATTAAGATACTATTCTATATTAGAAGACAATCATATAACTTTTTTGACTAAGTTGTTTGACAGAATAATCAAAATAATTTTATGGATAGATTAAGATAATATTTTATGTAACCATATTTTTATACAAATAATATATTAATAAATGTGCAAATAAATGTGCAAATAATATATTAATAAATGTGCAAATAAATGTGCAAATAATATGTTAATGGTTCAGTAAATAATATCTTAGTCAATATGTAAATAATATGTTAATGGTTCAGTAAATAACATTATAGTCAATATATAAAATAATATATTAATCGATTTGTAAAATAATATGTTGATGGTTGAGTAAAATAATATTTTAATCGTTCAGTAAATAATATTTTAATCGTTCAGTAAATAATATCTTAATCGTTCAGTAAATAATATCTTAATCATTCAGTAAAATAATATATTAATCGATTTGTAAAATAATATATTAATTGTTATGTAAAATAATAATTAATTTCAAAATATAAACAGCTATACTTAATTAAGTATATGTGATAAATAGTAAATCTGTAATGTTTAATATATTTGATTATAAATTATAATTCTCCAAAATAAGAAGAGATTTAATCATAATAGTCAATAGGATAATGATGGATATAAAGAATATATTAATAGTATTAAACCATTGGGGTAATAGTAGAATCAAATATTATGTTAATGAATATCAACACAATAAACAGGAAGAGATATCGCTTTCTGGATAGACTAAAATTATAAAATATAGGAAATAACTCAAAATTAACCGTAAGTTTTTTGGAGCTAAATATTGAAAAATCGATTGTATATTTAGTCCAGAATTTTGAATATTTTATAAGAATAAAATATGAGAGAATAATATATGAGAGAATAATATTATAAATAAGAGAATAATATATGAGAGAATAATATTATAAATAAGAGAAGAATATTATATGAGAGAACAATATATGAGAGAATAATATTATAAATAAGAGAAGAATATTATATGAGAGAACAATATATGAGAGAATAATATTATAAATAAGAGAAGAATATTATAAATAAGAGAACAATATATGAGAGAATAATATTATAAATAAGAGAAGAATATTATAAATAAGAGAAGAATATTATATGAGAGAGTAGTATATATGAGAGAATAATGACGATATGAATATAGAAGATAAATAATGACTGAATAATAAGATAGTATATTATAAGTATTATAAGATAAAGCAATCTGAATAATAGAAGAAAAGTAGAATGTGATATATAAATATTTTAATAGGAGAATAAAAAGATGGATAAACCCATAGTAATAGAATGCAGAAGTAAATATTTAGGAGATATAAGTTTAATAAAAGTTATAGCTTGTATATACAAATATATAGAAGAAGACGAAGAAAGTAAATATATAATAAATTTACCGTATAATTTATTTACAGACAAGACAATGGAGATAGTTAAAGATCATATTCTAGAAAAAGAATGTATAATGTATATAAATTTATATGATAATGAATGGAATGTAAATAATGAATCAAAACAAATGATGAAAAACATGGAAAATAAACATATTAAAAAATTAATATTAGAAAATAGTAAAGATTTGGAGCGATTAAATAAATGGGAATTACCAAAAGAAAAATTAGTTCTGATGAAAGATAGTCATAAAATATTTTATGATAATTATTCAGAATTAAATGCTTGTATGATTTTTTCTTCAGATAAATATAATATAGTTATTTTGAAAGAGTTTGAACTGTGTAAATATAGTTATTATTATTGTAAGCACTGTTTCTTAAGTGATATAAACGAAGAAATTTTTATCAAGCATCACTATTTTTGTGATAAACAAAAAAGTGATAAACAATATAGTAGATATCTATATTATATAAAAAAAATAACGAATGAAAAAATTCCCAATATGGAGATTTTAAATAAAATTATGGAATCGAACTATATTTCGAAACCTGAAAAATTACATAGATATTTTGAATACACTGATGAACAAATATCGAAATATATATTTGATAAATTATCAGAAATATGGATTAATATGAAGAAAATTGAAATTAAAAGCGATAAAGAATATGAAGAAAGTAATGAAGAGAAAATGAAGGATTAAAAATGGATTACATATTCAAAGAAATAAAATATACTTAGAGGCACAATGTATATAAAAATTAGAGGTTTTTATATAGGAGACGAGTATTATGTCTATAATTCGAATGGATCATAGACTGGAGAAGGAGTTAAGTTCCGTAGTAAAATGGGGGATATTATAATCAAATGTTTTTGGAGAGTTGTATATAACATTTTAGAAAAAATATAGATAATAATAAAACATGCAATTATGAGAATCAGAATAAGTGTCAATATGGCACCTTCTGATAAAATATCGTTGATACCCAGTATAGAATCTTTAATAGGATGAAAGATAAGACAATGACTATTAAAACAAGAAATATATCCCAAAATATAAGATACAGACAAAAAAACAATAGGAAATAAAATTATAATTGATAATGATACAAACAATGAAAATGCTTTCAGAAAATTTGGATTTGACCAAGTTTCTTCTCTTTTTAGATTGTGATATATTGTTATTAAAATGTTAACCATCAATTATTTTGGTCAGTCAAAATAATTTAATTAATTTCATAATTAAAAAGGATGAAATTAATGTCAGTAATTTCATAATTAAAAAGGATGAAATTAATGTCGGTAATTTCATAATTAAAAAGGATGAAATTACTGACATTAACTTGTAAGCATAAAAATGAACAAATAGTGAAATATAAGAATAAGAATATTTTATACAAAACAAAAACAGTTAACATAATTTGGTATATAATTAGGATGTGAAAAATAGATATAATGAGAAAATGAATATAGAAGAATGATTATAGCAGGAATGAAAATTAATAAAAATGAATTTTATTGATAGCACCAATTATAAAAAATAATGGACACGGGTATATTGGAAATAAATGAATTTAGTGAGTGGTTGAATAAATATGAACACGATATAAATAAAATGACAATAAAAGAAATGTTGATATTATATTATAATGAAAATGAAGAATCGAAAAATTATAGTATGAGTTTATGTATGGATAAATGGGACGAAAAAGTGATGGAAGGAGATATAAGACAAGAGTTAAAAGAAATAAAGAAAATGAGCAAAGAGGATTTTTTTAAAAATAAAGGAAACAATATTTGTGATTTAAAATATAAAGAAAATGAAAATATGGTGCTTAGCGAGGAGGAAACTTTAAAATTAATTATACCAACATTATTTTATGGATGGTTGCAATCTCTATTAATAAGTCAAGGATTATCGCCTTTTTTCTATCAAAATCTGAGTATGGAGATATTTACAGGTATTGATGATGCGATAGCACAAGAATATATGATAAAATTGTTATTTCATTTGAGATATTATAAAAGTGATAAATACAATAGAATATTAAAAATTTATAAAAGCATATTACCCCATGTATTTATTAGTTATATAACTAATGATTATTCATACTATTTTTCGGAAATAGTAAAAGACTTAGATATAATAGTCTGTAAAAACGATATAGAATTAGAATATTGGATGCATAGTGATAATTATTATACATTTTTGGGATAAATACTGTATATTTATTATGTCTGATAAAATTGAAATAACATCTAACATTTAATAAATTCTACAAAACGATTAATATACTTATTCTAATATTTAATATTCTCCAAAAAATGAAATGTTGATCTATTTAAGAATAAAATTTATTCTTAAATGGTGAACTGAATTCTTAAAATCCATACATAATGATTTATGCGGTTGTATAAATAACAAAAAATATTATATTACTAAATAAATATTGCTATTGGTATATTATTTTATTGTTAGATAATAAAATAATACAATCTATAAAATAGGGAATATTGTTAGTGTATCAATAACAAAAAGCATTTTAATTATGGAAAACATGAAACAATGTACTGATTTATTAAAAGTTATTTACAAACATATAATTTATGAAATATTGTGTATTATATTACTATGTATAAATATTATGTACAGACAAAATTGAGAATAAATAATTATAATATCGTGTATAAAAATTATTTTGAGATTATAGGATGATAATAAATATTTGTATAAGTTATATTACAAAATATAATTTATATTGTAAAAATATGCTGAATAGTTAATAATTTAGGTGTCTATTTTCATGTATAAAACATTGAAGAAGCGCATAATAGCCTTTATCATTTTCTGCTTCTACTAAATGAAACGAGATATTAATTTTTGATAAGCCGGATTGATTAATAGTGCTATCTACAACATCTTTAGAAACATCTAACTTTAATAAAATACCATAAGTATTATTTACAGGAAAACTGAGTGTACTTAGCAAATTATTGTTAATATAATAAATATCTTCACCGTCTTCGCGAGAATAATGGTATAAACTGTATGTTGACATTTTATTTATAATAATTTGAAACAATTAAATTCAATTTGAGGGATAAAGAAATTGAACATTTTAGTCAAAGGATTATACTTGATAACAATAGTTAAACAATTAAAAAGGATTATATATATCTTCATATAGTTCTAATACTTGTATATCATTTAATTTTTGTTTTCTTTTATTGTATGATAACAAAGTTGTATGATTATCTGTCCAAGGAGGAAAATTATATGAATATTCGCATTTACAGCATATTTTATATGACATATTACCATTTTTAGAAATTATGTTTGTGTTACAAATAATACAATTAGCAATATATGACTGTATATTTTTTCCTCTTGAACAATCCGAACAATATAGTATAGTTCTAGTGCACTTTATACAATCGCCATATTCAAGACATTCACAATCATCTGGATTATAAATATAACGCACAAGATAATCTCTTTTTTCATATTGTTCATCAAGAGCAAGTCTTCTATCAGTAACCTGTTTCCAACTCTTATTATTTATACCAATATCATTACACTTATAACAATATTCTAGACACTCTATACAATCACAACATAAATAAATATTATCATTAACCCAAGTATGATTAAGCATATCTATATCGATTTTATAACAATATTTACATTCAAAATAGGATTTAAAATTTATCCAATTAAATTCATCTTTTATTGCATAATAATTATAGATATATTTACAGTAATATAATACGTGATTATGCCATTCATAATTTATTAAAGATAATTTAAAAATATTATCGCCTGATAAATATTCGAATATTTTTATAAAAATATCACTATTTATCATTTTATTGAATATAATTTTTATTCATCACTACAATAATTTACTATTCAATAGTAAATTATTTATCCATATATTTTCACGATTATTATAATATACAATAAGTTTGACTAGATGTGTTTAAGTACTTAAATATGCTAAATGTATCTATTTTTGCTTTTACACATTTACAAATACATTATACAATAAGTTTGACTAGATGTGTTTAAGTACTTAAATATGCTAAATGTATCTATTTTTGCTTTTACACATTTACAAATACATTATACTATAATCTAGTATTGAATATGATACTATACTACATAATCAAATTATAATGAAAAAAGAATACCATTAACTTCTCTTTGCTTTTTCACAAAATCATTACATTTCTCAAATAATTCTGCTTCCAAAGGTTGGCATTCTGCTTCTACAATTAAACCAGCATCAAAATTTAAACCTCCTTGGGAATTGTAAGTGTTTACATATAAACATTTATTATATTTATAAAATAATTTTTTACAGTCCATTTTCTTAGTTTGAACAATGGGTTGTGTTTTATTCATTTTATTTAAAGTTATATTTGATTTTATATTCAATTTCTTATTTGATATATCAAATAAGAGATAATAAATATAAAATATTTGTTTAGTTTATTTATGATAATATATTTATTGAATATAAATATAATAAATGCAAATATCACTATGTTAAACTAAACATTATATAAATATAATGAGTCAATGAGTTAATATATTAATTAACATAAACATTATATAAATATAATGAGTTAATGAGTTAATATATTAATTAACATAAATATTATATAAATATAATGAGTTAATGAGTTAATGAGTTAATGAGTTAATATATTAATTAACATAAATATTATATTTATATAATGAGTTAATGAGTTAATGAGTTAATGAGTTAATGAGTTAATATATTAATTAACATAAACATTATATTTATATAATGAGTTAATATATTAATTAACATAAACATATATAGACCGGTTATTATAGTTAATATATTGATTTAGAGGAATTTAATACAAATAGAAATATTATTAGGTTTTAATTCCATTATTATTTGTTTAACAATATCCCATTTCAAACCATCCATACCACAACCAATACGAGGCATTGCTATCTTATATATACCTTTATTTTTAGCTTGAAGAAACATATCTTTTAAACATTCTCTTATATTGTCATAATTTGGTTTTGTATATTTGGAATACTTTTTGGTTATTAGGTAAAAAATATTGTATCCTGATTGTTTGTGTTCAAGAAGTAAAGCAGTATCGACTCCTTTTGAATTTTCCAACAAAAACTCATCATTACCGAATTTTTTTCTAAATAATACAGCTATCCCAGCTCCCATAATGAAATCACTACCTACACAGTGCGCAAAACACCAACTATTATCCAAATCAAACAGATTTCCCTTTTCTTCAATGAATGACATTTATTTAAACCTGTATTTTAAATAAATAATTTTTATTTTTAGATATCAATATTGATTCTAGTTCTTATTAGTTACTCACTTATTAATAGTTTTAATAATACTAATTTAGAGATATTTCATATTAATCAGTACTATCACCCATATTTAAATTTACAAAGTCTCATTTTTTACAATTTTATGAATATCAATCATTAAGCTATAAAATAATATTCTTATATTATTTTATATATTAATCGTAAATTTACAAAATCTATTTATATATAATATAATATCTTAATCGTTAAGTTATAAAATAATATTCTTATATTAAATAATATTAATCGTAAATTTACAGAATTAGATTCACACATAAAATAAATATCTTGATCATAAAGTTACGCAATTATATTTCCCAAAATAATATCTTAATCGTTAAATTATATTCTTTCCTATAATACTGAATAAAAATATAGTTGTATCATCTAAAATAAGATTTTCACCAACGTATCCTCTTCAAGGTTTCTTTGAAACCGAGCTGGGTTTTCTACGAAAACCATGAACTTCTTCTCAAAACTTACTAAGCTCTTAAATAAAATTTTTTGTATACGACATTATAAAATTTTATTATACTTTTAAGGAAGTCGTTAAATTAAAGTCGATGTAATATGAGTAATCGTATATTATTGGTATTACTTAGAGGTAAAAAGGATTAAGTTACATAATTATATTCACATGTTAAATAATATCTTAATCGTTGAGTTACATAATTATATTCACATGTTAAATAATATCTTAATCGTTGAGTTACAGATTATATTAACCTGTCAAAAGATATCTTAATTCTTAACTTACATAATTATATAATGCTATAATAATAAAATTGAATTAAAAAATTTTCTAATAGTTATAAACTAGTGTTTGTCAACATATTAAACATAATACTAGTTCGATAAATATTTATCCAACATAAAATAAACCGGAAATTATCCATCAAAATTTTGGATAAACGTAGATCTAAAAATATTTTACAGAAGAATTAAGATAATATTTCAGAACGATTAAGGTGTTATTCTGTATAAGGATGTAATTATGTAACTTAACAATTAAGATATTGAGTTACACAATATAATTACTCAAATAGTAACTTAATTATTAATATATTATATAAAAATAACATAATATATTCTGTAACTTTAATATTAAAATATTATTTAATGTCTGAACATAATTATATAACTTAACGATTAATATATTATATAACATACGAATATAATTCTGTAATTTAACGATTAATATATTATATAACATACGAATATAATTCAGTAATTTAACGATCAATATAATTATGTAACTTAACTATTAAGGTATTATTTAACATACGAATATAATTATGTAACTTAACTATTAATATATTATTTAACATGAGGATATAATTCTATAATTTGACGATTAAGATATTATTTACATAAGAATATAATTCTGTAAGTTAACGATTGATATGTTATTTTACAGAAAATATAATTGTGTAACTATACGATTGAGATATTATTTTACATATTATTATAATTGTGTAACTTGGTGATTTAGATATTATTTAACGTATTAATATAATTCTGTAACTTCGCAATTTAGATATTGTTTAACGTATCAATATAATTCTGTAACTTGACTATTAAGATATTATTTTATAAGAGTATATAATTCTGTAACTTTACGATTAGGATATTATTTTATAAGAGTATATAATTCTGTAACTTTACGATTAGGATATTATTTTATAAGAGTATATAATTCTGTAACTTTACGATTAGGATATTATTTTACAACAGAATATATACGATTAGGATATTATTTACAACAGAATATAGTTCTGTTACTTTACGATTAGGATATTATTTTACAACAGAATATAGTTCTGTGGCTTCAGAATTATATATTATTTTGTAGAAGAGTATAATTATATAACTTGGTGATTTAGATATTATTTTACAGAACTATTAAGATATAATATGTAATTTTCCTATCTGAATAATAATATCTTATAGTTAAGTAATAGAATTATCTTTTTAAATTGAGATCCAATATCTTTGTAAAATAAGATCTTAATCGTTCTGTGAACAATATCTTAATCTTAAGTTATGTAATTTACATATCTCCACACCATTTTCACCGGTTCATGTGATTTATATGTCTTTACACTATTATTCATACAATTCATACAATTTATACAATTTATACAATTCATACAATTCATACAATTCATACAATTCATACAATTCTATACCATTTTACATTATTCATATAATATTATCTTCATTTACACAATTTTATACCATTTTACATTATTCATATAATTTTATCTTCATTTACACAATTTTACATTAATTTACACAATTTGCACAAATTACATATAATTACACCTTTTACATTATTTATAGAATTAAGACAATTAATATATTTTGTGTTGACTTATCCAAAATTTTATGGTCGATTTGGAGTTTTGGTAGGTAAAATTATCTGCATAAATAATTTTACACATGAAGATAATTTTATAACGGATAATTTTACAACTTGGTGATTAAGATAGTTTTTATATAATCCAATATATATTGAATATAAATGGGAAGGTTTCTTTATCTATTTTTATAGATAAAGGAAGTACAGTTCTCCCGTTTAAAAACGGACTAAAAATAAATAAAATAATTCAATTTTATTTATTTTTCTGTAAATAGTAATTGTACAGTCCCTTAATAATTGTATTAATTCATTAATTATATTCTCTAGTAAAATTTATATTTCTCTAGTAAGTTATGTTCTTTAATAAATTTATTTGATTGAATAAATTTACGGAAGATGTACTAAAAATATAAAATCATTGAAATATAGTAAATAGTGTAAAGGTATGTAAATATGCAAATATAATGAAGGGAAAGAAAGATGTGAAAATATAATGAAGGGATAAAAATGCAGTTAAAATATTCAAAGAGAATAAAGTATGTAAAGAGCAAAGATACTAAAGTAAGTTAAGGAATTAAATATATACACAGGTGAAAACATAAAAAGATACTATTGAAATATTAATTTACCTAAGAATATAATTGTATAATTTAGTGATAAGTATATTATTTTACGGAACGATTAAGATATTATTTACAGAACAATCAAAATAATATTTACCGAACGATTAATATAATATTTTACATAAGAATTGGTATTATATTTTAAGGAACCATTAAAATATAATTTGATAATTCCTTAAAATTTATATTAAGTTATTATTTTTCAAAAGAATATGATATGTAACATAACAATTTAGATGTTGTTTTTGTATCGATGAGGGTGATATTTTACGCAACTATTAGATATTATTTACAAGAATAAATACAATAATATCTTAATTGTTACTTCAATAATTGTATTCTTCAGTACAATAATATCTTAATTGTTACTTCAATAATTGTATTCTTCAGTAAAATAATACATTTACATATCTTCACATCATTTAAATCATTTAACAATTATATAATACTTTATAGTATAAATATATATATATATTTACACAATTTATGTATATTGTATACCTTTAATTAATCTTTATATTTAAGAAATTTATAATATAAATCAAATTAAACTAAAATTACCAAGCATAATTAACTGAAGATATAATTAATTAAAAAATACAAATTAACTGAGAAAAAATAGATTTATAAAATTGTATAGTGTAAGTATAATAATACTATAATAATACTATAATAATACTATAATAATACTATAATAATACTATAATAATACTATAATAATACTATAAATAAAATTTTATTACTACTTTTATTTATAACTGTTAACTATTTAAAATAAATAGTTAAAATAATTTGTTTTTAATTAAATAGTGTAAATATAATTAAAAGTGTCAATCATATTTTAATGCAGTAAACTTGAAGGAGTGAGATATTATTTTATCTCTAAAATAATATCTTAAATAATATAAGAATATTATTTTGTATATAATAATTATATATTTATATAAGATGTAACTTAACTATTAACATATTACCCACAGAAAAATATAATTATTTCAATTGAAACATTAATTATTATTGGCTATAATAAATTAATCATTAAAAAAGAATACCAAATAAATTTGGTATTTATTTGATTAGATTTCGTATTAATTCTAAAATAATAAAATTTAGTATACTTAAAATAATACATATTTACAAAAAAATATACGCTATGTAATTTTATTTTGATAAAAATATATAATTATACAGCATATATTTTTAAATTTGATGAGATTATTATATTTAAAATATAAAAATAGCCAAATTATACAGATAATATATAAATCTAATTAAAATAAAATTAGACATTATTGAATATTTATATCTTCATATCTTATTACGCAACCAGCTCCAAAATATTCATTTTTTATATTATTTTCATTAATAAAATTCTGAAGCTGTATTTTTTTGCTTATAGGATAAGTAATATTAACCTGTGATGATCATGAAAATAATACTACACCGAAATGTAAATATGGTAATTTAAATAATAATTCACTATGTATATCTGTAATATATGAATAAGTAAAACAGGATAACTCGCAAGAAGATTTTTTTGAAAATCTTCTTGGTTTATTTTATGCACCAATTTAAAAATGCTGATTTCAATTTTACTTATAAAATATTGAGATTTATAATGTCTAATTTTGTTTTAATTGGATTTATATGGTAAAATTTCAATAATTAGTTGCGAATTTATAACAACATATACCAATATGTATATTGTTATAAAATTTTATTTATCTCAGTAAAATATATTAATTAGTTTTATTGCTTAATGGTTTCATATTTATGATGTTTAATTATAAATTACTATGTACCAATTTGATATATTTATTTTTAATATTAAACAACAATAAGTCATTAATAAATATATTAATATATTTATTAATAAAATTAGCCATATTATATGATGGAATGATACATAATTTTATTACTTTAAAAATCATAACTAAATGGTATTTTAAATATATTTTTTCTTTACTTATATCATATATATTTCCTTAGGTATTGTAATTTAATATATACATATATACATATATACATATATACATATTTAAATATTTTTATTGCGAATATTATTGCATAAAATATATGACTATAAAAGAAATACTATTAATTACAATTTGTAATTAAACTTATTAAAAGGAATCTCTAACTAGATAATTAAAAACGAATAACAATTTTAATTATATGAAACTATATTTACATATGTATATAAGTTATAATAGTTATATACATATATATAAATTTAATAATTTATATACCTTTAAAATATAAATTATTGTTCGCTTTTGAAAATTTTTGATGGATAAGAGATAAAGTTTATTTATTGAAAATATTATTGTGTGTCAGTATTACAGTTTATAATATAAAATTATCTTTTTAAGATTTGTATGTTTTTTAAATATTTAAAAACATTATCAGTAATAGTATCTTGGTTACATTGTGACATATTGAGAGTATGAATACCTTTTAAATATTTAAAAGCTTTATCTGTAATGGTTTTTTGTCTACAAAATCCTATATTAAGAGTATGAATATTTTTTAAATATTTAAAAGCTTTATCAGTTATAGAATCTTGGTCACAATAATACATATCAAGAGTATGAATACTATGCAAATTTTCAAATGCTTTATCTGTTATACGGTAACAATATCTCATATTTAAACTATAAATACCGAATAAATTTTCGAACGCGCTATTAGTTATTTGATTACAGTGTGATATATCGAGACTATTTATACCCTTTAAATATTTAAATGCATTATTTGTTATTGTATCTTGATTACATTGTGATATATCAAGAGTATGAATACCTTTCAAATACTCGAATGCTTTATCAGTGATTGTTTCTTGGCAGCAACCTGATATATTAAGTGTATGTATACCCTTTAAATTTTCGAATGCTTTATCTGTAATAGTTTTTTGATCGCATCCCGACATATTCAGAGTATGTATACCTTTTAAATATTCAAATGCATTATCTGTAACTGTATCATTATTACAGAATGATATATCAAGAGAATATATACCTCTCAAATATTTAAATGCTTTGTCTGTTATAGTTTTTTGATTACAGCAACGCATAATAAGAGTATTTATACCTTGTAAATATTTAAAAGTTCTGTCAGTAATTGTTTTTTGGTTGCAAAAAGACATATCAAGAGTATGTATACTTTTTAAATGTTCAAATACTTTATCATTTATAGTTTTTTGATTACAATTTTTCATAATAAGAGTATGAATACCTTGTAAATGTTTAAAAGCTTCATCAGTAATAGTTTTTTGACTACAATATGACATATCAAGTTTATAAATTCCATGTAAGTATTGAAATGAAGTATTTGTAATATTACGTTGATTACAATACGACATATTTAATGTATGTACGCCTTTTAAATATTTAAAATCTTCATCAGTAACATTTTTATTACCATATAAATTCAAATTAAATACTTTGTATGATAAATCGGATAAAAACTTCAAATTTTTTACGTTAATATTTAAAGTAAATTCATGATTTATCATATTATTTTTATCATTTAACAATAAATAATTAAAAAATCTGTTTAATAAAGAAAAATTTAACATATCTTTTGTAAATAAAAACATTGAAATATCAAAAATTACATCATTTGGTAAATCTAAAAATTTACTTGTGTTTTTTAAGTATGGGTTACTTACTATAATAATTTCCTGTTTCATATATAACTATTTAAATAATTATTTAAAATAATTATAGTTTCAATTTTATTGTATTAGGTTTAAATGTTACAGAAAATATAGATCTATTGTTCAATTATATATTAATAATATAATAACTTGTAAAGATGGTGAATATGTTTTCTATATTAACAACAGTTTACTAAATTCTATTGACTTTTCTAAAGTTACCAATAGAGGTTATCTTTAGAAATTAGATGTTTGTAGAGAAGTTGTCAATTCTACTATTAACCAATCTGGTCCATCTAAAATTAAAATTTGGTTTCATACTTCTGTCTATCTAAATGATTCTTTTCTTAACCTACTTAAACAATGTTTATATACGAAATAAAATCATTTATATAATTATTATATTATACAGAAATCTAAAATAGTGTAAAAAGTTTTATTAATACTAAAAATAACATTAATTATTTTTAATAGCTATTAATATTATTTTTAGTTTTTAGGTATAATATATAAATATATAATATTTTCCAGTTTTGTAAATTATTATAAACACTTTGATTAATTATCATTAAAATGTTTATTATATCTAGTTTTCAGAATCATATCACGCTTTCAGTGAATTATCGTTAATCAGTTTAATTATTTATTAAAACTACATATTACCTTAAAAATAAACAGTGATTAGTTACATAAAGTAATATTGCAACTAATCACTGTTTGTATTAATTTTAAAATTATCCGTATTATTTTTATCAACATAATTATTTTTGATTTATGGTATATTTAATATTTATATAATATCAAAAATTTGTAGTTTTGATATTATATAAGGGTCTACAATATGATTATTTTATTTATTATTTCATAAATAAAAATAAGTAAATGAGTAAACAATTATACTATTTAATTTCAAATAGAAAAATAGATAAATTTGTTGCAGAAACAAATTTGAAAAATTTTAATAAATCTTATACGGTGGGAGGATATAATCCATATATTAAAAATATAGCTGTATACGATTGTGCTGAAATAGCACAGTTAATAAATAACTTGTCCATTAAATTAATAAAAATATTACCAAAATTCCAAAAAGACATTAGTAAAGAACAAAAAAAGAATGAATCTGATAGCGAAGATAATTACGGTGATAGTGATAGTGAAAATGAATTTAGTATAAATAATATTATAGATTGTATAAATTTTTACAGCGAATCTTTAAAAGAAATGTTGCCAAATAGTTACATAATAGTAAAATATGTAAATATTACAGGAAAATCCAAAGTTATTTAATAACTTTAACAGATTATACAATGATATATTTACAAAGAATTAATTATATAACTTTACAATTAATACACCATCTTATACAAGAATATAATTTTGTATCTTAACAATTAATATATCTTAACAATTAATATATTTTATAGAATAAAATAATTATCTAATATAATCAAGATAATTATTTTTCCTTATATCTTTTACACCCTTTTTGAATTAAAATATAATTGAATCGTCCCAAACAAGATTTTCACAAAGGCATCTTCTTCAAGGTTTCTTTGAAACCGAGCTGGGTTTTCGTAGAAAACCATGAACTTCTACTTAAAACTTCCTAAGCTCTTAAATAAAATTTTGTGTATACGACATTATAAAACTTTATTATAAGTTTAAGGAAGTCAATAAATTAAAGTAGATTTAATACGAGTAATCGTATATTACTCGTATTACTTGGAGGTAAAAAGGATTACAAAATAATATAGTTACAAATATAATTGTTAATTATTAATACACAGAATTATATTCTTATGTAAAATAATATCTTAATCATAAGTTACATAATTACACGCTTATCTAAAATAATATCTTAATCGAAAGCTACAAAATTACATTATTATGTAAAATAATATCTTAATCATAAGTTACATAATTACACGCTTATCTAAAATAATATCTTAATCGAAAGCTACAAAATTACATTATTATGTAAAATAATATCTTAATAAATAAGTAATATAATTATGTTATTATGTTATTATATTATTTAATAAATAATATCTTAAGAGTTCTGTAAAATAATATTCCTTTTAATACAATATTTATGTGTTATCTTTGTAATTTATAATAAACTATACATTTAACATTTATTATCTATAATACTATATTTCAATACATTAATAATTTTATCCAAATACCGCTAAATAATTTATATTACTCCATATAAATATTATCTAAGAACTTGTTTATTATATAGTTATCAACCAAAATAATCATTAAAATATTATGTTTTCTTGAAAAATACAATTTTCGCAAATCTTATATTTAATACATTTATATCGCCCATATGTTGAAATATATCTTCAGTAATTGTATTTTGTCTACATATTACGAGCACGATACCTTTTAAGTATATAAACACATTGTTAGTAATTGGATTTTATATGCTATTTGTCATAGAGCACTATTACTTTTTTAATCACCGAATGTATTATCAGTAATAGTATTTTGATGATAAGTTGACTTGATAAGAGTATGAATACCTTTTAAATTACCACATGTATTATGTATTATGTATTATGTATTATGTATTATGTATTATGTATTATGTATTATGTATTATGTATTATGTATTATAGATAGTTGTTTACAATCTGAGTCACAAGGAATACCAATACCTTTTAGATTACTAAATATATTATTAGTAATTGTATTTTGTCTACAATTAGACATATTTAACTTATAAATACCTTTTAAATTCTTAAATGTTTTAATGCTTTGTCGGTAATTGTATGTTGATTACAACCTAACATATCAAGAGTATGAATTCCTTTTAAATTCTCAAATGCATTATCTGTTATTGTTTTTTGATCACAAGATGAGATATTAAGAGTATGAATATCTTTTAAATATTTAAATGCGTTATCGGTAATAGTATGTTGATTACAACCTGACATATCAAGAGTATGTATACCTTTTAAATTTTCAAATGCTTTATCGGTAATAGTATGTTGATTACAACCTGACATATCAAGAGTATGTATACCTTTTAAATTTTCAAATGCTTTATCGGTAATAGTATGTTGATCACATTCTGACATATCAAGAGTATGAATACCTTCCAAATATTCAAATGTTTTATCTGTAATTGTTTTTTGAAAACATTCTGCCATAATCAAAGTGTGAATACCTTTTAAATTTTCAAATGCTTTATCTGTAATAGTACTTTGATAACACATAGATATATTTAAAGTATGAATACCTTTTAAATTTTTAAACGTTTCATCTGTAATGGTGTTTTGATTACAATTTGACATATCTAATGTATGAATACCTTTTAAATTTTTAAACGCATTATCTGTAATAGTTTTTTGATCGCATCTTGATATATTAAGACTATGAATACCTTTTAAATTTTCAAATGCTTTATCTGTTATTGTTTTTTGATTGCATCTTGACATTTTAAGAGTATGAATACCTTTTAAATTCTCAAATGCATTATCTGTAATAGTATTTTGATTGCATCTTGACATATTAAGAGCATGAATACCTTTTAAATATTTAAAATCTGAATCATCTATCATTTTATTTCCTTCTATACTTAAATTTATTACTTTATATGATAAATATTTCATAAAATGCAAACTTTTTATGTTATAATTTAATTTAAATTTATGATTTTTCATATTATATTTATCGTTTAATAACAACTTATATAAATATTTATTTGAATATGATAATTTTAACATATCCTGAGTGGATAAATAGCTGCAAATTTGTGTAATACTGTCGTTGGATATATATAAGAATTTCATTGTATCTATTGAGTAAATTTCATTCATTTTTTTTTTCTCTCCTATTAGAAAATGTTTATCTTTTTTGATATACCCTTTCAATAATAATTTGTTAACTTTTCCTGTATCAATTAAAGTATTATCATTAATATTAAAATAAAGCCTTAAACCGTGTTTTTCATAAGTATCTCTTAAGGATGTATAATGTAAAAATGGAAACAGATTAAAATCGATCATTTTTTTGTGAAATAAAAATAAATTATTTATTCAATAGCACAAAACTATATAACCCTCTAAAATGAAACAATAAGATATTATTTTAAATAACAATTAAATATTTCTACATAAACATAATTTGTTACTTTATCAATTAAGATATTGTTTTATATAACTGTTTCTATATAACTGTTTCTATATAAAATTATATAGCTGTATTCTTATATAAAAATATATAACTGTATTCTTATATAAAAATATATAACTGTATTCTTATATAAAAATATATAAGAATACAATTTGTCACTTTATCAATTAATATATCATTTTACGTAACTATTAAGATATTATTTTGTATAACAAAATAATTATGTAGCTTAATCCGCTGATATTTATAAAGCAATTAAGCTACATAATTATTTTACATTAGAGTATAATAACTTAACAATTATAATATTACTATGTAAGATGATTAATACATTATTTTTTTGTATCAAAATAATTCTGTTATTTTACTATTATAATATTATAATAGTATTTTACGGAACCATCAATATATAAAAATATCTTAAGTAAAGTAATATCTTAATCGATAAGCTACATAATTATTTTGATCCGCAAACAACATATTTGCCATAAAGTTAAAGAATATTTTTGTAAATATTATTTTAATCCCTGGTATCATAACCATATTCTTCGTAAAATAATATATTAATCGACAAGTTACATAATTATATTGATACGTGTATAATATTTAATTGTCAACCCATAGAATTATATTATATCTAAAATATTATCAAATAGTCGAGTTATATTAATGTATTCCAATATTAAATAATATATTAATAGCTTTATTAATATATTATTTAATAGTAATATTAATACATGAGAATATAATTCTGTTACTTAGTGATTAAGATATTGTTATATGTGAATAGTTCTGTTACTTTACGGTTAAGATATTATTTTATAAACAATAATATGTAAAATAGCTATTATAATATTTATTTATAATAAATATTATTATACAAATTAGCAGTTAAGATACTATTTAAAAATACCGTTATGTAACTCATCGATTGCTGAAGATATTATTTTATATAAAAATATTATGTTGTCTAACTATTTATATATAATTAAGATATTATTCACATAAAATATAATTATGTAACTTAACGATTAAAATACTGTTTATGTAGGGATGTGGTGTTTTGACTATTACCCATAAATCTAAAATAACGTTAAAAGTTTTTATTAATATTGAAAAATAACGTTAATCATTTGTAAAATAGCGATTAATGTTATTTTTGGTTTTTGGGTGTGTTATAAGATTATAAATATGCTATTTAACTTACAATATTGCTAAATTAATACAAATATATTCTAATGATTTGAATACAAAGTAGGATAAACTGGCTATTGATTATATTCTCTAACAGAGTGGTTTTAATAATATAAATCTAAAAAACTATCCAGTTAATACGAATTTTAAATCTCATATCGAAACAGTTATAAAAACTATGGATACCCAACAATTTCATTATGAAATAATAAAGACTTCAAAAACACTATCGTTAAATTAAAACAAACTAGAAGTAAATCAAATATCTATTTGATTGATACACTCTTTATAATTTATAAAAATAATTATAAAGATAATATTCTATAAGATTTAAGCACAATTGAAAATACTATTAAATCTGATGTTATAAGTTAACAATGTATATTTCATTAAATATTTGAAATATACAAATATAAAGGTAAACCCTCTTGTACTTATTTTTCCATTTATTTCCAGTTACTAGTTCATGTAGTCCATTTATTTCATACAAAACAGCATCAAGTTTATATGTAAATATAAATAGTTACCAAATATTATTGATCTCTGACTTAATTAATAACATTATAAGTCTTTTAGATAATGATAGAGTACTTCATAGTAGTACTACTTTACCTATTTTTAATATGTTTAAAACATTTGATAAAATTTTCACTGATGAATATACAAAGAAGTTAATGAGAATTTTTACTGAAGTATCAGATGTTTTTAGTTCAAACAGTTGGACTAAATCAGGATTTAATACAAGTCCTAACCATAAATTATTGGCTTCTAATTTAAGAAAAATACTTAATAATTTTCAATAATAAACTTAACTAAATGATAAATTATATTGTATTATAATACAATATCATAACCAAAAAAGTTTATTATTTATTCTAATACGCAAAAATGTTTCCATATATTATTAAAATATGGTTGAATAATTAGAATATTAATCAATTATTTGATTGAAATATTTCACAAAAAATACTTTAGTAATTATATTTTTTTAAATAGTAATTATGATATTAAATTGGTTCTATAATAAATATATTAAAATAATTTTAACTTAACGATAAATATGTAGTTTTATTGATCTATGAAAATAATATTATCTTGATCACATCCTTTTATATTAAGAGTATGAATATCTTTTAAATTTTTGAATGTGTTATCTGTAATGGTTTTTTGATTACACCATTGCATATTAAGAGAATGAATACCTTTTAAATTTTCAAATGCTTTATCTGTAATTGTTTCTTGATTACATTCCGACATATCTAAAGTATGAATACCTTTTAAATTCTCAAAAGCTTTATCTGTAATTGTTTCTTGATTACAATACGACATATTTAAACTATGGATACCTTTCAAATATTCAAATGCTTTGTCAGTAATTGTACTCAGAGTACAATTACTTATATCGAGACCATAAACATATTTTAAATTTTCAAATGCATTATCTGTTATTGTTTTTTGATTACAACCCGACATATTAAGAGTATGAATACCTTTTAAATTCTCAAAAGCTTTATCTGTTATTGTATCTTGGTTACAATTTCTCATAGTGAGAGAATAAATACCTATTAAATAAAAAAATGCATTATCTGTTATTGTTTTTTGATTACATTCCGACATATCTAAAGTATGAATACCTTTTAAATTCTCAAAAGCTTTATCTGTTATTGTTTTTTGATAAGACATATACATATTAAGAGTATGAATACCTTTTAAATTTTCAAATGCTTTGTCGGTAATTGTTTCTTGATCACAATAAGCCATATTAAGAGTATGAATACCTCTCAAATTTTTGAATGCTTTATTTGTGATTTCTTGTTGATTACAGCCTTCAATATTGAGAGTATGAATACCTTTCAAATATTTAAATCCATTATCTGTAATTGTTTTTTGAGAACAATAGTTCATATTCAATGTATGAATACCTTTTAAATGCTCAAATGCTTTATCTGTTATTGTTTCTTGCCAACAAGATGAGATATTAAGTGTATGAATACCTTTTAAATTTTCAAAAGCTTTATCTGTAATTGTTTCTTGATTACAATACGACATATTAAGATAATATATACCTCTTAAATGTTTAAATGCTTTGTCTGTTATTGTTTCTTGGTTACAACCACTCATATTGAGTCTACGAATACCCTTTAAATATTTAAAATCGGTATCGCATATATGTAAATTATTACTAATGTTAAGATTATACAATTTATATTGTAATTTGTTCATGAAATTAAGATTTAGCACATTTTTTTTTACTGTGAAAAAAAAGTTCATCATAAGCACTTTACAGTTCAAAATATATTCGTAAAATTTTGGGTTTGTCAATGATAGTCGTAAAATACATGAAGTATCTAAAAAAGAACAAATTTCAATAATACAGTCGTTTGGTAATATTAACATTTTTAAATTAATGTTTAAAAATGTTAATAAATTAATATTTAAATAACAAATTGATCATAAGCTTCTCATTTTGACCAAAAATTAAAGTATTCTAGAAACAAGGTTGGTTATTTAATAAATATAGAAAATTAACTGTTTTAAATAAGAATCGACTTTGTGAAGTTTTTGAAATATATAACAAAATTCGTGTTACTAATTTATAATATCAGTATTTAAATATTAAACTGTAATTTTGTATTATTTTATATGATATTTTACCTCTTTATAATCTATATCATAGTTTTTAATTTATATTACGATTTACAATAATTCATATAATTCTCAGCTTTTATATGTTCTATATTCATTATGACTCTGATTTTATTATGTCTTGCATGTTTGTTATATAAAGTGATAAATTATTTTTATACCAATTTATTGTATATAAACTGCAACATCTAGCCGAGAAAAAATATATCATTTCATAAATGTGTTTAAATATACATTTATGAAATAAAACTTTCATAAATGTGTTTAAATATACATTTATGAAATAAAACTTTCATACAAAGTATTTGGTATAGAAATATTAATAATATTTCTACAAATCCTTGGTCATCAACTATAAAATTATATTTATTTTCTATATTTAAAAACGATAAAATTTATTGTGATATACTGGATATTATTGGTATTCATTCACAATAAATAATGTTTTTAATAAATGTTATCTTTTTTATCATACTCTTATATAATTCTCTTCTATCTATTAAGCTTCTTATATTTGTATAATATACAAATATAAGTTCATTTATATGTTTATATAAATGATTTATTTCATAATAAAACTTCATTATATTCATTTTATTATATCAGATAATTAAAATTGATATTTTAAATATACTTTGTAATAGTCATTCTAATTACAAAAAATGAGTAACGAATTACTTTATTTTATTCTGTTGAATTAACAAAAATATCAGAATAACTATGAAAATATAAATTACTTTCATAAAATTCAGTTCCATAAAAAGTCTATAATATTCTCAACATTTGTATAATTATTTAATATACAAACATGTTGATAAGAATCATCTTTATAACAACAATATTCACTGACAAAACATATTTTAATGAATTTTTTATTCATGTATTTTAATAAATTGTTGTGAATATCTATTGATAAGTAGTTAATAACCATTTAATTTGTTTGACAACCAAAAAATTATTTTTAATTAATATACAATAATTCACCGATATATGAAATGGGTTCATTTGAATATTCTTCTTCATCTTCATCAAATCTTATTTTATTATCTTGGTCATAAGAAAAAAAGAAACCCTTATTAGATTCATAAAATACAACTTCCAATGGATATCTACTTTGTCCTATTATTCTTTTTACATTTTTCTTTTGTTCTTTATAATTCATTTTTTCTATTAGTAATGTGTAAGATAACATAATAAGATTACCTGAATTATCTCTAAGAAAAGAAAACCTTAAAAACCTGTCATTTTCCACAGATTTTCCTATTTTTCCAAATACAAATTCCAATAAATCTTCATAAAGAAAAATATCAGCTTCTACAATAAAACAAGGTTCACTGTAATCCGGAATATTAATAATATAAAAATCTTTTTTTATATTCTCCATTTTAATTAATTGATTAAAATAAAAATTTTTCATAATGCACTAATTTATCATCAAAATAAATTTGTTTCGAAAATTCATAAAATAACTATATAAAACTATTAAATTTTATGGGTTTATGTAATCATAAATACTGTTTCATTTAAAATTTATTTGCTATATATTAAAACCATTTGAATTCATTGTTAATTTCTTCATGTTAATAATAATTATCTATGTGTTTTGATTTATTTTTGGTAATTAAATTTATCTTAGTTTTCGCCAGAAATTTGTGTTTAAAAAGTATTAATAGGTTTTAAAATATAAAAATATTGCAAAATATAATTAGAAATGTATTATATAACAATAATTATTAAATTTAATAATTGTTAAACTATTATATAAATTAGCCATTTTAATCATATATTATTACATAGTTTAGATTTAATTGAATCTATTAAACTATTAAACTGTACAATAATTATACTATGTTTGAATAATTTATTATATATTAATATAGTTTATCGCATTATATATATGGTTAGTTATTAAAATTATTTTTCTTTTACCTTCATCGAATGTAAACTAAATATCTCATTTTTATATTCGAACATAACAGATGTTTTACTTTCTATATCTTCAAAAAATTTTGCCTTTTTGTGTTAGTATTTAATACTTGCGCTATTACAAATTTTGCTGTATCAATGCAATACGAAATTTGGTTATTTTTATAATTTTCATAAAAATTATAAAAAACAGCATCTCCTTCAATATACTCATAAGCAAACAATAAATCACGGCTTGATTTATATATTTTTAATTCATTCAAAGGATCAACTAAATGAACTATTTCAATAACAGTATTTAAATCATACTTGTTTATATTAATTTCTTCTATAATAATATTTATAAAAATATATAGGACAATCTATGAAATATCTTTTTTTGGAAATTTCAATATTATTGTTTAGTACTTGTATATTAAAATCTAACGTTATGAATTATAAGAGTGTATGTTATATACTAATGAATAAACAAGAGCATTTACTTTGTAATTTACCCATAAATCTAATATTATGTTGATCATTGGACATGATATTTCTAATATTTTATGATGAACTCATTGGATTTTCATTATCTATTATCATACCAAGCTTACTTTGTACTTTGTTTGCTATATATTGTGATGTGTTTCTTTTTATAGTTAAAAATAAGGGGGAAAGTTGTTTAAAACTATTTATATCTCCGTTTACTCCTATAACATAAAGTCGTAAATTTTTAATCATCAAAATTAATTCGTGTATTTTATTATTGTCAATATAAAATTCCACATTATTATTTAAAACTTGTAAAATATCATTTATTCTATATAATGTAAATAATTCTTTGAAATCTTCGAAATTATTCAGATATAAAAGTTTAAATATTTTGCTTTCATGATTATTAAAATATTCATACCAATAACCAGGTTGAATGTAATTTTTAACCCATCCAATATATTCATCTATATCTATAAATTCGCGACTTAAATTTATACCACTATGCTCCATATTTTTTTTATAATAAATAATAAAATTATAATAAAATCATTTTATAATAAATAATAAAATTATAATAAAATCATTTTATAATAAATAATAAAATGATTTTATTATAATTTTATATAAATGTATTTCAAGCTATACTTAAAATATCAAAACGATTTATAATTTGATAGCTAAATTGAAAGTATAAAAGAGTATTAATTTATATTATTTACTAAACTAAAATAATATGAATTTTTTGTCAATATAAAAGTATATGAGATAGAACTCTTTAAAGACAAAAACGATATTATTTTTATAGTAAATAATTATACATATAAACTCCATTAATTGGTATTATATATTTAATCCTTATTAAATAAATTATTTAATGGAAATTTTTCTAAAAATAAATCGAATGTAATTTATTTTGACTTGTTGAATAAATACCAACAATTTTAAATATATAACCTTTATCGAAAGAATAAAATCAATTATATGTGAATTGTTATAACATATTTAATATTTAGTTTTGATCTTAAATATGTTTACATTATATTATTATAATATAAACTGTGTTATTTAAATACTAATAATATATTAAAGTTATCTTTATGTACCCTAAGTTATAATTTTATTCTAAATTGTGAAATATTATGAACAATAAAACATTTACTTTAAAGAAAAGAACTTTTATCTTATCATATAATTTGTTAAATATAAATATTGAAAATAATTTATATTTAACATATGTTGATTTTAAATATTTAACATATGTTGATTTTAAATTTTTAAAAGATATTTATAGGCTCAATATTTCGATTATAAACAAATTACATATAAGGATTCGAAAATTTAAAATGTATCCATACTCTCAATATATAAGATTGTAATTAAAATACTATTGCATATAAAACATTTGAATATTTAAAAGGTATTAATACACTTAATATATGTGATTATAATCAAATACTATCACATATAAAACATTTAAATATTTAAAAGGTATCAATACACTTAATATATGTGATTGTAAATAAAATACTATTTCTTACAAAGTATTTGAGCTTAATAAGAAATATTATAAATAGAGCATTTAACATTTTAAAAGGTATATTTAACTTAACATAAAATATTATTATAAAAAACAACAACGAATGAAGCATTCGAAATTTTAAAAGATATTCATACTCTGAAAATTACATTATATGCATATATTACAAATAAAATATTTGGAAATTTGAAGTTTTCGAGAAAAATATAAATATAATACTTAAATATTCATATTCGCTATTTATTATATTATTTCCAGTTTGTTAATGTTGTGTATATCATTAGAAAATGCTCGTAATTTAATAAAAATGTTACTAATTATCGGAAACACTATTTTAATAATATCAATAGTTGATTTTTATCTTCTTCATTTATATTATTATAAATACTGTTTTTCATATTATGAAAATCAGAATACAATAAACCTGATATATTATCTTTCTCCTTAACATACTTATCACAAACATAATTTAGTCTTTTTCGTTCTAGTTCTGTTAATATTTTTGTATGAAACTCAGATTGTATTAAAATTTCTTCTATGTTATCAATATCACATTTTGATTCACCGATACAAAAATTTGATAAAAAATACGAGATTTTTGCAACATCACATTCCCATGTCGAGTAAAATAATCCAATTATTTCAAAATAGTGACCAGTATGACCATTATGTTCGAACACGAGACTGTAAAACATATTAGTAAAATAAATACTTTTTATTTTGGTTTCAATAAATACTAGAACTTTCATATTTATTCTGTAAGCAAATTAAATAACGCATCCATAAAAATACTGTGTTGTTAATTATACTTATTATATAATATCTGCAATATTTATAGGAGAAAAGCATTGTAAACTATACCGATTTAATACCAATTTTTGATTTGATCAAAAATTGTAAATATATTATTTAATGATCCTATAATAAAAAATTTATCTTTATTGAATACTCATGTTAAAGTTATGTTTCATAAATATTTATTTTGTTGTAAAATAACCATACTAAACAAAATATTTACACTAAGAGAAAACTCTAGATATTTGTTCTAATAAAAAATTTGAGAATTTAAAAAGTTATATACTAGATATGTCGAGTTGTTATTAAATCACAATAACAGATAGAGCATTTGAACAATTTAAAAGGTATCTATACTGTGGATATGTAATGGTATAATTAAGAAAGTATAACTTACAATATATTTGAAAATTTACAAGCTATTTGTACACTAAATATATCGGGTAGTAAAAATACCATTACAGATGATGAATTCAAATATTTGTAAGAAATACATTCTCTTGGAATGCGATTTTTTAATCAAATAAACTATAACAGATAATGTATCTCAAAAATTTTAAATATTTTTTAATATGTTATAACTAATGAAAGTTTGAACAGTTATAACATATTCGTATTAAGAATACGAGTGCTATGATTAACAAATAATTATATATTATCTTTGTTTAGTTCCAGTAATTTAGAGAGTTACTAACTATATATCAATATGTGAATTTTTAAATATTTTGTTTTATAAAATATTTAAAACAAAATATTTGTCAATACTATAAATATAATTATATATAGTTAAACATTATTACTAATTTGTAACAGTGTTTAACTATATATATTTCTTTATTATATTATAGTAATTATTAAAATAATTATTTGTGATATATTCTGTATTTTTAAAATCTTTTATTATTAAACGCTTCCACACATCTTCATTTTTTATTATTTCGGGAAATAAATTATATTTAGTTATATAAAAATCGTTCCAAAAGTAAAATAATTGTTTTCTGATGTCGAAAGGTAATTTTTCAAATAAATCAGTATATTCATCTATTAAATAATTAACCATTTGTAAATATAATATAAAATTTTCGTCATATATTTTGCTTATTAAATATTCCACAAAATTTTCTAAATCTATAAATATATCATATCTTACAAATACGATATTAAGATATTCCTGCTCACCTTCGTCCATATAATTAAAATATAAATCGGGTGATTCAGATAAAATTATTTCAATATACTTTACGAGATCAGAATTATTACTTACTGGAATATTAGTATATCCGCATGTAGGATCATCATAAATTTCATCTTTAATAACTTTATAGATCATTGTAAATACAATATTTGTAGAAAAATTATTCATTAAAAAAAATTTTGTAATATTATACAGCTGATATAACTGTATTGTGCTCAATTTTTCTATCGAATATTTATCATTCAATTTTATATCATATTCACTTCCTACATACTTTATATAATACAAATAATATATCACATTCAAAAACAATTCCCATTCTTCTATAGATAATTCTAAATCATCTATATTGAGTTGTGTAGATGTTAATTTATCGAATTTATCACTGATTAATAATTTTAAAAAAGGAGATATATAAAGCACTAGTCTATTTAAATTATAAAGTTTATTTTTATTTTCTATAATAATATCGTATTCATCTTTAAAAAATTTAATGTTCCAAAAATTTTCCATTTTATATAGTTAATTTTAAAATAAATTTTAAAATATTTTTATATTAACATCTAATGTTATTTATTTTTAGTTAAATCTCCAATTTTATACTGAATTTATTTCTTGGCGCAAATATTAATATAATTGGGGGAATAATTATATAATTATATAATTATATAATTATGTACTATCATAAGAAATAAAAAATTACAATTATACTGTAAAAAATATAATTTCAAATATATAGATTTACACAAATAATTTATATATTAAATAAAATGGAATCAAAATGAATGAGCTAGACATAAATGAGTTTTAATAACTTAGAAAATTTTTAAGAGTAATCAGTTAGAAATAATATAAATAAAAGAAAATTTATATTTTAGAGTATCGCAAATTTAGATTATCTTGTTATATACTTGGTATAAATTTTGATTTTTGCTACTTTCAAAATTTAATCGAAACATTAACTTTAATAATATTAAAGAACAATTATATGAATATATAAAATACTATTATTTATATTAATAATTAAGATATTATTTTATAACACAATTAAGATATTATTTAACAGCTTTATTAGGATATTATTTCATAGTATAATGAAGATATTATTTATTGAAGTATTGTGATATTTTATATAAAATATAATTCTTTAATTTTTAAGAGATTATTTTACAAAGAAATATTATGTAACTTTTCATATTAATATTTTATGAAATGATTAAAATATTATTTACACAAGTTGTAGGTATTGTATAAAAATTAATTCTATTATAGATTAAGTTTATAATAATGTTTATTTTTATTAGTTTATTTTTTATGTCACATATTTTCAATTGGCAGCGTAATATAATAACTATTATATAATTTTTGAATTAATATAACACATTTTAAATAAAATTATAGCAATATATTGTTATAATTTTATTTACTAGTATTTGCTAAGTTAATATTAGTATTATTCAAGGTATTGGTAATATTTGTGAATAATTTATTTTATTATATACATGTTAATACTTCTCTAACATTTTTGTTGGAATTTTTGTGTAAGTTGACAAAAATTAAATTATTTCTTTTCATAATAAAATTGTTTATTTTACCAATACATTAAAAATGTGAGTGATATTTTATAAAATTTTATAGTATAAATATTAATTCATTCATTTTGAATGATGATCTTAGTAGGCATAAATAACCATTGAAATAGAATTAATTATTATATGTAATTCATGTACAAATTAATATAATAATATTAATACTATACAAAAAATAAATTTATATTATGTTTTCAATTTCACCATTGTATGCTTTATAACAATAACAATATTTTAAATTAACCCCATATTTTATTGTAATAAAATAAATACAAATATATTATTTGAAATAACTTTATATTTAGTGTAATTATATAAATATTATGTTGTACAACATAAGTAATAAAATAATAAAATTATTTTATTATTTTTTGAGGGAATTATTTTAAAAAACTAATACCCAAAAAATTCTGTTTATCTTATTTTACAATTTATCAGCTTGATTATTTATATTTTATGTTTTAGAAGAAAAATATATTTTCTTCTCTTAAAACAATATTTCATTATTTATAAAGGTTGATTCAGTTAGTATTCATTTTTAAATGTGAAAAATAATGTGTTATTTTCACATTTATATTATATGATAAAAATTTCTTTGTATAAGTAACATAAAATTTTAAGAAATAATGCTCTTTTCAATATTGCAAAAATTTATTCATCACTTGAAACATATTCATTATTTAAATTAGATTGTCTATTTTTATTATATTCTAATATACATATTTATTTAGTGTCAATAATTCATGAATTATATTATTTGTATTTAATTTAAAATATCCGTAACTTTCTTCGTACCAAAATAATACTTTTCATATAAATGAAACCACATAATTTTCATTTAATATAAATCTATGTAATATAAATTCGTCCATTTTTTGTCTGTACATATAATTATGTATAATTTTAGCAACTTCTATTAATATTTTATTCGGTTGATCTTCAATAAATTTATTTTCTACACAATCGAAAACTCATCTACATAATAAATGGCTATTTTATTAACTGTGGCTTTGTTTAATTTATGTATACATAATACGTTACCAGCCTGGTATAATTCAAAACAATTATTTGAGTGTAAATATGAACAAATATTTGTATAATAATCATAATATTCTTCATATCTGTCATAATATTCTTCATATCCATCATATATACTTATCGCTTTTGAATAAATCTAAAATAATATCAAATCGAATTCATAACATTTATAAAATATACAGCACTATTTAATAGATATTATTTATCATAGATAGATTCAAAGTTTGTATAGTATGGTTAATATATTAAGTCGACTAAAAAAGCAAGATATAATGAGTAATACAATTTTACTTATTTTTGATAAAATATAAGTAAATTATAAATATAAAAATAAACAAATTTTATTATACACAAAAATATGAGTAATACAAATAATATAACATTATCTTATAATGGTCATTGGAGAGAAGAAATTAAAGATATTTTTATGGAGAATGGTTTAATTGTTATAGAAGATGTTATAGGAGATAAAGAATGTGATAGATATATGGACGAAATAGTAGGTTCAATAGAAAAATTAGGAACAGGTGTAGATAGAAATGATATAAAAACATGGAAACAAGAATTATTACCACCAATGACAAGACCTGGTTTATTTCAAACATTAATAGGAAATTCCAAGCCGGCATGGGAATTGAGAGTAAACGAAAGAATAAAAGGAATATTTGAGAAATTGTATTGCGAATTGAAAAGAATAAAAGAAATAGAGTTACTAGTATCCCAAGATGGCATTAATATTCATCCAAACGGATGGGGGAAGTATCATAAAGACGATATTAAATCAGATTGGGCACATTTGGATATAACACAAAAAGACGGTATATATAAATGTTTGCAAGGTCAAATAGTTTTATCGAATACAACAGCAGGATTTAGAGCATCACCAAAAAGTCACAAATGTCTGAATAAAATACTGGAAATGAAAGAAAAACAAATAAAAAATGAGAAAGATAACTGGCTTAAGTTTTTGCAAGCGGAAGAAGAAATAGATATACTTAAAAGAATGATAGAAGAACAAGGTGGAGAATGGCAAGTGCCTATTTTGGCTAAAAAAGGAAGTTTAATAATATGGACAAGTGCGCTTATTCATAGTGCAAAAAATCCTGATAGATGTGAATCAAAAAAATATGATGATCCTTGGTTCGGTTGGAGAGGTGTGGTATATATTTCTTATCGTCCAAAATCGGAATTTACTCAATCTCAAATAAAGAAAAAAGCTGAATATTTACTAGAAAATCGCACTATGAATCATTGGTCTCTTAAAGTGTTTCCTGTTAATCCTATTGGAAGATATGTTGGTTCTTCTAAATTTCATCCTATCATTTCTAAATGTATACAAAATCCCAGAACAGTGTACGATTTATGGAATATTACCGATCCATATTATTTTGAATCTATGAAAGATTTAGTTTAATAAACATGTCAAAAATAAATTTTGGGCTTTATTTTAAACATCAGCTAATAATTCTTTCCTGATTTAAATAAATATAAAAAATATTAACATATATCTCATAGCGGCCAGATATATCAATAATTAACAAACTGTCCGTTAATTATCAATATTATACCGAAACAACACCTACCCTAAAAAAACCCATTTTATTCGAGTATAATTCTCAAAATATTTATATAATTATATTGTTCAGTATATTTAGTAAAGTTTAAAGTAGTAACTATTTGAATGATTTACATATTATAATTTATACTAAAGAGAAAGTGTAAATTATAATATAATACGTTATTTACAAGCCAAGTATAAACTTTATAATTAAAATCTCTCTAACAGAAAAATCCATAAAGCTTCATTTCTACATATTGCTATAATTTTATTTTACATCGATAATTTCTTCTACATCAAAATTATTCAAAGATATGTTAACCAATAAATAATTTTTGTTATATAAAGTAAATGAGTCTACTTTTGAATTTATTGAAACATATAATTCAGATTACTGAAAATTGGTGAGATATACAATAAATTTTAAACTCTTAAAATTGATAGATAATTTTATATAGTAATATTTTTTAATTACCATTGTATAATATTCAAAATTTTGTGAATATTATATGTTATAGTCAATTATATACCAAAATAAGCTTTTTATCGCCAACTACATTATTAGTCTGGGCAAAAAGCATTATTATAATTTTATCAAAAATGAAACTGAAGAAATAACTAATAATTTATATATGGATCATATTACAATTAACACACGCAGAGATTTTGATTTTTATATTCAGTGAAATATACAAACAATCATAGCTTTTAGAAATAAACCCATTATTGATGTTGCATATCTAAAATCAACAATACCAAATAATCATCAAAGTTTTATGAAAATTAAACTTCATAGTTTATTGACAATTTTATAAAATTGTTTTAAATACAGTATAGTCAATGTTATATATTAAAAACAAAAATTTTCAATGTTTCAATAATATTTTATTTTCGTATTTTTTAAATGGGATAGAGCATTATCTATTAATGATTGGCGACACTTTATTATGTGAAGAATATTTATATCTTTCAAGTATTCAATTACTTTTTTTGTAATGGTGTTTTGATCGCAATAATTCATACAAAGAGTATGAATACCTTGTAATTTTTCAAATGCTGTGTCAGTAATAGTTATTTGATTACAGTGAATAATATTAAGAGAATGAATACCTTTTAAATTTTCGAATCCTTTGTCTGTTATAGTTGTTTGTTTATAATGTGACATATTAAGAGTGTGAATTCCTTTTAAGTTCTCAAGTGCAATATCTGTTATTTGTATACAAAATGATATATCAAGAGTATGAATAGCTTTTAAGTACTTAAATACATTATCTGTAATTTGCCTACAAAATGATATATCAAGAGTATGAATAGCTTTTAAGTACTTAAATACATTATCTGTAATTTGTCTATAAAATAATATATTAAGAGTATGAATACCTTTTAAATTCTCAAATATCCTATCTGTTATTTGTATACAAAATGATATATTAAAAGTATGAATACCTTTTAAGTTCTCAAATACCCTATCTGTAATTTGTCTACAAAATGATATATTAAAAGTATGAATACCTTTTAAGTTCTCAAATCCCTATCTGTAATAGTATTTTGATTACAATGTGATATATTAAGAGTATGAATGCCTCTCAAGTTCTCAAACGCCTCATCAGTTATTGCTTCTTGGTTACATCTAGACATATCAAGTGTATGCATCTCTCTTAAATATATGAAATCATTATCTTTAATATGTTTGTTTGATTTTAAATTTTCAATAGATCTCTTAAATGTAAATTTATGCAATATCATATTACTTATATTGTTTAAAAGTAAATTACGCAAATATTTACATGTTAAACACATACACAACATTGATTTAGTGCACAAAAAACTAGAAATATCCAAAAGTGAATCATTAGGAGAGATCCATTATATTAGTTTTTTTTGTATTGAAAAAGAGTGAGTTAACAATGCCATATGTATTATTATATTTAAAAATAAATTACAATAATACATATAAAAACATAAATCTAAAATAATTAAGACAGTAGAATGTTTAAAATTATACAACACAATTAATGTAAATTGAATGTTTATTAACTGTTTTAATATATTTAAAAAATAAAAAATATGGATTATTTTGATATCAAGATATTCTCGCTAAAATTTAAATTGATAATTTTTTATAAATTTATAAAAATGAATATAAAAGAAATAGTTACGAAAGGTACAGAAAATATTTCTCTAGGTGTATCGTTAATAATAGAAAAAAATAATAATGATGACTTGTGTTGTTATTTATTGAATCCCAATATTGAACACCTAATTAGAAAAAAGGAAGAATTAACTTCTTATGGTATTTATGGAATACCATTAGTAAATAATTTAAACGTATTAGTAGGTCATATTATTAACAATAAAGTATATTTAAGTGGCGACAACAATTTCATTATATTTGAAAACGGAATAAAATTGTCTGTTAGATGTGCAAGGGAAATTTCTACAAAAAATAATCCCAACTTACTTAATTCACCATATATTTTTGAATATATTTTTGCTACAGTTGCATTTAAAGAAAATAAAAATTTAACTGAGAAAATTCTTAAAAAAGATATATATTATTTATATGAACAGATATGTGAATACTACAAAATAAAACAGATATATTCTAAAGAATTAATAAATAAGTTTATAAGAGAAAAGTACCCAAGTACAATAAAATGTAGAAAAAAAGGACGAGGCTATTATTATTTAGTGGTGAAAAATATAGATGAAATAAAAACAATTCTTGAAAGCAGACTGTATTTTAACAATTTTAACACTTTACTTTAATGCTGTTAATATTTGTTAAGAATACGATATTTTATGTATATATAGTTCATATTTAATAAATGTGCTTATAACTATATCAATAAATTTATTTATATAGTCATAAAATTAATCCAAAATGTCATGTACAAATTACACCAGTGTATAATTTATATCAAAAATATAATTTTTATACCCAGAAACTAAAGTGTTAAATATTTTAATAACACAAAACCTATTTTTGTTTTAGAATCTGTCATAAATTAATTATTTAAAAATAATTACTCAGTTTAATTATGTAATAATATTTATAGAAGAAATATATTATCACAATATGTTATTTAAACACTTAAATATAAGATATTTAAGATCCTTAGTATTTTAATTTTAAATATGTGTACAATAATATTTTGTTATCATTGAGAACTAAAGAACAAATTTATTTGAATATACAAATTGTTAATTTTGATCTTAATGCAATAAATTATAAGATATTTATATATTATAAGTATCAGTACACTTAATATTGTTTATTGTTATTGAGGATATGAATATTTCCCAAATGTTTAAGTGTTTTATCTTTAATTTGTTTGTAATTCAATATATTAAATGTTTAAATGCCTCCACTATAATTATTTTATTACAGCTAAAATTATTTAAAATATAATTTATATAACCTTTTGAATATATTATATAAAATTATATATGATTATATAGATTGTAATTTGACAGATTGAGAGAATAAATATTTTGAAATTTTAAAGGTTTTATCAATAATTATTTCTTGATTACAATTACTTATATCAAGTATTAATATTTTTTAAATATTTAAAATCGCTGTATGTGATTTTTTTACATTCGCTTTAAAATTTAAAAATAGCGTTTAACTTTTTATTAATACTGAGACATATATTGAAATTATTTTTGGGTTATACTTAAATCTTATAAATTATCTGTAGATTTTTTAGCAGTAATAATTTTCAATATTATTTATTGTCCAATATAATAACTTGTAAAGAAAGATATCTAAAAATATTGAATACAATTATAAATTCATAAAATTATATAAGTAAGAGAATTTTAAATATCAAAAAAATATGAAAATATTAGTTTTTTTATTGTAATATTGTAATAATTAACAATCCTAAAATATAATAATATTATTAATATGTTATTTTATAAATTAATATAACTACTTTTAAAATTGTCACTAAATGATGCGCTGAAATTATCGATATATATTAGATATTTAAAAATATAAGAGGTCAAAGTACTTTGATCACATCCGTATATGTTAAGAATACATATACTTTGCAAATGTTCAAATATTTTTTGTAATAGCATTTTTGTCACAATGAACCATATTAAGAGTATGAATATCTTTTAAACTTTTAATAGCATTTTTGTTACAATAAACCATGTTAAGAGTATGAATATCTTTTACACTTTGGATGTCTTGTCGGTAATAGTATTTTTATCATTTATACCCTTGATATATTTTGAATCATTATCTTTGATATTTATGTTTTTGTTCAAATTCAAATTTAAAATCCGGTATAGATTTTGAATCTGTATGTCCAACATTAAAGTACACAACTATAGTGATAATTAAAGAAAATTACTTTTATTGGTAATTTTTTTGTTTTTGATAATATTTGTGAGTTATATATATCATTTTGTCTAGGTTTATAAAAACTATCAAGTACTTAAAATGGAGAAACAGCTAATATACATTATTTAATATTCAAACCTTTCTTAGTTTTCTAGTCAAAAATCATATTAAATATGATTTTTCTGGTGATAATTTTAGATAAATCCCATACAGTGTGAAAAACATAATTTTATTATGTTTCTAGTAGAATATTATAAAATTAAAAAGATACACAATAAAACATTAAAAAGGTAAGTCATCAAAATTTTGATTAGATAACATATAAAAATAGTTTTTCATAATAATATTATGATAATCTATATTTGAATGATATAGGCCGTTATTTATAGATTTATTAAACACCTGTTATTGTTTAAAAAGAAATAGTAAATAAGAGGTAAAATACTATATACTTATTGTTTTATAAATATAACTATCGATAAATAGTTATATTTATAAAATAAGATGTTTAAAAGATCGTATTGTAATATATAATAATTTACATTATTTATATAATAAAATTGCCAGGCAATTATTTTTTTATTTTTATATTGCGAATATTTGTTATATATTTATATTTTCATTATATATTTTTATATTACTTGTATATGATATTGAAACAAAAGATACTCAATTACTCAATTACTTAATTACTCAATTACTTAATTACTCAATTACTCAATTACTCAATTACTCAATTACTCAATTACTTAATTACTTAATTACTTAATTACTCAATTATTTATGTGCTATAATAATAACATTCAATATTATTATGTTTGTTTGTATTAGTTATTTTAATATTATTAATATATTCAGCTTGGACATGATCGATATATAAATTTTTGATCTATATAATTGACTAACTTTTTTCATTATTATAAAATTATACATTATAGTTTAAAACTTGCGAAATATAATTTTTTCTGTGAATTTTACAGTTTTAATTTTGTTATTGATCATAATTAAAAATTGTTTGTTCCTAAGAATTAATAAAACTAAGTATATATCTATAATAGATATTGTTGTGGATACAAAATATTCATTTGTATAATTTTTCTAGTAATATTTACATTTAATCATTTAAACCAAGCTCTCATTTATATCAAGCTCATTCATATTAAATCCATTATTGTATGATACATGAATATTACCTGTTTTTTTTATATGTATTAATTATTATTTGAATAAATCTACATATATTTGAAGTCATATTTTTTTTCACAGTATGATTGTAATTTTTGTATTTCATACGACCCAGCATACTCATATAAATTTTCGATATCTCTATCAGACATTATATCTATTATATCTTCAATTGTTCCAAACACATTATTGCCCATATTTTTTTAACACATGATTTTTTTATTCCATCAACTAGTAAAAAATCACATACATTCCATAGTTGTAATAATTCTGTTATATTAAATTCATCAAATTAGTATTCTAAATTAACTTCATAAATAGTATCTATTTCATTTATAGCTTCAATGTACAGTAAATAAAAACCATATATTTTATTCAAAAAAATTTCCCATCCACTTTGTTCTATTTCCAAATATATTATTTCTTGTCGCGATTCTATAAAATTTTCCTCTATTAAATTCTGTAAAAAAGGTGATATATAAAGAATAAGTTTATGTAATTTATAAATTTTATTATTTATAGACACATAAATATCAGGAATAAGTTTTGGGTAAGACGATTCCCAGAGTTTCATTTATTTTGACACAAATAAATTTTTAACACAAATAAAATTTCAATTGTGTTAAAATTATTAAAGTAATGATATTGACAAATTTTTATATTATATTTATTTTAGAATAAAACTGGTATTTAAATACACAATAAAGTGGGTAAAATATTCATTAAGAGGATGTATAAAATGTTAAACTATACAGTTTGCGAATACTTGACAAAATATTAAATCTTTAAAAATAAAAATACAATTTCTACATAAATATCACAAAATAATTTTGAATATTAAAATTATTTTTGTTTAAAGTTTATTAGCTATTTAAACCTTTAAATAACTTCTATTTATTATAAAATAGTGGATATTTCTATTTTGCAAACACTTGTAATTTTTATTATTGTGGGCTTATTATAATACACAATAATAATTTATTATTGTTTGTTTTTAATTATTATTCATGGATACATATGAAATATAATATATTGCAATTTTGTTAATAATATTTGTGAAGGATAGAAAAATAAAATTATTTTATCATATAAATAATTACAACATAAATGAATAGACAGAAATTATAATTACTCTATAAATAAGTCCATATATGAATCTAATTATGAACACTGTATTTCCTTTAATAGAGGCTAACTATATTTCAGAAAGTTAAAAACATTTATTTTCTATATATTTCAGAAAATAACGATAAATTGACAAAATAATATTTTGTATTAAATTATAAATTATCAACAGTAATCATAATTTAATTGTTTTGTGTAATATAACTTGATTTAAATTTTGGTAATTATTTTTAATTTTTCATATAAATATTTACTTATATTTGAACCTAGTTTATTAGGAATATTCAGCTTCACTTTATTAAACTGAGATAGAATTATTTCTAATCCAATAAAAATATACTGTATTATAATATAGAAAAGAAATTAAGACACCAATTAAATTGAAAAAATATTAGTTTAACGCATAGAATAAAATGCAATTACAAGAACAAAAAAAGCTAAGAAACATAATAAATGAGGACATAATATTTCAAATATTTGATTATTGTGATATAATCCAGTTGTATTATTTTATGAATATGAACAAAAACATATATAAATATTTCAATGAAAGAGTTAATAAATTTAAGCCAAGAATAGAATTATATAAATATATAATAAGTATTGATAATATAGAGTTCTTAAAATTGCTTTTCAAACAGGACGGAATCCCACAATACATGTCTTTTATAGATAATATATTGGATACTTTTGTGTTAAGAAAACCCCAGGAAATATATAACAAAATAATAAGTCCTACAGAATTAATAAAAATAGCAATAGATTTGAATTCAACAGAATCGATTAAATGGTTTATAAAAAATATTACCAATGTACCGGTTTTGTGCTATCAAGATTATATCAAAAGCTGTTTATTGCATTGTAATTATGAAATGCTGAATTTTATAATTGAAAACTATGACAATAGTTTATTTATTAAAAATAAATTATCAGAAAAAATTATATGTCATTTAATGTATGATATAACTTCTAAAGTCAATGAATCAAATTTTTATGATATTTTCAATATTAAGAGAAGCGAATTTATCGAAACTTTAATAAATATTGGAAATATTAAAATAGAAGACTATGTTAATTATGAAACACTGCTTCTCAATTTAAATCAAAACAAAATAGACTATAAAACAAATATCACAGAAGATTTTTGGAATAAAATACCTAACAAAATAGTTGTAAATCTTTTGGATATTATAAAAATACCTAAATATTAATAGCATGAAATAATATATGAATATTCATGTTGTATTTTATTCTTCTAAAAAATTACAAACATAGGTAAATATACTATAACTAAATCATCTTTTTTAATTCAATATATTGAACATATTTTCTATTCTAGGGAGTCAGTTATTGTTTGTCCGTATTTATTATTTGTTATCAAATATTTGAATTTGATATACTATACAATTCAAATATTTGAATTGTATAATTAGGCTACAATAAATATATTATAAAACGAGCTCCTAACCATACAGCAAATTCTTCACTCTAAAAGACAAATATAGAGTCTTGTGATAAATAAGTATAAAACAGAAAGAATGATACTTTGAGAAATAGAAATATTTAGGAATGATACTTTTGTTGATAAATTTTATATTAATAAAACGTTCAAGGTAGATAAGATTAAAATATTCAAGACAAATAACATTAAAATATTTAGGTATTAATAGAACCAAATATTACAATAGATCGGGGTACTAATGTCAATAAAAAACTCTACCACAATATATTATTCGATATTAGAAATACTGAAAAGAAACATATAACGATTTATTATTCAAAATTGATTATATTATTTGCAAAAAAACTAACCACATATTTTTGTAAACAATGAAACAATGCCTTGGGTAAAATTTAATATTGTACTTTAAAAAATTAATATTATTATATTTAGATAAATTATGATATTTTGATAAACTATAATATTTAGCGAAACGCCTTATTCTTGGATAATAAGATATTTTGAATAGATAAACACTAGCGATTCAATTACAGAGAATGAAATATGATAATAAAACTGTTAATATATAACATAAAAGAATAAAATTTGAATATAGTTGAAAAATAGAAGATTTTTAATAAAAATACTATGGAAATTAAAAATATTTGTATTGAAATACTATAAGGTTTTCATAAAAACAAACATAGAATATATGAAGAGAAACTTTCAAACATTGGACAAAGCCAAACATAAAAATATTCACTAATAGTACAACCTAATAATTATATACTATTATAAAACACAATTTGTCTAATTTCAACACACAGTTTCCGCTGCAATAATGCACCTATTTTATATACCATAAATTATTCAAGAAATTACTAACAAAGTTAACTACAGTAAATATTATTAAACTTTATTATTTTCTTACTCATAATAATATTATGAGTAAGAAAATAATAAATTAATTACCTATATATTTAATTTTAAAATATCAAAGTAATTAAAAATATTATCTTGCACTGTTCAGACAAATTGTTAAAAAGATTATAGACTTTCAATATAACATAAAAGATATTAAAGGATATTAAGAAATATTGAAAGATATTGAAAAAATATTATAAATTATACCAAATAAAAATGAACGAAAATTATTCAATGAATGATATACCTTTGGACAATTTTATCAATTTGTTTTGTAATTTAGATATAGAAGAAATTATCAACATATGTAAAATAAATAAAAATTATAACAATATATGTAAAAATGAAGCTTTATGGATTTCCCTACTAGAAAGAGATTTTAATTATAAACTTAACGACAATAATAAATCTGCTTTTGAGTCATATATTGGAATATATAATTCAGATTATGGAAAATTAGTAAGATATACAACAAGTATAAATAAAAATAATTTTTTTAAAATCTTAAAATTAACAGATAATTTTATATATGGTAACATATTAAAATTACGCCCAGAAAATATTAAAAATTTTCTGGATGTATATAATATGTTACTGAATAATATAATAGATTATATTCCAGAAATTAATCAAAATAAACTTCCTATTGCTAATCATATTATTAGTTTAGGTGAAAAACATTACGATAATTTTATCAGAAATATGACTCGCGAAATTACGGATAATTATGATTTGTACATGAAAAATATAATAGTTAATACAAACAGAGATTTCGATTTTGATACCAATCCTAATATGCAAAAAATAGTGGTTTTTAAAACTAAATCAATAGTAGATTTAGAATATTTAAAATTATCAATAAACAGGGAAATACGTATGAATCATTAAAAATCCATATATTATGTATATTTTATAAAAAATTACGACAGATTTAACGATATTTTAACTGTTTATGACTTTTTCATTTGTATTGTTGTACACAAAATATTCTAAAAATAATATTTTAGAATATGAATACCTTATATATGTTATTATTTAATTGTAAAATAACATATTAGTATTAATACCTTTTAATTCTTTATAAGTTATAGTATTTTTAATTCCCTGCTCTTGCTTATATATTTGGGTTATAAATTTTATATGATAAATTATTCATATAACGTCTTTACAATCCAGTATAAATTTACATAACTGCAACATATTTAAGAAAGAGGGTTTTTTATTAAATACTATATTTACAATTTTTTGTTTTGTTGAAAATATAAATAAACTGTATAGAATAAATATTTTTGATTGTAGATTTTAAATGTAGTTTATATTATTGAGCAATTTCATAACTATCACAATGTATTACAACTCTGAATATATAGAATCTAAAATACATTATAATTTTTATACTATGAAACATAGTATAAAAATTATAATCTTATTGTAAGTGTTTTTATATTATAATAAATATATTTCATAATATTTTCGTGCACATGTTGTTCAATTTTTTTGTTTCTCATTTTAATAAAATAATATTTAACATTGTTGGTGTAACTTTTCATATTATTCATATTACTATTTAAATTGTTCACATATTTTATATGATTTGGTTCATGACTAAAATTGGGAACTTCATATTTTATATTATTTGATACTAAAAAATCAAACAAATTATCCAAAATTGATTTTACATATATAATAATATATTGGGTTTTTTTTGTTGATATTTGTTCCTTATTTAATATTTCAAATGTTCCAGAAAATGTTCTAAATAAAAACCAATCATATTTTTCTAAAAAAAATAATAATGATTTTACATGTATTATTTTGTGTACTTTTATTTTTATATAAAAGCCAATATTATTTTTTTTTATTTTATTCATATATTTCTCGCCCAGTTCATATAATTTAATACCGTGCTTTTTAATATCGGAATCATTAAAAAACCATTGATTTTTTAATATGTATAATTGTTTATATATTGAAAAATCATAGAAAAGCTGTTTAATATTGAAATCTCTAATAATAATATATTCCCACATATTATTTATATAATTATTTATTATAGAATTGCACTCTGTTAAAGTAAGTATATTTTTTATAGGTAAAAATAAAACTATATTTTCTATTAAAAACTCTTCCATTTTTATTAATTGTTCATTTTTTATAATACAAATTCAAAATTAAAATAATTCTTTAGTAATTCTAATATATTTGTTAATAGTCTTATTTTAATTATACAACATTGAATTTATGAAACTCGAAAATATTTAAAATACTTTAATTCATCAATCAAATGCAAATTGTATTAGTATATAATTAATATTAATTAATCTTTTTAGATGAATTATTTTAAAACAAGTGATTTGGAATTTTTAAAGAATCCATTAAACTCAATTTTTTAGCCTAAAATCGAATAAAATATTACTGGGTTGGATATATATTGAGTTTTACATATAAAAAATATTTTGGCCGAATAATTATTAATGTAAATAGTATTAAAGTTTATTTAGTATTCACGTTTTGCTAAAGTAATGTTTCTTTTTTTAATCTTTATGATATATTGTATTTATAAATCTCACAATATATTATTTATATTAGTGTTTCATAATTTTTAATGTGCTATTTAAAATTATAAAGCTTATTTTTAAATATTATACATAATATATTTTGGTTAATACATTTGAGTAATGTAATAATAATATTGGTATCAATGTAGTGAATTATTAGTAATTTATTTTTATCTCGTTTATATTTAACTAAATATTATTTACTCACACCTATTTAGTATTTGCATTAACCCTAAAGCCAAAATAGAACGGTTGGGACTGGTGTTAAAACCAGATGTTGTCCATCCATTTAAATTAAAAAGTTTATAAACTGACTTTAAAAAAGGCCCAAGTTTTATTTTATCCTCATCTGTATAAAAATTATCAAAACTATCGAACATATTTAAAATTGGAAATGTAATACTGCTATCAAGTAGTGTTTCGTTATTTAAGATAACGATTATATTGTTGATTATATCATAAGCTAGTAAAAATTGAGTTGATGTAATATCTACATTAAATTTATCAATTGATTTTTCAATATAAATTTTCTCATGAGTATGTTGATTAGTTAAATTATTTCTTTTATATTTTTTATTAATATTTATATATACATCTCGTATTTTTTCTTGACTCAAATTGACAACATTTTTTATATCATTTAGATCATTAGTTATATCATTGTTTTCCAACTATTTTTATATAAAATAAAAATAGCATCAATTAAACATCTATATATTTTTATATCTTCTCTCTTTTTTAACTCATTTAAAATACATTTTGAATTGTCTATCTCCGAATGATCAAATTTTTTATTATTTATCTTTTGTATAATATCTTCAATATGTAATTTAATATCCATTTTAATAAAATAGTTTTTTATTAAAACATAAATAAGACTTTTTTTTAGTCTTAAGGCGTTATTTTGCACTCTATTTTACTTATTTTTGACATTTATTACCCATAAATATCAAATAAAAACTTTTTATTAACACTAAAATTTAACATAAACTGTTAAAAAACAATAAACGTAATTTGTGTTTTTAGTATTTTTATATTCAGTTAATTATTATATAAATTATAATAAAATAAAGCTTCGTTAATAAATATTAATATAAATGAATATATTCGTATTTTAAACATTTATTACATATTATTACATATATAATATGAATTACAACAAACAATAATCCATAAACCTTAAATAAGATTAATTTTGTTTAAGAATAGACAAATTTTTTGAAATAGAACAATATAATTTAATATTATGGCTCGCCTTTATTAATACAATTTATGATTATACAATCCTTTATCTATATTGTTTCCTACTAATACAATTATATATAAAATAGCTGAAGACTAGAAAGATATTTCGGTAAATTTATTTTCAAGTTATTTAATAAATATTAAACAGTATAAAATATGATAATTGGAATATTTAAAAAGTTTGTATACAGTATTGTTATATAAAAATATAATATTAAAATTTCGAATAGATAAATACAAATGATCAGAAAATATTTTGTATATATGAATTAACTTTAAAAAATAACTGTATATATTTACATTGAACAATTTTAAAACATTTTGAGTTAATTCTATTTGTTATCGCGCATTGTTTATCGTATTCCTTATCATTTCAAGAGAAATAAAATATAAAAATAGTATTATTGTATTTCTAATACTTTATACTTACTATATATAAAATACTTATGCTATAAAACTAAAAATTTTAGTATTTCACTAGTTTTATATGATAAATTTAGAATAGATATATATTTATATACTTAACAATTTTATTATTTTTATCAATAGACCATTTTTAGATTTTGATTATTGATTATATTATAAACAAATGATTAATAAATGCTATTTTAATACAATTAATAAATGCTATTTTAATACAATCAATAAATATTATTGTAAATGAGCAACAAAATTAACTTAAGTAATAAACAAATTATGTATAATAGTATTTTAGCTATTATACTTATATATATATTAATATTAAATGGTAAATTAAGAATTACATGTAATAAATATAATATTAAATGGTAAATTAAGAATTACATGTAATAAATATAATATTTTAATATATAATATTTATAAGTATAAGAGCCTTAGAAATTTTCAAATATTATTGCTAATTGTATTTTGATGGCAAAAGAAAATATAAAGAGTATTGTATGTATTTTAAGTATTTAAAATCATCTGTTAGTTTATTATTGTGCATAATACTTAAATTATATAATTTATACGATAATTTTGTTATATAATTTAAACTAGAAAAATTATTCTTTATGTGAATTTTTTATTGATAACAATATTTTTACAATCTAATATAAATTTGTATAAAATATATTAAATATAACTTTAACATATTTTTTATATTTAAAAATGAGAAAATTTCAATTATGGTATCATTTTTAGAAATTTGGAATCTTTTTTATAACGCTTTTTTTGAAAGATTATAAATAATAACTATATCAATTATAGTATCTATAACACTGTATTAAAAACTACATTTATATGAATTCACTTAAACGTAAATTATATTTTGACTTAATTTTAGATATTTCATAAAATACTTACATGTAGATTTACATTACAAGATTTGTACTTTTTTAAAATGGAAAGTTATACCCATGTTACAAAATAAATTTTACTTTTTAATTAATATTATTTTCTTTTTCCCAACAGCACTCAACTCACTATTTGGAGTAGATGATTTGTTAGATCAAGAACATAAAGTAACAACTAAAGCTTTGTCTTCTGAAATAAGCACCAATAATATTGGTAGTAATATTTGTAGTAGTAATGTATTTAGTATTGTAAGGACTGTCTATAATTCGATTACAATTACTTAAGATAAATGCACTCATGAAAATTTTTTAGATTATCTAATTAAGTTAAATAATCAAACATCTGAATTAAAAATAAATGTGGTTATAGGGGATAATAATAAAACATTTTTTGGAATAATAAATATAAATCTTTTATACGCTATTCTATATCTAAAAATTAATACGATGGTAAAATGTATAATAACTTTATTATTGTTGATGATATATTGATTATAACAGGCTCTCCTAATTTAACAAAAGTAGGTTATAGCTCTATATAGAATCATTTGTAAGCATTAAAACCAGACTATTACGAATCTCTATCGTGTATATTATGAATATTATTGATTAATCAGAAGAAAAAAGGAGAATGTTAATAAACTAATGAATCTATGGAATAATACTCACAATATATCTACTCAAATTTGTTTAGCACTTTTAGCAAATATAAAAGACTTTGTAATTCAAAAAATTACAGCGGCTAAAATTGTTAGAATTAATATGTATCTTATCAGCTGAGCAACTCAACCTAATTAGGATATTATCAGTCATCCTGAAGAACTTGGAGAAAAAGTAATAGTAAAAATAGGGAAGAAAGAGTATGATTATCCGAAGTATATGAAGATTGTAATTAATAATCTTACTAGTAACAGTGTTTATGTATTTACTGTTACTAAGCCTCTATCAAAATTACTTCTACATGATAAATTAATTCTTATTGAATATGGAACGAAAACAGTAATTATAGATTCTATAGGTTTTACGACTTACACTCAAGATAATTTAAATTTTGAAAATATGGTTTCAATAAATGATAACTACTTATGATTATTTATTGAATTAAAGTGATTTAATTCAATAAATAATTCGCGTGTGAATAAAAAACTCAAGGTTAAAGAATTAAAATAGTTTTTAGTAAATATTAAAAATAAAAATATTCTTTTTAAACAATGATTTAAAAATAAATTGAGATATTTATAGTACGGATAGAAAAATGAAAAAAAATATATTAGAAACTTTATTAGGATTCTCAACAGCAAGTTTTTCTACAGATATAGAACTTATGAGTGATTTAAATAACTCCATTAGAAAAAACCCGGTAATTGTTGCTTATATCAAAGATATAATTAATACTCCTAATAAAGATATTATTATAAAAGATATCATAAATCCAGATGAAAATCATCATGGTCTTAACTTTAATGAAATCTTGCAACAAACGTTTGGTGAAAATTGCTGGGTTCCCCAAGATATTAATTTTAATAGTTCTAAAGTAGAAAATATTTTAACAAAATATAGGCGTTTAACACAGGATATAGATATTTATCATATTTTTATGGCTAATATTTTATATGATTGTGGAGAAAAATATTATCGGGTAACTGAAAAACCTGAATTTTTAGAGTATGCTGCTTTTATTGGGCACCCAGAGGCACAGTATTTAATGTTTTTAATATCACTTAAAACTAAAAAATTTTCAGAAACAAAAAATTATATTCTATCTGCTGCTTCCCAAAAAAACCCTGATGCTTTATTAAAACTTAGTGAAATATATCAGGGAGGATATCAATATTTATCAAAAGATTTTATTCGAGATTTAGAAATATCTCGAGAGTTTTGTAATGAAGCGGCAATTCTTGGCAATAAAGATGCTGAATTTAGAATGGAAGTTGCAACACTAACTGAAGGTTTTTTTGGAGCTAAAATAGATTATCAAAAAGGAGTTTTAAGAGCACAGGAACTAGTTAAAACAGGTAACAAACGGGCAAAAAAATTTATTAATGCTATTATGAATTCTTCGGCAGACTCAATTATGGAAGGAAATAACTCAATTACCCAAAATGATATTGATTTTCTTAAAGAAAATTTAAATTGGCAGGATGAATAATTGACAAATTTGAGAATTTAATTTAAATATTGGTCTCGCAGCTAGAGATAATAAGAGGTTTTTTTGCTTAAATAAGAATTAGGTGTTAGGAATTATTTATCTCTTCAAAAGGATGAAAATGAATAATGCCTAATCAGAAACTCTTATCGTATAACAAATTTGTCTGATTATAATAAATCTTTAAAGAAAATAGGTTGGACGTAAAGCAAGACAAAAAAGGCAGTGGACGGGGGGTTTGTGGCGCAAATAATTTTTTGGAGGTATTTCTATCTTTAAGTTTAACTATTCGGACTTTATTTGGAGGAATGGTCATAAATCAAAGCTTATAACCTGTAGATGTGAGTTAAATAATACTAATATTATAATAGTAACATTAGTTTAATAAATGATTCATATAATATCGTACCAACCGTAAATATTCGGTATTGTCATATTAATTTGCGCACTGTTAGACCAAAAAGTTAGGGTTTTATGTTTTCAATAATGATTTGATATGTTAAATATATTACCTTATAATTTATCTAATATTCTATCTATAATATTATTCTTATAATAATTTTCATATTAAATATTTTATAAATTACCGAATATTTAATACTATTAAATATTAAGAAAATAAATACTATAAATTACCGAATATTTAATACTATTAAATATTAAGAAAATAAATACTATAAATACTTTAATGTTTTATCTATTACTGTTTTTTGCTCACAATTATTCATGCCAAGAATATGAATACCTTTTAAAGTTTTAAATATTTTATTTGTCATTGTTTTTTGATTGCATCCTACCATAGTAAGTGTATGTATACCTTTCAAATTTTCAAATATATTATCTGTAATGGTCTTTTGATTACAAAAAGACATATTAAGTGTATGGATACCTTTTAAATTTTTAAATGCATTATTTGTAATAGTCTTTTGATTACAATTTGACATATTAAGAGTATGAATACCTTTTAAATTCTCAAATGCTTTATCTGTTATTGACTCTTGATTACAGTATGTCATGTTAAGAGTATGAATACCTTTTAAATTTTCAAATGTATTGTCCGTAATAGTTTCTTGATTACACCATGTTATATCAAGAGTATGGATATCTTTTAAGTATTTAAATGCATTATCAGTAATTGTTTTTTGATTACAACCTTTCATATTAAGAGTATGAATACCTCTTAAATTCTTAAATGCTTTATCAGTTAATGTATTTAAATTACAAAATGAAATATCAAGAGAACGAATGCCTTTTAAATTCTCAAATGCTTTGTCCGTTATTTGATAACAGTGTGTCATATTAAGAGTATGAATACCTTTTAAATTTTCAAATGCTTCATCTGTAATATTAGTGCAGGCTATCATATCAAGAGTATGAATATTTTTTAAATAATCAAATGCTTTATTACTTATTGTAGTCTGGTAACAGTGATTAATATTCAGAAAACACACACCTTTTAAATATTTAAATGCATTATTTGATATTAAATTCTGATTACAATATGACATATCTAGAAAATAAATACCTTTTAAATTCTTGAAGGCTTTATCTGTAATTGTTTCTTGATTGCAGAATGACATATGTAGAGAATACACACCTTTTAAATTCTTGAAGGCATTATCTGTAATTGTTTCTTGATTACAATTTGACATATTAAGTGTATGTACACCTTTTAAATACTCGAATGCATTATCTGTAATTGTTTCTTGATTGCAACATGACATATTAAGAGTATGGATACCTTTTAAATTCGCAAATGCATTATCTGTAATAGTTTTTTGATTACAATGTGATATATTTAAAGAATGAATAGCTTTTAAACTTTTGAATGCTTTATTAGTTATCGCTCTTTGATAACATTTTGACATATTAAGGATATGAACATCTTTTAGATTCTTAAAGGCTTTATCAGTAATTGTACTTTGATTACATCCCGACATATTTAAAGTATGAATACCTTTCAAATAGATAAAATCATAATCTTCAATATGTCTATTGGAATTTAAATTGATATTTAAAATTTTGAATGAATTATTATGTAAAAATTTTAAACTTTTTATATGTTCTTTTACAGTAAATTTATGTAGTATCATATTATTTGTATTGTTTAAAAATAAATTATATAAATATTTAGACGTTAAACACATACACAACATTGATTTAGTACATAAAAAACTAGAAATATCAAGAAAAGAATCATCCGAAATATTCATAATATTTATTTTTTCTCTCAAATAAAATAAATATTCATATTTACCAGATTAATACAATATTGCGAACTATAAGAGTAAATATAATATATTTGATGGGATGGAAATGTTTATTAAATTGATTATTATTAATGATAACTCACATTCATATAAATAATGGTTTTATTAGCTCACGAATATTCAGAAGAATATTTGTGAGAGCAATTATATATTACTATATATAAATAATAATATAATATCTTAAAGAAATAAATATTTTACTATTATATTTGGGTTGCAATATTAGATATTAATAATTTAAAACGTTTTAAATTTAAAACGCAGGATCAGTAATATCTTCTAGTTAATTTATCATATATAAAGTAATTATTTTTTGCTTACGATAACTTATATTAAGTGTATGTATACATTTCAAATTTCGAAATTCTTTATCCGTTGTTGTATTTTGTTTACAGTTCATAACCTGATATATTAAGAGTATGAATGTCTTTTAGATTTTCGAATGCTTTATCTATTATTTTACTTAGGTTTCAATAACTCGTATTAAGAGAATAAATATATTTTAAATTATCAAATGTCTTATCATTATTTTCTGATTAATTTTAATATACTAATAGTATATATACCTTTAAAATATTTAAAAATACTATTTGTAATTTGTATACTATTTAGATATTAATGTTTTTAATATTTAAATGTATTATTGGTTATTATTTCTTGGTTATAATATGATATATCAATAGTAACTATACTTTAATATAATTAAAGTATACTATCTATAAAAGTAATATGTTATCATACAAGTTTAATTAAAAAAAATAATTAGTATTAAATTTACGAAGAAATAATATTATTGTATAACATAAATGAATATAGAAATTTGTAGGTTGACGAAATTTTTGGTATTGTTGTATATTTGAAAGCAACAACATCCACAAGAAAAACATCAGTTAAATTATGATAAATATTAATTTTACTTATTATTTTGTTTTTGAACCATACAAAAGCAATTTTTATATATTATTAAATTATATTCTAACTATAAACATAATTAAATTGGTGCAAAAATATTTAATTTACAATGTAAATAAGTTAATTTTAGATAAATAAGTAATCAATAACGGTTATCTCTTGTAAAAATAACGTTCTGTAATTCTACAAAACCAAATCCTGTTCAAATTGGTAGAGTACATCTTAGTAATCTAGATAATTTCTTAAAGTGTTTATAGTATTATTTCCATAAAATTAATAACAAGTATAACTCCACAATATTTATATCAGTAAACAAATAAAGTAAAAATATTTTATATTATATCTGTGAATTTTATATAATAATTTGAATTTAAATATTATATGTTACTTTTATTTTATATAAATTATACGACCAATAAAATAAAAACAAGTTAACAGCAATTTTTAAAATGGTTGACGTAAAATTTTGGCTTTGATAAAAACGTTTAATGTCATTTTTGGTTTATAGGAAGTTATTACCTAAAATATCAACTTAGTTGATTAGAACCACAAATTATTTAATTATAATAACTTTGTATCCAACTTATTTAAAAAAAAATTTATTATGGACTATTCATGTAATATAATTCATGATAATTCTGATATAAAGTTGGTGAATAAGATTTTTCCATACTATATGAATTTCTAGTTAAATTAACAATATATTTAACATTGTTAATTTATAATAGGTTGTTTATAATACATTATACTAAATCTTTATTTAATTGAGATATTTCACCTATTAGAGGTAACATACGTATTATATTTGGAGTTGTTTGTGGTGCATAAATCATACTTGCAGCTATAATAGTAGAAACAGATGCTAATTTTATACCAGTTTTAATACACTCGTTATTAATATGTATTTTAGTAGATGATTCCCCATAAGAAACACCTGTTGTAACACTAGAAATTGTAGAAATACATTTTCCAATATTTTCGGAAATAGTGACTTCCTTGGTAATATCAACCATAGCAGTAGTATCTACAACGGATGTTTTATCAGTATATTCAACTTGATTATTTTGTGTAGTATTGTCACTAATTTTCGTTGAATAACCAAAAAATAAACCATCTTTGTAAATATCACTTTTTCCCAATTCCACAGAATATCCATTATATTCAATAGAAACAGTACCATCTAACGATAATTTTATACTTGAATTATCGGAAAGTTCAGAACTAGCTGAGAAACCAATATCATTTATGTTATTAAGATTTAGACTAGCTTGCGCATTTAAAATTCTATTTTTAAATATATTATTTTCTTCTTGTAATTTTATAATACTAGAATTTAATGTTAATTTACTATCTTTTAGTATTTTAAGATCATTATTACATATTTTAATACTATTCTTCAATAAACCTATATCAGGATAATATTCATCAAATGATTTATTACCTGCATTTGGAAATTTATCATTAAATAAACCAGGATACCATTCAATAGTTTCATTTTGTTCTAAAAAATTACACCATGTTATATTTTGTTTTGTTATTTCATTCTGTTTTAACTCATCATATAATTTATTATATGAACCATATTTATTATTTTCTTTTTCGAGATTATATATGTTATTTCGCAAATAATTAATTTGATCATCAATATCTGAGTTAAAACAGTTAAATGTTTCTAATTTATCATGTGTATTATAAATAATTGATAAAGTATCGTTATCAATATTTTTAATATTATTAATATTATTTATTATATTATCTGATGTATTTAAAATTTGTTTAACTGCCTCAGCATAATGAATTACAGTGTAATTCATTACGTTATTTACACAACCGGTAATAATACCATCTACTGTTCCCTTAAATCCATTATGAATAGTTGCGTTAAGAATGGATTGTATTATATCGTTATTAGGTGCTAACAAACAACATGTGGCCGCACTTATTGCACCTTTTAAAGGATCACCTCCAGCCATATGTGTAGTAAGAGCACCTCCCATACTTTTTACCATTACTTCTTCCCCTATTGATACAGTAGGTGGTATAATATTTTTTATAGAACTAGATATACAACCTGTTATACAACCTGTTATCATATTGTCCAAATTTGTACCATCCACAATAGTACAACAAGCACCCGCTAGTCCACCTGATATAATAGGAGCGATAACAGGTGGAATACCTATGCTCATTAACGCAGGTGTAACAACATATGGCGCAGCAATTATTGCAGATTTTTTGCAGGTTTTCACAATTTTACTTCCCATAATTTTAATTGTTGTAAATTAAAATTATTAATCAAATTATTTAAATGAATACTGTATGCGAATTCGATCAACAATTGATATATTTTTTATATATAAATCACATTAACTATATGTTAAATCAATATATATAGTCAATTTAATATAATATAGTCAATTATATATATATATAGTCAATTTAATATATATAGTCAATTTAATATAGTCAATTATATATATAGTCAATTATATATATAGTCAATTATATATATAGTCAATTTAATATATAGTCAATTTAATATATAGTCAATTTAATATATAGTCAATTTAATATATAGTCAATTTAATATATAGTCAATTTAATATATAGTCAATTTAATATATATAGTCAATTTTATATAATTTTAATTATCACAAATAGAAGCTATAAATTTATCACTAGGTCTAGTTTTTTTCCATTTCTGCATTAACGTAATAATTTTATTATAGGCTGGAAGTATTTTTCTATATTCAATTGTTATATAATCAAGAATGGAACTATAAATATTGTTTTTTATCACATATAAAACACTATATTCATTTAATTTTAAATATTTATTCTTATTGTATCTATTTTTAATATTTAGAATTATTTTTTCTAGACGTATTAACTGATCTTTTATATTATCTATTAAATTGTTATATATATCTATTTTAAAAACACTATTATTTTCCCTAATATAGTTCTGAATAAATTCTTTATATTTATTCGCTTTTTTCATATTTATTAGCCCTTGTTGATTGATATCAGGATGGTATTTTTTTGCGAATTCTCTATATTTTTTTACAAATTCTCCGTATTGTTTTTCTACAATATAATCTAAATTATCATTATTGCATTCTATACCAAAAAAATTAAATGCAGTATTTATTTTTATATACTGTTTTGTCATTCTTTTATCAATGTTATTTAATATATTTACATCATATGTATCTTCATAAATATCTTCATCATTTTCATTATTGCTATTATTTTCATTTATGTCTGTATTATCACTTTCATCATCACTATGTATATCTAAATGTAAATCATTATTTATATCTTCTATCATTATGTTTAGAACTCGAATATAATCGTCTGATGTTAGAACTTTATTCATATCAACATCATATAGCAAATATAATGCATATATATTACTGGGTTTATATGAATCATCAAACAAATTACTATTTAACGTTATTTTTTCTTTATCTAATTTATAAGTATTAATTATATTATCAATACATTGTAAAGGAGGTTTTATTTTATTTAATAAATTGGATACAAGAAAATTTATACATTCATTATATTCTATGTTGCATATAGAATACATTTTTTTAAATTCATCCATCAAAAAATTGCAATCATTAATTTTATTTTTATATAAATCTCTTTTTTCAGTATACAAAGATATTTTTTTCATAATCGATTGGATTAATATAAACGTTGGAACATCTATTATTATGTTTTCATCATTTGTAAAATAGAATATACCTTCTATTATTTCATAATATTTATTATATAAAATTTTTATTACACTGTTTATTCCATTTATACAACAACATATATAATTATATATTCTTACCTTATCTTCATAAAATTTACCTATTTTTTCTCTTAGTTTTGTTATGTTAGTTGCATACTTATCTATAAGTATATTTTTTTCTGAATCATTCATTGAGTCATTCATTGAGTCATTCAAATTCTTTTTCATAATATTTAATTCAATTTGTATGTTATTTACATGTTGAGTATATTTTTCTAGTAAAACTAGAAAATTTTCTATAGTGAAAGAATCTTTTATATCTATATTATTATCTTCAATAATTAATCTTAATTTGTCATCAATTTGATTAAACATATTAAATTCACATGATTCAGATATATTCAAAAGATCTGATATCTTGGTTAAGTATGGATGATCCATTTATATTTATAATTGAAATTATTTGTAAATTTATTTCAATTATTTAAATGCAATTTAATAGTTCAATATAGTTGTTTTTGAATTATTAAAATGTCCTTAAATATGCATATTTTACAATATAATAGTTTTATTTATATACTCTAATATTGAGTATTGGATATTATTAGATTATACTTTATAGTAAATAATAATATATAATCTTCATAAATTAATACAGGTGAAAATAAATTTAATAAATTCCAATTCGGTATTATTTTGGATTAATTCAAAACAATAAGTATATGAGCAATATCAAAAAAAATACTAAAATTATTATGTAAATATTTATTCATTTTCAAGTTTTGGTAATTGTTTTGAACTATATTACACTAATAATATGTTTTAACAATTTAAATAACACTACAGTTGATAAAAAAGCATACTGACAGGTTGATAACTTTACATTTTGAAACAAAATAAATATTAAAGTTTTATCCTATAAAATATTAAAAAAGGTTACTAAAATTCTGTATAAAAATAAATGAATTGGCGTTAAAATAAATTGTTTATGTTCCATTTCAAAAACTATTAATGTTAATTACTCAAATTTATTAGTAATTAACATTAATAAAATACCAACTAAAATTGATATTTTATTTTTTATGTAACATAAATAAAATGTTATTACAGGATTGGAAACAAGAAAATCCTGGTCCATATACCGAATTACATCTTAATTTTACACAACATAAAACAAAAAAATTATTATCCGAATATCAATTTTTGTATATAACATCTATTAAGGAATCTTATCCGGCTCAATTAACAGGAATATATCCGACAAACAAAATACAAGATTTACAAAATTATATTAATTTAAATGAAATAGAAGAAGATTTTTTTACATGTGACGATTTCCCAAATGGTAAAACTATCCACAAAACAAGAAAAATTTTATTGGCGAACAGTTAATTAGGAAAAATATAGAAATATTTTAAAACATGTAAATAAACATGTAAATAAACATGTATTAAAATTTATCAAACAAGACGTCAAACGATGTTTATCTAGATATTGTTCCTATTATTCGGCAAAATGTTTTAATAGTATAAAACATTTATGATAAAAAAATGTCTCTTTAAAGAGCCTCCGAAAATTTAAAGAGATATATTCAGTTTTTAATAAAAGAATCTATTTTATCTATTAATGTTCTCAATGACTTTCTTACGCTTTGTCCTAATTCAGAAATAAATTCATTATGTTGAATAATATAAAAAATATTTCCAATAAACCTTCAGTTCTACATATTTATTATATGAAATTATTGTAAAAATCAGATAATATTTTAAAATTTTTATTAATCACGAGATAATCCAAATCTTTATCTAATATTTGAAAGTAATCTAATAAATATATTAATAACTTTATATCTTCTTGTTATATTAATCATATATTAATTGAATTATTTTTAATAACTTACATATTCAGATGTATTTGTAAAAATACATTTAACTCATCTGTTATAATTAAGTTATTATCTAAATTAAATGTGTGATCATGAGTTTTATAAAATTTTAAAATAATTATATTGGATAAATTTACTATATATGATTTCATTTTTTATGAGTATGTGTTTAATATATTAAAGATTTTTAAATATCAAAATTTATTGATATTTCATATACAATTTATATTTAGACTTGTAATTGATTTCACAGATATTTTAATACTTTATATGCCATTGTTATTATATATAACATATTAATTCCATATATAATAAATATACTAATTGTTTCTTGATATATTAATAGTAATAAGTATTATACACATATTTATTATCATAATATTTTGAACTATTGAAAGTATCAAATTTAACATATAAAGATTATAAATATTCTCTAATTATTCTATCATATTACAAACTTAAAATTTAGCTTAACGATTAGGAAATTATAGAATTTAGTATACCAAATATTACAAACTTAAAATTTAGCTTAACGATTAGGAAATTATAGAATTTAGTATACCAAATATTACCAAGTTGACAAAATAGTTTAAAATTTAAGTGTAAGTAAAAATGTTTCGCGCCATTGTTGGTTTTAGAGTTCTTTTTTTGTTGATTTAAAAAAGAGAAATAAAGTTACAGTTAAATATTTAACTATAACTTTATTAATGAGTAGATGATAATTAAATATATACATTTAATTTTATAATTTTATAAAATTAAATATAAATTAATTTATAGATTTAATAAAACTGTAATGTATTATGATATTTTTGTTGAAATTGCTGAATATTTACCCATAAGAAGTGTATTATTGCTATCATCTATATCTAGATGCGCAAGAGAGATATTATATAACGAAAAAGTAGTAAATAAATACTCCTTACAAATAAATTCTAAATCTCTGCAACATTTGAGTTATATACCATTTATTATAAATGTAAATTTAACAGAAAACAATAAAATATCCAATAATGATCTTAAATATCTCAAAAATATTCGAACAATAAATATTACAAGATGTTATCAATTTAATAATTTATCTCTTTGTTATTTTGAAAATATTGTTGATATTAACATATCACAATGTGACCATATATCAGATTTAGGATTGCGATATTTGAAAAATGTAAAAAAATTAAATATGTCATATTGTACACGTATAAACGGAATAGCATTTTCTTTTTTAAATTTAATTGAGTTAACGATGATGGGATGTTTAAATGTAATGGATGATAATTTTAAATTTTTATCACAAATATTAAAGTTAAATATTGGATTTTGTTCGCAAATTACAGATAATGCACTCAAGCATCTTTTGTGTGTAACAGATTTAACAGCACAGAATTGTAAAAATATTTCGAGTAATGGATTGCAGAATCTAAAAAAATTACAAAAATTAAATATTTCGAGTTGTTTTCAATTAAAAGATTGTTCTTTAGTTAATTTAGTTAATTTAACTGAATTGGATATATCTCACACATATTTGTCAGATAAGACATTAAAATCATTAAAAAATCTTAACAATCTTAAAATGATATCGTGTAATAATATATCTGATAATATTTTTTACTATCTAACAAATATTCAAGAATTAAATATTAATTGGTGTAGACAATTAACTGATTTTGCTTTAATACCCTTGAAAGTTTTAAGAAAGTTAAGTATGTTGGGTTGTGATAAAATAGGCGATATTGGTTTAGGGACTTTATCCGATTTGCAGACATTGGTAATTTCTGGTATTTGTGGAAATAATATAACTAACGATGGTTTTAAAAATTTAGTTAATTTAACAGAATTAAATATGTCACAATGGAATACAACACATATTACAACTGACATGTTTTGTTATTTAAAAAATCTTAAAATACTTAATGTATCGTACTGTGAGTTTATAAATGATAATTGTTTTCAAGAGTTAACACAATTGCAAAAATTGAATGTTTCTCATTGTCTTAATATTAGTAACAACGCTTTTAAATATTTACCTGAATTATTATGTTTAGACATATCATATTGTACTCAAAGTAGTATAACTAATGAAGGTTTTGATTATATAACCAAATTAGAGGTCTTAGATATTTCTTGTTGTAACGAAAACAATATTACACATATAATATTTGATAAATTAAAATCATTAAAATATCTAAATATGTTCAGTTGTATTCGTAAAATTCATCCTTCCAAATTAAAAAAAATGGGTCTTTTAGAATTTAATAATTGCAGCGTTTTCGATATATATATGCCATTATAATCAGAAATAGCTTGTGTTTTTGAGTGGTCAAAAAATGCGCTATCTCTATGAGTATTAGTTTTACCTTGTTTTACAGAATATCCATTATATTCCAACAAAACAGTTCCATCTATTTATAATTGTATTGTTGAATTATCTGATAATTCCGAAGAACAAGAAAACTAAGATCATTAAAATTTTGGAGATTTAATATGTTGTTGTTGAATGAGTTCTTTTGTTCTTATAAGTAATATCTTAATCATTTTGTTATATGATATTATTTTAAAAAATAATATCATAATTGTTTTGTAAAATATTGTTTAAAATAGTTGAACAATAGTGTACATAATTAAAAAATAATATAATAATATTACAGATAAATTAATATAATTATGTTACAGATGATTAATATGTTATTTTTCATCAAAAACAATTATCTTAATCTTTCTGTTAGATAATTGTTTTTATATCAATCATACTATTTACACCAATATTCATAACTTTATACCATTATTTATTTTGTATATTTATTCCAAAAATTTTTGCGAGTTATGTTTGAATAAAAGTATAAAATAATAAAATAAATAGTAATTTTTTAGATTTTATAATAAATCATGTTTTACATTAATTTACAATATTGTAAATTATATTACTCAACAGATTTATTATATTTTTAAAAATGATATAATAGGTAAGTGATAGGTTAAGATGTTAAAAACAATCCAAAAATTATATTTAGTTTGATATTTTAGCTCCAAATTTTTAATGAATAATTTTGAATTTTGTTCTGAGATTTTGCAACTTTCTTTTATTATGGAACTAGCGTAATGTTTAATATAGTTACAAACACAAGTTTTCAATTCTTATAAATTTTTAATTTCAATTTTATTATTATATTAGTTTAATATATAACCATATTAGTTTATAAATGAGATATTATTCTATAACAAGATTTAGTTACTTATCAATTAATATATTTCTTTAACTATTTTGTTTGTAATTCGTATATAAATTTTATGTTTTTAGCTAAAAATCAATAATTGAATATTGTATTATTAATCCAGCAATAATTATTTTGATTAGAACAATTAAATTGAATATATGTATACAAACTATATAGGACTGATATAAATGTAAATAGATATAAATGTGAATACATGAAAATAATATAAATACATGAAGATTGTACAAATAGATAAAATAATGTAAATGGTGTAAATATATGTAATATATGAAAATAGTATAAATATATGTATTTTCACCATAGATACATATGGTTTTATAAAAATATCAATATCTAAGTTATCGATTAAGATAATATCCATATAAATATTAACAATGTAACTGAATGACCAAGATAATATTTTATAGAAATATTAAAATACTATGTAACTAAATAATTAAGATATTATTTAACAGAAGGATTAAGATAATATTTAAGATATTGTTCAGCTGCTCAAATATTAAGATAATATTTTATGGAATAATTGAGATATTATTTATTATATAATTGTGTTCTGATATAAAATAATATCTTAATCCTACTATAATATTCTTATTTTATATGATATATCAATAGTGCTATAATAATATTCTTATTTAAAATAATATATCATTAATACTGTAAAATATTATCTTAATCTTTACGTAAATAATATTTTTATATTTATCTAGAATTATGGTCTTTTGTAAAACAATATTCTAATCACATAATTAGAATCCCATATACAATAATATTTAATCATATATTTACAATTACACTCTCAAATAAAATAATATCTTAATTGTATATTTAAAATCATAATCATGAAAGTTATATTATTATAACATGATGTCTTAATCGTTCAATTACAGAATTATCTTTTTCAGTAAAATAACATATCTCTTCTAGTATCTTAATCTTATTCTCAAAATGTAAAGAATATTTGTCTTTTCATGTATCTTAATCTTCGAGTTACATAATTATGTAACTCGATAATTATAATATTTTGTAATATAGTTATATTCCTATGTTGCATAGTATCATAATCAACAAGTTGCATAATTGTATTCTTCTATAAAATAATATCTAGAGATCAAGATACATAATATCTTAATTGTCATGTTACATAATTATATTCTGATATATTAATTTAAAATTAATATTTTTATCTTAAAGTTATACAATATTTATGCTTTCCACCTTAAACGCTATCAATATACGATTATTTATTCACATCGATTTCAATTTATAGTATTCCTAAGATTTATAGTATTCCTAAGATTTACAATAAAATTTTATTGCTTGATAAGTTTTGAGTGGGACTTAAGAAAATAAATTGCTGAAAATTCCATTTTAAATCATGCAATTATATTTTATTCACTATTATAGGAAAGAACATAAGAAAATATAATTATGATAAAGTATTTGAATATTTAAAGGTATTTATTCTCTTGATATGTCAGAATATTGTCAATTGTATTAGAGATAATATTTTATTGTATTTGACAAGCATTAATCAGTTGAATATGTCAGGTTGTTATTAAATACAATAACAAGAAAAATATTAATAATTTAAAAGATATTTGTAGGCTTGGTACAAAGTGTTGTATTGGTAATATAATTAAAATTCCTTAATATGATCGTTTTCGTCCATATTTATTAAGAATATGAATACCTTTTACATGTTCTAATACATTATCTGTAATTGTATTTTGATTACAATAACTCATATTAAGAGAATATATACCTTTCAAATGTTCAAATGCATTATCTGTTATTGTATTTTGATTGCAATAACTCATATTAAGAGAATATATACCTTTTAAATGTTGAAATGCATTATCTGTTATTGTTCTTTGATTACATCTAGACATATTTAAAGTATGAATACCTTTCAAATGTTCAAATGCCTTATCTGTTATTGTATTTTGATTGCAATTTGACATATCAAGAGTATAAATACCTTGTAAATGTCCGAATGCGTTATCTGTTATTGTTTTTTGTCTACAATATGACATATCAAGAGTATGAATACCTTGTAAATGTTGAAATGTATTATCCATAATAGTACTTTGATTACATCCAGACATATGAAGAGTATGAATACTTTTTAAGAACTTAAAAGCCTTATCCGTAATTGTATTTTGACTACAATACGATATATTAAGAGTATGAATGCCTTTTAAATTATTAAATGTTTTATCAGTTATTGTACTTTGATTACATCCTGACATATTTAAAGTATGAATACCTTTCAAATGTTCAAATGCCTTATCCGTAATTGTACTTTGATTACATCCAGACATATTGAGTTTACAAATACCTTGTAAATGTTGAAATGCATTATCCGTGATAGTTCTTTGATTACATCTAGACATATTTAAAGTATGAATACCTTTCAAATGTTCAAATGCCTTATCTGTTATTGTTTCTTGATTATATCCAGACATATCAAGAGTATGAATACCTTGTAAATGTTCGAATGCGTTATCTGTAATTTTATTGTATTTAAGTCCCGATATATTAAGAGTACGAATACCTCTAAGATATTTAAAACTATCGTCGTTTAAATATATATTGTATTTAATATTTAAATTATATAATTTGAATGATAGTTTATTTATAAAATTGATATTACTAATATTGTGTTTGACAGTAAAAATTTTATTAACCATAATTATTTCAGAATTTAAAATAAATCTATATAGTTCTTGACATAATAAAGATAATTTTAACATATGATTTGTATTTAAAAAAGAACAAATAATAATAATACAATCATCCGGTAATATCAACATTATTTAATGGTAATATAATTATTACCATTAAATTCAATTTTAATAGTAATAGCAATAATTATATATCCAAAACATTCAACAATAGATAATTTAATCTTTTATAATTATGTTATATAGTGATTATACATTAAATATTGAATAAATAATATTTAAAGGTATCCATAATTTAATATTAAATAGTTCTATATTATATCTTATTTTCATTCCATTTTAATATACCTAATATTAAAACATAGATATATTTAATATACCTAATATTAAAACATATAGATATATTTAATATACCTAATATTAAAACATATAGATATATTTAATATACCTAATATTAAAACATATGGATATATTTAATATACCTAATATTAAAATATATCTATATATTTTAATATACCTAATATTAAAATATATAGATATATTTTAATATTTATTTTTTGAATATTATTAGCACAATTTAAAAATAGTCCGATAAATTATAAATAATTCACATAATAACTGTACTATTTGTAATTTTGTTAATACTATTATTTACTATTTGATTATATTTCTCGTAGTATAAATATAATACTTTATATATCAAATATAATAGAATAATTTTTCCTATTGACAAATACGAAATTCTTTTGTTAATTTGGTATACTATAACTAAAGATAAATTTAATCAATAATATCGTGTTTTCAAGCTTGTATTTTTTATTTACACATATATACATTTGAAAATTTTAAAATTGTTGGAACAAATAAAACATTTGGTTTAATAATGTTTATAGTCTCACATTTGCACATTATGAACAAGTAGATAGCTATTTTGAAATAATCCAATTATTTTACTCTATGTGGAAATATGACATTGCAAAAATCTCGTATTTTTATCGTATTTTTATCGAATTTTTGTATCAGTAAATCAAAATGTGATATTGATGTAAAAGAAATTTTAATCAAATCCTAATACCATACAGAATTATTAACTAGAATGAAAAAATTAAATTATGTTTGTGATAAGTATGTTAAGGAGAAAGATAATATATCAGGTTTATTGTATTCTAATTTTCATAATATGAAACAGTATTTATAATACTATAAGTGAAAAAATGAAATATTGACGTCGCTAAAATGGTGTGATTTATAATTGATTAATATTTTTCTAAATAACACATTAATGTGTTATTTAGATTATAAGCTTTTTAATTACATACAATAATATACCAGATATTAACAAACTATCAATAATATAACAAATAGTGAATATTTGAGTAACCTATTTATATTTTTTTGAATACTTTACCTTTATAATACCAACATTTTTGATATTTTGATATGCTTTTTTTATTATATTTTTACTATAACCTATCATAACAAGAGTACAAATGTTTTCTAGAAGATTAAATACATTATCAGTAATAATATCCTGATTACAATGTGATATATCAAGAGTATGAATACCTTTTAAATTATGAAATGCATTATTTGTAATAGTTTTTTGATTACACCATGACATATTAAGAGTATGAATACCTTTTAGATTTTCAAATGCTCTATCGGTAATTGTTTTCTGATTACATTTTGACATATTAAGAGAATATATATCTTTTAAATGTTCAAATGCATTATCGGTAATAGTTTTTTGATTACATCCCGAAATATCAAGAGTATTAATACCTTTTAAGTTCTTGAAAGCCCTATCTGTAATAGTTTTTTGGTCACAGTATGACATATTAAGAGTATGAATGCCTTTTAAATTCTCGAATGCTTTATCTGTTATATATGGACATAACATTATTTTGAGAGTATGAATATCTTTCAAATATTCGAATGCTTTGTCTGTTATAGTTTTCTGCCAACAATAGTTAATATTAAGCCAATATATATTTATTAAATATTTAAATGCTTTATTTGTTATAGTATTCTGATTACAAAATTTCATACTAAGCGAATAAATACCCTTTAAATTTTTAAATGCTTTATCTGTGATTTCATGTTGATTACAATATGACATATTAAGTGTATGAATACCTTTTAAATATTCAAATGCATTATCTGTTATTTGATTACAATTTTTCATATTAAGAGAATATATACCTTTTAAATTCACGAATGCATTATCTGTAATTGTACTTTGATTACAACCTGATATATTTAAAGTACTAATACCTTTTAAATATTCAAATGCCTTATCTGTGATTGTATCTTGACAACAATTGGTCATGTTTAATATTTGTATACCCCTTAAATATTCAAATGCTTTATCGGTTATTTTATTTTGATTGCAATTTGACATATTAAGTGTATGAATACCTTTTAAATATTTAAATGCTTTATCGGTTATTCTATTTTGATTGCAATTTGACATATTAAGTGTATGAATACCTTTTAAATATTTAAATGCATTGTTTGTTATTTGTTTACAATTAGAAATATTAAGTGTATATATACCTTCAAAATATTTGAAATCATTATCGATAAAATATAAATTATTTTCGATATTTATATTCAATAATTTGTATGATAAATTATTCATATGATAAATAAAATCTGATCTATAAATATCTTTCTTTACAGTAAAAGTTTTATAAATCATAATATTTCTACAATTTAAAATAAATTTATACAGTTCATAGTGTGTAAAAGATAGATTTAATATATCACGCGTATTTAGATAATTACAAATTTCTATTATATTATCATTAGCTAATATAATCATATTTAATATACTAATATTAAATTATTAATTTATTCAATATTAGTATATTTAAAAGATATAATTAATAAATTTAATTATATATAACTGTTAATTTATATCTATTTAATTATGTTACTTTAACAATATATAGACAAAAATGCTTATTTTATATAAATGAGAACTGTTAATAGATGTTATATAGTATTTTTAATAGTAATACAATTTACTAATTGTAGTATCGCTATAACCATCACTATTATCAGGATAGATAATTCCCTGAAATATTTATAATAAGTCTTTACTGATTATTTCATTAGATTTTATACTGTATAATATTTTTTACATATGCACTATTGTGTTATATTTTGATATAATATATTGCTAATATAATTACTTTGAAAAGTAATTTTTAATTTGTCATATTATCCAATATTAATTATATTTGTATACATTCAATGAAGAATTTATTTTTTTTGATATGCATGATATTTTTTTATTTATTAATAAAAAATATGAGTTATTATATACATTGATATATAGTAAAAATTTTTTTGTATAAATTTTGAATATTTTGTATTAGTAAAAAATAGGAATATCTATAGTTATTTTACTATTGTTATTAAAAAAGAATTTATTTACTATTTAATAGTGTTTTATATAAGTTTGTTGTTACACTATTTAATCTGTTCACAATACCAGATTATTAATTTATCTATAATAATTTAGTATTAAAAATTTGTCTCCAAGAATTACAAAGAAGTTTTATTAATGTTAAAATTTACATCATTTTGGTTTAAAAATGGTTTTAAATAAAATATTCAGTTACATGAACCAATTTAAAAAACAGTTATTGTTAATACCATATCAATTATGTTACTGATTAATTTTATTATCTTGAGCTATATTTATTTAATATTAAATAATCCCATATTTTAGATTCTAAATCTATTGGATATATATGTTCCGTATTAGGAATAATTTCTAGTTTAATAATATAATTATGTGAGAAAAAATAATCGGCTGCATCTTCACAACTCTTTTTATATGGATCATTTTCGCCAGTTATTATTAAAAGTCGCATTTTATGTGGAATATTTTCTATTTTTGATACTTCTTCGCTATTTTTTCCTAGTCCTCCCATTATTATACATCCCGCTACAAATAATTTACTTCCATATTTTTGAGCAAGTCGACATCCCATCATGGATCCATTTGAATAACCCACAAAATATAGTTGCTCTATGTTAGGAGCATATTCATACAGAACCGAAATTATTTTTTCAGTATACAAAAAATCTTTTTCTGGGTCAATAATATTGAATCCCTTTCTTTTATCATTGTTAAAACTTGTACCTTCTGCATATAGAACAATAAATTTATTTTTGTTAGCGATATATCTCCAATTTGTATTATTGAAGAAACTGGACATTGACGACTCTCCAAGCCCAGGATAATAAATTAAACAAGAATATTTATCTATATTTACATTTAGAGATGAAGGTATAAATAATACAGTTGATCTGCTTTCTATTTTAAATTTAATCATATTTCCAATTGAATCAGAATAATTATTAATATTATCCCAATTATCATCATACCATTCTGAATCATGTTCATATTGTATTTTTGTTGTGGGAAGTGTTATATATTCCCATACATTAAGTTCCATTTAATTTATTTAGTACAAAATTATAAATTTACAAATTTATAATTATAACTAATTCTAATACTATACAAATATTAGTTATAATCGAGCTAATATTCATTTTTCACTAATTCTTACCATTAAGTCAATTAAAATTAATTAGCTCAAATCGCACGTTAAATATAGTTAAACATTATTTTTTATGTAATATTCAACCATATTGAAAACAATTTTTTCGCTATAGAAAATTGGTAAAGGTATTTTAATAAGTTTATCATTCTTAATATCGGGAAATTTATCTTTCAATAACATGGCCAATATGTAGGCATGTCTATAATTTTCAAATCTATAATTCAATTCTAATTTTTCAGTTAATTCTGATATACAAGTACTGCTTCCAACAAATAAATAGTCTAAAAAATGATTTATTACAATGTTCCTGACACGTTCAATTTTTGTATTTTCTAATTTATTTTCTGTAAATATTTTGTTATTCATAAGATATTTAAATAATTGAGTTTTATCACTTGTTGCATAACAATTTATATCTTTTAATAAATGTATGTATTTCATTTAATTTTAAATTAGTAAAATTACTTTTTAAATATTTTTAAGAAACAATTATATTAACTTGTTTAGTATTGAATCTCGATCTTGTATACATCATTTCTAAATGATCTGAAATTACTGTTAGGAATATAGTTAGTGATTTTATTTAAAATAATAGTAGTATATTTTCGCCTGGATTAGTTTATTATATTTTATTTGAAGATATAAATTCATTACAAAGACGTGTTAATAATATTATAAATGACCAGTTACGAAAATTAGATATGCCAGTTGAGATTAATATCTATGAAAAAACGAAATTAAGGATACAGGTATTAAATGGATGAACGATTTAATAAGTAAAACTTGATATTAACAAATATTACATATTTATTTGTGTTTATAGAAACAATAATACATTTGCTCCTGTATTGCATGGTTTGTTTAATACTAAATAAACATAATGGAGATATTAATTATGGATATGGAAATATTTTTGAGTAGTAGATATTTTGATAAAATTTATTCAGTGTTAATTTTTATCAACACTAAAATTCAATATAATACCTGTACAATAAAAAGATGAATTTTTCAAATTAAATAAATTTTTAATAATAAAAAATGGGCATAGATGGTAGATGTTATTCTGGTCTTGCGTTTGTTATACTATATAATAGATTATCAGAAATTGATAAAAAAAATATAAGCAAAATTCAAAAAACAACACAAAGTAACAATAATTCTACAGACTTATTTGATAGAAGTGGATTAAATAGTTTTGAAGAATCTGGGTATAGTATAGTATGGGGAGATACACCTAACTGGATACAAAACTGGAATGGAAGAAGACCACTGATTTTGACAAAAGATAATTTACATCTACCAAAAAATGATAAAAAATACAATAATCCTTCTTATGAAGAATATCTTGTGAGATATGGTGAAATAGATCCAGAAGACGAAGAAATAATAAAATCTGCCTTTAATTATGTTATACAAAGATTTGGGTTGGACAATAAAGAACAACAAATATTAAAAAATATTTTATTTGATAAAACAAAAACATTTTTTGGTATTTGGTTTTATTATACTATTGATTAATTATCTATCAAACAATGGATTTTTATATCCTTTTATTTACAGTAGAACTTATATACTATTCTATGTTCATAATTTATTTTGATAGTATGTTTCTCACCCATTATAATACCATGATTTTAAATATACCATGATTTTAAATATACCATGATTTTAAATATATCATGATTATGGTATTATGATACAATTAATATTAGTATATCCATAGGTTGATTTCCTACAATTTCTTCAATGATAATTTTATCAATTATTGTTAATATGAAGTCTGTCCGTAAAATTATTCATTAAAAAATTTTGTGATATAATATAATAGATATACCAAATAGGCTGATAAAGTATTTATCGAATACTTCAAATACTTCAAATACTCCATAGTTAATAAACCTGGAATAGTATATCATTTGTGAAAATATTATTATGTACCATGATTTTATGCAATAAACCAAACAATAAATTATATAAAAAATAAATATTGAAAGATAATTGGAGATGGAGTTTGTAGAATAGTAGTTTAGTGTTAGATATAAATTGAATAGTACATGTAACGAAAGTGATTTTTTACACTGTTTCATACCAAAAAACATACAAATAATAGAAATAAATGATAGATACATATAATAATATATAGTTATAAGTAGAAATAAGACTAATTATATCAAGTTTTCACATACTTTATAAAGAGAAATTAAAAATACTGATAAAGACATATCTGAGAGATAAAAAATAAATATACAATAGTGCTATATATTTATTTACCATATGATTAGCATAATTGAATATTTAGAAACATAAATACAGAACTTGATAGAATCAAAAAAATAAAAACATTATAATAACAAAAATGATATTTATATGTTCTTTATCGTCAATGGTAGAGATATTTTTATCGTTAATCGTATGGATATCTTTATGGTCGATCATACAGATATCCCACCGACGATTTTCCAAATCGTCCATGTAAGATATTTTTATCGTTGATCTTCCAAATATCTTCATCGTCAATCATGCAAATATCTTTGTAATAGCCCACTCTTGACGAACCTAGTGTGTACGGTTAGGTTATATAAAGACCATAGCGTATGATAGTGTCTAGTTAACATGAAGCTGGTTGATGGAGACTCGTCGATAGTGGACTGCTACATATTGTATCGTTGATTTTCCAAATATATTTATCGTCAATCATGAAGATATCTTATACTTGATTTTCCAAAAAAATTGATCGTTAATCATTGATATACTTGTTTTACACCCAAGCAGTAAAACAAGTATATCAGTCAATATATTACATTAACTTAAATCAGTCTAATAGGATAAATGAGAAAATACCGATAAATTAAATCATAATGATAAACCAGTATAACAGGATAAATGAGAAGATAACGATAAATCAAATCATAATTGTAAACCAGTATAATACGACAAATGAGAAGATAACGATAAATTATTGTAAAGATAAATCAAAAAATATGGATAAATTATTGTAATAAGATAAATGGAAGGATAACAATGAATTAAGAGATTACGATAAATAAAGAGGTGACAATAAATTGCTCTGATACAACAAATTGAACCATATCGATAAATTATCATGGACAATGAATTGGGGAATAACGGTAAATTATTGTATCATAATGAACTAAAAATAATAAGTTATTACGATGCTATGGAATAAAAGTAAAATATATTAAGAGACAAAAATTGGTTAAAGATAGAAAATGGCCCGTTGTTAATAAAGAGTAAGTTATAAATTATTGTAGTGAAAATTTTGTTTTATAAATATAGGTACAATTAAAACACTATCCAACTGAGAAAATATTATAGAGAGGAATGTAATATAGAAAGAATGAGTGATAAGAGATGTGAAAAATATCTTTCTAAAAATTTATTCATGTGATATACAAAGATAAATATATACTTTTTCAAATATCTATATACCAGTACCTCATAAAGATGAATAATAGAGTTAGATATCTAATATATATGATAAGGCACAAATGTATCAAAAATTTACTTTAAAATTGTATCAAAAATTTACTTTAAAATTGTATTTAAAATTGTATTTAAATATTTCTATTCAGCAATCATATTTTTTTCTCAATAAGATATCAATCGATATGTCTAAATAAATAAATCTTTAATAACTAATTTATGCTTTTATAATATCTATTAATCGTAATTATATAATTGTGTATAATTGTGTAAAATTGTGTAAAGTATGAAATTACACAATACATATGAAAAATTGTGTAATATATGAAAATAGCGTTATATATATATATAGTATAATATGTGAAAATAGTATAATATATATGAAAATATTGTAATATATGAAATAGTATACCTTTAAGATTAACATATATATAATAATATAATTACTAATTTATAGAATTATTTTACAAAAGAATATATTTTTATTACCAAAGATTAATATAATATTTTTATAGAAGAATATAATTCTGTAACTTTCGATTAAATATTATTTATAAAAGGACCAAGTATTATTTTACAAAAAATATAATTATGTTAACGAAGACCAAGATATTATTTTACAAAAAATATAATTATGTTGACAAAGATTAGAACATTATTTTATATAAGAATATAATTATGTAATTTAATGATAAATATTTTTACAAGGATTAGATATTATTTTACAAAAATATTGGTATAATTTTATATCCTTCTGTAAAATTCTATCTTAATCGAAAATTCATATAATCATATTCTTGTATACAATCATATCTTAATTGTTCTGTAAAATGTTATATTGATATATGCAAAATAATATTTTGATTGTTAAATTACATAATTATATTCTTATATAAAAATATATTATAATCTTCGTTAACATAATTATATCTTAATATATAAAATAATGTGTTAATTGATAAGTAAAATAATATTTTAATCTTTCAACCGTTTAATTATATTGTTCTTTTAAATATTATCTTAACCATTTTGTAAATATAACCCTGATTAAATTACAAATTATATTCATTGCTAAATTATATTAATATGTAATTTAATATTTTAATTATTTAGTCTAATAGTATGTTGATAGTTATATAAAATAATATCTTAACTGTTCTGTAATATTTTACATTAATCGTAAATTACATAATTTAATTCTTTTGTTAATAATATTCTAATAGTTCTGTAAAACATCATATCAATTGAAAAATTACATAATTTAATTCTTTTGTTAATAATATTCTAATAGTTCTGTAAAACATCATATCAATTGAAAAATTACATAATTTAATTCTTTTGTTAATAATATTCTAATAGTTCTGTAAAACATCATATCAATTGAAAAATTACATAATTATATTTTTATATAAAATAATATCTTAATTGTTCTATAAATAATAAATAATAATTAATCAACTAGTTACATAATATTTCTGTAAAATATTATTTTAATCGTTCAGATAATATTCTTGCTCGAATTAATATTTTATCTTATAAATTACACAATTATATTTTCCCTCTAAATAATATCTTAATCATTATTTTGCGTAATTATATTTTTGTGTAAAATAATGTCTTAATCGTTCTATAAAATATTATATTTATCGTCATGTTAGAGAATTATATTCTTGTATTAAACAATATCCAAATAGTTCTGTAAAATAATAAGTTAACCGATAAGTTGTAAATTATATTATCCTGTAAAATAATATCTTGATCCTTGCATTACATTATTATATTATTTTGTAAATATTATATTAGTTCTTGAGTTATATAATCATATTCTTCCATAAAATTATATATTAATCTCATTTTTAGTTAATTATATTCTCTTAATTAATATAGTTTCCATATATTGCACACTATTTTCATATATATGCACACTATTTTCATATATATGCACACTATTTTCATATATATGCACACTATTTTCATATATATATATATATATATATATATACACTATTTTCATATGTTTCCATATATAATCACCATTTTCATATATATTTCACTATTTCATATATAATCACCATTTTCATATATAATCACCATTTTCATATATATTTCACTATTTCATATGTTTTCATATATAATTACCATTTTATATATTTTACACCATTCACTATATTTTTACACTATTCTCTATATTTTTAATACTGTTCTCAAAATATTTTAATACTGTTCTTAATATATTTTGACAATTACCCTCACATTTTACCATTCTCTATATTTCAGAATTCTCTATATATTTACACTATTTTTTCTATATTTCATCATTCTATATGTTTATATTATTAATATGTTTACATTATTTACTTAATAAATATAAATTTCTTGGAAATAATTTTTATGGAATGATAAAATAAAACTTTAAGATTAAGATATTATTATTACAGAAAAATATAATTATGTAACTTTACCATCAAAATATTATTTTACTGAAGAATATAATTATGTAACTTCACAATCGAGATATTATTTTACGCAAAAATATAATCATGTAACTTTATCATAAATATATTATTTTACATATCGATTAAGATATTATTCAATATAAGAATATGATTATATTTTTCTGTGAGATAATACTCTTCTACAAAATAATATATTAATTAATATGAAAAATAATACCTTAATCAATTAATATAATAATTCTTGATTCATAATTATTGTATTATTGTATTATTGTATTATTGTATTATTGTATTATTGTATTATTGTATTATTGTATTATTGTATTATTGTATTATTGTATTATTGTATTATTGTATTACATTAATTGATCTTCAAATATTATCTTGATCAAGATATTACATAATTATCTCGATTTATTAAATAATATGTTGATCATTCCGTAAATAATATCTTGATAATTCTATAAAATATTATATTAATTGTTATGTTAGATATAATATTCTTCTGTAAAATAATATCTCAACTGTAAGGTTACTCAATATGTTAAACATTTTATTACACTATTATATAATTCAAATAATTAGAATTGTTTACAGCATTTATATATTTACGCATTTTACATATATTTACGCCATTTACATATCTTTATACCATTTCATATCTTTACACCATTATTCATGTATTTACACTATTATTCATGTATTTATACAATTATTCATGTATTTACACCATTTATATATCTTTACACCATTTATATATCTTTGCACTATTTGCATATCTTTGCACTATTTCCATATCTTTACACCATTTTCACAATTTGTATCATTTGTACAATTTGTATCATTTGCACCATTTACATATCTTTATGTCTTTGTAATTTAGCAGTTTTTATAATTAGTTTGCACATATTTATAGAATTTTATAATATAAATTCTATGAAAAATAAAAATTAGTAAAGACAAGTTACTGGATAAAGATAAAATTTACTAAAAATATAAATTTACTAAAAAGATAAATTTACTAAGAAAAGATAAAATAATATAGTAAAATATATTATGATAAAAAAATAAAATTGAATTATTTTATTTTTTAAAGTTCGTTTTTAAACGGTTGAAACTGTACTTTCTTTACCTAGAAAATAAGTAAAGAAATTTTTAATACTATTTTGATTTGTTATTAATTACTCCATTATTAATATAAATAGTTAAATCATAAAATATGTTTTATATTTCAACTTATAAATATTTATTCAATATAATACAAATCAAATGAAAATTATCTGTATTAATCTGGAAAAAAATGAATATAACTGGAAATAATATAGTATAAATAAAATGAATTTTGAACATTTCATAATTCCAGCTAAGATTAGGAAGATATTAGATGAAGATAATAAGAAAGAAAAAATAATAGTAAGATTTCCACCTGAACCATCTGGATATTTACATATAGGACATATAAAAGCTTTATATATAAATGCATGTATATGGAAAAAATATAATGGAAGTTTAATAATACGTATGGACGATACAAATCCTCTATTAGAAAGCGAAGAATACGAAAAAGCAATTATATATGATCTAATGCAATTGGGGATAAAAATGGAGAATATTTCATATACATCGCAATATTTCGATACATTGTTGGATATGGCAGATTTGTTAATTCAAAGTAATAAAGCATATGTAGATCTTTCTGATCTGCAAACTATAAAAACCGAAAGATCAAAAGGAATAGATTCAATATATCGCAATAATACTATAGAAAAAAATATTTTGTTGTGGAATGGGATGAAAACGGGGACTATAAAAGGCTGTGTTAGAATGAGATTAAATATGACAGATAAAAATTATGCTATGAGAGATTTTTCTATTTATAGATCCATTGATGCTGTTCATCATAAAACACAAGGTAAATATTTTGTATATCCAACATATGATTTTGCTTGTCCTATATTAGATTCATTAGAGGGTATTACTCATGTTTTCCGTAGTATTGAATATAATGAAAGAGATGAACAAGGAAATTATATTTTAGATATTATGAAACTGAGAAAACCAAAACTATTCCATTACGGTAAACTCAACATTACTGGATCAGTATTATCCAAAAGATTAATCAAAAAAGCAATTCAAGAAGGTTTATATGATGGTTGGGATGATCCTCGTTTATATACTTTTAGAGGTTTACTAAAAAGAGGAATGACTATTTCTGGATTAGAAGAAATAATGAAAGAAACAGGTTATTCCGTACATGATATTAATTTAGAGCCTTCTATTATTTGGAATATTAATAAAAAAATAATAGATAAAATTTCATCTCGCTTTTCTGTTGTTCCATCTAATGCTGTTTTAATACCTATTAAACTTAATACTAATCATATTTTTGACTTTACTAACCACAAATCTATAGATAGATTCTCTCGAAACAAATCTCTAGGTCAACGATTTATTACATATTCTCCTAATATTTATATTTCATTCCAAGATTATACTAACTTAATTCCTAATGAACTTCTTTCCTTATTGAATTTTATAAACGTTACTTTTAATAGTAATACTTTTACTTCTAACCCCGATACCGACTATCGCCATACCTCTAAAAAATTACTCTGGGTTCCTGAAAATTTTATTAATGTACATATTACTTCTTTCCTCAATAATTCTAAAATTATTACTTCCTATTTTGGTGAACCTTCTCTCTCTCTTACTAAAATCGGTGACTATATTCAGTTACTTAAAATGAACTATTATATTTGTACTTATGTTGATAATACCTCTATACATCTTATCGAACTTCCTTAATTATTTAAATTATATTTTAGCGTAACATAATCTTAATCGTTAATTCACAGAATTAAAATAACTAACTGTATTTTATTTTATTATTTAAATAACCATTAAATTCACTTTATCATATTAATTTTATTATATTAATTTATAATAAAACTATTAATAAATACATTATTTAATGTATCTATTATATCCCTCCAAATATTTTTTAAATTATCTCACATCACCCAAAAATATTATCTCATAACCTATTTACACAATTATATTCTTTTGACAAATTATATATAATTTGTCAAAAATTAGTATATTTATTTTTCTTGTAAAATAATATCTTAATTATTCTGTTGCATTATTTTGGCTTATTAGTTATAGTATTTCTCTCCATAAAATATTATTTAAGACTTTATCTTATACAATTCTCTTCATCTATAAATATATTGATAATCAACCTATAGAATTATTTTTATTAAATATATTTCATAAAATATACATATCTACTATACTATATATCTGCTATACTATTAATAATTAGGTTAAGTTATATAACCTAATAAAATTGAAAATAAAAATGTTATTAATCAATGTTTGTCAACATATTAAACATTAGAAGATTTCTATAAACAACTTTCCACAAAATTATGCTTAATTTTATGAATGATGGATATGAAAATTTCAAGAACAAATATATTCATCCATAAATATCTTAGTAGATTTGTAAAATATAATATAATTTTTCTGAATTATACAATGGTATCTAAACAGTATAATAGTATTGGAGAAGTATAAAAGATATATTTATATTCAAATAGTGCATATAAAATATGTAAATAATGGCTGATTCATTATAATAAATTGAATTAAAAAATTTTCTAAGAGTTGTAAACTAGTGTTTGTCAACATATTAAACATTGTTGCAGTTAGAAAAATAATTTTACTGGTTTTACGAATAAATAAAATGCTCAAGTTAACATCAAAACTATTCATCAATTTTTTATAGATAAAATCTGAAACTAAATATTTTTGGATAAATATCTACATTTCGTACATATAATAGAATATAAATTAACTAAATATTATTTTTACATAGAATATGTCTTTACATTTAAGATATTATATTTATATAATTATCTAACATAATATTTAAGATAGTATTATAGTAATATTTATACTGTATTGTTGCTAATAATATATTTACAGTTGTATAATTATTGTTTAGATTGTTAGTAAAATAATATATTTTTCGTGTATCAGTATTATTTTATAAAATAATCTCTTGATCGTTCTTTAAATATTATCTTGGTTGTTCCATAAAATATTATCTTAATCATCCTATTCCAGAATTGTGTTCTATAAAATGTCTAATCGTTCTGTAAAATAATATCTTTATCGTTCTATTGCATCATATACTTGTTTATAATATCATCAACCTGTAAAATAATATCTTAATCCCTTTTACCTCTAAGTAATACAAATAATATACGATTAATTATATTTACTTTAATTAATCGTATTCTGTAGACTGAGGACACATTTTTATTTAAGAGCTTATTTTAAGTGGAAATTGGGAAGATAACTCGGTGAAAATATTATTTGAGACTATGCAATTATATTTTAATTAAAAATGAGTCTCAAATATATAAGCAAATCGTTCTGTCAAATTACATAACTATATCCTTTTAATTATTAATATAATACTGTATATAAAGGATTCTGATATTATCAGAATCCTTTATCCTTTATCCTTTATCCTTTATCCTTTATCCTTTATCCTTTATCCTTTATATACAATTAACATATATTTTATAAAACCATAAGATATTATTTCATAGAACGATTCAGATATTATTACGCTGTACTATTAAAATATTATTTTACATATTAAAGTCATAAAAATATATTAATATATCTTTGCAAGTTTATATAGAAATATTATTAAACAACGAAAACAAACTATGATTTAGATGATAGATAAATTTGAGTTGTTATTAATAAAGTAAGAGGTTAATAATAGTGTATTGATAACATGGCCGAGGTTGTGAATTTTATAAAAATTTAAAACAGGAAATATGTGTTTTATTTATGCATTTTTAGATAAATAAAACATTTATGCAACTCAAGAAATTGGACTTAAAATATTTCTCATATTCAATATTTTAAATCTTATTAATGCATAGTAACTCTATCGTTAAAATTATCTTTTCTTTCAAAATAATTATCAAGATCTTCATCAAGATCTTCTTTTGTTAATTTTTTGTTTCTCTCGAAATAATTATCAAGATCTTTATCAAGATCTTCATCAAGATCTTCTTTTGTTAATTTTTTGTTTCTCTCAAAATAATTATCTAGATCTTTATCTAGTTTTTCCTTTGTTAATTTTTTGTTTTTGTTATGTTTCTTTATTTTGTTATTTATATTGCTATATTTTTTAGATCCGCTTCTAAACCCATCATTAACTTTTATTATTAAATCTTGTTTTAATTGTTTTACTATAAAAACTGTTCTTTTAGTTCCTTTTAGTTTAATAATTAGATCGATATTAGAAGCATAAATATCTTTATAGTTTCTTTTACTTTGTTTCTTTTGTTTATTTTGTTTATTCGTTTTGTTGGATATAAGGTTTTTATTTAATGTTGATTGTGTTAAGATATCCTGCACATTATCAATTTTAGCAAAATTAACATAATAAGGCGGATTAGTTACATACGCTGCTTCGGTTAATGTCGTATAATCTGCGATAATTTGACCAAACATAGATATTTTTTGATTTTGTAGAGGAATATTATATTTTTTTGATAGTATTTCTTTAATTTCTAAACAAGTTACATTATCTTTTGTATTTAATTCAATTGGTGAATCTACTAAATCTGCACTTACTATAAAAACTTGCACCATTTTATTAATACAAACAATCATGCCATATTAATTAATTTTACATTATAATATTATACACTCATTATTAATTATTTTTGTATTGATTATCAATATTTTTTACATATATAATACATGAAATACAAAGCTCAATTTTATAAAATATATTACTCTGTTATATTAAGGAAATAGAAATGTAAATAATATATTAATAATAACAAACAATCATATTTTATAAAAACTAATACACAAACTAATCATCGAGAAATTAAAATTATAAAAAATTTGTATAATTTTTGAAATAAACTAATATAATAAACTAATATAATAAATACAAAAATGGTTGTTATAAATATTATACAGAGCAATGATAATTTTAACAGATATAAAATGGAGAAATTAGAAAGCAAAAATGAAGTAAATAAAACATATTTAGTGAATCTTGATAAAGTATCAAGAAATTTAAAAACAAGGGACATTTACATAGTTAAAAATTATGAATATCAACTTGGAACACGTACATCTTACGATAAAAAACGTCATCAATATTATTTATGTGGATTGTATAATAATGATAAGTTGATGGTTCTGTTGAATGATTTTATTAAAAAATATTTAATTTGTAAAGTCTGTAATTTGCCTGAAATTACTTTTATTGTTGAAGCAGAATTGTATTTTAAATGCAGTGCGTGTGGAATTAAAACAAAATCTTACGATTGTAAATTATCAAAATATATTATTAAAAATTCGACCGACTAATTTTATAGTAAACATTATTACCGAGTTTTATTTCTTGAAAATAATTTAGAGAATATCTAAATAGTCATTTTATTTTATTTTATTAATTTATAGGTAAATTATGATACATATATAGTAAGAATATGAAAAATATATAGTAAGATTATGAAAAATATAATGTTACATATATATGGAAAGAATATATGCAAGAAATTTAACAGTGGGAGAATATGGAATCATATAAGGTATTATATAATTAGAATATATGAGAAATCTAATATGTTAAATCTAATATGAGAAATCTAATATGGTAAATCTAATATGGGAATCTATATTTGTTCATATTTATAATATAATTAACATAGTTTATAAGTTATTTAATAGCTCTTCTAAAAGGTACAATATATAAAAATAGGATTGTTTACAACTTTCTCAACTTTACAGAATCCTGAAACTTATACCCCAGTATTCGAGAATATTTGATAGATGTATCTAAATCATTATGTAAAAATCTACTTTGTAATAACTTTTATATTACAATTGAATCATTAGTCCAAATATTATGAACTATATTGTTAAGTTTTATGTATATCTCCCACTCATATTACTCATATCAATACCAATTAATCTTATTCAAACAATAAAATAACTACTCTAATTAAACTATTATAATAGTTCTGTATTTTTAATTATAATATCATCAGGTTTATCTATAATATTATATTTCTCTAAATTATATTTTTCATTGTATAATTAAATTTTCTATTGTATAATTAAATACTAGTTAACTTAATAGTTGATCTCTTACTTTTACTAGAGTTTTACCAAGAAGATTTTCACCTGGCCAATTACAAGGATCTGTTTTAATTGCTTGTGATTCAGACAATCCTATACCCCATATTTTATCATAAGGAGATGCTTCAACTAACATTAATGGATATGTAGATATTAATTTAGTTTTAAGATTTAAATTTTGGGAAAATTTGAGTAAATTACCATTGAAAACAATATTTTCACGATTTTTCAACCATATATTTGCATCAAAATTTTTAATACTTCGACCTAAATTTTTTATTGTTGATGGATTTTTATTTTTCATTATTTTTTCATATATCTCTCTATCATTAAATAACAATGCTTTATTAGCCATCATATATTGTTCCGTACTTGTATATTTGTTGTTGTTTTCCGAAAATTCACATATATACCATTGACTATATATTTCACTTCCATTTTGCTTCGGTTTATGCGAATAAAAATATAAATAGTTCATTTATTTTTATCGCATATTATTTATATTTTTCAAATCTCCTTATCATAAACAATATTATATTAAACACATATCAAAATTTTGTCACTTATATTTCTTACAACTAGATAACTAGATAACTAGATAACTAGATAACTTATATTTACTACATTATTCATTAATATCTCATTTCATTTTATTATATTTCTTCTGTAAGTTTATTCTTTATAAATATAAAAATTTTATTGGATGTAGATTTTAATATCTCATTTAATAGTTTTCCTCTCAGCTGTATTATTTTATTTCAAGTTAAGCTATATAATTCTTCTATCTATAATTTAATATTTTTAGCACCACCATTAATTTTGGCGACAATTCCTCAGGAGCATAAATAACACAAGATGTATTATTTATACTCCTTTAAATAATACAAGATGTATTATTTATACTCCTTTAAATAATACAAGATGTATTATTTATACTCCTTTAAATAATATTTATAATATTATTTATACTACTATAATTATTTCCTTTCCTAAAGTATAATTATACATCTCCTTAAAGTATTTTTATTGCTCTCCAAAGTATTTTTATTGCTCTCCAAAGTATTTTATTGCTTTTAAAAGTATTTTACCGTTTTCTCCAAAGTATTTTATTGCTTTTGAAAAATATTTTACCGTTTTCTCCAAAGTATTTTATTGCTTTTGAAAAATATTTTACCGTTTTCTCTAAAGTATTTTATTGCTTTTCAAAGTATTTTTATCGCTTCAAAGATAAATATTTACCGTTTTTTCCAAGGTGTATTTATCGTATAATATGGTTTATAGAATTAAATGTTTAGGATTGTAAAATATTTATATTTTTAACTATAATTTTCTTGGTAATTAAATTTGCTAATGTTTTTTGAAGTATAAAAGGAGAAGTTAGTGATTTTCTAAAATTTAATTCATATTTAGAATTAAATTAATTGTTACAGGAATCTAATTACAGAGCTCTTTTTATTTTTTGAATTAACAAAGAATGTATCAAAAACTTTGTAATATGATAAATATAAATCCTATTAATCCATAGCTATCAAATCCCATCTTGATTTATAATTGCTGGAACTTATGGAATATATAGAACTCTTAAGCATCCAAAAGAAAATCCATCAGTTAAAACAATATCTCACAGTTTGACATCCAACATATTAATTTAATATGTTTAAGGTGTAATCATATAACTCAAGGATTTAGATATTGTCCAACATAACAATATAGTTCTTTGACTAAACGATTTAGATATTATTTTACATAATAATATTATTTTGTTACTGATCGATTTAGGTATTATTTTATATGATAATATTATTTTGTAACTCATCGATTTAGATATTATTTTACATAATAATATTATTTTGTTACTGATCGATTTAGGTATTATTTTACATACTACTAGGATACTGAAGAATATAATAATTTCTGGATTAGATAATTATCTTAATCCCTATATCATGATTATTCACAATAATATAAATAGTTATGTTATAATTATATAAAATATTATCTTAATTGTTAGATTATTATGTAAAATATTATCCAAATAGTTATGTTATAATTATATAAAATATTATCTTAATTGTTAGATTATTATGTAAAATATTATCCAAATAGTTATGTTATAATTATATAAAATATTATCTTAATCGTTAAGTAAAATAATATCTTGTCCGTTAAGTAACGAATTATATTCTTACTAAAATATTATCCTAATAGTTCTGTAAAATATTATATTAATAGTTCTGTAAAATATTATCCTGATAGTTCTGTAAAATATTATATTAATAGTTCTATAAAATATTATATTGATTGTTCTATTGATAAATACGTGAGATATTATTTTGATAGTTTTATAAAATGATATCTTAATAGTTCTGTAAAAAAATATCTTGTTCGTTCCATATATCTTATAATAAGTGATATAATATTTTATATAATTATATAATTATATTCTTATATTCTTATATAAAATATTATATACATTGATCGGTTTTCAATAATATATAGTTATTATACTATTTATATATCCGTTTCATCATTTATATTTCACATTATTTTACATACTTTTACATACTTTTACATACTTTTACATACTTTACATACTTTTACATACTTTACATACTTTACATACTTTTACATACTTTTACATACTTTTACATACTTTACACTATTAATATGTTATTATACTATCTGTGTATTTTTACATAATTTATAAACTTATTATAAGTTTATTTAATTCATTGAGATTTTTATTTTTGGGGATAAATTTAATTTACTAAAAGATATAAATTTATTGAGAGATAAATCTAATTATAATGAAACTTTATGTAATCAGATAGATTGAGCATAATAATTGTATATTGATAAAATAAATAAAGTTGAATTTATGAATTTAATAAGGAAGTTTTAAAACGGGAGACATGTACTTCCTTTATCTATCTTTAGATAAAGAAATCTTTTCTGCTTCTGTAATTGTTTATTAAATTTTATATCAGATAATACTCTATATGAAGTATTTCAACAGTATAACAATAATCAAGTTATAAATTATATTCATATGTAAAATATTTTAATTGTCAACTTATATAATTATAATTTGTGTTTACATCATCTAACAATTTTATATAAAAATATATTGACTGTACGTAGCTCGGCGTATTACTTCAAAATGATATCATAATAAATCCTATAGAATAACGTATATCTTACTGAATAATATTTTTGTTTCCTGATATAATAAAATGTCTTAATTTATAGCAAGTAACAAATGAATAAAATAATAAAATTGAATTAAAAAATTTTCTAAGAGTTGTAAACTAGTGTTTGTCAACATATTAAACATTGAAATAGCTGGAAATATCACTTTGTCGAACAACTAGAATTACCAAACAACTAATCAAAAATTAACTATTAAAATTTTTGATAGATTAACATAATATTTTACTAAAGAATATAATTCTGAAACATATCGATTAATATATTATTTTGATGCGAGAATATAATTCTGAAATATATCGATTAATATATTATTTTACGAAGAATATTATTTTATAAAATAATATATTAAATCACATCGTAATACATAATACAGATGTAATTTTATTCTATAAAATAATATATTGATCGTAATTTTACAAAGTAACATAATTCTGTAAATATTATTTTATATGAATTATATCTTGATCAATAAGTTGCATAAGAATATCCTTCCGTAATATAATATCTTCATACATAAGTTACATAATTATATTCTTGAATAAAAATAATATCTTCATAATTATATTCTTCCGTAAAATAATATCTTCATCGTAAGTTACATAATTATATTCTTGTATAAAATAATACCTTGATCGATGAGTAGGAGAAGTATATAATTCAGTAAAATAATATTTCAATAGATTGGTTAGATAATTGTATTCTTGTGTAAAATAATATCTAAATCTATATTTTACAGAAGTATGCAATCCCTTAAAATAATATGTTAATCAATAAGTTAGATAATTATATTCTTCTGTAAAATATTATATCGATAATTTCAGAAATTGTCTTCTTTTGTAAATTATATCTTAATCGATAATATACAGAATTATATTCTTTCTTAAATAATATCTTAATAGATAAGTTAGATAAAATCTTAATAAGTATGAAATATATTATCTTAACCATATGAAAGACAACATATTAATAGTCAAGCTAGATAATTAATATCTTCTGTAAAAATGATAAGTTCATCAACAAGCTATAGAATTATATTCTTTGTAAAATAATATATTAATCAAGTTACAGAATTATATTCTTCAGCACATAATATGTAGATAGATATGTTGCAAAATTATATTCTTCTATAAAATAATATCTTAATCGATAAGTAATATAATAATATAATTCTGTAAATAATATCTCAATTAATAAGTTATATAATTCTATTCTTGTATAATTCTATGTAAATCGTTAAGTTGTATAATTATATTCTTTTAAAATAATATCCCAATAGGCAAATTAGATAATTATATTGTTCTGTCAAATATTATCCAAATCGATGAATTACATAATAATATTTTTCTATAAAGTAATTTATTAACCGATATATTTTAAAATTGTATTCTTGTGTAAAATATTATGTAAAATATTATGTAAAATATTATGTAAAATATTATGTAAAACATTAAATTATATTCTTATATCTTACAAAATAATATATCAATCTATAATTGCATAATTATATTATATTCTTATATAATATAATTGCATAATTATATTCCCATGTAAAACAATATTTTAACGATCGAGTTGCAGAATATTATTCTTCTGTGAAATAATATCTTAATAGTTCCGTAAATAATATTTAATACTTCCTTAAATATTATTTCGTAAAATAATATTTGATACTTCCTTGAATATTATTTCGTAAAATAATATTTAATAGTTCTGTTAAATAATATCTTAATCGAAAAGTTATATAATTATTTTAAACTAAAATAATATCTTAATCGAAAAGTTATATAATTATATTCTTCTGTAAATAATATCTTAATAGTTCTTTGAAATAATATCTTAATCTTATTAGTTATATAATTGTATTCTTCTGTAAATAATAGATTAGTAGTTTAGTAAAATAATATATCAATCGTTCTACAAATAATGTAATATGTTGATCGTCAGTAAAATATAATATAAACAGTTTTGTAAAATATCATCTAAAACATTTTATTAAATAATACCTTAATCGATATGGAAAGTAATATCTTAATGTTTAATATAGAATTGTATTTTTGAACGAATAACACTTCGACAGTTGCAATCAATAACCCATAAATACTCATATAAACAACACAGTCACACTCACATAAACAATACAGTTACACCCATACATCCATACAATTTACACATTTACATGATTAAGATACATTTACACCAATTATGCTATTTATATGCATAAATAGTATTTGTACTATACTATTTATAATATTTTCACAATTCAAATATACTAACTAGATTTACATAATTTAGATATTTTTATATAATTCACATATATTTACACTATTTATATAAATTATATATATTTATATCATCCTTATGTATTTAAGTAATACAATGATTTAAATAACATTTGTAAAAAAATACTATTATATGACACATCGATCCAGATATTTGGATAAGTATATGATTTTATTATCGTACAATAATTTGATATAATAATTATATTACTATGTCAAGATGGTATGGTTAAGTAATATAAATACTGAAGTAAAAATTGACAAAAAAAGGGATTGAAACTATAATATAAATAATTATACCGGATGAATTTAAATTTTATCGAAGATTCTTGTATCAATATAAGAGGTAGAATAACTGATATAAGAAATGGAAAAACAATGAATTTTGTACTGTTGGAGAAAAATGGAGAAAGTATTCAAGTAGTAATTCCTTTTGATTTTAAAACAAATAAACAAAGCGTAATAGATGTGTATGGTACTTTGAAATCAACACAAAAAGATGTAAATTGGGCGGATATTAAAAAGTATGAAATTATGGCGGAAAAAATTGATATAGTTTCTATATCAGAAAATGTTCTGCCTATATGCTATAAATTTAAAAATACATCGAATAAAAAAACAAATATACAATCTAGCAATCAATCAAGTTTGGAATTAAGATTAGATAATCGGTTCATTGATTTAAGACAAAACGAAAATAAAGCAATAATGCAAATCAAAGCAGCTGTTTGTAAATATTTTAGACAATTTTTTGATGAAAAAGGATTTATGGAAATACAAACTCCAAAAATTATAAGGGGAAGCAGTGAAGGTGGATCAGATGTTTTTCCTATTAAATATTTCGAAAAAACAGCGTCCCTTGCTCAATCACCACAATTATACAAACAAATGGCTATAAATAGCGACTTTGCAAGTGTTTATGAAATTGGACCTGTTTTTAGAGCTGAGAATTCTCATACACACCGTCATTTAACTGAATTTACGGGTCTTGATATTGAGATGCGTCTTGAGTCTGATGAGACAGAGTTAATTCAAATACTACACAAATTATTAGCTTTTATTATCAGTAATCTATCTGTTAATTATAGTTCTCAATTATGTTTATTATACTCTTATTATAACACTTCTCCTATTTGTTTTGACATGGAAAAACCTCTATGTATTGATTATAAATATGCAACTGAACTTTTATCTTCACGTGGTTGTAATTTGCATCAATATCAAGATATCTCCACTGAACAAGAAAAATTACTTGGAAGTATTATTAAAGAACTTCATAATACAGATTTATTCTTTTTATGCAAATTTCCTTCTTGTCTTCGTCCTTTTTACACCAGAACTTATTCCGATAATCCTCTTTTATCTCACTCTTTTGATATTATTCTTCGTGGACAAGAAATTTGTTCTGGTTCTCAGCGTGTCCATTCCTATTCTGATCTTTTACAACGCCTTCTTGATCTTAATATTTCTTCATCTTCTCTTTCTTCTTATCTTGATTCTTTTAGATATGGTACATATCCTCATGGAGGTGCTGGTCTTGGTTTAGAACGTCTTGTTATGCTTATCATTGGGTTACCTGATATACGTCTATCTTCCATGTATCCTCGTGATCCAATACGTCTTTTTCCTTAAATAACTTACTTGTAGTATGATATAATTATCTTATTTCATAATAAATTGTCTATAATTATCTTATTTGATGATAAATTGTCAATATTGTCTATAATTATCTTATTTCATAATAATTATAGATTTTCTTTATAGACAATATTGTCTATAATTATTAATAAATCTATAATTATAGATTTATTAATAATAAGTTAAGTATTATATAATATTATTGTTTAATTAGATTACATCATATTAAATCTATTATTTTCACAAATTAGGAACAATATTATCTTATCATAACTAAAAAAACTAAAATTACTCAGGTATTTATTTTAAAAGCTTTATGTTAAAATTTAGTGTTAATAAAAACGTCCCGTAATATTTTAAATTTATGGGAAAAATAAAGCATTAAAATAGTGAAAAATTATATCATAAAATATTTAATTTGTATGTAAATATAAAAAGGAATGTGTTTAATAATAAAAATATCTGTTGGAAAGAGATATTTTTATATGAAGTGTATGAATTTACACTTCATATATAATTAGGAAAAGGATTTTGAAGAGTTAAAGAATGTTTGTAATATAAATTTAATATATTTGATTAGTAATAAGGAGAGGGTATAAATTAAATTATATTATAAATGATAATAAAGATTGATATTAAAATGATTTATATAATTAACTAATAAATGATATTAGATATAGTAATAAATATATCTGAATATGTGCAAACAAAAGATTTAATAAAAATGTCACAAACATGTAAAAACTATAGAAAATTTTTATTATCGAAATATTGTTTAAAAAAGCGTTGGTTTACCTTAAAAGAAGAAGTAACTAATTTAGAGTTCATAAAAAATTTGAGTTACAAAGTACATAAACTAAACTTGAACCAAAATTACAATATTAAAGACGAAGATTTTGAATATTTAAAAAATATATCAAGTCTAAATATGTCAGGTTGTAGACAGAATACAATAACAGACAAAGCATTCGAGAATTTAAAAGGGATAAATGAATTATATATGAGTTATTGTAATCAAAATACAATAACGGATAAGGCATTTGAAAATTTGATGGGGATAAATACTCTTGATATGTCAGGTTGTAGACAAAATACAATAACAAATAGGGCATTTGAGTATTTGAAAGGTATAAAGAATCTTAATATAGCAGCATGTAATAGATACGATATGAACGATGAAATATTTAAGAATTTTAAGGGTATGAAGAATCTTAATATGTCGTTGTGTAATCAAGAAAGTATAACAGATAAAGCGTTTCAATATTTGAAGGGTATATATAGTTTGAAAATGTCGTCATGTAGTCAGATAACAATAACAGATAAAGCATTTGAATATTTAAAAGGCATTAAACATTTAGATATATCGTTTTGTAATCAGTTAACAATAACTGATAAAGCGTTTAGCAATTTAGAAGGAATATTAAGTCTTAAAATGACAAACTGCTATCAGACATCAATAACTGATAAAGCTTTTCAACATTTAGAAAATATTAAAGAATTGAATATGTCATATTGTCACCAAAATACTATAACTGATAAAGCTTTTCAACATTTGAAAAACATTAATATTCTCGATATATCTCGCTGTAGACAAAGTACTATAACAGATAAAGCGTTTGAGAATTTACAAGGCATTTATTCTCTTAATATGTCAGACTGTAATCAATATCTTATAACTGATAAAGCTTTTAAATATCTTAAAGGTATTCGCTTTTTAAATATGAATAATTGTTTTCAATCAAGTATCACAGATAGAGCATTTAAATATTTAAAAGGTATTCATACTCTTAATATGTCTGAATGTTATCAAAATACTATTACTAATAAAGCTTTCAAATATTTACAGGGTATACATACTTTAAATATGTCCACTTGTTATCAAAATACTATTACTGATAATGCTTTCAAATATTTACATAGTGTTCATTCTTTAAATATGAAAAACTGCTGCCAAAATACTATTACTGATAATGCTTTCACATATCTTACATCTATTTCAATTATAGATATATCATATTGTAACCAAAGTACTATTACAAACAAAACTTTGGAATACCTAAAAAATAACAATGTTAAAATAACAAGAATTCTTAAACTATAAAATATTTATTAATTAACAAATATTTTATTGCAACTATATTTTATATCGGGGTTTTTCGATTATTAATATTCTATTGCAACTATATTTAATTTAACAATATAAGTATAATATGCTAAACTTATATAAAACTAAAAACTTAACTAATATCACAAACTATGAGAATAATATTAATTAAGTTTTTTAGTTTTATATAAGTTTAATTAATATCACAAACTATGAGAATAATATTAATTAAGTTTTTTAGTTTTATATAAGTTTAATTAATATCACAAACTATGAGAATAATATTAATTAATATCACAAACTATGAGAATAATATTAATTAATATCGCGAACTATGAGAATAATATTAATTAATATCGCGAACTATGAGAATAATATTAATTAATATCGCGAACTATGAGAATAATATTAATTAAGAAACATATTGTAAAATAAGAAAGAAAATCTATGAATAATTATATGAAAGAAAATCAGACTCATCAAAAGTCAGATAAAAATGATAATCGTAGTGAATAAAAGGAAGTTGGCCAATATTCCATAATTGAGCATTGTTATAATAATTATCGAAATACTTAAGTAAATCTAGACGGCTTATATTTTGTTTTCCAAATATTTCAAATGATCTTTCGTCTAGTGCAATTTTTACAAGAATATCTTCATAATCAACCTGTATGTCCACAATATCAAAATTATTCAGAGTGTATCTTATAAATCTTTCAATTTCAATAAGTAAGTTATCGTCTGGTGGTACTCCACAAATATCATCCTCTAACTCTGTCATAAATTGATATCTTAAATGTAGTACATAAGTTCTAAAATTCGAAAGAGAATTCAATACCATATTATTATATAAATATATAACAAAAAATATTTCATTTTAAATATAATACTCGCTATATTGTACAATATGCTTTCAAAAATCTATAGTTTTGAACATATATGTAATCATACTAGTATATTACCTATTTTATACATTTATTATACAATTATATAAAATATACGGATAATATTAAAAATATATAATTATACAATTATATATAAAATATACGGATAATATTAAAAATAGATTATTGAATATTAAATCTTAATATTCAATAGATTAATATTAAATCTTAATATTCAATAGATTAATATTAAATCTTAATATTCAATAGATTAATATTAAATCTTAATATTCAATAGATTAATATTAAGATTTATACATAAATATTTAATCTCTATTACTATGTTGCATACATAGAATAATATCAGATAAATATTTAAAATCAACATGGGCATCCTTAAAAGTTTGTTTTTTCATAAATTTAGATACTTTTTCAATCACGTCATCCTTACAAAATGCATACGAATAAATAAATTCATTGGAATTTATTGGTAGATAAAAGATTGCATTATCATCTATTTCAACTAATAAACATGAATCAATATTATTTTTCTTAAAGTAATCTAGAATATATTCAGTTCCATTATCTAACCAAATCTTTTCCAAAAGTTCATTAGATAATTTAGAACAGGCAACTTTTGTATTTCTCTTATAAATAGAAGGTGTAAGAATGTCCATTTTATTTATCATAAAATAGAAATATTTTTTCAAGTTTGTAATTTATATTACTACATATTATGACATATCTTAACCAATCATAATAGAATAAAAACTGTTCATAAATAATATTAATATGTAAAATTATACACTATATGGATGATGGATAGGTCAGGATAAATAAAATTGGTTATGTGAATAAGTAAAAAATAATATTAATATGTATAAAATTATATAGATGATATAGATGATATAGATGATATAGATGATATAGATGATGGATATATTAAGATAAATAAAAATTGGCAACGTGAATAATTAATAAAGATAAAAAGGGAATATAATACAAAAGATTAAAACAGAGAAAATATGAAGCAAATATGGGAGAAAATATGAAGCAAAATATGGGAGAAAATATGAAGCAAAAAAAGAGTAGAAAAATGGGGAGAAAAAATGAGAAAAAGAGGAGAAATAGACAAGAAAATGTGAAGAAAAATAGATAATTAATAAAGAAAATAAAAGAGGAAAGGAACAATAAGAGAAATAAGCTAAAAAAACAAAAAATATCAGAAAAAAGAAAAAGATGAAAATAGCGATTTTAGTGCATATAGGGAATTTTGGTTTATGGAAAGAATTAAAATATTATGTAGATAATGTAATAAGAAGTGTAGATAGTGTTGATTTATATATTAGTTATCAGGTATATAACGAAACACTGAGGGATATAATAAGGAAATATAAACAATGTTATATTGTACAATGTACAAAAGGATGTGATGTGGGAGGACAATTATTAATGATGAAATATATAATGGATAGTGGTAAAAATTATGATTATATACTAAAACTACATACAAAAACAGATAGAGAATGGAGAAGAGAGTTAATAGATTCAATAGCTGGAACAGAAAAAATAATAAGAGAAGTAATAGATAAATTTGAAGAAGATAAAAATATAGGTATGGTATCTTCAGGACGTTGGATATTAAAAAACGATAAATACAATATTCCCATAGTTGAAAAAATATCTAAAAAACTAAATCTAACAATAACTTCAACTGCATCTTTCGTTGGCGGTACTATATTTTGGATGAGATGGGAGCTCTTTTTAAAGTTTTTCTCTTTACATAATGTTAACCTTATGCTTGAATATTTTGAATGTGAAGAAGGTTATCTTATAAATAATGTTCCTACTTATACACATTCTTGGGAACGTTTATTTGGTCTATTTATATATAGTTTCGATTGTTATATATATGGTTTTCCTTCTCCTACATCACACGATTTACTACCTTCTACTTTCGAATATTCTTCGTATCTTTCTCTAAATCCTGATGTCGCTAAAGCTAATCCATCAAAAGAATTTTCCATATCACACTATCTTAATCATGGTCGATTCGAAAATCGTCGTTATTAATTTATATTGTATACCATATTATTATAATCATTCTATCTTATCTAAATTATATTTTAATCTATATTATATTTTAATCTATATTATATTTTAATCTATATTATATTTTAGCTATATTAAAATATTTACACCAATAATCACCTCTAAGTTTGTGGAAATAATATTTAAATATTATTTCCACAAGCGTTTACTATAAAATACTAATATAGAAAATATATTTGATTTTATTATCACTAACGTTCTCCATAAAATATTATTTACATTTTAATATCATGTACGGTTACTATAAAATATTATTTACATTTTAATATCATGTGTGTTTACTATAAAATATTATTTATATTGTAATATCACATGCGCTTACTATAAAATATTATTTTTATGTCCTAAGAATAAAATATTATTTTTATGTCCTAAGAATAAAATATTATTTTTATGTCCTAAGAATAAAATATTAATACATAAAATATTATTTAAATTTAACATAAATAATATTTTATATGCGTTACTGATAAAGTAAATATTATTTCATATTTGTGTAAATATTTTATTCCTATACTAACAATATATTATTGATGAAATAATATTTACATCTTGAGCAAATATTATTTTATCCGGCTGGAGAGTATAGTATTCTTTAGAATGAGCATAAATATGAACATAGTAAATAATATGTTGTATATTTACTGACATAAAAATAGAGTTGGTATAAAATATTATGTTAATACTATAATATTATGTAAAACACTTTAGAAATAACGATTGACATAATTTTTTGTTTTTGGTATAACGATAAAATATTGATAAGCTAAATATTATTTGATACTTATTAATTAATGTATTATCTTTCCGTAAAACATAAATAATGTGAATAAATTTTGAAAAACGATCAGCGCAAAAATCTAGGGTGAATGGAAATATTAGATATTTTTATAGGTTCTTATGTTTGTACTAACCATAAAATATTAATATATTTTATCGTTTATTTAAATTGTTACAAACCATATAATAAATTATTTTTATGATATTAAAGACGGAAATTTTATTTCCTATATTTAATAATAAAATATAGAAAGAATAAATATTTTATGGCTTCAAGTTAATATTAGATATTTATTTTTCTTGATATTAATTTTATATCTATTAATTAATATAAAACATAATAACTAACTTTATATATTTTATTGTATATAAAATATATATCTTGTATATTTAGTATACTATCATAACTTCCTTTACCTGATAAAAATAGGTAAAGGAAGTACAGTTCCCCCCTTTGTGAAAACGGACGTAAAAAGATAAAAATCAATTTTATTATTTTTATAATTATTAAATATTAAGAATATAAATAGAGTACCAAAAGACATATTAATAAAACTTTCGAAGAAAAAATTAATATGCTCAAAGACATTTTATGAAACTTTGAACAAAATAATATATTTACAGAGTTAATTATAACCTTATAAAAACTCTAACAGTTTTTATTGACGAATTGCTCAAAATATACATATTGTTATTATACAATAGATGATATTTAATAAAGATAGTTTAAAGAGAATATGTTGTAAAATAAATATACTTAAAAAATAAAATGTTATAGAACTTAAAAACAAATTAAATTCCTAAATATAGCTTACCTAAAAATTATAAAACATTATGAACTAATAAATACTAAGGAAAAAGATTATGTAATTAAAATGTAAAATTTATTCACATAATTTTAAAGAATGAAGGTTTAAAAGAGTATATAATATGGAAAAAGAGTATACAAATTGATAAGAAAAACAGAGATATAAATTAGAGGATAGGTATGGAAATTGATAAGAAAAACAGAGATATAAATTAGAGGATGGGTATGGAAATTGATAAGAAAATAGTATACGAATTGGAAAATAAGTGTATATATAGATGAGAAAATTGAGTATACAACTTGGGGGATGTTAGGTAATTTGATATGGAAATCAAGAATATTGCAATAGTGTTTGTAACATAATATTTATAGTGAAGTAATAGTATTTTATAGGAGATAAAGAATAAAAAAATATGATATTTAATAAAAAACAGCACAATTTGTCGAAACAAGTACTAAATTATTATAGAATTTAGAGAACAGTTTATTAATAAACATAAACATGAACATGAGGATGAGAGGTATCAATGTAAAACTTGTTTATAAAAATGAGATAGATAAAAATGAGATAGATAAAAATGAAATATATTTTATATTGTATAAATATATCTTATGTTGCGCTAAAACGAAAATAAATAGATATTATGTTGTACTAAAATGAACATAAATAGATATTATATTATACTAAAATGAACATAAATACATAATAGAAGAGGAATAGATATACAACTAATATGTAGAAGAACTAAATGAAATTATATTGAATAAAGACATATAGTAAATTTATGATTATGTTGAAAAATAGAAGCTATAAATGTTTAAAGGGATTAAGTTCATAATTTATGGTAAAATGGAAAAAGGTTGATAGCACCGAATGCGAATTATTGAATTTATGTGTTAAATAATATTTTAAGTTATTTATGTAAGGATAACTTAAAATAAATACATAAGTAAATGATATGGGAATAATAATCAATAATATAGGTATGAAGAAAAGCATATTTTTTGGAGAGTGGATATATAAATTATAAAATTATATAGACCTACCCAAAGAAGATTTTTTGATAGAAGCGCCTGATATATGGAAAAACCAACAAGGTAATCGTTCCAAGATAAAAGCATGAAATGTATAATGGGGACGATGGCACATCATTTTTAATTTTTCAGATGTAATATTACCAGCATATCTTGAATTATCATAAAAAGAAGAATAGAGAGGTTCATTGGGATCATCAAGTATGTTTCTTATTCTTTCGACTAAATCAATATATGAAAGAACAAAAGAAGATTTAGCTACCCACCAATTTCTAAAAAAAATTACAGCAGGATCAACAAGTAAAGACTCAGGTTGATAACCTAATTCACCCAAAAGATTTTTCCATCTAATGGAAAATCCAGGATGATATTTTTCTGCCTGTTTTAATAATGTATTATTTTTAGAATTAAACAAAGAATAAACATCATAATCGCCTGCTATTTCTTTTAAAAAATCTGAAAATTTGAAATTCGGTAATAACTCAAATATTTTGTATGTTATTATTCCTACATAATCTAAATATTTCCAATCTATTTCTCTTTTTCTCATTAATCTGAATATATCAGACTCAAAATATTTGCTTTGTTCTACTTGTATCAATTCTATTTGTGGATATATCTCCAATTCTTCCACTTTTTTTCTGGATTGATCATCATGATATATTACATATACTTTAACGTTCATTTTTTATTATCCCATTTCTTTAACTTTATATCATGTTTATTTAAAAATTTCCATATTTCTTCTCTCTATACATATCTTATTATTGTTGTATATTTGTATTTTACCATAATATTATATTATATTACTGTTTATTTATCCATATTTTTATCCTTTGTTTTATTTAATATAAAAACATTAAACCCATTTTTTGATAAAAAATACACTAATATAACACTCGTTATTATTAATTTAATAATATTTATTTAAATAAATATTATTAAGATAATTAATCTTTAATATCCCAAGTATACTTAGTATACTTAGTATATTATTATACATATTATTATACATATTATTATACATATGAATAAATATATTATACTCGATTAGATTATATTTTTATATTTTTGTATTCTATACTAATATAATTAATCTCGTTATATTTTTGTGTATTAGTATAAAAACTAAGATACTAAAGAGATTAACTATCTTTATATATTCAGTATAGAATTTATATACATAGAGATTTATTATTTTGTACATCTTAAGTAAAAAATAGTTTAACAGATTAATTATGTTTACAATTAATCTGTTTGATTTGTTGCATGAAACAATTATTTTCTATATTATAAACAAAGTTCCAAATAGAAATATACATATTATTCACTAAAATAAATGAACATTTCAGGAGATAAATATTTCAGATAAAATATTTCAGATAAAATATTTCAGGAGATAAATATTTTAGGAGATAAAATATTTCAGGAGATAAATATTTTAGGAGATAAAATATTTCAGGAGATAAAATATTTACAGAAAGATAAATATTTCCAAATATAAATATTCCAGGAAGTAAATATTTCAGAGATAATATTTCTATAAAGATAAAATATTATACTCGGCAAGAATATAATTTGCTAGAGAAATTATATTTTTGAAGTAGATAAATATCAATTACTTTAAAGATTATCGAGGATGAAAACTTTAATAATTTCATAACGAGTTATAATCTTATAAAATATAATATTCATTTATCAATAGTTTTATGATAAACATATAAGTTCCTTTACCTAGAAAAATAGGTAAAGGAAGTACAGTTCCCCCCTTTGTAAAAACGGACGTAAAAAGATATAAAATCAATTTTATATCTTTTTACATTTTCCTTTTGTTATGATACTTCTTCGTTTGTTACAGTAATTTTTCGATGTGTAATACTTCTTCGTTTGTTATATACTTTTCGATTTGTTATAAATTATTGATAAATAACTTTGTTGGCAATAAGTATGAATTATAATTAAAATTAATAAAACAGATACATTAATAAAACAGATACATTAATAAAACAGATATATTAATAAAACAGATATATTAATATATTTTAGATTGAATGCATAATTATTGATTGCTATATTTGAATTTTTAAATATTGAGATGCCGATAATCCAGCATAGTCACAAATAAAAGTAATTCATTATTTTAATATTGTCTTGATAAACATAAAATAACGTCTTACTTTAATGTTATTAAAAATTGAGGTAAACAGTTTTCATAATAACTATAAGTAATTTTAAGGGTTTGGGGTAGTATTAGGAAAATATTATAGAAAGTTATTCAAATAAAATATAAGATTGGAATTATTTGTAAATAATACAGGAATTGTTTGTAAATAGGATTATAGTCATTTGTAAATAGGATTATAGTCATTTGTAAATAGGATTATAAATAATTGATGAATAAGATTATAATTATCAGTAAATAAGATTATAATTATCGGTTAATAAGATTATAGTTATCAGTAAATAAGATTATGGTTATCGGTTAATAAGATTATAATTATCGGTTAATAAGATTATAGTTATCAGTAAATAAGATTATGGTTATCAGTAAATAAGATTATAATTATCGGTTAATAAGATAATGGTTATCAGTAAATAAGATTATGGTTATTAGTAAATAAGATTATGGTTATCGGTTAATAAGATAATGGTTATCAGTAAATAAGATTATAGTTATTAGTTAATAAGATTATGGTTATCGGTTAATAAGATAATGGTTATCAGTAAAATAAGATTGAAAATAATTAACGAATAGGATTGAGTTATTTGTAAATAAGATTGGAATTATTTACGAATATAATTGTTAGCGAATGGAATTATTTTGTAAATAAGATTATTAATATGGAATAAGATAGTAAAATAAGATAGTAAAATGAGATAGTAAAATGAGAGAGATGAGAGAGATTATAGAGATGAACGAGAAAGAAGGATGGAGCGAATAGAATCCTTAATATGAGGGATATTATAACGAGAAGAAACAAAAGAAGTATCTAGACAATTATTAGAACGTTCAGACTGTAAAATTAGGGATTGTTCTTCAACAGAGAAATTTTGATAAGTGAAAGAAGGGTCGATTAATTCAGTATATAAATCAAGTACTTCATTATGAGAGATAGAGCCAGGATTACAAAGATTGACAGTACCAGTAGTACGAGAAGAAACAAGATCAGAAACAACAGGCAAGAAATCGGATAAAACGGTCATACTATTTGGAATGTTAATAACTTTTTTGTATTGAGAGATTTTATAGATAAAATCACGACTATTAGGATCCAAAAATATAGGCATCCTAATTCTTAAATTTAAAACAAGGGGGAATAGATGCATTAAACGGTCGGTGAAACCTTTGACGACAGAATAAGAAGAACCAAAAAAGTTTGGTTTGTCGTTTGGTTTAAACCCATTTACACCATCCGTTTTATGGTCTTCATCATAATTAAATATACAACCTGTTCCCATATAACACATATAAATACCCAATTTTTCACATAAAAGAGCCAATGTAACAGGAGAATATAGATTATCTCTAACATTCAATAATAAATTACCTTTTTTCTCCAAAAAATCAATGGTAGGATTATTTGGACCATGTGTTCTACCAGCAAAACAAAAGACAACATTAGGTTTTATTTCTTTCAATTCCTCATATATACTGTCTTCATTATCCAATCTCGTTTTCGAGATTATGATTTCTTTATCATTTTTTTCTTTTAAATATTCTACAAAAACTTTTCCTATAGATCCGCCCGCTCCATAAACCAAATATTTTTCCATTTACCTTTTTAATTTTATATCCATTTCTTTATTACATTTTCTGCTTTTTCTCAATATTTTCACATTTTATTCCCCATATTGTATATTGTTTTGTATAGCAATAAATTGATCCATCCATCAAAATAGTAAAATGTTATATGGCTCGCTAATTCACCAATCCATAAATCCTCAGATTAACTAATTAACTAATTAACTGATTAACTGATTAACTGATTAACTGATTAACTGATTAACTGATTAACTGATTAACTGATTAACTGATTAACTGATTAACTGATTAATTAACTGGGATAATAACTTAATATAAAATATAAAATATAAAATACAATTGAACACCGACAAACCAAAATATATAATTAATCATAATAGATTATATATTGATAAATATAATAAACATGGTAATAAGTATGTAATATTAAAATTTATTTATCACTTATCTATTCAACTTATCCATTTTGTCTTTTTATAAGATGTATTACTTCCCTTATCAAATCTTTTATCAATACTCTTTACTTATGACATCCTTTATGTTTCTCCTTGAATTCTAGGCTAAAACATAAACGAAGTAGATAGTTATTAAAAACGCTTTATATTAAATTTTAGTGTTAATAACATTTTACACTTTTTTATTTATGGATCAAATATTAATTAAAAGGGAGATTGAAAGGGGAAAAGGAACTAATAAGATAAGTAAAATAAGTGACAAGATATATGACAAGATAAGTGTCAAGAGAAACGATAAAAGGAAACAAATCAAAAACAAAGAGAAGAGGAAAGAAGAGGAAAGAAGAGGAAAGAAGAGGAAAGAAGAGGAAAGAAGAAGAGAAAAGGGTGAAAGGAGAAGAAGTGGAAAAGAGAAAGGGAGGAAAAAGAGGGAGAAGGAGGAGGAAAGAAGAAATAAAAGGAGAGAAGAAGTCAAAAAGAGAGAGAAAGGAGAAGAGAGAAAGGGAGAAAAAATGAAGAAAAATATATAAAGGGATATAAAATAAAATGGAGTTTTTCAGAAATTGGCCATTGAAAAATTATTTAACATTGAGAGCAATAAATAAGGGGATAGAGGACAAGATATATTATGATGTGGATAGAGATATATTTAAGAGAGAGAGCGAAATAGAAGAAGAAAAAAGGAAGAGCGAGAGATATTATATAACAGGAAAGAAGAAAACAATAAATAAAATATATAAGGAAATAGGAGAAGGAAAAATACCAGAAATACCAGAGGAAATAGAGGAGAGAATAGACGAAAATAGAGGAAAGAATGAAATGTACAGGAAAATAGAGGGAGGGAGAAATATAGACAAGATAATAGAAAAAAGATATCCACAAAAAATGAAATATATAGGACCATCAGCGGGAGGAATAAGTTGGAATGGGGAAAAAACAGATGTATTGAAGAGTGCAGTTCAAAAATATGTAAGAAGAGGATTATTAGAAAAGGCTAATTGGAGCTTAATAGAACTAGATTTATTTACAGAAATATTGTTTAAGAGTAAAGATGAAAAGTTGAAGTCATCAGTGAGAAAATTTCAAACAAATGTAGTTAACAGATTAATTATAATGAGTTGTGAAGATGTGTCATTAGGAAATCCATTTTTACCAATAGTTATGGACAAATTATTGAATGAGTGGTCAAATATAAGAGAAGATATAAATAATAGAGAAAAAAGAAGGAAAATATTATTAGAGATGAATATTAATCTAGTTAAAAGTCAAAAAAGTAGGGAATTATCCCATTTAAAAACTGTATATTATCAAGTTTTTCAATCGGATATTGAGCAGAATTTTATAGATAAATATCCAGATATTTATAATTTTACAAGGGAGGGTGATGATTTTTCTCAGTTTAAAATTGAATTTAATAACAATAGTGATGCATGTTTCTATTGGTTTTTTAAGATCCTTTTTCAACCACGAATAAAATCCAGTAAATCAAAAAATCAAAAATCATCAAAAAGAAAAGAGTCAATAACGGTAAAACCACTAGCATCTTCTGTAAAACCCTACATCGATTATGTTATTTCTAAAGAAAAAGATAAGAATGTATTAGCTTTATATAATGTACTTAATAAATGGTTCAAAACATATAAATACAGAGAATTATGGATTTATGGAAGTCAGATTATTCTTCTCGCTTTGAGAAAATCCTTCACAAAATCAATTTTTTATCCTATCAGTTCTAATTGGTCTTCTATTTATCTTAAAAATATTATGAATAAGAGTATTATTATTGATGATTTTTGTATAGATAAACATACCCGTGTTGGTAAAAATTTGGGTAAAACAACAACTGACTTTGCTATTGAAGGTAGTATTGTTGCAAATGAATCAACTTTGACTAATCAAATTTATAAGAAAATATACATACAAGTCAGAACATTAGATTCAACTAATCCTGATATTAGAAAAGAAATAGAAGAGGAAATTGTTGGTTGTGATAAATGTTCAGATGTTTCTCAAATATCTCCTAAAAAACATAAAAAATTATGTAAAAAACTATCTAAAAAAGAATCAAAAGAATCAAAAGAATCAGAAAAATCAGAAAAATCAGAAAAATCAGAAGAATCAGAAAAATGGTATGATAAATATATCAGTAAACAAATTAGAAGTAAAAGCTCTATTTTTAATGTATTAGAGAACGGAATTCTAGAACAAGATGATATAGAAGAATTACTATCAGACGAAACACCAAGAGGACAAATATTGACAGGTGGATTCAAAAAATATACGTATATACCAAAGAAGGGTAAATTTTATGGTTATGTAATTAAAGGACCATGGAAATCTGATAAGAAATCTAAAGAAAAATTAGATACTATATTTTTTAGAGTTAAATGTATTATATTGACAGAAGGAGATGCAATAATACAAGAATTTGTACCAGATGTAAATGATAATATTTGGTTTGTAAGTAAAAATTTAGCAACAACAAATCCCAATAAATGGAAAATTACATATAGAAAAGGTTCTATAGAGACTGAACCTATTCCAACAATAGATCAAAATAGATCAAGTTTAGGTTACAATCAATTAAGTGCATTAGACTATCAAGATCAATACAAATATTTATTTGGTGATCAAATGTTGTTTAAAACACTAATTCTCATGGCAGTTATCGGCACTGGTGATATGGGTCCTTGGAATATTTTAGTATCTAACGATTATGCTTATGTAGTTGATTATGAAGATAATTCTGGTAGGTCTTCTATAGATGTTCCTACTAATTTCTTTTCTAAAACAAAAGATAAACAACTAATCGAGTTAGTAAATAGAGGCTTTAAAAATACAAAATCTCAATTGTTGTCCTATTTTAAGTTTCTCAAATCTCTTCTTCCTATGTTCAAAAATATTGCATCTGATTTATCTATCAAAATAGATCTTGACAATAATTTCTCTATGATTCAAAAATTTTTCGATTCTTATTGAACTTTACCTCCTTATCCCATACATTTTATATTTATATATAAATATATGTGCATATATTTTCACCTTCATAGATTCAGACATTAATTTTATTTGTATTTTCACCTATTTATATTAATTTTTATATAAATAGATATTAATTTTATTTGTATGTCAATTAGTTTCATATTAACCATAAGAAATAAATATGATTTATATTATTTTATTATTTAACATGAAAATGTTGTTCCTTTCTTTATTATATTTCTTTTTGGCATTTTTATGTTTTACTATGTCAGCCCGAAATCTTTTTTCTATCTATCTCGATCATAAACAACAGCCCAAGTATAATATGTTGATTTACAAATTATCTCTATTAATGGACTCTATAAGATATTCTGTTGTTGATTTACAATCTGATTCTTCCAATGATTCTGATAATGATTCTGATAATAATGACCAAGATACTGAAGATCAAGATACTGAAGATCAAGATACTGAGGAAGATACTGAAGATCGAGATACTGAGGAAGATACTGAAGATCGAGATACTAAGAAAAATAATGATGAACATGATGAACATGAAGAAAATGACTGTGATTACGATACACAATCAGTAGATGATTCTGATAGCGATATATTATTGGTTGAAGAAGATGATAGAGAAAATGATATTTGTAAGAAACTCTTTGACGAAGAACCAAGTTGTGATATTGACAATCAGAATGTTAATGATAACGAGACAAATAATATAGATATTGAAACAGATGATAGTAATAACAGGACAATATCAAGGACGATGAGTTAAATTAGAGAATATTAAATAACTATAATAGTGTACTAAATGAGAATATCTACTAAAATATTATATATAATATTTTAGTAAAAAAATGGTGATAAATATGATATCGGCAATATATAATATTACGAAATAAAAATAAGGGATAGGAAAGAGGAGGGAACGAATAATAGAACATTAAAAAAAGAAAAATATTATTTTTGGAGTAATGAAAAAAAGATGAACAATAAAAAGGAAATAGTATTAAAATATATATTGGTGGGAGAATCGGGCGTTGGAAAAAGTACAATATGTGAAAAATATACGACGGGAATATTTAATAAAAATGGAATAGCACAAACAATAGGAATAGAATTTTACACATCGTGTTGTAAAATTAAAGAATCAAATGTAACAATGCATATATGGGATACAGCAGGTCAAGAAAGATTTAGATCGGTAACAAGGAATTATTACAAAGATGCAATCGTGGCTTTTATTATATTTGATTTAAGCGATATAAACACATTAAAAATTAACTACTGGATAGATGATATTATTAAACATTGCAATAAAAATATAAGAATAATTTTAGTCGGAAATAAACTTGATATGTGTAATATAGGAAAACACGATAGAGAATTATTTAAAAATAATTATAACTTTCCCTACTATGAAATTAGTGCTAAAAACGATACTAATAAAATAGATGACATGTTTTCACAAGTAACCAAGAACATATGCTATGATATAGCTTCCAATAAGCTATCTATAACTAAAGATTTTAGAGGTATCGTCGAAAAAAATACCCCTCAATCCAAATCTAAATGTTGTTATTAATATTACATTTTATAATAAAATCATGTTTTATGATTTTATTATATTACTCTTACATACCCGATAATTTCCATCTTTGATTCTTTTTCAATTTGCCATACATATTTTGCATTCCTTATTCTTATTTAGATGAAAATAATGTTCCATCCCATATTATTTGTTAAAGATGAAGATAATTTAACATATAGTATTCTTTGTTAAATTATTCTTGCATTCGAGATGAAGATAATTTTACATATAGTATTCTTTGTTAAATTATTCTTGCATTCGAGATAAAGATAGAGATAATTTTTCCATCTGGTATTCTCTTAGATATTTCCTATTTTGGGATTGCATTAAGAATAATTCATCGCTGAATTTTTCTATTTCAGACACTAAATCTTGATATTTTTTATCTTCATTTTGCTTTGTCTTTATAAAAACTTTTCTATGAGTTTCATTTGTTAGTGTTTTATTTGTTAACATCTCTTTTTCATGTTCATTATCTAGTAATGATTTTTCACTCTCCAAATGTCTAAGATGTTGTTTTATTTTCAAAGTTTCAACTTCATTGTTATAGATACAGTCTGATGTTTTATTTAAAGCTTCCATTTTTTCATATTTATTATTGTTATATAAATTTCAATTTTATGTATAATTAATGTTGAATTCAATATTAATTAATATTGAACATAAGTAATGTAGAAAAGTAAATAAAAAATATCAAGAGTAAAATAATATCAGTAAAATAATATCAACAACAAAACAATATCAGTAAAATAATAAAGTTAATAGAGTAAATAATATAATAAATATAATAAATTAATGGGAAAAAAGAAAAATAAAAGTAATAACAAAATGAAAAAATTGCATCGATTAAAAGAACAGGATTATAAAGATTTATTAAAAAATAAATCTATAAACACATATTATGATGTTGATAATGAGATATTTATTAACAAAAAAGATTTACATAATTACGATAAAGATATATATATGGTAATTGAAGATATTAGGATAGTGGGGTTAAAACAACATATTGAAGAAATATTGAATAATAAGCCGAAATTAAAACAACCTATGTGTATAGAACTATCTGAACAACTTCAATGTTATAAGTATTATAAATCTATAATAACACGTCCTTATTATATAAAACATATTTCAGCATCATTACAAGTTGACCAACCTGACATAGGCTCTTGTGTTATGATAACAAATAATAAAACTGGTTCAAAGAATTTCTATGTTGTTGTAGAAATTAGCATTAAAAAAGGTGAATTCAACTATCAATTCGATAACTCTGATAACTATGGAATTATAGATACAGTAGGTATAAGAAAAATAATAAGCATAAAAAATGATAAAATATATTATGAATGCGATATAAACACAAAATATATTTCTCTAGATGAAAATGGAGTATGGGATTTAAACAATAAAGATGATCGTTTAGTATGGCTAAGTTTAAAAAATTTAAACCATTATTTTAAATAAAATGATATTACTAATATTCCTCAAAACAATTAATATTATTTAGAAGCAAAATATAATTATGAATATTAATATTAATATTAATATTAATATTCATAAGAAACACAATTATGATTACTAATATCAAGATTACTTAGAAACACAAATATAATTAGTAATACTAATACTAATATCACTCAAAGTAGAAATATTAATATTTTTCAAAGTAGAAATATCAATATATAAGAGTATTATGTTGAAATACCAAACAAAATAAGTAATAATATTTTATAAAGCGAAAAAATATGGGGTTATTAATGAATAATATCGTCAATATAAGATTGATATCGCATAATGTTGTCAGTTAAAGAATAAGGTTTAGATGTTAGAAGTTTGATAATATAAGGGGATGGTAAATTTGGATTTAGCATACGAAAATGTAAGTAATATGAACACCAGGTGGAACAAAAGCCTAAATTATTAATATCAATATTATCAGATGAATAAAAAAATTGCATAGCCTGAGGACCATAGAGAGATTGATATGAATAAGGAGGAAAATAAGTATAATGATCTAATACATTGAGAATATTATTATTTATAAAAGTATCTATAAATGAATCATCCCATTGTATCATTATACCATGTGGTTCAAATCTTTCTACGGTTTTCAATAATCTATCAAATATTAAAAGATTACAATGACTATCAGAATTTTTATCTGTATTTAATATCATTAAACTAAATACAACATATCTTTTTATTTTATTGGTACTATTTTCATCATATTGTTCTTCATTTGTCGCATCTTTTGAAAATAATTTATACCATTCGATAGGCTGCAAATTGTTTCCATTTGACTTATAAATAATAAACATACCTCTTAAACTTACATTTTTATCTTCTGTTAAATATACATCAGGTATTTCTACATTTTTTATTTCTTTTTTATTTATTAAATATAATCCCCAACTAGCCATTTTACTACCATATCCTTTTATTTTATCCGTCATTTTATATTTCTTGTGCTCATTTGGATATTTAACTTCTCTGTGTTTTGTATAATCTTCATATCCCCAATCAAAAAAATTTTGCTTCTTTGTATCATGTATTTTTTCTTTTTTATCGATATTCAAATCAATTATATTATTATCATCTTTTACACTCCTCTCATTCTTTCTATTTTTATTCCCATATTTTTTAATATATTCCTTGATTCCATATTTTTTTACAACATCTCCCTTTTTTTCTTGATTTCCATCTTTTTTAATATCTTCTACCCTCGAACTACTTTCCCCGCCCACAAATTGTCTATTTTCATCATTTTTATCACAATTATTATTCCCATTATCTTTAATAACTTCATCATTTTTATTTTCGTCAACTTCATCTTCCTCAATATCTCTAATATCATCTTGTTCTCCATTATCTTGTTCATCATCTTCATCTTGTTCATCATCTTTATCTTCATCTTCATCTTGTTCATCATCTTCATCTTCATCTTCATCTTCCTCAATATCTCCATTTTCATCTCCATCTTCTTCATCTTCTTGATCATCTTCTTCATAATCTTTATTTCCATCTTCTTGATCATAATCTTTATCATCTTCATCTTCATAATCTTTATCTCCATCTTCATCATCATCTTCTTCATAATCTTTATCATCTTCATCTTCATAATCTTCATCTTCATAATCTTTATCATCTTCATCTTCATAATCTTTATCTCCGTCTTGATCTTGATATTTATTATTTATGGGTTCGTTATCTTGGATATCTTCAGAAGTTTTTTGTTTATGGGTTTCATATTTAATATTTTTGCATTGAGGGAGAATATGTCTGACTGGTAATTTTTTATCGTTTGTATGAATAATATGATTTTTATAGATATTTAAGTATTTGTAGTTATATTTTTGATAATGAACATTATGAATACAAATATTACTCAAAACATTTTCACTAAGAATGTTACTGGGTTTATGATATTTATTGTTTTCGAATTTACGGTTTAAAAATTCGTTATAATAATGAGACAAAGTTTGATTATTAAAATTATCTGTATCATTATTAGTATTTAATATAGAATAGTTATCTTGAATATGAATAATATAGCTGAGATTTTTGTTAAAAATACTAGTAATAGGATAAGTAGTAGAAAGATTATTATCTATAGTAGTAGAGAGATTATTATCTATAGTAATAGCGCTTGAATTGTTTTTCAAGAGATCAAAATGTTTTTTTAGTCCTGTAAGCCAATAATGCTCATTAGTCTCATAATCATTTTTAACATCTAGAGAATTAACAATATTATCTGTTGAAATATCATAATAAAAAAATTTACCTTTGACTCTATATATATATTCTAAAAATTCTCTATATTGTAAAGGCCATCCAAGATTCATCATAATCCGTTATTATTTTCTCAAAAAATAAAAAATAATATTTTTGTTTGGAATGTATTTATTTAATTTTAATGATATATTTTGTATCATATTAATACAAAATTAACTACAAATAATCTTATTTTATTTCTATATCAAAACAATGGTAAAATATTATAACTAATATATATACAATAACACATTAATTATTTAATATAACTTAGTTAAATATAAATTGATATATTTCCTTCAATAGAAAATTATAATAACAAATTCTTTGTATTGTATTTAATTATTAATAATTAAATACAATGTATAAAATATTGTTTTATTTAATTTACACTAGTACTGTACAATGGATTAATATATAATGTTGATAATAAAAAATAAGTAATAAAAACATTATATTTACAATAGAAACTTGTTACAACAGATCATTAATAAAACATCATATTAATAGGATTAGCTTATGATAAATACTAATGATATATTACAATGTAATAATAATTTAGTGATGATGTAATAATAATATAATAATAATGTAGTGATGATGTAATAATATAATAATAATATAGTGATGATGTAATAACAAATAGATTATAATATAATACTAATAATACAACAAACTTAATAATATGATAATAATACAACAAACTTAATAATATGATAATAATACGATAATATGATAATAATACAACAAACTTAATAATATGATAATAATATGATAATAATACGATAATATGATAATAATACAACAAACTTAATAATATGATAATAATATGATAATAATATGATAATAATACGATAATATGATAATGCAATGATAATATAATAATATAATGTAATATAATAAAATGCTATATTAATAACAAGTTGTAAAAATAGTGTAATTTAGTAAATATTTTACGGAATTTTTATAAGTTATGGAAAAGAATTATTGAATGTAAAGATAAAAGGAAAAAATAGCGGAATGTCAGAGACAAATATCGTGAAATAAAAAGATAAATAAGAGAAAAAGATCTTTTTGCGAAAATAAAATGGAATATTTCAAGAATTGGCCACTTCAATATTATCTTACGTTAAAAAAAGTAGCAGATATTGATAATAATTTATTATATTATGATGTGGATAACGACATTATTGTTGACGATATCAATAGTAAGAAATATGATAAGAAACCATATAGAAAAAGTAAGAGATATATGATAGTAGGTAAATCAGATACAATAAATAAAATATATAGAGAAATAAATAATGGAAAAATACCAGAAATACCAATAAATATAAAAGTAAAAATAGACAATAATTTGAAAAAAAATGTATTTGTGCAGAAGTTGTTGAGATATGATAAAAGTCAAAAAAGAAAATTGATTGATAATAACTTAAATACAAAGATATCAAAAATAACAAATATGACAAATAATACAAAAATACCCAAATCTATAGGTTTAATAAAAACGGTACCAAAAAAAATCGACTCCATTTCTTCTAATTATGATGATCCAATTAGACTAGTTAATGCAAGTATTAAATTAATTGGTGCATCTGGCGAATTGAATTTCACAGACACACTAACTGAATATGTATCTGAAATGGATTCATTACCAAATTATTATGAAGAAGCAACAGATACCTTAAATCTATCTGGTATTTCATTAATAACTCTATATGATGTAATAGACGGATGTAATCCTGAATCAAAAGTTGTACGTAATACAGTTCAATATACTTATAATTTATTATGGAATTGTATATCATCAAATAATTTTGCAAACTGTATGCAACAACAAAATATTGAAACTCAAATAGGCTTCGGTATTTTGATTGTTGATCTTTATTGTCATATTTTAACTCTTTTTAACGATTCCACATTCGATAAACGTATCATAAATACAATTATTTCTAAAGGTCCAGATTTTATTTCTCTTAATCCCAAAAATGTTTCTCTCGATCTCAATTCTCCTAATTATCTAGATATTGTAACTCTTAATCTTTCTAAAATATCTCGTCCCGTCTATAATTATCCCAATAAATTTTACCTTAGTTATATTGGTCTTAACAATACTTCTTCTTGTAATTATAACGATATATTTTCTTAATTATTGTCTATTATATAATTATTATACCATTATTATATAATAATTATACTATTATATAATTATTATCTTATAGTAATAAACAATTTAATTCTATTTAATTCTAATTAAATAATGTGAATAATTGTACTAATTGTAAAATTAATAACAATGTTTGTCATAGAAATAAGAACTATTCAAGTCGTTAAATTAATAAATGGAGTTGTAGAAGAAATAATTATTCAAATTGTAAAATTAATAATAAATAGGGTTGTAGAAGAAATAATTATTCAAGTTGCAAAATTAATAATAAATAGGGTTGTAGAATAAATAATTATTCAAGTTGCAAAATTAATAATAAATATTTGTATAAATAATTATTCAGGGAGAAATAATTATTCAAGTTGCAAAATTAATAATGAATATTTGTATAAATAATTATTCAGGGAGAAATAATTATTCAAGTTGCAAAATTAATAATGAATATTTGTATAAGTAATTAAAGGAGAAATAATTGTTCGGGTTGCTGAATTAATAAATAGAGTTGTAGAAATAGGAATTATTCAAGTTGTAAAATAGGAATTGTTCAAGTTGTAAATAGGAATTATTCAAGTTGTAAAATTAACAATAAATGGAGTTATAGAAATGAGAACAATAAAGTAATTAAAGTAAGAGAATTAAAGTAAGAGAATTAAATGATGAAGTAGAAGAGAAAATAAGAATAGTAGAAAATGATAGGAATTATAGAAATAAGGAAAGAATAAGTAATAAAAAAATAAAATATTACTTATTTTATTGTTAATTTGGGGGTAAAATTTTACCAATTAGAATGGAGGAGTTTTTGTATTTTTTTGTCGGTAAAATGGACGGGTGGTTTTTTAGGAATATCTATGCGTTTACATTTAAGAGAACCACTATGAGTACATCCTCTATGACAATAAAACCATATAGAAGAATTTGGATGTATAATAAGAATAGCATTATCGCTATCATGGACAGAACCACTAATAAGACAACGAGAAGGTTTAGAACGCATAAGAGAAATACAGGAACCATTAATTTTACCGAGAGTAAAAGTTGAATCACTATTATCGTGTTTACAAAAAATATCGAAAGCTTTTTCGGCATATTCTTCATCAATTTCGATATCAGAAAATGAAGAATTAAGAGGACGTTGGATAATATCGTGTAGTTGAGTGATAAATTGTGAGCAACTTATTCGTTGTTCTATATTTTTATCTTCTGATCTATATAAACATACAAGCCCATCATAAAATGAAAAATTAGGATTTTCGAACAAAAGAGGATTACCATGTAATTTTGAATTCAGTGGCATTCTTAACGATGATGAATTTTTTGCTATTGCCATATCTACTAATTCATTATATTCTATCCAATCAAATAAATTATCTTTTTTTATCTCTTGACCCAATACTAAATAAAATTCTTTTATTTGTCTTGTCCAATCTTCACAAAACCATGCATTTTTTACTATTAAGTGTTTCGATATTTTTTTATTGTTCTCACTATTTAACCATACAAATACTAATTTATTTATATCTACATCCTTATAATGTTTTGTAAATGTTTTTTTTATTATATTTTCCATCTCTTGTTTAAAATTTTCTGGTATACTTTTCTTTTTAATGTCGAAATCGAACACTAATCTTCCTGTTGTTCTTATATACTTATTGTTTCTACTATGTGCTATTATCATTTCGTGACAATTTCTATGTTTTTCCATTAATTTTATATATTTTTCCACTGTCTCAAATACTAAATATCTCCTTTTTATTTCCTCCTCCTTTCCATCCTCATTTATATATGTTTCTCCTTCACATTCCTCACATACTATAAATGGAAAATATACATTCGGTATCTCCGTTTTTATTGCCGTCTCCAAAGTTTTGCACTCCTTCATTTTCTTCATTATATTTCTTTGTTCCCTTTTCAACTTTTCTGTTTTTCTCCCTTTTTCTCTTTTTATTCTTTTTATTACCCTTTATTCTCCCCTTTTCTCCATGTTCCACTTTTATTTCTATTTCCCATTTTCTTCTCCATTTATCTCCCTCTATTGCCCTTCTTTTTCTATTTTTCTCTTCTTTTTCCATTCTTCTCTTCTTTTTCCATTCTTCTCTTCTTTTTCCATTCTTCTCTTCTTTTTTCCATTCTGTTCTTCTTTTTCCATTCTATTCTTCTTTTTCCATTCTTCTCTTCTTTTTCTATTCTTCTTTTTTCTATTCTTCTCTTCTTTTTCTATTCTTCTCTTCTTTTTCCATTCTATTCTTCTTTTTCCATTCTATTCTTCTTTTTCCATTCTATTCTTCTTTTTCCATTCTATTCTTCTTTCCATTCTTCTCTTCTTTTTCTATTCTATTCTATTCTTCTTTTTTACTGCTACTTGTTCCTCGTTCTATCACTTATTCTTTATTTTATCACTTATTCTTCATTTTATCACTTCTTAATTTTTTACCAAATATATTATTTTTTTGAATAATATTGTTATGATTAGATGATATATTTACTCGATATATTTACTTGATATATTTACTTGATTCCCTTAATATACTTTAATTGATTCTCTTAATATACTTAATAAGTTTTGGAAATAATATTTTTACGAAACATCCCAAATATTATACATAATATTTGGATGATAGTAAACTTACAATTGTGTCAAATTTATGTATTTTTGATATTATTTTTTGCTAAAATAAAAAATGATTTTTTTTTTATTTGGAAAGAAAATAAAAAAAACAGTCTCAATACCAATTAAATAATGTCAACCACCATCGATTATACCACAACTACTCTTAAATTCTGGGGTGTTTCAGCTGAAGCAACTCAAGAAGAACTTGTATCAAAATTTGAAGAATGCGGAGAAGTATTGAGTTTAAGAGTATTTAGTGAGGAATTTGTAGATCAAAATAACGAAGTAAGACAAAAACGTTTTGGATATGTTACTTATAGTAACGATAAGGATGCTAAAGTAGCTTACCAAGCAATTCATAAAACAAAAGTAGCAGGAAGAAGTATTCATGTCGATTTTTCTAATGATAAGAAAGCAAATAGTATGTTAATGGTAAAAAATTTGTTACCAACCGTAAATCGCACACAATTATCTGATCATTTTTCTCGTTTCGGTAAGGTTTCTAATGTTGAAGTAGTTTTAGATCATAAGACCAAGCAATCAAAAGGACTGGCTTTCGTAACTTTTTCATATCTTGTTGATGCTACAAAAGCCTGTCATGCTTTTGTAAATTCTGAACTAGGTCCTGATGTCAGAGTTCAATACGCCAGACGCGAACGTACAAACAATCGTAACAGAAAATAAATCATAACTTGTTAATTAACAAATACCAATATTCTTTACACAATACCAATATTCTTTACACAATATTAATATTCTTTGACAAAAATTGCTTAATATATTTTAACGCTTTACTAATATAATGAAATATTAGTAAAATAGATTAAATAAATAAAGCAAAATAGATAAAAATATGCAAAAATCCAAAGTAATATGGATAATAATAAATATATTAGTCAATATATTTTCTACAATAAATTATAAAATAATAAATATATATTATGGATATAGATGCGAATGGATTCTAACTTTATCTATTTTTACATTATGGCCTATGAGTTATATAACTATTTATAAGGGTAGTATATGGAATGTTATTAAAGATTATGGTCCATATATTGTAATAATAGGTGTATTAGATAGTGTACAGAATACATTGTTGTGTGTATGTTTAAATTATATAACGGCATCAGAATATATTATATGTAGAACAACAAGTATGTTGTTTAACTTTATAATAAAAATATGCATAGATAAAAAAATAAAATGGCAAATACTAGCGGCTAATATATCCGTTTTTTTATCTATTGGATTTTTATTATCTGACTTACAAAGTAGTTATATATATTTTTTATTATGTTTTCTTGCATCTTTCGTATATTCTATTGAAAATTATCTCACCGAAAAAAAACTCGATAAAGATAATTTACTTGTTATAAATCCATTAATTAATACTGTATCTTTTTTTACTTTTATAGTGTTTTTTTGTATTTTTGCCTCTGTTAATTATTCATTAATTCTTGAACAATTTAATATTCTTTTCTCGCAATCCTTGACTTTCTTTTTTCTTTTTTTTTCTCTTGGATTTTGTCAGCTTTTCATCAATATTTCTCGGCTTTATATTGTCACTTTCTTTGATTCTTTAGCTATTAATATTGTTGATGTTGTACGTAGATGTACTGTAATTCTTCTATCTATTCTTTTTCTCAATGATATTCCATCTATTTCTAAGATTCATTCTCTTCTCTTTATGATTCTCGGTTGTTTAGTATATATTATACCTGACTCTTTTGTATTTTAATAAATTATACGGTTGTATTTTATATAATTCTGTAACCCTACAAACCAAAATAACGTTTAACGTTTTTACGGACCTAAAATTTACGTAATTATGTAATTGTGTAATTGTGTATATAATATTCAGATGTATTTGAATATTATATTCAGAAGGTGTATTTGAAAAATACTGGAAGAGATAATAATTCTTATATTTGAACAAGATGCTTGATTGAAAAATTAATATGTTGATATAGACAAAGTTGATGTTTTTGAAGCGAAAAGATAAGTGATACGATCAAAAATAATATGATTAGATATAAATAAAGGTATTTGAATAAACATTAAGATGAGAATAAAGATAGAAATACAGCAAAATAAGTATGAAAAAAAAAATAAAAATAAAAGGAAATAATATTAAAGAAAAAAGAGAAATCTAAAAAACCGGAAAGAGAAAATGGTGAGATACACAACGGGTGAACTTTTGAGATTTCAAAATGAAAAATATGAAGTACCAAAAAAATTAGAGGAAATATTAAAGAATATTGAAGGAATAACATATGAATTAGGAAAAGGAGAGAAAACAGACGAAACAGAATGGAAAATACAAAGAAGAGATAGAGACAATAAAAATAGAAATAATAGAGATAATAGGAATAGAAATAACAGAGATAGAGATAGGGATAGAAATATAAATAAATCAGAAAAAAGAAAGATAATAGCACAAGCAAAAACAGATATAGAAGAATTAAAGAAAACATGTGTTTATATATTAAATAAATTAAGTAAAGATAATTATGAGAAATTATCCAAAGAATTATTGGCTATAAAAACCAACGATGAAGAAGAATTAAAAATAATAGTTGGTGAAATTTTCAAAAAAGTGTGTATAGAACAATTTTTTGTTAAAAATTATAGTAAATTAACAAAAGATTTTTGCAATAAGAATCCTTCTTGCTATTCAATTATAAAACAATTATGTTTCGATTTTTTTACTAATAGAATCGATAATACCGAAGTTTCCGATAAAAAGTCTTATGTATCAAATTTAGTGTTCATGGTACATTTGTATCAGGAAAATATTTTTGAAAAATCTGAAATATCTAACATCATTCAATCATTATTACTTTCTCAATCTATCCTCGATAAAGAACTTTTATCCTCTATTCTACAAATTCCCAATCTTGATCTTATCGATTCCTCTATTATCTCCGAAATCACTATTCTCAGTAAAGATCGTTCTCTCCCCAGTCGCATTCGTTTTTCTCTTCTTGATACTCTTGATGTTATTAATGGTAAACGTGCTACTTGTATCTATCGATAATTTCTATTTATCTACTAAATGTTCATTTTGTCCCATTATTCAAATGTCTATACACTTTGATATTATAAATTATAATTACAGTATTATAATTTATCTAATATTTGGCTATTGATATATTAACATAAAAATACGTCCTGCTAATTATATAATATTTTTATATTATCTTTATCTTCAACTGCCAAATTATATTTCTAATCTTGTTAATATTTTTACATAAATATTTATTAACTATAAAATTATTATACTTGTTTATTAAATTTATATTGTTTTGATTTTTTGTTCAGTTATCAAGTTTTATTCATAATATAGCATCCAAGTTTTATTATGTATTATGTATTATGTATTATGTATTATGTATTATATAAAATGGCTAAGTATATGTAATAAAAATATCAAACAAAACAATATTTTGGAACAATATAAATTTGATACATATATACTTAAAGTTCATCTATTATAAGAAATATTATTATCTTTACAGAGATAATAATATGAGAAACATAAGTTTAAAGATAAAGATGAGAAATAGATGGATTAGGTTTTTTGGATGGTTGTTGTTTTAGTAGAGATTTAATGTGGTCTTGATTGAGAACTAGAGAACGAGTGGGGAAATGTAAATGGGAAAATGAAAGAGACATTTTATTGGATTTTTTAGTAGAAGATTTAGTAGAAGATTTAGTGGAAGATTTAGTGGAAGATTTAGTGGAAGATTTAGTGGAAGATTTAGTGGAAGATTTAGTAGAATTGGATGAAAGAGAAGATTGGGGAGAATATAATTTAAATAGATTTAATTTTAGGAAAATAGTGAGCATATGATTTTTTACAGGACGAAGACTGGATGAATCAGTATAATTAGAAATAATAAAACGAATAACATCATCAGACAAAGAAATTTTGTCAAGGGAAGGGAACTCAAGTTTAAGAGATGGAATAATATAATCTGAACAAATTTTTATTTTATCATCGAGAGAGGGTGATTCGATATTTAAGATGTTTAATCTATCAAGAAGAATGGGGGATATATCAGTTACATTATTAAAGGCAAATACGAAAATAACTTTTGAAAGATCTATGGAAATACCTTGGAAATATTTATCTCTAAAATTAAAATTTTGACTAATATCAATAAGATGTATCAATAAATTAACGATTTCTAAACCACCATTATTTTTAGATACTTTATCTAATTCATCAAAAAATATTATGGGATTCATTGACTTAGTTTCAATTAAAGCTCTAACTATTTCACCATATGTAGATCCTTTATATGTATAATCATGTCCATATAAATATTCTGATCCGTTTGCTCCACCTAATGATATTTTATAGCATTTTCTTCCTAATACTTTTCCGAAACAGTTATTTACTATTGTCGTTTTTCCTAATCCTGGTTCACTATGTAATCCTATTGGTCTTAAATTTATTTTATTATTATTAACATATGCTCCTATATAACATAATATTTCCTCTTTTACTTCATTTAATCCATATATTTCCTTATCCATTATTTTTATTCCTTCTTCTATTATCTTTTTCGCTCCCTTTCTCTTCCCTTCATATTTTCCAAATGGTATCCTACATACTTCTTTTAGCCATTCATCTCTTTTCGTATCATTTTCATCGTAATATTCCAATAATCTTTCTTTCAGCTCTTCATCTATTTTTAATCTCTTTATCTCTTTTTCCAATCCATCATCTTTCCCTATGTATTTTAATATCTCTTCCATTTCTTTCTTTTATATATTTCTCCTTTTTTTCATTCTTCTTCATTCTTTCTTCATATATCATTTCGCTCTTCTTTTTCATTCTTCCTTTTCTCTTCCTTTTCTCTTCCTTTTTTCTTCCTTTTTCTCTTCCTTTTCTCTTCCTTTTCTCTTTCTTTTCTCTTCCTTTTCTCTTCCTTTTCTCTTCCTTTTCTCTTCCTTTTCTCTTCCTTTTCTCTTTCTTTTCTCTTCCTTTTCTCTTCCTTTTCTCTTCCTTTTCTCTTCCTTTTCTCTTCCTTTTCTCTTTCTTTTCTCTTCCTTTTCTCTTCCTTTTCTCTTCCTTTTCTCTTCCTTTTTCTCTTCCTTTTTCTTCCTTTTCTCTTCCTTTTCTCTTCCTTTTCTCTCCTTTTGTATTTATTTTGGCTCAGTTATTCAACTTGATATTTTTCTCAATAATTAATATTTCATTATCAATATTATCTTATAAATATCTTGATAATGAAATATTACATATATAACTACATATATATTTTATAAATAAAATAATATCAAATGACATATCGAAAGATATTTTATAGAATTATTTATCATGTAAATAATATTATAATTATAAAATATATTTCCAGAATGTAATTTTAATAGTTGAATAAGAAATATATTATCATGAAAATAAAAAATCGGATATCGGATCAAATAAATTATAATTTATATAATTTTTGATTACTTAAATTATAATTTATATAATTTTTGATTACTTAAATTATATAAATAGCGAATTGATAAAGAATAGAAGAATAAATATAAAATGATAAAATGAATAAAATTGAATTTTTAAAGTGAAAAAGGAAGTTTTTAAACGGGGTACATGTACTTCTTTTACCTATTTTCTATGTAAAGGAATTAGCCAAATATAATGACCAAAATTCGACATATTATCAGAATTACTATAAAAAGAAAGACAATTACACAAAAATCGTACAAAGAGTTGTATTAATATTTACTTTATTATTTATATCTAACAAAAAACATAAATAACTATGTATTAACGTCAACCTTATTTTTACTATTTATAAATTATGAGGTTTATATTTTATAAGTATCTATTACAGTTACTTATAAACCGCAAAAAAATAAAATTTGTACTTAATATTGATAAAATATAATTGCGAAATAAATAATCCAGCAAATATATTTATTTTATTAAATTTCACCCATTTAATGATAATTTCCATTCTAAACAATTTAATATCTCGATAAATTTTTAGTTTAATAATTAACAATTAAACCGAGTTGAATTATTTTACAAAACAAGAATACTATTTTTATACTTATTTAGTGTTTAATAATAGTAAATTTAGTAAATGTTCCCCTATTATATTTATAACAAGATAAATTTACTATTATTAAACAATATAAAATAGCTGAATTAACAAAACATAATATTTATATAAAATTGAATTTTATATTGATATTATGTTTTGTTAAATATATTGGTCAATTATTATAAAATAACAATGTTCCTATATAAATAATATAATATGTGTGAAAAATAATATAATATGTGTGAAAAATAATATTATTTAAATGTAAATTTGTCAGTATAGAAAAATATTATATATATAATATTTTTGAGATGGTGACGATATTGTTATATAAAATAAAAATGGTAATAGAAACAATTATATTACAATTACGAATAAAAACTATATAAATACAAAATTTATATAGTGTAAAATATTAATAAAGATATAATAATACATCGATGAATTTAACATATTAAAAAAATTGTATAAAAATAAATAAAATCGACGTTTGAGAGATATTTTTTTAGAGAAATATGTATTATAAGAATTTTATAAAAAATGATATTTATGATGGTTGGATCAGAAAGATATATCGGAAAAATATCGGAAAAATATCAGAAAATATCGGAAAAAATATCGAAGAAATATTGAAAGTACCAGAATAAATATCGGAAATTACCGTAATAAATATGGGAAAATATCAGAAATTATTAGAAGATATTAGAATATATCAGAAAATGAGGAGAAATATGAGAAGAATTGTTGGATGAAAGGGAAAAAATAGGAGAAAAAGAGATAAATTAAGATTGGGAAGAAAAACGTTCAAATGCATTTTTAAGTTTTTGATAGGTTTGTGATTGATCAGGATTAGGAGAATTATTAGGAGAATTATTGGGAGAATTATAATGAGAATTATTATAAGAAGTTATAATATTAGGAGATTGAGAATTATAAGGAGAGCGAGATTGAGGAGAGCGAGATTGAGAAGAATAAGAAGGTTGGGGAGAATGATTTTGGGGAAGAGGAAGTTTAAAAGAAAAAGGATCTAGGTTATCGTGGAATTGTTTATCTAAGAAAGGAGAGGAAGAGGGAGGGTGATGATAGAGAGCAAGAGATTTGGCTTTATGTTGACAAGAAATATCTTCTTTAAGGGAAAGAATAATGAAATCAGAGTCAGAATCAGAAAGACCAATATCCAATAGATATTGTTTAATATTATCATTATAGGTAGGATTATTATGAACAAGATCATCTTTGAGATGGTAAAAAGTATTATCAACTTGTTGATTAGAAAGACCAGTTGAAATCAATTTAAGACGACATTGTTGCAAAGCGACCATATTTTTTTTTAAACGATCATTTAAATCGTCAACATCAGATCTATGACAATAATCATCATCTATTCTTGTACTTCTATCGCTTGTTTTCTTGTCTTTTTTGAGAACTTCCAATTCTTCATTACTATATCTTCTATTGATATGTTTAGGAGATTGTTTATTTTTATGTTCCTCGTATGCTTTATCTAGTTCATCTAAATCATAATAATATGAAAGTTTTATGCTTGTTATTATGAAATGCATTTCTAGCATTATAGAACCCTGATCTATAGCTCTCATATTTAATTCTCCTCTGAATCCATTTTTCCCTAAAATTCTTTTTATCATATGATTAATTTCATCTGTAAATTCTTCTATGCATTCTATTTTTCTTTTAAATTGAGCACTATAATGAACAACACCTTCTTCATACCTATTATGTAAATAAATTTTATCACCTCCATATTTACCTACTTCCTGGTCTATCAAATAGTATGCTAATTTTTCTGGATAAAATTCATTTTCCATTTTTACTTATTATTATTTTTTATGTTTCCTTTTTTTATCTCCTTTCTTCACTATTTTTCCAGGATTACCAGAAAAATCGAGTTTCTTTATTATTCTTTTTTTTTTCCCTCTTATTAATTATCCCTCATATCATTTATATCCTATATTTTCCTTTTTAACGAACCACTATATTTTCTTTGTTAAATTTTATCTTACATATACTTCTATGTTTATTACTATAATCACATTTAACTAATATCAGTGTCTAAAATTCCTTTACCTAGAAAAATAGGTAAAGGAAGTACAGTTCCCCCCTTTGTAAAAACGACTTTCATAAAGAAAAAAATTCAATTTTATTAAAATTATCAGATCCATAATTTTATGGTAAATACTATATTTCATACTTATATATTATTATAATATTGATCTCATCAGTGAAAATCAAACCTCCTAATTGAATTCATCTATTAATATAAAATTGTAATATTTCATATAGCACTATTACGATATTTTTACATATTAATAAACTTCATAAACTTAATAAGCGTACGGAATATTATATTCTATCAAAAATATATCTAAAACAATTATATAATATTTTTGATCTAATATAAATACAATTAGTATAAAAATTTTAAGAAAGTATACAGAAAAATATTTTTATGAAACATGTATTATACTTAGATAATATCAGATATTAAATATTCAAATATTATGAGTTGTATACGCTAATAATTTTATATCTGATTTAAAATATTTATTAACAGTCACATACAAACCTATAAATACATAATATTAACGTTAATATTATGTAAAAGATCAAGTTATATTAAAATACATATAACTTGATATAATTTTATGTATATTATTTTAGAATTAATATACTAGGAAATGTATATTAATTTGGAATTATTAAACTAGGATATATATTACACAATTGTAAAGAATATAATCTACTAACCTAGAGAGATATTTAAGAATTAAAGTAAATGGATATTCTATTGCTTTTATGAGAAATGAAAAATAAGGAATAAGGAATAAGGAATAAGGAATAAGGAATAAGGAATAAGGAATGAGAAATGAAAAATAAGGAATAAGGAATAAGGAATAAGGAATAAGGAATAAGGAATAAGGAATAAGGAATAAGGAATAAGGAATGAGAAATGAGAAATGAGAAATGAGAAATGAGGAATGAGGAATGAGGAATGAGGAATGAGGAATGAGGAATGAGGAATGAGGAATGAGGAATGAGGAATGATGAATGAGGAATGAGGAATGATGAATGAGGAATGAGGAATGATGAATGATGAATGAGGAATGAGGAATGAGGAATGAGGAATGATGAATGATGAATGATGAATGAGAAATCATAAATAAAAAATCATAAATCAGAAATAATAAGTTAAAGGAATATTTTAACCGTGAGAAGAATATACTCAAGCGTTGTATTATATACTTGTAAAATTGTTTAACGACTGAAAGAGATTATTCTGTAACTAAAATAGAAATTATAGTACAACTTGATATAATACAAATTATAACTAGTAAAGAAAAATATTTTATAAATTGGAGAATAGAATTTATATTCAGGAGAAATTATTTTGTGACATAAGGGAAGATATAAACAATATGAAGATATAAACAATATGAAGATATAAATAATATGTAGAAATAGAAAAAACTGTGTAACTTGATGAATAAAATAATGCAATAAAATCATAAATGTTATATGTTATATTAATATAAAATAGAATATTTTCATAATATTGTATTTTATATAATTACTGAATATATTGTTATACAACATAAATAGATATTAAAGAAACAATGAAAGATATAAATATATTATTTAATGACAAACTTATTGTGATTAAATAATATATAGTTGTATACAGTAAGCTATTTTAATAATTAGGAATAACTATAAGATAAAAAAAATATAAATTAAGTATATCAGATATACTTGTTAATAGATAAATGTAATACAATAAGAGATATAAAATATACAGTTGAATTTAGAATAAAACAATAGATTAGAAATGATAAATAGATTTTTAGATACAATAATGCAAATATCGAGTAGTTTGCAACAAATAAAATGGTAAAGATATAGTTAAATAGAAAATAATTATAAAATATGATAGACAATAAGAATAAAATATGGCGAATAAAATACAAAAAGGACAAAAAGAAAGGATGAAAGGATGAAAAGTTAAAGAAAATGTAAAATAGAAAATAGAAAGAGGATAGATAAAAGAATATAAAGTGACAAGTAAAAAGTGATAAGATAAAGAGAAATATTGGAAGAAAAGATAAAGAACAAAATAAGAACGATTTAAAAGATAAGAAAAAAAAACAAAATGAGGAGGAAAGTGGAATATGTGTGGATGGGAAATGAAAATACATATAATAATTTTTATAGTAAAACAAGAACATTGGAAATGGAGAAAATAGAAATGGGAGAAATACCTAAATGGAATTTTGATGGATCAAGTACAGGACAAAGTAAAGGAGAAGATACAGAAATAGTATTGGAACCGGTAAAAATATACAAAAATAAGAAAAAGGAAGATGAAATAATAGTATTATGTGAATGTTATGATAGCAAAGGAAAAGCAACAGAGTGTAATACAAGAAGTGAAGCAGAAAGAATATTTGAGAAATATAAAGAACATAAGCCAATGTATGGATTGGAACAAGAATATGTAATTATGAAGGATAAAATACCGTATGGATGGACAATGGAAACATACAGTGATAAACAAAAAAGATATTACTGTTCACACGGAAATCATATGAAGGGGAGAAGTTTTGTGGATGAACATTATAATATGTGTTTAGATTATAATATTAATATATGTGGTATAAATGCAGAAGTTACTCCTTCACAATGGGAATTTCAAATAGGTCCATCATATGGTATAGATGCAGCCGATGATCTTATTATGGCAAGATTTTTATATCAAAAAATAAGTGAAAAATATAATATAAATATATCATATCATCCAAAACCTATTCTGGGTAACTGGAATGGTTCAGGTTGTCATGTTAATTTTAGTACAGATTTAATTAGAAATCATAATGGCATTCAACATATACATAAATGTTTATCAGTTTTATCTCATTATCATACACAAGATCTTCTCTTGTTCGGAACCGACATCCATTTACGTCTAACCGGTCATCATGAAACATCAAATCCAAATATTTTTACCCACGGTATTGGAACTCGTCACACTTCTATTCGTATTCCCAATGACACAGCTTCTAATTTATCTGGTTATTTCGAAGATCGTCGTCCTTGTAGTAATATAGATCCATATATTGTTACATCTACATTGTTACTCCGTTATATACAATCTTTACAATCCGTGTCATGAATATCAATATGAATATCAATATGAATATTATTATTATTTTTATTCAACCATACAATTGATGTACAATTTTACTGAAATTATATAATGTTTTGTTCATATTAAGACTCAACAATAATAATACTTGCATAATACAAATATTATTTAGATACAATACTCAACCCTTAAAATATTTCGCTATTTCAAATATTTTAAGACACATATACTTTGGTTATATCAATACTTTACAATCGAAATATTTTATACATGAATATTATTTTATTACTCAACTATTAAGACAATATTTCCATAAGAATATTATTCTATGAATAAACTATCAAAATATAATTACATAATAATCTGCTTGTGATATAAAATATAATTCTGTAATGTAACGATTAAGATATTATTTAACATAAAAATACAATTATATGACTGAGCTATTAAGATATTATTTAACAGAAGAATATAATTCTGCAAATTGAGGATTAAGCTATTCTTTAACAGTAGAATATAATTCTGCAAATTAAGGATTAAGCTATTCTTTAACAGTAGAATATAATTCTGCAAATTAAGGATTAAGCTATTCTTTAACATATGATATAATTGTGTTAATTATTGATTAACATATGATATAATTGTATTAATTATTGATTAAGATATTGATTAACATATGATATAATTGTGTTAATTATTGATTAAGATATTGATTAACATATGATATAATTGTGTTAATTATTGATTAAGATATTGATTAAGATATTAATTAATATCTTAATACAATTATGTAACTTAACAATTAAGATATTATTAACGTAAAAATATAATTATTTAACTCAGGGATTAAGATATCATTTCTGGAAGAATACATTTTCATGAATCAACGATCAAGATATTATTTGGAGAAGAATATAAATTTATAACCCAACGATTAAGATATTATTTAACATAGTATAATTATATCACTTTACGATTAAAATACTATTCTACGTAAGGATAGTATTTTTAACCCAAATAATATTTAACATAAGAATATTATTTTTTGACCCAAATAATATTTAACATAGGAATATAATTCAGTGACTTAGTGATTAAGATATAACTCTGTAACGTAACGATTAAAATATTATTCTAGATATGAATATAACTCTGTACGTAACTATTAAAATATTATTCTACATATGAATATAACTCTGTAACTTAATAATCAAGATATTATTCCATAAATTAATTATTAAGATAATATTTGACATAAGAATATAATTCTATAGCTTAACTATTATAATATAAGAATAGTATTATATAACTTAACGATTAAAATAATATTTAACATAAGAATATAATTCTATAGCTTAATTATTAAAATATTAATAATACAAGAATAATATTATGTAACGTAGGAATATAATTCTATAGCATAACGATTAATATAATTCTATAGCATAACTATTAAAATAATATTAATAATACAAGAATAATATTATGTAACGTAGGAATATAATTCTATAGCATAACGATTAATATAATTCTATAGCATAACGATTAAAATAATATTTAACACAACAATATAATTCTATAACTTAGCGATAAAATAATATTTTACACGAGAATATAATTCTGTAACTTAGCGATTAAAATATTATTTTATACAAGAATATAATTCTGTAACTTAGCGATTAAAATATTATTTTATACAAGAATATAATTCTGTAACTTGGCGATTAAAATATTATTTTATACAAGAATATAATTCTGTAACTTAGCGATTAAAATATTATTTAACACAAGAATATAATTCTGTAACTTAGCGATTAAAATATTATTTAACACAAGAATATAATTCTGTAACTTAGCGATTAAAATATTATTTAACACAAGAATATAATTATATAACTTAGCGATTAAAATATTATTTTGCGTAAGAATATAATTCTGTAACTTAGCGATAAAATATTATTTAACACAAGAATATAATTCTATAACTTAGCGATAAAATAATATTTTATACAAGAATATAATTATTTTACACTATAATTTAATTAGTTAACACTATAATTTAATTCTTAAACGTAACTATAAAATATAATTTAACAATATAATGGTATTATGTAACGTAACGATTAATATATTAATATGTAACTTAGCGATTAATATATTGATATTATTTAACATATGAATAATATTGTGCAACTTAATGATTAAGATATTATTTAATATAAGAATATAATTCTGTAACCAAAGAATTTATATATTATGTTACATAGAAATATTATTATGTACAATATATAAATTATTATGTGACTTAATTATATAATTAAGCAACGTAACGATTGATATAATTAAGCAACGTAACTATTGATATATTATTTTATATATGAATACAATTTTGTAGCTCAATAATATAATTTTATAACTTTACTATTAAGATATTATTATGTATTTTATTGTCATTAGGAAACTTAATTATTAAGATATCAATTAATACAAGAATATAATTCCGCGAGTTAATAATGAAATTCAGTTACTGAAGGATGTAGATATTATTTTACACAAGAATATTATTTTACACAAGAATATTATTTTACACAAGAATATTATTTTGTAATATAATACAATTCTGTAAATCAACTATTGATATTATTTACACTATAACACAATTATGTTACTGAAAGACCAAGATATTATTTAACATGCGAATATAATTCTATTTCTAAACAATTTTACATATCCTTGCATCCAAATATTCACACAAGAATTAAATTCTTGAGCTCAAGGATTAAGATATTATTTTATTGATGTAAATTATTAAGATGCTATTGTTATATAACAATATGATTTTTATACTTGAAGGATTAGATATTATTTTACATAAGAATACAATTTTACAAATTAAATATTATTTACAGAATGAATAAGATATTATTTTACATAAGAATAGAATTCTATAATTTATCGATAGACATATTTTACATAAGAATAGAATTCTATAATTTATCGATAGACATATTTTACATAAGAATAGAATTCTATAATTTATCGATAGACATATTATTTATAGGAATATTATTATTTTACATGAGAATATAATTCTATAATTTATCGATTGAGATATTATTTTACATAAGAATAAAGATATTATTTTATATAGGAATATCATTAATTTACATATGAATACAATTCTGTAAATTAACTGTTGATATTATTTTACATATAAATATTATTATTTTACATAGAATATTATTATTTTACATAGAATATTATTATTTTATATAGAATACAATTATTTTACATAGAATACAATTATTTTATATAGAATACAATTATTTTACATAGAATACAATTATTTTACATATGAATACAATTCTATAAATTAACGATAGATATTATTTTATATAGAATACAATTATTTTACATATGAATACAATTCTGTAAACTAACGATTAATATATTATTTACGTAAGAATACAATTCTGTAAATTAACGATTAATATATTATTTACATAAGAACACAATACTATAAACTAACGATTAATATATTATTTACATAAGAACACAATACTATAAACTAACGATTAATATATTATTTACATAAGAACACAATACTATAAACTAACGATTAATAACATAAGAATATAATTGTATGACTTAACCATTTAGATATTTGACATAATAATATTATTCCATGACTTAACAACCATTCAGATATTTGGCATAATAATATTATTCCATGACTTAACAACCATTCAGATATTTGGCATAATAATATAATTATATGACTTAACGATTAAGATATTATTTAACATAATATTATTATTATGCTACTTAATGATTAAGATATTAAACATGAGAATGCGATTATTTAACATAATATTGTGTTACTTAACGATTAAGATATAATATATATGAGAATATAATTCTGGAAATTATCGATTGAGATATTATTTACATAGGAACATAATTCTGTCGTTTAACGATTAAGATATTTAACATAAGAATATAATTCTATAAATTAAGGATCACAATATTATTTAAGATAAGAATATAATTCTATAAATTAAGGATTAACATATTATTTAATATAAGAGTATAATTCTACAATTTGGCAACTAGATTATTATTTAGACAAGAACACAATTCTGTAACTGAAGAATCAATATATTATTTACAAAAAATATATATTTATGCAACTGAAGTATTGATATATTATTTATAACTAATGATTAGTATATTATGCACAAAATAATAATTTTGTAAGTGAATGAATAAGATAGTATTTTAACTAAAATAATATTTTATACAAAGATTTTATAACATAAAAAAATTCTGTAAAATAAGAATAGAATTTTAACATAATAATGCAACTGAAGGATCAAGACATTATGTTCTTAAGTAAGGACATAAATGAACGGCTTAACTATTGTGATACTATTTAATACAAGAATATAATTCGTAACTCAACGATCAAGATATTATTTAATATAAGAATATAATAATGCAACTTTTCTATCAAGAATGTAATTTTTCAACTTTTAGATTAAGATATTATTTTAGACAACTTAATTATTAAGATATTATTTTATGCAAGAATATAATTATATTTATATTGTGTACAACGCTTTAACTCAAGGATTATGATATTATTTTGTATAAAATATAATTCTATGAGTCACTGATAAAGATATTTTGTACAATAACATGGTTTTGTGACGGAGAATTATGTTATTATTTTGTACTGGAATATAATTGTGTAACTTTACCATCAATAAATTATATATATCTGTAACTTAACAATTAAGATATTCTTATATATAAGAATATAATTGTGTAACTGGAAAGATTACACAATTATATCACAGAAAATATAATTTGTAACTTAACAATTAAGATATTCTTATATATAAGAATATAATTGTGTAACTGGAAAGATTACACAATTATATCACAGAAAATATAATTTGTAACTGGGAACCAAAGTATAATTTTATAGAAAATATAATTATATAACTTTAGGATTGTTATGTTGAGATATTATTTTACATATTGATATTCTTATATAACTTAACTATTGATATATAATTTTATGTATTGATATTCTTGTATATATTAATATTAATATATAATTTTACATACTGATATTCATATCTAACTGAAGTATTAATATACAATTCACAAATGAATATGATTAAGTAACTAAAGGATAAATATATAAGTCATACATAAATATGATCACGTAACTGAAGGATCAATATGTAATTCACATATGAATATGATTATACAACTTAACGATTATGATATTTTGTACACAAGCATATAATTGTAACTTGTCTATTATAATATAATTATTTAAAAGACCGTTCATATATTAAATTTACGTATAAATTAATTTTGTAACTTATAATAAATAAGTCACAAAATTAAGAATATATTACCCCTAATAATCACTATTGCAAGAATGAAATAAGAATACTTCAATTATGATACAATAGTAATATTTCGAATATATAGATAAAAATTGGAACTGGGACAAATAAAACAAAACAATATTTCAAGAGTAAAAAAGCATAATTTTAAGAGCAAAAAAAGTATAATTTCAAGAAATTTATAGCATATTTTGGAAGATAATATTTTAGAATACAATAATAATTGGAGAAAAAGGAAACGAGAGGAAAAGATAAAAAGATAAAGAGATAAAGGATGAAAGAGAAAAGAGATAAAGAATGAAAGAAGGGAGAGAAAGAAGGGAGAGAAGGAAAAGGGAGAGAAAGAAGGAAAAAGGAAGAAAGAGGGAAAAAGGAAGAAAGAGGGAAAAGGAAGAAAGAGGGAAAAGGAAGAAAGAGGAAAAGGGAGAATTGGAAGAAAAAGACAACAAAAGATATGATTTTAAGAAAAAAAGAGATAAAAAAAATGGAAAAAAGAAGAGAAAAAGTATTGATATTGGAAGATATTAACGGAAAAGCAAGAGAGATATTTGAAGAGAAGGGATATGAGATAGATGAGATCAAGAAATCTTTAAATGAGACTGAATTAATGGATATTATAGGAAAATATAGTGTATTGTGTATAAGATCAAAAACGAAAATAACGAAAGAAATAATAGAAAAAGCAAGTAAATTAAAAGTTATAGGAGCTTTTTGTATAGGAACGAATCAGATTGATTTAAGTGAATGTAGTAAAAGAAATATATGTGTATTCAATGCACCATTTAGTAATACAAGAAGTGTAGCAGAATTAGCAATAGGTGAGATGATATTATTGATGAGAAATATAATAGAAAAAAATAAAGAAATGCAAAGTGGTGTATGGAAAAAAACAAGTAATAATTCTAACGAAATTAGGGGAAAGAAATTGGGAATTATTGGTTACGGTAATATTGGATCTCAGTTATCTATTTTAGCTGAAAATATGGGGTTAATTGTTTCTTATTATGATATTCAAGAAAAAATGAGATATGGCAATGCTACACCTTGTTCTTTAGAACAGTTGCTTAAAGAATCGGACATAATATCAGTCCATATCGATGGTAGAACAGAAAATACTAATTTTATAAGTTATCGCGAATTTGAATCAATGAAAGATGGTGTTATTTTTATTAACTTGAGTCGCGGTTTTGTTGTTAATTTGGATGCTCTTGCTCATCATCTTTATCTTGGTAAACTTCGCGGTGTTGCCCTTGATGTTTTCCCTGATGAACCTTCTTCGTCTTCTACCTCTTTTTCACATCCTTTTACCGACTTTCCTAATGTAATTCTTACTCCTCATATTGCTGGTAGTACTTCTGAAGCACAATCCCATATTGCTAATTTCGTTCCCCCTCTTATCATAAATTATCTTGAATATGGTTCAACTTCTTATTCTGTTTCTTCTTCCTATTAATATACACCAAATATTTCTTTAGTTCCTCTTATTTAACTAATATTATAGTAATAATATTAGTTAAATATATCTTTTTAAATGTATTTTATTAGTATTTTAAAATACATCTATAACAATTATTCTTTACATAGATATTATCTATATATTGTACACTTATAATACTTATAATACTTATAATACTTATAATACTTATAATACTTATAATACTTATAATACTTATAATACTTATAATACTTATAATACTTATAATACTTATAATACTTATAATACTTATAATACTTATATAAGTATTATAACAATATGAATAATTATGTTGAAAGATAGAAATTCAATATTAACATAAAAAACATAAGAAATATTATAGTAAAATTTAACCATATTATCGGTATATCAAATTAAATTTAATAAGATATTACATATATTATTAATATTTGAATAATAAAATCTAGAAATATAATACATAAATGGATATTCAAAATATTCTAAAGAAAATAGTAGGAAAATGTACAGGTACAAAAAATAATATATTTGATGCTTTTTTATTAGAATGTCAAAATTATTATGATAGACCAGTTTCCACAATGACAGAATTAAAACAAAGAAAGTCAACCAAATTGAAAGGCGATGTTTTCGAATATTTTTGCAAAATATATTTCCAAAAAGTTATGAATTATACTGATGTATGGTTGTTGAAAGAAGTACCTACTAACATTTTACAGCAACTTTCCCTTAAAAGACAAGATTTTGGTATAGATATAGTAGCAAGACATAACGGAGATTATTATGCTATTCAATGCAAATATAAAAAACGCAATCCAAAAAAAAAATATACTGTCGTTGGTTGGAAGGAATTATCTACTTTTTTTAGTCTTTGTTATAGAACTGGTCCATGGAAAAAATATATTGTTATCACTAATTGTGACTATACACGTCATATGGGCAAAAAAACCCATATGGATAAGTCCATATGTCTCAAAACATTACGTAATATTTCATTTGATCATTGGCTTACTATGATTAACAATCATGGACATTCTCTGGGTTCATCTTGTAATTATACCGAACATGTAAATAATAAATATAATAATGATAATCAAATTTTTAGCGATAGTGATAATGATGTTAATGATGTTAGTGATGATGATAGTGATAATGATATTAATGATGCTAGTGATGATGTTAGTGATGATGTTAGTGATAATGATAATGATACTGATAATCAAAGTTGTAGCGATAGTAATGATGACAGTGACAGTGATAGCGACACTAACAGTGATAGCGACACTAACAGTGACACTAACAGTGACAGAAATAATAGAGATAATAACCCTAAACGTATATTAGAATATAAAAAGAATAACATAAAGAAAAATAGAGATAGAAAAGAGAAAGTACAAATAAACAAAATCAGTATAGAAGAAATGAGAGAGGCAAGATTAAAATTTTTTGATAAAAAATAGTGGTAAAGATTCAATATTTTGACGAAACAGTTACAAAAGATTTTATAATGATCAAAGCAAACATTATAAAAATATTAAGATAATGCAAAGTAATATAGAAAATTGAGAATTCAGTATTGAGAATTGAGAATTGAGAATTGAGAATTGAGAATTGAGAATTGAGAATTGAGAATTCAGTGAAAAAAAAATAATTATGGAAAATATTTTTACCCTCTATAAGGCGAAGAATTAGTGAACAAAAGTAAAGTTTCCAAACCAAGAATGCGACCGAACAAAAGAGATGCTAAAATATATAAAGCTAGGGCTTGTAAAAATGTTATGGGTCTAACATTGAAAACACAGGGCATAACGTAATTCCATAAAATTTGTATAATGAAAACATTAATAATAAAAAATAGTAAGGCAAAAAGAATTATATAACAAATTGGCATTTTTATTTATACTTTTTTTTTTTAACTCTTTTGACGGTTATTGATTTATTTTAATGTTTAAGATATTTTAATGTTTAACAGTGAATATACTATGTTTTTAAATATTTAGCGAAGTAGTATATTAGTCTGAATATATAAGGGATTAAAGTATATTTGTTTGAATATATACAGGAATTAAAGTATCGTTGTTTGAATATAAGTATCGTTGTTTGGGAATATAAGTATCGTTGTTGGAGAATATAAGATGATAAATATCGTTATTTGAATATATGGAGATAAATAAAATGCGCATTAGAAAAATTATTAAAAGAAAAAAATAATATAATAAAATGAGTAATTATCAGCAAGTCTGTTTTAATACATCGACGAATCGTGTTTGTATGACGATTTTTCCATCATCTTTGATTAATAATCAAAATAGCATAAGTACTCAAGGTGCTATTTTTCAGAATAATACAACGAACTTAAATAATTGTCAACAAATAATTCCTCCATTATCAACAATGTCAACACCCTCATCATCCGATCCCAAGTTACAAAAATTACAATCTTTTGTTGCGAATAAACCTAGTTCTTATATAATATACTATTCACCATCATGTGGACGTTCGCAAAATCTAATTCAACAGTTAGGAGGAATAGACGCCCATCCAAATTCAGTTTTATTCGTTCAACAAAGCGATTTACCACCATCTTTTCTATTCAATTTTGCAAAACCAGGAGAAACTACTATACAATGGCCTTCCATTCTACAATATGCAAATGGAACAGCTCAGTCTCTTCTAAATGCCCAACAATTTTTACAATTAATTCAACAAAATCCATTGGCATAATGTTCCATCATTTCTCCCTAAAAACCAAAAAATTATTACGCTATTTTCTGCTTATGGATTAGTTATTTCTTTAATCTTTATTATATAATTACAATATAATTACAATATAATTACAATATAATAGATAATAGATAATAGATAATAGATAATTATCTATTATCTATATAGATAAAGATTAAGTAGGAGCACGATAAAAAAATATGGAGAACCACGATAAAAATATATGGATAAAAAATTGAAAAGAGAAAGAGAATTGATAAAAAATTATTTTGAAGAAGGGATGAATAAAGTACAATTATGATTGAATATGTATTTTCTTATACATCATTTATAACATTATGGATTGGATACTATATGGGAGGATGGTGGAATTCGCTTAGTATATTATATTTTTATATATTAATACCTATAATAGATGAAGTAACTAAAAGAAAAACTAATATAAATGAGACGAAAGATAGAGTTACAGATAAGACGAAAAATGAGAGACAAAATATGATTGAGAAATATGAAAAATATATTATAGATAAAATAGGTGAGGAGAAATGTTATAAAATTATATTGGAAATATGGAGTGTTCTTTATTTAATAAATATTGTGATGGTAACTTCATTTATTTCAAGTGTTAGCAATTTAGAATTATTATTGATAATAATAGCGAATGGGTTAGTATCAAGTGTATCGTTAATAATTTCACATGAACTATTACATAAAAAATCATTGAAAAATAAAATACTTTCATTGTCTATATTATTATATAATAGTTATCCCCATTTTTACTGGCAACACAAAAATCATCATATTAATGTAGCTACTCCATTGGATCCTGCAACAGCTCCTCTCTTCGAAAATATTTATTATTTTGTTCCCAAATCAATTTTATTAGGTTATTTACAGTCAATTAAACAACGTCCCTTCATTATTTTATTTACAATTCTCTCATTATGTTTTAATTTATCTTCTTTATATTACAATTTCAACATCGGTTTATTTTATTCTTTTCAAAGTATTACTGCTATATGTCTTCTTGAAACTGTTAACTATTTTGAGCATTACGGTCTTTCAAGAAGTCTTTCAGTATCTAACCATCGTTTTTCCTCTCCTTATGAACCTGTAAAACCTCATCACAGTTGGGATAGTTATTATTTGTGGAGTAATCTTCTTATGTTTAATTTAGGTAAACATGCTGATCATCATGTTTATCCATATAAATATTATTATCTTCTTTCTCCTTCCTCTTCTTCTCCTATCCTTCCTTTTCCTTATCCTATTATGATTCTCTTATCTTTAGTTCCTCCTTTTTTCAGATTTTATGTTCATCCTCTTATCTCTTCTACTTCTATCCATCATAAAAAACTAAATTAACTTTATTACTTTGATACTTGTATAAATTATTTTACATTAAACATTATTTACTCTGGGTAAATAATGTTTAATTCTAAATATGCAAATACTTTAATATTATCTCCCCTTTTTGTCTATATTTTATAATACTATTGTATATCTTAATGTTACCTGCAAAAAATTACCCTACATTATTTCCTTATTCTTGTTAACAATCAACATTTTATGCAAATCATAAATATTATATACAACCTTAATTCTTGATATCTCATAATTCATAAAAATAATCATTTTCCCAAACTTTGATTTTTATCCTCGTTTTTTTTAGTTATCGCTTCCTTAAACTAAAATCGTATCATCTTTATTTTTAAAACGGTTCACGTCAAATTTTAGTGTTAATAAAAACTTGTTACTATATTTTCTGTTTATTATTTATTTTTAGTGTTTATATTTTATTGTTTTTTACTCTATTATTCATTATATAAATTTCACACGTAAACCTCTGTATATCTTAATCTATATTCATAATCTAATTTTTATATTATTACGTATTCTTCCATCTAACTACTTTACCATAAATAGAATTGAATATTTAAAATATAATTTATTCTCTAGTATATAAATTATATTTTAAATATCAAAATATACATACTGATCATTATTAATCCCTAATTTCTATATTTTGATGTATGTTATACAATATTTATCACTCTTTATTTTATATAATATAATAGCTTTAATACATAATACATAATACATAATACATAATACATAATACATAATACATAACACATAATACATAATACATAATACATAATACATAAAAATGAATAACTCAAAAATAAACATATTTATGGACAGAAAAATACAAACAAAAATAATTAAAAGCTAAAGTATTCAGAAGAAAAAATATAATGCCTGAACATTTTCCAGGATATCCTATGTATGTATTCATTAAATTTTGTATAGATTTAATCTATGTATTATTAATAGGCATCATGGGTTCTATTTTGTTATATATTGTAATCACCTTTATTGATTTTGTTACTTATTCAAGATCTGGTCTGAAAAATTGGAATACTATTCACATTTCAAATAGTAAACGTAAACATAAAACGTAAACATAACGATAATTAATCTATTTTAGTTATAATTTATAAGGTTTATAAATTATAATAACCTATTTATTCGATGTTGTAGTAACAAAATAGTATTGAGTAAATAATATTTTGTTGCTAATTTTTCCACTAAGTGCTCTTTTATTCGCTTTGGTAAAGTCTTTAGTTTATAATGATATTAAGTATAGCTTGCATTTAAATATGGGATAATATTAGGATAGCAAACCACAAATAGTTATAAAATGTGATCTTTGTTAATTTTCGAAAATTCCATCTCTTAATATTTCTGGTGAACGTTTTTTCTTTTTCTGTTTCTATAGAATATTTACCGTTAAGAATATTACGTTTCTATAGAATATTTTCGTGTTTATCTATGGATAAACATACTAAGTAATATAAATTTTAATTAGTATAAATAACATAAGAATAACAGAATTGTTATTTACCAATAAATATATCAGCTGTTAAAATTTAATCATTTTGCTAGAATAGTTTTAAGGCAAAACTTTGGTTAAGATAAAGCAATTAAGACCTAATATATGCTTATAAAAATTACTAAGTGTTTATAATATCGAATTATTTAATAATTATTTTATGGAGTCAGTAAATATTTATCATGTTGTATGAATTTTATCCCAATATATTCCAACAAGCCTCAGAATATATTATAACAAGCTACAGAATATATTACGATACATTTTCAGAGTATATCAAAGGATATATTTTCGGAATATTATATAAAGCTAAAGAATATTATAGAATATTTACCATATGATTTACATAATGCTTATGTTTAATATTGAAAAACTTTTAGTAGTTAAGTAACATAATATTGTTACTTAACTACTAAATTATAGAATATTCTTGTATAAATATAAGATTGAGTCTTTCATTTATACAAGAATAATTAGAGAAAAGTTAATAAAAAATTAACTATAAATTACATAATAGTTAGATTATATAAAGGAGAAATAAAGAGATAAGGAGAAATAAAGAGATAAGGAGAAATAAAGAGATAAGGAGAAATAAAGAGAGAAAGAGATAAGGAGAAAGAGATAAGGAGAAAGAGATAAAGAATAAATATAATCAGCTTAAGCAAAAATACGGAAGAAATAAAATTGATAAAAAAAAGAGAGGAATGAAAAATAACTATTTAGGAAGAAAGATTCGAAAAGATGAAAATATATTTATATGCGAGTGAAATAGCAACATACTTGGGATTAAATATTTATAGAAATATATCGGAAGAAATAGAGAAATTATGGGAAAGAGTAGATCCAGAAGGATACGAAGAAATACACAAAAAATATTACAAAGAAAGCGGAATATTAGTAAGAAAAAAAGAAGAAAAAATAATAGAAATAATGGAGAAAACAGGAATGAAAGAGAAACTGGAAGAAACAGAAAAAAAAATAAATGAAAGAACAAATATAGAAGAACTTAATGAATTGAAAAATAACATTAAAGAAGAAATTAAAGAAAAAATAAACAATCCAGAAGAAGCAAAACTACTAGATAAATATATAACTCAGAAATTTAATACAAATTTTGGAACAAACAATGAATCAAGTGCAATACAACAATATGAACTTAAATTTGGAGATAAGGTTACGATTGATACAACTTTCTATTCTCGACAAATTGGTATTATTAATAATATACCTTGGTATATCGGAGGAAAAATAGATGGTCGTACTAATACTCATATAATTGAAATAAAAAATAGAGTAAATAGATTATTTAAGATAATACCATCTTACGAAAAAGCACAACTTCTCTGTTACTTATATATTCTTCAACCCCAAAATCTTCATACAGCTCGTCTTATTCAACGTCTTAAAAAAGATCATTCATGTATTGATTATCAAGATTTCTCATTTGATCAAAATATTTGGGAAACAACTGTTGAAACCCCTCTTTCTCATTTTGTTTCATTTTTTACTGAATTTATTCTCTCCCCTTCTCTTCAAATGGAATATCTTTCTTTCAGTCCTCAAGACAAGGAAACATTCATTAAGTTATCCATCTCTTCCAAAGCAAAACCTTCTCCTAATTCTAATCCTTCTCCTAATTCTAATCCTTCTCCTAATTCTATTTCTTCTCCCAATTCTATTTCTTCTCCTAATTCTATTTCTTCTCCCAATTCTATTTCTTCTCCTAATTCTATTTCTTCTCCCAATTCTATTTCTTCTCCTAATTCTATTTCTTCTCCCAATCCTGATCTTTTTACGTCTTCCAAACTCGATAACTCCGTTTTTCAATGTAACAAAAAATCTGAACCACTTAATTTGGAAAATGTTCAATTTAATTAAAACCTATTTTGTTTATTTCACTTATAATAATATCTTTAAGTTGCATTATATCATTTGTATATTAATACAAATGTATTAATATACGTAATTATTTATATTTATACAAATGATTACCCATAAACCAAATATTTACTTAATCAAGTAAATATTATTGTATACTTGATTACAATAATACGGGTTATTAATTAAATAACACATATTATCGATTATAATATTATTTATACAAGAATATAATTCTATAACTTATCGATCACAATATTATTTATACAAGAATATAATTCTATAACTTATCGATTACGTTATTATTTTATACAAGAATACAATTCTATAACGTAATCGATTTCCTTATATTCTTTCCTATAATAATGAATAAAATATAATTGTATCGTCTCAAATAAGATTTTCACCAACGTATCTTCTTAACTTCTTCTCAAAACTTACTAAGCTCTTAAATAAAATTTTGTGTATGCGACATTATAAAATTTTATTATAAGTTTAAGGAAGTCGATAAATTAAAGTCAATGTAATATGAGTAATCGTATATTACTGGTATTACTTAGATGTAAAAAGGATTACGCCATTATTTAACATAAGAATTATATTCTATAACTTATCGATTACGTTATTATTTTATACAAGAATACAATTCTATAACTTATCGATTTCCTTATATTCTTTCCTATAATAATGAATAAAAATATAATTGTATCGTCTCAAATAAGATTTTCACCAACGTATCTTCTTAACTTCTTCTCAAAACTTACTAAGCTCTTAAATAAAATTTTGTGTATACGACATTATAAAATTTTATTATAAGTTTAAGGAAGTCGATAAATTAAAGTCAATGTAATATGAGTAATCGTATATTACTGGTATTACTTAGATGTAAAAAGGATTACGTTATTATTTAACATAAGAATACAATTCTATAAGTTACAGAATTATATTCTTCAGTAAAATAATATTCAATCGTTAAGTTACAGAATTATATTCTTCAGTAAAATAATATTTCAATCGTTAAGTTACAGAATTATATTCTTGAGTAAAATAATATATTAATAATATATGTAAAATAACATCTGTATCTTTATGTACAATAATATTAATCGTTACGTTACAAAATTATATTCTTGTCCAAAATAATAGAATTTATAAGTTATATAATTATGTTCTTATGTAAATAATATTAATCGATAAGTTACAGAATTGCGTTCTTCAGTAAAATAATATTTTAATTATTGAATATAATTCTTGTATTACATTATTTTATACAAGAATATAATTCTTATGTTAAATAATAACGTAATCGATAAGTTATAGAATTGTATTCTTATGTTAAATAATAACGTAATCGATAAGTTAACGATTGAATATTATTTTACTGAAGAATATAATTCCGTAACTTAAAGATCGAAATATTATTTTACTGAAGAATATAATTCTGTAACTTAAGATTGAAATATTATTTTACTCAAGAATATAATTCTGTAACTTAAAGATCGAAATATTATTTTACTGAAGAATATAATTCTGTAATCCATCCATTAATATATTATTTTACATAAGAATATAATTTTTGCGATCCATACATTAATATATTATTTTACATAAGAATATAATTTTGTGATCCATTAATATATTATTTTACATAAGAATATAATTTTTGCAATCCATACATTAATATATTATTTTACATAAGAATATAATTTTGTGATCCATTAATATATTATTTTACATAAGAATATAATTTTGTGATCCATTAATATATTATTTTACATAAGAATATAATTTTGTGATCCATTAATATATTATTTTACATAAGAATATATTATTTTACATAAAAATATATTATTTCACATAAGAATATATTTTTGTAACTTAACGATTAACATATTATTTTACTGAAGAATAATTACGTGACTTAACGATTGAAATATTATTTACTGAATAATATAATTCTGTAACTTAACGATTATTATATTATTTATATAATAATATAATTCTGTAACTTAACGATTATTATATAAGAATAATATATTTTACATAGGAATATAATTTTGTGACCCATTATCTAATATTATTTTAGAAGGATATAATATTGTGATTCATCGAATAAAATATTATTTTACAAAGAATATAATTGTGTAAATCATCAAATGAAATATTATTTTAAAAAAGATATAATTGTATAAGTAGTCGAATGGAATATTATTTTACAAAGGATACAATTGTATAAGTAGTTGAATGAAATATTATTTAAAGAAAAATATAGTCTAAGTTTATAGATTAGAATAATATTTAGTAAATTTACAGATTAGAATAATATCTAACAGATGAATAATATTTAATATTTATAGTTGAATAATATTTAGTAAATTTATAGATTAGAATAATATCTAACAGATGAATAATATTTAGTAAGCTATATATTAAAATAAATATTTTACATAACTATTTTAAAGAGATAAATATTGGAATACTATTTACACTAGAATAAATATTATAAGCGATAATTAACATATTGATTATACAAGAATATAATATTGAAACGAAGTTATTGTAAATATTATTATATTTAATATGTTAATATTTACCTTTTAAAATTATTATATTAGGAAATAGTTTTGAAATTATGTTATAATTATATAAAGGGCGAGTTACAAAAGGATATTTAAAATATTGTTTAATTGTAGATTGAATCGATAATATAGTTATAGAAAAGGTAAATAATAAAATTGCGTATTAATTTAGATATTTTACTGAAAAAAGAGTTATATATTATAAGAGTTATATATAATGTAATATAATGTAATGTAATGTAATATGAATAATTATATAATATAGTATGAATAATATTAATGAATATAAAGAGAGAATGTAAAGGAAATCTATGGTAAAGAAGAAATATTTAGATATGTAAGGATAAAATATATGTAAATGAAAAGAATATTAGATACAATATATATTTGTAATACAAATAAAATAAGGACAAAAAGAAAAAATGCTAAGGATACGATTTTTGTGAGAGCGTTGAAATCAATTAAAAAAAAAGAATACATTTAAAAAGATCATTAAGATAAAAAGAATAAGATGGGAAAAGAGGCGGTGATATATATACGTGTGAGTACAACAATGCAAGTAAAAGATGGTGTGTCATTAGGTATGCAGGAGGATGAGTGTAAAAAGTGGTGCGAATACAATAGATATCAAGTTAAAGGAGTATTTAGAGATGAAGGTATAACAGGTAAAAAATTGGAAGGAAGAACGGGATTAGCAAATGCAATAGAAGCGTGCGAAAGAAATGATATGTTTGTAATATATTCATTTACACGTCTGAGTAGAAAGATGAGAGATACATTGAATTTAATTGAAACATTAAAAGAGAAAAAAGTAGATGTTTTCTCGGTTAAGGAAAATATAGATACAGGAGATAAAATGGGTACACTTTATATGCAAATTATGGGTATGATGTCAGAATTTGAAGGTAATATGATTGTCGAACGTATAAAAGATGGTATGAATAAGAAAAAGCAATTGGGCGAGTTATGTGGAAAACCTCCATATGGATATATATCTCCTGGAAAAGGAAAAGATTTAATTCCCTCTGAAGAAGAATTAAAAATCATAGAAATTATGAAACAAAAACGCAATGAAAAAAATCGTTTTGGTAGACTCACCTCTTATGAAGAAATTGCAAAACATCTTAATAGTTTAAATGTAAAAACTCGCAGTGGTTCTGTTTGGTATCCTAAAACTGTAAATCGTATCTTGAATAGAGGCGAAGTAATAACAAAAGGTCGTAGTACTTACGAAGATAAATACGATAAAAAAGCCGATCCCAATTCCAATTATAATAATTCTAATACGCTCGATGATACAGTTGATTCAGATAATGATTAAATTTATTTCCATTATTGATCCCATTAAATTATTCAATCATTGATCTCATTAAATTATTCAATCATTGTTCCCATTAAATTATTCAATCATTGTTCCCATTAAATTAAATTATTCAATCATTGTTCCCATTAAATTAAATTATTCAATCATTGTTCCCATTAAATTAAATTATTCAATCATTGATCTCATTAAATTATTCAATCATTGATCTCATTAAATTATTCAATCATTGATCTCATTAAATTATTCAATCATTGATCCCATTAAATTAAATTATTCAATCATTGATCCCATTAAATTAAATTATTCAATCATTGATCCCATTAAATTAAATTATTCAATCATTTATTCTGATTTAATTATGATGTATTAATACATAAACTCAAAAAACAAAAATAACTTTAAACATTAAATTATTGAATTATAGATTCTAATTTAATTATGATTTATTAATTCATAAACTCATACAGCAAAAAATAACTTTAAAAATTATATCAAGCCTAAATTTACGTTAATCGTTTTTAAATTACCATTGAAATAATTTTTGGTTTGAATGAATTTCGATTGTATTAATAATTCTGATCGAATTATTAATATTACTCAGTTTATATATTGGATCGTTAAATAATATATAAACCTCAGTTTATTTTTTCTCATAAGAATCGTGTGAATTAAAATAAGTATCTAAAATTTCATATTCAGACATATTTTCTTTTATGTATTGTTTAAGCGAATCATGAACTACGTTTGGATCTTTTTGTAATCTGGGAAACCATAATTTTATTACATTTTTTGCTTTTTTGACTACTAAAGATATACCATTACATTTATGTATATCATCTATATTTGCACCAACAAGACACATCAAAAAAGTTTTCCACATTTTTTCTGTCTCATTTTTTTTCACAAAAATAACTAATGTATACCCGTGTTCATTTCCTGCATCTTCCCATAGTGGTTTTACATTATCTATCATTAAATGATAGGATACTCCCACTTTTAAATCTTTTGATCTTGGCATTGTATTATATAACATCCAAAATTCTTTAACATTATCTATTGTATATATTTCTTTCAAAGAGTTTTCATAATTTTCTGTAATCGTGTTCACCCACATAGTCCACTTATTTTCTAATAACATTTTACCACTATTTGTCTCCATAATTGTTTTATTTCTTTGCTTTTTTCTTTTTCTCAATTTTTTATTTGTTTTAGCGCTCAAAATTTGCTTTTTTATTTACTTACTTTTTCTCCCATTTTATTCTAATTATAATAATCCTATTAAGTTACATATATTAAGTTACATATTAAGTTACATATTAAGTTACATATTAAGTTACATATTAAGTTACATATTAAGTTACATATTAAGTTACATAATATACTACCAAAAACATACTATATACTAATTACCAAAAAGATTGGATAAAAATTCATACACTTCTTTCCAAGATAGACAAGCAACCAATTGACTAAAAGATTTATTATGTGGAATTTTTCGTTTACCGAATAATATAGGTTTAACATTATAGATTTCACAATTAGAAAGAAAATCCAAATTATCATCAATCATACAAATACATTGTTTTTCATATGCATATATTCCTTTTTCTTTTCCATCAGTTAAAGTTATTGATTTAAAATTTATATCAAGACTTTTTTCTATAAATTCTACTATGTGTTTTACGTCATTTTCTTCAGACGGAGAACGTGCTGTTATTAAATGAAAATTATAACCTAATTCAGATAATTTGGGTAAATATTTTTTTGCAGAATCTTTTATCTTCCAACTTGAACATTTTCCCACCGAGCTATAATATTGATTTTTATTTGCTATTAGAGTTTCATCTAAATCGATACCAATATTTAGTTCCATGATATTACACTTTATTAGGTTAAATATTTTTAGGGTTTTTATTAAACTTAAAAAATATATACAATTATCTATTTCAATTATAATTGTATATTACTTATCTTGTTATTTCAATAATATAATAACCTTGTTATTTCAATAATATAATACCCTTGTTACTTGAATAATAATATACCCGTTTCAATAGCAATATTATAATACCCTTATTACTTGAATAATAATATACCCGTTTCAATAGCAATATTATAATACCCTTATTACTTGAATAATATTATACTTATAAATTTCAATAGCAATATTATAATATTTATCTAGTTACTTCGATAATTTATAGTATTCAATTGATTTTCAAGTAATTCTAATTCTCTCAAAAAACATGGATTTGACTTGTAATAATTAGAACGTATAATATTACTATTATTATTAATATCATTATTATTATTATCATTATTAGAGTATAATTGAGATATTGTTAGTATATAATTCTCCATATCGTTATTATTTTTAACAATATTGGCAAATTTATCTAAAAGATCTCTTTCAGAAGGACATTCGTGTTTATTATCTTTTAAATTATCTATATTATCAAATATAATTATATTTGATTCTGAAATCTCATCAATATCAAATTCATCTAATTTATAGTTATATAGTTGTAAATCATTTACTTCGTCAGTTTTATATGTATTAGTAGATTGTTGATATTCAGATTTGTTTATTATAGACATTAAAATATGTTTTGTTGTATAAATAAAAATATATATAAATCAATTGATAACATATCATCATCATATTATCAAATATGATGATGTTTAACATAGTATAAATTAACTTTAGTTTAAATTTATACTATAAGTATTGTTATAAACTATTTTATTCACTTAATATTATTGTTATATTGTACATATGCTCAATAAAATATCCACCATATAGTTACCAAAAATAAATATTTATACAGTAACTTGATTTAGTATTCATAAATTCATGATGATTATTATAAATAGGCATAACTTATTCATTAAATAGATCATCAACATCATTATCTGAATATAATTCAAGCTTATCCACCGGTCGTTCATAAAATGTTATCTCATTGAACTTTCTTTGTGCTGGTATTTTTGATTTATATTCTAGATTTACACTAGAACCCATTTCATTAGTTCCATATCTGTCTCTGTAACTATAAAAATCCAAAGGTTTATATATTTGTCTTGCAGCATCATAAACGCCATCTGTTTTATCTATATTTATATGTACTCTATTTGGTAAATACCCGTCTCCGTTTGTACCAAATTTACCCACCAATAACGAATTTATTCTATCATCTGTCTCTGAATTATTATTTTGTGAAACATAATATTTTAATATAGGTTTCTTGTTATTACTTTCAATGGGACTATTTTTGGTGTTTCTAACAGGACTATTCTTTGTATTTCTAACAGAAGTATTCTTTGTATTTCTAACAGGACTATTCTTTGTATTTACAACAATACTATTCTTTGTATTTCTAACAGGACTATTCTTTGTATTTCTAATGGGACTATTCTTTGTATTTCTAATGGGACTATTTTTTGTATTTCTAGTGGGACTATTTTTTGTATTTCCAATGGGACTATTTTTGGTATTTTTAATGGGACTATTTTTGGTATTTCTAATAGGACTATTTTTGGTATTTCTAACAGGACTATTTTTGGTATTTCTAACAGGACTATTTTTGGTATTTCTAACAAACTTATTCTTAGTATATGAACTATTTTTGGTATTTCTAATGGGACTATTTTTAGTATTTCTAACAAACTTATTCTTAGTATATGAACTATTTTTGGTGATATTTTTAGAACCACTTTTACTAGCTTTATCGGCATTAAAAACTTGATACGAAGAAATATAGGGATATAATTGTTGAGATCTGCTAAAATTATTTGTTAAATCAGATATTTTATTATTAATAGATGTATTAATAGATTTATTGGATGGATAAAAAGGTCTTATTTCATCTTTGGAAATACCAGGTATTTTATCATTACTATTATATTTGTTATTTATAGTATTATTGAATGGAATATCAGAATCAAAAGAAGAAATCGAAAGAGTTGACGTATCAAGTGCTGAATTCATTTTATTGGCAAAACTTATGTTTTCGTTTTATTTTGAAATTTAAAATAAATCTATTTATTTTGATATTATAAATTATTTTATGATCAAAGAGTTATAGACATTAATTAATTTTCGATTAATTAATATTTTAATTAAAATATTTTAAGAAATATTTTAATTAAAGATGAACAAAGTATCTATTTATTATTTTTAAAGATAAAAGTGATAGATGAATGGTGATATATATATATAATATATATAAGTTCACAAAGAATTATAAACAATTAATATCAAAGAAATAATAGAATAATATTTACAACATAATCAGTTATTCTATTATTCTTTGATATATTATTTATACCAATATAATCACAAAAATATTCTATGAAAAATGATATATTTGTCCTTCCAAAACTAAAAATATTGTTGATCTTTATTTTAAAAACAGTTAGCGTTAAAATAAAGTTATAAGATGATATTGTAAAAGTTTAACGTTTATATACTCTAGTAACACATTTATATAATTACATAATTATACAAATTATTGCTATAAAATAATCTTATAAGTAACTTATATAATTATACGATATGCTAAATAATAATATATCATAATTTTAACTTATAAAATATCGTAATTATCTTGTTTAATTAATTCTTGTGCAACTGGGAATCTAAACTATATTGAAATTTATTTTTAAAATAGTTAAAGTTAAAATTTAGTGTGGATAAAAACGTGTTGTGTTATTTGCATTTCTCTGAATATTGTATAGTAATGTTTAATCTATTTATTATTTGTTGTATATATTGACAAAAATAATCTTAATTAACAATATTATATGAGGAAAGATATATTGAAGATGAAACAGAGAAATTATTCTGCTAACTAAATGAGTTAATTTAGTGATTCAGATATAAATGTATATGTATATAATTTATTTGTGTAGCACAAAATGCTAGTTTAATATTAAATTAAGCATATTTAGTTTAATATCAATATTTTAAGATGAGTAATTGTTTGATTGTAATTAGAAAAAAAATACACAATAAAGTTATATATTTTTATTAATACTAAAATATATAAATTTATTAAATAAATATCGGTATGGTTTTTAAGTAATAAAATTTAACGTTATTTTAATAGGAATAATTATTGTTATTTTGATAAGAATAATTATTATGAAAGAAAATCGAATTGTATTTAATAAAGATAAAGTGGATAAATATTATGAAGAATATACAGAGAGAACACGAGCAGAAGGTTCATGAATAGAACCGCACCATTGAGGAAGCCAGAAATGAGGAATAAGAGAAGAATTGGAATCGGAGAAGAAAGAAGAAAAAAGAGAACGATAGAAGAAAGCTTCTTTGGAAGGAGGAGGACAATGAGAATAAGAAGAAGAAGAGAAAGAAGAATCGGATACAATAGAGTCAATATATTGTTGAAGAATAACGAACCAAGAATTTTCGATACTGGAAACACCATCAGAGAAAGCTTCTTTCTTGCGGAAGAGGACTTCATGAGGAAGAAGAGAAGAAGAAGAGAAAGCGGATCTGAGTAGATATTTTTCGCAGCGAGAAGAAGTAGGAATACGGAGAGAAGGATCGATTGATAAATAATAATCAACAAATTCTGGATCCAAAAAAGGAACACGTAATTCTAAACCATGATAAGAAGTAGCACGATCAGCACGTAATCCATCATATAGATGGATTTCTTTAACAAGACGAACAGCATCAGAATGAAGATCATCTAGAGAAGGAGCTTGATAAGAATAACGATAACCAGAACAAACTTCATCAGAACCATCACCACAAAGAATTACTTTAATATCGGTATTTTCACTAATATATTTAGAGATTAATCTTTGCCATATAGAAGCTCTTATTGTTGTTATATCAAATGTTTCTGTTGCATATACTGTTTCTTTAATAGCTTCAAGAGCCATATCATGTGTCAACTCTACAGTTTCGTGTTGTGAACCTATATGTTTTGCCACTAGTTCAGCATAATATTGGTCAGTTCCTCCTTTCATACCAATGTTGAAAGTTCTTAATACCATACCATGTTCTGCTAAAATTTTAGCTGATATAGCTGCGATTAAACTACTATCTAAACCACCAGATAATAAACAAGCAATAGGTCTATCTGAATCTAAACGTTTTCTAACACAATTTTCCAATATTTCTGCTATTTTAACTCTTATTTTTTCTTCGTTTCTATTTTTTATTTCGTATTCATATTTATAATACTGATTTAAACTAGATACTGTTCTACTTGTATCATAAATAAAATAATTACCAGGTGGAAATACTTTAACCTGAGAAAAACTATCAGTCAATGCTTTAGCTTCAGATGCAAATCCATATCTTTCATTCTCTTCATCAACTTTATCACATGCCCAAAACAATGGTCTTACTCCTATTTTATCTCTTGCTGCCATTATTTTTACTATACCTGATCCTTTATATTCTTCTACCATTATTAATGCATATTCTCCATCTAATTCCTCTACCAACCTTTCTATTCCTATTTTTTCATATAATGGTATTATTATTCCACAATCTGATGATGTTTCTATTTCTATCTTATATTTTTCCTTCAATTGTTTATAATTATAAATTTCTCCATTACATACAACAATTATCCTTTTATCCTCTTTTTCCACATAAAAAGGCTGATTTCCTTTTTCGCTCAGATCCATTATTGCCAGTCTATGAAATCCTAGTATTGTTTTTTCATTCACTTGTTCATATTTATGAAAATCAGGCCCTCTTCTTTCTATTTTATTAAAACCTTCTCTCATTTTCTCTACATCTTCTTTTTTCAATGCTATAGTTTGTAATATTCCAAAAATACCACACATTTATCTTTATTTTTCTCTTTTTTTTTTATTCAATTATTCATCATATTTTATATTTGTTTCCAAAATTGATTCCTTTTGAATACTTATCACTTAACAATTTATTTTTGTTTTTAATATTCTTATCCATATCTTATCCATATCTTGCCAAATATTATATAATTATTGATATAACCTCAATTTTTATAATGAATGAATGAATAAATAAATATATTTTACTTTATAAATAACTATAGAATTATTTATAAAGTAAAATATATTTAAATCGTCAATTTATTCACCTAATTTTTCAATATCCTAATTCTTAACTTACTCAACTTAAATTCTGACTCACTAACCATATTTTGAATTGAGTTAATATCCTTATTATTAAGTTATATTTATTATTATATTATTATATTAATAGATATATTGAATAGTTTACATAATATGTATCTAATAGATACACTATTTATCCACTAAACTAATATTATATAAAATGTTTTGTTAAATGGTTATCTCTTAATACTTGAATTATAGTAAATATTAATGGTAAAATTAAGCATTTATAGAGGAGACCGCGAAATTGTAATAATATTTTAGATAAAATATAACAGACTGTAATATTTATTATATAATATTTATTATATAAAATAATATTATACGAATATTATTTACATGAAGTTTTATAGTTGGATAATAGATGTCTGAGAGATTTAGAAATTTCACATATATCTTTTACACTTAATAATAAATTATTGGATTTTATCAAATGAAATAAAAACTCGACTAATTGTTTTTTGGGTATGGGTTCATTTTCACTGCCATATTTTTCGGTAAATTTATTTGTTGCATTTTCGTCAATTTGATTAGCATAATATAAAAGATCTTTTATATTAAAATATTCGGGCGATTTTCCCATATCTATGGAATATTTGTAAGTTCCATTTTTTGACGTTACTCTAGTTATAGGACTTATTATGAACATATATCTACCGTTAATATTTCTTGCATATATAGGAGCATTATATTTATTTATTATAGATTCTATTTTAGATACATTCTCATATTCCATCTTGGGTGTATAATTGGTTTGTTTTTTCTTTTTACTAAGTACAGTTTTTCTATAATCAGCTTTCCCAAAATCTCTTTCCAATAAATAGTACCAGGTTTCGTCTTTTTTGCATATTTTTGCTAGTATATTGTTTGTAGAACAGTAATATAATAATGTATCAGCCGGTAAAAAATGCCATATTTTATATAGTAATATATCATCAGATATTTTATTGTTGTTATCTGATTCATCTTCTAACTCATTATATAGATCATCTTCCAACTCATCTTCAAATTCAAATTTAACTTCGTCTTCAAATTCAAGTTCATCTTCAAATTTAACTTCATCTTCAAATTTAACTCCATCTTCAAGTTCATTTTCTAACTCATTATATAAATCTTCATCTACATCTTCCAAATCTTCTAACTCGTCTAACTCATTGTAAATACTATTCATTAATTCGTGATTTTTAAAATTGACCGGATAATTATCAACAACTTGATTTATTCCATCATAAATATTTCTATAATTGTGTGGAAAATTATTTCCTGTTTGATTAATTTTATACATTTATTTATACCAAATTTAAATAAAATTATTTGATTAACAATAGTTTTATTTAACCATAATTCATAATATTTTATTTAATATTAAAATTTACTAATCACTAGTATTATAACAAATTTAATGTATTATAAATATTGAGCGCTCAGTAAATTTTCTATAATTAAAAACAAATAAATTGATTCATTTGTAAAATAGCAACAAAATTTACACTTATATTTAACAAAATTTTTATTTTATTAATAATAAATGAATCATCAAGAACTATGTTTTCAGACCCTTTCTAATAATGTTTGTCTTACAATATCTTTATTAACTAATACTAATACTAATACTAATACTAATACTAATACTAATACTAATACTAATACTAATACTAATACTAATACTAATACTAATACTAATACTAATACTAATACTAATACTAATACTAATATTACAACAGTTAATGCTGACAATTCTTTCAATAGTAATAATAGTAATAATAGTAATAATAGTAATAATAGTAATAATAGTAATAATAATAACAAAAATGGTAATGGTGGTAATAATGTATTAATAACACGCGCATCTGCTCCATCTGCATAAATCTTTAATATTGAATAAATATTAAAGATAGACTATAATGATAGTTGACATACCAATATAAAATTATTATTGATATTTAAATCGATCAAACGGTAAAAGATTTTATTATTGGACGATATTATAAGTATCTTTTGTGGACAAAATTTGGATATTTTATATTGCAATTTTTCTAACAGAAATACTGTATCGCATTTAATAGAAGATGAGAGTGTTTTATTATTATTGAAATGTAGTTTAATATTTTCCCAATGAATATTAATAGAATCGCCTATGGGTATAACATAATTTTCCATAGCATTTAATTCTTCTAAATCCAAATTTAAATTGCATAAATCTTCATGTCCATAATAATTTATAAATGTATCATCTTCGCCTATTTTATTGAATATAAAATTCCACATTTTTATTAAATAATCATTATTTTAATATTTCAAATGTATATTATCAACCTACATTATTAATTTACTATATTAGTAAATATAAATTAAACTAACTAAAAACAAAAGAGATTAAGAAAACCCACCAATGAAAAATAATAAAAGATTAGCTAAAAATTATTCATTAAAGCGAATAACTAACCTAAAATTATTAATTAAACTAATATAAATTAATCATTATAACACATTTAAATAATGAGTGTAATAATAGTCAATAATAAATACTCTATAAATATACCAAATAAATATAACAATTATATCATTATATTTATTATATTTATTTGGCTGATTATTGATATGTTTATTTATAAGAATTTAATGAAAATTGGTATTAAATAGTTATAGTTTAAACTATAAATTAATATTATGAATAAGATATATTACATTTAAAAATAAACTCGGAGAGAAAATATTTTGCAAAAAAAATAATCTTATTGTTCATAAATGAAAGCAATTAATATTGGTATTGATTTAGATGAAACCTTAATTAATAATTATGAGGATAGGACTGGTTATAGTTATATAAAATGGGACATAAAACCATGTGCAGCTAAATATTTACCTTTATTATATAAAATGGGATTTAATTTTCATTTAATAACGGCTCGCCAATTCAGTGAAAAAAATAATGTAAATAGTATAATACAATATATAGAAAATAAATTAAATGTAAAATTCCAATCAATAACATTGACAAATGGTTCCCCCAAAGGATTTTACGCCAGACAAAAAAATTGTTTTTGTATGATTGACGATAATACAGATTTTTTGTATGATTGTTCCAAACATAATGTTTTACCCATTTTATTCGGTAATAATAATAATCCTCCAAAAAATTATACTTTTTGTCCATCCTGGCATTATGTATACAATTATTTACTACAATTATTACAATGATTTGTACAATTCATAACAATATCTGTGGTTGTACGGGTATTATTCCTACAAATACTATTCTTACAATTTCCAAATATATAATGTTTCTGTTACTTTATATACTCTTATGACATTTTTTACCTTATTATGTTTAATATCATTATATTGAACATATAATATTGAACATATTATGTTTAATATCATTATATTGAACATATTATGTTTAATATCATTATATTGAACATATAATATTGAACATATAATATTGAACATATTATATTCATCATATTATATTCAAGCATGTTATTGAGTTGTTTTATAAACATATTTATCATTCTATTCTTAATAGAGTAACAATATTTAAAAATATTTATTGTATTCTCTGGTTATACCAAGATTCTGAAAGTTCATAAATCTTATTCTGACAAAATTTATTAATAATATTTCTCACTAAATTTATTAATAATATTTTTCATCCCAGTTTGTCAATTCTATTATTTGTGCAACAGAATAATTATTTGTTTGGTCTATCGTATCTTTTTCAAATTCTTGAAATTTTGATATTGTTATTTCTCCAAGTTTCAGAATTATTATTTTCTCAAATTCCCAGGAATTATTATCTCCAAGTTTCATAATTATTATTTCTTTAAATTTCCAAAGAATAGTTATCTCTTTAAATTTTCAAAGAATAGTTATCTCTTCAAATTTTCAAATAATAGTTATCTCTTTAAGTAACAGAAGAATTATCTATTCAAGTATCTTGTATAAAATATCTGGATCGTATTATATTCTCTTCAAATATCTTGTATAAAATATCTGGATCGTATTATATTCTCTTCAACTATTTTAATCCTATTCTCTTTGAGTATCAGAATTTTTATCTCTTCAAGTATCTTATTCGTATTCTCCCAAGTATCAAAATATTTATCTCTTCAAGTATTTTGATAGTATTCTTCAAGTATCAAGGTTTTTATCTCTTCAAGTATCTTATTCGTATTCTCCCAAGTATCAAAATATTTATCTCTTCAAGTATCTTAATAGTATTCTCTTCAAGTATGATAATTTTTATCTCTTCAAGTATCTTATTCGTATTCTCTTCCAGTATGATAATTTTTATATCTTCAAGTATCTTGATCGTATTCTCTTCAAGTATCTTGATCGTATTCTCTTCAAGTATCTTGATCGTATTCTCTTCAAGTATCTTGATCGTATTCTCTTCCAGTATCTTAATAGTATTCTCTTCAAGTATGATAATTTTTATATCTTCAAGTATCTTGATCGTATTCTCTTCCAGTATCTTAATAGTATTCTCTTCAAGTATGATAATTTTTATCTCTTCAAGTATCTTGATAGTATTCTCTTCAAGTATGATAATTTTTATATCTTCAAGTATCTTGATCGTATTCTCTTCCAGTATCTTAATAGTATTCTCTTCAAGTATGATAATTTTTATCTCTTCAAGTATGTTAATCGTATTCTCTTCAAGTATGATAATTTTTTATCCCTTAAAGTATGTTAATCATATTCTCTTCAAGTATGATAATTTTTATCTCTTCAAGTATGTTAATCGTATTCTCTTCAAGTATGATAATTTTTTATCCCTTAAAGTATGTTAATCATATTCTCTTCAAGTATGTTAATCGTATTCTCTTCAAGTTCCTTAATTATTATCATATTGTATCTTGATAATGATTATCTTGGATTATCAAGATAATCTTATTTAGCAATTATTATAATTATATGTTCAAATACCTTAACTTTTTTTTCAAATAACATAATAACCTGTTCAAGTATTGTAATAATTTTCTCTCCAAATACCTTTATCGTATTCTTATTTAAGTATCACAATTATTATCTCTTCAAACACCTTTATCGTATTCTATTTAAGTATCACAATTATTATCTCTTCAAACACCTTTATCGTATTCTATTTAAGTATCATAATTATTATCTCTTCAAGTTCCTTAATATATTATTTTCAAGCCATAAAGAATTATCCGAAGAATTATCCGAGGAATTATTTCATCAAGTATCCAAAGAATTATCTTCGATTCTTTGGAATATTTATATGTTCAGGTATTACAAGAATTATCTTTCTAAGTACCTTTATTTTATTCTTTTCGAGTATTTTTATTATATCTCTTCTAGTTGTATATTTAATATCTCTTCAAGTAATATAATTATTATATAAGATATTCTATCGGTGCTCTCTTTATATTGTTGATATTCTCTTTAACTTGCATAATAATTCTCTTTTCAAGTTTCATACAATATTCTCTTTTCAAGTTGCATAATAATTCTCTTTTCAAGTTTTATAAAAATGTTTTCTTCAAGTAGCTCATTATGTTGCACAAGTAACTTAATAAGTTATTCATTTATCTGTATATTATTGTTATAATATTATAACAGTATTGCATTATCTATTCGAGTATTGTAATTTCATTCTTTGATATAACGTTATTATAATCTGTTTAAGTATTCTATTTAGTTATTTTGATATAATATCAATATTACCTGTCCAACTTTTATTATTTCTTTAAACATTTTAATAGTTCTCTTCATATAATCATCTATTGGTGCTAGAGATCGATTATCTCATAACGCTCAAGATTTATTATCTGTTCAAGTTATATTATCTCTTTGAACATCTCAATATTTTTCATTCCATATTATTTAAATATTTCTTAATGTAAATAATAATCGATCCTGTTTCTTAATGATTTTAATTCTAAGTATTTTTATCGTTTTGTCGATATGCGAAAGAATATTATCTTAATCATAGTGTAATAATAAATATCTTAAGATAGTAAAAATATTTTATTATAGTGATATTATATTGTATTTACTAAAAATAAAAATTTGAATATTTTATTTTTAGTAAAAGAAGTTTTGCAAAGGGGATATCTTTACTTCTTTTATCTATTTTTAGATAAACAGCAGTTTTGACCTTAAAATATACTGAATTTATATTTTAAGACAGAATATACTGAATTTATATTTTAAGACAGAATATACTGAATTTATATTTTAAGATAGAATATTTGTCTTGAATTATACTTGATTTGCATACAAGGTAAACATATTATTTGTAATGTTAAATAAGAAGTATATAAATATAAGTGAAATATTGTCAAAAAAATAAAAAACCTTTAAGGAGGCAATGACTTAACAAAAAGCGATAAATATTTGTAGAATAAAATATTCTGAACGCCTAAAATATCTGCTATAATATTATACAGAAGCAATAAATATTGATCATCCAATAAATATTATAATTACTTATAATATTTATTTGGGAATGCCTTTAATCAACTTATTATAACGCAAATATAATGAACAAAATAATATTTTTAAATATACTTTGGAACACTAAACTCATTTTTAACATCTTCAAGAATATTCTAATAGCTCAGTTAAATATTTTTATATTTCATTTTTCTTATACATTTAGTATGGTACTAAATGTATATAATTATAGGGTAAAAAGAGCGTGTTTATCTAAAAATAGATAAAAGAAGTAAAGTATCCCCCTTTGCAAAACTTCTTTTGCTAAAAGAAAATTATTCAGTTTTAACTTTTTATTTAATCCCAAATATTTATAATGTATTATCAAGATTATTATATATTCAAATATATAAATCTCTTAACATATAAAAACACTTATTTATCGGAAAATCATTAATTCTTATATATTCAAATATATAAATCTCTTAACATATAAAAACACTTATTTATCGGAAAATCATTAATTCTTATAGTTATTGATTTTATCAAGTATAATTATATCTCTAAGTAATAAAATAATTATATCTCAAACTCATGGACTTAAAATGAAGTAAATAGTTATATTAAAAATTGTTAACGCTGAATTTATCACTAATAAAAACGTTTAATGCTATTTTATGTTTATGGCAGGTAATAAAATATCTCGAAGTAGAAGATTATTGTCTTCAAATAACACAATAAATGTATATTAAAGTCTTTTATTATCAAAATAAAAAAGGATATTATAAGTTCCAAATATATTATTTTATTCTCAGAAACCAAGAGATAACATAATAATCTTAATAATATAATAATTTAGTGGATAACATGGTAATAATTTAGTGGATAATATAATGTTAATAATATAATAATTTAGTGGATAACATAATAATAATTTAGTGGATAATATAATAATTTAGCGGATAACATAATAATTAACCAAAATATATTATATGTATTAACAAAACATATATTTTGTCATTATTTTTCATTAAATATGAATATTAACATGTAATATATGGAAATTAATATTTTCTTTTGAAGCGTATTAATTTTATTAAGAAGATGTAAAATAATGTGTATCTTCAAACATATTAATGTAAAGTATATTAATAATGTCAAGTGTCTTGATTGTATAATTTAATTATCAATAAGTAAAAAATATTTTCACCCAACTTTCACAAAATTATCCATTGTGTAATATTTATTATGAATAGAAATAAGTACAGTATAAATAAAATATATTGTATGGGATATATTTTTATTTATACCTATTTAAAATAGATTAAGCAAAAATAATACGTGAGTATTGGAAATAATATACTATATTTTGGAGAGCGATAATATAGTTGGAAGATGCAATAAATATATTTTTACAAATATACAATAATAATTTCGCAACTTTACAAAATTTCCAAAGTAATAAATATAAAAAATAGTTATTTATTCAAAAATTTATTGACAGAATTTAGTAAATATGAAAGAACTATTATGTATATTAGATTAATATACATTAATAACAATTATATTTATTGTATGACAAAGCATTATTGTTAATTGGCGACATTATTATAGGATATAATAATATGTAAGGTTAGATATTCACTGAAAAGTAATATTGACTACAAAGTAGAGAATTGATATGTGAAATTATATTGTTAATATTAAAGATTATCAATATAAAAAGGAATGATGATAGAAGTATATCAAAGAATATATAGAAGAATAATCACAAAAATAGGAAAGAATAAGTGTTATTTGGGTTTTTATAGATATTTAATATTTTTTGGTTAGAGAAATATTAAAGGATATTAAAGGATATTAAAGGATATTGTAATTTTGTATAATATTATACAAAGAGGAATAAGAATATTATACAAAGAGGAATAAGAATATTATAAGATAATTGATGAATAGAAAATAAAGTTAACAGTAAAATATATTTGGAAATATGAAAAATAGAGAAGGATTAAAAGAGGGAGAATAGTAAGGATTAGACGGATGGATTATTTGGGTTATCATCAGTGTAATTTTCGTAATATTTATTTATGGTATTACTACGAGGAGGAAGAGAAGTGACATAGGAAACGGGATCGAGATTAATACGAGAAAGATAAAGGACAGTTTCAGTCTCAATAACAGGGATAATAAGATCATTAAGAAGAGACAAATTATTGGTAAGTTGGGAAGGAGTAGTAGATAAAAGGGAATTATTAATTAGTTGGATTAATTTAGCATAAAAAGAGGGATCAAAAGAAGAAGCAAAAGGGGAGAGACGAGTGACGAAATTACGGATTTCATTCAAGATAAAAGGATAATTAGGATTAGGAACAGTATCAATAATATATTTGAGAGTATCAATATCAGAACGAATCTGATAAAGGAGAGAAATAGGACCAGAAAAAAGAGGAGCAATAAGATTCAAAGTATCGATATCATTATATTGAACAAGAATATTCCAAAGACGTTTTACGGCTTTAAGAGTATTTTTGTCAGAACCAGATGAATATTTTATAACATCATTTATCAAACCATTTATATAATCACCTAATTCTTCAGATAAATAATTGTTTTCACCATTAAGGGTTTCTTGTATTAAAAGAAACCAATTTGAAACCTCAACATATCTACCATCAATAGGAACAACAACATCCATTTTAACTATAGAATTGTCATCAACAGCTTGATCCAAAAAGATTTTTTTATTACCAGGTAATATTTTATAGCCCTGTAATAATTCATCTAAGGACCATCTCAATAAATTTAAATTTCTAAGTTCATCATATAAATCGTTAAATTCTTGTAAACTTGGATTATCTTTTACCATTTGGATTAAATTATTGTATTGTGTTTGTGTTAATAATCCTTGTGATAGTAAATTTTCTAAATCTCTTCTTATTAAAGCTGGATTATAATCTATTATTTGATTGTTTATTATTTCCCCTAAATTTATATCATATCTATCATCGAATCCTGCTTTAAAATCTGAAAAATATGCATCACTTCTATTTTTTACTCTTTGTGCTATTTGTTGTATTTGTTGTGCTACATTTAAACTGACTTGATTTATTGAACAGCATACTTTATATTGTTCAAATATATCTATATCAGCTGGATATTTTTGTGCTTCATATCTTATACTCCCAACTGGTAATATATCTTTCTGTATTGTTATTAAATCAACAGCCGCTTTTTGTTCCGGTGTAAAATCACTTGCCGTTCTCAACTCCAATACATTATTTCTATTCATTGATGCTGTAAAAGTAGGTCCATTTTGCGATAACACATTTGTAAAATTAGTTACTGGTGAACTTGTCATTTTTCTATTCACAATCTTTTTTTAATTTATAATCTTTTTTATATTTTTCTCATACTTTTTCTCCTTTTCCTTCTTTTTATTGTTTTATTCTATTTCTCCTTTCTCAACATGTATTCTTATCTTTTCCTCTTTTTTCTCCTCCATTTCTTGCTTATATCATTTTACCTTCTGTAAATTTATTCTTCGTCTTTTTCATCATTTCTTTACTCATCTCTTTTCATCAATTCCAATTTTTATTAATCTATTTTTACTAATTCCTTATCTCAGTTCACCAATTCCTCATCTCTTCTCACCAATTCATATAAATTTTGATTGGCAAATATTATTATTATATTATTATATGATAATAATATATTAATATCATAATATCATAATAATATCATAATATAATAATAATAATAATATAATAATATCATAATAATATCATAATATAATAATAATAATAATAATATAATAATATAATAATATCATAATAATATCATAATATAATAATAATAATAATCATAATAATAATATCATAATAATAATATCATAATAATAATATCATAATAATATCATAATAATAATATCATAATAATATCATAATAATAATATAAGATAAAACTAACCACATTAAATAATAAATTATGTATAAAAATACAATGGTAATAATATTACTTATATAGAATAAGTAATATTATTGGAAAGTCAAAAAATTATGGATAGAGAAATTGGGATTGGGTGTGGGAAATTATATTATTTTTTATCAAGGAAAAGACTTGTTCTTTGTTTAGATTTGGAGGTAATAAGGCATCTGATGAAAGAGCATACAATTTAAAAATATATCTATGAGAAGAAGAATTAGGGGGACAAGCTGGTGTATAGGAAGCATGTCCTTCTGAATTAATACCTGTAGTAAATTCGCTATCTAATTCAATACTTGAAACAGATCCAGGAATATTATAAACCAACCAATGTACAAAATTACCTTTAGGAGAATCTGGATCTTCAAGTAAAAATAAAAAAGATTTAGTATTATTAGGTTTATTATACCATTTTAACTTTGGTCTTAAAGAAGAACCATAACAAGTATAGTCTATAGGTAGATGTGCATTGGAATCATCGTTGTTTTTATAATAATTATCTTTATCACTGATGTCGTCTTTATCTGCTAAATTATTAAAATTAACAGTTAATTTTAATTTTTTTAATATATCTTTTCGAGTATCATTACTATCACATTGTATATTGTTGTCACACGCAATTTTCAAAAGTTCATTGTAAGATAAAGAATCCATTTTTATCAATGCTTATATCTTATTTTATACTTATTTATGTTTTCCTTTTCGCTTTTTTTATTTTTTATCGTACTTTTGTTTCGCTATTTTATCTTTTTGTTTTATTTTTAATAAATTTTATATAAAATTTATATAGCAATTTGTATGAAATTACTATATAAATAGTATTATGAGAAATAATTGTGATAAATATTAATGGCATAGATAAATTATTCTATATAAATTATTTAAAACAATTTATTTTAATTATAAAAGATGTAAATTGTATTTTTAGTATATTATAATATATTATAATATATTATAATATATAGCTAAATTTTACATAAAATAGATGTACAATATTATTAAAATTACTAGAAAAGTTACCTTAAAGTAGATTATAAAATTATTAAAATACTTTAAGAATCAGGTAATATTATTAAAATCCGGACGATATGAATAATATTATGTAAATAATGTAAAAGAGAAAAAAACGAAAAAAAATACGAGAAAAAAAATTGCTGTTATGATAAATAATTTAATACATTTACGTATCGATGAAAATTAATATTTTGGATAAAATCGATAAACCATTAAATTTTGAATTCGATTTTGAAATTAATCGACATAATATTAATAATGAATATAACTATATAATCACAAATAAAATATTGATCAATATTTTTGAATATGTAAAAGAAATTAGTATACTATTAATTATTAATAAAACTATTAATAAATATTTTAATACCGATGAACAATGGTGCAAAAGATTCAAAATATTTGCTGATCAAATTGAACTTATCGGTTGTAAGACAATTCAGAATTTTTTTCGTAAAAACATATATCCCAGTAATGAATCCAATAAAATAGATTTTATTGAAGAAATTAAATCTGACATATCTAATTCTACCGAAAAAATATTGAAAGATGTAGAAGATATTGTAAATTATAACAACCTATCTACTAATTTTATAAATTGTTATACTACAAATAATAGTATTAATACAGTTAATCATATAGATAATATAGATAATAATACAAAAGACAAAAAACAAGAAAGTAAACAAATATTACAGGAAATAATAAAAAAAGCACTAAAAAGATCCCAAAATCTTTATGAATTTATTTATTGTGAATATGGTGATAGATGGAATATAGTTTATAAATTAATAGAATTAATTGAAATAGAAAAAGACAATAGATGGAATATACTAAAAAAAACAAAAATATATGGTTCTATGAAAAAATTTAATTTTCACATCGATTTAGATAATATAATATGGTTGACAATATTAGATAAAAAATATAATTTTCTTGATAGTAATAATATAAACAATATCATAAATACAAAAGATCATAACAATATTGATTCAACAATTATTGAATATAAAAAAATTGTCGAAAATTTACAAATTCCTATAAATATTTTCAATGACTACTTCAAAACAATTTTTAATTATTTATCGCCTTATGAAATTTATCACCGTAAATTTTCATTATTTAACGGTCATAATTTTATTTTGGATTTACTTACTGACTCTTATTATATTACTTGTTTATTTTATCCTAATTCACCAGGAATAGAATATCCAGAATATTGTTCTTTTGATAGTTTATCTTCTTTTCTTATTGAAAATAATTTTTGTTTTTCTGATTTCTCCATAATACGTTCTCTTTATTATTCTTTATATTCTTCTCTATATTCTATTACATTGGATCTATTTTCCAATCATGTTTTCCAATCGTCTTTTCTTTCTTGTTTTCTTTTGGATATTCAGGATTTCGATAATACTATCGATCTCGATATTACTTCTTATCCCTCTATTGCTTCTGATACTTCTTATTCCCCTATTGTTTCTGATATTACTGACATTTCTGATATTTCTGATATTTCTGATATTTCTGATACTCCAAATAACATCCAAACACATTTTATTTCTTGCGACTCAAATAATTTTATACCTTCTAATTCATATTATTCTTCCAAAAATTCATCATTGACTAATTCATCATTGACTAATTCATCATTAACTGATTCATCATTAACTAATTCATCATTAACTGATTCATCATTAACTGATTCATCATTAACTGATTCATCATTAACTAATTCATCATTAACTGATTCATCATTAACTGATTCATCGTTAACTAATTTATCATTAACTGATTCACCAGCTAATTCATTGTGTGATACATCTATAAAAAGTCGATATATAAGTAATAAATCAACCAGGAATATATCATCTATAACGGATATATCATACACAAATTTAGAATCAAAGAAAAAGATAAAATCGTCAAAAAGAAAAAATAAATGTGAACAAGATTTTAGCATCGACTTAGAATCAAAAAAGTCATATTCAAATGTTGATGATATAGATGATATAAAAGATGAGAAAATATACAAGAAATTATCTGAAATAAAAAATACATATGGAGAGTCAAAAATTATAAATTCGTATATAAGTACAGAAGAAAAAGTAAGTATAAAATATGAAAATAATATAAAGATACCAAGTAATATTAACCATATTTTTGGAAATATAAATAATTATGGAGAGACAATAATACCAGAACTTATATTATCATATAATGAATTTCATTTATTAATACTATTTATAATAAGTTTAGGAAAATATCATTATGAATTTTATTTAAAAAATCCATGTGAGATGTGGTTATTAAATCACAAATTATATATAAGTTGTTTGTCAGTCAATGATTTTTCACAACATATTGAATCATCTCTTGCCTTATTTTCCGATATATTTACTTCAATAGAAAAAATAGCCTGAATTTTCTCATATATTATTATATTAGTCATTATATTAGTCATTATATTAGTCATTATATTAGTCATTATATTTTATGATATAAAGATAAAATAGCAGTATAAGTTTTAAAAATAGCGATCTAAATTATTTTTAATGTACTGTACTAGTTAAAAATATATAATTTATACAAAAATAAAATTTGGGTGAGAATTAAAGGTTATATATAATGACTTTAAATGATATTTAAAATATCATTTAAGTTATTTAAAATATCATTTAAGTTATAGTAAATATAAAATATATTAATTATAAAAAGAGTGAAACTAGAAAGAAATATAGAAAAATAAATTAAAAATTTAATTATTCGAGACAAAGATAAACGAAAATAAAGAATTAAAAAGAAATAATAAGAAAAAGAAATAATAGGAAGATAAAATATTTATGAGTATGAAAAGAAAAATAAATAAAATATGTGCTAAATCTAGAAATATATCTTTTTTTGAGGACTTAAATGATAAATTTGATGAATTTATATGTGAATATTATGAAAAAATAAGTGAAATAGTTGATGAAAATTTGGATATAGTTTTTTGCGCGATTGATGATATCCATTTTTCCATATCAAATATTTTTTCGTCAGAAAATAGTATTCCATACGAATATAGTTATTGTGATACTAATAATAATCATATAAATCATATAAATCATGTAAATTATGTAAATATAAATGATAGTAATAAAACAGAAACTAAAAATAGTGAAAATAATAGGATTAAAAGCAATAAAGGGGATAAAACAAATAGGGATAGAGAAGATGATTATTTTGTGTATTTATGTGATTTTGGAGGGGTTAAACAGTCATGGTATTATTCAGAAAATAATAAAGATAAGAAAAATATGTATAAATATCGTAAAAATAACGATAAAAATAACATGAAAAATAATAAAATACCAAAAGATAATTATTATATTAATAAAAAATATATAGAAAAAGATAATTCTATGTTAATTGATAACTATAGACAATTATATGATGATAATTTTAATATAATAAACGATTCTATTGATATAGATTATATTGATTTTAAGATATCAAATCCATTAAAAAAGATGGATCCAAATATTGTGTTTGATACAATTGATATAGATCCATATAATATAAAATATAATGGATATACAAAAAACCACTATTCAACTAAACAAACTAACAAATCAAATGATGTTATAATTGATATTAATGATATAGATCATAATAGTTCTGATAGTATTATTATTAATATTAATGATATAGACTATAGTAATAAATATTTATCACATATTAATTCGGCAGATTCAGTTAATAATCATATAAATAATTTAGACATAAATAATATTTTTAACAACCATTACCATTCTCAAATAAATTTATTTACATTGAATAATTCATCTGAAAATTTATATAACCCAGACATAAATAGTTTGTCAAATTTCTCAAATTATTCTAATATTTCTACAAATATATCTAATAATTTATCTACAAATATTTTTTTCAATACGAGAAATTCTTCTATATCTACAACTGAACATTATAATGGTAATCAAAATATATACTCTAATTATGCTTTGCAACATAATATCAATATTTTATCTAACAATACAATTAAAGACTTAAATCTTCCCCATATCATAGCTGGTAATCAAGATGAACGATACCTAATTATCGAAAATATAATTCCCCAAAATATAGATATAGAACATGCACCTATTCAAAAATTTATTCCTGACAATAATTCATACTTTGACTGCATTAGTTCACATATTTCAGATTCCCAAAATAATACTAAAAATACTCTTCAAAACGAACAAATACAAGATATATTTGAATTCAATACTACCAAAAATATATTCACAAATAAACCATCCTTAAAAACTAAAGATTTACCGACTGAATGTATTAGTTCTCATTTTAGTAATAGGGAAAATCTTTTGTCTGATCTAACAAATTCAGATGCAAATAATACCGAAATTACAATATCCGACGAACCAACTTTAGATGTTAATCATGTCGAATATATATATGATGAAACAATTTCAGATATTAATACACAAAATAATGAAAATATATTATCTAGTGAAATAACTTCAGATATTAATATACAAAATACCGAAAATATATTATCTAATGAAACAACATATGTTAATTGTGAAGAAAATATATTATCCGACGGAACAACTTTAGAATTTAATCATACCGAAAATATATCAGAAGAAACAAGTTATATTATGAACAATAGTAAAAATATATTGACTGAAGAAATGGGTTCAAATCTTAATAGTACGAAAAATATATTGACTGAAGAAACGGGTTCAAATCTTAATAATATGAAAATTATATTGACTGAAGAAAAAAATATTGTGAATGATAACGAAATATCGATTAAACAAATAAGTTCAGATTCAGCAACAGGGCGGGGTGAGTTATCTGAAGAATTAACATATAACATAGTTAATATTGATAAAAGCATATTAACAGGAAAATTAGAATCGTACATTGATAATATTTCGGCAGAGAACATAGATTCAGAATATATATTTATCGATAATATGGTAAAACATATTGAAGAAAATAATAAAAAGGCTAATAAACAGAATATTAAAATAATAATGGACGATAATTATATAAACAAAATGGAAGAGAATAACACGGATAATAATATGATAGATAATATAACAAATAATATAACGAATAATATGATAGAAAATACAATGGAAATAAATAAACAAGAAATTGTAGAAGAAAAATCTTTTTGGAGAAAAATGTTGTGGATGTAAATGGTGGATTATATGAAAATAAACTTTCATATAATGTAAATTTTAAAATATAATAGTATAAATGAAACAGTCTGAGTAAAATGTAAATAATTTTTAAAAGTTATTTAATGTTATGGATAGTAGCAGATGTTAATTAAAACATGGTGGTAATGAATCAAAATGTTTTGATAATTGAAGAATAGATACAAGTTGGGAAAAAGATGATAGCTTAATAAAAGAAGCAATTTTTTGATGAATAAGATCTGTATAAGTCTCGTTAATTTCAGAGAAATGATTGGTTAGGGTAATAAGTTGTAATAGAGATAGTGATTTTTTATGTGGCTGTTTTAAATATTGATAATAGGGATATACATCATCACAAGATAATATAAGTTCAATATTACTTTCAATAAGAAAATCGACATACAAAAAATCTATATCCTTGCAAATTGAAATTAATTCAAGACAAAATTGAAGAGAATCAATATCATTGCATGTGAAAAAAGGATGTGTTTTTTTACCTACTATATTCAAACTTGAAAAAGTAGGATATTCTTGGTAAACATTAATATTATTTAATGTTACACATGTTTTCAACAATTGAATTATATCTTCAAAATTATGCGACTTAATATTATGTACAATTGCAAATGCTATTTTTACACTTTCAATATCTTCGTATACTGGATCATAAATATATTTTGGTTTCTCATACATAAAATTATCACAAAATAAAATATTTTTCCATAGTTGTGTATTTTTTACTAGTAATATTTCTTTCATTACATATATTTCTTCTTTGTTTTCTGAATTTTCACCATTATTTGCTGGTTCTATATGTAATTTCATTAGCATTTTTTTTGCTATTTCATTATCAATCTCTCCACAATATTCAATGTAATTGTTCGCTATTGGAAACAAATTTCCTGACATAATTATTTTATTTGTATCATGGTACATGACAACATTTCTCTTATTTGTACTATTATCCCCATTTTTTGACATATATTTATTTTTCGATACGTAAGATTTTTCATTATCTCTATTTTGTTTATTATCATTCATTAGTTGTTCTACCAAATCATCCAAATCCGTTTCTTCTAAATCATTATAGTTATATATACTAGTTTGTTTCATTCTTTCTAAATTTATTTCAATATTATTTTAATATAAAATAATTCAATATTATTTTAATATTTCTTATATACTATATTGTCTTATATCAACTAACATTATTTATATTTTTAATCATATTTAAATATCATATTATGTAAATTATATCCTATACAATATTTTGTTAATGCATAACAATTATACAACCCTCTCAATAATTTCATTTGTACAACTTATATTATGTATAATAAGTATTATTATACATAATCATATATTATACATAAATCTCAAACATAATATAGAAATTATACTATATTAATAAAACTATTAATATCACTTAAATAGATCATAATATTATAGAAACATCATAATATTATGATAATAACCTATAACCCAAAAATAAGATTAAAGTTTTTAAAATAACTATTAACGTTATTTTTGTGTACGAAAATAAATATTTAATGGTAATAGTAATAGTATATTTTTACTATTACCGTTATAAATCGATGATATAATTAAATTACTGTATAATTTAATTATATTAACGTTATAAATCGATGATATAATTAAATTACTGTATCGCAATTAATTTATTGAGATCTAAGTGAGTAAGTTTTTATAACTTTGGATGGATAGTATTTTTTGAATTTATGTAAATTACACTTCAAAAATTTATCAATAATCAATAACTCGCCAAGTTCTAATTTTTTATTCTGTATTGTATTATGTTTATCGCACTTAACATTGTTATTATGTTCGATTTTTATATTGCATACATCACATTTCATGTGGAATATTTTTACATCTTGATAAATATAATAAAATAAATGATATATATTGATTATATTTAATTGATTATATTTAATTGATCTAACTCACACTTTGATTTATTTACTTTATCTATCCATTTCTTAATGGATCTATTGTTTTTATTGGATATGTTATTCCTATTACATGAAGTATTAATAATAATCAACCATCTTTCTCTATCTTTTTTATATTTTTCTGCCAATTTTTGCAAAATATATTTATTTATATGAATATACTTTAAAATTTTTATGTAATCTGTTATAGTACAATATTCAGATATAATATCTAATATATCGATATTCATTTTATATTATATTTAACTGCATTATAAATCATTTTGTAACAATTTAATATAAATATTAAACTAGTTTATTTTTGACTCCTTATATTCACATACGTTATTTAATATGTACCATTAAACTAGTTTAATTATGATACCTTATATTCGCACACGTTATTGAATAATACTAGATATTAATAAATAATGTTGAAAATTTATATCGTAAAATATAATCTATCTTGATTTAAAACTTACAATTTTTGTATCTAAATTAAACTTTTCATATCTCATAAATACTTATAGTATCGCTAAACATGTATTTTATTAAAATCTTGTAATATAAATATAATCATTATAGAATATATAATATTTAAGGCGGTTATAGATTAATAAGTAAAATATAAATAATATTCATCGATTTTTCTTAATAATCTCTCATATAAAATTCGGTTTGTGGGTATATTAAACTCAAATTAATGTTTAATATTACTATAAAGGTAAAAATATATGATATCCATTTTAAATTATCATTGATGTATTTTTTGGTTTTTGTATAGTATATAAAAATAGAAATTCAACATATGTGTAATATTGTTTATGATAAATTATTCAGTACATATGATCTATTTATTGAGAATTATTATCTTGAGTAAGGGAATTAAGATAGTATATAAATAAAAAATACTGGATATTGGTGAGGTAAAATGCAAGTATCTATAGAATATCGCATAGTTGGAAAATATTTAGTATTAAAAATGTCTAATGTTGAGACATAATTTTGATTTTATAAATAATAGAATGTTTATTACTAAATGAGGTTATTGGTTAAATTATTAGACGAAAAACATAAAGAGTTTTATTGTGTAAAAAAAAATTATCGATGTGATTCAGGTTTTGATCTATATTGTATTAGAGATGTAGTAGTTGAACCTTTCCAAGTATCTGCTATTGAAACTGGTGTATCGTGCCAACCATTTATTTACTCAAAATTAGAGTCTGATAAAGATATATATATTACTTCATCTAATTATGAATCCCACAAAAATAATACAGACGAAAGTTTGTCAGGCTATTATCTTTATGCAAGAAGCAAAATAGCTGATACTCCTTTAGATTTAGCTAACTCTGTTGGTATAATTGATGCTGGTTATACCGGTCAAATTATTGCTAAAGTAAGGAATCTATCATCAACACCTTATACTGTTAAAGCAGGTACTAGTCTATTTCAATTGTGTAGTCCAGATCTGAAACCCTTCGAAGAAGTTAAATTCGTTGACTCTTTAATGCAAACTCAAAGAGGAGATAAAGGTTTCGGCTCCACTTCAGTACGTCAAATACCTATTACTTCTTTATATTTTGACAATTAAACCATTTCTATTGTTTACAAATTAAAAACAACTAATATTTATATTACCAAATATTTATATTACCAAATATTTATATCTTATATTTACATATATTATTCTTGAAATATTATTTTATAAAAATAATATTTTGTCTTATGTCTTTATAAATAAAAACCCAGATAATTTTTACAAAATATTCGCAAAATATAATAATTTTTGCAATTATGTAAGATATTTTTTATTAACACTATTTTTGAACATCAAAGAACAATTTATAGGATTTATCAATACAATACACCATATTGATAAAAAAAAATTATCTAAAGTTGACAAAAATACTTAGTAGTAAGTTTACATATACAATGTCAAACATAGACGAATTACTAAAAATAATTAATTATTGTGGAATAAAAGATATAATTAATTTATCATATGGAAATAGAATATTATATGAAATTTTGATAAATGATAACATTTGGTCAGATATTTTACTGAGAGATTATGGATTGAAATCTAAAAATTCAAGAAAAAAATATATGGAACAACACATTAAAAAGTTGGAAATACATAGATATATTATAGAAAAAATAGGTAATGAATTTGTTGATAAAGATACTATAGACTATTTAACTCAATATATAATGTATTGTGATTTTGATGATAATTACATGCTACTATTGAATTATATAATAGGTTTAATAGAGGATTATAATGTAATCTTTCATACTGATAATGATACCATCAGTAAAAATATTATTGAAGATATTTTGAGTGATATAGGAAATATAGACAAAGACTGTATATGTAATATACCATTATACTAAACTATCGTTATGTTGATATTAGTACAATGATACTATTATACTAACATAGCGTTATACTAAAATCTTAGTATGTTGATATTCGAACATTCATATAGAAACACTGTTACCAATATACTAAAATTTAGTATATTGGTATTTTTCTATTAATATGCTAAAAACTTATTATATTGGTATATTAATATACTGCTACTAGAATATTAATATATTGATAGTAATATCAGAATCCATAATTATTTTCTATAATATCAACTATATTATCAAACAATCCATTATTTATTCTATTACTAATAGAAACAGGAGTATCACCATCGTTATCTTTAAAATATAACATTTGCTCGATATATTGCCTTTGAGTGATCGATAGAGATTCGTAGAATTTAGAAAAAATATTTATTAACTCAGCATAAAACATTATTATTTTGTTACCTCTTTGGGTTTCATCTCTATTTGGTGCCAATTTTGCCATAATATGAAATACATTCATGTTATTATTTGTTGTTTGTACAACATTATTAAAGTTTAAGAATTGTATAAATTGTCCTATATCTAAACTTATTATTGATTTTATCAATATATTTTTTCCTATTATATAATTCGAGGGCATCGTCAAATCATCTTTAAATATCTTTGTTCTCTTCATTTTTCTTTTATATTAAATTTTGTTGCAATTTTATTTTTCCCAATAACTTTTGATGTTTTTTCTTATTTTGTTGTATATTTTTCATTTTACTATTAATTTATACCAAGTAGTTAATTTTATTACATTTAATATCTCTCAATTTGATACGTTATTTGTATAGCAATACAATAGTATCTTACATTAATAATCAACCATTAATATATTTCAATAAATTTATTAATAAATCATAAATCATTCAATACTTTATATTTTCGATAAATATTATCCGAATAGGAATTGCAAAAATTTTCTAAAGATGAACCTTGTATAATTAGGGACTTAGTCGAAAAACAATCAGTAACTAAACTACGACAGATATGACAATTAAAATTTTTAAGGTATTTAAAACTATTGTTGTCGATTTCCTTAAATTTTTGATTATCTTCATCTATATAATGTAAATTTGATCCGAAGGCTATATTTGAAGAATTTGCAATTTGTCGCATACATGGTTGAGTACAAACTGTATGACCACAGGGCCGAAACATAGTAATTTTTGTATATCCATTTCCATAAGTATCACCTATTTTGTTGTTGAGACAAATAGAACAAGATTCTTTCCAATTCCTTTTCATCCCAACCGAATATAAAAAGTCAACATCACTAACAAAATTTGGATCTATGATATTTATATCAATTTGTTCTTTCATGCATTCACCTATTTTATTAATCTCTGTTATCAATATTTGTATATTATCTTCATTCAAAAATGGATAAATTAATTTTAGAGGGGACAATTTATGTGATAAATTATTTTTTGGAAGAGGAGTAGTTTTTACTAACTCGGTAGGATTATTCAATATATTTAATATTTATTCTTCACATGCTTTATATATCCCATATTTTAGCGAATATATCATTCTCCAACTTGATCCTCTACTAATACCACCTTTATTATCATTATACTATTCTATTATACTATCACTCATTTAACTATAATAAAATAGTTAAATATTATTTAATTTATATAATCAATTCATTATCGTCAAAATATAAAAGATTTGATTTTATTGTCAAGTTAATATTATCTCATTTACATATTTATTAGATTGCTAAAAAAAGTAAATCTAATAAATATGTAAATAAAAGATTTTGGAATTAAATTTAATATTGCTCTTTTTATTAAACTTATATTATGATATTACATATTTATTAAACTTATACACATTTATTAAACTTATATTATGATATTACATATTTATTAAACTTATATTATGATATTACATATTTATTAAACTTATACACATTTATTAAACTTATATTATGATATTACATATTTATTAAACTTATATTATGATATTACATATTTATTAAACTTATACATATTTATTAAACTTATACATATTTATTAAACTTATACACATTTATTAAACTTATACACATTTATTAAACTTATATTATGATATTACATATTTATTAAACTTATACATATTTATTAAACTTATATTATGATATACATATTTATTAAACTTATACATATTTATTAAACTTATATTATGATATACATATTTATTAGATTATTATAAATTAATGTAAATTTTTAAAGTTATATTTAATGGAAGACTTTGAAATTAAATTTAATATTGCTCTTTTTATTAAACTTATATTATGATATTACTGGATGTCTTAAAATACGATGTGGTAAAATATTTACAGGTCAACGAACTACTAACTATACGATCAGTGTGCAAATATTTCGAAAATATATTATATGTATCACAATTAAAGATACCTATACAATTAGAATCTGTTTATTTGAATAAAATTATTACCGATATACCTATAGAACATATCAATATTTTACAAATCAAAACCCAAAAACATACTATCAAAAAAATATGTCTTAATTATGGATATTATAGGGATTATTGTATCAGCGATCTTTACATTAATATAGAAAATTATAATTTTTTGATTTTAAACTTTTCTTTTCCTTTTATTTTATTGAAATATGATATATATCTAAATTTTATATCTCGTTTTCCTATAAATCAAAATAATATATCAATCATTACAACAAATATTATTTCAAGTTTATAACAAATAATTCACCACATAATTAATACTAAATTATTGTCATATATTCTACTTAAAATATTATCCATATGTAAAATATAGATTTAGTTTATTTATATTCTACAAATAGCTGATTTTTAATATAAAATATTTATATAGTATAATATTAATAGAATCAAAACTTAGATTTAATATTGAGATGTTTATATATTAAAAAATAATGGTCAATTATATATTGTAAATGTTAATATCATCGGAAATTAGGATGAATATATTGAGTTATGTAACAATAAATAATGTAAAAGAAATATACGAAAAATATCCTATCTGTTATAAATATATTATTAACGAGATTAGTAAACTACATATATGTCCTATGATAATAATAGGTTTAGAAAGGTTAAGAAAAAACGAGCTAGAAAAAAATCAGGAATAACATCAGATTTCATATATATAAACTTATACCAAATATAAAATGGTTTATTAAAATATAATGGAGCCCAATTTTGCGACATCGTATATTCGTATCTGTTTTATGTCAGATAGAGATTCATTCTTGTAGTGAGAAAAGAAATTAGTATCTTTCGTTGAACAACTTAGTAATTTAGGAATAAAAGCCACTTATGAACATCTAAATTGTAATATAGATGTTGTTTTAACAGATGCAAATATTGATAATATTTATATTGATATTGTGAGAGCAAACGAGCTTTCTAATTATTATATTAAAAACTCAGATTGTTATAAAGATTATCACGATAGTTTAACACATTTTAATCTATTAGTTAATTGTGTATAATGAATATAATAATTTAAAGAATTACAATACTTGTATTTATGTTTATTTAGTTGTACTGAATAATACAAAAAGAAAATATATTGAGTATTGTAAACATTTTTATAAAAATATATAATTTAATTATGTATTTATTTATAAAAATGAACTTTAGACAGACTTTGGAAGAAGGAAATATAAATAATTTACGTTGGTATATGAAATACCGTATCGACCCCAATATTGTTTTTGAAGATGGTCATTATCCTCTTGAAATAGTTACATTTAAAAGATATCATGATATGCTTGAATTACTCTTAGTATCAGGAGCTGATCCTAATATGATACCACATTATCAAAAACCTGAAGGTTGTAAATGTATTTATCTTAAATCTGATGCATTATTGTGGGCTGTAAGAATAGGAGATATAAAAAGTACAGAATTGTTACTGAAATATGGGGCTAATCCAAATGGATTAGGAAAAACATTTACAGGCGAAACATTTACAGATGGTATACCTTTGATTGATGGTTGTTCGAATATGGATAATCCTGTATGTATAAAAAAATTACTCGATTCGGGTGCTAATGTTAATATTACAGATATCAATGGGTTAAATGCTTTGATGATAGCTGTTCAATGGCCTCATTTACAAACTACAAAAATATTGATAGATTATGGTATTAATATAAATCATAAAGATAATGTAGGTAACACAGCTCTGAATTATTGTAATAACGATGAAACTAAAAATTATTTGTCTGACTTAATGTCATACAATACTTAATGTCATACTTAATGTCATACAATACTTAATGTCATACAATACTTAATGTCATACAATACTTAATGTCATACAATACTTAATGTCATACAATACTTAATGTCATACTTAATGTCATACTTAATGTCATACAATACTTAATTTTGACGTATTAAGTTATTATTTGCTTTATTATTGACTAATAAAGTTTTGTTCTAAAATATAAAACAATAATCTTTCGATATCAAACAATATTTTATCTCATAAACAATATTTACGAATAATATTAACAAGCTATTAATAATTAATAATTAATAATTAACAATCCATTAATAATTAATGTTAGCTAAATGTAATTTGTGTTAGCTTAATATAATTTAGCTTTTAATTTAAGATAAATTATATTAGTAATAACATAATAGTTCACACATGAATAATACTAAATAAAAATAATAACATTTAGATAAATATAAAAAATGAACAGTTCATATAAAAGAATTAGTGATATTAAAAAGAGTAATTCAATAGATATAGATGAAGTAAAAAATATGTATTTATCATATGGTGAAAAAAAAGAAGAAATAATAAAAACACATATAAAAACATATTTCAATTATATTATTCAAAATATAATTTCCCAAAAAGATTTATTGTTAAGCGCCAAAAATGGTAATAAATTCAAGCTATATCCCATTTTTATTGATAATAAACATTATAAAAGTTCCAAAATAAAAATTCATACAAAATTGCAAATTAGTTCCATTGATTACGTATCTAAACATGATTATAATTCTTATAAAAATATATATTGGTCGTCCGGTCCTTTTGGATTACCTATATATCTAAATATGTTTGCTCGAAAATTATATGAATTTATTCCCTCCTATCCAAAATATTTTTATATATCTGAATTTAATAGTAATATCTACAATATTATAGTTGATAATTCTTTATATTCTTTATATCTTAATTCTCTGAAAGAATTAATTAACATAGATATGCTTAATAATTATCACAATTTTAATATTAAGCTTGCAGTCAAAAAAAGCGCCAAAATACAAAATATAATTTGTGATATTTATTATCTTAAATTAAGTTGGTCCGTTTAACTTGTATAATATTTATTATACTATTATACATATTACTAGATAACGCTATCAAAAATTATCTAATATTAATTATAATACAACGCTATTTTATATTATAATTACAACTCGTTACCATTAAAATATAAATATACTACAAATAGTATTTATTATACTTAATATAATACTATTTATTATACTTAATATAATACTATTCAATATAATTATTAATTATATGGTAATTATTAATTATATGGTAATTATTAATTATATGGTAATTATTAATTATATGGTAATTATTAATTATGAATATATTTGAAACAATCAAATATATTTCAGATAATTTAGTCTGGGCAAAAGAATTTTTATGGACGAAGTCGATAATATGAAGGGGAAAAAAATATTAATACTTAATTATATATGTAGTAAATTAAGTTTAGAAAATAAGCTTATCTATAATTTTAGAAAAAGACATTAAATAGAAATGCACGAACACATGAACTATGTAGACGTTATAATATTGAATTTAAATAGAACAAATAACTGATTTAATTAAATTTATAAATTTAGTTAAATAAAAATTGAAAAATAAAATGAATTAATACAAATTAATACAAATATTGTTACTGATAAATAAAAAATGAAACTTGGGGATCAATTGCGCGAAATCATGAAAAACAAAAGGAATGATTTGGAAAATATCCATAAAAAAAGATTAAATAATATTAGGAGTTTAATTTACTCAGATGACAAATATTTATTTATTGAAGAAAAACTTATAGATGCTGCTAAACATGGTATGGATACTCGTACAATAGGGTTCGATGGTTATCTTGATTATTCGCAAATAAAAAATAATTATAATCTTGACTATACAAGTAAATTAGAACTATGTAAAGAATTATGTAGTAAATTAAATGAAAAATATGATCTAGTTTGTGATTGTAAAAGACCGCCAGTCAAACTGTCCGATGGTACGATGAGTACCCATATAGGATCTTATGGAATTGTTATGGAATTTAAATGGGATAAATAATTGTTCGTTTTAATAACTTATATCATAAAAATTTGGTGATGTAAATAATTTTATTAATAAAACACATATTGAATTATTTGTGATTCATTTACATTGGTCTATATCAAATCATATTTTTCTATTTCCTGATTATTAATAGAAAAATGTACCATCTCTGAAATTATATTACCAATAATATATTATCAATAATATACATAAAAGAATAATTGGAGATATAAATCATTTGATATATTATTGATTATAAATTTGTATATTTTTCAGATAGTAAACATGTTAATGTAAATATTGTTAATATTATTTTCATTATATTAGAGTTATATATAATTTAGCTAAGAATATATAAATTTGTTTATATTATTGTCACAACGTCCCTTTGTTCATTTTCTTTTTATTCTTCTACATATTTGAAGTACTATCCACATAATATCTCTATTTCGCATAATTACATAAATAAAGATAATTTTACATTTATCTAGTATATATTTTTATCTTATTATTAACAACTTTTATTTCTCGCATATTATCTTGAATATTTCTTAGTAATAATTTTTTGGCAGTTCATTTTTGAAATATTTTTCATACGATACTTAGCCAAATCCATGAAAATTTTAGTTTTTATATTTAAAATAATATTTTTCAATGATATCTAATTTAATAGAAAATTCAATTACTGATACAATTACAGGTACTGGTCATCTTGTTTATGGTAATAATAAAATGATTTTCGATGTTAAACATAGAATTATAGGTAATTATAATATTATTGGAGATGGTAATAGAAATATTATTGAAGATAACACCATCAAAAATAAGATTATAATATACTCATAGGTAAAAATAATAAAATATTATCTACATCTAGACAATCTATTATTTTTAGAATAATAATATTAATAATAACTATTGACCATTAACCATTAAAAATAATAATTGATATCAATTATTATTTAAGGTTCCTGAACATTATGCAAAAAAATGAATAATATTGATTCTTCGATAATATTATTAAATATGCAGCAAAATACCGTAAATAACTTGGATAATCCGAAAAATCCACTATCTACCCAAGATTTATATCAAAAAAATACGATTATAAATGTTTCAAATGGCGAAATAGGACAATCAGCTGGTAATTTACACCAGAAAGATACAACTATAAATGTTTGTAACGGATCTATAGGACAAAAGGCAAAAAATATACATCAAAAAAATGTAACTATTGTGGCTCGTGGCAAAGGAAGTATAGGTCAATTAATAGGAGATAATTTTTAATATTTGTAATTATATAAGTTTAACGATAAATATACAAAACAGTATATTTATCGTTGAGTATAATAAATATACTATTATGCTTACTACCTGGAAAACAAAATAGTGTTTTGAGTTTTATCAGGGTCCCTATTTTACGTAAATATGTATATATCATTAACGTAATTTGGTTTCTGGGAATATGTTTAATTATTTAATTAAATAACAATATGTCTTCTCTCAATAAAAATAAATTTTCATGTATAATATTTATTTTTATTTTAGTACACTTAATATTTTCAGATAAGGAGTTTATTAGAATAAATATACTAAATTAATTTAGTATATAGAAGTTACGTGAAATAGAGCTTCTAGTTGATATATATTAACTAAACTTATGAAATTTGTAATACAAACTGATAAATTACCTATTTTACTTATATACAAATCTTTATCAAGTTTAGTAAAAAAATGATAATCATCTGCATCTTTATTATATATACACAGTATACTACTGTTAGGTAATTGATCCAAATCCTCATATAGTATTTTATTAGCTTGTATATTTATTTCATGTTTGAATAACTTATATATTCCAAAATATATATAATAGCAAAATTGTCCACATGTACTACCCTTTAAATTATTATATTCTTTAAACCAAGTCTTTAATCTAAAAATTGTTTTATCATCTATATATATGTTATTTTTTGTTACATATGCATCTACATCAGAATATTGCCACATTATATCTATCTTATTTATGTTATTGTTTCCCAACAAATTTAATATATTTCCCATCTCAATTTTTATCTTTTATTATATTTTTATATTCCAAACAATTTTAACATTCCCTTATTCTCATTTTATTCTTCATGTTATTCTCCATTTTTATTTGAACTGACCTACAACTTCCTAATTTTTATCATTCACAAATATGTTTACCTATCAATGCTATTTCCATAGTAGACACAGGACATTCCAATATATAATATTTATAAAAATTCTGTTCCACATCATCCGGTTCCTTTTCAATAGTATCAATGTCAAAGTAATCCTTATAATTTTTTATAGTTATTATTTCTTTTAATAATTCTTTAATAATTTCCGTTTTTAATCTAAGTATTTCTCTCCTATATATATTTGTTTTATTATCATCTGTATCATTATCTTCATTATCTTCATTATCGTCTTCATTATCGTCTTCATTATCGTCTTCATTATCTTCATACAAATTCATATGGTTATCTTGATTATCAAGTTTATATTTTATTACTTTGTTATGCAAAATATAAATTATATTTTCTGTTTTGCTATTGTTAAGAGATACAAGTCCATCTTCTACACAGCCATTAATTAATGTATCATAAACATATTCTTCAAGCTTTTTTATCCCTTTTTGTATATCATTATATACATTAATTATATGTGTTAAAGAGTTATGAGTCATATATAAAATATATACGTTCATTGTATTTTTACGAGATAATTTTCATTTTTTATTATCAAATTGTAATAACATTATGTATCTCTAAAATAAATATTTTAGAGAATAAGTAATTTCAGGTTACTTATTATAGTAAAATATATGTCTCATTATATATACTAAATTAAAATATTTTTAATTGATAGAATGGTATATAGTCATGTAACTATTCACATATTTTTGTATAAAATATAAATATAACTATTCAGAACATCAATTTAATGTTTTTGTCTAACATTAATATAATAAATGATTTCTTCTAAAAATTATTTTATGTTGGATAACTTAATATAATAAATATAATAAATATAATAAATATGATAAATATGATTAATGTTCTTTAAAATTATTTATTATATTCCATTGTTACTTAATGATATAGGATTTAATAATATTATAATGGTGTTATAAGTATATACTTATAGTACATATTTGTTTGAAAGTAGTTGTTAAAGATATAATATATTCCAAATATATTAATATATTTGAAATATGTTTATAGAATGAAAGATAAGAATAATGGGACAAATTAAATATAAAACTTATTATCAAGCATGAAATATGGGAAAAAATATTCTTTCAGATGTTAGAATAATAGTGAATAATTATACATATATTATACATATATTTTACATAAATGTATAATTATGTACTGGTAAGTTAAAAAGTTTAATTGTGTTATCCGGCTTTATTGGAAACCAAATTTTAGAATTAGAAGGAGAAAAAGAAGATAATTTTGAATATAGAATACATGAAAACGCATATTCAGGAAAATAAAATTACAATTGTGAAACAAAAAGTTTAAAAAGACAAATAAAACAAATATATATTCTAGATGAATATATTATAACACTTAGTAAGATATGAGAACAATAATTATATGACTTGAAAAATATAATATTTGAAACATTAGTTAATATAGATATTGGTCCAAATATAGATTGTTTTATAGATTATGAGGAAATATTAGAAGAAAAATCAATACAAATAAATAAATTTAATAAGAATATTAATTCAAGTTTAGATGAATTAAATATTATTTTATATGATATTGAGTTTTTTGGAATGATCAATAAATACGATATAATAGCTTTCAATACTAATACTAATAATGCGAACCTTGGTAAAAATTTATCTCAATATATTATTAAATATAGCGAGGAATCTCTTATCACCAGAACTATAGTCGGCTCTTTGAGAGGAATTTTTACATACAACGATATAAAAAATTACCCTTTTATTCTCTATTTTATTTTTGAATATTGTCTTAAAATTACTTACTGACAACAAACTGATACTTTATGAATTATATACTTAGATAATTACATACTAATTATACTAAAAATATCTTATTAAATATTATTAATTATATAGCTCATTATTTTAAAGTCAATATATATCTATTCATCATTTACTTGAAGAATCTTCTTATCCTTACTTAACAAAAACTCATTTAATTGAACAACATCTCATTGTTAATTCTCTTATACAAGTCGATAACCTATCAAATTATCAAGATCAATTTGATCTTGATAATTATTCCGATGATTCCTATTGATTATATTACCACATACTTTATCCTATTATATTCTTTCTATTATATTAAATTCCGCTATAGGAAATTCTGTTTTGCTATTAATTTTTTCATATTAATATAACTACATTTTTCAAGTATAGTTATATTTAAATCGAGTTGTTCATAATATCCTTTATTCTTATATAAATTATATTAGTTTCTTAATTTTATTTTTATCCAATTATCGAACCGGTAATATATTAATATAAGTTATATATTAATTCAAGATATATAACAATAGTATACAAATTAAGAAAATTTACTAAAAAACTATAGAATTGCTTTATATTAATAACATTTAAGAAGTAAGATTGGTCACAAAACAATATATTAATATTTAATGATAATAATACTGTTATAAACATAAATTTCGCATAACTAAATTATATATGTAAAAATACAAACTATTTTATATAAAATATTATGTATAATATTTTGTTTCCCCATTTATATTTTATTGTATTGTATTATTATTTATTGGTAAGATAACGGTATATTTTTAATTATATTCTTCTCGATTAAAATATAATTTTCTTTGCTAAAAATTTGGTACTATAAATATTAAACAACTTAATATTCTTCCTACTTTAAATTTATAAATATAATAATCAATTTCATTATATTTATTAAACTATTATATCGTTTAATTACAACAATATATACTATTCAACTTTCTTTTCAAATATTGTTAGCTCAATATCTTCATATTCGCTATAGTATTCTGATGTTTGTGTATTAAAATAATCTTTATAATTATCAATAGTTATTATCCCTTTAAGTAACTTTTTAACTATTGATATTTTTAATCTCAATATTTTTTCTATGTATTTTTCATCGTCGTCGTTATCCTCACTGTCGCTATCCTCACTGTCGCTATCATTATCTTCATCATTATCTTCATCACTATCATATATATCGTTATTATAGTTATCTTTAATATATATAATAGTTTTATCATATAATTTTTTAATACAATTTTTCTTTGTCTTATATAATGACTCAAGTTGATTTTCAATACAAACACCAATTATTCGTTTATAGATCAACTTATCAAGTTTTTTTTTTGCTTTTTCCAAACTATCATAAACTCCAATTATATCACTCGATGAATATTCTGTTATTGATAATATATAAACATACATGTTGTTTTTATAATAAAAACCTAAAAAATTATTATATTCATTTTTTATAGTTTAATACCATAAAATCAATAATTGTACAATTATTGATTTTATATATAAATAGTTAATGAAAATATTTTTTGTATGGTTAATATATTTTTAAACTAACACAATACTTTAATCGTATTAGTAAAAATTTATGGTATTTTTTGCTAAATATCATAATTTTGTTCTTAGGGTAAAATATTTATTTCTTCAAGTTCGTTATTGAATTTTCAAAGTGCAAAAGAATGATTATGTTTTTCTTGTATCTTGATTACATTTTTAAAAACTTAACAATACTATTCAGCTTCCATTTTCTCTAAACTTATAGAATATTCTAGTTAGAATATAATTATATTCTAATTATATTTTAAAAATATACATATTTATCTGTTTTGATGTATTAATTACACAAATAAGATGCAAAAGAATATTTATCTCTTTAAGTGTATTTATTGCTTTATTGTACTAGAGATTCAGAAATTATTTTTTCAAGTATATTTGAAAATAAACAATATCCATATATGTCATCCCAAAATGTTTTTGTAGTATTCAAGCATGATTTATACTTTAAAAATAATTAAAATTGAAATTTTATCTTTTACTGAGAAATTATCAAACGGGATACCTGTACTTCTTTTACCCTTTTAGGTAAAAGAATCTTTCTATATTTTATTTATTACAATAAAAATTCCAAATAAAATATTTAATACAATATATAAATAGTTCTTTGGAATATTTTCAATAAGCAAGTTCTTATATTGTCACTCCAAATATATTAATTATACTCTTGTACTATAAACATAAAATAACATTCAACATTATTAACACTTAAATTTTACTTGACCTTTTTTAGAATAACCATCAAATGCTAAGAATATTCATATATATAAATACATATATTGTAAGTATTTTTTGAATATATTGTTTTTAGTTTATATTAATAAAACAATATAATGAATTTAATATATTTAGATATAAGTGGTAAATTATTTTTAACATCTCTCGATAATTTTTCAGCATACCCAAATACTTTATTGGGAAAAATGTTTGTAGAGAAAATGAAAACTTATTGAAAAACGATTATTTACTAAACGATAAACAAGTATATTATTTTGATCGAGATCCAAAAATATTTTCTCATATACTAAATTTTTATAGAAATAAAATTAGATATGTACCTAATAAAATAAATAAACATATATTTTGGAAAGAATTAATATATTGGGGATTTGAATTTGAGAAACCTATGGATATCAATACCGATGTGTGGTTATATATAAATAAGACAGTTGAAAAATTATCAGAATATTTGATAGAAAAAACGCTACCAAATTTTTATATATGCTAAGAAATATCAGAAACCGAAGAATTTTTATTGCTAGGAGAAACAAAATTTGGAGATATAGATGTATGTTTCAAAAATTATATTTATAATATATTAACATATAAATGGAAAGATATTGACAATCTTAAAGAATATAAAGACAAAAAGATATTGGAATTTAATAATGATCTTGATATCACAAATTTTAAAGACGAAATCAATAAAGAGTTGAAAAATATTTATTATAAAAATAATAACATATTTAATAATAAGTTTTGTCATATATTCGAAAAATATATGGAATATTATTTGTCTAGTAGACATTATTTACAACTGAAGATTGATTTTTGTACTTATCAACAGTATCTAGATTCAGATTCGTATATAGGAAACGAATCATTATATTTTGGTATTAATATGAATTATATTAATGAAGAAAACGATAAAATAAAAATATACTTTGCTGAGGAAATAATATTTATTATACAATAAATATTTATATAATAATATTTATTATACAATAAATATTATTATATAAATATTTATTGTAATAATAATTTTCTATTTTATCATATTACTTTAAGTTATTTTTAATATAATTCTAAATACTTTTATTTTCTATTTTTATTGTATTTATCTATCTAATTATTTTATCTAAATTCAATATAAGTATTAAGTATTTTTGACCATTATATTTTGATTATTATATTTTTTATATTACATCAAAAAATATAATGAATCTAATATATTTAGATATTAGTGGTAAATTGTTTTTAACATCGCCAGAAAATTTTACAACATATCCAAACACTTTATTGGGGAGAATGTTTTCCAAAGAAAATAGAGAATTATTGAAAAGCGATTATGTGCTAAATAATAGAGAAGCGTATTATTTTGATCGAGATCCAAAAATATTTTCTCATATACTAAATTTTTACAGAAACAGCATGACATATATTCCAAAAAAAACAAATAAACATATATTTTGGAAAGAATTAATGTATTGGGGCTTCGAATATGAAAAACCTTGCTATATTAATGATGAAATATGGATGTGTATAAAAAATATTTCTAAAAAACTATCAAAATGTATTACAGTTGAGCATTTGCCAGATTTTTTTGTATGTGATATAGAGTATGATAATAGATTTTTTCTTGATAAGGAAACAAAATTAGGAGATATTGATGAATCTTTCAGAAGTGTTATTATTGATATAATTAACCATATTGTGAAGAAGAATTATTCAAACTCCAGTTCTCATTCATCCTTTTTACAAGATTTAGATTATGATAATACTATGCTAGATATTACATCTTATAAATCACAAATTAACAATGTACTCGGAGATTTATATTTCAATAATAAATTTTTTCACGATTTATATAATGAGTGTTTCGATAACTATCTTGAATTTTATTTATCTACTTGTTACAATATGCAGCTTAACATTAGGTTTTCCACATACGATGATTTTTATATGTCTGGATCTTATATAGAAAAAGATAATATTTACTTTGGTATAAATACTATTTACATTCATAAAAAACAATCTGATAATATTAAAACCTATAATGTTTCAGAATTATCTTTCCATTAATCGTTTTAATTTATAATTATTTTACCATCCCATAACTCTAAAATAACACCTCTTATTTTTATACACGCTTATTTTAAACTTGAACAGTTTAAAAATAACTCTTCACGTTATTCCAAATTCTTTTTATATCTTTTTCGATAAAAAATTTTAATTATTTCAATACAAAAGATAAATATTATATGTTTAGATGTATTATTATATGTATACATCTATTATCATATTATCAAAGAAACAACTTAAAACTAAAATAAGATTTTTATAAATACTTTATTTTATATCTACCGTTTTAATATTATTCGCATTAATAGTTTAATATTAAACTACACCAGAATTATATTTAATTTAACACAAGTATTCATATAAGTTTTATATTACATTTTTTACTATATAAATATCAAACTTTAATAACATAACTTCAAAATAATAATACAAATATCGCATATGAAAATAAAATATTTATTTTATTTTCATATTTAATATAATGACTAAAACCAAGCAATAATTACCTTTCGATGAACTTGTCAGTTTTTTGGTCCATTGTTCAAAAATTCATGATGATGTAGATTTCTTCAATGAACTAAAAAAAGTTTTTCCAATTCAACCATTGAAAAAATGACTAATGATATCAAAAACCAATATTTATTGACCAATAATATAATTTTATTATGGAACTATGAAATAAATTTTCTGGTTCTAAATAGTTTAATTGGAACTATTTAATTATATACTTGTTAAGTATATCGTCTTGATGTATCATATTTAAGTAATATTTACATATATTGTTATTTATACAGCCCATATATAAAATAACCTCTAAGATTCTTTTGGAAACTGTTAATACAAAAATTTTATATTTAGAAAAGAAGTTTTACAAACGAGATGCCTTTGCTTCTTTTACCCTTTTTGGTAAAAGAACCATTATTGTTTATTATAAATAAAATACTACATTATTAAAGTTATTTATATATACTCTAATTATATTTATCTCCCGCTTAAATATTCCAATATTTATTTCCTTGTTGATCAGAATATTTATCTAAGCAAGCATTCTTCTTAAATTTTCTTGGATATCAGAATATTTATTTTAGCAAGTATTCTCCTAAATATTCTCTGATATCAGAATATTTATCTTGGCAAGTATTCTTCAGAATATTCATCTTGGCAAGTATTCTTCAGAATATTTATCTTGGCAAGTATTCTTCAGAATAATGCAGTATTCCTAAGTATTCCTTTCAAGTATTCCTTTCAAGTATTCCTTTCAAGTATTCCTTTCAAGTATTCCTTTCAAGTATTCCTTTCAAATATTCCTTTCAAGTATTCCTTTCAAGTATTCCTTTCAAGTATTCCTTTCAAGTATTCCTTTCAAGTATTCCTTTCAAGTATTCCTTTCAAGTATTCCTTTCAAATATTCCTTTCAAGTATTCCTTTCAAGTATTCCTTTCAAGTATTCCTTTCAAATATTCTTTTCAAATATTCTTTTCAAATATTCTTTTCAAATATTCTTTTCAAATATGATAATATTTATATGTTTTAGTTTTCTTTTAGCTATTTCTTAAAGTATATTGATATTTATCTTATCAAGTTTATATTAAGCTTATTATTGTTATTTATATGAAGTTTAGTATAGAATAATAAAATTTCAATTTTATTAACTTGCAAACAAGTTTTACAAACTCGGGAAACTTCTACTTCTTTTACCTTTTTTAGGTAAAAGAACCTTTTATAATTATATTAATAACATATAGATGATATAATCTTAATGAGCAATTCTTATATACATAATAGATACAAATATTCTATGAATAAGTTAAATATATTTACCGGTTCTTAAATATGATAAATATTCAATTATCCTAGAATTAAATATTCAGTAAGTCAACAATATTTATTTTAAATTATAATATTATAATTATAAAAGAGTTGTATTATAAATACAAGTAAATATGAAATATTATATATTATATATTATATATTTATTGATGATTTATATAAATGAGCATCAAATATACTGAATGGAAAGATATAGTATCGCTGTTAGTGAAAAACATTATAATATAAAATTGATGGATTAATGCATACAAGTTACCACGTTTTTGATAAAATATAGATATATTGAGCTATGGAGAACTTTGCAATATACAATACATTCATGAAGATGACAAGGATTGTATTAAATTTTATTATGGAGAACATGCAATATATGACTAATGATACTTATTTATTGATATTTGGGAAAAGTAACGACGATTTTGTAGAATTTTTCTATTGCGATTATAATGAAGATAATATTGGTTATTCTTTTGCTGATAAAAAGTGCAATATATACAGTATGGAAACAGTATTTTGTATTAGTAAATCATATTTAATCACACCTCACTTACCTATTCCTGGAAAATATTATTTTAATATTAAATCATATAAAGAATTATGTGATATGTATATTTTAATTTCAAAAACCGACGATTTTATAGCGGAATTTGATATGGTAGAAGATGAAAATTCTTTTAATGAATTATGTTTACTTGACAAACCTGTCATTACATTAAAACCTAATAAATCTTGTATTGATCTTGTACCCAAATTAATATTTATTCCATCCAAATATAATAAATAAAATATTAATCAAAATAATATTATTTTCACCCAACATAATTCACAACATACACCCCGTTCAATAAAATATTAATCATAATAAAATATTAATCATAATAAAATATTAATCATAATAATATTATTTCTGTTTAATGTAATTTATGGCACATATATTCTGTTTAATAAATAAATATATATTATTTATTAAAGTTGTTCTCTGCTTATAAATATTATTCACTTATTGATAAAATATGATATTTTATGCTAAAAAAGTTGTTTACTTAAATAACAAATAATAAAATTTAAAATATTACCCTATATAAGGATATCATAACAAATAGTTACGACAAATATTATGATAAATAATTACAAGAAATATAATGGATGTGTACGAAAATATTTGAAGAATAAATATTTTCATATGTAATGCGATAATTAAGTATTATAGAATAAATAAAATGCATTAAGAGAATTAAAATAAATACAATTATGTTAGCATAATATACAATTATCTGTTACATTAAAACTCATTTATAATCTAATCAAATTAATTATCCTTACACCAAGAAATAAATTAATGTGTCTTAATATAAAATATCCTTGATGGAAATTGTGAATATTTTTGCGAGAAATAATTTATACTTAATTCTGATAATTATTTAATAAAGAACTCAAATAATTATCTCTTCAAGTTTTAAAATAATATTCTGAATCTAAATAATATACTTGTAAATATATATTCTAATGCTTGATAGCTAAATACTTGAGATAATACTCGAGGTAAATATTCTAATACTCGTGATAATACCAGTTATAATACTCAAGGTAAATATTCTAATACTCGTGATAATACCAGTTATAATACTCAAGGTAAATATTCTAATACTCGTGATAATACCAGTTATAATACTCAAGGTAAATATTCTAATACTCGTGATAATACTCGTAATAATACCCGTTATAATACCCGTTATAATACTCAAGGTAAATATTCTAATACTCGTGATAATACTCGTAATAATACCCGTGATAATACCCGTTATAATACTCAAGGTAAATATTCTAATACTCGTGATAATACTCGTAATAATACCCGTGATAATACCCGTTATAATACTCAAGGTAAATATTCTAATACTCGTGATAATACCCGTTATAATACTCAAGGTAAATATTCTAATACTCGTGATAATACTCGTAATAATACCCGTGATAATACCCGTGGTAATACTCAAGGTAATACTCAAGGTAAATATTCTAATACTCGTGATAATACTCGTAATAATACCCGTGATTAATACTCAAGGTAAATATTCTAATACTCGTAACAATACCCGTTATAATACTCAAGGTAAATATTCTAATACTTGAGATGATACTCGGAGAATATTTAAGGAGATAAATATTGTGATAGTTGAGAGTAGGAGAGTATTTGAGCTATACTTTAGGATATTTATTTTTGAATAAAATATTCGTTACACCAACAATACAATTACTGTATAATAAGAAAATATTTAAACTTAACCAGAAACGATTGAACTATTAAACACTTGAACATGGATATTATAATGCTTGAAATATTAAATAGAATAATATTTATAAATTCTATAGTTTCTCAATCTACAAACTTAAGAAAAATATTTTATTGCCAGAATATTTTTCTCAGGTTAATATTCCGTAATACATGCGATATAATATTTTCATTCTTGAACGATTCGATTTCTTAATTATAAGACCTAATATTTAATTTATACAATATTTATACTTATTATACCGAGACGCTTTACCTAAAGAATAAATTTTACGTTTGAATAATTATCAGGACAAGTATTATAATATTTATCTCTTTATATATTCGAATAATCTTTTAACTATCATATAATTCACAATCTATTGGATTATCTGAATTATAATTTCATCATGTAATATTATTAAGTATATGTATTAAAGTCATTATTAAGTATATGTATTAAAGTCATTATTCCAAATTTCTTAATCGTATTCTCTTCAAGTATCTTAATCGTATTTTCAGAATGTAAAAGATAAATTTTCTCTTCAAGTATCTTAATCGTATTCTCTTCAAGTATCTTAATTGTATTCTCTTCAAGTATCTTAATCGTATTCTCTTCAAGTATCTTAATCGTATTCTCTTCAAGTATCTTAATTATATTCTCTTCAAGTATCTTAATTGTATTCTCTTCAAGTGTCTTAATCGTATTCTCTTCAAGTGTCTTAATCGTATTCTCTTCAAGTATCTTAATCGTATTCTCTTCAAGTATTTTTATCATATTCTCAAAATGTAGGAGATAATTTTTCTCCAAGTATCTTAATAGTATTCTCAAAATATAAAAGATAATTTTTCTCTTCAAGTATCTTAATCGTATTCTCAAAATGTAAAAGATTTTTTTCTTCAAGTATCTTAATCGTATTCTCAAAATGTAATGATTTTTCTCTCCAAGTTTCTTAATCCTATTCTCAAAATGTAAAAGATAGTTTATTTCTTCAACTTTCTTTATCTCTTCAAGTTTCTTAATTGTATTCTCTTCGAGTTTTCAATCGTACTCTCAAAATTCAAAAGATGATTTTCCTCTTCGAGTTTTTTAATCTTCTTCTGTTTAAGTTTTTATTATATTGAACTAAATTTATAATTAATTGTATAGGTTAAATAGAGTATTAATAAAAAGTTAAAATTGAATTTTTTACTTTTTGGAAAAAGAAGTTTTGCAAAGGGGATAACTGTACTTCTTTTATCTATTTTTAGATAAACTCCCTATTTTTACTATAGAATTATAAATACTAGTTGTTGTAGATATAAACATAATATTAGTTGTATAGTTTACCAGATATTATTTAATTGAAAACTTTCCTTCAATTAAATTTTACTTTCCCGAAATCATGAAGAGCGTAATTTTTCGACTTGCAATTTCCTCTCTAAAAAATTTACGCTTTTCATAATTGTAGCAAATTACAATTTTCATATATATTACATTGATATAACAACAATATATTATATCAATGTTAATATATTGTATAGTAAAAATATATTATATCAATGTAATATATTGTATAGTAAAAATATATTATATCAATGTAATATATTGTATAGTAAAAATAGATAAAATAAGTACAGTTCCTCCCTTTACAAACTTCTCTCCTCCTAAAAAGAAAATTATTCTATTTTTCCTTTTTATTATCATTCCATATTTTATATTATAATCTGAAATTCATAGTTTACCCTATATTAATCGTGCTCTTATGAGTTAACTATAATCCATATGTTATAACTATAATCCATATGTTATAACTATAATCCATATATTATAACTCTATTCTACAAGTTATAACATATTTATAACTTAAAATTCTTGATTGTATTTCAATAAAATAATTATTTCTAAAATATTTAATATACTAAGTAACATAATTTTTCCTTCAAGTATAAAAACCGTTTTGTGTTTATATAAAATAACTATTATATAGGTAATATTCTAACAATATTGATACTATGTATAATAACTATTAATTAGTATAAAATTCTATTATAAATACATAAAGAAATATTTATCTTCAAGTTTACCCAAAATATAAAATATTTGTCCATTCAAATATCTTTAATATATCCTTTCAAATATTATAAAATTGTAAAATATTTGTCTATTCAAGTATTGTAAAATATAAAATATTTATATATTCAAATATCTTGATTGTATTCTTTCAAGTATTATGAAATACAAAATATATTTATATATTCAAATATTTGATTGTATTATAGAAATGTAAAGTATATTCTTCAATACAAGAATATGAATAGCTTTCCAAATATTTAAAAGGATATCTGTGTATTGTTTCTTATTTGCATTATTAATATGTATATATTTTGAATTCTAGATATAACATAATAATTATCATGTGACATTATCATCTTTGAAATATTTTGATTGTTTTCTCTTCATGCAACATAATTATCATCTTTTCATATATTTTAATTGTTTTCTCTTAGCGAAAAATTCTATTATCTCTTCAACTATCTAAATAGTTTTTCTTTTCATGTAGGAGAAATTATTAGCCCTATTGTACAATTATCTCTTAGTAGCAAAATATTTCTTTTAATATTTCTCTTCAAATATCCTAATTGTATTCAATATACAAACAATATTTATACCTTTGTATATCTTAATATTTTCTTGCCATATTATTTTTAATCTATTCAAGAAACACAATACTTATCTCTTCGAGTTTCTTTATAGCCTGATACCAAGTAACCAAATTATTCTCCAAATATCTAAATCATTTTCTCAATGTAAAAGGTAATTTATCTCTTCCAGTATCTCAATCATTTTCTCAAAATTTGAAAGGTAATTTATCTCAAGAGATAAATTAATTGTCTTTTCTTCAAGTTTGTTAGTGGTTTTGAGAATACCTAAAGGATAATTTATCTCTTTAAGTTTCTTGATTGTCTTTTAAAACGTAAAGATAGTTATCTTCAAGTTTTAAAACTTATTCTCGAGCGTAAAGATAAATTATATGTTAAAGTTTCCCAATCGTTTTCTCAAAATATTAATGATAATCTTTCTGTTGAAGTTTCTTAATCGTCTCTTCAATATAAAGATTATCATATAATTTAATATAATTATATACCAGTTAATATGTTGAATTATATTAAAATAGAATTTTAATTCTATTCGCATCAAGCTTCTTGATGGTCTTCTCAAAAACCTTAAATACAAATTATCTCCCAAATTCTTAACCGTATTCTAAAACGTAACATATAATTTATCTCTTCAAGTTTCTCAATCGTATTCTAAAACGTAACATATAATTTATTTCTTCGGTTTCTCGATCTTTTTCTAAAACGCAAAATATATTTTATCTCTTCAAGTTTCTCAATCGTATTCTAAAACATAAAATATAATTTATTTCTTCGGTTTCTCTATCTTCTTCCAAACATAAAGATAATTTATCTCCTAGAATTTTTGAATTATCTTCTCGAAATGTAAATTATAGATGTATCTATCAGAGTTTTTCAATTATCTTCTCAAAAGGTAGGTAAATTATAAATTATCTCTTGGAGTTTCTCAATTATATTCCAAAACTTTAAAGATAATTTATCTCTAAGAATTTGCCGATTGTATTTTCCAGTTTCTTAATCACATTCCCAAAACGTAAAATATAATTTATAATTTATCTCTCCAAATTTCTTCGTATTCTCAAAAGACAAAAGATATTTACTGTTTAATTCTCCTAATTGTATTATCTTCAAGTTTTTTAATTGTTTTCTCAAAAGGTAAAGATATTTTACTGTCTAATTCTCTTATTTTATTCTCTTCAAATTTCTTAATTGTTTTCTCAAAAGGTAAAGATATTTTACTGTCTAATTCTCTTATTTTATTCTCTTCAAATTTCTTAACCGAATCATCTTCAAGTTTCTCAATCGTATTATCATAATATAAAAGATATTTTATCTCTTGAAGTATCTTAACCGTTTTCTCAAAATGTAAAAGATAATTTTTCTCTTCAAGTATCTTAATCGTATTATCATAATATAAAAGATAATTTTTCTCTTCAAGTATCTTAATTGTATTATCATAATATAAAAGATATTTTATCTCCCCAAGTATCTTAATCTTTTTCTCGAAATGTAAAAGATAATTTTTCTCTTTAAGTTTTTTATGGGTTTTCTTTTCCAAGTCTTTTAATCGTATTCTTATAATGTAAAAGATAATTTTTCTCTTCAGGTATCTTAATTGTATTGTCACAATGTAAAAGATAATTTTTCTCTCCAAGTATCTTAATTGTATTGTCACAATGCAAAAGATAATTTTTCTCTCCAAGTATCTTAATTGTATTGTCATAATGTAAAAGATAATTTTTCTCTTCAAGTATGATAATCGTATTCTCTTCAAGTATGATAATCGTATTCTCTTCAAGTATGATAATCGTATTCTATTCGATTATCATAATTCTTTTATCTTAGTATGTTTATCGTTTCCTATTCCAGTATCTTAATCGTATTCTCTTAATGTATCATTATAGTATCCCGATGTTTTTCTGTTAAAGTATCTTAATAGTTTTCTAATTTTATTCGAGTTTTTCAATCATATTGTATTCAAGTTTTTCAATCATATCATCAAAATGTAAAAGATAATTTATCTCTTCAAGTATTTTAATTTTCTTCTGTTAGGATTTCTTAATCTTCTTCTTAGTTTTATTATATAGAATTAAGTTTATATAATTAATTGTAGCGATTAAATGGATTTGTTAAATGAGTATTGATAAAAGTTAAATTTGGTTTAATTTTTTAGAATACAAATTTTGTAAAGGGGAAAAATGAACTTCTTTTATATAGAATTAAACACTGATTTTATACTATATATTTTAAGTTTATTAAATAAAATTACATACATTGAAAGAAATCATAGTTCATAAATATATAAAATTATGAATTGGATTTTCGGTTGCTATTTATAAACTTTGAGTGACTTATGAAATTAAGCAATTGATAAAATTAGCAATCGATAAACTTGAGAGATTGCCAAATATTTTACTATTTCTTTTAATGAAATAGTAAAGCTAACGCGTTGATATATATTTTCTTATATATCAATGCACTTTGTTAAAGTATAATTATCGGTTCAAACAATTTATTTTTATATAGTTGAGATATTCAATATCTATTTTGCATATATCTATTTTTATTATCCATTTTTCGTTTATGTTATTAATTGCGAAAAATAACGGACAACCGTTTAAATTTATCATAATGCCGTTTAATTTATCTAAAATAAATTCATTTTTACACATATCTATATACTCACATATCAATAATAATTTATTTTTATTACATTGATCTAGTTTTTTACTACTATTTATATTATTTCTAATTTCTTCGTACTTAAATACTTCCATTGGCATATATATTTTTGTAAAAAATGAATTATCTATATAATTACTATTACTATATATGTGTTCAAAAATTAAATTTTTTCCCTTGCTTTTTATTTTATCTTTGCTGAATGAATTTATTGTTTTCTTTGTTATTTTATTTACAATATCTCCTAATCTTATACAATATCCCATAATAAATATTTTATACATATATTCTTGTCTATATTTTGCGTCTATTTTTCTTAAATAACATATATTACGTAAAAAATTGTATATCATTTTATCCAATATACAATCTTTTTGTTTTTATTTAATTTTATCCAATATACAATCTTTTGTTTTTATTTTCTTAAACATATTTGTATTCTCTTCGAAATATCTGCAAATTTTATCGCTCTAATTATTTTAATATTATCCTCTTATTTTATTTATTTTAATATTATCCTCTTCTTATTTTATTTATTTTAATATTATCCTCTTATATTATCTTCAAATATCTTGATTTTCTTTGAAACCGTAAAAGATAATTTATCTCTTCAAGTCTCTTAAGCTTATTCTCAAAATGGAAAAGAAAATTTTTCTCTTCAAGTCTCTTAATCGTGTTCTCAAACGTAAAGATAATTTATCTCTTCCAATTTCTCAATTGTATTCTCTTCAAGTATCTTAATCGTATTCTCTTTAAGTATCTTAATCGCCTTCTCAAAACGTAAAAGATAATTTATCTATTCAAATTTCTTAATCGTATTCTCTTCAAGTATCTTAATCGTATTCTCTTCAAGTATCTTTCTCTTTAAGTATCTTAATCGCCTTCTCAAAACGTAAAAGATAATTTATCTATTCAAATTTCTTAATCGTATTCTCTTCAAGTATCTTAATCGTATTCTCTTCAAGTATCTTTCTCTTTAAGTATCTTAATCGCCTTCTCAAAACGTAAAAGATAATTTATCTATTCAAATTTCTTAATCGTATTCTCTTCAAGTATCTTAATCGTATTCTCTTCAAGTATCTTAATCGTATTCTCTTCAAGTATCTTAATCGTATTCTCTTCAAGTATCTTAATCGTATTCTCTTCAAGTTTCTTAATTGTATTCTCTTCAAGTTTCTTAATCGCCTTCTCAAAACGTAAAAGATAGTTTATCTCTTCCAATTTCTTAAAGTATCTTTTCATATGAGATAATATAATTCGCTATATCTTGATCTTTATCTCTTCAAATATTCGTATATTTATCTCTTCAAGTATTTTAATGTTATCCTCAAGTATCTGAATTCTATCCTCTCGATTCAATATAACATTTATCTCTTTAAGTATCTCAATCATATTCTCGAGATCTTAAATACTATTCTTGTCTACATTCCTCTTCCAAGTCTCTTTATCATATTATCTTTATCATATTATCTTTATCATATTATCTTTATCATATTATCTTTATCGTATTATATTTATTATATTATCTTTATCGTATTATCTTTATCGTATTATCTTTATCGTATTATATTTATTATATTATATTTATTATATTATCTTTATCGTATTATCTTTATCGTATTATCTTTATCATATTATCTTTATCATATTATTTTTATCGTTATTTATCGTATTTTTTGTGGCATTTTCTTAAATATTGATAAATATAATTAAAATGAGTAAAATTGAATTTTTATTTAACTAAAAAGTAATTTTGCAAAGGGGGCATCTTTACTTTTTTGTCTATTTTTAGACATATCATAAATTTATACTCTGAAATATAATATACTTAATTTATACTATATTTTATTAATAAAATATAATTTTGATGTTATTTTATTAAAAACTTTAGGAATTAGAATAAAACTGCAATTCCGGAGCTAAATTTTGTATGATAAATTTAGGGGACAATAATATTTTACGGAAGCTATAAACTTTAACAACCGATAAATATTTTATGGATGGTAAAGTTAGTTAAATAAAAATTTTTCGCTAGCGATATTTTCACATAAGTAATCAATATATTAAATTGCGAATATATTTATATACAATAATGGTTTCTTAATCGTATTTTAAAAATGTAAAAGATAATTTATATCTTCAAGTTTCTTAATCGTATTCTCAAAATGTAAAAGATAATTTATTTCTTCAAGTTTCTTAATCGTATTCTGAAAATGTAAAAGATAATTTATCTCTTCAAGTTTCTTAATTATATTTTCACAATGTAAAAGATAATTTATATCTTCAAGTATCTTAATCGTATTCTAATAATGTAAAAGATAATTTATCTCTTCAAATTTCTTAATTATATTTTCACAATGTAAAAGATAATTTTTCTCTTCAAGTATCTTAATAGTATTCTCAAAATGTAAAAGATAAATTATCTCTTCGAGTATCTAAATCGTATTCTGAAAATGTAAAAGATAATTTATCTCTTCAAGTATAAGAATTATTATCTCTTCAAGTATCCTGATCGTTTTATCTTCAAGTATCTTAATCGTTTTATCTTCAAGTGTCTTAATCTTTTTCTTTTAGGGTATCTTGATCGTATTCTCTTCAAGTATCTTAATCGTATTCTCTTCAAGTATCTTAATCGTATTCTCTTCAAGTATCTTAATCGTATTCTGCTCAAGTATGAGAATTATTATCTCTTCAAGTGTCTTAATCTTTTTCTTTTAGGGTATCTTGATCGTATTCTCTTCAAGTATCTTAATCGTATTCTCTTCAAGTATCTTAATCGTATTCTCTTCAAGTATCTTAATCGTATTCTGCTCAAGTATGAGAATTATTATCTCTTCAAGTATCTTAATCGTTTTCTCTTCGAGTATCTTGATCGTTTTATCTCCAAGTATATTAATATTTTTCTCTTCAAGTATCTTAATAGTTTTCTCTTCGAGTATATCGATCGTTTTCACGTCGAGTATCTTAATCTTTTTCTCCTTAAGTATGAGAATTATTATCTCCTTAAGCATCTTAATCGTTTTATCTTCGAGTATCTTAATCTTATTCTTCAATTATCTTAACCGTTTTCTGTTTAAGTATGAGAATTATTATGTCCTCAACTTTTTTAATCGTATTCTCAAAAATAAAAGATAAATTATCTCTTCGAGTATCTTAATCGTATTCTCATAATATAAAAGATAATTTATCTCTTCGAGTATCTTAATCGTATTCTCATAATATAAAAGATAATTTATCTCTTCGAGTATCTTAATCGTATTCTCATAATATAAAAGATAAATTATCTCTTCGAGTATCTTAACCGCATTCGCAAAATGTAAAAGATAATTTATCTCTTCGAGTATCTTAATCGCATTCTCAAAATCCAAAAGATAATTTTTCTCTTTGAGTATTTTAATCGTATTCTCAAAATGTAAAAGATAATTTATCTCTTCGAGTATCTTAATCGTATTCTTAAAATGTAAAAGATAATTTATCTCTTCGAGTATCTTAATCGCATTCTCAAAATATAAAAGATAATTTTGTAAAAGTAAAATTTTAATTGGAGAAAAGTTTTCTTCAATTAATTGAGTATATGATAAACAATATAACTAATATTATGTCATCTGATCTTCATTCATCATATCTAGAATTATAAATATAATAATTCTAGAGTAAAAACAGGGGATTATCTAAAAATAGATAAAAGAAGTACAGTTATCCCCTTTACAAGACTTCTTTTACCAAAAAAAATTATTCAATTTTTAATTTTTATTATCATTCCATAATTTATACTATAATACATATTTCATATTTACAAGTATAAAAACAGTTTTCTCTATATACAATTATATTGTTTTTATTTTAATACTGATCTAATAAAGAAACCTTTATTAGATCAGTATCACAATAGCATTAAGTAATAATATAAATATTTTTAGGTCTATTAATCGTATCTTTTTCATCTAATGTCTATTAATATATTGGTCCATATACAAAGTAAGTTAATCGTATTCTCTTTAAGTATTGTTAAAATGTAAAAATATTTATCTGTTCAAATATCTTAATTGGATTCTGGATACACAAAAAAATAATTTTTCTCTCCAAATATCTTAATCGCTTTTTGAAAATGTAAGAGAATATTTATCTCTTCGAGTTACAGAAATATCTCTTCAAGTATTAATGTTTTATCTAACAAAATTAATATACCTTCGAGTATCTAACAAAATTAATATACCTTTGATTATATTAATTGTTTCCCCAATATCTTAATTATTTTATGTTCTAGTATCATATTTACATTCAACTATTTTAATAGTATACTCTCAAAGTATTTTATTTGTTTATAGATATACATAATAACAATTATCTCTCCAAGTATCTTAATCATTTCTCTTCATTTTCTACTATCTTGATAGTATAATCTCAAAGTATTTTATTTGTTTTATCGATAAGCATAATAACAATTATCTTTCCAAGTATGTTAATTATTTCTCTTCATTTTCCACTATCTTGATAATTTTCTCTTCAAATATCTCAATCGTTTCTCAAAGTTTCGATTGAATTCTTTTTCAGTATTATAATATTTTTTGTCTTATCATTATCGCATTCTCTTCAACTATTTTAATTCTATCCTCTCCAAATATCTTAATCATATTCTCCTCAAGTTTCTTAATTGCATTCACAAAATGTAAAAATATTTTATCTGTTCAAGTTTCTTAATTGTATCTAAAAATGTAAAGATAATTTATTCTTCAAGTATCTTAACTGCATTCACAAAATGTAAAAGATAATTTATCTGTTCAAGTTTTTTAACTGTATCTAAAATGTAAAGATAATTTATTCTTCAAGTATCCTTATCGTTTTCTCATAATGTAAATATAATTTATTCTTCAAGTATCTTAATTGTATTCTCTTCAAGTATCCTTATCGTTTTCTCATAATATAAATATAATTTATTCTTCAAGTATCTTAATTGTATTCTCTTCAAGTATCCTTATCGTTTTCTCATAATGTAAATATGATTTACTCTTCAAGTATCTTAATTGTATTCTCTCCAAGTATCTTAATTGTATTCTCAAAATGTAAAAGATAATTTATCACTTCAAGTTTCTTTATCTTATTCACTTCAAGTATCTTAATTGTATTCTCAAAATGTAAAAGATAATTTATCACTTCAAGTTTCTTTATCTTATTCACTTCAAGTATCTTAATTGTATTCTCAAAATGTAAAAGATAATTTATCACTTCAAGTTTCTTTATCTTATTCACTTCAAGTATCTTAATTGTATTCTCAAAATGTAAAAGATAATTTATCACTTCAAGTTTCTTTATCTTATTCACTTCAAGTATCTTAATTGTATTCTCAAAATGTAAAAGATAATTTATCACTTCAAGTATCTTAATCGTATTCTCTTCAAGTATCTTAATTGTATTCACTTCAAGTATCTTAATTGTATTCACTTCAAGTATCTTAATTGTATTCTCAAAATGTAAAAGATAATTTATCACTTCAAGTATCTTTATCTTATTCACTTCAAGTATCTTAATTGTATTCTCAAAATGTAAAAGATAATTTATCACTTCAAGTTTCTTTATCTTATTCACTTCAAGTATCTTAATTGTATTCTCAAAATGTAAAAGATAATTTATCACTTCAAGTATCTTAATCGTATTCTCTTCAAGTATCTTAATTGTATTCACTTCAAGTATCTTAATTGTATTCACTTCAAGTATCTTAATTGTATTCTCAAAATGTAAAAGATAATTTATCACTTCAAGTATCTTTATCTTATTCACTTCAAGTATCTTAATTGTATTCTCAAAATGTAAAAGATAATTTATCACTTCAAGTTTCTTTATCTTATTCACTTCAAGTATCTTAATTGTATTCTCAAAATGTAAAAGATAATTTATCACTTCAAGTTTCTTTATCTTATTCACTTCAAGTATCTTAATCGTATTCTCAAAATGTAAAAGATAATTTATCTCTTCAAGTCTCTTAATCGTATTCTCAAAATGTAAAAGATAATTTATCTCTTCAAGTCTCTTAATCGTATTCTCAAAATGTAAAAGATAATTTATCTCTCCAAGTCTTTTAATCGTGTTCAGTTCAAATTTGCTAATCGTATTCACTTCCAGTATCTTAATCGTATTCTCTTAGAGTATTTTGATAGTTTCCTCAAAATGTAAAGGTAATTTATCTCTCCAAGTTTCTTAATAGTATTGTTAAAGTTTCTCAATCGTTTGCTCAAAATGTAAAAGGTGATTTATCTATTCAGTTTCTCAATTGTATTCTCTTCAAGTTTCTTAATCATTTTCCCACAATGCAAAACATAATGTCTTCAAATATATTAATAGTTTTCTCAAAACATAAAAGATAATTTTTGTGTTGCAAGTATATCAAAATTGTGCTGCTGGAATTTTTCTATTGCGCTGAGAAATTTTGAGAAGATTTTAAATTTATATTAGTGATTTATATTAATTTGTACAAAAATATTATTACAGGCTATTTAATGTATTTTCGTTCGTTAAACATGTTGTATAATAAAAACGAGATATTGCCGATAAATTATATTTAATGGAAGGGGAATTGATAAAATAAAAATTTTGCGCTATAATTTTATTGAAGTCATAAATATATTAATCTAATATATATTAGTGTATAAAAACTAAAGGAACAAATGAAAAGGAAAACAGAGTTAGGAGGAAAACAAATAAATACGAAAAGGAAGTGATAAAGAAGGAGAAAAAATAGATGAGGAAAACAATATCAAAGGAAAAAAGCATATATGTGAGAAATGAAAATAAGAAACAGATTGTATAGATTAATGTAAATCTAATATTAATAGATAATAATTTATGTTAATTATTATCTATTATTTATTATTTATTATTTATTATTTATTATTTATTATTTATTATCTATTATTTATTATCTATTATTTATTATCTATTATCTATTATTTATTATTTATTATCTATTATTTATTATCTATTATTTATTATTTATTATCTATTATCTATTATCTATTATCTATTATTTATTATCTATTTGACTATCTATTATATTAATTATATTCGTTTTTAACATTATAAATTGATTTAATATCAATTTATTTTTTCTACAATATATAATACATCTTTTTGATGTATTATATGAGTAATTTTAAATATGATTATATTACTAATTTTGAATAATTTAAAATGAATGAACAACGTGATAGCTTTTTCTTGGAAGACCCTAGATTAAATATAAGTAACATGGAAACACAACAAAAATCAACAGATAATGTTGATCCACAAATATTACTGGATGATATGATGATACAAGAAGAACCTAATTATGAATTGGTTACTAATTTAGATTCTTATAATCTTTACTTACAAGCCCAAAAATCACTCCAAGATAGTGAACCTTTTGATGAAGATCCAACTCGAGAACATATTGATCCACAAATATTATTAGAAGAGATGATACAAGAAGAACCTTATGAATTCATTCACGATTCAAGTTCTTATAATCTTTACTTGGAGGCTCTTGACGAATTAGAAAAAGAAGCATATTTTGCTGAATATCTAAATCAGTAACATATTTATCAGCAACCATTACTGACTCACAATATATCGTAATTTAATTGTAAAAATAATTACGATATATCTTATTGGTCAGTTGTAAATTATTTAATTATCTCTGAGAATGTAAAAGATAATTTATCTCTTCAAGTCTCTTTATTGCATTCTGATAATGCAAAAGATAATTTATATCTCTTCAAGTACCTTAATTGAATTCTGTAACTGTAATACAATTATTTTTACATATTTCAAACCTTTTCTTCGCGTAACAAAATTATTATCTCTTTCCATAATACCATTATCTCTTTCCATAATACTATTATCTCTTTTTGCCAAAAAAATAATCATCCAATCAGGTAACACAATTATCTTTTCACGTATTTTATTTGCATTCTCAATATGTAAAAAGGATATTTATCTTTTCACGTATTTTATTTGCATTCTCAATATGTAAAAAGGATATTTATCTTTTCACGTATCTTAATTGTTTTCTCAACATGAAAAGAATATATTCTCCAAACAATAGAATAATTACATCTTCAAGTATATATTTGCATTATCATTATATAAAAGAATATTTCTCTTCAACTATCTCGATCGTTTATTCTTCTATTAATAGAATTTTATTTCCAAGATTTTAATCGTATTCTTTTCCAATATCATAATTGTTTACTCTAAGTATCCCAATCTTTATCTCTTCTAGTATATTATTTATTCGCAATATGTAAAAGAATAATTATCTCTCTTTTAAAATATCTCAAAGAATATTTACATAGTTATCTTTTCAGATATTTTGATCGTTATTTCTTCACTTATATTATTTCTATAAGTATCTTTTTCAAGTACCGTAATTGTTTTCTCAAAATATAATAGAATATTTATCTCTCCAAATATCTTAATTGTATTCTTAATCGTATTCTCTTCAAGCTTCTTAATTGTATTCTTAATCGTATTCTCTTCAAGCTTCTTAATCGTATTCTTAATCGTATTCTCTTCAAGCTTCTTAATCGTATTCTCTTCAAGCTTCTTAATCGTATTCTTAATCGTATTCTCTTCAAGCTTCTTAATTGTATTCTTAATCGTATTCTTAATCGTATTCTTAATCGTATTCTCTTCAAGCTTCTTAATCGTTTCACCAATATAAAAGATAATTTATCTCTTCAAGTATCTTAATCGTTCCACCAATATAAAAGATAATTTATCTCTTCAAGTATCTTAATTGTATTCTCTTCAAGTATCTTAATCGTTCCACCAATATAAAAGATAATTTATCTCTTCAAGTATCTTAATTGTATTCTCTTCAAGTATCTTAATCGTTCCACCAATATAAAAGATAATTTATCTCTTCAAGTATCTTAATTGTATTCTCTTCAAGTATCTTAATCGTTCCACCAATATAAAAGATAATTTATCTCTTCAAGTATCTTAATCGTATTCTCTTCAAGTATCTTAATCGTTCCACCAATATAAAAGATAATTTATCCCTTCAAGCATCTTGATAGTATTCTCTTCAAGTATGTCAATTTCATTCTCAATGCAAAAGACAATTTATCTCTTCAAATATCTCAATTATATTCTGAGAATGTGAAAGATGATTTATCTCTTCAGTCTCTTAATTATTTTTTCAAGTATCTTAATAGCGTTCTCTTCAAGGTATTTATTAAGATATTTCTCTTCAAATATTTAAATTATATTCTTTAAGTCTTAACTGAATTGTTCAAGTATCTTAATACTATTTTCTTCAGGTATCTCAATAGCTTTACCAAGATAAAAAATATTTATCTTGAGGTATCTTAATAAATTTACCAATATGCAAAAAAATATTTATCTCTTAGACTATCCTAATTATTTTCTCTTAGAGTATCTTAATTGTTATCTCGATATATAAAGAATATTTATCTTTCAAAGCATTCCCATTTGCATTCTCAAGATGCAAAATAATATTTATCTCTCAAGTATTTTAATAGCATTCTCAAGATCAATAGTATTCTCAAGATCAATAGTATTCTCAAGATACAAAAGAATAATTATCTCTTTGAGTGTTTTTATCTTTATTCTCTTCAAGTATCCTAAATCCTAAATCCTAAATCTTTATTCTTCAAGTATCTTAATATTTATCTTAATTGATTTCTCTTTCAATATTTTATTTGTATCCAAGAATATCTAAAGGTTATTTATCTCTTCGAATATCTTAATTTTTATATCTTCAAGTAACAATACATTATTTTATTCTCCAAGTATATTTGTATAATTATCTTTTCCAGTAAATAAATCTGATTGTATTGTTTTCAAGTATTTTATTCTGAATATATCGCACAATTATTATTTCTCGATATATTTGTATTCTGAAGATGCAAATATTAATTCTCTTCTAGTTACACAATCACTATCTCTTCGAATATATTAATTCTCTTCCAAGATGTAATAAATATAATTCAATAAAACGTTTTATTGAATTAATCAAATATGCAATATACACAATATTACTTGATCCTATTCTTATTGTTCATATCTACAATTATTACTTTTATAATTCTAGAGTAAAAAATGCGAGTTTATCTAAAAAATAGATAAAAAAAGTAAAGATCTCCTCCTTTACAAACTTCTTTTTCTAAAACAAAAATATTCAATTTTTATTTTTCTTAATTCCCTCGTAAGTATACTATAAAATATAGTATATTCATCTCTAATCTATCTTAATCTATCCCAGATAAATAAAACGACATTTATCCATTTTAATATCTCAATCGTATTCTAGATAAATAAAAGAATGATTTCTCCAAGAACGTACATATTTTCTCTTCGAGTATCTTAATTATTTTCTATTAACATAACATAATTATCCTTCCATATAACATAACATAATTATCCTTCCATATAACATAACATAATTATCCCTTCATGTAATACAATTTTCTGTTCATGTATTAATCCTTTTTACATCTAAGTAATACCAGTAATATACGATTACTCATATTAAATTGACTGTAATTTAACGACTTCCTTAAACTTAAAATAAAATTTTAAAATGTCGTATACAAAAAATTTTATTTAAGAGCTTAGTAAGTTTTGAGAAGAAGTTCATGGTTTTCTACGAAAACCTAGCTCGGTTTCAAAGAAACCTTGAAGAAGATACGTTGGTGAAAATCTTATTTTAGACGATACAATTATGTTTTTATTGATTATTATAGGAAAGAATATAAGGAAATCTTAATATCTCCGAATATTTAATTGTATTGTCTCGAAGTATCAGAATTATTATCTCCTTAAGTATCTTAATCGTATTCTCTTCAAGTTTCTTAATCGTATTCTCTTCAAGTATTCAGAATTATTATCTCTTCAAGTTTCTTAATCGTATTCTCTTCAAGTATCAGAATTTTTATCTCTTCAAGTTTCTTAATCGTTTTCTTCAAGTATCAGAATTATTTTCTCTTCAAGTTTCTTAATCGTATTCTCTTCAAGTATTAGAATTATTTTCTCCTTAGGTTTTTTAATCTTATTCTCTTCAAGTATCTTAATCGTATTTTCAAAATGTAAAAGATAATTATTCTCTTCAAGTATCTTAATCGTATTCTCTTCAGGTTTCTTAATCATATTCTCTTTAGTATCTTAATCGTATTCTCTTCAGGTTTCTTAATCATATTCTCTTTAGTATCTTAATTGTATTCTCTTCAAGTTTATTTTCGTATTTTCTTCGGGTTTCTTAATCGTATTCTCTTTACTATCTTAATTGTATTCTATTTAAGTTTCTTAATCGTTTTCTTAATGAGAAAGATAATTTATTCTTCAAGTATCCAATCGTATTACATTTAAGTATCATAATCGTTTTCTTCAAGTTTCTTAAACTAATTCTCTTCAAGTTTCTTTGTTGTATTCAGGAAATGTAAAAGATAAATTATCTTTTCAAGTCTCTTACTCGTATTCTTTTCAAGTTTCTTTGTTGTATTCAGGAAATGTAAAAGATAATTTATCTTTTCAAGTCTCTTACTCGTATTCTTTTCAAGTTTCTTTGTTGTATTCAGGAAATGTAAAAGATAAATTATCTTTTCAAGTCTCTTACTCGTATTCTTTTCAAGTTTCTTTGTTGTATTCAGGAAATGTAAAAGATAAATTATCTTTTCAAGTCTCTTACTCGTATTCTTTTCAAGTTTCTTTGTTGTATTCAGGAAATGTAAAAGATAAATTATCTTTTCAAGTCTCTTACTCGTATTCTTTTCAAGTTTCTTTATTGCATCCACAAAATATAAAAGATAAATTATTTCTTCAAGTCTCTTAATTGTATCCCCAAATGTAAAGATAATTTATCTCATCGAGTCTTTTGATTGTATTCCCAAAATGTAAAAGATAAATTATCTCTTCAAGTTCCTTAATCGTATTCTCTTCAAGTTTCTTAATCGTATTCTCTTCAAGTTTCTTAATTTTATTCTATTCTCGATGAGAATCTTAATTGTCTCTCAAATGTAAAAGATAACTTATTCTTCAAGTTTCTCAATCATATTCTCTTCAAGTCTCTTAATTATATCTCAAAAATGCAAATGATAACTTATTTACGTTTCTTAATCGTATTCTCTTCAAGTTTCTTAGTTGTATTCTCAGAATGTAAAAGATAATTTTTCTCTTTGAGTTTCTTAATCTTCTCTTTGAGTTTATGTTGTATTTAACTATGTTTATATAATTAAATGTAGCGGCTTAATAGAGTATTGATAAAAAGTTACAATTGAATATTTTCTTTTTGAAAAAGAAGTTTTGCAAAGGGGATAACTGTACTTCTTTTATCTATTTTTAGATAAACACTACTTTTTTCCTGGAATGTATTATACTTAATACATATTATATAGTATAATATATAGTATAATATATAGTATAATATATTTAATAAAAATGTTTTTGAAGTTTTGTTAAATACATTTTTATATTGTTAGGAAACTCTAATCAATAGAAAAGATAAACTTTATCCGAGCAATCAATAAATTTTATCTGAACGATCGATAAATTTTATCTGAACGATCGATAAATTTTATCTGAACGATCGACAAATTTTATCTGAACGATCGATAAATTTTAAGCGATCGATAAATTTTAAGCGAACGATAAATTTTAAGCGATCGATAAATTTTAAGCGACCGATAAATATTTTATGGGAGAGAAAATTAGTAAAACAATAATTTTGTGTTAGCGATAAATTTATGAAAGTAATAAATATACTTGATTATTAATATATTTATGTATATTCAGTATATTTATTAAAAACAATGATGGAGAAACAAATGGAATTTTTTTGCAGGCGATATATTTATATAAATAATAAATATATCCGATTATCAACATATTTCTACAAAATATTCTACCTTCAAATATCTCCGATTCTATCAAGATGTGAAAGAACATTTATCTCTTAAAATATCTTAATTGTGTTCTCTTTACTATTTTAATTGTATTTTCAAGTAATTTATGTTACATAATTGTTATCTTTTTATTCAACATAATTGCATCTATTTATGTGACATAATCATTATCCCTATATAACATAATCATTATCGCTATTTTACATAATCATTATCTTTTCGTGTAAAAGAATATTTTTCTTAAAGTATGTCGATAATTATATCTCAATATGACATAATATAATTTTATATCTTAATATGACATAATACCTTAATATAATTTTATATCTTAATATGACATAATACCTTAATATAATTTTATATCTTAATATAATTTTACATCTTAATATGACATAATACCTTAATATAATTTTATATCTTAATATGACATAATACCTTAATATAATTTTATATCTTAATATGACATAATACCTTAATATAATTTTACATATTAGAGTATATTACTTGTATTCTTAAGATGTAAAGAATATTTATTCAAGTATCTTAATTTTTCTCTTGGAATTATATATTGTAAAGCAACACAACAAAATTACGGGTAACTATATGAAAAATAATTGTATAAATACAAATATGAAAAAATAATTGTATTTATACAAATATGGAAAATGAGTATAAATGTAGATTCAGATATTTTATTCTTTGAAATATTGGGATATTTGAATATTGATAATTTATATGATATTAGAATGTTAAGCAGAAAAAATTATGGTATGTTTGAGAAACAATTTGATATATTAAGTAAAAATAAAGAGTTGTATGAATGGGTTACATATATAGATAATCCTAAATTATTATATAAATTATTTTCACAAAACGGACATCTAAAAAAAATTACGCTAGCAGATAAAATAAACTGGGAAATAGATAACAATAGTAAATTTGTTGAATCAGATACAGTTGTTGACTATAATTATTTAATGGAATTATTGATCAGAAATAACTCATCTAAATGTATGAATCTTGTAGGTGAAAATTTAAGTATCCTTACTGATGATCATATATTAAAAATAATAACACAAGGTAAATTTAAAATAATATCAGTTTTGTTATCATTCGAAACTACTAGAAACTCAGTAATTAAACATATATTAGATAAATTACTATGTTATATACATGAAGATTTATTGCTTATACCCACAAAATTAACTCATTTTAGAGAATCCAAAGTAAGTAATTATCTGCACAATTTAAAAAATTGCGGCTGCGACATCAATTCATTAAAAATTCAATTTGCTAAACTATTTTTAAACAATGATACACAACATTTTCAAGATATTATTGATTTATATTTTGATATTTAGCAAATATTTATTTTATTTGATATTTTAATAAAATGTATTTACAATTAATACATTTTATCATTATTTTGTGTTAATCGTATTCTTTTCAAATTATACAATTATTATTCTCTAAGTATCTCAATTGCATTCTCTTCAAATATCCTAATCGTTTTCTCTTTAACTATCTCAAATATATTCTCTTCAAGTATCCTTATCGCTTTCTTATGCAAATAATATTGTTCAGCATACAACAGAATATTTATCGCTTTGGCTGTCTTAATCATTTTCCTACAATTCAACTATTTTAATTATTCTCTCCAAATATCTTAATTGTTTCATCTTAAAATATTTATCTCTTCAAGTTTATTAAGTTTATTTTGCGAATATCTTAATTCTATCCCTCAACTTTTCTCAATTATATTCTCTTTTGTTTCTTAATCGTGATTTCAAAATACAAAAGATAATTTATCTCTTCAAGTCTCTTAATTATATTCTCAAAATGTAAAAGATAATTTGTCTATTCAAGTCTCTAGATCGTATTCTCTTCAAGTCTCCAGATCGTATTCTCTTCAAATCTCCAGATCGTATTCTCTTCAAGTATTTTAATCGTATTCTCAAAATGTAAAAGATAATTTATCTCTTCAAGTCTCCAGATCGTTTTCTCTTCAAGTTTTTTAATCGGTTTTCTCTTCAAGTTTTTTATCGTTTTCTCAAAATGTAAAAGATAATTTTTCTCTCCAAGTATTCGAATTATGATCTCTCCAAGTATTCGAATTATGATCTCTTCAAGTTTTTTGATTTCATTCTCAAAATGCAAAAGATATTTTATCTCTTCAAGTTTCTTAATCCTGTCCTATTCTGCTCAAGTAAAAGATAAATTATCTCTTCAAGTAAAAGATAAATTATCTCTTCAAGTAAAAGATAATTTATCTCTTCAAGTAAAAGATAATTTATTTCTTCAAGTTTCTTAATCGTATACTCTTCAAGTGAAATAATACTTATCTCTTCAAGTAAAAGATAATTTATCTCTTCAAGTTTCTTAATTATATTGAATTATATTATTAACTGCAGCGGTTAAATGGAGTATTGATAAAAAGTTAAAATTGAATTTTTTCTTTTAGGTAAAAGAAGTTTTGCAAAGGGGGATCTGTACTTCTTTTATCTATTTTTAGATAATCTCCCATTTTTTACTCTAAAATTATAAACATTAATAATTTTAGATATTGTCCATAAACATCCGATCAAATAATTATTACCCATAAACATCCGATCAAATAATTATTACCCATAAACATCCGATCAAATAATTATTACCCATAAACATCCGATCAAATAATTATTACCCATAAACATCTGATCAAATAATATTATTGTTTATCAAATGCTCAGTTAATCAAAAACTTTTCCCTCAATTAAATTTATTATATTGGTAAATTAATACCTATCATAAATATATTCATCCAATATATTTATTACTTTCCTGAATTATGGTTACTACAAATTTTGGCTTGTAAATTTATATTCTGTAAAAATTTAGAGGTTTTGTCAAATTTATCGTTTTTGCTAATTGTAATTTTGTCACAATTTCCATAATTTTTATTCTACATAACAACAATATTATGACAATATAATATATTATAAAACAAGTATAATATATTCAGGTGTTAAAAGTGGGGTTTTATCTAAAAATAAATAAAAGAAGTAAAGGTTTCCCCTTTTGCAAAACTTCTTTTCCAAAAGATAATTATTCAATTTTACTTTTATTAACTTTCCCTTAAATATAGTATAAAATATATCTTAATATTATTCTCATCCCTATATTTAAAATCATATAAGTATGTATATGATTTATTCCAGAGAAATAAAAGAGAATTTATCGTATTCTTGGATATAAAATAATTATCTCTTCAAATATCTTAATCGTATTCTCAAATATAAAAAATAATTTATCTCTTCAAGTCTCTTAATCGTATTCTCAAAATGTAAAAGATAAATATTCTCTTCAAGTTTTTTAATCGTTTTCTCTTCAAGTTTTTTAATTGTATTCTCAAAATGTAAAAGATAATTTTTCTCTTCAAGTATATTAATTGTATTCTGTTCAAGTATATTAATCGTATTCTTCAAGTTTCTTAATTGTATTCTCAAAAGTAAAAGATAATTTATCTCTTTAAGTATATTAATCGTATTCTCTTCAAGTATATTAATCGTATTCTCTTCAAGTATATTAATCGTATTCTCAAATGTAAAAGATATTTTATCTCTCCAAGTATATTAATCGTATTCTCAAATGTAAAAGATATTTTTTCTCTTCAAGTTTCTTAATCGTATTCTCTTCAAAGTATTAGCACAATGTAAAAGATATTTTTTCTCTTCAAGTTTCTTAATCGTATTCTCTTCAAGTTTTTTAATCCTAATCTCTTCGAGTTTTTTAATCGTATTCTCAAAAGTAAAAGATATTTTTTCTCTTCAAGTTTCTTAATCGTATTCTCAAAAGTAAAAGATATTTTATCTCTTCAAGTTTTTTAATTATATTCTGTTCAAGTATATTAATTGTATTCTCTTCAAGTTTCTTAATCGTATTCTCAAAAGTAAAAGATATTTTATCTCTTCAAGTTTTTTAATTATATTCTGTTCAAGTATATTAATTGTATTCTGTTCAAGTTTCTTAATCGTATTCTCAAAATGTAAAAGATAAATTATCTCTTCAAGTATGCTAATCATATTTTTAAGTTTATTAGTTGTATTCTCAATAAATTAAAGATAATTTATCTCTTCATGTATCTTAATTCTATTATCATAATATATCTTAACAGTATTCTCCTCAAGTTCATAATCGTATTCTCAAAACGTAAAAGATAATTTATCTCTTCAAGTTTCTTAATTGTTTTCTCTTCAAGTTTCTTAATTGTTTTCTCTTCAAGTTTCTTAATTGTTTTCTCTTCAAGTTTCTTAATTGTTTTCTCTTCAAGTTTCTTAATTGTTTTCTCTCCGAGTATTTTAATCATGTTCCAGGTTTCGCTCAAACCAAGTCCCTTTCGGATCTCCAAGTATTTTATTTGTTAAACCAAGTCCCTTTCGGATCTCCAAGTATTTTATTTGTTTTTTCTAAATGTAAAAGATAATTTTAGTGTTCGAGTTTCTTAATCCTATTCTCAAAATGTAAAAGATACTTTATTTCTTCAACTATCTTAATCTCCAAGTTTCTTAATCTTCAAGTTTCTTAATCTTCAAGTTTCTCAATTGTATTCTCTTCAAATCTTCAAATATCTCAATCGAAATCTTCAAATATCTTAATCGTATTATCTTCAGTTTTTCAATCGTATTATCTCAGAGTATTTTAAACCTGTTCAATTCGTGTTTCTCAATCTTCTTTTTCTAAGTTTTTATTATACTGAAGTTAGTTTATATAATTAATTTAAAGTTAAAATATATCATCGATAAAAAAGAAAAATTGAATTATTTTCTTTTTTGAAAAGAAGTTTTGCAAAGGGGATAACTGTACTTCTTTTATCTATTTTTAGATAATATCCCTATTTTTATCCTATAATAAAATATACTTAATAATTAGTATATTTTATTAAACAAATTGTTTTATATAATTTTATTGAATAAAATTACATATATTGTAAGGAACTGCAATCAATAAAAAAGACAAATTCCAAGCGATCGATAAATTTTAAGCGACCGATAAATATTTTATGGAAGAGAAAATTATTGCTTCACTAATTTTTCGATAGCGATAATTTTTCTCTTCAAGTTTCTTAATATTATTCTTAATATTATTCTTAATTATTGAAGACAATTTATCTCTTCAAGTATATTAGTTTTATTCTCTTTAAGTTTCAATTATATTCCCCTAATACAAAAGATAATTTATCTCTTCAAGTATATTAGTTTTATTCTCTTTAAGTTTCAATTATATTCCCCTAATGCAAAAGATAATTATTTCTTCAAGTATATTAGTTTTATTCTCAAAGTAAAACATAATTTATTTCTTTATGTATCTTAATCGTATTCCCAGAATATAAAAAGATAATTTTTCTCTTCAAGTATCTCAATCGTATTCCCAGAATATAAAAAGATAATTTTTCTCTTCAAGTATCTTAATCGTATTCCCAGAATATAAAAAGATAATTTTTCTCTTCAAGTTTCTTAATCGTATTCTCAGAATGTAAAAAGATAATTTTTCTCTTCAAGTTTCTTAATCGTATTCTCAGAATGTAAAAAGATAATTTTTCTCTTCAAGTATTTTTATCGTATTGTCTTCGGGTTTTTTAATCATATTCTCTTCAAATATCCTAATCCCATTCTTTTAACAGTATTCTCAAAATATAAAAGATAATTTTTCTCTTCAAGTATCTTAATCTTATTCTCTCCAAGTATTCTAGAAATGTAAAAGATAATTTATCTTTTCAACTTTCTTTATTGTATTCTCTCCAAGTTTCTTAATCTTATTCTGGGAATGTAAAAGATAAATTATCTTTTCAAGTTTCTTTATTGTGTTCTGTTTAACTTTCTTTATTGCAATCTCTCCAAGTATCTTAATCTTATTCCGGGAATGTAAAAGATAATTTATCTTTTCAACTTTCTTTATTGTATTCTCTTCAAGTTTCTTTATCTATTCTTGAAATTTAAAAGATAGTTTATCTTTTCAAGTTTCTTAATTGTATTCTCATCAACTATCTTTATCTATTCCGGGAATGTAAAAGATAGTTTATCTTTTCAACTTAATTGTATTCTCATCAACTTTCTTTATCGTTTTCTGCAAATGTAAAAGATAATTTATCTTTTAGAGTTTTTATATTATATAAAACTGTGTTTATATAATTATAGCGATAAAATTGAGTATTAATAAAAAGTTAAAATTGAATTTTTTCTTTTTGGAAAAGAAGTTTTTGCAAAGGGGAATACTTTACTTCTTTTATCTATTTTTAGATAAACACCCTTTTTTATCCTACAACATATTATACTTAATTAATAGTATAATATATTTAATAAAACTATTCCTGAAGTTTTGTTAAATAAAATCATACATATTGTAAGAAATTACAACCAATAAAAAACATAAATTAAGCAATCGATAAATTTTAAGCGATCGACAAATTTTAGGCAATCGATAAATTTTAAGCGATCGATAAATTTTAAGCGATCGATAAATTTTAAGCGATCGATAAATTTTAAGCGATCGATAAATTTTAGGCGACCGATAAATATTTTATGGAAGGGAAAATTAGTAAAACATAAATTTATCGATAGCGATAAATTTATGGAAGTAAAAATATACTTGATTATTAATAGATTTGGATATAATGTTTAATAAATAGAAAATAAACTAAAATATAGAAAAATAACATATAAATAAAAAAGTATTTATATGGTAATAAAGTATATTTATATATAAGAGATAATATTATTAAGTATACATATTATTAAAAAAGCAATAATAAAGAAACAAACACAAGTAAGATGAAATAAATAACAAAAGAGAGAAAAATATGATAAAATAAAATGGTGTAAAAGGAAAAGAACGGAATAGAAAAAGGAACTAGAAAATATTTGTATAAAAATAAAGGAGAAGTAAGGATGAGAAAAGGGATATGAAGAAAAAAGAAGACAAAGAGAAAAGAAAAGGAAAATAGAGAAGGGAAAAGGAAAATAGAATAAGAGAAAAAATTAGAGAAAAAAGAAGAAAGCTAAAAAGTATATGAAAGGAGAAAAGATTATAAAAAGCAGGACGATATAGTATTGATCTGTCTTTAATGACATTTTGAGGCGGTTATATCCCCTTTTTTTATTCCCTTCCCTCCTCTATTTCTTCCTCTCCTCCTCTCTTCTCTCTTTCTTCCCTTTTTTATCATCTTCTTTTTATATCCTTTCCCTCTCTATCATCCTTTTTATCTCTTCCTCAAAATATATGTAACAAAATTATATAGCAATTTTTTAACTATTATTTATATTTTTAGTCTTCTTTCCTATCATATATTTTTTTTATCTTCCCCAAAATAGATGAAATAAATTCACATAAAAAATATTATCTTCTTCATAATATTTTTTACTGTAAATTATTCTCATTATTCGTTTTTTATTTCAGCAATATTCATATTTATAATATTTAATCAAATATAAATATAAATACATTAAATATTATAAATGTATACACTGTATTTAAACATTTATGACCCCTAAAAATTACATTTTTCAACAATTCTGTTTTTATTTTATGAAACCTATTTTTGCTTTTACGAATGTATTATAAATTACTGTGTTTTTATTCGAACGGAAACATTCGAATAAAAATATTAAACTTTATATTGAAATTATTAAAACAAATAATTTCAATATAATAGCTATTATATTAAACTACATAATAAATAAAATACAAATTGATATATAAAAAAATATTTAGTTGGATATTAAATTTGTGAATTTAATATGTACACTTTTATCCTATATTTTATTTATATTTTTACCAATATTAAATTATACATAATAGCAAAATTAAAATTTCTTACTAATTATGTAAACAATTATATTTATAAAAAATATTTTCTCAATCAGAATAATATAGATTATATGAGAGACCAAGTTAAAAAAGCAACATTTGAAAGACTAAAAAATATTCCAAAAACTGATCCCGAAAAAAAAAACAGCGAACAAAAAATAATTCTTACGCGGTCGAAAAAAATAGATATGTATTCAGAATATGAGTTAAAAAAACTAGAAAAAAAATATGCGCAAATAGCGAATGATTGGATAAAATAAACACTATTTAGTGAATATATCAGTTATAACTGATATATTCAAATTATTATTGAAACTTAGAAATATAATATATTCACTTTAAGCAATATCCAACATAAATACCAAAAAATAAATATGGTGTATTAAGGACCAATCCTGTGTCGCGAAATCAAAATCTTAAACGCTGAAATCAAATTCTTGAACACTAAAATTAAATTCTTCACCACTAAAATTAAATTCTTCAACTCAATTTAAATTCTTCAGCGCTAAAATTAAATTCTTCAACGCTAAAATTAAATTCTTCAACGCTAAAATTAAATTCTTCAACGCTAAAATTAAATTCTTCAACGCTCAGAATTTATCTTTAATGGTTATAAAAGAATAAAGTTTTAAAAAGACATTGAATATTTAAGATACGTAACGATCTTGAAAATATTAAACAATTTATTTACTTGACAAAAATATCAAATAAATGATGAACAGATATAATTTATACTAAAATTCCTTTACCTAAGAAAAATAGGTAAAGGAAGTACAGTTCCCCCTTTGTAAAAACGGACGAAAAAGTAAAAAATTCAATTTTAATTATTTTTACACCTATTATTTCTTATGCTAATTAATATAATAAGTTGAACTTTATATAAGTTATTTTTTAGAAATAAATATCGACAGACTGAATAAAATTTATAACCGAGCCAAAACTTTTAGGATCAAATATCTTATATCCGAACTATAAAATAGAGGATATAAGAATATGTTGCCATGTAAATAATTTAGTGTAACACAATATAACTAAAAAAGTGGAAGAGGTATATTAAATATACACTTTGCATATTTAATATTGAAAAAGAACAAACAAAAGAAACTGAAAAGAAGTTATTAAAAAACTTGGAAAGGATGAGATTAAGATACTTGAAGATAATTATGCTTAGGAAGAAAACTATGATACTTGAAGATAATTATGATTGGACAGAAAAGTAAGGGATTAAGATATCGAAAAGGATACAATTAAGATAATTATGATTGGACAGAAAAGGAAGGGATTAAGATATCGAAAAGGATACAATTAAAATACAAAATAGTATGTGAGTAAAAAACTAAAAAGAATACTATTAAGAAACAAAAAAAGATACGATTAAGAAACTTGAAAAATACGATTGAAAACTTGAAAAGAATACGAATAAGAAACGTAAAAAGGATACGATTAAGAAACAAAAAAGAATATGATTAAGAAACTTGAAAAATACGATTGAAAACTTGAAAGAATACGAATAAGAAACGTAAAAAGGATACGAATAAGAAACTTGAAAAATATGATTGAGAACTTGAAAAGAATACGAATAAGAAACTTGAAAAGGATACAATTAAGAAACTTGAGGACATAAATATTCTTTATATCAAAGAATATAATTGAGAAATTTGTTAAGACAAAATAATTCTGTTACTAAGATATTTATAGAAGAATATTATTCTGTCAGTTAAAGACATTAATATTTTATTGCTTGAAGAAACACTAAATTATGGCTTGTTTATTATGAGAAAGTGATTGTACAATTATATAAATGGACATGAATGAAATTTTAAGGGAAAGGTTTAATATTATAAGGTTAAAATAGTATATAATTGGATATGGATGATAAATATTGAATAATACTATTTATTAAGTGAAAAAAATATTGTACTTATATAGAACACATATAAATTACTCACAAATTCCTTTATCAGATAAAATAGATAAAGGAAGTACAGATCCCCCCCTTTATAAAAACGGACGAAAAAAGTAAAAAATCAATTTTATAATATTTTACATATTATTTTTATTCTAATTAATATATAACACAATTTTATATTAGTTACATATTTGGGAAAAATAATTATACAAACAAGATTTTCAGCCAAAAATAATATTTCTCAAAATGCAATTATTTTCATAGAAATAATACCGACCAAAAATTTATAGTCATAAATTAAGAAAACGATAATAAACTGTGAGAGATAAATATTATGTTACTTGTTAAGAAATCAATAAAGATACTGAGAGATAAATATTATGTTACTTGTTAAGAAATCAATAAAGATACTGAGAGATACTGAGAGATAAATATTCAGTGATATAGAAAAAACAATAAGGATGTTAGAAGAGATAAATATTTTTTTGTATCGCAAAACGATAAAAAGATTCGAAGAGATAAATATTCTTTTGTATCTCGGGAAAAGATAAAGATATTCGAAGAGATAAATATTTTTTTGTATCTCGGAAAAGATAAAGATATTCGAAGAGATAAATATTTTTTTGTATCGGAAACACATAAAGATATTCGAAGAGATAAATATTCTTCATATCTTAGCGATGCAATTGATAAAAGCGATTCAATTAATAAAAGCTAAGAGATAGATATTCTTTTGGATCTTAAGGATACGATGGAGAAATAAGTGGAATGAATATTGTGTTATAATTTCATAAAACGATTAAAAATTTTTAAATGTTCAAGGAGATAAATATTATGTTAAATGAAAAAATAATTAAGAAAGATGAAGAGATTACAACTATGTTAGACAAAAGAGGAAATAACTAAAAATATAAAGAGATGAAGAGATAAAGAGATAAAGAGATAAAGAGATGACAACTATGTTAGACAAAAGAGGAAATAACTAAAAATATAAAGAGATGAAGAGATAAAGAGATAAAGAGATAAAGAGATGACAACTATGTTAGACAAAAGAGGAAATAACTAAAAACATAAAGAGATGAAAGAATGATAATTCTGTTAGAAGAAGAGAAAATAATTAAAAAACCGGAAGAGATTATGTTGTAGAGAAACGATTAAGATAATTAAAGAGACGATGTTACAAAGAGAAAACGATTGAGAAACTTGAAGAGATAATGATGCAAAGAGAAAACGATTGAGAAACTTGAAGAGATTATTATGATGGATGAAGAGAAAACGATAAAGAAACTCAAAAAGATAAGTATTCTTTTGTATATTGAGAAACAGTAAAGAAACTCGAAAAGATAAATATTCTTTATGTGTATCGGAGAAACGACAGAGAAACTCAAAGAGATAAATAATGTTATACGTATTGAGAAGCGATAAAGAAAGCCGAAAAGATAAATAATGTTATACGTATTGAGAAGCGATAAAGAAAGCCGAAAAGATAAATAATGTTATACGTATTGAGAAGCGATAAAGAAACTCGAAAAGATAAATATTCTTTATGTGTATCGGAGAAACGACAGAGAAACTCAAAGAGATAAATAATGTTATACGTATTGAGAAGCGATAAAGAAACTCGAAAAGATAAATAATGTTATGTGTATTGAGAAACTATAAAGAAACATATGAAAACAAATACCCTTTTGCGTGCAGAGAAAAACGATTAATAAACTTTGTGAGATAAATAATCAGTTATACTGGAGAAATAATAGAGAAAGTTCTTGGGATAAAAATTCTTTATGTTTTGAGAATGCGATGTAGATACGCGAAGAAAAATATTCTTTGTATGTTGAAGATGGGATTCAGATAGTTGAAGAGAAAAATATTTGTTACACGAGGAAATATGGATAGGAAATATGGATAGGAAATATGGATAGGAAATATGGATAGGATAGTGGAAGGGTTAAGGAAGCATAATATAAATATTGTATATAACTTATTTAGATACAAAATATCAAAAATAACGGGTATTGAAAAATAAGATAGGAAAATGATTAAATGTAAATAATTAATAATACAAAAAATATATTTGAATGGATAAATTTATGAAAGATAGTTGTGAAGTAGAAGAGCTAATATTAAAATTACATGATATTATTAAAGAATTCCAGAATGTTTGGTTTTCACTTGATACAAAAACAGATGTAATAGATAATTTAATTAAATCAAGTATAATATGTAGTTTGATAGGAAACAAAACAATACAAAATAAAAATATAGTTTGCGAAAAAAGCGAAATATCAGAATTTATAACTGTATCAAATAATTTAGAAAAGATAACAGAAAAAGATGCTATAGTAAAAGAGTCAATAAAAAGATTATATATTTTAGAAAAAACTGATAAAAAATGTTTGAATAATAGTTTTATAGTACCAAAACATAAATCTGTATCCTCAGATATCAAAAATAATCTTGATTCATTATCGAGAACAGCTAAAAAATATGTTGAATGTATTCAAAATTATTGTAAAACATATTCAGGATTACTTAAATTTTGTAATTGAGTAACATATAAGTATCGTTTAATTTAAATATGGTATATGGTGGAAATTAACACTAAATTTTTTTACCCAATAAATTAGGTAAAAAAATTACAGATAATAATATTTGGCTGAAATAATATTTCGAGAAATTTCACTATTATTACTAAAATATGATGTACGATATAGATATAAATGTTATTTATTATGTGGTAAATAATAAGCTATAGAAAGAAAAATATGATACAATAAATATAGAATATTACATTAAAATATTAGAAGAAAACAAGATAAACTAACATAAAAGAATATTAAAACTGATTAAATTTTGAATAAGGTTATGGTAACTATTTAATTAAATGATTGAATGAATTTAAATGCAAGATACTTAAACATTTTATATAGGAAACAATTAAGATATTGTAAATAAAAGGATTGGTATATTTGAAAAAATATTGTTCGGATATTGTTCGGATATTGGACTGTATATGGATATTCCTTTGTATAAATGATGAATGATATTTCCTAAGAGACAAATACAATGTCACATATTGGGAAAAGATAAAGAAAGATTATGTTATGTATACAGAAAAACGAAAATATACATAAATATTATGTTGCGAATGGAGAAAATAGTAAATATACATAAAGATAATTATAGCGATATTTGAAGATATAAAATACATATACGAAGAGATAAAAATACCTTAAATCTGGAGAAACTATATGCGAAGAAACAAAAATTATGTTAAATGTGGAAAAAACAATATTCCAAGAGATAAATAATGCGCCAAATCTTGGGAAACGGATAAAAAGATTCACAGAGATAAATATTCTTTGAATCTAGGAATAAGATTGTGAAAACAGTGAGATAAATATTATATTAAATTTGAGAAAACAATTAGCAAACTTTAACAGATCTAGTCTATGACATTTGAGAAACTATTGGAAAAGTTTAAGAGAAAAGGTTTTAAATTGTTAAATAGATAATAATTTTGTTAGACTAAGAAAACGATACAGAAACAACAAGATAATAATTTTGCAATATGAAGATAAAATAACTGAGAAATATTAAGAGATATCAAGAGATAATAATTTTGTAATATGAAGATAAAATAACCAAGAAATATCAAGAGATAATAATTTTGTAATGTGAAGAGAAATAACTGAGAAATATCAAGAGATAATAATTTTATAATATAAAGAGATATGATTAAGAAAGTTGAGGATATAATAATTCTATTAGACGAAACGATAAATAATCTTTTATATCTGAAAACGATAAATAAGAAAGATAAAAATAAGCTAGATGAAGAGAATACAATTGAGAAAGTTGAAGAGATAAAAAGATAGAATTCTATTAGATGAAGAGAATACGATTGAGAAATCTGAAGAGATAAAAAGATAAAATTCTATTAGATGAAGAGAATACGATTGAGAAATCTGAAGAGATAAAAAGATAAAATTCTATTAAATGAAGAGAAGACGATTAGCAAACTTGATGAAATAAGTATTTGCTAAATTAAGAAGTATTCTGTTACATCAAGAGAAAACTAATAATACATAATAATTCTATTAGATGAAGATAAAACAGAAGATAATATTATTTAATAAATTAAGTAATATTAATTTGCAGTATTATTACAATAAATTAATATTTAAAAATGACAACAAACTGAATATATTATTACACAAACAAATAGTATTATTACACAAACAAATAGTATTATAATTATATAGGCAATTTATTCTTTAATTGCTGGGGAAAACTCTTAAATTATGACTGATTTTCTGATTATCTTCCTTAATGTTTATTAATTTTTAAATTACTTGCAACAAAATAATTAATCTTTTTAATCGTCCGTTGATTAATCGTGCCGATTTAATATATAGTTATATAAATTAAATAATCGATATACTTTCCAATTATTCAGAAATATTTATTCCAACTATTTGTGTTTTTTAAATATAAAACATATTATTCAAAATTTTAATACCTAAATTATATTTACAAACAAATTGCAAAATTTATATTAAATGTTAATATAATAAATAATCGATATTATTTGTACTTGTAATATGATAAACATACGTGGATTAATATACTTAAAATATGATAAATATATTTCTATTAAAGAAAAATTATAAGATTCTTTATAAAAACAAAAAACGATTGTATAGGTATATGAAGAGATAAATAATACTTTAAGTGTTAGTGTAGTATATGAAGAGATAAATAATATTGTAAGTATTCAAAAACAGTGAATAAATTTGATAACATAACCGATACATTAAAATATTTCTATATAGAAATATTTCAATCGTTGTTTTTTCGAGATATTTTAACAGTTTAACAAGATAAATATTCTTTGTATTAAGAGAAAAGGTTAAAATTCTGGAATAGATAATATCATAACAGCAAGAGATTTTAAATAAATGTAACTCTGCTATCTCAAGAAAAAATATTTTATCATTAACTATAACAGAATTACATTTATGTACAAATTACTTAGTCGTCAAGTTTTATTGTATAATTTAATGTAATAACTTACAATAATTTACTATCTAACTTACAATAATTTACTACCTAAATTATTGTAAGGATCAATATATTATAGATAAGCATCAATATACTTGGAAAGAACAAAATAGTTAAAGACTTATATGATAATCTTAACCTATCTATATATTTTTGTAATTTCTTTCATTTTGAAGTCTTTCTATTGTATGTCTAAGTATATTATCATTGTATAAATATAATTCTTCCATTAATTTATTTTTGTCATAATAAGTATTCATATCATCTTCTATAAAAACTTCAAAATGCGTATTCAATTGTTCGTTTGGTGTGTAAATTGTAACTTCTTTTTCCTGATCAAATAAATTTAATATTTTGTTTTTTAGATCTTCCATATTTATTTTCTTTATACTATGTAACCAATTTCATTTAATTCAATTTATAAAAAATTATGTTCTATCTTTTGGCTGGATATATTATGTTATACAAACTATTTAACGATATAAATATTTAATAACAGATAAAATATGTTGCATATTTGGAAAACAATGGAGATATCGGGATAAATATTGCATTAAATTTCAGAAAATGATTAACAAGACATGGTGTCACACTTGGAAACACTTGGAGAGATGAGTCTTATATTAGTTTTTAAGATAAACTATTAAAGTATATAGTAGTTATATAAAGAGAAAATAATTATGCTAAATAGAGAAACAATTATATTAGATGAAGATATGGGTATTTTCTAACATGATGAAATTTGAAGAGATAATAAATAATACTAAAGTTGGTAGTTTGTGAGATTAATTATAATTATTTCTCACAATAATATATGACTGAGAAGTTATGCAGAAAACTTATGATAATACTTTATTAAGAATTCCAGCAATTCCTGAATTGTTATATTTGATAAAAACTCGAAAATAATAATTGACGCTATTTTATGTTAATAGTTTTAAAATAGGATTTAAGTCGTTTTTGGTTCTTTGTTATGTATAATAAATTAATATTATTAAGTAACTTTATCTTTTACAATACTATATATCATGATTTTATCAACTATGTTAATATCTAAGATAAAATTTCCTAATTTTATTAAAAGCTATAAAGTATAATAATTTTATATAATAATCGTTATAATAATAATCAAGTCATAAATAGAAGCCACATTTCGCATAATATAGCACAAAAATTCCTTTACCTAAGAAAATAGGTAAAAGAAGTACAGTTCCCCCCCTTTGTAAAAACGACGTTCAAAAAGAAAAAAATTCAATTTTACTACTTTATATTTTCGCACAAATAAACATGTAAAATAATATTCTCAACTAAATATTGTTAGGAAATAATATTTTTAAAATCTTATACATAAAAATTTGGTCTTGATAAACGTTAAACGCTATTTTCTATTTATGGTTAGCGATTAATTTATAACTATATAATACCGTATTTATATGTATTTATATAAACAATATTGTATTTATTTGCATTACAAATATTGTATTTATTTGCATTACAAATATTGTATATAATTATTCTATCAAAATATATTTTATAACAATATTTATATGGTTAAATATCCAAATAGCAGAAATACAAAGATAAAAAACTTGAATATCTAAAATGAAAATATATTATGTAACAACTATCTAACAATTATATAAAATGATAGATATCATAATAATTGGGCATAATAATTGGGTATAATAAAGGTATATATTTAATTAAAGCAAATATATAAGAAATTAAAGAGATAAATATTATGTTTTGGACTGAAAAACTTGGGATAGAATTTAATTACTTATTGCGAAAACAATAAATAAGTCTCAAGAAATAAATATTTTCCAATATTCAGAAAGAAATAAATGCTTGAATATTCTGAAAATTATAAATATGGAGATATTTACCATATAAAAATTCTTGGATATTTAAAAAATGATGAATATATGTGAAGAAACGTATATTTTGCTATGTTTTCTAGAAAACAATGGGGTATTCTTTCAGGTGTTGGAAATATGATAAATAAGTATGAAGGTTTGAAGCTATTATGAGAAAAATAAAACTATAAAGATAATTGTGTTAGATAAAGACAAAACTATTTAGGAACTTGAAGAGTAAATTAACTTTAATATATTGGATATACTTAGGATAATTGAAGAATTTTTAGATATAAAGAACATAATTCGAATATTTAAATATTTAAGAGGTAAATTATCTTTTGGATTTTACTAGGAAAATTGATGAACTTCAAGGAATAATTGTTCTATTAAATCAAGGATAATTCTATTAAAAGCGAAGAGATTACTTATAATTTACAATTATTGTAAATTATATAATAAGAATATAATAAGAATATAAAATGTGCTGTTGGCAATATAATCTTTATAATAATATGAAAGTATATTTAACGGAGTTATACGAGGATGTTGATTTTATTAAAAAACGATTTATACGAGGATGTTGATTTTATTAAAAAACGATTTATACGAGGATGTTGATTTTATTAAAAAACGATTGTAGTTAAAATTTAGCGTTAGCAATAGCTTTATTATTCTATGTTTATGGATATATTTTTGATAAAAAATATAATATAGATTAAATGATAAATATTGCTTAATCTATATTTATTATATCATAGACCAAGAGCAAATCTAATACCATCGTTATATGATTTAGGATACATGGCATCAGATAATGAAAAAGGAATATCAGATAATCCAAGAGCATACCTGGCACCTTGTGCAAAAGTTTGTTTATCAAATATATTTTGAAAAATTATTTCATCGTTAATTATAGTATTAGATGAAGTTTGTAGAGATTTGACAATAGATAAATATATTTTATCTTCATCATTATAATAAGTTTGATTCATTTTACTTATTATAAAAAATAAATATTATTAAGTATTATTTAGCTGAAAACATCTGAATAAATCAAAAATAATTGGAAATATGGTTTAAGATGGTAGTTAAATACAGTATCTAATTATTTAAAATCTATTTAATAATAGTAAAATTATAACCCAAGAGAATATCTTACACCATCATTATATGATTGAGGATTTAAAGCATCCGAAAATGAAAATGGGATTGGTTCTAGACCTAAACCATTTCGAGCACCTTGCGCAAAAGTTCTTCTTGTTAATACATTTCTTATAACACCACCCACATCCTGAAATACTCCTTGTGTTGATAATGGATCTTGATTCAAATTTGTAACTGATAAACATACCTGGTCTGTTTGTGTATTAAAACATATAGATTGAATATTTGGATTAGTTTGTGTGATTTGATTACTTTGGTTAGGTTGATTAATTTGATTCATTTGGTTCTTTTTATTGTAAAATGATAAAATTATCACAGATTTTTTTTTATACCCAAATTTTATATGACAAACGTATAAAATTATTTCAACTCTTTCGGATCTTTTAAAAATTAATACTATATTTCTCAAAAATATGCTATTAATTAATATTTAAATACAATTTAATATTAATCCTTAAATATTGTGATATGGTTATTGTAGAATTGTTATTGTTTAGAATAATATCTTGGGAATATATTATAATCAGATAAAAACTTACGAGGATATGTAGAAATATGTATTAAGATATAGAATATTCTTAGAAAAACATATGAGCAACTTAAGTGAAACTATTATATGTAATAAATTAAGATAAATTGCATTGATGTGAAAGTATATATGTTGATTAAAAAGCATAAATGGATGTGAAAGTATAAATGGATGTGAAAGTATAAATGTCGATTAAAAAGTATAAAAGGATGTGAAAGTATAAATGTCGATTAAAAAGTATAAAAGGATATGAAAGTATATATGTTGATTAAAAAGCATAAATGGATGTGAAAGTATAAATGGATGTGAAAGTATAAATGTTGATTAGAAAGTATATATGTTGATTAAAAAGCATAAATGGATGTGAAAGTATAAATGGATGTGAAAGTATAAATGTTGATTAGAAAGTATAAATGGATGTGAAAGTATAAATGGATGTGAAAGTATAAATGGATGTGAAAGTATAAATGTTGATTAGAAAGTATAAATGGATGTGAAAGATATGTTGATAAGAAAGTATATTAAAAACAAAAAGAGAATAAAGGACAGAATGTAAAGTAGAAAAGAGAAGAATGAAATAATTTTATTTGGGGAAAAGAAAAGAAAATGCCAGAAGCAGCGGAAGTAAAAATAATGGGTGATATATTGAAGAGATATGTAGAAGGAAAAAGAATGAAGCTGGAAATAGTGGGGGGAAGAAATTTGAAGAAGATTCCAGAAAATTATGGAGAATTAAAAGAAATTATGAAAAAGGGAGGGATACAAGTAAGAAAAGTGGAAACAAAAGGGAAATTTTTATGGATAGAAATGGAAGAAGAATGGAGTTGTTGGATAACATTTGGACTAAAAGGAAAGTTTTATGAGGAAAAAAAAGATAATTGTGGTTATATAATTGAAAGTGGGATAGGAAAGATATATTATTGCGATACAATAGGATTTGGAACATTAACAATAAGTAAGGATAAAAAAGCATTAGAAAAGAAACTGAAAACATTGGGACCAAATATTTTGGATGAAAGAAGATTATCGGATTATGAAATAATAAAAACATTCAGAAAACATGACAACAAAAATGTGACTGTTGTTATGATGAATCCTAAAGTTTTTTCTGGGATAGGAAATTATATGAAATGTGAATCTTTATATATTTCTAAAGTTTCTCCTCATAAATCAGTAAAACAACTTACAGATGAACAGCTGGTGTCTTTATACGATAATTCCAGGCAATTATCTCAATTAATTTATAATACACTCTCCAATAATCCTTCTTTTTGTAAATCATCGCTTTTTCATGTCTATAATCGTTTATATGATAAACTTTCTAATAGTGTTGTCACTATTACAACATTGGATAATAGAACTACTCATTGGTGTCCTTCAGTACAAGATACATAAGTTTGGAAATATAACTATTAACTATTGGATTATGTAGATGTAATATGTTATAAATCTAACACAAATAATTATTTATATTGGATTTAATATTATTTTTAATAATCCATAATAATACTAGCAAAATGTGAAGTATTAAGAAATCTATAGCTGGATAAAGCATTTCTATAAATTTTGCATTTATTAATAATAATATCTGAGTTATTATGGATACTAATATCTGAAAAATATTCAGTGTTGGTATCCAAAAGATCATTAAGAAGCTTATTGATGTGTATTATAAAATCAGTAATATCGCAATCAGTAATATCCATATCATTATCTATTGTATGATCTATTCTATTATCATGATAATTTAATACAAAATTATCTGTTTTACCCATACATATATCAATAGGAATTGTATTGTATGTAGGAATATCATATCCAAAAAAATCAGAATAATAGTAAATGTCGAGGACATCTTTTAAGGTTAATTTATCGATTAGCTTTGGTAATTCAGGATATATATAATAATTTCCCTTTATTTCTAATATAGATTTAGATAATGCAATATTATAGTCTAGTTCTATATTGACATTATCTAAACCATACATAGAAAGGAAAATATAGTCTAAGGCAAGTACATTAGTCATGAAATCAGGTGTTAATAATTTTGATTCATTTTCATATTTAATAAAATTAGAGAAAAATTTTGATGAAATTTGCAAAATACTTTTATGTAAATAAAATCTTTTATTTGGAGATATTATTTCAATATCAGAAATCTTATTATTGTTGTAAATCTCAGACATTATAAATGTACTATTATTTATATATAACATATTATTTTCATTAATATTTAACATAGTTAAATATCAATATTTTCAACATTATTTAATAATCTATTTTAAGTAATATCGAAAGTAAATATTATTTAATTATAATATATATTGTTTATACAATTAAATAAATGTTTTATAATATCTCAATTGAACGATATCTCTTTTATACAGAAATATCGTTCTGTGGAAGGGAAAATTTCTTTACGTTGATCAAGCGAAATATGTAAATTGATATATTAGTTTTACATTGGTATAAATTCTAATTTATACCAATGTAATAAATACAATGAAAATAAAATTTTACATTCATTGTGTGATATGTTTATAATATACTGAAAATAGTTATTAAAAAGTTTGGTTGAACGAATTAAAGTTAATAAATAGAGTCATAAAAAACCGATATGATATACTTAAAGTGTTTAGTAAAATTTGAATATTTTATAATGTAAAATATTCATATAAATATTAATGAACAGCAAAGGCGTGTTAGAAACATACTATGGTACATTGGTGGGATATAAGAGAATAGAACAAATAGAAACGGAAAATTTTAGTTCTCATCAACCAAAAGGGTCTGAATGGACAACATTTTACTTAAAAACAGATTCAAATATAATGACATTTGAGGTAAAAATAGAAGCAGGTGAGTGTGCATCGGGTTACGCAACATGTACATATGGATCATTGGAATCCGTAAGAAAATTTGGAATATTAGAGAAGGATAATGAAATGAAAGAATTAGATATTTACATAATGAATGCTAAAATACTCGTTAGAAAAGTAGTTGATTCAACTGAAACTCATAAAAATGATTTATTTGAAATTTATCAAGATGATACCCTTATTATTTGGTTGGATGTTGATGGAAATGATGATTACTATCCATGTGGATCCATAATTTACCAACAAGATATAGAAGAATTATTTTATACAAGTTTTATGCATACTGATAAAGATGAAATCATTAATGAGAATAAAAATACTAATGAAGTTAAAAATATAGAAGAAAATACTAATGAAGTTAAAAATATAGAAGAAAATACTAATGAAGTTAAAAATACAGAAGAAAATACTAATGAAGTTAAAAATATAGAAGAAAATACTAATGAAATTAAAAATACAGAAGAAAATACCAATTATGAAGAAAAGAATATTTTTAATGAAAGTGAAGGATTAAATAAAGATGATATAAATTCAATAAAATTTAGAGGAAAGCGTGGATTCGATAAAGAGGTAAAATATATTTTTGCTGGTAAATCTAATACTACAAAAAGCACATTGGCCTTAAAAATTTTTGAAAAATATGAGATTTATGAAACTGACAGTATGAAAAATGAATATGATTTTTTAAATATTGATATAACACAATACAAAGTTATTGTATTGGGTGGTAAATATATTAAATCAGATGCATCTATATCTAATATAGTAAAATATTATGTTAGTAAATATCCGCAATATCAATTTATCCAGTGTTTCTTATCTTGTGTTTAATTAGTAATATTGAAATACATCTTATGTTTAATTAGTAATATTGAAATACATTAACTTTAAAATTTATGATGGACATAATTATTGTATTTTATAATAATATATAATCAAAATTCCGAAGATAATATAATTAATCACGAAGCTTATATAAAAACATATATTTGAATCGCTATATTTATCAAGTACAAGACAAATATTTGTATCTTTGGTCTTTAAATTACATGATTTAGAATATCCCTCTAAATTTACAGTTTTTGTAATGCTTTGTAAATTATCCGCCATTTATTTCTATAAAATAAGTTTATATAATTCAAAATTATGACATATAGTGTTTACTTAACACATCCTTTATTTTATTATTTAATTAAATAATAAAATAGTAAAAATATTTAGTGAATTAATATAGTATAATAGTTGTTTTATAAGATTTTATGGAATCATTGTGTAACTTTATAAATATAATTGTAATATATTAAGTAACTTATATAGATTGTATGGCGTTTGTGAATTATATAATATTGATGAATATATAATTCAGTAGATAAATAAAAGAGATAAAAATTAATTAAAATAGCAAATATTTTTGATAGTATTATATTGTTTGGGTATTCTTGTAGAGGAGCAACAGAAAAACGATACAAATAGGAATATTAAGTTATAAAGATTTGAGAGAACATTTGTGGAAATCGACGAATTGAAAATTACCGAATACTTTTAAGGTAGTTTCATCAAATTTTTTCATTTTATACCACGATTCATCATCCTCTCTAATTATAATACTTAATGGGTATTTTGAAACTTCAACAATAGCATTATAAGTCTCTTGTATTTTATCAACATCATCTCTAATAATTATTAATATATTAGTTAGTATTTTTACTATATTTATACTTTGTCTAATTATAAAAACAAAAAATTAGGTACATATAAGCGAATATTGGGAGTGATAAGTTTATATAATTCAATACATTCATTAAAAATTGCAAGATTGTTCCCAATTATCAACTACTTTAATGAAAAGACAGTTTTATCCTTCGTTTTTATATCACCAAATCCATGACAAGAAATTTTTCCATCTTCATCAAATTATATTTGTTACTTGTTCATATAGATTTACTACTCTTGCATCATGTAAATTTCTTCCATCAAATGTTTTTCTACCTTAATATTAATTTCATCCTGTATAATTTGGTCTATTCTACTATTAAATTACTACTTTATAATCCAACATTACATAACGCTTCTACTTCATCTAAAGACTCATATTTATCCGGTATAGCAACAAATTTATTTGATACTTCAATTTTATTGAGCAATGTATTTGTTTTATTACCCTTGTCTTTTTTTCCCTTTAAATTTTATTTATATCTCTTAATATACTTATTATTTATCTAGTCATATAATAAATAAACTGTATTTATTTTGTTATAATATTATGTTGTTACTTTGTTTATTTTTGATCTACAAAACCTAAAACTAGCTCAATTATTTCAAAAACTGTTAACTCAAGTATTTATAAGAACGACTAACTTTATTTTTGGTTTCTGCATTTTTAACACAATTAATATTATATTATATTAACTCTAATATAATATTAATTATACAAATATGATGTTATTTGTACAATTATATTATTTATTGCACAAATAATAAATGTTTCTGTGGAAAGTGAAATATAATGGTAAAACAAAGATAAATACATAAAAATAAAAATAAAAATAAATTATAAGAAGAATCTAAATGAATAGTAATAATATTCCGCTTGTTCTTAATTCATTATCTAATACAACAACTATAGAACAATCTATAGGTGCTTCTATTACAAATACAACAACAAATACAACAACATATGTATATACAGCATTGACAATATCAAATTTTATATCTTTGGTAGCAAGTTTATCAGTCATGTCAGAAAGATGTGTAGAAATATTTTGGGGATGTTCAAATTGTATATTATTTTATATTTTCAAAGTATCGAAAGAAAATGCTCCTTATAGATATGTAAAATTATTTATGAGTCCTATTCTATCTCTCATGTTCGCTTTTGCAATTACTTATATTTCTGCACTATTTGATGTTTTTGGTGGTATTAGATGGGTTGATGCTGTTGCAGTCTCTATAGCATCAGGATTTTCTACTCCATTTGCTCATGCTGTAGCAAATATTGGAAAACCAGCTGTAGATAAATCTAGTAGTTGACAATCACTTTTATTTATTCTTTTCTTTCTTTATATGTAAATATATTAAAGTTTGTATTTTATATGCATATAATATCATTCGTTAATATTATACTCATGTAAATATATTAACGTTTGTATTATATAAGCATATAATATCATTCGATAATATAATATTTATGTAAATATTATATTTATGTAAATATTATAAAGTTTGTATTATATAAGCATATAATATCATTCATTAATATAATATTTATGTAAATATTATAAAGTTTGTATTATATAAGCATATAATATCATTCGTTAATATTATGTTTAAAATGATTTCTTAATGTTTTTCTCACTAATTTATCAACTTGTTGAAATTGCAATTCCACTGAATTTTTATCGATTTGTTTACTATGACCTTTAACATGTTCAACTTCTGTTTTAGTAGATGATAATAGTTTCATTAATTTTAATTCATGCTTATCCCTTGGTTCCATTATTTCTTTTGAGAGTCTGAAAATTTTATCACAGTCAGTGTATAAAATATGTTGGCATTTTGTTTCAGATTTTTTTACTTCTTTTAATAACTGAATGGCTGCTTCCATTTCAGCTTGAGTATTTTTAAGTTGCTCTTTTTTTACTACTATCTTATTATCTCCTATTTTATATCCTATAATAGATACATTTCCTCTTGTACTTGCATCACTAAATAATAATTTCTTATTAACGGTTACTTTTTTATCTTCTGTATTTTTATCTATAAAATTTTCCATTTTATTTCACATACATCACTTTTTTTTCATCATTTTTATTATAATTTGTTTAAGAATTATTTAATTCAGATACTTGTGTATTAAATTATTACTTTATTACTTTATATAATGTATCAATAAAACATTTTTATAAAGTAATAATTTATGAATAATATAATGCGAATATAATAATATTATAATAATATAATGCGAATATAATAATATTATAATAATATAATGCAAATATTATAATATTATATTATCATAATGATATAAAAATGATAAAGTATTATATTATCATAATGATATAAAAATAATAAAGTGGATTGAAATAATATAAATATAATGCAAATATTATATTATAATGCAAATATAATATTATAATGCAAATATTATAATATTATATTATCATAATGATATAAAAATAATAAAGTGGATTGAAATAATATAAATATAATGGAAAAATAGAAAAAATAGAGGAGATGATATAGAAAAAATAGTAAAATAATATAAGAAAAAGAAAAAGATTGGGCATTTGAAATTTAAAAATAAGAGAAATAAATAAAAAATGAAGCGTAATGTAAATGTTAATGGCAATATATTGGAAGGAGGATGTAAATTCATGAACAATAGTGAGATAGAAATTAAAGTTAAATATTATGGTACAAATAGCAAAAATTTAACTAAATATAGAATTTATATAGAGGGTAAGAAGATAGTTTATCCGACTGAATCATTTCCTGAAAAAAATAAAGGGATTATATTTGTTGATTGTAAAAGTATTATTATTAACATGATAAATACAGAAATATTACAACTCGCTATCAGTACACAATCTTCTACTATTCTTTATTATGTTAATAAAATATCATTAATAGATGATATAGCATACGATTTATATAATTATATACCTTGTACTATACCAAAAACAAACATCGCTAAATGTCTGGATTTTGTTCGTAACTTACCCAATCTAAAATGCTATAAAGCTGTTTATAATACTCATGGATTTGTCGCTCTTTGTATTAATACTAAACAGAATGGTTATTCTGTTCTCTACTCAAAACCTCAAGATATTATACCTCAGATTATTCCCTGTTCAGAAATAAATATTGATTCTGACGGTTCTTGTAATTCTAAATCCTCCAACAATTTTGTTAATTTTCGTTATATTGCTTCCAATGGCTTATATTATATTAATTCAGATTTTGCTCATTCTGTTTATTGATATTTTCTCGCTCTTTTGTTCACTTCTCACTTATTTTACTCAATATTATCCTTAACCAAATATATTACTATTTCATATATCCTATTTTTCACAAAATAAATATTTATTTCCCACAAAATAAATATTTATTTCCCACAAAATATTTCTCTTTTACTAAATATTTAGACTTAATCCATAAAATATTTCTCTCTCGTTAAATATTTAAATATTGTTTTAGATATTGAGAATATGATTAACATAATTTAAGAAATAACCATTCTTTGGTCAGGATAAACTATTTAGTTATTCCTGAAATAAATATTTTTTGTATATCTAAAGTTATATTAAAATTCTTGATAAGATGACATACTTAAAATAATATTAAATATTCAAGAATACAATAAAGATACTTGCACATCATAATTATATTACTTTTTAAGAAAACTATATACTTGAATAATAATTCTATTTCCAAAACAAAATATTCCACTGATTGTTACTTTGAATAATATTTACGTTAAATTTTAGTGTTAATAATAACTTAAGACCTTATTTTATATTATATTTATCGGTTACTTAAAGGAATAGTATATATGAAGAGAAAACATTAAAATAATTTAGGAATAAATGTTCTTTTGTATTGCGATATAACGACTTGATATTGAAGAGTATTATTTTTATTATCTGAGATACCTATTAATATATTAGAAGACGCAATCATTTTAAACATTATTAATTATATTCTCGAACCCGAAAACAATATAATTAAGAATCATCAAAATTATTCTTTTATTTTATAATACTATTAAGATACTTATAGACATATATTTCAACATATATTTCAACATATATTTCAACATATATTTCAACATATATTTCACATATATTTCAACATGTATATATTTCTACATATATAGAAATATATACTGTATCAGTCAAATTTTAATTATATGATATGTATATCGTTAGTTTAAATTTTATTTATCACTTAGAATTTATCGTTTTTGTTAATTGGAAATTATTTCAAAGTATAAAACATAAAAAAACTGTAAAAATACACCAAAGAAATAATTCCATTTCAATATTCAGTTAAACTACTTTATTGGTTATTAGATAAGATAAGAGTATTGGAAGAATACGATCACCAAACTGAAAGAGAATACGATTACTAAAACTGAAAGAGAATACGATTACTAAACTGAAAGAGAATACGATTAAAAAATTCCACAAAATAGTTATCTTAAGAGATAATTACTATTTTACATGAGATAATTACTATTTTACATGAGATAATTCTATTAAATAAAGATATAATCGTTTGCGTCAATAAATAATTCTGCTATAAGAAGAGATAGTTCTGTTATTTGAAGAAGCTATTGACATACTAAGGGTTACTCAGGGAGATAATTTTATTATTTGAAGGGAAAGATCAAAATATTTTGAGAGGGAAAAGATTAAAATATTTTGAGAGGGAAAAGATTAAAATATTTTGAGAGGGAAAGATTAAAATATTTTGAGAGGAAAAGATTAAAATACTTGAAGAAGTGATTATGATACTTTAAGAGAAAGCGATTAATTTTCTTGGAACACAGGTGATTAATATCTTGAAACTGAAGCGGTTATGACACTTAGGAGATAATTCTGTAATTTGAAGACAATCGATTAGGGTAGTTGATGTGATAAATATTCTTTTATTTTTGGAATACAAATAATTTACTTGAACAGAATGTAATTAAGATATTTGATCAGAATGTAATTAAGATATTTGATCAGAACGTAATTAAGATATTTGATAACATGAATATCGTACTTAATTAAATTAAGAATATACTTGATAAGATGAGGGTTATACTTAATAAGATGAAGATTATATTTAACATAATATTATTATGCTTGAAGAAATACTATTTGATAAACATCATGACAAGGTTATTATTATGATTCAAGAAAAGTTATACTGACGCTTTAAGAGAAAAATATTTCGGTTATTGTAGATTATTAATGATACAATTAATAAATAATTATAATACTTGAAGATAATACAATTAAACATACATAATACTTAAATATTTATGTATTCTAATATTAATAGAATACTATAAGATATAAATATATTACATTAAAGAATGCTATTAATATCGATATATTTGTAAAATATTTAATTTATGTGTTTTTGATGTAAAAATACAATTAAAATACTATAGGTATATAAAGTATATGTAAATGTAACTAAATATATTCACAGATAAAAAAATAGCATCTCTGAAAAAAATGGTTGAATAATGTAGAGATATTTCTTTTTGCATGAAACAAATTTCTATATTTAAAGAAATAATAATTCTTTTGGTAATTTCTTTAAATATATTTTACAAGATATGAAAAATACTGTAATTTATGAAATGATGCCAAAAATGTAAAAATTGAATTATTTTCTTTTATAAAAGAAGTTTTGTAAAGGGGGTGATACTTTACTTCTTTTATCTATTTTTAGATAAACTCCCACTTTGTGCTCTAAATTACAAATATTAAAAATATTAATAATTTATGTGTAAGTAATGTAAGAATATGTTATATTACAACAGAATCAAGGAAAAAATATAATTTTTATTCTAGAATATTAATATTGTTTATGTGTAAGTAATGCAAGAATATGTTATATTACAACAGAATCCAAGGAAAAAATATAATTTTTATCCTAGAATATTAATATTGTTTATCATTGGTATACTATTATTATTAAATACCAATCCAATATATTGGATTAGTATCGTTAAATCGTAGTTACTGGAAATTTTTTGCCTATTTTATTTTTATATAATAAAAATCTATCGTTTTCGTTAAATTTAACCTCTATTGATCACAATTTTCCGTAATTTGCATTCAATATAATATTATAATAAAAGATATAATATACTATAATTTAACTATAATATATTTTAGAGTGAAAAATGTGAGTTTATCTAAAAATAGATAAAAGAAGTAAAGTATCCCCCTTTGCAAAACTTCTTTTATAAAAGAAAATAATTCAATTTTTACATTTTAATTAACACCCTGCAATATCTTTACATTAAATAAATATATTAAACAAAGTAGATTTATAATCAATTCTATATTTAAAACGATTTAAATACTTTACCATAAAAATAATAACTGTATTAGTAGAAGAGATAAATCTTCTCTGACATCTCGTAAATAGAATAGATAATCTAAATATTCTATTCTATCTTAAGAGTCTGGTTAAATATTTTATAAGATGTTGATATTATTGCAAACTGAGATAATTACGAGTTTTAGATGTACTTCACCTGATGAAACATATATTTGGTTAGTATATTTCTACAATATAATACAGCTTAATATTTATATATTTATTAGCACAGTATAATATTTACATGAGCAACACACAAATCCTTTTTTATCTCTTTCGGTAAAAGAGGATTTATCTCTTTAAGTATCTTAATTTTATTCTCTTCAAGTAAAATAGGATTTATCTCTTTAAGTATCTTAATTTTATTCTCTTCAAGTAAAATAGGATTCGAGTAAAATAGGATTTGTCTTTCAAATATCTTAATCGCATTGTATTCAAGTTAAATAGGATTTGTGTGTTCAAGTAAAAGATATTTATCTATTGGAGTTAAGAGAATTTATCTCTTAAAGAATTTTAATCTTATTCTCGGGATGTAAAGGATATTTATCTATTGGAGTTAAGAGATAAATTCTCTTAAAGAATTTTAATCTTATTCTCGGGATGTAAAGGATATTTATCTATTGGAGTTAAGAGATAAATTCTCTTAAAGAATTTTAATCTTATTCTGGGATGTAAAGGATATTTATCTTGAAGTATTTTAATCGCATTCCGGGATGTAAAGGATATTTATCTCTTAAAGTATTTAATAGTATTCTGGAGATGTAAAGAATATTTATCTCTTAAAGTTTTTAATAGTATTCTCAGAATGTAAAAGGGTATTTATCTCTTAAAGTTTTTAATCGCATTTTGGAGATGTAACGAATATTTATCTCTCTAAGTATTTTAATAGTGTTCTCAGAATGTAAAAGAGTATTTATCTCTTAAAGTTTTTAATCGCATTTTGGAGATGTAACGAATATTTATCTCTCTAAGTATTTTAATAGTATTCTCAGAATATAAAAGGGTATTTATCTCTTAAGTATTTTAATCGTATTTATCTCTTAAGTATTTTAATCGTATTCTCAGAATTTAGAAGGATATTTATCTCTTAAGTATTTTAATCGTATTCTCAGAATTTAGAAGGATATTTATCTCTTAAGTATTTTAATCGTATTCTCAGAATATAAAAGGATATTTATCTCTTAAAGTATTTTAATCGTATTCTCAGAATATAAAAGGATATTTATCTCTTAAAGTATTTTAATCGTATTCTCAGAATATAAAAGGATATTTATCTCTTAAAGTATCTTAATTGTATTCTTGAGAGTAAGATACTTAAAAGAGTAAGATACTTAAAAGAGTAAGATACTTAAAAGAGTAAAATATTTAACGATGTTAATATCATATTGTACATCGTTAAAGTATATTAATAACATAATAACATAATTAATTATTAAAGTATTTGTATAATAGAATTTATAAATGTTATATCGTAAAAATATCAAGAATAGAAAGGGGAAGATGGAAAAATCGAAGAGAAAGGGAAGTAAGGAAAGATGAAGAGGGAAAGAAAGAGAAAGGAAGTAAGGAAAGATGAAGAGGGAAGATGAAGAGGGAAGATGAAGAGGAAAGATGAAAAGGAAAGATGAAGAGGAAAGATGAAGAGGAAAGATGAAGAGGAAAGATGAAAAGGAAGAAAGAGAAGAAAGAGAAGAAAGAGAAGAAAGGGAAGAAAGGGAAGAAAGGGAAGAAAGGGAAGAAAGGGAAGAAAGGGAAGAAAGGGAAGAAATCAAAAAAGAAAGAAAGGGAAAGGAAGAAAGAAGAAGAGATGAGTGAAAAGAAAGAAAAAAGAAAGAGAAAGAAAAAGATAGTATGAACTATATGAATTATTTTGGATATCCATGCATGAATAGAAAGAAGGGATGGAGTGCAGGAAAGACAATGAAATTGAAAAATGTGAGTAGAAGTAAAATGGAAGAGAAGATAGGAATAAATTTGGAGGAATTAAGAAAAATGTTAGAATACAATGTGAAGAATAGAATGATGTTTTTTAGAATAGGAAGTGGAGTGATACCATTTGCATCACATAAAATACTGAGAGAAATAGGGTTTGATTGGAAGAAACAATACAAAGAAGAGTTAAGGGAAATAGGAGAATATATAAAGAAGAATAAAATAAGAATAAGCATGCATCCTGATCATCACGTAGTACTGAATTCATTACAAGAACGTGTAGTAGAAAATTCAATAAAAGATTTGGAATATCATTGTGATTTATTGGATTTAATGGGTTTAAATAAAACACATAAAATCCAAGTACATACAGGAGGTTTATATAACGATAAAAATAATGCAATAAAAAATTGGATCAAAGTATATAAAACTTTAGATAAAAAAGTTAAAGATAGATTGGTTTTAGAAAACGATGATCATTTGTATAACATAAACGATGTTTACTATATTAGTAAACATACAGGTGTACCTATTTTATTTGACACATATCATCACGAATGTTTACCAGGTGACAACAATGAAACTCAAGCCGAGGCTTTTGCTTTAGTATTGAAAACATGGACAGTTCAAGATGGTATTCCTTTGATTGATTATTCTTCACGTTCACTAGAACCAAATGCCCGTAAAGGTAAACATGCTGAAACTATAGATATTGATCATATGATTTCTATAATGAAACAATTAGATATCAACAAATTTCCTTATGATGTCATGCTCGAAATTAAAGATAAAGAAAATAGCGCTCATATATTATCTAAATATTATTCTACAATCAATCCTTATTGTTATTCTTTACGTTCATCTATTATACACTATCTAACTCGTAAAACCATACCTTTTATTTGTATTTCTCCTCATATTATACAAATTACTTCTCCTTCTCTCTGTATTTTTATTGATTCTCCTTCTTCTGTTTCTGATATCTCTTTCACTTCTTCTTTTCCATTTGATATCAGTTTAATTCGTCTCTCTTCTTCTCATAATCTCTCCTCTTTTCTACATGATTCTTTCTCTCTCATTTCTTCATCTTCTTTCCCCCTTTTTTGTGCATCCGATAATATTATTTATAAAGATCATATTTCCCTCTTTTCTGTTTCACATTTTTATTAATTCCCTCCATTTTTTCTACTCTCTTTATCTAATTTATCTATATTTTATATAAAATACTCTTTATATAAAATACTCTCTTAATATAAAAAATTCTATATTAACTCTTTATTGTTTTTCCTTTAATCTTATATTTTGATCATTTTATACTACTTTATAACATAAATTAACAAATATAATTTTTAATTCATTTCCATTGATTATATCATATTACTTTTGTAAACTCGTTTAACAGTATATTATATTGAATTAAATTTAATCATAATCATATAATCTACTATATTTTACAAATACATATTATTAATATTATTCTAACATACTGAACCTATTAAATTATTTATATATTATAAACCTTAACTCAATCAACTTTACATTGAATTAAATTGATGTAAAGTATTTAACTGAGAGAATAAGATTTGCATGAAGTATTTAACTGGGAGAATAAGATTTGTATGAAGCATTTCTTACTGGAGAATAAGATTTATCTAAAGTATTTTAACTGGAGAATAAGATTTATCTAAAGTATTTTTAACCGGAGAATAAGATTTATATGAAATATTTTTTGCCGGAGAATAAGCTTTATATGAAGTATTTTTATATGAAGTCCTTTTTACAGGGGAATAAGATTTATATGAAGTTCTTTTTACTGGAGAATAAGATTTATATGAAGTATTTTTTGCTGGAGAATAAGATTTATATGAAGTATTTTTTGCTAGAGAATAAGATTTATATGAAGTATTTTTTACTGGAGAATTAGATTTATATGAAGTATTTTTTACTGGAGAATTAGATTTATATGAAGTATTTTTTACTGGAGAATTAGATTTATATGAAGTATTTTTTACTGGAGAATTAGATTTATATGAAGTATTTTTTACTGGAGAATTAGATTTATATGAAGTATTTTTTACTGGAGAATTAGATTTATATGGTGCATTTTTCATCCGAGATTTTGATTTTTCTGACAATAAAATTGAAACTTGACGAATGGGTAATTCTGGATGTTTTGACTTATATTTTTTTACACTATATAATAAATCTACAATTTGTTTATGTTCTAGATTATCAGTTTTTAAACCTAACATATTAGCATATGCTTTTAATTTGTCTGGTTTGTAGGTTTCAAATTTATAATAAGGAAAACAATCTATATTTCCAGGTGATTCAATACCTCGTTTTATATATATACTAGATTTACAAACCGCATATGGATTATACTTGGGTGAACCAGTTGATGCACCAATTATACAATCACAATATTTTTCATCAATTGTTCTTGAATTAATGTCGACTGAATCTATTCTTGTCGATGAAGTTTTTCTCTTGTTGCTCATTTTTTAATACATAAATTATCTTTTGCATCGATAATTTATTGGAAATTTAAGGTTAACAAATAATTTAAGGTTAACAAATTATTTGTTAACTTTAAAATGCTAAAATTTAATTGATATTATAAATCTTATAGGAATAAATATTTTATTCAAATTATGTATAATATAATCACATGTATTTATAATCATATAATCATATAATCATATAATCATATAATTGTGTAATCCTTTTTACCTCTAAGTAATACCAGTAATATACGATTACTCATATTACATTGACTTTAATTTATCGACTTCCTTAAAAGTATTATAAAATTTTATAATGTCGTATACACAAAATTTTATTTAAGAGCTTAGTAAGTTTTGAGAAGAAGTTAAGAAGATACGTTGGTGAAAATCTTATTTCAGACGATACAACTATATTTTTATTCATTATTATAGGAAAGAATAAAGGAAATCATATAATTATGTAATCATATAATCATATAATCATATAATTGTGTAATCATATAATTATGTAATTATGTAATCATATAATTATGTAATTATACAATCGTGTAATTATGTAATCATATAATCGTGTAATCGTGTAATCATATAACCATATATTGATGCACTTTTAATTAACTTAATGCACTTAAATAGTTAAGATAAACGTATTTTAAGTATCCGAGACATTTGAAAAAATGGAACCTGTATAATAACCATTATTTTGTAATCAACTTTCTGGTTATAAAATGTATTATAACTATAAATAATAAAATTGAATTTAAAAAATTTATAAGAGTTGTAAACTAGTGTTTGTCAACATATCAATAATTATATATGTTCAATGAACCATCAACAGTGTTAATATGTTGACAAACACTAGTTTACAACTCTTATAAATTTTTTAAATTCAATTTTATTATTTAATGTCATCATATAAATCCTCGCTTATTTTATAATCTGTATATCAAGAATATGATAAATGCTTTTAATATCGTAATTATTATAAAATATTGGTGAAATAAAAGAGATAAAATCTCAAATATTGGGCGAAATAATATTTCAAATATTGGGCGAAATAATATCTCAAAATATTGGGCGAAATAATATCTCAAAATATGAGTAGATAATATCTCAAAATATGAGTAGATAATATGTTTAAATATCAAAAGAGACTGCAACTTTGAAACTATACAATATAATTGACAAATAATAGTACATAATCGTTATGTTATAATTATTAAAGATAATATTATGTTACAGGAATGTAAGATAATAATACTATGTTACTGGAATGTAAAATATTGATACTATGTTATATGAATAAGATAATAAGATATGAATAACATAATAACATATTATTATGTTTAGGTTTATATTATTGTTATTTAAGAGACAGAAGAAATCAAAACGATAATTATGATGTTTTGAGCAAAGAATTGTAAATAATATTTAGTTAATGTATTGAATAATATTTGGAGAATATAAATATAATGCAACGAATAAAATAATAATGAAAAAGATAAATAATATTTAGAGGATACATTAAATATTATTTAGATGATACAAATATAATAAAACGAATAAAATAACAATGAAAAAGATAAATAAAATTTAGAGAACACATTAAATATTATTTAGATGATACAAATATAATAAAACGAATAAAATGATAATGAAAAAGATAAATAATATTTAGAGGATGGATTAAACAATAAAGAGATAATAATGGAGAGGAATGGTGTAGGAGAGGAATGGTGTAGGAGAGGAATGGTGTGGGAGAGGAATGATGTGGGAGAGGAATGATATGGTAGGGGAATGGTGTAGGAGAGGAATGGTGTGGGAGAGGAATGGTATGGTAGGGGAATGGTAGGAGGGGAAAAAGATTAAATATTGTGGACATCTTGAAGATCGGAATTATGAATAACACCAGAGGATTTGATATAATCGAGGAGATTATTAATCATGGAAAGGGTATGATTGAGTAAGGAGGAGATAAGAGAAATGAAAGAGCGGAAGTCAGGATCAGAAAGAGAGAAAGAGGAATAATCGAAAGGAAGATCACCGGGAGGAGGGGGAAAGCCACAAAATTGGAGAATTTTAAGGACGAGATAACGAATATTGAGAGAGGAATATTTAGGTTTCATAATCAAAGATTTTTTGAGGACGGAAGAGTAGGAAGAAATATAGAGAGTGGGGTAATTGAGGGAAGAAATAAGATCAGTGATAAGAACGACAGCAACAGTATGGGGATAAAGATTAAGAAGATCAATAATATAAAGGAACATAAGTCGGTAGATACGTTTATCATATTTATCAACAGTCCAGGGATATAAAGTTTCACGGAAAAGCATTTTATGGAGATCTTTGATAAAATAAAGAGGAGTGTAAGAAATAAAAGAGAAAGATTTATCGAGATCATAACGGCCGGAATAATTATAAAGCATAAGATAATCAGATAAATGATCATAGAAAGATAACATTTCAGAGGAATCTTTATGGGGGATAGAGATATCGATTAATTCACCGGGAATATTCATTAAACCTAATTTACCATCAAGAGCAGTAAAGAAACCAGTAAAATTACATTTCAAACGAACAAGAGCAAACTTAATAATAAAACCTTCTAAATCAGAATAAATAGAATTATTCAAAGTAATATAAAATTCAGAAGGATGTTTAACACGGTGATTTACTAAATTATTCAATTCAATATCAAATTTAAGGAATGATGTAAATGAATTAGATAAAGATTGAGATAAAGGTTTATATTTATATATAATAATTTTGTCATTTTCTTGAATATCAGGATGTTCGGTTATTATCATATCATGTCTATAGTATTGATTTAAATATACTTTATATGTATTTATCACATTTTCATTATCAACTAATCTATCATATGCATCATCAAAATCAATGTTTTGTAAATCAGAATTATTAACTATAATGTTGTTAAACCTAAGTTTTGCAAATTGTAATCCATAATAATAATAATTCTCTGTTTCTAAAAGTTGTTCATCTTGTGTAACATTTACCTTATTTAATTTATCTAAACTTGATCTTAAAAGATCTTGTTGATACACCAAATTGTATTTATAAAAATCAAAATACTTATCCAAATTCAATATAAATATATTTCTTATTCTATTTAGCACTAAATAAGATAGATTCTGCATATCATCATATACTCTTTCCCATAAACTTTCTTCCATTTTTGGATTTATATAGATTTGAAAATCGGCATCTGATTTCTTTAAATATTTATTGAATACACTGTATAATATATCTGATACTGCTCCCGGTGTTTCATACATATATTGCATATATATAGTTTTAAGTGCATTTCCTCCTTTATATATAAATATTATATCTTCATCCTGCATTTTCATCAATTTCTTATATTTTATTAATGCATTATTCATTACTACAAATACTAATTTTATAAATTCCTCCATTACATTCTGTGATTTGAAAAATTCTTTTGTCGTTAAATCCGTCATCACATCTTTAAATTCCCTATTTATATCCTTGTATTCCTCCGTTCCTCTCTCAAAATCCAAATATCTCTTCTTATCCTCTTCTACTTCCATATCTATCTTTTCTCTCTCATATTCTCCTACATATATTGCTTCCGCTATATTACTTGTATCTTCCAATATTTTCTTATTTATCCTTATATCTTTGAATATCCCATTCTCTAATCCACATTCCTTTATTTTTTCATCTGTTAATTCTCTATCTTCTCTCACTTCTTTCCATTTATTATTCTCTTCTTCCTCTCCTTCCTCTTCTCTCATCTTCTCCCTTTCATTCTCTTCTTCATTTATATCCTTCCCTTCATCTGCTTCATTATTTCTTTTTCCCATTCCTATTCTTGTATATTTATCTTTATTATATTTACTCTCTTCATATTCATTATTCCCAACATCTTTAATATATCTTCGTGTATTTTGTAAAGGAAAAATATTTGTTCCACTTTGCATTTCGTGAATTTTTATATCACAATATTTTTTTTGTTTTGTATATCTTTACCAAATACTTTATATAACTTTTCTGATCTTCCTTTTCTTTTATTCTTTTATTTCTATCTTGCTTGCTATTTAATCTTGTTCTCTTTTCAATCTCTTTGTCTTTAATTTTATACTATATTTCTCTATTGTATCTACTCTCGTTTCTCATCTTTTATTTATTATCTCTCATATTTTATCTTTCATTTATCATTTATCATCTCCTATTTATTATCTCTTATCTCTTATCTCTTATCTCTTATTTATTATTTATTATTTATTATTTATTATTTATTATTTATTATCTCTTATCTCTTATCTCCTATCTCTTATTTATTATTTCTTATTTATTATTTCTTATTTATTATTTGTTATTTCTTATCTCTTATTTCTCATTTCTTATTCCTGAGATCAAATCTTTTATATTATCGCCATTTTTATCTTATCTTTATATGATCGGATCGCTAATTTTTAATCTTTATCATATATGATCGTGTATTATATATGATCGGATCGCTTATCTTTATATGATCTTCCGGTTCAAGTGTTATATAGAAATATTCTTATAACAAATATAATATTTATACAGTTATTCTTATAACTAATATAATATTTATACAGTTTTAATATTATAAATATTAAGTTTAAGAAAATAATATTTATACTTTACACAAACAATAAAAAAATATATGTAGCTTTAAAGATATTGTTTGTGGATTAATTATTTTGGTAAGTATTTAGAACAGTATTATTTGAATTTAATGAAATAAATATTCAGCTAGTAAAATATATTTGAAGAAAGTTGAATAATGTGGCGGTTGAAAATTACTCATATTAAGATAATTAAATATATTGTGATTGAATAATTAAATATAGTGATGTAGGACTTATGGATTGTTACATCGGTTGGGCGACTTTTTTTGTAAAATTTACAAAAGAAATAAAGATTTTTCCATTTGTTTACTTCTTTTCGTGGGGGGATAATTAATTTTAATATTCAGTATCTATATATTAAAATGTGTCTAAATTTTGACATGTAGATATTGAGGATATTTGATTTTATAGGTAAATTATTCTATATTTATTATATTTAGAAAATAAATATTTTAACATACATGGAATATAATTTGATAATTTAAGGATATGCTAAGTTTTATATTATTTTTAGTATCTAGATGTAATCACAAAATAGCGTAAGATGTTTTATTGATACCAATATTTAGCGAAAATATTTTTAAATTAAAGATCGACAACATTGTGGTTAATGGGTATATAAATAGTATAATTAAAATATCTTAAGAGATAAATATTATTGGTAGTTAACAATGAAGCTATATAAATTAAAATATGTGAAGAGATAAATATTATTGAAGATTAACAATACACTATATAAATTAAAATATATGGAGCGATATATATTATTGAAGATTAATAATATACCTACACAAATTAGAACATCTGAAGCGATAAATATTATTGAAGATTAACAATACACCTATATAAATTAGAACATCTGAAGCAATAAATATTATTGAAAGTTAACAAAGCACCTATATAAATCAGAATATCCTAAGAGATAAATATTATTGGCGGTTAACAATACACCTATATAAATATATGAAGAGATATTTATATGAACAGATAAATATTATTCAAGATATAAATATTATTTAATATATAAATATATGAAGAGATATTTATATGAACAGATATTTATATGAACAGATAAATATTATTCAAGATATAAATATATGAAGAGATAAATATTATTGAAGATTAACAAAGTACCTATATAATTTATAATATCTGAAGAAATATATTTGGATTGATGATTGTTTCTGTTATTAAGATATATTAATTGTTATTTGAAGTTTTTAGTAACATTATCGATTTAATAATGTTACTAATTAAATATTAGTGATAAAACTCAAGTATTTTGTTTGATAAATGAATAATTTTATATAAATTATATGTATAATACCGAATCACACAGTTATTTTATGTGATACCAAGTAAAATAAAACTAAATATAAGGATTTTTAATATATTTATGTGTGGTTAAAATAGTATAAAGAAGTAATAAAAAGAGAAAAACAAAGACTAATATTGTTAATAGATAAGGGAAAATTAAAAGAGAGAATTGTTATCGCAAAAATTAGAAAGAATGGATTGTAGACGATCAATATGTAATTTAGATAAAAATTTGTATACGGGGGGAGAAGAAAAATCGAAGAAAGATTCTCCAGAATCAATGGGAAGAGTAATTTTAATATTAAAATTATGAACGAGATAACGAACAAGATCGATATGATTGTATTTGACAGCGAGATGGAATATATTTTCGCCGAAAAAAGTAATGGGAGAATTACAATTGGAGTTAGTGATAGAAATATTATTAATAAAGTAATCAATAGGTTTAAGAGAATAAATATTATGAATAAGTTGTAATATATTAGTATTATGGAGAAGATCAATTTTTGTGGAAAAATTGTTATCAATAAGTAAACAACCATAAAGTTCAAAAGATGAACAAACTAATCTTTTATTCCAATTAGGATCGATGCAATGAGTATTAGACAATTTAATTCTGAAATATCTGAAAGAAGTGTAGTAATGAGAATGCGGAAGTATTTGCCATTGAGAAAAAGAGTAATCACCATTTGAATCAGTATCATTAGAGAAACTGGTATCATCAGTATGAACAGATAAATCAAACCAATTAATACAATCAATAGAAGCCTGTAACTTCCAATCTTTGGGAAAAACTTTACTACCTTTACTACCATAACGCATACTATAAGAATATGGAATGATTCTTAAATTAGAACCAATATCACACAGGAAATATTCATCACCTCCATTTTCTGTCCATAAAGTATTCTTTTCAAAGTCAACCCATTTTTCTAATTTACCTTGATCCACAGATGAACAACTAACCCTAATAATTTGTAATTTATCTTTATAAATACGTCCCGGATTTGAGTATGTATTATTATTTTTGTGGTTCTTTTGATCATAACAACCTAACCAATAAAATATACCCTTTCCTTTATTTTTTTGTATATACACTATTCTTTTATATACTTCAATCCAATATTTATCTTCTTTATAAAATTCTTTTATTTCTTCGATAATTCTATTTTCGTATTCTTTCATATTTTTATCATTTTTATCATATTTATCTCCATACTCTATTTGTATTTGTTTTTTTATCTTTTGTTTACATTTTTCCTGCCATAATCTATTTTCGTTTATTATATTGTTGTATTTTTTGTTTGTTTGCATTATTGAATATATATCCTTCTCCTCTAAATATTCAAAAATATTCAATATAATATCATTACTAGTTTCTTCAATCCAATATAATTCTTCTTTGTATATTTTTTCATAAAATATATCTATAAATATTTTTGCTATGTCTATCATATTATTTTTTCTTTTTCTTTTACCTTTCTTTTCATATTTTTCTCCTAGTTTCTTATCTATATATACTCATTTTTGATCTTTTTTACCCCTTTATCCAATTAGTACAATCTCTATATTTAGCAACAATATTTTCTCTTATTCTTTATTAATCCAGTTCTTTCCCCCTTTAACATTACTTTATTTTCTTCGCTTTCTTTATCATTTATTTTATAAATTTCATTTTTATTGTAATTATTGTATTCATTATTTTTATTCTTCCCCATATTGTTATTCATATTGTTAATACTATCATTATTTTCATTGTCATTTTCATCCTTAGTCTTAATATTGTTATTCATATTGTTAATTGTTTTATAATCCTTCATATTTTTAGTACTACCATAATTGTAATCACAATTTTTATCCTTGCTCTTAACATTGTTATTCATATCATAAATTCCATCATAACTCTTTACATTCTTAGTAATATTATCAGTATTGTAATTATAAGAATTATTTTTATTAATACTATTAGTCTGTTTATTTTCAATATTGTTGCTATTTTTATTGTTACTACTTTTATTGTTACTACTTTTATTGTTACTACTTTTATTGTTACTACTTTTATTATTAGTATTCTCATTGTTATCACTTTGGATATTAATAGCAATGTTATTATCTATATAATTACTAGCATTAACATTTGATATATATGAAGAAGAAGTGTTAGATGAGGAAGAAGTGTTAGATGAAGGGTCGCACTGATTTAATATTATTATATTTGCCAAGAAGCTAAAACATTCAGTTACGTTAGTACCCAATTTAGAAGAAACTTCAAAATAGGTTAAACAATATTGGTGAGCAAGATCAGCGGCTAAACTATAAGGGACTTGTCTACTGGAGGAATCGAGTTTGGTACCTACAAGAATATGAGAATATTTGTCACTTGTATAATTATCTTTTTCTTTTATCCAAACATCAAATAGTTGAGTGAAACTATGCATATTATTTATATCAAAAACATAAATAACACCATTGATTTTTCTGAAATATGATTTAGAAATGGATCTAAATCTTTCTTGACCAGCTGTATCCCATATTTGAAGTTTAACTTGTTTATTACCAACCCTTAATAATTTTGATTTTAGATCTATTCCTATAGTTTCTCTATTTTCTCTATATTTATCCTCTATAAATCTCATTAGTAGACTAGTTTTTCCAACACCGCTTTCTCCTATCATAATTATTTTAATATTAATTATATCATTTTTTTCCATTTATATCTATTTTTATATTATCATACATTTTTAATTTTATCAATATCTATTTATACTCAAATGTAATATTCGATATATTATAAATAATATATTCGGATTATTATAACTCTTTAATATTGATCTAATTGATGTTAAATAACACTATTATGTCAAAATAACACTATTATGTTAAAAAACACTATTATGTTAAAATAACACTATTATGTTAAAATAACACTATTATGTTAAAATAACACTGTTATGTTAAAATAACACTATCATATAATAACTATTTTTATATGATAGTATTTTTATATGGTAAAAACAATAAATATAGCTATTTTAATTAAAACAAAACAAAATATTTTGTTTTAATTGAAGCACCCTCAAACCGAAAAGTGTGTAAACCGTAATTTTAAAAACGATCGATGTAAAAATTTGGCTTTGACAAAGTGTAACGTTATTTTAAGTTATTGGCAAGAGCAAGTAACAAAGTGTAACGTTATTTTAAGTTATTGGCAAGAGCAAGTAACAAAGTGTAACGTTATTTTAAGTTATTAGCAAGAGCAAGTAATAAAATATAGGGAAATATAAAGAAAACTGGATTACAAAACGTAACGGTATTGTGGAAGTTGATCATAACAAACATTACCATTCAACTTACTGACACAAATATTAGAGGGACATTGACTATTAGCAACACATTGATTGTATGGAGGACGATAGTTATTGTTAGTAGCAACAACAACAGCTGCTGGTTCTTCAACAACAGTATTTACAGCAACTACATTTGGAGTAACTGTAGTAGTAGTAATAACTTCGACTTGATTTTGTGGAACAGTGGTAGAAGTGGTAGAAGTAAGTGGACATTTATTTGAATTGAAATTTGAGGAAGCAGAACTAAGACAGGCTGATAAACCATTATACAGTTGAGTATCATTAGCACTTAAAGCATCAGCCAATTGTTTATCACATTGACCAATCAATATTGATTGTTGAAATGGATTACCTGATTGGTAAGCTTGTTGTACGCAAACATTATTTTGATTTATAATATTGGCACGTTGTTGAGCATAGATCTGTTGAGGTTGTTGAAAACAAACATTGAGCTGATTCATTTTATGAAATAAGAAAAATTTTTTCTCATAATTTTCTATTTTAATATTTATTCTGATAAATTCAGCCTTTTCTATTTTTTATCTTTAGTTTTGTTGTTGTATCCATTTACTATCATTTTTCGTTTTTTAGTTAATTTTAACTAAATTAACTAAATTAATATATTTTAATATTCTATAATCATATATTTGGTTTACATTCTATTTTCTTTTATATTTTATATAATTTATACTTAAGTGTTTATTAAATATTAACAAGTATTAACAAGTATTAACATATAAATATTATAAGCCCGAATTAATTGATAAATATCCCATTATTTTATTGGCATTATCAAAGTTGTGGTTTATGTATAAACTGTATTCTTTTATATAACCCTAATTATTTTGTTAATTGAGCTAAAATAATATTGTAATATATTAGTGAACTTATCAATATATTTTTAATTTCACTAGCATGTATTACTATGAAGCTATTCAATATAATAAATCCAATAAAAATAATATATTTAGTGTTTTATGTTACAACCTACAAACATAAAATAATATTAGAATTTTTATTAACAATAAACCTTACTTGAACATTTTGGAATAATGTTTCGGGTAGTTAGTTTTTTCAAACTGATAACTACCAAAACAAAATATTATATATCTTTATTTTGAAAAAGGCTTATGTTAAAATTTATTATTAAGTATTAAGTATTAATTAATACTTATAACTTATTTAGTGTTAATTAATACTTACAACTCATTTTATGTTTATAAGTATATTTTAATATACTAAAATATAATCCATAAGTTTTATATAATTTGTATATTAATATCTATCAATATCAGAAACAATTTTTTGATACATCTATATGCACAATAGTAGAAATTTTATGATGTCATGATTATAAAAAGATTTTTTCAAGAAAAAATATATCATCATCTGATACTAAAAAAACAATTCCCAAAAATTAAAATTAGCGCAATGCTAAGTTTTTTCTTTAAATTTGTATTCGATATTGGATGGTGAATATTTATTATTAGATAGTAGTCTATTTAATATTTTTATCTATCATTCACTATGACTATTGTATCAATATTTTATCAATATACAAGCTATCATGATTAATATTTAAAGTAAATATTAAATAACAAAGTATTTAATATTTTTATTGGTCAATATAGTATCAACAATACTATATTTAATAAAGAGAATAATGAGCTATTGAAAATCGGGCAAGGACAGTGACGAAGATTGAGAAGAACAGGATGAAGAACAGGATGAAGAAGGGAAATCGGGTAAAGAAATGGGAGTAGAAGCAATTCTATAAGGTTTAGAAAGGAAAGTTAAAGGATCATCAAGATAAAATTTAAGATCAGAAGAGCAAGGTTCTTCAAGATGAAGATCAATAAAAGAATCAAGAAGAGGAGGATCAGGAAAATCACGATCTTGAATTTCAGGATGGGAGATGAAGAGTTGAAAAATATCAGTAAAATTAATAACAGAGAAATCAGGAACATTTTGTACGATATTAGAGAAAGTGCCATGAGCTCGTACTAGTTTATAACAATTTATAGGTCCATAACCAGAAATATTATCATTAACATCAGTGCCAGAAAGAATACAAGTAGTAATAAATTGTTCAGGTGTCAATGACAATCGATTGATAACATCTTTAGAAGAAACAGCTTTTACAGTAGGTTCATAATTAGGATTAAAATAATTAATTTCAGTAAAAATAACACGACATTGGTATGCAAAAAGATCAGTATCTTCAGATGCAACAGCAAAAAATCGCCTTGTATTACATAAATGAGCACATAAATGTTCTGCTTCACCTTTTGCATATATCAATTCACATCCCAACAATTGCAATAATTGTGTTAATGCTTCTCTTTCTAAAGGTGTAGGTGCAATATTATTACGGATTGCTTTTTTGTATTCTTCTAATTTATCTGGATCATTTTTGTATTGCTTTTGTTTCTGTACAGTATTTAAATGTTTTTGTTTTCTTAATAATTGTGTATTAGCTTTTTCTTCAGGTGCTATACCATCAAATACAAAAGACAATTTTACTCCCGCTTTATCGAATGCTTTTTTTAACTTTAAAAATTCTCCTAACCATCTGCTTCTTACTCTTTTATAATCTATATCACTCCATTCTCCATTTACATATCCAAATTGCGTTTTCTTCACTATATCCGATGTTACTATCGCCTTGAATTTAAACATAAAAAAACTTGTATCTATTCCTATTGTTTTCCCTTTAAATAAACTGAGTTTATATGTTTTATATAAATCTTTACAATGTTTATTCAATAATGTATTCAAATTTTTAATTCCCATTCTGTAGATATTATCTATATTTTTTCCTTATTTTTTCTTTTCTCTTTTTTTACATTTTCTTCTTTTTTCCCTCTTCTTTTCTTCTCTCCTTTTCTTTCTTTTTTGTTTTCTTTTCCTCTTCTTTATATAATCCTCTATTTCCTATTATATCACACCATATATTCCATTTTTATTTAAATCCTATTTAAATACTCTATTTCCTATTATATCACATCATATATTCCATTTTTATTTAAATCCTATTTAAATACTCTATTTCCCATTATATTACATCATATATTCCATTTTTATTTAAATTCTATTTAAATACTCTATTTCCTATTATATCACATCATATATTCTATTTTTATTTAAATCCTATTTAAATACTCTATTTCCCATTATATTACATCATATATTCCATTTTATTTACATTCTATTTAAATACTCTATTTCCTATTATATAATTTGTATTAATATAATTTGTATTAATATAATTTGTATTGATATAATTTGTATTGATATAATTTGTATTGATATAATTTGTTCAAAACTTATCTTTTTGACTGTTATACTCATTTTACTAATTTCTTCGTCCATCTTTATTAATATTTTTACTGTTATATTTTGCTAGTATATTTTTATACCCATTAAAATACTCATTCTTCGATAATATTTAATTATAACAAAATATACTTTCCTGTGTTATAATTAAACAACTATCTCTTACAATTTTTACTAATATAATTCGCAATTACGAGTTATATTTTGTATAGATATAGAATTTAAAGTCGTATTATCTATAACATATGTTATATTATAAATAATGTACTATAATACAAATTGATTTAATAATTTCTGAAAGTAGCACTATAACGAACGTTTTTTGTACTATCCTTTTCTATAGAATGTGACCAATAGTCGTTGGTGGGAGGATTAAAAACATATAAACTACCAGGTGTTAATTTTATTTCATATTTTTTATTACCACGAGCAACTGTTAATGTTCTTGTTTCACCAACAGATAATCCACAAATAATAGTTCCTTTTTTCATCTCTTTATCGCGATGTGGTTTTATTCCTATATTTCCATGTTTATATTTTTGTAATACACAAACTGTAAATTTTTCATCTATAAAATTTTCTAATTTATTTTTTAATGATTTAATGACTGGATCCCATTCAACAGTATCCCTAACAAGTGTTTTGCCCATATAACAAATTGTATATTTTAATCCATTATCAGCAAATATTTGATTAATTCTTGATTCTCTAGTTTCTTTTTGTCTCCATTTAATTGAACTATCAAAATATTTCTTTATAGTATCCGCTTCTTCTTTAGTTAAAAAATTTTCATAAAAATCTAAACACAATCCGTTATCTCTATATTCAATACATTTCGTTTCTGTTAATGTTTCCATTTTTTCTTTTCTATATTTTGAGCTTTTAATCAGTTATATATGTTGTATACCAGCCTGCAAATTTAATTTAATTTGTATTATTATATTATTATATTATATAATTCCTTAATCATACATTTTTACACATAATCAAAATTGTTAGTTGATGTAATTATATTATCATCTAAATATCATCTTAATATTATCTTAATAGTTAGGTAATTGAATTATAATATTAAAATAGGTTGGTGTAGAAACGAGTTAATATTATATGTAACTGTTTTGTAAAAAATAATATCCCAATTATTCTACTATATTTTATTGTTACACTAAATAATTTCGTCATTCTTGTACAATATAATATTTATATGACTAGGTTAATATAATATTTATATGACTAGGTTAATATTATATATCTATTGCTTTTTAAATAATTTCCAACTATTTAAAACAAATGTTTTCATCTATAAATTAATATTATGTCTATAAATTAGTACTATGTCTATATAATTATCTTATTATCTTATAACAATGTATCTTTTTATATAAAAGTTCTCCTTATTGTATAGTATTATATCTTTATCGTTATATAAATAAATTACTCTTAGATATTTGTATTATTTGTATTATTTATTTAGCTGTATTTTATTATCTGTTCAGTTAAATGAAATTACTCTTAGATATTTGTATTATTTGTTTAGCTATATTTTATTATCTGTTCAGTTAAATGAAATATTATATTACAGAATAATAAAACTATATATTAAAGGAATTTGTTCAAAATAATGAAATCCAGAACTAGAGCAATTGGGAAATTATTTAGCAAAACAATATTTTCTTAACTTTATTATTCAGTAATTTTCATATAATATCTTGAATAATATTTTCTTAACTTTATTATTCAGTAATTTTCATATAATATCTTGAATAATATTATATGTGTTATTTAACTATTCTAAAAATAATTCAAAAACCTAAAATAACGTCAATGGCTGTTTTAAAAACGATTAACGTCATTTTTTCAGTGTTAATAAAAAGGTTTAACGCTATTTTAGATTTATGGGAATAAAATTGAATTATTTTCCATTTGGAAACAAGTTTTTAATTTGGAGAAAGTATACTTCTTTTATCTAAATCTAGATAAAAGAACACATGAAACACATAGTACATAATAGCGAGTAAAATAACAGATGTGTACATGACTTAACGAAGAAAATAATACTGTATCAATGTAAGCTAAAAATATAAAAAGAAAAGATTTTTAAAGGGAATATTGAGAATTATATAATAAAAATTAAAATATATTTCTTTGGATATTATAAATGAGTAAGAATGAAGGAGCAAAAAAATGTAGAAGCTTATATAAAAAATATAAAAAAACATGTGATGATGTGGATGTATATCATCAGTGTCCAATTAAACCAATTATGGATATGTCAATAGAAGAATTAGATGAATATATAAAGGAAACGACAAAAAAATTCAATAAAACAAAAAAATGTTATGATGAACGATATAAACATAGATTAAAATGTATAACAGAAGAAGAATATGACGAGGGTCATGACAAGCAATTTACTTTATTAAAACAACAATTAAATTTATGTGAAGATATCATTGAAAAGGGATACGAGAGACTTGAAAAAGAATTGGAAAAGTTAAACAAAATACAAGAAAATATACACAAACTCGATATGAAAAGCAAAAATATTCACGAGAATAAAAAACATATTAGTGAAAAAAATGTTTCTGATACCAGTCCTATTATAAAACAAAAATCTGTTCCCTCTAAAAAGAAATCCCTAAGTACTCCTCGTACATCTAAAAAATCTATTCATACTATTTTTAATGAGTTAGGTGACCAAAATAAAGTTTATAACGACAAACATATATCTCTAATTAAACATATTAAGTCTAAAATGGACAATATTCATGATATTTTCGTTAATAGATATCGTACTGTATTTTCTCACCTCGATACTATTGATAAAACTTCTATATATATAGAATTGAATAATTTAATCGATTTATTTGTTTATAATGATATTCTAGTATATGATATTTTAAAATCTGTAGATCCCTCACTTGTTATCAACATAAAAAAGAATTTTACATCGCAACCCGTTAAAATTTATGATGTTCTCGACCAAAATCTCAATAATAAACAGTTAGAACTATTATTAAATCGTCTTTCTTCTTTTAATAATTTTTCTCAATACTTTGACTATATTGATCGTTTCATAGCAGATTCTCTCCTGAAATAATTATTCTCTACGTTACCTATATTATAAATATAATATATATTTATTCTCTATTTTATTTAACATATAAATATACATGTTGCTTATTTATATCTTAAATAATTATTTGAACAAAAATCTATAGCCTTTTATTTTTTATATAAAGTTATATTTCAGTTGTATCATTTTCTAATTAATCTATCAATTTTATCCATAAATATTCTGATTAATTAATTTTCTATCAGATTTTTTTGTAGATATAATATAATTACTTATAATTTTATTCAATAACATCTAACATTTCAATGTTAAAATATTAATAGTTGATGATTAATATTTTATTTCAATTTTATAATACATAATACATAATACATAATACATAATAGATAATACATAATACAATTGGTTGGAATTTAAGCAATGTAGAGATAATAAGATTGCTTAATTTTATCTTATAAAATTACAAGGAATAATAGGTATGGTTATATAAAAATATATCATAACAAGTTCTAGATATTGTATATTTTTTTTACAGCTTGAATATATTTATAGCTATAAGCGTATTTTTTGTAACGGGAAGTATTAGAAGGAATTAAACAAAAAGGATCGGGATTGTAAAATTTAATTTTATCACAAAGGTCTGATTTGGAAAACTTAGAACAATCTTCAGGTATTATTTTTTCAAAATATTTTTTAGATTGAAGATTCTTGTAAATATTTGAATTCATTGATAAATAAATCAAACATAATATGAGGGGAAATTTAGTATATTTTATATGTAAATTAGTATATTTAACAAATAAATCATCATCAACATTTTCATTATGTGAATATGGAAAACAATAATAATGATATGCAGGAAGGTGAGAATCACAATCGTAAAATAAATCGATAATATTATATTTTTCGTAGATAACAAGAGTACTATAATGTATCCAAGGATTAAAGTTTTTTCTTAACATAATTTTACTCCATTTTTCTACTGTAATATTTGTCATTAAAATATATCTAAAATATTTATTAAACATTTTGTCATCCATAAAATTATCGTTATATATTTGTTCAGATTCAATAATTTCACAATAATTTTTCCACCTTATACACACTTTTTTTGCCGTTGCTATTTCTTTTATATTTAAATATATTAATATTCCCTCAATTATTTCTTGTATATATACCATTCTATTTGTATCATTATTATACGTTCTTAATTGTGATAATATATCAATACCTCGTTTATCTACTATATTTACTACATCTATTACTTCTTTTTCATTAGTTACATACCATTCTGTCCAGATTTTTTTAACTGTGGGTCCATTTAATTTAATTTTCCTTTTTGTTCTCGTGTTTATAAATATATCCTCTCTATTTGTTTTCTCCAATGCTCCTATATATTCCAGTATTTGTATTTTTTCTATTATCGAGTTATTCATTACTTTAATTATTTACTTTATCCTATATTTTTAATTTCAAATTGAATTTTAATTCCTATTCATTCTATCACCTTATCAACTTGATTTTATCTATACTTTATTATCCCTTTTTATCCTATTATTTTACTTAATATTATTATCACTCAGTTTATCCTTCCTATTTCAGAGTTTTATCTTTTCTATTTCAGAGTTTATTCCAGTTTCTTAAATTTGTTATCGTATTATTTATCTAACTTTTTACCTAACTTTTTACCTCTTAGTTTCTTAAATTTGTTATCATATTATTTACCTAACTTTTTACCTCTTAGTTTCTTAAATTTGTTATCGTATTATTTACCTAACTTTTTACCTCTTAGTTTCTTAAATTTGTTATCATATTATTTATCTAACTTTTTACCTCTTAGTTTCTTAAATTTGTTATCATATTGTTTATCTAACTTTTTACCTCTTAGTTTCTTAAATTTGTTATCATATTGTTTATCTAACTTTTTACCTCTTAGTTTCTTAAATTTGTTATCATATTTATCTAACTTTTTACCTCTTAGTTTCTTAAATTTGTTATCATGTTGCTAAATAATTATATTATCCTCAATAATATAATTATTCGAGAATCTTTAATTAAATACAACAAGATATAAATATTTCTATGTATTACTGTATATTTTTCTAGTTATTATAGATACTAATATTAATATGTAAATTAAAATATCTTTTTACCAAACTCGACGTTCGATGTTTGATATTTGGTTTTTAATATTAATTCACAATATTTATATCTTATTTATATAATATTATGCAAATTATATTAAAAATATTACCTGATTAAAAACTAGTTTGTAAAGTATCGTAAGTTATTGTCTATTAAGTAATTTAATATATTTAAGTAAATATATTTTGAAAACATTATTTAGATGCTACATGTTAACTCATCATAAATTAGAAATATTTATAAATTTTGTAACAATGGGATAGTATAACAAATATTTAAAATATTTGTTATGAATATTGTATAATTTATTATATTTATATTATAAAATGTGCTAAATTATAATATAAAAAATGTATTAAATTATATAGATTTTAATATGACTAATGTTTATATAAATTAGATTGTAAATTATAATCATATTTATTTGTGTTTGGAATTAAACACAAAGGATCCCGATAGTAAAGAAAGATTTTGGAGCGCAATTGATTACACGAAAAATAAGTACAATCTTCCGGAATTAAACATTCGAAGTATTTTGTAGTTTTAAGAATATATAACTATTAGGATTATATGAGTCCCATTATGATTTTATTGTTTAAATATATTATACACAATATAAGTGTAAATCTCGTGTATTTATTATCATTATTAACAGTTTTTTTATATTATCAACATTTGACTCAGTAAAATAATAGTGATTATTGGTCAATGATTGCTTTGATTGTTCGTAAAAAATATCTACTATATTATAATTATCATAAATTATAAAGAACTGAAATATTTCCATGAATCAAATGTTACTCTATTCATTATATTTTCCATATATATGTTTGTATTTAGGATATATTTTCATTATATATCTATCGAGTTACTTATCACTACATATTTTTACTATAGTCTCCCTCATTTTATCATTTGTATTAATATTCTTATGATATTCTAATTTTTATTAATTTTTTATCTATATCCTTTATAATATATTTATTTTTCTCCATGTTTATTTTTTCTTTTATATTCCAAATATTCAGTTACAAAATTCATATTCATTCCTCTTTTTTTATTGTTTTCTTAATTCTTTTACTTATTCTTTGGTAATCATTTTTACATTCTCTTATCTTATATTTAATATTTATTAGTCATTATGAATATGTGTAATCAATATAGTGAAATAACTTATCTTCATATTATTTTTAATACATATCTATATCTGTTAAAAATAATATCACTTCATATATTAGTATAAATAACTTTTACAACGGGTAAATTGTCTTCCATATAAAAGAAGTCAAAAAAATAAAATTAATTTTACTATTAATAATTTTACTATTATTGATTGCACATTAATTAAGATATTCACGATGATTTACATTTTTATAACAAATATCCAGCTAAACCTCATCTCACAGAATATTTATCTCTTAAAATATTTATCTCTCAAAATATTTATCTCTCAAAATATTTATCTCTCAAAATATTTATCTCTCAAAATATTTATCTCTCAAAATATTTATCTCTTAGAATATTTATCTCTTAGAATATTTATCTCTCGAAATATTTACCTCTTGGAATATTTATCTCAAATATTTATCTCTTGGAATATTTATCTCAAAATATTTATCTGTTGGAATATTTATCTCTCAGTATATTTATCTCTCAGTATATTTATCTCTTAAAATATTTATCTCTCGAAATATTTACCTCTCAGTATATTTATCTCTTAAAATATTTATCTCTTAAAATATTTATCTCTTAAAATATTTATCTCTTGAAATATTTATCTCTTGAAATATTTACCTCTTGGAATATTTATCTCTTAGAATATTTATTTCTTAGAATATTTATCTCTTAAAATTATCTGTCACGAAGCTTATCTATTATATCTTGAAATATTTATCTCTCAAAACACTTACCTCTTAAAATAATTATATCTTGAAATATTTATCTCTCAAAATACGTATCTTGCTAAATGTGTATTTTGAGAGACAAATATTTATATAGCAGGATGTTAAAGAATAAAATTAATATACTAATAATGATGTTTTGTATGATATATAAGAAATAATTATTTAAAGATATTATGGAGATGATTGTGTAAAATAATATCAGAATAGATAAAATTAATATTATTATATAATAATAGATAAATAAATCATAAAAAATTGTGTGTAAATTAATATTTTTAATAGATAAAGTATACAATTATATTCTTTCATATTCTCTGGTCAAAGAATAGCTTACTATGACCCATAAATATAAAATAACATAAGTCGTTATTATAGACGTTAAATGTCGCAAACAGTTAATAGTTGTTACAATAACTATTAACGATATTTAAGATTTATGGATATGAATTATACAATATTAATCTGACATAAAATAATATCTAGATATATAAAGTAAAGAATTATATTCTTGTATAAAGTAATATCTAATACAAGAATATATAAATTATATTCTTGTATTAATAATTATTAATTAATTATTAATAATATATTAAGATATAAATAGCAAAATATTATTTTGATGGAGTGTATAATATTATTTATAAAAATAATATATCAATTGAAAAATGACAAAATCATAAAAAAATATCTTAATTGATAAAGTATATTGAGATATTTTTTAATAAAAAATATCTTAAGCGATAAATCTAGAAAAGTAAGTTATTAGAGAGAATAAATATGAATAGTTAATTTATAATAAAGCTGTATGGGGTTTATATTATGCTGGGGGGGAAAGCGAATGTAAAAATGTAAAGTAAGAAAAGAAAGATATAGTAAAAATATAGTAAAAATATAAATGAAAGTTATGGTAATATTAAATAAATATAAAGAAAATATTAACAGTAAATTATAATAAAAATAAAAAAATGAGACAGAAGAGAATGATATAATTGATAAAAAAAATAAGATAAATGGAGAGATAAATGAAGACATTTGTAGATGCAAGTATAGCAACAGGAATAGCTGAATTAATAACTTTACCAATATGTACAATAAAAACAAATTATCAAAATACAGGAGATAAAACAATACTTAAAACAATTGAGAATATATATGAAAGGGGAGGAATAAGAAATTTTTATAGAGCAACAATGCCAAGTGTCACGTCGCAAGTGGCATCAACAGCTTCCAAATATTATATGTATAATTATTTACAGGAAAAAAACTCAATATATCCAAATAAAGCACTTAATGGATTGTTGAGTGGGATTATAGCGTCTATAATAACACATCCTATGGACTGTATAAAAATACATTATCAAATGGGAATAGATTATAGAAAATTATTGAAAGAAAATGGAACAAGAGTGTTATATAGAGGATATACAAAAAGTTTTGGTAAAATTTGCATGGGATCAATGACATATCTTCCCATATATTCCTACATAAATGAAAAAATCGAACATCCTTTTATTTCATCTTTTTTATCAGCTTGTTTATCTACAATTTTTATACATCCTATTGATTATATGAAAACTAGACATGTTTATGGACTAAATATATATAATGGATTTAACATTACTTCATATTATAAAGGAATATTTATAAATTTATGTAGAATAGTACCTCATTTTACAATTATGATGACTATTATAGACTATTTAAAGTGATACAAATATTAATCACTGATATATTCGAAAAATATATTAGAGTTAATTAACTCTAATATATTACAAGTATTAAATAGATTATTCAAATAGATTTATCCAGATATAATTATATTTAAATATTTAATTATAATAAATTCACTAGCTTTAACTCAGTATCTTGAGTTTATGGTTATTTAAATATCGAGTCTGATACAATAACCACTTTTTATTTAAGTAATATTCATGTTACTTAAATAAAAAATATTATATAGAATACTGTTTTATAACTCTATATTAATATCATACATATATTGATGTATGATAGAGATATTATTTCAAATAGTAAAAAGTTGAAGATCTATAATATTATAATAAAATTAACAAATTAAGTTTAATAATTCATTCTAAATCTGGATAACAAATTTTGTCATTAAATAATAAAAATCCAAATATTAAACCAGTCAACTATGTAGTAATTTTAAAAATATAATTCATATATTAAATATATTGTTAATATCTTTAAGGTTTATAAACTAACTCCAATATTTTACACAATATAACTCAAAGTTATAAGTTTGTAAATATGATGTATAAATTCACAATGTTAATTATATTTATATGGTTATAAATATTATATTTTCAAGTTATATTTATATGGTTATAAATATATGGTTATAAATATAATATTTTCAAGTTATAATAATATAACTTGAAAATATAAGACTAATGAAATTTACTATAGTTTATAAACCATAAAGATATTACAAAAACATTAGGGATATTATAAAAACCATATATTTATACAGAATAAAAGCTATATAATAAAATAGATTAGCAATAAAATATAGATATAAAATATAATGTTGAAAAATATTTAACAAAGCAAAATATGAAAACCGATGAAAAAGAAAATAAAACGGTAAAAAAGAAAAATCTTTTGTGACAAGGATAAAAATGAATTTAGAAGTTGGAAATATGGAAAATAAAGCCAATATGAACAATTCAAAAAAAATATCGCGCAAGGTTACTTTTTCTGATATTGATACTAATAGCGATAAAACAAACCGTTCAAATAAATTAAAACAAAATAATTTCACAGATAAAGCAAATAATACTAATACAGATAACCAACAATTATATAATGGAAAGAGTAATGAAGTAAACGATGATGATGTGAATAATGACGGAAGTGATAATGAAGAGAATAGTGATAATGACAGAAGTGATAATGAAGAGAATAGTGATAATGAAGAGAATAGTGATAATGAAGGGAGTGATAATGAAGGAAGTGATAATGAAGGAAGTGATAATGAAGGAAGTGATAATGAAGGAAGTGATAATGAAGGAGGAGAGATAGAAGAAATAGAAGAGAATAATGGAGAGATAGAAGAAATAGAAAAGAAAATAGAGAGAAAAGATGTAGAAGAAGAGATAAGAGAGGAAGAAACAGTGAAAGAATTATATAGTGTAATAACAGGGAATGTATATATGGGAGAGACAGTAGATGAAATGAGAATAGAAATGATAAAAGTAAAAACATTTTTACAAGAGCATGGAAATATAATGGGATTAAAAGGAAGAATGATGGAGATACATAAAACAATATTTGTGGAAGAGTTGAGTGAATTTACAGAAAGAGAGAAGATGAATTATGCAGATATAATAGAAATAGAGTTTAAAGATGATAAACAATTGATGGAGAGGAAATATAGAAATACAGAATTATTGAGATTATATGGATATATAGATAGTGTATTATTTGGGAAAAGAAGAGCAGCATATGGAGGGAAAATGACATTTTTTGCACAACCGGATATGAAAGAGATAATGGATAAAGGAATAGGATATTATTATTACAGAGTAGGAGAATGTACAATAGAACAATTAATGGAAAGATATGAATTCTATGAATTATTACATATGGCATCTATTTTATTTTTAATAGCAAAAAGAGAATTTATAGCGACAACAATGCGTACTAAGGAAGAAATGGCATCATTAGTAATGTTAGCATTGGATACAGTAGATATAGATCCAAGAACAATATTAACGATAAATGGACCAATATATATACATAAAAATATAGAATACAATATATACAGTTTAGATCCATCAAAATTAATAGATATATCGAGTAAACAAGGGATTATACTTCAAGATTATACATTAAAAGAATTATATCATGAATATTTATTATTAGAATTTCAACCTACTTTTTTCTTAACATTTGATTCCCATCTTCATTTAGAGGAAAATATAGAGAATAATGTTACTACAACAGGTGAATTAATATCAGAAATAGATACACCTATATATTATGGAATAGGAGATGGTTTACATACATATCAAGTATTCTCCGAAGACGAATTACATCAATCATTTTTTACGAACAGATTATTTATTAATCCCCGTACTAAAGTAGAGTTTTCTCTTGTTTCTATTCGCAAATTATTGAGTCTAACTAAAAAACAATCTTTGGCATTATTAATCCAACAATTAATTAATGAACAATCAATTATTCCAATCTTTGATATTGATCTACAACCCCATATGGATAGAATTTCAAATATTAAACAAAATCTTATCGCAATGTTCAATGTTGGTATTGAATTTTCTGATATTCAAAATCGTATGATTTATATTGAACAACAAGATATTGAACTTCGTTCTACTCATCGCGTTATTGAACCTATTTGGCGCCAAAAATTACGCGATAATATTTATTACCAGCTCGATCTTTTGAATAAAAATCCCCTTAACGATTTTATGTGGCTTCTCACTTTTAAAAACGATACTGTTTATGTTGATACCACTAATCCTCTTAATACTGTCTCTGGTCAACTTGAACTTCTTGTTAGTTGTACCGATCTTGGTCTTTTTGATACCATCAGTTTTCTTGGTAATAAATTAATGATCACTTCTAATTATTATATGAAAAATATTTTCGGTATTTCTCTCACCCGTAATAATCTCGAATTTATTGATCTTGAATAGAATCATCTTTGATTTTTCTGTCTCCAATTCAATAATTTCTATTTTATATATCCCACAACATTACTATTTCTCCACAATATTATCATATTGTTAACATATTTATCTTTCAAATATTATCACATTATTAACATATTTATCTTTCAAATATTATCACATTATTAACATATTTATCTTTCAAATATTATCACATTATTAACATATTTATCTTTCAAATATTGTCACATTATTAACATATTTATCTTTCAAATATTTTAATAACTTCTCATGTTTTATTCTATAACCTTACATATTATCTTATAGTTAGTTATAGAATTATATTTTATCATCGTAAAATAATCTGTATTTAATAATTTTATCCATATTTTTTATATTTACGATCAGTAAATCATAAAAATAACTGATCGTAAATTAGAATATATTATCGTAAAATAATCTGTATTTAATAATTTTATCTATATTTTTTTATATTTACGATCAGTAAATCATAAAAATAACTGATTGTAAATTAGAATATATTATCGTAAATGAAAAATATACTATTCGTTATAAAATAGTATTCGCAAAACGAAAATATACTAAATCAATATACAAAGTAATCACACATATTATGTTAGTGATTGAGATATAAAGTAATAATTAATAAACTGTAGAATACAAGAATAAACAATATGATTTAACTATCAACATATTATAACAATACAAATAATTCTTAATAATTCTTAATAATGAAATTAGTTCAATAAAGCTTTTATGTATTGTGACTATCATACTATTATATCATACTATACTAAATTACTATAATTATATTAAATCCTCATAAAAATAATTAATATCAGTATCATAAAAACTCATTAAATTGAATAATTAACATTTTCATAATTATATAACTTAACTATCAAGATATTTTGTCAAAGAATATTATATTTAAGACAAAATATTTTATAAGGTAATGACTAATATATTATTCTACCCAACAATATAATTAGGTCCTTGAAAGGTTTAAAATATTACTCCAAAAATAATCTTATAATTTAACTATAAAGATATTTTATTTAACAAATTTTACAATAATAGTAATGTATATCAAAATTGCTGAGTGTATAATAATTAAGTTACCAAAATATTATTTGCATATTGTTCAAGATATAAGCAAAGTAATTAGCCATCGAGATATTCTTATACATTATTATATAATATCAAGATTGAGATATTTTAAGCAAAAACATAAGTTCATAAAATAATAATGTTTACAATATAGATTTTATGTAATATTATAATTTATAATATTACATAAAATGCTTAACAAAATAATATTTTGACAAAGAAATTAAGATATTATTAAAATATGTATTTAATTATTGACTTATACATCTAAATATTTCACAAAGATATTAAATCATTTAATCATTTAATCATTTAATCATTTAATCATTTAATACCAGCATTATTCATAAAATAAAGATGAATATATGGACCATTTAATTATTATTTAAATGAAGAACCAAACTAACCCCTAGCAACCATTAAATTAAATTTTAATTATGTGATAGGTATTTTAATCTTCAGACATATTATATTCTTGTGTAAAATAATATCTCTTTGTTTAATAGACAATTATAATTTTATACAAATAAGTAACAAGTAAATAAGTAACCTGTTCTAATATAATAATGTTGTGTAAATATTTATATTAATCTGTTAAGCAATTCTATATTTGTAATAAGTAGTACAATATATTAATATATTTTGATAAATAATAAAATTTTATCAAAATGTGCCGATATATGTTTTAAATTAAAAGTTGATCGATGGAAAGTTCTTGTAAATATTTGATTTAGATTTAAATTATTGGTACCAGAAATACTAACATTAGATACTCACAGATATTATATAAAATTAAGTAACTTGGAAATATTTAGTTTATTACTAAATATCTAATATTATACATATAATACGTATTATACATATTATACGTATTATACTAGACAAATGAAATTGTTGTATTATTGAATAATTAGTATAATTATTCAATAAAGTATTTATAAGTAAATATAGAAAGTATTATTCATCAACATCATCGTATTCAAGTGAGAACTGTGAGTCTTGACGATAATCAAGATCATTAAGATCATTAAAGTAACTTGTGTTGGAAACATCATCAGCATCTATATCATCAGATTCAGGTGAATATAAATAGTTAACAGCAGGAAGAGAAGATAAATCAGTTTCAGTAAGAACACGATAATAACGAAGTATATCGGTCTTAAAACGAGTAATTTCATCAAGATTATTGGAGGAACGGCCAGATTTTTTACTGGACTGTGCGGATTGAGTAGGAGAATTATCGGATCGGGAAGGAGAACTGGATTTTTTGCGAGAAGATTTTTTTTTAGAAACTTTAGGAATAGGAGCACGAGATTTGCTATAGTTAATGAGAATAGTCGCTAAATCGGTTAAATTTTTACTAATATCGGAGGGTTCTGAAATAGAAAGAACATAAGCAGCTGCTAGAGTACGAGGATTATATTTAAGCAAAAATGGAAATTTTTTGACCGTTTCGAAAAATGGAGAAATAACAGTATCACGTAATTCAGCATCTATTGTCTTTACTGTACTTAAAAATATAATTTTAAACTGTTCTAATGGATTTCTTTTTGATCTATCATTCGTAAATGACCCTATGTTCATGGGTCTATAAGATGAGAAGTCAATTTCTCCTTCCATTGTTTTTTATTTGATAATGAAAAACAAAATTTTTTATTACTGAATTAAGTAAAATGGCAGACAAAAAGAAAGCGTTTTCTAAACTTCTTCCCAAACAACAAACTCCTCCTCCTACTCAAGAACCCGTCAAAAAGAGACGTTTACGATTCGGTCTCAATAAATTAAAGCAAATGCGTGATCCTAATTCATCTACATCTGATGAATAATTCAGTTTCTTTTTTAGTATATATCTGTATCTTTTGTACATACTTTACACTATTCATAATTATATAATTTTATTATATAATTATCATTACATTCAATTATCATTATAACTCAAAAGATTAAACGTTTTTATCAAGACCAAAAAATTGCGTTGATGGTTTTTAAAACAACTTACGTAATTTTTCGTTTATGAGTATAAGATTACTTATTTAAGTACATACAGATATCAAAAACGAAAATATATTGACCGTTTTAAAATTGCGTCCAAATAATTTCAAAATTTATTATACAGATATAATTAGATTTATATCTGTAATATATTCACAATAACTATGTGTAAGATTTAACAAAATGATACACATAAAATTATACTAATAAATTATTCAGTATATTCTGAAGAATCACGAGAGGAAGAAGATCTGGAACGTTGATTATCAGAAGAGGAATCACGGGAAGATGAAGATCTAGAACGCTGATTATCAGAAGAGGAATCACGGGAAGATGTAGATCTAGAACGTTGATTATCAGAAGAGGAATCACGAGAAGATCTGGATCTTTGTTGATTATCGGAAGAGGAATCACGGGAAGATGTAGATCTAGAACGTTGATTATCGGAAGAGGAATAACGGGAAGATGTAGAACTTTGTTGATTGTCGGAAGAGGAATCGCGAGAAGAACGAGATTTAGGAACAGCAGTATTTTTGCGGAAAGATTGGGAAGTAAATTTATTACTGCGAGAAGCAAAGACACGAGTTTGAGGGCGGATAGGAGGGGAATAAACGACATCGAAAGCATTGGAACCAATATTAGCAAGTTTACCGGTAATAATAGAGGCAGAAATACCGCTTAAATTATCGGTTTCACCAGCACCAGCAGCCTGAAGGAAATTTTTAGTGTTTTCTTCGAAATTGGAACGAGCTAAGAATTCGATATTTTGTTTGGCTTGACCATGACGAGTGACGGCAATTACGATACCAATATAAGTCATAGTGTCAGCAAGGAGAGTAACATGAGCAGAATTGATAGCATCACCACCATTACGCATAAATTCTTCAACAAGGAATTGGCGAGCAGCTTCAATACCAAGAGTTTCATAAATTTCTTTAAGATTATTGGAGACAGTAGCTTGTTGATAAACTTCGGATACAGAGAAAACACCTTCAAGATTAGTACCTTCAGTTTCATAATACCAATGTTCAGATTTTAATTGTTTCATTAGAGAGAAAACTTCTTGGGAAGCAAGGGAAGAATTATAATCAGATAAAGAGATATTATTGATAACAATGTTATTGTCCTTGATATTATAATCAGTAGAAATTAACATAACACGAATATCATCGCTATCGATACGATAATGAGAAATTAAATCAGGATTAAGAGTAATATGAAGAGAATTCTTTTTCTCAGAAACTTTAGAAACAATATCAGAAAAATTAACATAAAGAGAGTCAACTTGTGATTTTACTTGTTTGGGGGATAAATCAGTAATAAGAATATTATCATTATAAGATTGTTCACTGTCTAATTGGAAATTTACGAATTCTTGTATTTCTTGTAAGGTGATATGATGCATAGACATAAAACCAGTATCTAAATCTAATTTAACACCTAAAGGATGTTTTACATATCTTTTGATGGCTTGAGAAAGTCTAACATTGGTTGGATACAGTTTACTAATATTTTTAACACCAGACACAGTTAAAGCTGATATACTTGGCCAAACAATATCACGTAAATGGTAGAATAAAGCATTTTCTGGAGTAATAAAGTTATTGACATTTGTTGTATCAATTTTGTTATCATGATAAATATCCATATATGCATTATCTAATCCTGAAAATACCACTCTTAAATCATTAAAATTAGATTCTATTATATCAGACACATCCTTCAAAGTAATTCTCAAATCATATAGTTTTTGTTTATCAAAAAATAATCTTAATATCCATGGCGGTCTATCTATATCATTTCTTTTTCCGAATACTTCTTCATATATTTCATGCCATATTTCTTTTGGTATTTCTTCTTCCTTCTTCACTACATATTTACTAACTAAATCATGTACAACTGTATATTGAAATTTCGTTATTAATCTTCTTATTTCTGGTCCTGTATAGTTTTTCTTCAAATATATTGTCAAACTCGGATTCTTCAATGTTTCTACTACTCCTAATAATTCCTGTAATCTTCCCAATCCTGAAAAACTTGCTCTTCCTGCTGATATTCCTGAAAAATGAAACGAATTCAAACTTCCTTGTGTTAATTTTTCTCCCAATGACTGTGCTGATACTACTCCCACCATTTTCCCATTTTCTACCTTACATTTCTCATAATCATCATGTATCACATCCACTATTTCCAATAATACCGATTTTTTCAGTCCTTCTAATATCTTTGGATTTGTCTCAAATTGTCTTGCTAATGCTTTCACTATTTGGTCCCTCTGACTATCAGCCAAGTCTTTCGGTAATTTTGTCTCAATTCTTTTCATTAACTGATCAACTATAAAGTTCATTTTTATTTCTATTTAAAAATATCTATTTTTCAAATGTTTCTTTTCATTATTTTAACTCCTTTTCGTTTTCTTTTCTTCTCTCTTTTCTTCTTTCTCTTTCTTCCCCAATTCTTTCTCTCCCATTCTTTATTGTCTCTATTTTTCCTCTCCCTCAATTTTCCTCTCCCTTAATTCTTTCTCCCTCTACTTTTTTCTCTCCTTTAATTCTTTCTTCCCTCAATTATCTTACTCCTTCAACTCAATTTCAAATCAACTTCAGCTCAACTCAATTTCAACTCAACTTCAGCTCAACTTCATCTCAACTTCATCTCAACTTCATCTCAACTTCATCTCAACTTCATCTCAACTTCATCTCAACTTCGACTTCAACTTCAACTCAACTTCAACTCAACTTCGACTCAACTTCAACTCATTCTCGATTTCTATATTTTTCTAATTCTATTTCCGTTATCTTTTCTTTTTCCTTTTGCCTTTCTAGTATTTCATTTCTCTTGTGTTATCAACTATTTCTTGGTTGTTACTTTTGCATTCTTACGCTATAATTATAGAAATATATTTCTAGTTATAAAGTTATGTTAGATATCTTTTTTCTTGGTAAGTAATTTAAATTTGTCTTATATTTTTGATTAGTTGTTTACATTTTTTGATTCACTTTATCGATCATCTTGATGTAATATTTAATTAATTATTTACCTCTATTTTACTCATTACTGTTTATTCTATTTTAAGCCTTATTTGTTCTGTATTAACTTTTTTCTACAACACATTACATTGTTATCAATGGATAATGACATAATTTTAGTTTGATGATTGCTATATTGTCATGTTTAATATTCAGATATTTTACATTTAAGACAGAATTTATATAAATATTTTACATTATAACATAATTCTAGTACAAATAGTCTGTACATAATATCAGTCAAAAATAGGATAAAATAATATCAATTATAATATTGTTTTACAAAAAATATCCATATGGCTCGTGTTTGATGTTATAAATTCTCCATAACTTTAACAACTAAAAATAACACATTATGTAATTTATATATTATTTGATATTAAAATATTTTGACTTATGAAACAATAAAATTCTTCAACTCAACGATTAATATATTGTAGACAAGATTAATATATTGTATACAAGTTTAATATATTGTATACAAGTTTAATATATTCCCTGTACAACCGTATAATTAAAATATAAAGTTCTATTATATTCACTTAAAATAATATTTATTAAACTACATGAATATTATTTTATCGAATTAACGATCAAGTTATTCTTATGACCACTAAATATTAACATATAAAAACAATGCTTTTATTAAAAATATAATATTCAATTGTTTTAGAATAGAAAAATCTTTTTAATAAATATATAGTGTTAAAGTACAGCTAAATATTATGTTTAATAAAATACAACACTGCTAAAGTATACAAAATATTTTATGTTCAATAATATATCGATCGCTTAAGTATAAAACATCCACATGCTATCCGTAAATTTATAATGATGTTATTTTTGTTTTTATGTAAAGTATATTTAATATTTACATTTTTAACTACAAAAATATCTCCCGTTTTAACTAAATATCAGTATTTTAACTACAACAAATGTCTCACGTTTAATTAATTATCTGCATTACTAACTACAAGAAATATCTTATGTTCAATAAAATATTTTTATCGTTTAAGTGTATCAAAAATATTACGCTCAATAAAATATCTTTAATATTATTCCTCTGTATGCTTGATATATTATCTCATAATATATTACACAAGTATTCTAAATTATGTATTATGTATTATGTATTATGTATTATGTATTATGTATTAAATAAAATAATATACTTATAAAGATATTATTCTACTTATTACTCCATATATTATTCTTGTACATTATCTTTATAATATAAAAGAATAACATGAACTATTATAAGAATGGTTATATGATATATAAAGTGGGTTATAATAATTATAGCACTGGAATAGGAATAATATAAAAATAATATATTAAATAAAGATAGTAAATTAATATGATGATATAAATATAGAATAAAGTGAAAAGGAAGAAAAGTAATATAATTAGAATAGAAAGAAAAACGTATGTGGAATAGGAGGAGAAATATTTAATTTAAAGAAAAAAGAAAAAAAGAGAATGGAGGAAGAAAAAATGCAGAAATAGAAATAGACAATAAAGAAAAAAGGAAGATAAAATAATAAAAAAAAGAAAAATAGAAAAGTGAAATAATAACAAACAATTTGTCCTGAATGTTAAAAAATGAATAGAAAGACAGAACATACAGTTATTAACTTTCCCGAACAAGAGATTTCTTTAAATCAAAATTCATCTTACAGACAAAACGTAAGTAAACAATCAACACGACCAGCTTTAAATAATGTTGTCGATATCTCTAATATACAGCAACATATTGATGATAGCGATGACGATCAAAGTGATTCTGAATATACAGTATCTGATGATGAAGGTTCAGAATATTCTGATGATGATGAAATTGAATCTATAGAGTATCCTTCCAATAATCCTGCATTTACAAAAGTAACCAATATTCCTGCCGTTCCTTATAAAAATCAAAATAATATGCCTCCAAATAACTTACCTCCAAATAACTTACCCCAAAATATTATATCTCAGAAAAATATGCCTCAAAATACAGTTCCTCATCTACAAAAACAACAACCTTTGTCTCAACATAGAAAACCTATTAATACAAACAATAATTATCAGCAATCTAATCAAACATATCCTCAACCATCTAATCAAACATATCCTCAGTCTCAACCTAATCAAATATATCCACCCCAATCTAATAATATGTTTAATCAACCAAATATGGGACATAATGTTCCTTTTAGCAGTAATACAAGTTTAAATCAATATAATTACCAACAAAATACACAAAATGAAAATAATCATCCACAACACAATACTACATCATCACAATTATATTTGGCTCAACATGAAAAACAAAACAATACTCAAAATTATAAATCACAAAACGAATCAAGATCTTTTTCCAAAGAAGACAAAAAAGAGAAATGTTGTTATGGTGATGAATGTCGAATAATGTGTATAGGTGAAGATTATTTATAAATAGCAACATTAAATATAAAAAGAAATATTATTTATCAATGGAAGAATAAATAATATAAAAACTGTTCACCAATTATAGAAATATAGCACTATATTACGTCTATAATTGAAAAAAAATGAATGATATAAAGAACAGTCTGCTAATTATGGAAATATAAAAACGAAATATTATTTATCAATGAAGAGAATAAATAATATAATCAAGAGAATAAATAATATAAAAACGAAATATCATTTATCAATGAAGAGAATAAATAATATGATCAAAAGAATAAATAATATGATCAAAAGAATAAATAATATAAAGAAGAGAAGAGTAGTAATTATGAAAATATAAAAACGATTCGTTTTTGATATCAGAAATATGAGGAGATAATGAAAATCAATAAAATGTTTTTTATTAATAAAAAATATGGCGTCAATTGAATATAATTCTGGCGATAAATTATCATTATCATATCCTGCACCTATTGTGATGAATGGTGAAACATACAATTCTGTATTAGAGTGGATAAATTCGTTATCTAATATTACAGAAGATGATATATTATCTGGTTTAAGAGTTAAATATAATACTCATATAGATTTAAGATTAGATTTAGTAAAAACACAAGGATATGAATTAATAGGAGATTATGAGTACGAATTGAGTAAAATAAGAGATGAGATATTGGAACATGACGAATTAAGAGACGAAAAAATAGATATTAACCAAACACAATACTGTGTTCTAGGTAACTTTAATATTAAATTACCATCAATAGAAAATTTATATTTAGTTAGACGAGAAGTTTTTTGCTTAAATAATATTTCTGTTGATAAAAGTTCTCTCCCTCATATTTCTGTCTGCAAACAATTTGAACGTACTTTTTCTCAAAATATCTATATATCATTCATTGTTAATGATATACAATTTTATTATTCTAATTTATCTCTCTTTGCAGTTCCTTCCCCTAAATCTTCTGCAACCGATAAACAAATATTTTCTTTGATAAGATCTTTTCTAAATCAATAATAGATAGTTTTATACATAATATTTATCGGTTTGTCAAGCATTTTCTACTTTCCTTTATCTATTTTCTTTAATATTTAAATATTGTTATTATACTAATATTTAAATATTGTTTCAGTTAATTATTCGTTTAGGAATACATATTCTGAAATTGTTTGTTCATATTCCAAATCTTCTGTATTATCATCTGAATCATGTTCAAAATTCTGGTTACCTTCTGTATTATCATCTGAATCATGTTCAAAAATCTGGTTATCATCTGAATCATGTTCAAAAAGCTGATTATCTTCTGTATTATCTTCTGAATCATAAGTTAATCTTTTGCCGATATTTACTCTTCTTAAAGATTGTCGTTTTTCGTTAAGTTGCTTAAGAAAAACATTTTCGCTGGTATAGTTTGTTTTTTTGTCTTCTTCAATGGGTCTCTTTTTTAGTTGAACTGATTTTATTTCGCCCAATAGGTCTGTTTTATGTACATCATCAATAACAGTTTTCCTTAATTTTATTGACATTATTTCTTCTAATAAATCTTTTTTAAATACTACATCATCTAATTTAGGGGATGTTAAATATGTTTTTTTACTGATAAAAATTGGTACAGGAGGTGCGATAGGTGGTTCTTTTATTTGTTTTTCTTCTTCTACCTTCTGTGTACTTTCGCTTGGTCTTTGTCCAAAATAATAACCGACTGATCCACTAACAACTGCAATAACTGAAGCAACTAACATTTTATATATGCAGTTTAAATTATTCTTACCAAATGTTTTTTTCTTTTTTCTTTTAGATTTTTTTTTTCAATATTTCTTTTGTTGTTTGATTATTATCCTAATATTTAATATTATTTTAAATATCTTATTAAAATAATACTCACTGTTATCATATAATATCTATTTTATTTACAACACCTTTTTAACCCACAACCCTCCGTTCTATACAGAAATCAACATTATACTAACATATTCTTAATAATAACATTCTAATCTATATAATAATATTAATAATATCACATTATATAGGGTAGCATCAGTACAAATAATATAATCTAAAGAAGAACAATCTGAAGAATAATATAATCTAAAGAAGAACAATATGAAGAATAATATAATCTGAAGAATAATATAATCTAAAGAATAATATGAAGAATAATATAATCTGAAGAATAATATAATCTGAAGAATAATATAATCTGAAGAATAATATAATCTGAAGAATAACAATATGAAGAATATAATCTGAAGAATAATATAATCTGATATCAATATGATAAATCAATAAGAATATGCAAGAGTCAGTACCGAAAGCAAAAATGGTAAACGTAAAAAGTTGGTCTTACAACCAGATATAATAGTTTTAGCGTTTATGGATTAAAAATATGAAGAATGGTATGAATCAAGAATATAATAGTATTATTGATTAATAAAATGAGAATAAATAAGTATTGAAAAGCAAAATTAAAAATGAGTTAATTGGAGGGAGAATTAAGATTTGACATGTATCTATTCCAAGCATCTTTAAGAGAGGAATCAGAAGCACGACTGCTGGGTTTAGATTTAGAACGAGATTTAGAAAGAGGACAATTCTCGAAGTCAAGATGGAAAAGAGAATCGCGGTAAAAAATATTGTCGATTTTTACAATACGATGATTTTTTATTTCTATTTCTTCAGGAATGATAATTTTTAGAATGAAACCTCTAGTGATAATGGCGTACAATTGGCGACGTTGAGGTTCGGTTAATTGTAATTGTTGTTTGATTTCAAGAGTAAAGTTGAACAATAAACGAAAACGGACATCCTTATCCTTAACAAAATTAAAAGTAGTATTAGGATTGATGATTTCTTTTTCTTTTTCAACAATTTCGAGTTGTTTTTGGTCTTCAACAGAAGAAGTAAGACTAAGATCATTTTTAAATATATTAATCATAGTTTTACATAATAATTCAGGAGTGTTTGGTAATTTACATACCTTATTTACATTTTTCTTTTTGAGTGAAACAAAAAGATCACTTGTCTTATTTTTAGTATTTTTATTGGGCAAAAGGGTTTCTTGTATATTTTTTTCATTATTTAATTCTTCTTCAATTTGCGAAGAAGTTGATATTGTCAACCCTTTTGGTAATTTTCCATAACTACATGATATCAATAATGCAACCCATGATTGATTCAATGTATATTTTGCGGCTTCATGAAACAGCGGATATATTATCTTCTTCTGGTATTTTTTGGGCATTTACGTTTTTTTTTTGGTTCAATTTTGGATTTTTCCACTCACCAATTTTCATCGTTTCAATATATTTTTTTGATTTTTTCCCCATTTTCTTCCTCCTTTTTTTTTCTCCCTTGCTCTACTTTTTCTTCCCTATTCTTTTCTTCTTTCTCCTATTTTTCTCTCTCTTTTCACTCTTTTCCTTCTTCTTTTGCTTTTTCTTTCTCTTTTCTCTTTCTTTCTTTTCTTTTTTTTCTTCTCTTTTCTCCTCTTTTTTCTTTTTTTTTTCCTTTACTCTCTTTTCTTTCCTTTCTCCTTTTTTCTCTCTTCCTCTTTAAATCTTTTTCTTCCTTTTCTTTCTTTTCTTTCTTTTCTTTCTTCTTTAACTCCTTATTTTTCTCCCTTTTTTCAACTAATTTATATACTTTACTATTATTCACATAATATATACTATTTACATACACACTTTTTAGTTTTTTTTCTCTCCTTTAAATTATTTACCGTTATATTTCACTCTCCTTAACTTTTCTTTATTCCAACATAATCTCCAAAATAAAATAACAAGTTACAGAACTTATTATTTTATACAATGTTTACGTTAAAATTTAGCGTCAATAATTGCTTCTTAATTCATTTCCGTTTTTAACATTACTTTAATTCTTCATTATCTCATTTATTGATTTATCAATTTATTCTTCTATATCTCCCACCTATATTTATTCTATATATTACATCCATATTTATTCTATATATTACATCCATATTTATTCTACATTAACTGATCTATATATTACATCCATATTTATTCTACATTAACTGATCTATATATTACATCCATATTTATTCTATATATTACATCCATATTTATTCTACATTAACCGATCTATATTATTATGCATAAATATTTATAAACTTATTCCGATATAAAATTTATTCTTGGTTATGGTATTAACTATTCATTAATATTTATATATAAATAAATATTAATTTCATTGATTTTTATCTAAATAGTCTTCTTACAGTATTAATATTTATCTATAAAATAAAAATTGATTTCATCGATTTTTATCTAAATAGTCTTCTTATAGTATATTATTCGAAACAGTATAATTATTCAAAATAATATTTAAACTGTGTAATTACTATTCAAAACTGTCAAATTATTAGAAATAGTATTATCATTATTTAAAACAGTATTATTAGAAACAATATTATCATTATTAGAAACAATATTATCATTATTAGAAACAATATTATCATTATTAGAAACAATATTATCATTATTAGAAACAATATTATCATTATTTAAAACAGCATTATTATTTAAAACAGTATTAGGAACTGTATCGTGATTATTACTAATCGTATTACCATATAATATTGTTGTATCAGAATGTAAAATAGTATTGGTGTCGTATACCATAAGATCTTTATGTAAAATAGTATCCTTAATAAAAACAAGTTGTTGTGGAGATTCGAAAAAATTATTGTAATTTAGATAGTCTGATTCATTAGATACTTTACCACCTGATAGTAAATCTATACATTCTTCATAAGTTAATTTATTATTAACAATTAAATGACAACACGCCAAAAAATTAGCACGTCTATTTTGTGAATATGAATGGATATATATTTTTTTTCCATTTTTTTGCATTTCTTTAGTTTTTATTAAAAAATTTTGCAATGATTCGTCGCTTGGAATACCACCATATGGTATATTAACTTGTAGAAAATCTATTTGATCTATATTATCAAACAAATCCTTATTATTTTTTATATATCGTATGCAATCTGCTTTTATATTTAATGGTAAAAAATTTGATGTTAATGGTAATTCCAATCCTGTTACTACCAATTTTATTCCTATACTTTGTAATTTCAAGAGATGTTCATTACATTGAGGTATTGAACCTACATATAATATATCATTATATTTGATAAAATTATCGGGTACATAGTAATTCTCAATACCCTCTTCATAATATAATACACCCATAGATTTATTATCTTTTATCATTTTACCCGCCAATATATTACTTATTATCGTATTATCGAAAATATGTTTTTCCATTTTATATTTATCTATACTCTAATTTTCTTTTAAATTGTTTATATTTTATTTTATCGCCTTTTCTCAACTATTTAAATTCTATTCCTTTTAAATTATATAGTATTATTTTGTTGTATTTCTCTACATTAAATATATTATTTATCAACCCATTATATTTTGCAATAAATCATAAAATCTAATTCCGAATATATTAATTGTATTTTTAGTGAATGAATTGTATTTTTAGTGAATGAATTATGTTATTTCTTCAATTGTGTTATTCCAAGTATCTTAATCTTAACCAAATATGCCAAGAACATGTATCTCTCCAAATATCTCAATCTCTCCTATGGATGGGTGTAAAATGATATTTATATCTCCAAATATCTAAATCCAATTCTGTAGATGCAAAGGGTATTTATCTCTTCGAATATCACAATCTAATTCTGTAGATACAAAGGTATTTATCTCTCATAATAACTCAAACACATTCTGTAGATATAAAAGAATATTTATCTCTTCAAATATCTTAATCGTATCATTGGAAATACAAAATAATATTTATCTCCTCGAATATCTTAATGGTATTATTGGAGATGCAAAATAATATTTATCTCCTCAAATATCTTAATCTTATTCTCAAGACGCAAAATAATATTTATCTCTCAAAGTATCTTAATCTTATTCTTGTAGATGTAAAAGAATATTTATCTCCTAAAGTATTTTAATATTATTCTCACAATGTAAAAGAATATTTATCTCCTCAAATATCTTAATTGTATTCTCATGATGTAAAAGAATATTTATCTCTTAGTATATTAATCTTATTCTCATTATGCAAAGTATATTAATCTTTTCAAGTATCTTAATCTCAAAATGTAAAAGAATATTTATCTCTTTAATTATCTTAATTGTATTGTCAAGATGTAAAGTATATTAATCTCTTAAGTATCTTAATCTTATTCTCAAGATCTAAAGAATATTTATCTCCTCATATCTTAATTGTATTCTCAAGATGTAAAGTATATTTATCTCCTCATATCTTAATTGTATTCTCAAGATGTAAAGAATATTTATCTCTTCGGCATCTTAATCCTATTTTAGAGAAGCAAAGAATATTTATCTGTTCAAATATCTTAATTGTATTCTCAATATGCAAAGAAGAATTACTTCTAATATCTTGATCTTATTCCCAAGATGTAAACAATAATTATTTCTTCAAATATCTAAATCGTATTCTCAAGATGTAAAGTATATTTATCTCTCTGAGTATCTAAATCGTATTATGGACATGCAAAACAATATCTCGTTAAACTATCTTTTAACTATTTGAATCTTATTATGGATATGTAAATAATATTTATCTCTTCAAGTATCTAAATCTTATTCCGAATATGTAAAAATATTTATCTCTTGAAAGTATCTCTTGAAAGTATCTCTTCAAGTATCTAAATCGTATTCTGGATATGTGAAACAATATTTATCTCTCCAAGTATATTCTCCAAGTATATTCTCCAAGTATATTAATAGTATTCTGGAAATGCCAAACTATATTTATCTCTTCAAAATATTTAGAAGAATATTTCTTCAACTATCTTAATCGTATTATGGATATGTAAAAATATTTATCTCTTCAAAGTATTTTAATTGTATTTTGAGGATGTAAAACAATATTTATCTCTTCAAAGTATTTCAAGTATATTATTTGTATTCTAGAGATGTAAAACAATATTTATCCCTTAAAGTATCCCTTAAAGTATCCCTTAAAGTATCCCTTAAAGTATTTCAAGTATATTATTTGTATTCTGGAGATGTAAAACAATATTTATCCCCTTAAAGTATCCCTTAAAAGTATTTCAAGTATATTATTTGTATTCCGGAGATGTAAAACAATCTCAATCTCCTCAAAGTATGTTAGTTGTATTCTGAACATGTGAAAGAACTATCCTTTCAAGTGTCTCAACAGTATTTTGAAGATATGAAAGAATAATTATCTCTAAGTATATTAATATATTACGAAGATTTAAAACAATATTGTCTCTCCAAGTTTCTCTTCAAGTATTGAAATCATATTCCAAATATGTAAAAAAATATTTTTCTCTTCAAGTTTCTCTTCAAGTATTGAAATCGTGTTCCGAATATGTAAAAGAATATTTTTCTCTTCAAATACGTCAATCGTATTAAAATCGTACCCAAACCGCATTCCAAATATATGGGGAGTATTTATCTCTTCAAGTATGTCAATCGTATTTTAAAGATGCAAATAATATTTATCTCTTCAAGTATCTCTTGAAGTATATGAATCGAATTCTAAATATGTAAAAGAATATTTCTCTCAAGTATCTAAATCATATTCTGGATATGTAAAAGAATATTTATCTGTTTAAGTATCTTTTCAAGTATCTTCGTAAAAGAAATATTATTTCGGGAATATTAAGATATTTGAAAAGATAAATCTTCTTTTACATCTTGAGATTAATATTAAGATACTTGAAAAGATAAATATTCTTTTACATTTTGAGATTAATATTAAGATACTTGAAAAGATAAATCTTCTTTTACTTGAAAAGATAAATATTCTTTTACATCTTGAGATTAATATTAAGATACTTGAAGAGATAAATATTCTTTCACATTTTGAGATAAATCTTCTTTTACATTTTGAGATTAATATTAAGATACTTGAAAAGATAAATATTCTTTTACATCTTGAGATTAATATTAAGATACTTGAAGAGATAAATATTCTTTTACATCTTGAGATTAATATTAAGATACTTGAAGAGATAAATATTCTTTTACATCTTGAGATTAATATTAAGATACTTGAAGAGATAAATCTTCTTTTACATTTTGAGATTAATATTAAGATACTTGAAGAGATAAATCTTCTTTATATCTATGAACAATATAAAGAAACAATTAAGATAAATATTTTAATATATCGTGAATAATATCAAGAAAAAATAAATATACTTAGAGAGATATTTATTCTTTACATCTTGAGAATAATATTAAGAAAACAATTAATTTTTGCACCCTGAGAATAATATTAAGAAACAATTATATACCCTATTTAAATAATCACATTCAGCTTAAGAATACGATAAAGATATTTGAAGAGATAAATATTCTTTTGCATCTCATGAATGCGATAAAGATTGCAAAGGTTCGAGAATATAATTAAAAAACTCGAAGAATAAACCCAAAGAGATAATTCTCCTTTTATATTTTGGGAATAAAACTAATATAGTTGAGTACATAACAGTTCTTTTATATTTTGAGAATCAAATTAATAAACTTGAAGAAATAATTCATTATATGTCAACTTCGACAATATTAAGATACTTGGAGATAAATATTCTTTTACATTTTGAGAAACCAATTGTAATTTCCAAAATTCTAAAATGCTATTATTGTATAAGCTCTAAATACAATAATATAGATGTAATAATATAGATGTAATAATATAGATGTAATAATATAGATGTAATAATATAGATAAAGATATAATAAGATAAAGATATAATAATAAATACAAAGATGCAATAATATGGAGATAAAGATATAATAATTAGGGGATAAAGATATAAAATAATTTTTGAAGATAAATAGAGATAGTAACAATGAGATTATGATATTAAAGAATACAAATTATAATAAAGTTAAAGATGAAAAGAAAATTGGAAGTGATAATGTCAAAATGTTTAGAGAAAAGAGATAAAAAAAGAAAAAGATAAGCGAAAAATGATAATAATAATTTGTGATAAAAAAAAATTAAATGTTGAAACTCAAGTTAGAAAATTTTAAATGTCACGAAGACAGGGAGTTTACTTTTGATAAGGATAAGATGACATTAATGCAAGGGAATTCAGGACAGGGTAAATGTATGAGTCCAGAGACAGACATTATAATGTATGATGGAACTATTAAAAAAATTAAAGATATTGAAGTAGGAGAAAAAATAATGGGAGACGATTCTACATGTAGAAACGTTTTATCTATATGTAGTGGAGAAGATGAAATGTACGAAGTAATACCAACAAAAGGAGAAAGTTATAAAGTAAATAGCAGACATATATTATCTTTAAAATGTTCAACTAATCCAGTTATTTCGTGGGACGAACAACAAAATAGATATAGATTAAGATATTTAACTCAGGAAAAAGTAAAAATGGAAAATTTTAGTGTTAAAAAATATGGCAGTATTGAAGCTGCTTTTTTTGCAGTAACAGAAGCTAAAAAAAAGTTGGGACTAACAAACGGAAATGTATTTGATGTTTCCATAAACGACTATTTTAAAAGATCTACGGCTTGGAGAACAAATGTAAAGGGATATAAAGTGGGAGTTGATTTTGATGAACAAAAACTTGATATGGATCCTTATTTAATTGGATATTGGCTAGGTGATGGTGATTCATATAGTCCATTAATTACTACTAAAGATCAAGAAATAGTGGACTATTATACAAAAAAATTGAATGAATATGAACTGTGTTTGAAATATAGAGGTAATTATCATTATGGAATAACAAGAAAAGATGGAGAAAATTACACAGGTTCAAATACATTTCTTAATTGTTTAAGACAATACAATCTTCTCAAAAACAAACATATCCCTCATGTATATAAATGTAATAGTAGAGAAAATAGAATGAAATTATTAGCAGGATTAATAGATTCAGATGGTTCTTTGTGTGACGGATGTTATGGTTTTAATCAAAAATCGGAAAAAATGATTGATGATGTAATATATTTGTGTAGATCTTTAGGGTTTTCTTGTTATAAAACTAAATGTGAAAAAGCTTGCACAAATGCTCAAAATGGACCAAAAACAGGAACATATTATAGAATATGTATCTCAGGCCAAGGATTAGAGGAAATACCAGTATTATTGGAGCACAAGAAATATCGACCAAGAAAACAAATAAAAAATGGATTGGTGACGGGTATAAAGGTTAAACCAATAGGTAAAGGAAAATATAATGGATTTCAGTTGGATGGTAATCAAAGATTCTTAATGGGAGATTTTACAGTTACACACAATAGTACGATAGTGGATTCTATTTTATTCGTTTTATATGATTCTGTTAAAAAACCATGTACATTTGGAAAAACAAAATGTAGTGTATTAATGAATGATGGAGATGTAGAAATATATAGACAAAAAGGACCAGGTAGATTACACTTCAAATATAAAGAAAAGAAATATGAAGATGATGCAGCACAGGAAATTATAAATAGAGTATATGGAAATGAAGAATTATTTATGACAGCATGTTGTACAAAACAATTGGAAAAAAATATATTATTCTATGGTACAAATAAAGAAAAGTTAAGAATTATAAAAAATATAGCATTCAGAGATAATAATTTAGATACAATTAAAGATACAATAGATCAAGAATGTAGTAAAATTGAAAAGAAGTTAGCTGAAATAGAACAAAAAGTACAAAATCAAAATTATTTATTAGAACAATTTGATAAAGATAATGCTGATAGTATAAGATATATTGACAATTTAGGCGTTGAAGAAAGAGACACATATAAGGAATTAAATAAGGAAAATGTTGAAAAAGATAAGAAAAAGATGGAAATAGAATTGGATGAAATTAATCAAAAAATAAAAGAAATATCAGAATTAAATGCTAAAAAGAATGAAGTTAATAATAACATTAAATCTCTATCTGATCAAATTAAATTGATCAATATTATTGATACAACAGATCTTGTAGCTAAATTAGATACTATTAAGGAAGAAATAGAAAATTCTCATGTTGAAAAACTAAATGCCAAAAAAGAATTAGAAACAATAGAAAAACGTATTGTTGAAATAGATAATAAACTATTGTTACCTGAAGATGCAACACTTAATGATGTAATTAATAAAGTTAGAGAAAAGAGCAGGAAAAATAGTCTAGTTCTCACTTTATTATCACAATTAAAATGTCATTCATTGGATCAGTGTCATAAACAACTTCAATCTTTCAAAGATTCACTTGATGAGTTACTTTCTAAAAAACAGCTTTATCTTGATTCATTAGCTGCTATTAATCATAATCTTTTACTTTCTACTATTTTACAATGTCCTTCTTGTCATACCAATCTCCGTAATACTTCTAATAATTGTCTTGAAATATGTACAGAAAATACAGAATTACATCCTGTTCAATTTAATATTTCTCAATCTGATATTTCTTCTCTAGACGTTCAAATATCTAAAATTACACATGATATTTCTTTCTTTGAATCTTCTATTTCTACAATTGAGTCTTATGGTATTCTTATTCCTAAAGATGACGAAAAATATCACAAAAAATTACTTCTCATCCAAGAATTCTTCTCTCTTAAAGAAAAGAAACTCTCTCTTTCTCTTGTCCCTGACAATCTTCGTCAAATCTCCCAAGATACTTATCAAAATTTAGTTTTTGAGCAAAAATCTTTGACTTCTCTCATTCAGAACGAATCCCAAAAACTTATTAAACTTGACATTCTTCAAAAACAACTCGTCTCTCATCAACTTCGTTTTTCTGAACTTGTTGATGCTATTGGTGATTTTTCTCTCGATTCTCTTCGCAAAAAACATCTCTCTCTTAAATCTTCCATTGAATCCAAATCTCTCCAACTTAAATTTCATTCTCTTCTCCTTAAACGCGATCTTATCCTTAAATCTCTCTCTGATCTTTTACTCCAAAAACAAACTATTTCTCTCCAACATCAAGGCTATATTTTCCTCAAGCAAAAATCTATTGATGCCGAATGTCTCTATCTCGAAAAAACTGTCGATATTCTTAATCTTGAACTCGACTCTATTCTCGAAAAAATGTTTGATTTTCCTATTAGCGTTTCTCTTCACACTTCTAAATTCCTCAAAACCAATAAACGTCTTTCTTATAAATTCGATATTAAAATCTTCTATAAGAATCAAGAATATGATTCTATCTCTCAACTCTCTGGTGGTGAACAATCCCGTCTCTCTTTAGCTCTTACTCTCGCTTTTAATAAACTCACCAATAAACGTATTATCCTTCTCGATGAAACCCTTAATTCCCTCAATCTCGATCTTAAAATGGATATTCTTGAAATTCTTTCCTTCCTTAACAAAACTATCATTATCATTAGTCACGAAGAAATTTCCGGTATTTTTGACTCCATTCTTAATCTTTAATTCTCCTCTTTCTCCTTTCTTTATCTTTATTTCTCCTTTCTTTATCTTTATTTCTCCTCTTTCTCCTTTCTTGATATTTCTTTCTCCTTTCTCCTTTCTCCTTTCTCCTTTCTCCTTTCTCCTTTCTTGATATTTATTTCTCCTTTCTTATAAATACATATTCTCTTATCTCTAATTTGTTATTACTTTTTACATTTACTTTAATGAATCTATTATTCTATACATCATAACTTTAACTTCTTTAAATTTATTTCCAATATATGTATATTCACTCCTTTCATATATTTTACACATTAATATTTATATAACTTTTTATTAATGCTTAATATTGTTGTTTTATTACCTTTTAAATTTAAATAATAAAAATACACTTAACTATTTTTATTATTTTCTCCATTATTTTTATACTTTATACATAAAATTTTGGTACCAAACATTTTTATATAGTATTTCTGTATATTAATTTAATGATTTTTATCTCTTAATTTATTTTTTCTCTTTGCAATTATTTTCCGTATTATATCCCTGCACAATTATTATTTCTTGTATTATTTTCTACTAAATTTTTATCTCATCAATTATTATATTTTTATCTCTCTTTATCATTATATTATTATATTATTATCCCCATAAATTATAATATAATAATATCTCGTGAATTATTATATTATATTATATAGTCGTATTTCATTTTTATCTCTCATCAATTATTATATAGTTATATCATTATATCTCATGAATCATTATCTCATTATATCTCATTAAACATTATCTCATTAATTTTTATATATGTAATAATGTAATAATATCATTATCTCATCAATTATTATCTCTTTTATTATCTCTCATCAATTATTATTTCCCTAAATATTGTCAAACCTGAAATATTATCTCCTAAATTATCCCCTAAATTATTATCATAAATTATTATCATAAATATTATCATCTCCTTGAAATATTATCTCCTAAATTATTATCTCCTAAATTATTATCTTTCCTGAAATATTATCTCCTTTAATATTATCTCTTTAAATATTATCTTCTGAAATATTATCTTCTGAAATATTATCTTCTGAAATTTTATCTCTTGAAATTTTGTCTTCTGAAATATTATCTTCTGAAATTATTATCTTAGCATGAATTTATTTCTTGTTAATATTAGCATTATAATTGGGAAATATTAATATTAATAAAATTGAATAAAATTTTATTTTAAAGAAGTTTTACAAGGGGAGGAACTGTACTTCTTTTATCTATTTTTATAGATAAGGGTGTTTGACCTTTATAATAATAGAAATATATTATTATAGGGATAATTAAATCAATTACGTTGACACTATTGATTTAATTGAATTTTTTGTATTGCATATTTGTAATATTATTATTTTGTTTAAAGATATTTTATTAAATTACAAAAACTATATATTATTTAATCACCCATCATTTATGCAGAGTATATCACAATTTACTAACAAACCAAATACAATATTTTATAACGTAATTATTTAAATTGCATTTATAAATATTTAACACTTTGATAACATATTGTTTATCATATAATTATATTAATTATGAATGTAATATTAGATACAATTGATTTCCTTATATTCTTTCCTATAATAATGAATAAAAATATAATTGTATCGTCTAAAATAAGATTTTCACCAACGTATCTTCTTCTCAAAACTTACTAAGCTCTTAAATAAAATTTTGTGTATACGACATTATAAAATTTTATAATACTTTTAAGAAAGTCGTTAAATTAAAGTCAATGTAATATGAGTAATTGTATATTACTGATATTACTTAGATGTAAAAAGGATTAATATTATATTCATAAACTAACAATATTTATGGAATAAGAAATATTTATCTAAAAGTAGAAATGTTTAAGATGACTACAAATATTTAAGATAACGATAGAATATTTATGGAACAACAGAATTATTTAAGATAACGATATAAATATTTTATGGAAGAATAAAATATTTTACGGAACAAGAAATATTTATGGAAGAATATAAATATTTTATGGAAGGAGAAATATTTAAGATAGCGATATAAATATTTTATGGAAGGAGAAATATTTATGGAAGAATAAAAATATTTTACGGAACAAGAAATATTTATGGAAGAATAGAAATATTTTGTGGAAGGAGAAATATTTATGGAAGAATAGAAATATTTTATGGCAGAATAAAAATATTTTACGGAACAAGAAATATTTAAGATAGCGATAGAAATATTTTATGGAACAATAAAATATTTGGGAAGATAAGAATACATTAGTAAACGAATGGGGATATATAAAGATAGGAGGTATTTTTGTTGATAATAATGTGAAAAAGAAATAAGTATACGTTATACATTATACATTATACATTATACATTATACATTATACATTATACATTATACATTATACATTATACATTATACATTATACATGTATAATATTGAAGAAGGTATAAAATATTGTGTGATTATAATATTTTATAAGTATAAGTATAAATATAAGTAAGATTAGTAAGATTGAGAAGAAAGATGGGTAGAGTAGGCAACAGCTATTTGATCGAGAGGATAACCATAAATATCGGTGCATTTACAAAGGAGAGCGAAAAGAGTACGAGAATTAGAACGAACAAGATCAAAAAGAGAGGGACGATAAACAATAAAAGCGAGAGAATCGCGAAGGATTTTAAATTCAATGGTTTCAATTTGGGTGGCGGTATATTTAGTGTTAGGGAAAAGTTGTTGAAGATGAGGAGAGGATTCATCGAAATAATATTTGAAAGCAATATAAGAAGAACAAATAGCAAGAAGATCATGATTACAGCGGGGAATATTAGAAGATACAAGGATACGATGATAAATGTCAAGACCGAGGAAAATGGCTTTTTGATAATGAGAATAACGGACATTGGATTCGTCATATTTATCAATTAAAGATTGAAAGATAGATAAACCATCAGAATGCCAGTTAGGGAAATCTAAGATATGATACTCTTGTTTAATAATGGGTTGAATATAAATATTATGTTGATAAGGATCTTTATTAGAAACAGATGAAAAGAAAGGATGATTAAGACATTGTAAAGCAGAATAACGGGAATCGGGATCGATACAAAGCATATGAGAGAGTAAATCACAAAATTGATCTTTAGTACCAGGATTACGTAAATAATCCATGACATCAGTTTCAAAATCATCACGTGTTATATATTGTTTTAAATTTTCGCCTTTATATATTCTAAAAACAGGTAATTCCTTTTCACCAGATATTTTTTTCATTGTGTGCGGTGTTGGTGTTCCCATAATTTTAAATATACTTATTAAATGATCAATTTCTGTATTACCATGAAATATATCTTTTTCAGTTATCATTTCAAAAAATGTACAACCTAATGCCCATATATCTATTTTATCTGTATAATTTCTATTACCACATAATATTTCAGGTGGTTTATAACAAGTAGTTACTACATGTAATGAATTTTTATCTTGTTTAAATATAGGACGCGACATACCAAAATCAGTTAATTTAGCTGTTAATATACCATTTTCATAAAAACACAATATATTTCCTGGTTTTATATCTCTATGTACTATTCCATTTGCATGCAAATAGTATAGACCAGATAGAATTTGGTACATTGCTCTTTTCATGTGGCTTATTGGTGTTGATTTCTTATATATTAAATCTATTAGATTAAATCTTGCCAATGGTGATACTATAAATGCTTTATCATTTTTTTGTCCTTTACATGTCGATAATTTACTTTCAAATGGATTTTTTGTTACTACTTCTATTAACGAATTTATATATGGATGTTTACATCTCGCTAATACATCTAACTCCTTCAATCCTAATGTTCCTTTATGTTTCACATTTCTATTTAATAATAATCTTTTTATTGCTACTCTTTCCCCCTTCTCGTTCGTTGCTGAATATACTTTTCCATATGATCCTTCTCCCAATTTTTCGATTTTCTGATAGTTTGGCATATCGAGTTTTCTTATTATCTTTATATCTTTTGTTTTTGTAAATTAAATTATTCATACAAACAAAATATTTTTTCTTCCGTCCCTTATATTGTTCTCTTTCTTTTTCTTTCTCTCCGTTCTTATTTTTTTCAATTCTTTCTCCTTTTTTTCCTCTCTTTAAATCCTTTCTCCCCTTTTTTTCTTTCTTCCTCTATCTTCTTTCTCTTCTTTTTAAATCTTTCTCTTTCTCCCTTTTTCCTTCTTTCTCTATCTTCTTTCCTCTTTTCAAATCTTTCTCTTTCTCCTTTTCTCCTTCTTTCTCTATCTTCTTTCCTCTTTTTTTCCTTCTTTCTCTATCTTCTTTATCTTCTCTTTAAATCTTTCTCTTTCTCCTCCTTTTTTCCTTCTTTCTCTATCTTCTTTATCTTCTCTTTAAATCTTTCTCTTTTCATCCTCGTTTTCGCTCTGTTTTTCTTCCTCTTTTTCCCGTCCCTGTTACTTCATTTATCTTTATTCTATTTTTCTGTTCAATAAATCTTTTAGTATTTATATTAGCTTACTAACCATATCTCTTAATTATTTTGATGTTTATTAAATTCTATCAAATATTAAATTATATGCTTAATATTAAACAAATTTTTTAATTTTATATTCACACTAATTATATTTTAATCATAACTAATGAATATTTACTTAATTGTAAAATATTTCTTAATACTATTAGTTACGTTTACTATTACAATAAATATTATAAAACCACGTAATATTATAAAAGTTAAAATATACTTGTCAACACGATAATATATTTATTATACTTGTCAACACGATAATATATTTATTATACAATAAAATATATTTACTTATACAATAAAATATATTTAAGACGATATAATATTTATCTCCATAATATATTTACAGAGAGGATAAAATACATTTGCGAATGCAATAAAATACATCTATTATAAATATATTAGTGATACCGATGAATACTATAAAATTATAAATAGATAAAATATATTTAACAATACACCAAATTAACTAATATGATAAATATATTTGCAAATACAATCTATTTATTAATAGATAAAATATATTTACGGATACGATAAATATTTATGAATACGATAAATATTTATGAATGCGATAAATATTTATGAATGCGATATTTACGGAGACTATAAATATTTATGAATACAATAAATTTATGAATGTGAAATATTTATGAATGCGATAAATATTTATGAATGCGATAAATATTTATGAATACGATAAATATTTACGAACAAGATAAATTTACGAGAACTATAAATTTACGAGAACGATAGATTTACGAATACGATAAATATTTACGAGAACGATAAATTTACTAGAACGATAGATTTACGAATACGATAAATATTTACGAATACGATAAAATTTACGAGAACGATAGATTTGCGAATACGATAAATATTTACGAATACGATGTATTTACGAGGAAGATAAATATTTATGGAGACGATAAATATTTGCGAGGAAGATAAATATTTATAGAGACAATAAATATTTACGAATACGATGTATTTACGAGAAAGATAAATATTTACGAATACGATGTATTTACGAATACGATGTATTTACGAGGAAGATAAATATTTACGAATACGATGTATTTACGAGAAAGATAAATATTTACGAATACGATAAATATTTACTAATACGAGGAAGATAAATATTTACTAATACGAGGAAGATAAATATTTACTAATACGAGGAAGATAAATATTTACGAATACGATAAATATTTACTAATACGAGGAAGATAAATATTTACTAATACGAGGAAGATAAATATTTATGGAGACTATAAATATTTACAAGGAAGATAAATATTTACAAGGAAGATAAATATTTATAGAGACGATAAATATTTATGAAGACGATGTATTTACGAGGAATATAAATATTTATGAAGACGATGTATTTGCGAGAAATATAAATATTTATGAAGACGATGTATTTACGAGGAATATAAATATTTATGAAGACGATGTATTTACGAGGAATATAAATATTTATGAAGACGATAAATTTATTTATGAGAAAATAAATTATTAAGGAAGATAAATATGGATAATAAATTTATTTACAAGATAAGATATTGTAAACATGTTAAAAGGACGATGGATATATTTACAAAGACAATAAATATATTCATAAAACGATAAAATGTAGGTACAAGCTATATAAATTAATAACATTTTCTATGAACCATAGAAACACCTCCTTCAGAATATTCTTGACGTGATAACATAAGAGGAGAAAAAGAAGAAAGAGAAGAAAGAATACATCCACCAATCCAAACAGAAGAAGGTAGTAAATCGGGAGCAAGACTGTAAATTTTGGTAGTATAGCAAGATTTAACAAGAGGTTTTAATTCGGAGAGAAGACGATTGTTAAAATTTTTATAAAGAGAAGAAGATCCAGTTAAAACAATAGATTCTGAACATATCTGATGTGATTCATTATGTGAAGAAGAAAGAATATGTGAATAAAGTGAAGATAGAGAAGAAGATTTTAAAGAGAATAAACTTGGTTGAAAGTAAATTTCGGGAATGTTTGAATAATCTGGTACAAATACTGTATTACCATCGGGTAATTTATAGGATTTATTATCATTACTCAAATATTTAATGGGAGTAGAAGATGTTATACAATTTTTTTTGTAATCAATAAAATTGTTATCAATATTTACAGTATTACTTTGTACAACATCTCTAATATAATTATTTATTGTGTTTGCAGAAATATTAGTTCTTAGAGCATTTCTATGACAATATCCATCAACAATAGGAACACAATAACTATTTTCTGAGCCAAGATCAAATACCAATCCTGATGTTTTTCCCGTAGAATATAATGATAATGTTGCATCTGTGACTAAATATAATAATTCAACATTATTATTCTCGAATAATATCTTTGTCATATTTTCCCTTTTTTGCTGATATTTTTTATCCCATATTTTATAGTCTTGATCTATTTCTAATGAAAATGGTTTTTCTGTTATTATCACATTTTTCTTTTCTTCATCTGTTGTAAGTATATTTCTCATATTCTCTTCAAATATTTTCCAGTTTATTTCTCTTTCTTTGGTTTCTTCCTTGTCATATTTTTCTAAATCTTTTATTTCTTTGCATTTCTCCTCATCATTATACCCATATCTTATTGTTTCACCTTGATCTATTATTATTGTTCTTTTCTTCATTTATCTTATTTTATTTATTTCTCTTTTATCCATTTTTATTTTTTATTCATCTTTACTTCCTTGTCTCGTTTTATAAACCTTTTATTTACAATATAAATTATATAAATACTAGCACTTTTAATCTTTATATAATATAATATTTACGTTAATAGTTATATAACTCAATCATAATATTTGTGACATAGTTATATAACTCAATCATAATATTTGTGACATAGTTATATTCTTTATAATTTTATTTCTTTACTATTACATCAAATTATAATACCCTCCCATACCGTGTTGTCCTTCATAATTTGATATGTTTATAATTATATAATATTACTATGTCGTTTTAATATTGTTATCTTTATATAACATAATTAATATATAATTATATTATATTGGTTGTAAAACAATATCTTAATTTGCATAAAAATAGTTATATAATTTTAAAATAGATAAATTACTAATTATATTATTTATAAAACAATATCTTAATTGACATAAAAATAGTTATATATAATTTTAAAATAGATAAATTACTAATTATATTATTTATAAAACAATATCTTAATTGACATAAAAATAGTTATATATAATTTTAAAATAGATAAATTACTAATTATATTATTTATAAATAATATTTTAATTGTTCTGTCAAATAAGATAACATTTGTTCAGTAAAATATTATTTTAATCGTCAAGTTAAATAATATCTTAATCTTTACCATAAATTTATCATTTTTTCAGTTAAATAATTTTTTAATCTATAAGTAGAATATTAATATCATTTTGTAACATAATAACATTATTTTGTAATATATGTATTCATCGTTATCTCATAAACTTAAAATAACTTAAAAAGTTATTTAAGACCAAATATTTATGTTAATCTTTTTTAAATTAAGCGTTACATATTTTTGGTTAATATTAAGTAAAATAATTATTTTAATAGGTAAGTAACATAATTATATTCTATTATAATTAGTATATTAATAAATAAGTTATACATATTTAAGCAATATGTAAGATAATATATTGTTTCGTAAAAAGTATATCAATAGATAAATAAAATAATATTTAAACTATGGTAAAGTAAGTTATTGTTATGAAATAGTGTATCAATAAATAAAATAATATTTAAACGGTATTAAAACAAGATATTCTTGTAAAGAAATAATTTACGCTAATTAACATAATATTCCTGTAAAATAATAACTTAATAGATAAATAACTTAATTATATTATTTTATAAAATAATATATTAAACCACAAGTAACATAATATTTAAAACTATAAAACCAAGAAACTAAAAATCATGTCAATCGGAATTTTAAAAACTATCAAACTTAAATTTTGACTTTTAACTTTATTTTTTGTTAACAGAAAGTGACATATATTTAAAACTATAAATAACTTATTATATTCTTTTTTACAAGAATATAATTGATAAATGGTGTAATATATTAAACGACAAGTAACAAAATACCGAAATCTATAAGTAAAATAATATCAAATTCGTACTATATTACTTTAATCGGTACAATATATCAAAATCTATAAACTACATAATAATAATCTTCTATAAAATAATATCTTAATAAATTACATAATTATATTCTTAGCTAATATAATATCTTAATAGTTCAGAAAAATATAATTTATCGACAAATTATATTTTTCTGTGGAATAATATCTTAATCGGTAAATTATATTTTTGTGTAAAATAATATCATGATCGATAAATTATATTTTTGTGTAAAATAATATCATGATTGATAAATTATATTTTTGTGTAAAATAATATATTAATCGATAAATTACATAATTGTATTTTACTTAAGAATATAACTATGAAATTCTGCAAAATGTATATCTCAATTGATAAACTACGTAATTTTATTCTTGCATAAAACAATATCTCAATCGATAAATTACATAATTGTATTCTTCTGTAAATAATATCATAATTGATAAATTACACAATTATATTCTTCTGTAAATAATATGATGATCGGCGATTTATATAATTATATTATTCTCTGAATAATATAATAAATTATATAATTGTATTCTTCTGTAAATAATATCATAATCGATAAATTACATGATTGCATTGTTGTGTAAAAATAATATTATAATCGGCAAATTACATAATATTATTTAGTGAAATAATATTGTATAAAATATTATACATAATATTTTATAAAATATTATACATAATATTTTATAGAGTTAAATAACATAAATTATAATAGATTAACATAAATTATAATAGATTAAGATTAATATCTAAAACTCTATTATTTTCAAGAAAATATAAAGACCTGTTAACATATAGATTATAATGTGGAGAATTGATAAGATATTGCATCCAACCTGAGAAATAGTATGTAGCTTTTTCTGTTGATGTTAGTAGTTCTTCATAGAAATCAATATTGTTAATAGGAAACTCAGAAATAAGAGATTGTGTTGCTTCATATAAATTATTGTTTTGTGTATATAAATCTAAAAGAAAATCATAAGGAATTTGAAGATAGACTATTGTTTTGAGGAGACGAAGACCAACATAAACATTAGTTTTAATAAATAAAAAAGTAGAAGATGCTTCATCGAAATATTGGTATATTATATTTGCATCTTTATTTGGTAACATTGGATCAGGATATTTATTTCTTTTTATATTTGTTTTAATGCTGTATTCGCAATTAAATTCTAATTTGCTTAAATTTGACAATAGTGTTTTATTTATATCATATACTTTATTAAATATTTTCCCTATTTCATTTATTTCTTCTATTGTTATTTCGTTATTTTCTATTCCAATTTTTATACCATAAAATCCCATTGTCACATCTATAGATTCCTTGTTTATTTCTATTACACTATTATCTAATACTTCATTCATATATATAGATATAACACATAACGATTTTATAAAATCACTCCTATTTAATGTTTGTTCATATTTTATCTTTTCTCTATTTTCTTTATTCTCCATATTCTTATTTTCTTTATTCTTCTTATTCTCTCTATTTTCTTTATTCTCTCTATTTTCTTTATTCTCTCTATTTTCTTTATTCTCTCTATTTTCTTTATTCTCCATATTCTCCATATTCTCTCTATTCTCTCTATTCTCCATATTCTCTCTATTCTCTCTATTCTCTCTATTCTCTCTATTCTCTTTATTTTCTTTATTTTCTTTATTTTCTTTATTCTTCATATTCTCTCTATTTTGATTGTTATCTATATCTTTGTTATTTTGCTTTGATTTGTTATTTTGATTAACATACATATTTAACATATTTTTGACTGTTTTATTATCTTGTTCATTTATAATATCTTTAATATTATTCATAATATTGGGCGGGATTTCTATTTCTTTACAATTATTCATATTTTCGTATATTTTATTTATTAGTGTTCTTGTTCCTATTATAAGATAAGTATCACTTTTTCTATATATTTTGTTTTTAGATAATATATTAGCTTCATTTTCACTTATAATTGAATTTTCATCCAAATAATAATACATTTTAGTTCCTGTGGATTTTGATAACGAATATAATGTAAAATAATGAAATAATGGCCAATTTCTTAAATAGTTCATCTATAGAATAACTCTTTTGTTTTATTTTTCTTATTGTTTTTAATTCTTTTTTCTCTTGTATTGTTCCCTAGTTTTTTACTTTATTTTGATACCTTTTTATTATTATTATATAATATCATGTTTAGGTACATATCAACACAATTATATTTTATGAAATATGATATAGTAAATATATTACACACTCGATAACTAAGTACTAAACATATTTCATAAACGATATTGTAATATAGATAAAAATGAATAAGTGACTTTATGAAAGAAATATACATTAAAAAAATGATGAACGATAATAGAATAAATATAAAAATTTGTATTTTACATTTAGTGGGTAAAAATATAAATGAGTATACAAACAATAAAAAAAGACAGTAATTACAATATAAAAATGTCTGAATTGGAAGTAAAAAAACTAAATGAGGTAACAAAATATGAGAACACATATAAAGACTCTGTTGTGTATTATTGTGAAAATCAAGGAGTTATAGATAAAATAACAGCGAAAAATTTATTAAGAGTAATGAGAGGTGGTCATATAAAATATTTAGATACATATAAAGTAAATGATCTTAAACAATTAATAAAAGAAAGACTAAAACATACTCGAGAAACGGAACAAATAATAAAAGATAACACATCTCGCTATCAAGGGGTTCATAATTGTAATGGTAAATGGTTGTGTTTGGTCGATGATTTAACGTTGGGAATATATGAAAAACAGAGGGATGCTGCAATAGTTTATGACATTGCTGTTACTTTCCTTGATGAATGCGATAAACGAAAATCGTTATCTCATAATTATGATATTACTAGCAATAAAATTTCTAACATATATAAACAACTTTTATTATCTTATAAACAGGATCAACTGAACAGAAAACTCCATAATATTTCAAAGCAAAAAGAACAATTAACCAAATCTGATGAATTATTGTTTTTTGATTAATATATTTGGTTATATGTCTTATTATCATATTTACTTCTTTGATATTTTTATATTATCTAACAATATCAAAGATTACTATTATTATCTAAATCTGTACTCTAATATTATATATTTATATTAAAAAACTGTTAATGAATACAATCTACCTTGTCCACCTGTTATTGAATAGTTAACCGTTAATACTACAGGACCAGCTGGTACTGGTATTGTAGGTATTATTGTTGCTATTGTTTGTATTGTAGCACCTACATTAACTGTAACACTTCCGTACACTGTACCTGCCCCAAGAATACCATCTGTTAAACTAAACGTTATCAATATAACAGTGGGTGGTGTCGTGGGTGGATTTAACGTTCCTGTAACTATATCAACACCACTTATACCACCCAACGTTCCTTCATACGGAAATATAGCTATTGGTGTGCGTGATCCATTAGATATGATTAAATAAGGCGGATTTATTCCCGGTGATGTTACATAAACTGTAGAAAATATTGATGAACCTTGTGCTGTTCTTCCTTGTGTTCCTTGTCTACCTTGAAATCCTTGATTACCCTGAAATCCTTGATTACCTAGTACACCCTGTACACCTTGGAATCCTTGTATTCCTTGGAATCCTTGTACACCTTGGAATCCTTGTACACCTTGGAATCCTTGTATACCTTGTATACCTTGGAATCCTTGTATACCTTGGAATCCTTGTACACCTTGGAATCCTTGTATTCCTTGTATTCCTTGTATTCCCTGTATTCCTTGTATTCCCTGTATTCCTTGTATTCCTTGGAATCCTTGGAATCCTTGTATTCCTTGGAATCCTTGGAATCCTTGAGATCCTTGGAATCCTTGCCTACCCTGAAATCCTTGAATACCCTGTATTCCTTGGAATCCTTGATTTCCTTGAATACCCTGGAATCCTTGTACACCTTGGAATCCTTGTATTCCTTGTGTACCTTGTACACCTTGAATTCCTTGTGTACCTTGTACACCTTGGAATCCTTGTGTACCTTGTGTACCTTGTACACCTTGGAATCCTTGAATACCCTGGAATCCTTGTACACCTTGAATTCCCTGGAATCCTTGAATTCCCTGGAATCCTTGAATTCCTTGTGTACCTTGTACTCCTTGAATACCCTGGAATCCTTGTACTCCTTGTACTCCTTGAATTCCTTGTATTCCTTGTACTCCCTGGAACCCTTGTGTACCTTGTACACCCTGGAACCCTTGTATACCTTGCGTACCTTGTATACCCTGAAATCCTTGAATACCTTGAATTCCTTGTATACCTTGTATACCTTGGAATCCTTGAATACCTTGTACTCCTTGAATACCTTGAATACCTTGAACTCCTTGAATACCTTGAACTCCTTGAATACCTTGTACTCCTTGAATACCTTGGATACCTTGAATACCTTGGATACCTTGGAATCCTTGAACTCCTTGTATTCCTTGTATTCCTTGTATTCCTTGAAATCCTTGGATACCTTGGAATCCTTGTATACCTTGGAATCCTTGTATACCTTGAACACCTTGTATTCCTTGAATACCTTGTATTCCTTGAACACCTTGTATTCCTTGTATTCCTTGTATTCCTTGGAATCCTTGTACACCTTGAATACCTTGAATCCCCTGGAATCCTTGTACACCTTGAACTCCTTGAATCCCCTGGAATCCTTGTACACCTTGAATACCCTGGAATCCTTGTACACCTTGAATACCCTGGAATCCTTGTACACCTTGAATACCCTGGAATCCTTGTACACCTTGAATACCCTGGAATCCTTGTACACCTTGAATACCTTGAATACCTTGTATACCTTGTAATCCTTGTACACCTTGAATACCTTGAATACCCTGGAATCCTTGTACACCTTGAATACCCTGGAATCCTTGTACACCTTGTATACCTTGTATACCTTGTATACCCTGGAATCCTTGAATACCTTGTATACCTTGTACTCCTTGAATTCCTTGAATACCCTGGAATCCTTGAATTCCTTGAATACCCTGGAATCCTTGTACACCTTGTATACCCTGGAATCCTTGTATACCTTGAATACCCTGGAATCCTTGAATACCTTGTATACCTTGTACTCCTTGAATTCCTTGAATACCCTGAACTCCTTGTACACCTTGTATTCCTTGTATACCTTGTATACCCTGGAATCCTTGTATACCTTGTACTCCTTGAATTCCTTGAATACCCTGAACTCCTTGAATTCCTTGGTATCCTTGTACACCTTGTATTCCTTGTATTCCTTGTATTCCTTGTATTCCTTGTATTCCTTGTATTCCTTGTATTCCTTGTATTCCTTGTATTCCTTGTATTCCCTGAATACCCTGAACTCCTTGAATTCCTTGAATTCCCTGAATTCCTTGAATTCCCTGATATCCTTGAATTCCTTGAATTCCCTGAATTCCTTGAATTCCTTGAATTCCCTGAATACCCTGAATACCCTGAATACCCTGATATCCTTGTACTCCTTGTGCACCTTGAATTCCCTGAATACCTTGAATACCTTGAATTCCCTGAATTCCTTGAATACCTTGAATTCCCTGAATTCCTTGGATACCTTGAATACCTTGTATTCCTTGAATACCCTGAATTCCTTGGATACCTTGAATACCTTGAATACCTTGGATACCTTGAATACCTTGTATTCCTTGTATTCCTTGAATTCCCTGAATTCCTTGGATACCTTGAATACCTTGAATACCTTGGATACCTTGAATACCTTGTAATCCTTGTAATCCTTGTATTCCTTGTATTCCTTGAATACCTTGAATTCCTTGTATTCCTTGAATACCTTGTATACCCTGAATTCCTTGAATTCCTTGATATCCTTGAATTCCTTGAATTCCTTGTATTCCTTGAATTCCTTGAACTCCTTGAATTCCTTGAACTCCTTGAATTCCTTGTATTCCTTGAACTCCTTGGATACCTTGTATACCTTGATATCCTTGAATTCCTTGAGCTCCTTGAACTCCTTGATATCCTTGGATACCTTGAACTCCTTGAATACCTTGATATCCTTGAATTCCTTGATATCCTTGAATTCCTTGGATACCTTGTACTCCCTGAATACCTTGATATCCTTGAATACCTTGAATACCTTGAATACCTTCTATACCTTGAATACCTTGAATACCTTGTACTCCTTGAATACCTTGAATACCCTGGACACCTTGTATTCCCTGAATACCTTGAATACCTTGAATACCTTGAATACCCTGAATACCTTGAATACCTTGAATACCTTGAATGCCTTGAATACCTTGAACTCCCTGAATACCTTGATATCCTTGAATACCTTGAATACCTTGTATACCTTGAACTCCCTGAATACCTTGAACTCCCTGAATACCTTGAACTCCCTGAATACCTTGAATACCTTGAATACCTTCTATACCCTGGAATCCTTGAACTCCTTGAATACCTTGTATTCCCTGAATACCTTGGATACCTTGTATTCCTTGTATTCCTTGAATACCCTGGACACCTTGTATTCCCTGAATACCTTGAATACCTTGAATACCTTCTATACCTTGAATACCCTGAACACCTTGTATTCCCTGAACACCTTGTATTCCCTGAATACCTTCTATACCTTGAATACCCTGAACACCTTGTATTCCCTGAATACCTTGTATTCCTTGAATACCTTGAATACCTTGAATTCCTTGAATACCTTGCATTCCTTGGATTCCTTGTAAACCCTGAATACCTTGTAAACCCTGAATACCTTGAATACCTTGAATTCCTTGAATTCCTTGAATTCCTTGAACTCCTTGGAATCCTTGAAATCCTACAACACCTTGGACACCATTGTTACCTTGTACACCTTGAAATCCTTGAGTACCATTGTTACCCACAACACCCTGAAATCCTTGAGCACCATTGTTACCTTGAGAACCTGAAATACCAGCAACACCTTGAAATCCTTGAGCACCTACAAAACCTTGAACACCTGCAATACCTTGAAATCCTTGAACACCTGCAATACCTTGAAATCCTTGAACACCTGCAATACCTTCAACACCTGCAATACCTTGAAATCCTTGAACACCTGAAATACCTTGAAATCCCACATTACCTTGAGGCCCTGAAACACCAGTAGCACCGGCGACACCCTGAGCCCCGTTATAACCCTGAAATCCCATAGAACCCTGAAATCCTATAGAACCAGGATCTCCAGATGTACCTTGAAATCCTATTTTACCCTGAAATCCTTGAAATCCATAGGAACACACTTGATAGTTACAATAACATTGATTATAATTACAAACATTAGTATTATAAGATTGACAATAATTTGGTTGATTATTACCACAATATGGTTGAGAAGTAATATTGTTAGTACAAGGTGATTGGTTATAATTATTACAATAATTCTGGTTGGTAAAAGTATTGAAATTATTACAATAATTAGTGTTATTGTGATTATTATTCTGTGTATTATTATTATTTGTTCGTAAATTATTATAAACAGAAAAATTACCGGATTTCGAATTGTTAAACATTATGTTTTATTTAATAAATAAAAATCATATAATAATTTGCAAATTATTGCTAAGGTTATTAATGAAATCTTTAAATTATTTTTAATAAAAATCCCAGTGTGCAAATACTATTATATTATATAATGCGTATATACAATTTTCTTAAATGTTTAGCTACAGTATTATTTTTAATTAACCGATTATATAATCTTTATGTTTAAGTAATTTAAATACTTAACTATTAATAAATATATTAACGTGTGTATATCAGTATAAAGCGTATATAATAATATAATTGTATATTATTATATTATATAGGTATATAGGTATATAGGTATATATTAGTATATAGGTATATATTAGTATATAGGTATATATTAGTATATAGGTATATATTAGTATATATTAATATAAAGTGTATAAATTGCAATAAATGTAAGAAAAATCAATTTTTAATGAAAACGATATTTTGACGACAAAAAGGACAAGATGGTATTTGATAATTACGAACAACGGAATCGCAATGAGATTGAAGACAAGAAATACAAATAGAGGAACCAGAAATAGAACAACATAGTGGATTAATCCAACTGGAAGAGATATCGTTACAAATATCACATTCATGGGGTATGGTGTTAATTTTAATAATATTATCCTCTTTGAACGAGAATTTTTCTGACTCTTTACGGTTAATACGACCCAAAAGTTGACAAGCAAACGAACAAGAGTTATAACTAGAACGATGTAAATTGTCAGTTTGTTTTTTAAGATTATATAAAAAGCCTGGTGTAGGTTTTAACATTTTATTTAAAATATGGGATTTATATAGATCGAAATTAGCACTATCAAAACATTTAATTTCCAATTTTTTATTGCAGTAAAAAGAATTAATTGTAAAATCTATAGTTCTATAAAACTCCATTTTTGAGTTTCTATTTGTTATGATTATTTGGTATTGGTAACTGTCTTTTGTTAAATATATAAATTTATTATTTTGTACTATATCCTTACACCCCTCAATTTTTTGTATTATGTTTACTATTTCTTTTATGTTGGGATACATTACATTAATAAAACATATAGGTATATAGATTATCTCACTGTATTTTTTCAAAAATATATTTTTTTGGTCTGTATCTATTTGCTTTTCTGTCATTATTATATTATCATATATTATATTTCCATGAAGATAACATTTCTGTTTAAATACTTGGTCAAAATGGAGCGCTATATTTTTATATACCTCAATACAAAATTTATTTCTGTTAATAAACATTTTGTTTCATCCAATTATTTTCTTTTTTATTATTTTTTCATTTCTTCGTTAATCTATTGTATTTGTTCTTTTTTGAGTTCCATAACCATATGGAAATTATTTCATCTTAATATTTATACATTGCATAATTCAACAATTATATATTATTCTACTATGATAATATATTCAACACTGTTGTATTGTTAAACATAATATTATAATATATTTGACTATAATATTATAATATATTCAACTATAATATTATAATATATTTGACTATAATATTATAATATATTCAACACTGATGTAATGTTAAACATACTATTATAACATATTAAACAATGTTATATTGTATATTAGTGAATAATATACTTGTTTAACATTTTAATAAATAGAGATTTGTTTATAATTGATACATTTTTACTAAGATCAAAATATATTAATTCCCAATCATATTTCAAATGTATTTTATTATCAACAATATAATTAAAATATTTGTTGCATTCACGTGTCATATTTATGTTATTTAATTTATCTATAAATACTCTATATTTTTTTTCGAATATGCTTATTTTATCTTGTTCTTCCAAATATTCAATAGCAAAATCATGAAAATGGTCATTAACTAATCCCATAATACCATCATAAGTATTAATATCAGATTCATTTGCTAATGTTATTAATATCTTGTTTAGGAAATTTTTTGTTAAACCAGAATATTTTTTTCTTTCGGATTCTTCAAGTTTATCCATAAATAAAGATGTATTTATTATATTGGTCGACATTTAATAAATACTAAATGTTAAGTTTTTTTCCATATTTTATTAGATTTTGTGATGTATTTTTTAATTTTATTTGAGTTTTATATTTATCTTATATTATTCTTTGTTTATATTTCTTTATATTTCTTTATATTTCTTTATTTGTACTATCACATTATGTTTTTATATTCATTATATCATGTATCATATTATATTTTATTTAACATATACTATTTGTTATAGAAATAATAGAAATAAATTCTATACAACCAGATCATATAAAATGAGTTCTTCTCAAGAACAAAAAACTGGGTCAATTGCTGTTTTAAAAAGGTTTATGTTTGGATTTAACCTATTATAAACGTATAACGCTATTTTATGTTTATGGGTCGATAATAAGAACATCAAAAATTTTGTTAAAACATTAGTAAAATAAATATTGACTTAATTTTTAGTTTCAATATCCTTTACAATAAGTTTATTCTTATTCACTAATATGCGAAATGTATGCTCTGATATATCCTCAAAGAACTGATGTTATTTGCAATTTACAATACTGTAAATTAATATTTATAGTAGCCTTATATTGTTTAAATATCTACATAGAAATTTTAAAATTATAAAACATGTTAAAATACAAATTTATTGATGATTATATGGAATTTATAATATATAAATTCCATACAACTTATTATAAGATATTTAATTATCAAGTATTTTGGTTCTCTTTATTGTTAACATTAATATTCTTTATTAGATATGTCTGATCAACACTGAATGTTATCATATCACGTATAATTGTGAAAAAGAAAAACATTTGTGTTGTCCTATTAACAGTTTCGCTTATAGATCCATATGTTACAAAAATACAATATACAAAATAAACTAATAATAATTTGTAAATCCAATCAAGATGAACAATTTTTCTATAAAGCTTTGGTCGTTTTATTTGTTTTTTTATTTTTTCCATTTCTTTTCTATTTTCTGAAACACTATTTTCTATATCTGTCATTCTATCTTCTATTGTTTTTTCTTCAGTATTTTCTTGCAAATACAAAGCCTTTATTTCATTATTCATTTCTTGATTAAAAATAACTTTTAATTTTATCATTTTTAATATTGTTATATATGTAATTTCTTTATACCACTTAGAATTATATTATATAATTCTAAGCATTATATAATATAATTCTAAGCATTATATTATAAGTATCACATAAAATATAATTATAAGCATCATATAATATAATTATAAGCATTATATAATAAGCATCATATAATAAGCATCATATAATAAGTATCATATAATATAATTATAAGCATTATATAATAAGCATTATATAATAAGCATTATATAATAAGCATCATATAATAAGCATCATATAATATAATTCTTTATTGACACTAGTAAATTAAATATTGTATTTAAAGTAGCAATATTAATATGTTAATTTATATAGAATTAAGTTAAATAATTAAGTGGAGACTAGGAATTATTAAATAATGTATAATTTAATGAAGATAAACTATGAATTATTTAGAGGATTGATATAAAATTTATATAGTTGTATATGATTTAATACATTTAAATAACCTAGTGAAGATAAAATATGAATTATTTAGAGGATTAGTAGTAAATCATTAGATTAAATCAAATATCAAAACAGTTGGAAAATATAATAAAGAAACAAATAATGGAAGAAAAATATAGAAAATAATATAATAAAGAATAAAAATATATGAATAGAGAAGTAGAAAAAAATATGGAATATGGATACAATAATTTTAAAGACTACTGGAAATTTGTAAAGAATAAAGCAGAATGGATAACAAAAGAATATTTGAAGAGATATTATAATGACAAGGAACATAACGGGAAAAGTGCAAAAGTAAGAATAGGAAAAGAAATAAACGAAGAAGAAAAATATATCATAGAAAAAAGAAACGAAACAATAAGAGAAAAACTGGGTGAGATATTAGACAAAGATATAGTAAACATTCCGAAAATAGGTATATGTGCAAGCGGAGGCGGATGTAGAGCTATGTTAGGTACATTGGGTTTTTTGATGGGATTAGAAGATATAGGAGTATTAGACACAGTGCAATATATATCATCATTATCGGGATCAACATGGTGTATAGCGCCATGGATAAGTAAGGAATATAAATTAGCAGATTTAAAACAAAATATAAGAAAAAAATTACAGAGTAATATATTAAGTGTCAATTTGGATTATGGTGACTTATTAAAAAAATATGCACATGATCAACCTATATCAATGGTTGATATATACGGGTTATTGCTCAGAAATAAATTGTTAGAGGGTGATTATAGACTATCTTACCAAAAAAATATAGTTAATAAAGGTCGATATCCTTTTCCTATTTATACAAGTGTAATTGCCGACAATTATTCTAATTCTCCCAATTTATATGAATGGATGGAGTATACTCCTATTGAAATAGGTAGTAGATATATGAATTCATTTATTCCAACATGGAGTTTTAATAGTTATTTCGATTATGGTTATTCATTAAGAATAATTCAAGAACCACCCTTAAGTTATTTAATGGGTATATGGGGATCTGCTTTTTCTGCCAGTATGAACGAAATATTATCCCATTTATCAAATAATTTGCCACAAAATATATTTAATAATTTGCAACATAATGCAAAAACCTACAATGTTGGTGATTATAGATTTTATCCTGCTTTAGTAAATAATTTTTCTTATAATTTTGACTCTCCTTTCTCCAATAATAAATATTTAACTTTGATCGATGCTGGTCTTGACTTTAATTTACCTCTTCCTCCTCTCTTAGAACGCAATTTAGACATTATTATTATATTAGATTCTTCTCTCAATGTTCATCATTCTCCCGAACTTTTAAAAGCCCATAATTATTCTATCCGTAAAAATCTTCCTTTTCCTTCTATCGACTTTACTCGTGCTGGTCATGAAATTATTTCTGTTTTTCACACCCCTAATGCTCCTACTATTATTTATCTTCCTCGTATTTTTAATCCTCATTACTCTATCTCTTATGATCCTGATCAAATAATTACATCTGGTGGTTATCTCAATTCTTTTAATTTTTTATATACTCCTGATCAAATAGATATTTTTACTGGTCTCACTCGCTTTAATGCTATCCAATCTCAACATTATATTTATCAAATCATCAATAATTATACTTAATTATTTATCTATTGCTTTAATTCTCTTCTCCTGTCTGTTAATTTCATTTTCTTATTATCTCGTCCCATAAACATAAAATAACTTCATATGTTTTTATTAACACTAAATTTTAACATAAATCTTCTTTAAATAACTATTTGTGTCTTTTCGTTTTCTTCTATTTATAATTTTATAAATTCATGCATAAATATTCTTGTATATACTGTCTCAATATTTATACTATCTATATCTAGATAGTATATACATGTTATATACAATTATACATTTAATTTGAATATAAAAATAATTAATACAATAATAAAAATGACAGAGGAATATGTAGTATATACTTTAATAAATGCAGATCTCAAAATGTCTAATGGTAAAATAGTTTCTCAATCTCAACATGCTATACAAAAAATGTTACAATCATTGAATAAAAATTCCACTTGTTATACTAAATGGAAATATAATAATTTTGCCAAAGTTTGTCTTAAATCTTCTCAATCTACTATAGAATCTTTAACTGAATTATATTCTAATTGTTATGCTGTTCATGATGCAGGTAAAACACAAGTTCCATCTGGAAGTTTAACATGTATAATATTTGAGCCTATGTTGAAAAATAGTATGAAAGAAATAAAAGAATTAAAATTGCTCTAGTTATCTATTAATCTATTAATCTATTAATCTATTAATAATTTCTCACTTAGTTCCATATATTTATAAATTATGTTATAAACATAAATATTATCTGATATTCATAAATAGTATCTATTTATAAATATTATCTTTTATTCCCAAATTAATTATAATACATATTTTTATAATTAATTTTATATTCTCAAATTATATAGACAACATTATAAAATCTTTTGATAAAATTTTTACTCTATAATTTATCGTATGTGAATTATTTTTTAAGTTTGTTTTTTATATAATCTTTAGATATATTGTAACTATTAAATATTTTATTTGATATAAAACCGGTTGCTGCTCCTGTTGTTGCACCTACCAAAGTACTTGCTCCTGTTAAAACACCTGCTCCTACAACTGTCGATATTCCTAATGATGTTTTCGTAGCAACTATAAATCCTACAGGACCAGCAACTAAACCGCCTACTAAACCGCCTATACCTACGGCAGCTATTGTTGTAGCTATCGATTTAAAATTATGAGCTTGGATAAGATCATCAGTTCCTTTATGTATATCGTTAATATTTTTATCCATTGTTACAACCATATCAGAAATAATCTTTTCTTGATCATCTATTGCATCCGAAATTGTATCAAAAATTTCTATCAAATCGTCCAGATTTTTTTCTACTTCCTCTAAATCCAATTTATCGAAATCATAATTATTATCATATTTTATTGCATTATTTATATCAAAATCATATATACTTTCCATTTTTTATTATAGTAATAACATTTTATTATTACTATATTTAATAATTTATTATCTCTTTTATATTATCATATTTCTTTCAATCTTGTACACTTTGCATCAATTTTTACTCAATATTTTGTTATCTTATACTATTTATTTTCTGTATTCAATCATTCTTACTTTATACATAATTATATAATATATTTCCAATACACAAACCCATCATTTTTATATCCATATCCTTAAGCTTTTTCATCATATTAATATGCATTTTATATAATCTACATATTAATATATCTACCTTTCTATGTTATAATTTTAATTATACACTTATATTTAACAATCAACTCTTATTATTTTTTATGAAACATCCACATTCCACATTCTACACTTATTATATTATTTTACTATTTATTAAATATAATAATATATTTATACAATTGTATTATTATATTATAACTTACTATTAAACTCATTTTTAATAATAAAATGTCTCAATATAAAATATATCTCTTATACCTTTTTAATCATCCTCCTAATATATTCTCATTCCATAATCCTTTACATATTCTCTCTTGCAATTCTTCTGTTGTTTTTCCATTTTCTCCTCCCATTTTTCTAATTTATTATTTCTCCGACTTTTTTCTTTTATAATTCTTCGTCCATTTTTCTCCGTAATTCTCATCCTTCCATAATTTTTCTTCCATAATTTTTCTTCCATAATTTTTCTTCCATAATTTTTCTTCCATAATTCTTCTTCCATAATTTTTCTTCCATAATTTTTCTTCCGTAATTCTTCTTCCATAATTTTTCTTCCGTAATTCTCATCCTTCCGTAATTCTCATCCTTCCGTAATTCTCATCCTTCCGTAATTCTCATCCTTCCGTAATTCTCATCCTTCCGTAATTCTCATCCTTACATAATTCTTCTTACATAATTCTTCTTCCATAATTCTCATCCTTCCCTAATTCTTCCATAATTTTTCTTCCATAATTTTTCTTCCATAATTCTCCTTCTCTATTTTTTTGCATAATTTTTTGTATTCTGTAGAAATATATTTATAATATCTTATCGTATTCTGGATAAACATATTTACCTTATTCTAGAGAAATAAATTTATAATATCTTATTGTATTCTGGAGAAATATATCCACCGTATTCCGGAGAAATGTATCGTATTTTAGAAAAATATTTATCTTATTGTATTCTGGATAAACATATTTATTGTATCTTATCATATTCTGGATAAATATATTCGTCATGTTCTGGAAAAATATTTGTCGCATTCCGGAAAAATATTTGTATTTAATAAAATAATTACCTTTTTGATATCAATTAAAACTATTTATAGTTTTAATTGACGTGCGCTATAAAGATATTTATAGTTTAATTTATATTAATTTATCATAAACATTACAAACCGATAAAAATATTAAAAATGAATTTTATTCATTTTTCGTCCGTTTTTACAAAGGGGGAACTGTACTTCCTTTACCTATTTTCTCAGGTAAAGGAAATTTATATCAGTTAATGTTATCATTATTTAAAACAGATTTATTGATTGATAATCACGTTAATTGTAACATTTTTGTACGACATTATTAATAATGATTATGATACTAATATTGAATGATACTAATAATGATAGCGAAAGTGATAGATATTAATATTGAATGATACTAATATTGAATGATACTAATAATGATAGCGAAAGTGATAGATATTAATATTGAATGATACTAATAGTGAATGATAGTAATAGTGAACAATAGTAATAGTGATAATGATAATGATAGTGATAATGATAGTGATAATGATAGCGATAATGATAGATATTAATATTGATAGATATTAATATTGATAGAAAAGGATAGTTTTTATAAAAAACTGAATAATGGAGAAGAAAAGGGAGAAAAGAATAAGGGATGTTGTGGATAAAAAATAGTAGAAAAATAGAGGAAATTTAAAGAAGGAGAGGAAAACAAAGAAAAGGAATAAAATAGAAATGAAAGAATCAATAAAAATAAGAATAGAGTATATGAAACAAGAAAAAAATGGAAATAAAGTAAAGAAAAAGTGATAAAAATAAACCATAATAGTGGGAAATGATAAGGAAAATAAAAAAAATAGACGAATATGTAGTAAAACCGATTTTACTAGGCAAAGGAGCGTTTTCTGAAGTATATGAAGGAGAAGATGAGAGAGGGAGGAAAATAGCAGTAAAAGTGATATCAAGAAAGATAGAACAAGAAATATTAAAGAAATTAGAGAGTGAAATTATATTACTAAAAAAAATAGTACATAAAAATATAGTAAAAATGATAGATGTAAAAAAAAGTAAAAAATTTATATACATAATAATGGAAAAATGTGAACTAAATTTGAGTGAAATGGTAGAAAAAATTAAGAAAAAAGGAGAGTTGAGTGAAGAATATATACAAAAAATAATGTTACAAATAACGAAAGGTATTGTACATCTTCATCAAAAAAATATAATACATAGAGATATAAAATCAACAAATATTCTTATAGAAAATGAATCAAATTTTATTGAACATGGTATTTTAAAAATAGCAGATTTTGGATTTGCTACAGAACTTACTGAACACAATGATTTACATAAATCTATTTGTGGTACACCTCTTTATATGGCTCCTGAAATCTTATTTAAATCATCATATGGAAAACAAGTAGATATTTGGTCTCTTGGTGTCATATTATACCATCTATATTATAATAAATTCCCTTATACAGCCGAAAATTATCCATCTCTTATTTCAAAATTAAAATCTTCATCTCCTTCCTTTTTTCCTTCTGTAAAAATTCATCCTCATGCACAAGATTTTTTACTTAAACTTCTTGATAAAAATCCTTTTTCCCGTCCTGATTTTTCCAATATTCTTTCTCATCCTTATTTCTCTCTTTCTTTTTCTTCAGACGATCTTTTCTCTCATCTCGGTCCTCTTTCTTCTGATTCCTCTGACTCCGATTATACTTCCCTTTCTTCCCATTCTTCTGATTCTCTTTCTCATCCTGATTCTCTTTCTCATCCTGATTATTCTCATGATTCCTATTCTCTTCTTTCTGATAAAATTTCTCACATCAATTCCTCTCTCACTCACCATAATTCTTCATCCATGTCTACCCACAATTCTCCTCTTACTCACAATTCTCCTCTTACTCACAATTCTCCTCTTACTCATAATTCCTCTCTTTATCAATCATATCATACTTCTATAATAAATAATCCTACTAATTCACCCTTGCATTTATCTAATAAACAATCTAATTTGACCAGTGATATTCATAAAAATATTATCCCTAAAAAATCAAATCCTATTGCTATATCCAAGAATAATATTTCTACTGGATCATTCTCCAAGAATAATATTTCTTCTTCTGGGTCATTAATTTTCAATTCTCTTGACGATAACTATTTGCTCACCGATAGGTCTCCTTCCCATAAATCTTCATCCTATAAAAATATTCATGACTCAAAAGTTCTAATTAGTCCTTCTTTTTCTTCTTTTTCTACTATCTCTTCTTATTTCTCTTATGATTCCCCTCCTTCTATTTCTCAATCTCCTCATTCTTTCTCTCCTTCGCCCTCCTCTTTTTCACCTTCCTGTATACTTTCTCATCAACCTTCTGATTCACAATTCTCTATCGATAATCTTCGTATTTCTCAACCTTTATGCATTGTTGGTAGCTATGTTAATATCATCAAAAATTATTTTAATTAATAATTTATGTTTAATACTATTAATAATTTATGTTTAATACTATTAATAATTTATGTTTAATACTATTAATAATTTATGTTTAATACTATTAATATTCTACTTTTTCGTTTTATTTAATATTATGTTATATTAAATAAATTGCCTATGTTTAATATTACCCTTAACCAAAAATTATAACAATCTTCATATTTAATTATCTCTTTAATATTAAAAGGGGGATAATTACTTAAATCTTGAATTACGTCAAGATTTATTTTATAAACTATTAATACTAAATTTTTACATATAACAATCTATAACACTATTTTATGTTTATCAGATATTAAAACTTTATTTTTAAAACTATCCATGTAAATTTTTAGTTTTATTGTAACTTATTTCATTATTTTTGTTTATTTAATTATGCTTTCAATATTTAATTTTTCGCTATACCCTGAAACTTTAAACCATCCTGATTATTTAACACTATCAAATATTTATGAAATTTTCGACAAAATTATCCAGTTTATACTATCATCAATTCACAAGTGATTTAGCCATTTTTACTTAATTTATATTAATTGTAACAAAATTATTCAGTTTATACTATCACCAATTCACCTATCAGTCATTTTTACTTAATTTCCACTAATAACTCTATATTTTTAATCACATCAGATATGTATAATTTTTCTTACCACATAATTCAATGTGTATTTTTCTCTGAAACCAAAAAACAGAGGTTAACAATTTTTGGAATAACCATTTGTGTAGTTTTATATTTTCGGGTATAAATATGTATATTTTTAGCCTTATATTATATTTTGCATACTTATAATTAAGTAAAATATTTATTAAAATTGATTTTTTATCAATTTTAATGAAGTTTTTAAACGGGAGACATGTACTTCATTTACCTATTTTAGGTAAATAAATATTCTCGATTTTGTACTCACATATTACTTCCCATAATTGTTTCTATAATTGCAACTATTTTTTGGTATATTATATTTATATCTGTATTATAACAGATATAATATTTTTATCTTGTATGTCTTTTTCTATAGTTACTCCAAGATAGTATTATATTATAACAATATTATAACAATATTATACTTCATTATATTCAAATGATATTTTGTTTATAGTCTAATAAGCATTAACATAATATAAAATTAGTAACTTTATATTATGTTTACATAAAACAAATAGTTCGTAACCTAGATATAAAAAATATCCCATCTAGGTTACGATGTCTCTTTTATCTAAAAAATAGATAAAAGAAGCACAATTCCTCCCCCCTTTTGCAAATCTTCTTTTCCAAAAAATAATATTTTCAATTTTATTTTACTCAAAAATTATAATTCTGTTCTGTTATGCATAAATGTAAATAATAAGAATCTATAAATAATAATATTATAACATGGTTGTGTAAATATTATTTCTCTAATCAAAAAATAACTATTACAGTTATTTCAAAAACGATTATAGTTATTTCAAAAACGATTGGTATAAAATTTAGTGTTATTATATCTTTATCAGTTATTATTGCATTATGTAAAATATTATAAAATTATACTTCATAAAGTATTTTATAATTACCCAGTTAAATTTTTGTCGCCTTGATATTTAGAGCTTATAATATAGTTGAATATATAATTTAAAAGTTATATATTATTTGGAAGATAACATAATGTTTAGTTCAATAATATTTCCATACAGATACATAATATTATTATGAGTAACAATAATTTCACATAACGATAATTTCACATAACTATAATAATATTTAGTATAACTATAATATTTAGCATAACTATAATATTTAGCATAACTATAATAATTAGTATAACGATAATAATTAGCATAACGATAATAATTACATAACGATAATAATTAGTATAACGATAATATTTATATAACGATAATAATATTATGGGTAATAATATTATTATACATAACGATAATAATATTTAGCATAACGATAATAATAATATGGGTAACAATAATATTTACATAACGATAATAATATTAAGCATAACGATAATAATATTTAGCATAACGATAATAATAATGTGACAATAATATTTACATAAGATAATAATATTAAGCATAACAATAATAATATTATGGGCAACAATAATATTTACATAACGATAATAATATTAAGCATAACGATAATAATATTATGGGTAACAATAATATTTACATAACGATAATAATATTAAGCATAACAATAATAATAATATGGGTAACAATAATATTTACATAACGATAATAATATTAAGCATAACAATAATAATATTAAGCATAACAATAATAATATTAAGCATAACAATAATAATATGGGTAACAATAATATTTACATAACGATAATAATATTAAGCATAACAATAATAATATTAAGCATAACAATAATAATATGGGTAACAATAATATTTACATAACGATAATAATATTAAGCATAACGATAATAATATTAAGGGTAACGATAATAATATTAAGGGTAACGATAATAATATTAAGGGTAACGATAATAATATTAAGGGTAACGATAATAATATTAAGGGTAACGATAATAATATTAAGGGTAACGATAATAATATTTACATAACAATAATAATATTATGAGTAACGATAATATTTTACATAACGATAATAATATTTAGCATAACGATAATAATATTTAGCATAACAATAATATTTACATAACGATAATAATATTTTACATAACGATAATAATATTTTACATAACGATAATATTTTACATAACGATAATATTTTACATAACGATAATAATATTTTAGATAACGATAACAATATCAGGGGTAACGATAACAATATCAGGGGTAACGATAACAATATCAGGGGTAACAATAACAATATCAGGGGTAACGATAACAATATCAGTAACGGTAACAATATCAGGAGTAACGATAACAATATCAGGAGTAACGATAATAATAATATGGGTAACAATAATATTTTAGATAACTATAACAATATCAGTAACGATAATAATATCAGGGATTACAATAATATTTAGCATAACGATAATAATATCATGGGTAACAATAATATTTACATGACGATAATAATATTTACATGACGATAATATTTACATAACGATAATATTATCATGGGTAACAATAATATTTATATAACGATAATAATATTTACATGACGATAATATTTACATAACGATAATAATATTTACATAACGATAATATTATCATGGGTAACAATAATATTTATATAACGATAATAATATTTACATAATGATATTATTAGTTTGCATAACAATAATAATATTATGGGTAATATTATTATAGAGTAATAATTATAATATTATGGGTGGTATTATTATAGGGTAATAATAATAATATTATGGATGGTATTATACATACTGGTAATAATTCAACTATTTTTATACAACGATTATAAAAATACATAACATAAAATAGCGATATACTTTTTAATAGCACAAAAATTGAACATAAATTGTAGCCCGTCTTTGTAAATATCTTAAGAATAATATTTTATACAGCCATAATATTATTTTAGATAATGATAAATATTATTTGCATAACGGATAAATAATAGTAATATTTAGATAACGATAATAAAATTTGCGTAACGATAAATAATATACTGATAATAAAATTTTATATACTGATAATAAAATTTGCATAACGATAAATAATATACTGATAATAAAATTTTATATGAGGATAATAAAATTTTATATGAGGATGATAAAATTTTATATGAGGATAATAAAATTCTATATGAGGATAATAAAATTTTATATGAGGATAATAAAATTTTATATGAGGATAATAAAATATAACAATAAATAACTAAATAATAAAACTACACAAAAATAAAAAACCGCAAAAAAATAATATTATGGTAGCAATAATTACACGAAGATAATATAAAGTTAGTGTAATTTTATAATGCAAGAATAAAATTATATTGAAAGATAGTAGATAAATATAAATAGATATAAAATAAGATATACGGAGAAAAAGAAATCGGAAGAAAGAGGAGAATGAGAAGAAGGAGTTAAAGAGAAGAGAAAGGAAATTTGAAGGAAGAAGAAAGAGGAGAAAGAATGGAGAGAGAATGAGAAGAAGGAAGAGAAGAGACGAAGGAGAGAATAAGAGAAGAAAGGGAAAGAAGGGAGGAATGAAGAGAAGTGGGGAGAGAAAGAAGAAAGGAGGGGAGAGAGGAAGGAGAAAGAGAAAGAAGAGATAAATAAAGAGAAGAGAGGGAGATAGAGAAATAGGAAAAAGAGAGAGAAAGAGGACTAAATTGGAAAGAAAAGGAGAGGAATAAATGATAAAAATGGATATTATGAAGAAGAGAGGGAGAAAGAGAGGGAGAAGGAGAAGAAATAAGGGAAGGAAGGGAAAGAAGAGAAAAAGAAAAGGAGGAGAAATCAAAAAGAGTAGAATGATAAAGATTAAAATCGAGAGAAGAAAGAACGAGAGAAGACATAAGGGAAATGGAGGAAGAGGAACAAGAATTATCAGTAATATCGGAATAAGAGGAGAGATCGAGAGGAGAAACCTGATTAAGACAAGCAGAGAGAAAAAGACAAGAAATACCGAGAAGTTGTAATTTAGATGTAAAAAGATTATTAAGGGAGAGATAAGAATCACAAAACAATAAAGCAATGCTATAAGTTTGGAAACTATAAGAAAATTCACGAGTAACAAGAAAAAGCCAATCAAAAAGAATATGTCTAGCATTAGGAGTGATAAGAGAATGGGAAAAATAAGAATTGAGAGGAAAGACAGAGTGAAATAAAGAAGTATGGGAAGGAGTATATAAATCAAAACAATAAATGTCATCAATTAAAGAAAGAATAGGAGAAAAAGAATGAGAACAAGAGCCAAAAATATTATGAGATGTAATAAATAAAACATCGCGAACTTCGTCAAAATAAGGATGCATTAAAGCTTGAGAAGCAGAAATTCTTTTATCAGGATCGTATTCAAGAAGTTGATCAAAAAGATCGACTATAGTATTATAGTTATCAAAATTTTTAATGTTATCAAAAAAATCATAATTTTTAGAATTCCATTTAGGAAACATGTTTTTCTTAAAATATGGTAAACTTGCCAATTTACTATTTTCTATATCGTTGGTAGATAAACGTGAAAATATTTCGAACAATTGACCTATTTCTGTTTGTCCTTTAAATATTTGTGATCCATTGTATAATTCACCCATTATACAACCTACTGCCCATATATCTATTTTTTCATTATATGGATTTTTCCCCAATAATAATTCTGGAGCTCTATACCATAAAGTAACTACAACAGGTGTATGTTGCTCATTTATATTTATTTTTCTTACTAATCCAAAATCTGCAATTTTTACTTGATTTATTTTTTTGTTTTTATTTGTATTTATCAATATATTCTCCGGTTTTATATCCCTATGTATATATTTTCTACTATGCATATATCTTAATCCACTTAATATACTTCCCAATATATATTTTATTTCTATTTCTTCCAATTTTCCCTTTTTTTTCTGTATGTATTTATTTAAATCCATCTCCATATATTCATAATATGTCTCTATTTTATTTCTTTTTATTTTCACTTCCTCTATCTTTATTATATTATTATGTTTTAATGCTTTTATTCCTGCTATTTCCCTTATTACATCTATTCCCATCTCTTCTCCTCTATTTTTATATTTCTTCATTGCATATACATTTTTTTTCTCATCTACACATTTATACACTTTCCCATATGTTCCTTCTCCTATTTTCTCTATTTTATTTAATATATCTATCATTTTCTATTTTGTGCTTTCCACAAAATCTTTTTTTTTTCCTCCTTTTTTCTTTTTTATTCATTCCCCTCTTCTTTCCTTAAACTCTTTTTTCTTCTTTTTTCCTCTATTTCTCCTCTCTTTTCGTCTCCTCTATATTTTCCCTCAGTCTTCCTCTATTTTAATCTTATATACTTCTATTTTAATCTGTCTCAATTTATATTTCTCTATATACCTCTATTTTCATCTTATATACCTCTATTTTAATCTTATATACCTCTATTTTAATCTGTCTCAATTTATATTTCTCTATATACCTCTATATACCTCTATTTTAATCTGTCTCAATTTATATTTCTCTATATACCTCTATTTTAATATATTTTCTCTTGTTTATATTTTTACTCTTTTTATTGGCTTATTACTACATATAGTTTCAGTTTCAGATTCTTGTATTGTATCATGTTTTGTGAATTAGTTGTTTATATTTATCTATATCGTCAATATATTTACTCTATTTTTGATTTGATAGTTAATGTTTAATATATGTTTATAATTCTCTTTACATTTATTTATATCTCAAATACTATAATATAAAATATATTTCATAATTACTGAAATATATTCATGGTCAATTTTACAAAAGATTAATGGGTTGAATTATTAATTTTCGAAAGGTATAATAATATCGACATAATGATCCAAATTTTTGACAATATAATGAGAAGGAGGAATATTATTGATATCAATAGAATTATCGTACAATAGAGCAGAAAAATCTCTTAGCTGTAAAAATTTTAAAAAGGCGAGTTGATCGTTTTTTTCATCATGAGAATTAAAACGAAAAGAATAGAATTTTTTACCGGAACTAAGAGATGTTGATAATAAAACCATAATTTAAAAACAATGCATGTATTAAAAAATTATTCATATATTAAAGATTTTTTAATATATATTTAATGTACTGAGTATGTATTATATTATTAATTAATATAATACAATAGTTCATGATTTAATAATGTATTCTTGTTAACATAAAATAGTATTATACTTTTATTGACACTATAATTTAACGTAAAGATTTTCCAAATAAAGATGGAACCATTTTTGTTTTAGGTAGTATGATTTATTAATAAAGTATTATATGATTCATTAATAAAGTATTGTATGATTTATTAATAAAGTATTGTACGATTTATTAATAAAGTATTGTATGATTTATTAATAAAGTATTGTACGATTTATTAATAAAGTATTGTACGATTTATTAATAAAGTATTGTATGATTTATTAATAAAGTATTGTACGATTTATTAATAAAGTATTGTACGATTTAATGCTAAATTAAAACAATATAATGTATAATTATATAAAAATTATGTATCTCTAATTTGTCTTTTAAAAAGTAGTGCATTGAAATGTTGATGGGTATCATAATGAATCCATCCTTTTGACATTTGCAATCCATAAGATCTCCATTCCAGTTCAGTCAATAATTTAGAAGGGAGAGTTTTTTTATATACAACAACAGTTCTATATTCCATTTCTCCATCGCAATAAACAGGAGAATAGTCAAAACTATCTGGCATTTTATTTGAATATCTAAATAAAAATTAGTCATTTTTAATAACCTCAAAAAGCATTAATATATTATTTTTATATTCTTATTTAAAATTGATAAACACTGTTAGCATAATTATATTTAACTTTAAACATATATTAACTGATTTATAAATATTATTTAACCATTAATATATTGTATTTTATACAATGATCATTTAAATAGAATAATGTAAATAGGATTGTTCTAAGTAATATAAGATGATTTCAAGTAATATAAGATGATTATTCAAATGGAATGATGTGAATAAGATGATTATAAGTAATGTAAGATGATTATTTAAATAGGGTAATGTGAATAAGATGATTGTAAGTAATGTAAGATGATTATTTAGATAGAATAATGTAAGATGATTATTTAAATAGAATAATGTAAATAATGTGAATAAGTAATGTAAGATGATTATTTAAATAGAATAATGTAAATAATGTGAATAATGTGAATAAGTAATGTAAGATGATTATTTAAATAGAATAATGTAAATAATGTGAATAAGATGATTATTTAATAGAATAATGTAAATAATGTGAATAAGATGATTATTTAATAGAATAATGTAAATAAGACTATATATTAAATATAGAGAAAAATAATACTAAGATAGGAACAAAATAAGATAGGTAAATATCTAATACAGAGAGAAAAAATACATAAAAATACATAAAAACATAACAAAAATAAAAGGAGATAAAAGGAGATAAAAAGAAATAGGTAATAGAAAATAAACAGGAAAAATAAAGTTAAGAAAGGGAAAAGATAATGAAAAAAATTGAAATGTTTGAAAAATAGAATTTTACTAAGAATACGACAAAATCAACAATTAAACAAAATGGTAAACATAATAACAATCACCAAAAAGAAAAATATAAGATTTTATTTTAAATTCAAAAAACCGGAAGAAATGGATGAACAAATAATATTTCAAGAATTTTTATCTAAAATGGATTTTAAATCTTTAAAACAGGCAGTAGATATACAATCAACAATATTCAATTCAAGTCGTTACAATCCTTTTTCAATTTCATCAGATAATTCAATACAAAATATTCCTGTTTCTTTACCCGAAATTGATTTTTATCAATATGTACCATATAAAACTCAGATAGATATCCATATAGATCTAAAATTATCAAAATAAAATTATATTTTTTATGATTTTATTTAAATTATAATTTATATTGGAGAATATAATTATTATATTCTCTCACTAAAATATAATATATTGTATGACAATCACGTATCATTTAATATATGATTATGAAATAATTATATATTATGTAATTTACTAAAAATATTACGAATAGGACTATCACTTCGTAAACTTTATGTCGAAAAATATTATTCCCATTCCCAAAAATATCAATCAAAATCGCAAAAAAAAAACTCATTTACGGAAATAAATCTTTTTTTTTCTTCTGTATTTTTCTTTCTTCTTGTACTTTATATTTATCTATTTCTGAAGACATATTCAGAAAATGATTTATAAACGGAAAAATAAAATTAACTCGGTCTTTGGATCAATGAATTATCATTTGAAAATTCCCCGATCATAATCACATATTTCGCAACAATGAAATATTTTTTATCCGTTCATCACATACCTAAAATAATGCTAAAATTTGTGTTGACCGTTTTTAAGATAACGATTTACATTATTTTATGTTTCAGTATAAATATTGTAAATATTATAAATATTATAAATAAATTATCATAATAACCCCATTTTAATAATTTGATTGTTTAGTTATATTCATAATATAATTCATATTGGAAGTTTTGAAATAATATTACTGATAAGTATTAAATTCAAAGAAATAATATTATTGATAAGTATTAAATTCAAAGGAATAATATTGACAAGTATTAAATTCAAAGGAATAATATTATTGACAAGTATTAAATTCAAAGAAATAATATTATTGACAAGTATTAAATTCAAAGAAATAATATTATTGATAACTATTGAATTCAAAGAAATAATATTATTGACAAGTATTAAATTCAAAGAAATAATATTATTGATAACTATTGAATCCAAAGAAATAATATTATTGACAAGTATCAAATTCAAAGAAATAATATTATTGATAACTATTGAATCCAAAGAAATAATATTACTGATAACTATTGAATAGAAAAAAATAATATTATTGGGAAATGACAAGAAATACGATTAGGAAAATAGATATTATACAATTATGGGAAATAAAAAGGGAAGAAAGAAGAGATTAAGGAAGAGAGAAAAGAGAGACAGAATCATAGAGAGAATTAGAGAAAAAAGAAAATAGAGAAAATAAATGGAGAGAGGAGAGAAGAGTAAAATGGTGTTTAAGGGAAGAAATAAGAAGAGGATCAAAAGAGAAAGTGTAAGCATGATTAAGATGAAGGAGGGAAGAAGAAAAACAAAAACAAGAGCGAATAATAGATAATTCAGAATAAAGAAAAGAGGAAGAAGAAGAAAGAAAAGAGAGGAAAAAATAAAGAGTAAGATTATAGAGGGAAGAAGGATAATTTTGACAATAAATTAAGATTAGACTGGAATAGTTAGAAGAAGGTAAATTATAATCAAGATTTTGTAGTATTAAAAGTTCTATGGAATATATATCAGAAGATTTGTATGAATAAGGCGATATAGAGATAAAAGAATGAAGAGAAGTGAATGAAGAATCTTGATGTAATTTGGAAGAAAGATAACAACATGCAAGAGCAATATTATGTAAATTTTTAGAAGAAATGCAAATAGAAGGAGAAATAGTTTGATAAGAATCAAATAAAAGAAGAGAATTAACATAAACAGTAAAAGATAATTTTAATTTGCATATAATTTCAAAAAGCCAATCACAAACTATTACTCTAATATAATTATTTTTATTTTTATTATAATAATTATAAGGATTTATATTGTTTTGTTTATAATAATTGTATGGATCTATATTAAGTAATTTATCATGACAATATAATGAATTCACAAAATTCGTCCCATTAAAGTTTTTAAAATAAGGATGTATCATTATTTCATAACTTGATAGTCTTTTTTCTGGATCATACACTAATATTTTTGAAATTAAGTCAATGAATTCATCTGATTTAGTATACTTGCTAATATATTTATTTATTTTATTCTGGAAATAAGGAAAACTTTTTCTATAATATGGTAATTCTTCAATATCCCTCCAATTTTCATTATTTGGTGTTCCCATCATATTAAATATTTTATATATTTGATCTATTTCATTCTCTCCTTTCAATAATATATTTCCCGTCATTATTTCTGTAAATACGCATCCTATTGACCATATATCCATTTTTTCATTGTATTTTTTCTTTCCCAATAATATCTCTGGTGCTCTATAATATAATGTTGTCACATTTAAAGACATATTATCTATTATATTAATAGATAATCCAAAATCACATATTTTTATTCCTATTCCTCCTTCCTTTTTATACACCAATATATTTTTCGTTTTTATATCTCTATGTATTATATTATTTCTGTGTAAATATTCTATTCCTTTTATTACTTCCCACATTATTCTTTTTTTATCTTCTTCTCCAATTTCCTTCTTTTCTATATAATTCCTCAAATTATCTTCACAATATTTATATACTATATACACTTTTTTCTCTTCCTTGTTTGCTTTTTCTTCCTTATCCTTCTCTTCCCCTTTTTCTTCCCCTTTTTCTTCCTCACCTTTCTCTTCGTCTTTTTCTTCCTTATTCTTCTTTTCCCCTTTTTCTTCCTTGTTTGCTTTTTCTTCCTTACCTTTCTCTTCCTCTTTTTCTTCCTCTTTTTCTTCCTTGTTTGCTTTTTCTTCCTTACCTTTCTCTTCCTCTTCCTTGTTTGCTTTTTCTTCCTTATTCTTTTCTTCTTTATTCTTTTCTTCCTTACCTTTCTCTTGGTATTTTTCTTCCTTATTCTTCTCTTCGCCTTTTTCTTCCTTATTCTTCTTTTCCCCTTTTTCTCCTTTTCCCTCCTTCTCCTGCTCTTTTCCTTCCTTATTTCCTTTATCTGCGGAATATATTTTATGATTGAGACTTATTCTTTCCTCAATTGAGTGTATTACTTCTTGCATTTTAATTATATTTTCATTATCAATTTTTCTTAATATAGTTATTTCTTTTAGTATTTTGTTATTTATACCTTCTCCTGTGTATATTATTTCTTTAATAGCGCATATATTTCCTGTTTTCTTTTCTATACATTTATATACATTACCATATGTTCCTTCTCCTACTTTTTTTATTATATCATATCTACTACTAATCATATTATTTACTATTTTGTATTTTTATTTCTTATTATCATTTTTCTATTTTATTTTACTTCGGATTATTATTTTCTTATTGAGCCCAATTTTACTGAATAAAAATTTTTAATTGAAAATTTTACAATATATTGTAAATTAATTTGTTTTATTAGTAAAATTTATTAATTTTACATATCATATTATATTACTTAATCATGTTGTATTACTTAATTACTTAATCATTTAATATTAGCAATCCCAAATTAAATTTTATTATACATGCGGTTACATTATTTTACAACAAAATAATTCTATAAATTAATAATAACTATGTTTTTAAATAATTATCATATTATTTACAAGAATATAATTATTTAGCTTAACGATTTATAAATAATTTAACACTGATTATTTTACACTGATTAATTATACAAAGAATATAATTATTTAGCTAAGTATTCACAATTTATTTCACAAGAATTAATTATACAAAGAATAATTAATATATTATATTACAAAGAATATATTTAGTTAGCTTAACAATTGTAAATTATTTTAAGTATAATTAAAATATTATTTTACGAAGATATATTCCTTGGAACAATTCATAAATTATATTGCAAAGAATATATTTGTATAGCACAACAATTGATAAATTATATTAGAGATGATATATTTGTATAGCACAACAATTGATAAATTATATTAGAGATGATATATTTGTATAGCACAACGATTGATAAATTATATTACACAGAATATAGTTTTCATCTTAACAACCAATAAAATATTTTACGTATAATTGAGATATTATTTTATGAAGAATATTATTTTTTTAGCATAATGATTGATAAATTATTTTTACGTAATAATTAAGATATTATTTTATGAAGAATATTTTTTAGCGTAACGATTGATAAATTATTTTGTTTATAATTGAGATATTATTTATGAAAAATAATATTTTTAGCATAACGATTGATTAATTATTTTACGTAATAATTAAGATATTGGGAGTTTGATTCTTAAACGCAATGATCCAGATATTATTCGCAAAAATTTTGATTCTTTGGCGTAGAAATTGATATATTATTATACGAAGAGTATGATTCTTTATGGATTGATTCAATATTTATATAATATGATTCTTCAACAAAACTATTAAAATAATACCAAAACAATATTTTTAAATATCATAATATGTGATTGATTAAATATACTATCTATGAATGTAATTCAAGAACTTTATAATTAATTGTATTCTTTGTAACCAATAATATCAATCAGGTTATGAAATCATATTTTTATATACACATATCTTAATATTTACGTGGAATAATCTACCAATCTTTACGTTAATTTATTGATTAAGATATTATAATGAAACCTTAAATAATATATTAATATATTCTACAAATAATATTTCAATCAGCCAATTATGGGAATTGTATATTACAGAAATAATATTATAATAGCAAATAATATTCCAATCCGTAAATTATAAAATTCTTTTATTCTGAATTATTTAATTGGTAGAGAAATAATATTATAATCGGAAATAATATTATAATAGCAAATAATATTCCAATCCGTAAATTATAAAATTCTTTTATTCTGAATTATTTAATTGGTAGAGAAATAATATTATAATCGGAAATAATATTATAATCGGAAATAATATTATAATCGGAAATAATATTATAATCGGAAAAGAATTTTATAATCAGCAAATTAAATAATTCTTTCCTTCCGAATTATTTAATTGGTAAATTAAATAATTCTTTTCTTCCTGAAATTATATTTTAATCAATGAACCATATAATTTCACCATTCTGTAAATTATATTTAGACGAGTTAGTTGAATATTGTGTTTTTATGTGCAAACATGATAATAGTTAAATAATCTAAATTAATAAATTACATACAATATCCCATATAATTTATTATTATATTATTTAAGGTACATAACAATATAAATATATGTAATACAGTATTTACTTTATTATAAAAATACTATATTATTTGGTAAAACTTTATATCAAATCACTATATAAAATAAAATATTAATCAATAAATAGTTAAATTATTTTCTCTTATGAAATAATATTATTTCATAATTTATTAATATACTAATTAAGAAATATGTATGGTTTTTGTATATAATAACACGGATTATAATATTGTATGTGATATAGTGAAAAATGTGTTTCTTATCTAAAAAATAGATAAAAAAAGTAAAGTATCCCCCCTTTGCAAAACTTTTTTTAAAAAATCATAAATTCAATTTTGTTTATTTTATCATTGTTGTATAATTCACCTATAAAGCAATTAATTATTATGTGAATTTATAATAATAACTGTGTAAAACAAATTTTACAGTTGTTTTTACATATGATTTACTTATGGGAATTATAATTTACATGTGGAATTATGATTAATTTATAGAATTATAATTTAGTTATAGGAATTATAATTTAGATACACAAATTGCAAACAAAAATAAGATATGATGTTATTTAGGGTTAATAAGTATAATAACATATAATAACATCACAAATCAAAAATATTTTGTGTTATAATATTTTTGCGTATAAATTATAAATTATAGTTTAAATAATGTTTATAATATAAATAAGGAACAAATTTGAAAAGAAAAATAAAGAAAATGAACAAATGATTTTTTAGAAAACTTTTGTAAAGAGGATAAGAACTTAGATTTTACCAATTTTTAAGGTAAAACATGTTTTTCGCTATATTATACAAATAAAATATAATAATTAATATTATTAGTAAAATAGATGCAAGAGCAAAAATATTAGCAGTTCATTCAAACTTAAAATTTTTTATGGATTTAAAAAGGATACAAAGTTAATTTTTGTGAACGATTATATATATTGGCTCATAAAACAAATATTTCTAGTGAAATATTTGTTTCAAATATAAATATATATTAATACAATTAACAAAATATTAAATAAAATTAAAAGGATATCAAATGAAAATTATTGGCTGGAATATATTATACATATTTATTCTAAATACACAATAATTAAAGTAAAATAGAATAGTATTTTTGTAGGTACACAAGTATAATTATACTACCATAAAATCGTATAATGATGCTACCATAAAATCATATAATGATGTAACTGTAATTTAATAATTAACAAAACCTAGGATTCTTTGAATCAATCAAAGAATTAATTAAAGAATTAATTAAAGAATTAATCGAAGAATATAAAAATTATTGAAAAGTTGTATAAAATGTATTCTAAAAATATTCAGCTAATAAATATGCATAATTGCGACAAAATATAGTTATTATAAATGTGATAAAATACGGTAATAACGCAATAAGATTACCATATTATAGAATACATATGTATTATTTTGAATTATTAGTATTTGATTATCCCATTAAATTAAGAAACGATAAAATAGTACTCATAAAAACAAAGATATTTATGAGATGATATAAAATTCAAATATAAATAATAGGAGAAGGGGAGAAGGGAGAAGAAAGGGAAGAAGAAAAGGGAGAATCAATAGAAGAATTAGGGGGAGAAGGGGAGAAGAAAGAGAAGAAGAAAAGGAAGAAGAAAGGGAAGAAGAAAAGGGAGAGAAAAGGGGGGAGAAGAAAAATATGGAAAAAAGTAATAAAGAAAAAAGTAAAATAATGAAAAAAGAAATGAATTATTTGGCATATGGAATATCAAAATGGTTAACAAAGGAATTATATACAAAATATAACAATGAGAAGATGGAAGAGGAGGAGATAGAAATAGATATAAGAGATATAGAATATGTGAAGAAATATGAGGAAATATATAGAAAAGTGAAAGAAAGCGAGAAAAGAAAAGAAAGAGGAAGAGGAAAGGAGAATGGACTACAAAAAATGATAACGGAGAAACTGGAGGAGAAATTGGTGAAATGGGAGGAAGAGACAAGAGAAAAAATATATAAAGTGATGGAGAAAGAAACAAGTGGAGAAATAATAATATATATGGGACCAAAAATAAAAGAAGGAATAAAGATAACGATAAAGGGAATAGAGAAAATATACGAAAATATATATTATATATGTCCGAAATATTTTGATGAAAAGATGTATTATAGGTTAATAAAAAAGAAACAAGAGACAGCAATATATAATTTATGTAGATTTAAAACAAAATATTATTTAAAATTATTGACGATAGACGAGAAGATTTATAAAATAGTAAATAAGATAACAGATTATGATCAACTAGATGAAATAAACAATAAAATAAATTATCATAAAGAAAGATATGAAAAATGGCATGAAAGATTGTTAGAAATAGAAAAAATAACGAAATTAAAAGAGAGAATAGATAACCATATATATTGTTTAGATTTGTATATTTTAAGTGGAAAAGATATAAATGAACAATTAAAAGCATATGATCAAAAGCATCTTTATCAAAAAAGAAAAGATAAATTAATATTGAGTTATGAAAACTATCTAAATTGCAATAGAAATGATCATTTTATTCAATATTATTTAGATTTATATTATAATAAACTTATATCTTACATATCTCCATATTTTAATATTCTAGAACTTAAAGATTATCAAACATATTATAAAAAATATCAAACATATCTAAATAATGATACATTATTTATCAACAATCATAATTTTTTTCAGCTAGATAATATTTTTTCTTCTTGCAAAGTTTCTTATTTACAATCCCTATCTCTCGATTCTATTTCTGACTTAATTCCGATAAAACATTTCTCTTCTTTATCATCTCTAGAATTTCTTTATTACTGTATTGATAACGATCTTTTCTTCCTTTCTTCTCTTCTCATTAACTGTTTCTATTCCTCTCTAGAATTTCTTTCTAATTATATTTCTCTTCTTTCATCTGTTCGCTCCTCTAAAGATGATTTAACTGATCTATGGCATTGGTACATATCTCTTTCTGTTTCCAAGTTCTCCTTCTCATCTTCTCCTTCTTTTATTAAACATCTGTCTCTAATAAAAACTAATCTTTCCTTCTTTCAATCTAATTATTCATCTGTTTCTTCTCAATTATCCACTCTTTTCCTTGACATCAAATCATCTGTTCTAAAAGAAATAAAATCTCGTATCAATCTTCAATTCGATCTTTCTCATCGTCTTATTGTCTCCACTAAAAATAAAATTCTTCGCAAAATTTCCGAACGTACTTTCTTCGATCATACACCTCTCTTTTCTGATTCCCACTCTTCTTTCACTCATCGTCTTTCTCTTCTTTCTCGTTCTATTTCTTCTTTTGACTTCAATCGCTCTCTCCTTCTTTCTTCTTTCTTTCCTTCTGATTCTATTTCTTTTTCTAACAGTACTATCGTCTCTTTCCCCTCTTCTTCTCATCTTCTCTCCTCTTATTTCCCTTCTCCTCCTTCTTCTCATCTTCTCTCCTCTTATTTCCCTTCTCCCTCTCCTTCCACTAATTACACCCCCCCTTCTCCCTCTTTATCTTTGCCTTGTTTATCTTCAAATGACCAATCTAATCTTAAATTTATAAGTCCGATATCTGATGTTGATTTACGGAGTGGATCATGTAATATTGAAAAATCTTGTATTGTTTCTTTAACTTCAAATATAAATATAAAAACCGATCATTTTAATATATCATCTATACAGGATAAAAATACCAATGCTCAAGATAATATTCCTCAATTATTAAATGTATCGAACAAATCCGAACAACTTATTTTGAATAATTCTATTGATTCAAAAAATTTACAGATTTGCCATAATTTCAACCATTTATATGATTCAAATACGCATGATAATTTTTATAATTCTGATAATTCTGATAATTCTGATAATTTATATATTAACGAACATATAAAGAATTTATATAATCGGGACGACCCATATAAGTCGGATGACTTGGATGACTTGCATAACTTAGATGATTCAGATAACTTGGATAATTTGGATAATTTGGATAATTTGGATAATTTGGATAACTTGCATAACTTAGATAACTCGTCTGATATACTTAATTCAGATAATTCGGATAATTTGGATAACTTGGATAACTTAGATAACTTAGATAACTTAGATAACTTAGATAACTTAGATAACTTAGATAACTTGGATAACTTAGATAACTTAGATAACTTAGATAACTTAGATAACTCGTCTGATATACTTAATTCAGATAATTCATATAACACGGATAATTCTCTTTTATACTTGAAAAAATCTAGAAGTAGTAATTCAATAGATTCTGACAACATATCCAATATAGAAGATAATGAAAATAAAATATTCGAAGGAAAAAATTCGAGTAAAATACTTGGTTTTATTGAAGATTATTACAGATAAAATTTAAGTTCATACTTTGTATGTACATTTGGTAAATATTTTAGTAATTAGATAAACTAAAATAATTATCATGGATTACATGTAATTAAGATAAATTTAATAATACCCAAGAGATGAAATATTTTTTAAATAAATAGTAAATTAAATAATGATTCTATCTAAAATAAAAATTTTCATAAAAAATATAATTAATAAGTATATCCTAAAAAATAAAAGACATGATACTATCAATGATACATGTGTTGAAAATAATAAGGAAAAAATAGAAGGAAAATCAAGTTATATTATGAAAAAATTACCACGCATAAATTATATTTATAATTATACTATTATAAAAGAACCTTCTTTTATATATGGAAAATATGTTTTCACTTATAGACACAATAACTTTATAAGAGGTATTTCGCAATCCATAAAAGTAAAATAACTTTACACATTTTTATTAACTATGGAAATTACGTTAACTGTTAACATAATTTTTGTTTTGGGTATATACTTATATTATACATATCATCTATATTATACATATCATCTATATTACATAATATGTATAATTTACCTATCTCACCATAAAAATAAATATTTGTAATTATTTAACCTTACTCATAAACCAAAAATTATCTTAATGAAAATTTCAAAAACGATTAGCGATCTTATATTATTATATTCTTACGTTAAATAATATAATTATCTTTATTTAATAGAACTACATTTTTATGTAAATAATATCTTAATTGTTATTTTACAGAATTATATTCCTATGTAAAATAATATCTTAATTGCTAAGTTACAGAATTATATTCCTGTATAAAATAATATCTTAATATTTACGTAACAGGAATATATTCTTATGTGAAATAATATCTTAATTGCTAAGTTACAGAATTATATTCCTGTATAAAATAATATCTTAATATTTACGTAACAGGAATATATTCTTATGTGAAATAATATCTTAATTGTTAAGTTACAGAATTATATTTCTATGTGAAATAATATCTTAATTGTTAAGTTACAGAATTATATACTTCTGTAAAATAATATCTTAATCTTTACGTAAAAGAATTATATACTTCTGTAGAATAATATCTTAATTGTTAAGTTACAGAATTATATACTTCTATAAAATAATATGTCAATCGTTAAGTAACAGAATTATATACTTCTATAAAAGAATATCTTAATTGTTAAGTAACAGAATTATATACTTCTGTAAAATAATATCTTAATCTTTACGTAAAAGAATTATATACTTCTGTAGAATAATATCTTAATTGTTAAGTTACAGAATTATATACTCCTATAAAATAATATCTTAATCTCTTCCTTATATTCTATCCTATAATAATGAATAAAAATATAATTGAATAGTCTAAAATAAGATTTTCACCAACGTATCTTCTTCAAGGTTTCTTTGAAACCGAGCTAGGTTTTAGTAGAAAACCATGAACTTCTTCTCAAAACTTACTAAGCTCTTAAATAAAATTTTGTGTATACGACATTTTAAAATTTTATTTTAAGTTTAAGGAAGTCGTTAAATTAAAGTCAATGTAATACGAGTAATCGTATATTACTGGTATTACTTAGATGTAAAAAGGATTACGTAAAAGAATTATATACTTAAAGAATTATATACTTCTGTAAAGAATATCTTAATCGTTGAGTAAAAGAATTATATAATTGTGTAAAATAATATCTTAATCGTTAACTAACATAAGTATATTCTTCTGTAAAATATATTAATTGTTAAGTAAAAGAATTATATTACTATGCAGAATAATATCTTAATCCTTACTTAACAGAATTATATTTCAATATAAAAATAATATATCAATCGTTAAGTAACAGAATTATATTCTTCTGTAAAATAATATCTTAATCTTTACGTAAAATAATATCTTAATTTTTTCCTTATATTCTTTCCTATAATAATGAATAAAAATATAATTGTATCGTCCAAAATAAGATTTTCACCAACGTATCTTCTTAAATTCTTCTCAAAACTTACTAAGCTCTTAAATAAAATTTTGTGTATGCAACATTATAAAATTTTATTATACTTTTAAGGAAGTCGTTAAATTAAAGTCAATGTAATATGAGTAATCGTATATTACTGGTATTATTTAGATGTAAAAAGCATTACATAACAGAATATATTAATAGTTAAGTAAAAGAATTATATTCATATGTAAATAATATCTTAATAGTTAAGTAAAAGAATTATATTCTTCTATAAAATAATATCTTAATCTTTGCGTAAAATAATATCTTAATTTTTACGTAACAGAATAATATTCTTCTGTAAAATAATATTCTTCTGTAAAATAATATCTTAATTTTTACGTAACAGAATAATATTCTTCTGTAAAATAATATTCTTCTGTAAAATAATATCTTAATTTTTACGTAACAGAATAATATTCTTCTGTAAAATAATATTCTTCTGTAAAATAATATCTTAATTTTTACGTAACAGAATAATATTCTTCTGTAAAATAATATTCTTCTGTAAAATAATATCTTAATTTTTACGTAACAGAATAATATTCTTCTGTAAAATAATATTCTTCTGTAAAATAATATCTTAATTTTACGTAACAGAATAATATTCTTCTGTAAAATAATATCTTAATTTTACGTAACAGAATAATATTCTTCTGTAAAATAATATCTTAATTTTACGTAACAGAATAATATTCTTCTGTAAAATAATATCTTAATTTTACGTAACAGAATAATATTCTTCTGTAAAATAATATCTTAATTTTACGTAACAGAATAATATTCTTCTGTAAAAGAATATCTTAATTTTACGTAACAGAATAATATTCTTCTGTAAAAGAATATCTTAATTTTACGTAACAGAATAATATTCTTCTGTAAAATAATATCTTAATTTTTACCTAAAGAATAATATTCTTCTGCAAAATAATATCTTAATTTTTATGTAACAGAATATCTTAATCTTTACGTTAAAGAATTATATTCTTCTACAAAATAATATCTTAATTTTTACGTAACAGAATATCTTAATCGTTCTGTAAAATAATATCTTAATCTTTCTATAAAATAATATCTTAATCCTTTTTACATCTAAGTAATACCAGTAATATACGATTACTCATATTACATTGACTTTAATTTAACGACTTCCTTAAACTTATAATAAAATTTTAAAATGTCGTATACACAAAATTTTATTTAAGAGCTTGAAGTTTTGAGAAGAAGTTAAGAAGATACGTTGGTGAAAATCTTATTTGAGACGATACAATTATATTTTTATTCATTATTATAGGAAAGAATATAAGGAAATTTTTACGTAAAATAATATCTTAATCTTTACGTAAAAGAATTATATACTTATGTAAAATAATATCTTAATCTTTACGTAAAAGAATTATATACTTATGTAAAATAATATCTTAATCTTTACGTAAAAGAATTATATTATTTGTAAAATAATATATCGATCGTTACGTAAAAGAATCTCAGTCTTTACGTAATCGTTAAGTAACAGAATTATATTAATATGTAAAAGAATATCTTGATAGTTAAGTAATATAATTATATTAATATAATTATATTAATATGTAAAATAATATCTTAATCGGTAAGTTACACAATTATATTAATATGTAAAATAATATCTTAATCGGTAAGTTACACAATTATATTAATGTGTAAAATAATATCTTAATCGGTAAGTTACACAATTATATTAATATGTAAAATAATATCTTAATCGTTAAGTTACACAATTATATTAATATGTAAAATAATATCTTAATCGTTAAGTAATATGTAAATAATATCTTAATCGTTAAGTAATATGTAAATAATATCTTAATCGTTAAGTAATATGTAAATAATATCTTAATCGTTAAGTAATATGTAAATAATATCTTAATCGTTAAGTAATATGTAAATAATATCTTAATCGTTAAGTAATATGTAAATAATATCTTAATCGTTAAGTAATATGTAAATAATATCTTAATCGTTAAGTTACAGAATTATATTAATATGTAAATAATATTAATCTGTAAATAATCATTATCGAAAAGTTATAGAATATTATGTAAATAATATTAATATGTAAATAATGTCTTGAACTAAATAATATAAATGTAAAATTTAGATAAATGATATTAAATAAAGTAGGAATAGGATCAAAATTAAAATACATAAACAAGTTATAAATTTAATGATTAACATTAAATTTATAAAATCGAGTTATGAATTTAATGATTAATGTACAATAATATATTAAGGATATATTAAGCATTATAGTTGAAGGAGCTAGATGCGAAATTGTTAAAACCTGAATTTAGACCACGATTGAGACCACGATTGAGACCAGTATTTAAAGGAGAACGAAGACCACTATTGCGATTAAGACCAGCATTTAAAGGAGAACGAAGTCCGCTGTTACGATTAAGACCAGCATTTAAAGGAGAACGAAGACCACTATTACGATTAAGACCGGCGTTCAAAGGAGAACGAAGACCGCTATTACGATTAAGACCAGCATTCAAAGGGGAACGGAGACCGCTATTACGATTGAGACCAGTATTAAAAGGAGAACGAAGACCACTATTACGATTAAGACCAGCATTCAAAGGAGAACGAAGACCACTATTGCGATTAAGACCAGTGTTTAAAGGAGAACGAAGACCACTGTTACGATTGTTCAATGGTGAATTGAATTTTTCTTTAATAGTTCTTGTTCTTATAATATCATGTTCGTGATCATGACCTGCATGAACATCATCAATATCGTCAGTTTCGAAAGTATCTTTTTGTGTGAAAGATCTTAGAGGACCATGATTTTGACGTAATGGAGAAGCTAATGGAGCTGTTATTGGTGATCTAATTGGTGATCTTAATGGGGATCTTAATGGGGATCTTAATGGGGATCTGAGAGGAGAAGCAACAGGAGAACGATTAGCAGAGCAGGGTGGTTTAGGTTTTGGTTCGTAAACTTTAACAGTCTTTTGATCAGTGAGTGTACATACTTTATTTTCATCCCATGAACAAGGGAAGAATTGATCGGTTGGGAATGTTACATCTATTTCATCTATTTCTTTTTTCTTTATTTTTTGACCACAAACATTATATTCGTCTTGATCTTCATAACCATATATTTCTATTTCTTCTACTTCTGTTTCTTTACATGGTCTTACTGGTGCTTGTGCCATATATGATCTTTTAATAGGTTTTCTTTCTTCAACAACGGCTTTACATGCTCTTTTTTCACATGGTTTTGCTTGCTTTACTTTTTTGTAACATGTTAATTCTTCAGTTTCATCAACATTGTTGCGTGTTGCACATTTATTTGCTCCAAGAAAACACGAGCCTTGCACAGAATTTTGTCCGAAAGGTGAATACGACATTTTATTTTGAAAAGAAAATAAAATGTTTTCGTTAATTTTTAATTTAATTTGTCCTTATTTTTATTCTCTTATTTTTCGTTTTTATTCTTCTCTTTGTTCATTTTACTCCCCATCATTCCGTTCATTTTAATTCATATTTCTTATCTTCTTTATCTTTCCTCTCATATTTTCTTTTCCTTTTTATCCTTTCTTCATTTATTTTCTCCATTTCCCCATTTCTCCATCTCCCCATTTCTCCATTTATTTTCTCCATCTCCCTATTTCTCCATTTATTTTCTCCGTTTCCTTATTTCTCCATCTCCCTTTTTCTCCATTTCCTTATTTCTCCATCTCCCTTTTTCTCCATTTCCTTATTTCTCCATCTCCCTTTTTCTCCATTTCTCCATTTTTCTATTTCTTTTTATTTTTCTATTTCCCTATTTCCCTATTTCCCTATTTCCCTATTTCCCTATTTCTCTATTTCTCTATTTCTCTATTTCTCCATTTCTTATTTCTAGATCTGCATTTCTTATTTCTTCTTTTGTGTTCTTGTTCTCACCAAACCCTTTGTACTATATAAATATATATAGACTTGTTTTATTTTATCTATTTTTCTATGTTTTAACAAATATGTCCTTTTATATCTTAACAGATATAATTATGAATGTTTAGTTATATATTCATAATTATATTAATGTGGTATTAATGTGGTATTAATAACAAACAATAATATAATTACATTAAAATTGAAAAATGAGAAAGAATATAAGAATGCTCAATCCAAATTATAAATAGGAATATAATTATATTAAATGCAAATTACTGATAAACGGGAATATAATTATATTTAACGGAAATTATAAGAATATAAGAATATAAATTAATGAGAAACAAGAATATAATTATATTAAACGGAAATTATAATAAACAAGAATATAAGAATATAGTTGTATTAAACGGGATATGTAGGAAACAAGAATATAATTATATTAAACGGAAATTATAATAAACAAGAATACAAGAATATAATAAGAAAAGGAAATATAATTATAATAAAAAAAATGAGAAAAGAATATGATATTAAAGCAAAATTAATAAGAAACAAAATTATTGAAAATAGAAAAAATATATTAAAGAATTAAGAACAATCAAAAAATGCAAAGTTCATCAGAAGAAAAGTTAGAAAAAATTAAGAAGATTATGGAGCAACAAGAAGTTTTGGCAGACGACAAAATAAACGAGATAAGAAAAATATGTAAACCGGACGATCAATATTCTAAAGATATTAAGACTCTTAAGAATAGACAATATTATCTTAAAAATAAACATCCTGATAGATTAACAATAGAGAATAAAGCAGAATTAGATAAACTAAATAAATTTTTTGACGATAATAAAAAAGGTATAACAAAATTAGGTAAAAATGTATCACTTGAAACTACCAAAATTGAGAATCTTATTTCACATTACACTTCTAATCAAGATTCTGCAGCTGTACCAAATCAAACAACAGCTCCAATACCAATTCCAACAACACCAATTCCTAGCTCTGTTTAGATTATACAATATATTTTAATCTATGTGTTTTAATCTATATTTACTGATCTTAAAACAAATACATCTATTTTATAACTATTCTATTTAAAAGAGTTATAAAATAATGATACTATAGCTGAATTTCATAATTGTTTTAAAATTTTTTGAGTCATAAAAAAAATCTTTCTATGTGAATAGCATATGTATAATTATAATTAATATTGCTATAATAGAACAATTCTGCTATAATTTGGAACAATTATAGGAACATTATTTAATAAAAAGCTTAAACTCTATTAAAATCTTAATACTAACTGTATAATGAGATTAATACTTGAGTGGAATAAAAATGTGTTTATGTAATATTTAGTTTGAAAGAAATATTACATAAACAATATATATTATATATATAATGTTGTATAATAAGTTTATATTTCATAAGTTATAGAATTTAATATAATGGAAGAGGGTATTGACCGGAATTACAACATGGTTGTTGACCATAATATGGGAAAGGTTGAGGATATGGATTTGGAAGTTGTTGACCATAATATGGGTATGGTTGAATACAGGGTTGAGGACATGGTGGTAAAGGTTGAACACATGGTTGGACACATGGTTCACAAGGAGAGGGAGAAATAATTTGATAATTAGCTGGATAACAAACCTTAAGAGGTTCACGTTTTTCACAAGGTTTTTCACAAGGTAATTCGCAAGGTGTTTCACAAGGTAATTCACAACGAGATTTTAATTTGCATTTCAATTCACATTCACAGACATCAGGACAACCGTATTTAGAAATGAGATCCCTTTCTTCTAGGTAATATGAGAGATCACAACTTTCTAAAAGAGGAGATTTACAGCGAGATTCCTTCTTTTTACATACCAATTTGAGTTTTTCGCATTTAGGTTTTTCGCATTTGGAAATTTTGCGACAATCTGGAGATTTGGAAACTTTACAACAATTGCACATTTTATTTTAAGAAAAAAAAAACAAAATAAGATTGATTATTGTTTAAAATAATTTTTCATTTTTTAATTCCTGAAATAACTTATTTAGCAAAACTGTATTTTATTTAATGTCATGTACTGTGTGTATTTTATATTTTTATACTATAAAATTACTAATAATAAACATAAATACATTAATATATTTAACATTATTATTCTATAAATATAATCACTAATATTAATGGTAAATTGTATTATATCTAATTATATCCAATTTTATCAATACGATAATTTTTTATTAAAAAGAACATGGCTAAAAATTATTAACCAGTAGTATATGCAATGAAATCAGGATATCAAAAAATTATAAAAAAATAGGTAAAGATTATAACAAAATAGATAAATATCATTATGGAACACAGATAAAATAAGATAACAAAATAGATAAATCAATATAACAACAAATAGGTAAATCAATATAACAAAATAGATATAACAGGATAACAAAATAGATATAACAAGATAACAAGATAACAAGATAACAAAATAGATATAACAAGATAACAAAAAACAGGTAAAAATGATATTAAAAATAGAAGAAAGGCAGTTAAAGTGTTAATATGAAAAACATATTAAGGAAAAAAGTGAAATGAAAAAGAGTAGAGATTTTGGAGAATAAGAAAGTAGAAGTAGAAAATGAAATAAAAGAATAAAAAAAAGAAGGGGGAAAAATGGATACAGAAATAAAACAGGATAAGAATAGTATAGATTATGTTATATATCATAAGAATTGTAGTGATGGATTTGGAGCGGCATTTGCGGTATGGTATTGGTTTAAGATAAATTATCCAGAGAAATTAGAAAAAATAAAGTTTGAAGGAGCAATGTACAATCAAAAAGAGAAAGATATTAGAGGAAAGAATATACTGATAGTAGATTTTTCATTTAAGGAAGAAACGACAAAAAAATTAATAGAGAATAATGAATCATTATTAGTAATAGATCATCATGAAACAGGAGTTAAAAATTTGGAAAATATAGGGAAAGAATATAAGATATTTGATATGAAACACAGTGGAGCATATTTAACATGGTGTTATTTTTTTGGAGATGAAAATGTACCATTGATGATAAGATTAATAGAGGATAGAGATATATGGACAAAGAAAATTAATGGATGCGATGAATTTGCGGCAATATTAATGAAAACGCCATTTAAATTCGATGAATATGAAAAATTTTTGAACGAAGATGAAATTAATAAATCTATTGAAAGGGGAACTATTATTCGTCAGTGCGAAATGGAACATATAGAAAAAATGTGTAAATTTGTGAGTGTAAAATTATCAAAAATCAAAGAAAAATATTATTTTATTGCATATTTAAATACAAATTTTTTGAAATCTGATGTTGCAAACCATATTTTAACTGTCACCCATCCTTCTGTTGATTTTGCTGCTATCTACAATTATGATGAATTGACCAATAAAACTATCTTCAGTTTACGTTCTCTTCCTAATACTACCAATGTAAGTCAAATAGCCGAATTTTATGGAGGGGGTGGTCATGTTTGCGCTTCTTCACTTTCTCTAAATGATTGCATACCCCATTTACCAGGTACTTTTAATGATAAAAATAATGTTTATTACGATATATTTATGAAACATTATACCATTCCTTATTCTCACCATAATTTTATCTATCTTCCATTTGATTATTTTTTACTGAAATCTCTGCTCCAAACTAACCCCGATCTTCATGGTTATAATATTCTTAAACATTTACAACAAAAGTATCCTTATACTTGTTTTGTTTTTTATCATCATATACTATCTACTCCATCCTCTTTCTCCACTTCCTTCATGATTTTCCCTCATCAAGATATTCTTGATTCTTTTTCTTCTATTCTTCCTCAATATTCGCTTTCTCGTCCTTCTTATTCTTCTCATTCTTTCTCTCTTCTTTTGCCAGGCATACATTGCTCTCTCTAGTCTCTTACTTATATAATCTCCGACTCATACAATAAAGATATATTTCATGATATCTTTATTTTCTCTATTGGTTTTTATAAATTCCAATATCTTTCTTCTAAACTAATTTCAACCTAAGTGTATATAACTCATTTTATTTATAATACTCGATCCGAAAATTATATGTAACATATAGTTTCGTCAAGTATTATATTTTATCGTTTTTCAAGTATATAAATGATCAAGTAAAATAATTTACTTATTATCTAACATAACAATTTGATTATTTTATTTACCAATCAACAATATAATTATTTTATTGAATAATTAACAATTTGATTATTTTATTTACCAATCAACAATATAATTATTTTATTGAATAATTAACAATATAATTATTTTATACAACTATCAAGATATTCGTATAATTATTTTATACAACTATCAAGATATTCTAACATAAGAATATAATTCTTTTGCATAGAAATCGAGATATTTTTAATGGAATAATACAATACTTTACATGGCAATTAAAATACTTCACATAGCGATTAAAATACTTCACATAGCGATTAAAATATTTTACATAGTAATAATATATTTGATAGCGATGCTAGACAATATAATTTTCCATACGATACTTTTTATATCACATCACATAATATTCAATAACATTTTTATGGTTCACCATTTATACATAATTATTAAAATAATATTTTATAATAATATCATTAACTATTTTTATATTTGCTATATAGTAGCTATAATATATTTTACGTAACTATTAGATATTATTTAGTGGTTAGTGGTTAAAATCTAATGGGTATTAGATATTATTTAAAGAAGAATATATTTATTTAACATGAGTATTAAATATTACTACAGAGTGAACAACATAATATTTCTTGATAACTATTAATATTATTTAATGTATATATAATATCATGATTGTTCTGTTAAAAAATTGTATTATATAAATAATACTGTTAAAGAACTATATTTCTATGTAAAATAATATCTCAATCCTTATTTTTCTGTAAAATAATATCTTAATCTTTAAGTTACAGAATTATATTTTTTTGTAACTTAATTATATTCTTCTGAAAATAATATCCTAATCCTTATATTCTTCTGAAAATAATATCTCAATCATTGTAAAAAATCATATTCTTCCGTAAAATAGAATCTTGATCTCTATGTAAAATAATATCTTAAAATAATTGTTCCGTAAAAAGAATATCTTAATCTTTGTGTATGCATTAAGATATTCTTTTATTTATCCACTAAGATATTCTTTTATATAAGAACATAGTTATGTAAAAGAACGATCAAGATATTTACAAAAGAATAATATTCTTAGACGAAAATATTATAAAACTATTAGGGTATTGTTATACAGAACGATTAAGATATTGTTATACAGAACGATTAAGATATTGTTATACAGAACGATTAAGATATTGTTATACAGAACGATTAAGATATTGTTATACAGAACGATTAAGATATTGTTATACAGAACGATTAAGATATTCTTTTACGGAACGATGGAGATATTATTTAACGGAACGATGGAGATATTATTTACATAAGAATAATATTCTTTGAGAAAACAATTAAAATATTATTTACATAAGAATATTCTTTGAGAAAACGATTAAGATATTATTTTCATAAGAATAATATTCTTTGAGAGAACGATCAATATATTATTTACAGAAGAATATAATTCCTTCGAGAACGATCAAGATATTCTTAAACGGATCCGATTGAGATATTTTTTAACGGAACGGTTTGAATATTATTCAACAGAATGATTAAGATATTGTTCAATCAAATGATCAAGATATTCTTTAACGAAAGGATTAAAATATTGTTCATCGAAAGGATCAAGATATTCTTTAACAGAACGGTTTGAATATTATTCAACAGAATGATTAAGATATTCCTTGACGGAACGGTTAAAATATTATTCAACAGAATGATTAAGATATTCCTTGACGGAACGGTTAAAATATTATTCAACGTAAGGATTAAGATGTTGTTTTACATAAGAATTATTTTCTTATGTAAAGAATTATTAAGATATTCTTAAAGGAACGGTCGAGATATTATTTTATAGAAGAATATATTTATGAAACTTTAAATAGCAGAATATTATTTACAGATAAATATAATTCTTTTTCTGAAAATAAATATAATTCTTTTACACAAAGATTAAATATTATCTAAAGAAGAATATGTTTCATTGCGCAACCATTAAATATTATTTTACATATTAATATAGTTCCATTTATCATCTACTAAAATATTGTTTTAAGTAATGATTTAAATATCATTTATATAATAATACGATTATTATATATGCAACATATGAATAATATTAAAATGATTAAGATGATTAAGATATTGTTTTACACAAAAACAGTTTTACTGGAGAACAATTCAAATAATATTCTACATAAGAATATCATTTAACATAAAAATATAATTTAACCATATAATTAAGATAATATTCTATAAATAATATAATTTAGCTACATAATTGAGATATTATTCTATAAAAGAATATTTTATTAAATAAGAGTATAATTTTGTTATATAATATTATGAGTCATATATTATTTTATGGAAGATTAATCTAATATATAAAAAAAATATTATAGGATATAATAAAGGTTAATCAAGTAAATGATAAAGACTTGATTGATGAATAGCTAAAGAAAATTTAATATCAGAATAAGTGATTGAATTATCACATAATAGCTTTATAGGTTTTAATTTGGAAAGATCACAAGCCAAATTGTATTCATTAATTATATCAAAAATACGGTCATATTTTTGTTTTGTCAAATTTAGTATCTTATAATCGAAATCTAACCTCTTTTTCAAAAATTCTATTACATGTGTTTCTATTGTTTGTAAAGTTAAATTCCTTGTTTCTGATATCTGTTTTAATGTTTTCTTCTCATTCACTATCATATCATACGTCATTTTTTGAGTGTTAGTCAATAATAACACTTTTACATTATTTTGCGATTTGGTTGAATTTGGTACATTTGAACATGATAATTTATTCATAGATGGAGACGTTGGAGGAATATCAAAACTAGGGAAATTAATTGTAGATGATGGTGGAATATCAAAACTAGGAAAATTAATTGTAGATGGAGGTGATGGTGGAATATCAAAACTAGGAAAATTAATTGAAGATGGAGGTGATAATGGAACACCAAAATTAGGGAAATTAGTAATAGGTAATTTTGATTTAGGAATATCAAAACTGGGAAAATTAATTGAAGATGGAGTAGATATTATATCAAAACTGGGAAAATTAGTTGTGGATGAGTTTGTAGTAGGAACATCAAAACTGGGGAAATTAGTGAATGATGAAGACAGAGGTGAATTAGAAGTGGATAATTTTGTAGAAGTATTAGAAAGAGGTTTAAGAGAAGAACTATAAGACCATGTTGAAGAAGTAGGAAAATCGAGAGAAGGAGTAGGAAAATCGAGAGAAGGAGTAGGAAAATCGAGAGAAGAAGGAAGAGAAGAAAGGGAGGAAAAAGAAGAGAAAAGATGAGAGGAAGAAGAAGGAACAGTAATAAGAAAAGAAGGAGAAAGAGAATTATAGTGAAGCCAAGAAAGACCGGAGGAAGAAATGGATAAAGTAGAACCAAAACGACCAGAAATAGATTTTTCAGAAAGAAGATTGGAATTAAGAAGAAATTGAACAGAGAATTTCCACCAATCGAGAGAGAGGTCAGAGCCAGAAGAAAAATATTTACAAGTTTTCAAGAAAGAAGGAATTTTGGAATTATTAGAACCGCGAATAGTATTAATAAAGGTAAGACGACCATACTTACCAGAAAAAAGGGAAACAAGAGATAGAAAATCATGAACATGGGGGCCGATATCGAAAGAAGAGGGGAGAGAAGAGGAACAATTATCACAACAAGGAGAAGGGGAAGAAGAGGAGGAATCATTGAAATAATTAAGTAAAAAGCGACGACGACAAGAGGTAATGTAAAGAAAACGTTCCATAATAACAACCATATTTTCTTTATAGGAAAAAAGATTAGGATCGATTATATCTTTAAGAAAGTATCTATTTAAAGAAAAATCTGATTGTGAAAAGAAAACATGACATTCGCTGGGATTACCATCTCTACCAGCACGTCCTATTTCTTGATAATATGATTCAATATCTTTAGGACATCCATAATGAATTATTTTTCTGATATTACTTTTATCTATACCCATTCCAAAACTAATAGTGGCTACTATACAAGTCACAGTATTATTAATAAATTCATTATGATATTGATTACGAATATTATTATGTAATCCAGCATGATAAGGTCTAGATTTTATATTGAAACTTAATAATAAATCAGATAAATCTTCAGTCTGTTTTCTTTTTTGACAATAAATAATTATGCTATCGTTATTTATCAATTTTTTGAGATCTTGCACAGGTGTTGTCTTTTGATGAACATAATATGATAAATTTGGTCTATCTGTTGTAGTTTTTATTTTTATTGGATCTTTTAACTTTAATATATTACTTATATCATCTTGAACTTTTGATGTTGCTGTTGCTGTTAATGTTAATATTGGTACATTTGGTAACCAATCCTTCAAACTTCCCAGTTGTAAATAATTTTCTCTGAATCCATTTCCCCATAAACTTACACAATGTGCTTCGTCTATTGCTATTAATGTTATCCCTTTATCCTTTTCCAATTTCTCTAATAATTCTCTTGTTCCTTTGCTTGTTATTATTTCTGGCGTCATATATATTACCACATATTCCCCCTTTATTATTTCTTCTTTTGTCTTTTCCCTATTCTTCAATAATGAATTATAACAACATGCTTTTATTCCTACTTCTCCCATTTTTATTCTTTGATCTTCCATCAACGACAACAATGGTGATATTACTATTACTGGTTTCCCTGTTATTTTCCCTGGTAACTGATAACATATACTCTTTCCATGTCCTGTTGCCATTACTGCATTTACATCCTTTCCCTCCAATATTCTTTCTATTATTTCTTTTTGCTTATCTCTGAATTCTTTGTACCCAAAACTTTCTTCCAAATATTCTTCTAATCTTTTGTTTTCATAACTCATTTATTTCCATTATTCTTTTCTATTTATTATCATTTTATTTTCTTTTCACTACATAATTTACCTTTTTATTCTTCTTTACCCTCTTCTCCTTCTTTATCTTCTCTTTCTTCTTTTCATTATTCCATTTTTTCCTCTGTTCATATGTAACAGTTTGTTCTCTACTACCCTCTATCAATCCGCTACATTTTTAACTAAACACCATCATACACCATTACAACTACATCATACACCATTACAACTATATCATACACCATTACAAATACATCATATATCATTACAAATACATCATATAGTTGTAATAATGTATTTGTCAATAACGGACTGATACATTATATATTATGTTAATTATTATATTTCTTATTATGTATCTTTTTACTCGCTTTTTATTCTGTAAAGTAAAAAATTATGTAAATTATTGAGAGATAACTGTATAATTTATATGTCTTATAAACATATAAATATATATTTATTAAAATAATGGAATAATGAAACAATGAAATAATGAAACAATGAAATAATGAAATAAAGGTAGGAAATAAATAAAAATGGAGTTAGATAATTTGTTGGAAATATTTATAAAAAGAGGACAGATAAAAATTTTCGTTAAAGCATTGAAGGATATGTTTGATATGGGATTGAAAAAAGATGAAATGATGTTTATGCCAAAAATAATAAATAGAATATTTGATAAATGTATAGAGGTTTATGATATTGACTCATTATTAAGATTGGATGAGTTTATATTACAAATTGTAAATTATAATGTTGAGAATAAGACTTGTTTATGTAATGAAATAAAATGGTTGAGTAACTGGTGTAGTTGTTATAATGTAAATATAATTAATATTACCAATGGAAAATTATCTTTGAAAAAATGTGAAGAAATACAAGTTAACAAAATGAACAATAACGTTAGTTTTTATGCAGATATATTCCAATATAATGAGATTTTTAACGGAAAAATAGTCGAAAAATTACCGTTTGACGGAGATAGAGATTTAGAGTTACCTAGCCGTTTATTTAGCAGTATTCAATGGCAAAATTTTATTAAAGATAATGATGATATAATAATGAATAAAACCATGGTATGTTGTTTACCATACCATGATGGACAACGTAGAATATGTAAACATTCATATATAAAACACAAAAACACAATATATTTTCCAATTTTAGACATATCGAAACGAAATATTTATATAGATTTTATTGATGACGATATAATAGAAATTTATAAAGAAGAGGCCATACATACATATGGTATTATTCATTTTAAAGATAAAACTGGATAAACTAAATATAAATTATATTTATTATATCTATGTTTTATAAATAACAAAAAGTTGTTATTTATGTTTTATAAATAATAAAAAGTTGTTATTTATGTTTTATAAATAATAAAAACTTGTTATTTATGTTTTATAAATAATAAAAACTTGTTATTATGTTTTATAAATAATAAAAAGTTGTTATTTATAAACTATCGTCATTTTTTATAGTAAAAAAATATTATATTGAAATATAAAATTCGTTTTTTAGTATATGGTTTAAATCATATACATCAGAGATAGTAACATTATTCTGATCATATACAAATAACTTATCATTTAAAATAACTTTTTTACCGAATTCAGTGTGTATAACTACAAGTAAAAGTTCTTTAAGTCTTGATTTGGGAGAATTATAAACCCAATGTATAATAAGTTGTATATCAATATATGTTAATTTTGTAAGTGTAAAACAATATATGTCAGTGAATGTATTTTTGGAAATATCATAATATTGTAGAGTAATTAAGGAATATTTTTCATTATCAATTTTAAATTTGAAAGATTCTTGATAATTATTTGATAATAATAATGGCCTAATAGGACATTTATGTTTAGTGCCTAAACCAACATCACAAATATACGTTTTACCATCTAATTTTACACCAATAAGTATATGTGTTTCTGGTGCATTTTCTATACTTGAGCCCAATAAAACACGGGCTTTATAATATTCTATATTGAAACCCAAATTTTCTAATACCCACCCAAATAATTTATTATGTCCTATACATATATCTCCTTTATTATTGAATAATCTTTGCTTTATACTATCTATATCATACAAAAAATCATACCCCATATTGTTTTTTACATAATAATTATTAAAAGCAAACCTTTTCATATGTAGTATATGTATTTCCTCCAACAGTTCATAATTTAGTTCCATTTCTTCTATTTGTCCATCATATCCAACAATATTTAGATATTTAATAACATCATTATTCATTTTTATTGTTTATATTTAAATATACATTATTTTTAAGTCTTTTATCAATCTTTGTAATCAATTTATTTGTATTTTGATACCTCATTTTTATTTATCGCAAGGTAATTTTCTTATAATTCCGTACACATCACCTTAAGTTATCATAATTTATAAGATAATATATGTAATTAAAATTTTAGACACATAAATACTTAAGTTACCATAATAAGATATTATTTATGAAACATTAAATAATATGTGTAATTAAAATTTCAGACGCACAAATACTTAAATTATTTACTTTATGTAATAAATAATTTGTGGTGGTTTGTTATAATGTCTAAAGCATTATAGATATTGTCTTACTCCTGTATTAAATAGTACTGTTCTGATCATATTTGATTTTATAGAATAATTTAAGTAAGTCAATATGTTATTATGGAAGATATTTGGATTATTATTTTATTTGTTTCTAATAATTTATTCTGTATTAATCTATCCAGCTTTAATTTATTATGGTAGTTTAAAACGACTGATATGTTAAATAGTTCATCTTTTATAAATAAATAACATTATATCTATATATATTTGAGTATATTTGAGTATATTTGAGTATATTTGAGTATTATTTAAAGTTATATTAATAGTTTTCTTGTTTGTATAAAGATGTTGTATAATATAAATTAGAGGAAATGATAATTCATAATTTTTGTGAAATATAAATTATGAAGGAGAATAATTAAAACAGATCTGAATAATAATTAGAATATAAAATATTGAAGGGATGAACAATGGAAGCTTGAGAGATAGATGAAGGAGGATTATTAAGAGTACGGATGAATAGATCAGAGATTTGGGAAGAGGAAAAATGGCTGGGGTAATGTAAAGCACCAGAAAGACCATAACAACGTTCCACAAAGGTAGCATTTTTTACAAGAAAATATGGTTTGGAATAAGATTGTATAATGGAAAGAACATAACAGTAAGATTCATATTTAATACCAGGAATCCAAAAGAAATCGGGATCGACATGTTTTATAAGAGTATCTAATTCAAATAAAGACTTATATTTTCCGAAAACAATAAGATTGGGATCATTGACATCACATTCACCGAATAAATAAAATTTTATTGGTAATTTTCTTGTATTAATATCATGCAAACAATTTTTAATAATATCTGAGCCTTTATTAATATCAAGATGACCAATAATACCTATTTTTAAGTAGGGATGAGTACTATCAAGTTTAAAACCGTTATAAGGGATAGTTTTATAAGTTAATTCTTCATGAGGAATAACAACGATATTGCTCAATGGATACTTAATAGAAATTAGAGATGCTAAATTTCGGGTTGGTGAAATAATATATTTAGCATTATAAAATAATGATTCAGTTTCCGATTGATATTTATATGGAAGATCAAAATCTACACAAGTGAAAATTCCACTAATAAAGAAACAGTCATGAACAGTAATCATGTAGGGTTTATTTAAACTCTTGATAAAATTGCACATTAATATAAAATTATAGGATATAAAATGATTAATATGAACAGCATCAATATTTTTTTGTAAAAAAGTTACTACATCATCATGTTCATTATTTATATTTGCCATTATTGTTTTTCCATTATATTCCATGACTATTCTATTATAACTCAATGGTTTCATAATTATATAATTATAATCTTTTATACTTTCCATTAAATTGTTAATAAATGTTAATGTTCCTCCTCCCCACGCATGCAATATCAATAATATCGTTTTTTTACCATTATTTTTAAATCTTTCGCCGAATTCATTGGATTTTTCTTTAAAATTATAGCTTATCGGATTTCCGTCTCTCTGTTCTTTTATTCCGAATTTTATATAATGTTGTAATGCTAATTCGTGTGTATTTATTCCTGCTTCTATCAAATCCTTATTTGATTTCACATAGTTCCACCAATTAAAATCATTTAATTTATTGTAATTATCTATTCCTCTCTTATATATTCTACCTTCTCTTTTTCCATCTGTTTCCCAATGTTCCTTTGCAAATCTTCTTGTACATTCTACATTGGCTACATCGTGATTATTCAGTAAATATCCTTCCCAATCGAAATCTTTTGTTTCTGTCATTTTTTATCAATTTAACTATTTTTTTAATATCTTATTTCTATATTTTCTTTTTTTTTTAACTCTTTTCTTCTCTTTCATATCCCTCTCTAGTTTTTCTTTTTTTTCTTATCTCTCTTTCCTTTGTCTTTAGTATTATCCATATATTTCACGACATCGTTTATTTTTCCTATTTATCCCTTTGTTTTTTTTCTCTTTCTTCCTCTGCAATTATTTCTCTTTCTATTTTCATCTTTCTATTTATCCCTTTGTTTTTTTTCTCTTTCTTCCTCTGCAATTATTTCTCTTTCTATTTTCATCTTTCTTTAAATAATTTTGTTATTTACAAAATTATTATCTCGTACATTTTTTAATATCTCATGCAGTATATTTTCACATATTATATTACATATTATATTACATGTGAAATATAATACATTTTTCTAAACTACATAATTTCAGTCTTTCGGCAAAATAAACTCTATCTTTTTAGTTTTTCAAACTATTTTTTGTCCAACAGAATAAAACTTTCTCAAAATTATTTTTATTATCTTGTGTAATATTTTATTTTATTACTAAGTATTACTAAGTATCATTAATATCATACAAAAATAAATTATTATTTTGCTCATATAATCATCATATTTAGATAATAAAATATTTATCTAGTCATCCATTAACCTATTTAATTATATAATATTTACTTTTTTGATTACAATTAGTTTTTCTTTAGTATAATTATATTTATAATTAATATATGTTTATGATACAAATATATTTATCTTCACTAATAATTTAATTTTATATGTAACACAATATAAATATTTTATTGATTACACTAGAAATATTATTAAAACTTAAAATAACCATTATTTTAAAGCTTCATATTGCATTTCTATATCAAAAAACAATTATTACATTTTTGAGTCTATTCTCAACAATATAATAAACGTCTCTTTAAGTATATTATTTTTATTTCATGATAAAAAATAACAATTATTTATCAAGCGCACGACTAATATTTATCTCTTTAAGTATATTATATATTTCTTAAATTCAGGCGGCAAATATTATTTATGAAATGTAAAAAAAATATTTATCTTTAAGTATATTTATCTAACATAAAATAATTTTTATCTTTCCAAATATATTCATCTTGTTTAAAAATAATTATCTCTTTGTATGTTTATTATATTTTGTGATCTTTAAAGTTATGTAAAATAATCTCTCCAAGTATAAAATTTTACATAATTTTAGGTTAGAAAATATAGTATCTTAGTGACTTAATACAATGGTATTATATTGGTGTGTTTTATAATTAATAGAACAATAAAAGAATAATTAAAAATATATCATGGCAAATTTTAGTAAAGTTTTGTAAACAATACAAGTTTTTGCCAATTACCTTATAAATAGGTAACTAAATCTTTTACAATGATACGAATGTTATCTATATTAATTTGATTCTTTAAGAATTAAGAAATGAAAATAATTATAACATGAATAATTTTGCTAATTGAAAGAACAATTTTTAAGTCGAGATATTGTCAAAACACAATTTAATAAATATATCTTCAGATATATTTATTAAAGCTTAGTTAAGTATATCTTCAGATATATTTATTAAAGCTTAGTTAAGTATATAATTAACAGATATATCTTCAGATATTTATTAAAGCTTAGTTAAGTATATAATTAACAGATATATCTTCAGATATATTTATTAAAGCTTAGTTAAGTATATAATTAATAGATATATCTTCAGATATATTTATTAAAGCTTAGTTAAGTATATAATTAACAGATATACCTGAAGACATATTTATTAAAGCTTAGTTAAGTACATAATTAACAGATATTATAATAAAACTAAATACTAAGCTATATTAAAAATCATAAAAGAGTTAATTTAAAGGGTATAGGACAAAGGAAAAGAGAAATGAGAGTTAAGAATAGGTAAAAGGTGAGATTGACAAATGAAGGGATAATAAAAACCATGAATAGCAAAAGGTAAAGAACAATAAATCTCTTGCATAACGAAAGTGTTAGCAAGGGAAATGGCTGGAAGAGGAAGATTCAAAATTTCAAGAGCATGGCAAAAAAATATATCTTCAGGAATATAGTTGATACCATCAGATTGGTGATTATAAATAATTGGAGATTGATTATGGGAAATTCTGTATTTATTAATGTCTTCATCAGTGACAGATAAAATTGATGATAACATATCGGATTTTCGACGCAATGAAAATCCACCAATGAAACGACGTTTATTGGGAGTTAAATCAGAAAAATCGCCATAATAACTAGGTGCTCCAACATAGGAATATTCAAAGAAAGACTCAGGACGAGTATGAGAATTATTGAAGATAAAACTATCAACTTGAAATATAAGTATATGTTCATATTTTATTTGATCCCAAAAAGTTTTACTTTTAAGGAGAGTACTATAAGTGTAAGCATTTAAATTATTTGTATCCATACATGTTGTATGATATTCGTGAATACTCGGATCAAATATATCTTTTATATATCTTTCATTTATTTTACTGTGAAATATATGTAAATCCCAATCTGGTAGATTATACATTATATTTCTTATAATAACTTCCAACATTATATGTTTTCTTGGTTCTACAATAACTGCTACTTTATTTTTATTGTTAATGCTAAAATGTTGATTTTGAGATCTTAGCATAAGTGTTTGTAGACTCAAATATTTATGTATTTTAAAAATAACATCTGTATTACATTCCTCATTTATATTTATTGTTTTTTCACTATGTATTTTTATTTTTTTTAATGATTCTTCATTCATCACTCCTTTCAACATTAAATCCACTCTTTCACTCAATATCTTCTTCCAATTATTCTTTTTATTTTCTCCTTCTTCTGTAGTACAATTCCTTTTCTCCTTTCTTCCAAATTTTATATAATGTGATAACGCTTTCTCTTCATTATCTACTCCATTTTCTATTAAATCTTTATAATTTTTTACATATACATCCCATTTAAATTCTATTTCATTCACAAAACTCCTTTTCTCCTTTCTTCCAAATTTATTCCAATGTTCATTCGCATATTCTTCTGTACATCTTATTCTTGCTACATCCTCATTATTTATTAAATATTTTCTCCAATTGAACTCTTTCTCCATATTTTTCTTTTATTTTTCCTATATTTAAATATATTTCCTATTTATTCTCTTATATCTTTTGATTCATATTAATATCCTTATATTCATACCCTATCCTTATATTCGTATCCTATCCTTATATTCGTATCCTTATATTAATATCTTATCCTTATATTCGTATCCTTATATTAATATCCTATCCTTATATTCGTATCCTTATATACATATCCTTATATTAATATCCTATCCTTATATTCGTATCCTTATATACATATCCTTATATTCATATCCTATCTTTATATTCGTATCTTTATATTCGTATCTTTATATTAACATCCTTATATTCGTATCTTTATATTAACATCCCTATATTCGTATCTTTATATTAACATCCTTATATTCGTATCTTTATATTAATATCCTTATAATAACATCCTTATATTAATATTCTTATATTAATTTTACACAAAAATATTAACATGTATTCTTGTAAATATTATTTGCTTTATATTTTTATTTAAAATTAAATAAAAATATTTACAAGATAAAATAAAGTAAAGATAAAATAAAGATAAAATAAAGTAAAGGTTACATAAGAAATTACTTTAAAAATTAATTTGGTTTAGAAAAAATGATGTTATACAATATATGATTAAAATATTAGTATTATTTACGTTCAATAATACTAATATTAATATTAATAGTTATATCATGTACATAAACATAAAATAAAGTTAGAAGTTTTTATTAACTCTAAAATTTAACATAAACAATTTTTAAAATAACAATAGGCATAATTTTTGGTTGTTAGGCGGAAATATAAATGTTCAATAGCTAAACTCAACTCACGATTTTTAAATTAGTTATTTGAAATATAGTTCAACATCTATAACCATTAAGGAAACGTTCTGCTGTTATTTCAATAACTAAATTAGGCTTAATACGGGAAACTATGGATGAATCATATTTGTACCAATGAAAATAAGTGTATTTATAATGAGCTGAGTAAAGTAATTTAACAGGATGATAATTACCATTACGAGGATCAGGAACAGTTACATTAGAATCATGGAAAATAAGAATGGAAAAATCATTATCAGCATTATTGTTTATATAGACATCTATGTATGTATGTCTATTATGGAATAGTTCAATAATTGAAATATTAACTAGCTTCCATGATGGAACATGTATTTGGTAATTATTGAATAATTTTGGATTTATATCAAAAACGGGATATTTCCAGCTAGTTAGTACTTGTTTTCTTTCTCCATTATTTACGGTTTGTTCTAAATCACCCACAATATTGTCTACAAAGCTAATATTATATTTAATAGGTTCTATACCTATACAGTCCATTATACTGTGATATACACCATATTGTGATAATAGATTAGGATGAGTATCATTAACAAAGCAAGTATGACATTTATATTTTATAGCAAGTTCATTAATTCTTTTTAACCCATCAACAGCACTAGGTAATAATAATATTTTTTTTACATGTTCTCTTTGTAATTTACCAGACATATTTTTCGATATATGATTATACATTAATACAGATTTATCAGGTACAACTGCAAATATATATCCTATATTTTTCTCATTTAATTCTTTAGTTCTAGTGTATATAGTATTATATAGTATATCAGGATTTGTAAATATTTTATTATCATAATGTTGTCCCAATTCATCATTAGTATCATTAATTAAAAACAATACACCTTCCATATTAACTGTCTTAAAATTTTCGTTTTTCTTCTTAAAATGTGATAAATGCATTTTATTATTTTTTAATTTAGATCTTTATTTCAATTCTTCGTATTTTCTTTTTTTTTTATATTACTTTGGTTAAACTTTATATTTTAATGATCAATAAATTTTTTTTCTTATTACTTATTTACTAATTTTAGTAATTTTAGTAATTTTATTAAATTTATATAGTTATACCATATTAACATATAAATTTAATATTATATATAAATTTAATATTATATATAAATTTAATAATCTGGCAAATTATATATAAATTTAATAATTTGGCAAATTATATGTGAATTTAATAATTTGTTAAATAAATGATTTGACAAATTATATGTAAATGTATTGAAATGTAAAGTAATATAAAAGTAATGTAAAACAAGATAAATAAAAATAGAATAAAAAGCGCAATAAGAAGAAAAATATAATAGAGTAAAAGGAATGGAAAATTATATAAAGAAAAAGAAAAATAATAAAAATGAAAGAGGGATTTCCAGCAGGACATTTTTATTCTACAATACCATGTGAAAAAGATGTTGAATATGGTATTAAAAGCAAAAATGGGGAGATAAATAAGAAGGAATTACCTGGAATAAAATTAAATTTAGAGAATCAGTTAAAATTTATGAAAGATATATCTGATGAATATAAGAAAGTAAATATTGAATTTCCTATAAATAAAACAGCCGATTATTTGTATTATTTTGAGAATACAGCATATTCATATAGTGATGCCCTTGTTTTAAGTGCTATGATTAATCATTTAAGACCAAAAAAGATAATAGAAATAGGATCAGGACATTCATCATGTGCTACACTTGATACTATAAGATGTATTAAAAAAATAGATAAACAATATAATTGTGAATGTACATTTATAGAACCATATCCAGCTTTACTTAATAATTTGTTAAAAAATAATTTATTGGCGAACAATTTATCATACAATATAATTGATAAATGTTTGCAGGAAGTAGATTTAAATACTTTCAAACAACTTGAAAAAAATGATATATTATTTGTAGATAGTACCCATGTTTCCAAAACGGGTAGTGATGTTAATTATATTATTCATCAAATACTACCCCATTTAAATCCTGGCGTTTTTATTCATTTTCACGATATTTTTTGGCCTTTCGAATATCCAGAAGGATGGATCATCAATAATGGTTGGTATTGGAATGAACTTTATATGCTTCGCTCTTTCCTCCAATATAATATTAATTTTCAAATAGCTTCTTTTTCCACTTATCTATGGCATCATTCCCATTCCCAAATGTCAAAATATTTTCCTTTGGGTATTCGTAATCCTGGCGGAGCAATATGGCTCCAAAAACTTTTTTAATCAATTATCTCTCAAAAATTAAAAATAACGTCTATCTTTATTTAAAAACGGTTTACATAAAATATTAGTATTAATAAAAACCGTCTTTGCTATTTATGTTTTATAGACTTTATTTAATGTAAAATTATTTCTATAAATAATTTGTATGGTTTATTTATAATATAATCGCCAAGTTGTATTATATTATATTATAATACAATTTTTAGTTAGTAACCTGTATAACAACTAAATTTATAAATTTAATATTAATTTATAAATATAAGATAATGAAGGATAAAGCGAGAAACAAATTACTTTAATATGGTAATAAAAGAAACATAGTATAGAAAGGAGTTATTCGTATCTTCTTTTTTCACGAGAACCAAAATAAATCCAATGAAAAATAGCATTTTTTTCAATAGTGATGCCATTGGAAACAAGATCAGGATTTAGAGCGAGATAAGATTTAAAATTCCAAGAATCAGGGAGAGAAACATATTTAGAAGATGATTTAAGACAGTAAGAACGCCAAATACTGACAAGAGCAGCTCTTTGTTGGGGAGTATATATATAATCTAGAAGAGGGGAATTATTGAGAATTTTCAAATTCAAAAGATGATTTGTGGTATAAAAATTGTTTTTGAAAATTTTATATGTGGAAGAATACCATTTTTCTGGAGAAAAATTGCTTTGTTTATAAGTGAAATCTTTTTTACTATCTTCATCTAAATATAAGGGAATTATATCTTTCCATTTATTTATAATGTCAAATTTTAATAATAATAGTTTTATGGTATCATTTTCATACAAAGTATAGCCTTTTTCTGTATCAAAAGGTTTTTTGTAAATATCAAGTCCAAATAAATCTTGTTTATTTAAACAAGGATGATATTCTTCATATTGCACAAAAAAATTATCATTAAAAACAGCAAGTTGTTCTTTTAGTGTTGCATTTTTTTTTCTTACGTTAAATTCATAATTTTCAAAAAATGATGAAATTGTTCTTGATATTGGATCTCTGTATGACGAAATAACAAATACTTTTTTCTTATTTTTATTATAAGTGTAATCTATCAAATCTTTTATTCCAATATTGTATTTCTCCAATTTTGAATCTTTATTCCATAAATCTCTGTCACAATGAACATGCAATGAATTCTTCAAAGATTCATGTAGTGTTGAACCTCCCGTTTTACCTCCTGTAAATATAAAATATTTTATACTTCTATATCTCACGAACTCTTCTTCTTCCTCAATTATTTTTCTTTTATTCATATTTCGCTTTGTTTGTCGTTTTTATTTTCCATTTTATTTTCATAATTTTGTTTTTTAATTATTTTACCATTTTATAAAAATTAATCATTTTATTATAATCTATTATAATACAATATATTATCAATTATAATACAATATATTATCAATTACATGTATTAAACATAAATAATTTTGTTTTAAATATATTAAAGTATTTAAAACTACATTTATACTTAATAATTATAAAAATATAGTAATAAAATTGTGATAAGTATAATTAGTGGAATTTATCAAGTATAATTAGTAGAATTTATCAAGTATAATTAGTAGAATTTATCAAGTATAATTAGTAGAATTTATCAAGTATAATTAGTAGAATTTATCAAGTATAATTAGTAGAATTTATCAAGTATAATTAGTGGAATTTATGAAGTATAATTAGTGGAATTTATCAAGTATAATTAGTGGAATTTATCAAGTATAATTAGTGGAATTTATCAAGTATAATTAGTGGAATTTATGAAGTATAATTAGTGGAATTTATGGAGTATAAATTTTATATAAAGTAAAGAAATTATTCATATGGAATTGAATATAAAGATTGTTTAGAAGAATACCAATCAATAGTTGAAGATATACCATCTTCGAACGGAACAAGTTCAGACCAGCCAAGAGAACGAAGATTAGAGGAATCAATAGCATATCTTTTATCATTGAAAAGACGATCAGTGGCAAAGGAAATCCAGGATAGAGAAGGATCTTTTTCAAGAGCAGGGATAAGAATATTAAGAATATCGATTACCGATTTTTCGCAATCAGTACCAATGTTATAAATTTCACCTATTTCACCTTTGGTCATAATAATGTCAAGAGCACGAGCTACGTCATTAACATAAATAAAATTACGACGAGATTTACCTTCACCATGAACGGGACATTTTTTATTGTTCAACAAATGAAGTATAAATTTAGGTATTAGTTTTTCGGGATATTGTCTTGGACCATATACATTGTTACCTCTTGTGATAATTGTGGGTAATCCAAATGATATACGATAAGAATTTACAATAAATTCAGCGCCTGCTTTTGATGCAGCATAAGGATTAGTAGGATTTAAAAGCGAATTAGCACTACATTTTCCTTCTAATATTTCACCATAAACTTCATCAGTACTCATATGAATAAATCTTTTTATACCACCATAAACACGACAACATTCCAATAGAACATGTGTACCCATAGTATTTGTTTCTGTAAAAATTAAAGAATTTCCAAATGAATTATCTACATGTGTTTGTGCTGCCAAATGCATTACTGTATCTATTTTATTTTCTATCAATATATTTAAAATTTTTACTTTATCTGTAATACTACATACATATAACTTGTATCTTTCTCCTTCTTCTATTTCTACATTTCTTTTATCTGCACAATAATCAAGAATATCTACATTTACTATCTTCATATCTTCATATTTATCTATCAAGTAATTTACTACATTAGATCCTATAAATCCACAACCTCCTGTTATCAGCAAATTTTTCGCTCTATATTCTTCCATTTTTATTTTCTTTTTTTTTTCTTTTCTATTTCACTTTATTCTGTTTTATCCTTTAAATCTTTTCTTTATTCGTTCTTTACTCGTTCTATTTTTAATCTTTAACTTGTTTTTCTTTTTCCGTTATTTTCTATTCTTTAACTTATTTTTACTCTTTAACCCCTTTTATTCTTTCTATTCTTTAACTTATTTTTACTCTTTAACCCATTTTACTCTTTCCGTTATTTTCTCTCTATTATTATTGTATTTTATCCTATGTTTAATTTATATATTGAAATTAATACTTTATATATTATAATGTGATTATTTAAATTTTTAGTTATATTTAAATTAGAGCACCTTTCCTAAAGTAGATAATAAAATATAAAGCGAAGTAAATAACATAAAAATATATTTTATAAAATAAAATCATAATATGTCTAATTTTTGTTTGCAAAATGATACGAGTACAAAACACAATTTAAAAAATCGCGCCTCTTTATATAATTTAGATGAATTGGACCCAAACACAAATTCATATAACATTATTCATAATATTGAAATTATCAATAAAAAAAATATCCATCATAACAATTTACAATTTATTTTAAATAAACCGCAACATAAACCCTATTTACAAATAGATGATATTAAAAATATATACAAAGTCGATAGTTTACAACCTTCCACCATAGGAAATCGATGCTATAATGATGAAAATATGGATAATTTAAACTTATTTCATATTGATAATCAAAGCGAAGAACATATTAATGTTAATGGAAAAGAAAATTATATTAACGAGATAGATGTTATAGATGAGGTTGTAGATGACATAGATGTTGATATAGATCTTTATAATGCAGGTTACGAAGTGAATAATACGAAAGATAAACATATTAACGATGATACTAATACTAATATTACTGATGATGAAAAGAGTGGAAAGGATAATGGCGAGAATGATAAGAATAGAGAGGATGAAGATAACAAGAATAAGAATGATAAGAATAGAGAGGATGAAGATAACAAGAATAAGAGTGATAAGAATAGAGAGGATGAAGATAACAAGAATAAGAATGATAAGAATAAGAGTGATAAGAATAAGAGTGATAAGAATAGAGAGGATGAAGATAACAAGAATAAGAGTGATAAGAATAAGAGTGATAAGAATGGAATGGAAAACGAGAATATAGATAATAAAGGTGAAGGATGGGAAAAAGAGGAATTAACAGAGGAATATTGGATAAAAAGAGAGGAGAGTGATAATGATTATGAAATATATATGGAGAACAATAAATATGAGAGAACAGCGAAAATATTGAGAGAGTCAATAAGAGAAATGGGATATAAATGCGAGATAGTGGGGAATATTAATAATAAAAAAAGAATATTAATAATAACAGATAGATATATAAATAAAATATTACCAGTAAATGTAATAATATACAATGTAGGAATATTAAAGATGGGGATAGACGAAAAATATATGGATATGTTATGTAGTTACGAAATATGGGATGGATCGTGGGATAATATAGATTTTTTATCTAAAATAGGAATAAGAAGATGGAGATACGTACCAATATTATATAATAAAGTGATAGAAAAAGAAGAGAACGATAATAAAACTAAAGAAAAGGATATTGATATATTAATATATGATATGAATAAAGATGGTATAGAAAAAATAAGACAGATAAATGATGGAGGAGAAAAAATAAATGTGATATATATGGGAGATAAGATTGAAAAAGAATTAATAAAAAGAGCAAAAATAGTACTACAAATGAATAGAGAAAGAACACATGTAAATTATGAATTATTATTATGTTGTTTGTATAATAAAACATTGTTATGTATAGAAAAATTACAAGAAACAAAAGAAATGAAAAAATGGGTAAAACATATAGCATTCCTACAGTCCGATAAATTTTATAATTTAATCAAGTATTTAGATTTTGACATTAGAAATAAATTGTTGAATAATATTATTAGTTATATGAAACTTGCTAATACTAGTAGTTACATTATGCAAATATTGGGTTATGATACACAAAGAAAAATAAAAATACCGAAAACACTAACAACAAAAATAATAGATAAACAAGTGATTTATTATGATGATAATTCTATTCCTTGTAATTCTAATTTATTAACTGTAATTTTCATAAAAGACAATTTTATATATGATAAAATACCTTTACATTCACAAACCAGTAAATTTATGATTATAATGAATTATGATAGAAGTTTAGATTATATATTTAATGTTCCTTGTAATACAAATTTTATGGGCTGTTACCGTTTAAAATTTACTGAAGAAAATATTCCCTCAATTATGTCATATCTAAAACAAAGTATGAATTTTGACCTTGTTAATTTTGTTGTATTCAAAGATCATTTTTCCCATAACCTCTATCTTTCTTCTGATATTAATCAACATTTACTTACTCTCTATCATTATTCTAAACAGGTTTCTCATATTACTGAATGCGGCGTTCGTAATGGTGTTAGTTCATGGGCATTTCTCTACGGTCTTAATAAAAATAAACAATCAAATAAAACTCTTGTCTCTGTAGATCTTGAACCTTGTTCCAATTTTCAATCTTTAAAATCTTTTAGTGTTTCTCATGATATTTCTTTTTCTTTTATTCAAACAAATGATCTTACTTATAATTTTGATCATACTGATCTTCTTTTCATTGATACCTGGCATGTTTATGGTCAACTTAAACGTGAACTAAATAAATTCTATCCTAAAGTAAAAAAATATATTATTTTACATGATACTTCTGTCGATGAATTCTCTGGTGAATCTCTCCGTTACAATCACAATATTTCTTCTCTTTCTTCTCAAACTGGTATTCCCTCTTCTGAAATCTCTCTTGGTCTTTGGCCTGCTATTGTCGAATTCTTAGAACAACATTCAGATTTTTCCCTTAAAGAACGTTTCACTAATTGTAATGGTCTTGTTGTTCTTGAACGTTCTTAATATTTCCTTTTCTCTTAATAACATTTCTCTTATTCTTTTAATAACGTTTCTCTTATTCTCTTAATAACAATTTCCATATTCTTTTATTCTTTTAATAACGTTTCTCTTATTCTCTTATTCTCTTAATAACGTTTCTCTTATTCTCTTAATAACAATTTCCATATTCTTTTATTCTTTTAATAACGTTTCTCTTATTCTCTTATTCTCTTATTCTTTTAATAACGTTTCTCTTATTCTCTTGTTCTCTTAATAACAATTTGCATATTCTCTTATATCACATATTTATTATATAAATATAATCCTCTGGAATGTAATATGAATTATCATTTCTTAAAATATAGTATTTATTATTTAACGTTTAGTTACCAAGAAACAAAATTAACGTTAACAATTTTGGAATAAGGATTATTGTGGTTTTATGTTTGGGGTATAATGTATTATTTTTCGATCAACTGAAAAATAATAAATATGATAACCAATAATATCGAATATTAAATATATAAATGAAAAAAATAATAATTATTGGTGGTTCAGGACATGGACGTGTGGCTGAAGAAATTTTGCGAGAAAATGGATATAATGTAGTTGGATTTTTAGATGATTATTTGCCTGTTTCTAATAAAATTTTGGGAGGAATTAAAGATATTAAAAATATATGTGAAACTAATTCTATTGATGGTATTTTCATAGCTATTGGTGATAATTCCACTAGATATAACATTTCTTTACAGATAAGTTTATATATTGATAATATTGATTACATTAACGTAATTAGTAAATATTCTTACATTTCACCTACTGCATCTATAGGTTATGGTAATTTTATAGGACATGGTTGTATTATTAACACTAATTGCAAGTTGGGTAATTTTTGTATTCTTAACACTTCTTGTTCTTTAGATCATGATTCTATTATTCAAGATTTTTCAAGTTTGGCTCCTAAAGTTGTTACAGGCGGTAATTTTTCTTTAGGTAAATTTTCTGCTATTTGTATTGGTTCTGTTATTATTCATAATATTTCTATTGGATCTTATTGTGTTGTTGGTGCTTCTTCTTTAGTTCTTTCTAATATTGGTGACAATCAATTAGTATATGGTTCTCCCTCCAAATTCATAAAATATAGAATCCCAGATGAACCTTATCTCTAATCTTATATCAATTAATATCAATCACCATTATTAAATCTCATATACAATTTCGCAACAATATTTATTATAAGGTTTACCATCATCATAATTTATAACTCAAATATCCTCCCATAATATTAGCTTTATCTATTTATTTTTACATTGTTTAACTTTGTATTTCATTCAATTATTATTCTATTAATTACTACATTAATTAAAGCTATTTTTAAAAATAACTTTGATAACTCATTTTTACAAAAAATAGCCCATATTATATTTTATATTTTATACAATTTTATACAATATTTTATACAATATTTTATACAATATAAGTAAATCGAAGAATTATTAATATGTTAAATAAGTTTAAACAAAATATATTGTAAATCGAAGAATTAATATGTTAAATAAGTTTAAACAAAATATATTGTAAATCGAAGAATTAATATGTTAAATAAGTTTAAACAAAATATATTGTAAATCGAAGAATTATTAATATGTTAAATAAGTTTAAAAGAAATATATTGTAAAAGTTTTGTAGCTGTAAAATATTATATAATTCACTTAAAATAAGATGTATAGTGTGATATTGAGTATAAAATTGAGAACAGTATAATAATACAAAGTAATATATAAGAGAAATAATTTAATAAAGATAAAAGAATAAACTAAATAGTAAGGTAAACAAAATGATGAAAAATAAAAGAGAAGCAAAGAGGAAAAAGTATTTAATAAAAAGAGAAACAAAAGAAAATGGAAAAAAGGGTGAAATGGATAGCAAAAAAAGAGATAAAACAGGGAAGAGTCGATAAATATTTAGAAAAATCGATAGAAATGAACAAAATGACTAACGGAGGACCATGTATGGAAATATTGGAGAAAAGGTTGAGAGAAATACTGGAAATAAATGAAGATAAAGATATAATATTGGTAAATAATGGATGTAGTGCATTGCATAGTTTAGTAAGTGGAATAAATATGGTAAAAAATAAAACAATAAAATATATAACACAAAATTATACGTTTCCAGTATCTGTTCAAGGTTGTTTAAGAGATAGTAAAATAATAGATATAGATAATGGAGGAGGATTAGACTTAAATAAAATAAATAATGAAATAAATAATGAAATAGAAGGAATTATAGTAACAAATTGTTTTGGAAATGTTGTTGACATAAGTAAATATATACAGTGGGCTAAAAAACAAAATAAAATACTGCTTTTTGACAATGCTGCGTGTCCTTATACTTTTTATGATGGTATTAATAGTGTTAATTTTGGAACAGGTTCTATTATTAGTTTTCATCACACAAAACCGTTAGGATTTGGCGAGGGTGGGGCTATAATTGTGGATAAAATATATTCACATGCCATAAAATGTATTATAAACTTTGGGTACGATACTGTTTCTATGACTCAACAATGGCATACATATGGTTCTAATTATAAAATGTCAGATATTTCAGCCGCATATATTTTACAATATCTAGATGATTTTTCACACATTGTACAGGTTCATCATTCTTTGTATAATTATTTTATTGCCAAATTATCTACTCTAGTACTCTCTTTTCCTTCTTCACCTATTCTTTTCCCTAATTTTTCTTCCTCTACTCCTTTTCTCAGTTGTTTCCCTCTCCTCTTCCCTTTTCCAGTCGATCTTTCCTCTTTTTCCAATTTTCCTTTTGAAACTCGTAAATATTATAAACCTTTAGATATTGATCTCCCTGGATTCTCTCATCATTTATGGTCTCATATTATATGTTTCCCATGTCATCACGATATGCTTTTTTCTGACATTGATGATATTTTCGATTTTATTTCTATTATTCTTTCCCAATCTTGATTTATCCTTTACCATCATTTTCATCGTTTTAATATTTGTATACAAATGTAAATTTGTGTCAATATTTATAGCATACATAAATATCATACAAATACAAATCCGTGCGTATATTTATGTATAAATATATGTATAAAGTTTAATAAATAGCTTAGTTATTAAAAGCTTGAATATAATATGGAAATTTAAATATGACTGTATAGAGATTAACTTTAAATATGATTGTATAGAGATTAACTTTAAATATGATTGTATAGAGATTAACTTTAAATATGATTGTATAGAGATTAACTTTAAATATGATTGTATAGAGATTAACTTTAAAATTAAAAAATAAAAATTAAACGTTTAATACAAAATGAAATTAGGTTGTTGTTCTCTTAAATATTATATTGATTCTTTTAAAGCTAATTTCAAAAGATACCAAATTAGTAATGAATTAATAATTTGCGCAGGATATTATCAAAAACATATTGGCATGCGTATTAGCGACCAACTATGTGAAAATAATATTAACAATAGGTTTATAACAGACAATAACGGTCTTGGTATTTTGAGAGGAAATAATAATTTAGTATTACTGGTAGTAGAATTGGGAAGTAATCTTAGACTTAACGATTCGTCATATGATGGTGGATATATAAATGAATTGAGAGGTGCACAAAAACTTGCAGGTGATCAAAAAGTTTTAATATTGGTTATACATGAATTAAAATATACTTTTAATTCATACAAAAAAAGTGACAAATTCGAATATATTGATGTCATAGATGAATACTCAAAACCAAGTAATAATTTATTGAGTGAAGAAAATATAAAGTTTATTAAAATGTATTCCAGTAAACATATTTTATAAATTTAATTTTGTGGTGAAAGTGAATTAAAATTTTGTTAAATGAAATCTGAAATGACTAATATTAAGCAAAAAAATTCAAATTTAAATATTTTAAATCATGGTATCGATCAAGTTTCAAATAATATAGTTGGGAAAAATACTATTAACGTTTCAAATTCTAGTATTGGTCAAGTTTCAAATAATATAATCGAGAGCGATTGTGTTATTAATGTTTCTGATAAATCAACTGGAATTAAAGCTTCAAATATATTTAGCTAATACTTATATTCAAGTAACAGGTGAAGGAAGTATAGGTTTCCAAGTTGATGATGTTTTAACTAACTAATATTCTTAGGCCTACGTTTATAAAATTAACCAAAATTTTAATGTAATTATCATAGCATAATAATTATATTATTACTTATCTATTAATATCTTAAAATTATTCTTTGTTATAATAATAACAGAAATATACTATTATAATTTACGTAAACCTATTGTATAAAGAGATTTAAATTGAAAATTAAATAGCGGATATCGTAAGTTTTATGTAGAATTAATCTAGTAATTCCATCAAATAATAATTTATTTTGGTGGAATAATGAAATATTGTAACATGTATATTATTCCATAACATGTATATTATTCCACCAAAATAAATTATTATGGAATAATAGACTATCATAAAATAAATTAAATAATACGACGAGATTCAAAGCGACCATGTTTAATATAATGAACAAGAGATGATTTTTCAGTTTTGAAGGTGCGAGAAATATCAGGATTTAAAAGAAGATATTTTTTCCAATTAAAATAAGGAGGAGCAAGGGAAATAAGGGAAGGTATAGGGTAACCTTTAATAATATAACCTTCAGAATAAAAAATAAGAGAAAAAAGACGTTCCCATGAATGCATATAAGTAGGTTTAATATTCTTACAATAACCAATTTCACAATTGAAATATTCTATATACAAATTTACATTATATTTATGTATGAAATTAAGGAAATAATTCCATTTAAACCAAAAAATAGTACCACCAACAAAATAAGAATTTTCAGGTATAGAAAACCCATATTTATTAGATATTTTAGTTACTATAGATGTATTCAGTTTATCATTTTTCATTTTCCATTTATTAGAAGCTATCATTGCTATATTTTTGTTATCCGACATATCTTTTATCACTTTTTTTACTATATCCTTTGTTCCTACAATAGGATCTACTAATTCACTTCGCCATTTTGAATCTGTTTTTGTATGTAATTTCAATATATAATCATATTTCTTATTTGTATCTATTATATATTTCATCATCATTAATTGACCCCCTACATCACATCCTTTATCGCATTGTATTATTTTACACCCTGGATATTTTCTTGATATATCCTGTATTTTTTTTTCCCATTTCTGATAACTTATGTATAAATCTGTATCTTTATTAGTTTCTATCACATTATTTATATAATACTCAAACTCATTCCACAATGAAAAATTTCCTATATGAAATAAAATTGCTATTTTTGTCATATTTTATTTTGTTCTCTTTTTATTTTTCTTTATTTTATACCTCTTTTGTCATTCCTATAACTTTTCTTTTTATATCTTTTCTTTTTTTTATACTTTATTTTTATTAGTCCTCTCCATTTTATTTCTCTTTATTTCTTACTCATACTATTCATTTCATTTAATCCTTCTCATTTCTTTCTTATACTTATAATATACATCATAATTTTTATTAATATTAACAATAATATTTATCTCATCAATTTCTGTAATTTATAAAATTATTTAAACTCTTATTTCCCTAAATTAAATTTTATTGGATCCTGTCTATTTCAAGTTATTTCCATAATAAGTTGAATAACTTTACTCATACTTTTAAACAATATCATACTTTTATTTTAGCACTTATATTATCACTATATGATTATTATCCTCTTACAATTATTACAAATTTACACATAAAATTATTTTATTTCTAAGCTTAATATTTTTAATATCTTGATTCGTACTTTGTATTAAATTTAATTTAAATTTAATACTCTAAAAACAAAAATCTTAACTATTTTTAAGCAAAGATCAACTCAGTTTTAAGTTTGTCGCATTAATTCTAAAAATATACATAAAAATTTCTAAATTCATAAGTGTATATACAATTATTTAACTACATACCATATATATATGATTAATTAAGTATAATTAAATATTTATAATTAAGTATTCATAATCAAGTATTCATAATCAAGCATATACAATTAAGTATCAATAATCAAGCATATACTATTACGTATTTACTATTACACATTTACGATTAAACACAAATGATTAAGTATCAATGATTAAGTATCAATGATTAAGTATCAATAATTAAGTATCAATAATTAAGCATATACTATTACGTATTTACTATTACGTATTTACGATTAAACATCAATAATTAAGTATCAATAATTAAGCATATACTATTACGTATTTACTATTACACATTTACGATTAAACATCAATAATTAAGTATCAATGATTAGGTATCAATGATCAGGTATCAATGATCAGGTATCAATGATTAGGTATCAATAAATTAGGGATTTATGATATTTTTACTTTGACTCATCACGTTATAAAATTAGAGATAAATTATATTTAAAGTTTATATAAGTTTAATATTTTTAGTGAATAGATGTTAAACCTAAACATTTGAATTAAAAGAACTGCAAGATTGTGAATGAAAATACGATATTGGAAATTTTTATTTTCACATAGTAAAATATTATTAATATACAGTCGATTAATTAAATAGACGAATATAGAGAATATAATAATGTTGTAGAAAGAGAAACAGAAATTATAAATGAGTTTTATGAATATATACCAAACGATAAATTGATAGATTATACTTATATAAATGGTGTAACAGATAATGAAATATATGGATTAATATTGTTTATAAAAAGAATTTTTACGGATAACGGATCATATTTCGAATATAAAAATGGTAACTATAAAAAAATATTAGACATTATAGAAAACTGTAGAAATATACTGAATAAAATAATTGAAAATAATCCGGATGCAATTATAATAGGACCTGGTGATTCACCCGCTAAAACTATTAAAATCCTAGAAGGAATATATAATATGGATAATAGATATGATAAAACAAAATTAAGATTTTTTACAATTCCATTGAGTGGAAGATCAATAAAAAATGACATATCATCAATACAATATATAAAAAATTATATAGAATACAATATATAAAAAATTATATAGAATATAATGATATTGACGTAAGCGAAGAAAATGTAAAAAAAATATATAATGGATTATGTTCACAATGGTGGATCAAGAGATAATATCAATAAATTCTTCGAAATAATTTATGGACAAAAACCAAATTTTTTAGTACTTAACGATATATTATATCCTAATTCAAGAATTTTACTTTATGAAGATAATTCTGGTATATATGATTCGGGTAGATGTAGTTCAGAATTTGGAAAAGATTAATTGTCACAGTTTACATCAGATAAATTAAGAGATACTTCATTTTATATTGATAAAAATGGTATTAAAAGTTGTAATATTAATAGAATATTAATATTATTATGTATAACGCCATATTATTATAACAAAATACAACTGCAGTCTAATAAAATATTTATTAATCACAATTTATATACTTTCGATCAATTGAATGAATATTTTTTTAATTATACTTGCAATATTGCTTTTTTCTAAAAATACCCATTTCATGTTGTAAAATTAAACAATCTTTATCTTCAAGATATAAATTTAGTTAACTATAATCAAGATTCATAAGATACTCACGATGGAAACATTATTATATTTTCTTAAGATAATATTTTTTCTTATAAATATCATCTCTATGGTTCCTGTAATAATAATAATATAGTTCATATTATATCTAATGAGATATTATTATCAGAAGTTTTTAATACACAAAAGAATTACCATAATAAAATATGTAATTTAAATATTCATGGAGGATCAATATTTGGTAAATTCCCAGGACGATATGGAAATCATAAAAGTTTTTTATATAATTTTACAGAAATAAATGACAAATATAAAATTTTTCATTAATATATTTTAACTAATTTTATAAGTGATATTTATATGATTTTCTTTATGATTATACAATAGAACGCAATCCTGAAAATATAGATAAAATTATGTCATCATTTTTGTTCAACAATTTCTATTTTCTCTTAGGATTTTATGATTTATTTGATGATGATTATATTGAAATACCTATTACTGTTTTAGATACTTCTCTTTACTATATATTGAAATATAATGGTAAAACTATTACATTATTCAAAGAATTAGTATATTTTATAAATAATATATAGGTCTAATATTGAACTATGTTATTTAAAAATAGTTTAATATTAAGATCCATATAATATAAGACTTAATTTTTAGTAAATTAGTAAATATATTATAAATAATATAAATATGATGTATTTATATTAAATAAAATTAAGAAGTTATTTAATACTGTGATGAAAATACATTTGATAAGAAAATATGTTCAAAAAAATTACTTTATAAAATAATTGCTTTATAAAATGAGCTTAGGAAAAGGATATATAGAGTTACAAAAGTATGATGAAAATATGGATGAACAAATAGAAATTATAAATAAATTTTATGAATTAATACCTGATAATAAATTAATAGATTATACTTATATAACAAATATTGAAGATAATGAAATATATGGACTAATATTATTCATAAAGAGGATATTAAATGATAAACAATCATATTTTGAATATGAAAATGGGAATTATAAAAAAATATTGGATATTGTAGAGAACTGTAGAAATATACTTGATAAGATGGTTAAAAACAATCCGAATGCAATTATAATAGGACCTGGTGATTCACCCGCTAAAACTATTAAAATCCTAGAAGGAATATATAATATGGATAACAGATACGATAAAACAAATTTAAGATTTTTAACTTTACCACTGAGCGGAAGATCAATTAGGGGAGATATAAGAACTATTAATTATATAAGAACATTTTTAGAATATAATAATATAGAAATAAGTGATGAAAATATTAAAAATATATACATAATAGATTATGTTCATAATGGCGATTCTAAATATTATATTATTAACTTTTTTAAGGAAATTTATGGATATGAACCAAATTTTTTAGCATTAAATAATATAATAGATTATTCATCAAGAAGTTTACTATATGGCGATGCACTTGGTATAGATTTTCCCAGATGCTCATCAGTGTTCAAAAAAAATGAATTGGCCGAATTCAAATCAGAAAATTTACGCAATCCCTTGTTTTATGTAGATGAAAGTGGGATTAAATATTGTAATATTATTTTATTATTTATATTTTTATGTATAAATAAGGATAACTACTTCAGAATTTTATATAATTCTGATAAATTATATAAAGAATATACATTTTATACATTCAGTGAAATTTATAAATATTATTATGAATATTTATTAGATATAGTTGTAATTTCACAAGAATATCCTTATACATTAGTAGAATTAACTAACGTTTATTTAGACAAAAGCGTTATTTCTGACGAAGAAATTATGTTATATTCGCCTAACAATGATTTATCTTATAAGTATACTCTCTATAATAGATATTCTTCATCAAATATACTTTATATATCTCCTATAATACAACTACCCAATAATTCATTTATATCAAAATTCCATAAATATTATGGTAAAATATGCAGATTGACTCTGAATAATACCTATATTTATGGTATTTTTAATGATATCTCTTATAATTATCAATCATCACTATATAAATTTACAGAATTTTATCCCAATTATCATATTGATACTTATTTTCTATTAACTAATCTTATAGACGAAATAATTCCCTATAACTTCTTATATCAAAATGTTGATAAGCAATATTTCAAAAATATTGATGATCTTGTCCGTAAAAATCTCAAAAACAATAATGTTGACTATGTTTTAACTTTTTTTGATTTATTTAGCGACTCTATTGTTGATCTCCATGTTGAAATTTTATCAATCAATAGCTTATACTACGAAGTTGTTTATGATACTAATATTATGTTAATATTTAAAGATTTAGTATATAATATACAACAAGTAATATAATTATTTCTCTCATATTCTAACTAATATTGTAATCAATCTAAATTACAATATCCTACATGGTATTTATCTAAAAATAGATAAATTTTGCACACCTCCTCCCTCCTTTTACTAAATTTAATTTACCAAAATAAAAATTTTCAATTTTCAATTTTATTTTACAAATTCCTCCATTTTATATTTAACAAATTAACGTTTTATCGGTTCCTCTTACACGTATTAACTTTAAAGTACTATCTTTTAAATCATTACTACTCTATAAAATAATTATCTTCATACAATAAATATTCATTAAAGTTATAGAATAATATTCAAGTTTTTATTATATACAAATACCCATAGTAATTATTATCTCTTAAATATTTTGATTATACAATATATTTATTTTCAGAAGCGTAAATGTTTACCAAATTATTATTATCCCTTCAAGTATATGAATTATTATCCCTTCAAGTATCTGAATTATTATTCCTTCAAGTATATGAATTATTATCCCTTCAAGTATCTGAATTATTATTCCTTCAAGTATATGAATTATTATCCCTTCAAGTATCTGAATTATTATCTCTTCAAGTATCTAAATTATTATTATCTGTTAGTGTATATGAATTATTATCTCTTCAGGTTTTTCTTTATTATGATTATCTCTGAAGTATTTCTTGAAGTATTAGTATTTCTCGAAGTATTAGTATTCCTCAAAGTATTTCTCGAAGTATTAGTATTTCTCGAAGTATTAGTATTCCTCAAAGTATTTCTCGAAGTATTAGTATTTCTCGAAGTATTTCTCGAAGTATTTCTCGAAGTATTAGTATTTCTCGAAATATTTCTCGAAGTATTTCTCGAAGTATTTCTCGAAGTATTAGTATTTCTTGAACTATTATTATCTCTTCAAGTATATCGAAATATTTATCGAAATATTATCTTACCGAGTATATGAATTATAATTAAGTATTTAATGAATAATCAATATCTTTAAGTATATTAATTATAATCAAATGAAACAAGAACAGTAATTATATTTAATACTTTGGTTATTAAATTATAATTATCTATAAATATACAAGCTTGTGAACCATGCAAAAAAATTATAAAATTGAAATTGAAAATTTTATAAGAGTTGTAAACTAGTGTTTGTCAACATATAATCGATGAATACATATACTGAAATTTAATTATGATATAAAATATTAGTTAATATCAATCATTCTACAATATATTAGTTAATATCAATCATTTTACAATATATTAGTTAATAAGCAAGTATTCTACGATGTATAATTATTAGCTTACTAAAAGTGTCATTAATAGTGTTATTTACTACAAAATTGTACCATTATAATATTATATAAATAGTTACTATAATGTTGTGTAATAATTATATATGTTTTACAATTATTACGTCAGCTTGAATAAATTAATAATGATACAATAAATAAGTTGATGGGATAATTATTACTTGACAAAAATAGTCAAGAATAATACAATAAATACATTGACAAGATAATTATCTATTGATCAAAATAATTAAGAATAATGTAATAAATACATTGAGTGAATTATTTTCGGTTGACTAAAATAATTAAGAATAATGCAATAGATATTGAAAAGATAAATATTTATTATTCAGTTTGTGAATAATACTTATTATAATAAGTATATGTGTCTAAATCTTAGTAAATAATTGTTTGTTAAGTAAGGAACAATAACAAACAATATACATAGTTATTTTGTATATTTGCATTAAAGAATTGTCATCAAAGCAATATTATCTGTGATAAATAAAAATTAATATCAAATAACTGCAAATAAACTTATTTACAGTTTAATACTTAATAACTAATGTAATTCTAGTAACATTAATAAAAAATATAGAGAGGGATAAATATAACAAACAAGAAATAAGAAAACAGAACAAGGAATTTTATGGAACAAGAGAAAACAGCGTTAAAAAAGAAAAAACAATATAAAAATGGAAGAAAAGGGAGAGAAAATAGAAATAAAAGAAGGAATGATGGAAATAAAAGAAGGAATGATGGAAAAAGAAGGAATGATGGAAAAAGAAGAAATATTGGATATAAAGAGTGAAGAAGAAATAGAGAGAATAAGGAGAAAAGAAATATTGAATATGAATAGTGAAGAAGAAATAGAGGGAAAAGAAAAGGAGAGAAAAGAGAGAATATTGGATATAAACAGCGAAGAAGAAATAGAGGGAAAAGAAAAGTGGGAAGAAGGAACAGAATATATAATATTAGTGAATTATTATGACGGAGATATAGAATGGACGAAAAGATTAAAAATGCCATATATAATATATTATAAAAATAGAAAAGATAAACAGCCATATAGTGCAATAAATAAAGCAAAATCAGAATCAAATTTATGTAAATTTATATATGAATTTTACGAAAAATTACCAAAAAATATAATAAATGTGCATCAATATGAATATAAATGGCATCATGATGGAAGTATAGTAGATATATTAAACGATGAGGATTTAAAGAAAAAATATAAAGAAAGTAAAACAGAAGGATTCTATTGTTTTAATAATTTTTATTTGGGAAATATAAGACCACAACTGAAAAAGATAAGAGCATCGAAATGGTGGTTAGAAACAATGGAAAAATGGTTCGGTTCAATAGAGGAATATAATAATTTTACTAAAAACAAAAAGGGAGCAGCACAATTTATTGTGAGTAGAGAAAGAATTAAATCATTACCTCGTGAGTTTTGGTATAACATGTATTTTTGGCTAGTTACAAAAACTGATAACGAAGTAACAACAGGTTTCGATCCTATTACCAAATCAAGAATACTTGTTTCTTCTGATATGTCACCATTTAGTAATGCAAATACAAGTAGATATTTAGAATGGACATGGGAACTGATATTTACATCATTTAAACCATGGGAAAAAACTGATATATTTTGTGCTTGGTATGGTTGTGGTAGATATTTTTATAATGTTACAAATCATGTAAAAGAATTTATATCTAATGATACTCTCGTAATACCAGAAAATCAAATATTTAACGATATATTTGGAGATCCATGTTTTGGTTCATTAAAAACATTTTTTATATCTATTAATGGAGTAACTTATTCTTTTCCAGAAAATAGAACTGATCCTATTGTTCTAAATTTACCTTTTTCCACTAATTTTCTTTTAAATTAAATATAACATAACATTCTTACAAATAATATATTAAAAGTTATGTAGAAATAATTAATATTAAGCAGTAATATTAATTAGCGAAAAATACGAAAAATTAAGAAAAATATTTCATTGAATAAAGAAGAAAATATTACTGTATTAAAATGGTGCGTTTATATGCAATAATAATTTTAAAAGAAGTAGATAATGATCAAAAAATAATCAGTAATTTTATATATGGAGAAGGTTCGTGGAAATTTTTAATGTACAGTAGCTATATTAAAGAAATATGTTTTTCTCTAAGTAAAAATTTTGCTGGTAAAGTGAATAGTGGATGCAGCGAAAAATTCGAAAAAGATGACTATGTTCTATATATAAATAAATTTTTAAATGGTATCACATATATTATTGTAACTGACATTCAATATCCATCCAGAGTTGCTTTTGATATCAATAGAAAACTTATTAATAGGTTTTCTGAATATGTAAAGGATAACTATGATATTGAATATATTAAAAATCTTGATATGTCATCTTTCAATAAATTATTAAAAGATATGGGAGAACAGTATCAACATCCCGAAAAAATGGACAAAATTTTGGCATTGCATAAAAATATCGATGAGACCAAATTGATTTTACATAAGTCTCTGGATACTTTAATGAAAAGAGGAGAAACTTTGGATGATTTAATAGAAAAATCGGATAGTATAAGCTTATCCGCCAAAGATTTTTATAGAACAACAAAGCGCACTAACTGTTGTTATATTTTTTGATATTATTAAAACTTTATTAAATATTTATTATAAAGTTATTGAATCGTTATTAAATATTTATTATAAAGTTATTAAATATTTATTATAAAGTTATTAAATATTTATTATAAAGTTATTGAATTGTTATTAAACGCAATATATTTAAAAACTCGTCATAGGATAATCATCGCAAAAGGAAATTTATTTATTCTCTTTAAAATTCTTTTAAAGAGGAATATCTATAAATGTATTTTCTCTATTTTTAGAAATTAAGCCTGTCTTAATAGTTAAAGAAAAACAATATTAACATTAATTAAATATTTCTTATTAATTAATAAGAAATCAAGAAAATGAAAATATTTTAAAATCTATTAAACAATCAAGATATTTATACCTTTAAAATTTGTGGTGGATTATTGCTAATTTTAAACATAAGATCAAAGTACAATTATGAAGTAATTATATAATTGTTTGATGTAATTATATAATTGTCGAATATTTTGATATTTAATTAAATAATGGTATCACCAATAACGCTACCAACGTTACTGAATGCATTAACAATAGACGTATCTCTGAAAGGGTTACTACCACTTGCTATGGTTGAAACAGCACCAAATAATCCACCCAACGCCGATCCAATACCTCTACCTATAATACCTTGTGTAGATAAACTACCATTCATTTCATCATTACTAAATGAAATAACAGAAAGACATACATTTTGTGTGGGTGTTTGAAAACATAATTGCTGAATATTATTAGATCCATTGTTATTTTGGTTATTGAATTGCTGAATATTATTAGATCCATTGTTATTTTGGTTATTAAATTGATTAAGTAGATTGGTTTGCGAGTTATTGAAAGTACTATTCATTTTATATAAAGAATTAAATATTGTTCAGCAAAATTAAATTTTAGTTTTTGATACGAACATATTTTCTTTATTATTAAATAAAGCTACTTAAAAATTATATAATTTTTATATTGTTATTTTTTATAAAATTATCTATTTATAGAAATAAATAATTTCAGAAAGATGCTACCTAATTACTAGTAATAAATATACAATTATAGTGGTATTTATTATAAAACTAACTATAAAATATTAGAAGTAGCTTACAAATAGATAATATTTATAATGTTAACTATATAAAATGATAAGTTCACGTAGATAAAAGTATTAATTATTGAATTTTTTATAAAAAGGAAGAAAATTTCCACCTTTACTTGCATTATGATCGTCGATAATAGCAAATATTATTTGTTTAAAATATTTCATATATCCATCATTAATAAGAAGATCATAAAATATGTCAGCTATAATTTCTGGAGGATTATGGAAAGCACCACAACCAAAGGCTGATAAAATTAATATATCGGAATTGGAATGGGCTGAAAAAAGGATTATATTTTTTATTTTAGTTTTGGTACCATTTATTTGGCTCTCTGACATTTTATTTGTATTTATTCTGTTGCTGCCTACAGAAACAACATTACAACTAAAATCTTGATCATACAATCGATATTTATTATCTGCACTATCTTTAAAAAAGTGACATTATAGCTCATTATTCCATCAAATTCTTTTAATGGATATTCAACAGTGGTCAATGAATTATATAAATTCGATCTTCTACATAAAGTTTCCTCTTGTGCGTTTGATCCATTTTATACTCCTCCACCTAGACATCTGTCACTTACCATATTCAACAAACAAACTTTGCCTATTTTTTGAATAATTTTTTGCAACATCTACAATCTTGATTTACTACTTTAATTTCAGTATTACCATATACCTTAAATACATCTATATTCGGTTGCTCATTCATTTTTATAGTTTTTGGATTTTTATAATATTTGAAAGATTTTACTGTGTCTTCAAAACATTTTATGTTCATCATTCTTGACATTTTAATAAAAATAAAAATCCAATTTTCAATATTGAAAATAAATAATTACAATCAAGTATTATTTAATTACATATGCTGAAATATAATATTTATTCCATAAAATTCTTCATCATCTCCAACATAGCCTCTTCCACCTATAACACGATACTCTGGTTCAATATGAACAGATAAACCAAAAATCCCAGATACAAAAGAATTAATCTGGCTATAAGTTAAGGAATTAGACGAGGGTTGAATATTATGGTAAGTATTATGAACATAATACTCCAAAATTTTTAATCTATTACGGAATTTAGGATCTATCTTTTTATCATTTGTAATCCACTTATTTTTCACATATTCCAAAAAATTATATATTTTTGATGTTGTTAATAATACACCTTTTTGCACTCCATTCGAAATTGTTATTAAATTATAGTATATATCCCAATCATTATTAGGTATCTTGTATTCATTACTTATTATTCTATTAACATTTGTCGATTTTTCTGGTCTTTCTCCTAATTCCGATAAAAATGATAGTGATTGTATGCTTGAATATTCACCTTCCCCATCTAATATTTTGTCATATGTAGCATCGATAAATATACTATACTCACCACCATAATCATTATCGTTATTATTTATTAAAACTGTTTTATTATCTTGGTTCATCCAATAATATTCTCTAAAATTTTTATTACTTTTATAATATTTTAGAAAATGATATACTATTTCAGACAACCAATCACAATTTTCATAATATTTTGTACTAATTATATTTATAAATTTGCTTCTTAATGCTTCTATTTGTTCATTAATTTCTAATTCTCTTATTCGTATTGTATCACTATGATTTTGTATACCTAATTTTTTCTTTAGTTTAGTAGTATAATTTTCTGATTCTTCTCGTGATGTATCATCTTTCTTTTGTGCATATATGTCTATATCAAAAGAACCTGTTGTATATGACATATTTTATTATAATATAAAATTGAAATAAATTCATATTTACACCAAATTATAATATAAAATTGAAATAAATTCATATTTACACCAAATTATAATATAAAATTGAAATAAATTCATATTTACACCAAATTATAATTTATACTTTGTAATAAAAATTGTATTTGGATAAATGATCAAATTAATAAAATATAGATCAATTATAATATTAAATATAATTTAAATTAAAAATATTATAATTTAAATTAATAATACATAACGACAACCAATTTAATAATACCAAATACATGGCAATACTGACATCAAATATTAGAAAAAGTACATTTTATTATGATTCTAGTATTTTAAGTGTAGTTGAAATTTTTTCCAAAATGGACGCACAAAAATTGGCTGAAATAATGGGTATTTATCCTTTTTATATTGTAAATTCCAATATTAGAATATAAAAATCACCAGAAGAAATAGAATCGATGTCAATAAAAGGATTGATATGTTGGAGAAATACAATGGAAGATTCTCAAGATTTATGGTATGATCCGCTAACAAAGCTTTATTTTCCCAATTCTTAGGAATATGATAGATATGGTTCAGGTAAAATACCACCTACCGATAATTTTATCAAATCACTGGACATTTTTCACTATGGTTCTTTTAGTGATATTCGTCTTACAACATAACAAATAGATGAAAATAAATGGTATTTTTAGGTGGTTATAAGACTATAATATATCCTAAAATAGATCTGAAGATATTGGAAAAGAAATATATCTCGAATATTTTAAACATATATAAATTATTACTATTTTGCTAAACTTATATTTTTAATTTCTACAATATAGAATATTTTAAGCATATATTTACAACTATATATTATTTTATTCAAAACAGTATATCACCAGAATTAAAAATTCTTCAATTATTAAATATATTATTTCTTCAAATAATATATCCAACTTCACGTTTACAATCTTATATTAAATTATTCTAAAAATTACTATATAATATCAAATTCGAGATAAAATGGTATATTTTATGTAAATTAGTACTATTCATAAATATTTGTAATAATTTAGTACTATTTATAAATATTTGTTTGAAACTGTATTTTTATCTTAATTGTATCAAAATAATTTTATAATAGCGATTCAAATATTAGAAATATTTATTGTATTTTTGGTAATTGTTATTTTTATTGCCAAAAAATGTTCTTATCCTGTACAATTTGATATAATATTTAATAAAAATTATATATCTTATATAATTTATAATAGATTAAGTTTAATTTGTTTAAAATTGACAGAAAATTTTACATACGGAAAAATATCAGATTTAATTAATGTATTTATATTATTAATATTAACAAGATAATGATCAATATTTTTAGTAATATAAATGGGAGTTTTTTCATTTTGATTGATTCTAATACAGTTAAATTTAGATAATATATCTAAATTATAGGGAATATTTTGTTTCAATGTTAACTGAATAGAGGATAAACATTTGCTAGGAATAGAATGATATTTTAAAGTCAAATCGTAAATTGTATTAGCTTTAGTATGTTTAAATAGTTTGCTGATTATAATGTCGATAATCATAGTATCAGAATTTAATAATATCCCAAAAAATTCATCGTAATTAAAGTTCTTGGCAGCATAAATATGTTTGTATATATTTTTATTAAATCTATCTGCTATAAAGAGTTTTTGAATATCTTTTGTATCGTGTAAAATTATAGAGGTTTTTTTATTTAGCATATCTTCAAGAAATAAAAGATACGCTTCATATGATTCATTTTGTGTCAAAATTATTTCAAAATCAGATACCATATATTTATTGGATTTCATTGCTTCATAATAATTTTTGTCAAGTTCAACAAGAATATTATTTGGTACATATAATTTTGATACTCTATTTTCTTCTATAAAACAAACTAGTGTTGAATTTAATTGTAATATTTTATTATCTTGATTCTTCATTATGTTTTTGAAAATATTCTCTTGGATTATTTTTCCTTCTTTAGAAAACATTATTTCTTTTCCATATATTGTATGTCTTTCGTATTTTGTAATATCTTCATTATACTGCCTATACTGACAAGGTGTTATTATCAACCATTCAAATTCATTATCTCCTTTGACTATTTTTGTAACCAAAAAATGGATATATCTAGATTTTAAATTATATGGTATGTGTATGTTTTTGAAAGACGATAAATATTCTATATTGTACTTATTATTTATATTTACACTTAATGAATATTTACTGCATATTTCATCTAATTCACCATTATATTTAACATTTAATTTATACAATGCTTTTGATATATAAATCGGTACACATTTTCTCATCCATTTTTCAAATATTTCTGTTAAATATTCTTTCTTAACATTTTTAATTATAGTTTCTATTACCACTTTATAATATTTTGGTTTTATATCTACTAATGTATAATATTCTTTCTTTAGTGTCATTGATGTCATATATTTTTCTAAATCAATAGACTTCTTTATTTCTAAATTATTATTTCCACCTATTATATCATACATTAAACCATAAAATCCTGCTACTGTTTCACCTTTTTCAAATTTTATTTCTACACTGTCTCCCTTTTCTTTTTTTATATCTAATTCCTCCATTATGAAATATGGTATATATATTTCGCTATTTTTTTCTCCTTTTATAATATATTTTGTGCATATTTTCCTAAATTGTTCACTATTCTGTTCTCTCAAAATTATATTATACAAATTCATTCACTATTTTATTCCATTTTATGTCTCTTTATTTATCATTTTTATACTATCTTATTACATATTACATATTTATACATCATACATTATACATTATATATCATATACATTATATTAATCTATTCAAAATCAAAAATATGTGTGTTTATTTTATTGATATTTAAACTTTTAGTTTGCATAATGAAAGTTTTCACTATTATAACATTTAGTATTAATTTAGCATACTATTATCTTATTCTCAATCTATCATTATCTCAATATTTTGCTAATAAATTATATAATTAATATGATATATTTACACTGTTTTTCTACTTACAACAAAATTAATCTGAAATTTATTAACTTATATATTACCTAATATGAAAAAAGATGCAGTTTATTTTTCGTTTGTAGACAGCATATAAAATAATTCTAATATGTTTTTGAACTAAATTAACAATAAATGAAAACAATCTTACACATAATAAGAGTATGGTAAAGTTATAAATAATAAACAATAAAAATATGATAAAGTTATAAATAATAAACAATAAAGTATGATAAAGTTATAAATAATAAACAATAAAAGTATGATAAAGTTATAAATAATAAAAGTTATAAACAATAAAAGTATGATAAAGTTATAAATAATAAACAATAAAAGTTATTTATAACAAATAATAAAATAATTTATATAAAATGGAATTGTTAATGATAGAGGATCTTCCTGATGATATAAAGAAAGATTATATGGTAAATTTTATGTCAGTTAAAGATATTAATGCGTGGTGCAGTATAAATAAGGATTATAGCCAAATATGTAAAGATGAAGAATTATGGTTAAGATTAATACTAAGAGATTTTGGATTTTACAATAAAAATGGATTTTTGAATAAATTTAGAGTAATTGTAGATTTTAATAAACCAAGATATTTCTACAAAATATATAAATTGTTCACAAAAATTAAATTATTAGATAGTGATGCTATATATATATTAATTGATATAACACTTAAAATTAGTATATATACCGCAGTTGGTATATTTATGAAGTTTTTAGGCTATAAAACTATAGAAGAATTATATGAAATAAGAACTATATTATATGATATTAAAACACCTATGGATAACCAAGTACTAGAAAATATAGAAAATATAGAAAATATATCACAATTAATATACAAATATAAATACTATGTTAGACAACGACAATTAATTTTATTCGTAACTAAACTAAAGAAAAATGGAAAAAAATTATTAAATGAATTAGATGAAAATCTTTTTAACAATCATTTTAATTTATATCAAGATAAAATACAAATTTATAACACTATTGATCAGGAATTTATAGATTTTTTTAATTCTGATACAGAAATATCTTTTTGGAGTTTAATTAAATTAGTCCACGATAATTATTTAGTCTTTAATGCTCCTATAATTATAAATGAAATATTAAAACCCGCAATTAAAACAAATATTTATGAAAATTATCATACATTCAGGCAACTAACATTAAATATTATTTCTCATATTCTTAACAATAATTTATCTTCAGAAACATTAATTGATCATAATTCTTTAACTCAAGCTATAGATCATATATCTATTTTTGTCATTGGTAAATATATAGATGAATTAGATATTGACTCAATTCCTTCTTTCGATCAATCTGTATCAAAACTGTCAGATATTTTACTCGAAATATTTAAAGCTTTAAATATTGATATTTCATTCGATATAACTTTATCAACATCATCCACTATAACTTTATTAACAATATACGGAACACAAATAGATCAAAATATAATTATATCTTTATTAAATATACAAATTCCTAAAAAATATAATAATTTTGACCGTAGCGTATATTATTTAACTGAATAATATTAATATTTTATCCTATTATAACCTTATTAAATGCTTATTTAAATTTAAATTCAATTTAAATTTAAATAAACATTTGACAATTACAATAGCTAAAATACTTATCACTAAATTCTCTCACTAATCTATTCCCATATATTCCCATATATTCCCATATATTCTCATATATTCTCATATTTAAAATTAATTTTTCAATAAATCTCAAAAATTATCGAATTATCACTTACTTCAACTCCATAAATTTTATTATAATTATAGTATATTTTTAATAATAAAGTCAAACTCTTTTATTGTATAATGAATTATCCTTATAATTTGCAAAATGGTGCTATTAATGATATATCATATATTAATATATGATATAGACTATAAAGATTTATTATATGATAATATGCTGTTATGCTAGAACTCTTCAAGATTGAAGAAATTTTATTGGAATATTATGTTAATTGTTGTATGATATAATTAGTAAATTATATATAATATTAAAAATACTATTTAGTATTTTTAATTATGGAAGATATTAAAAATACTATTTAGTATTTTTAATTATGGAAGATATTAAAAATACTATTTAGTATTTTTATTGAAAGTGAAGTAGTATATAAATTAAAAATATTTTATTTATCAGAATATAAGCAAAACCAAAATTTGCAAAAAAGAAAGAATGTTTGAGAATGAGGGAGGAGGAAAAGTGGGATAATAAAAAGGAAAAAGACAAGGAAAAAGAAATAAAAATAGAAAAAAATAGAAAAAACAGTCAAAGATAAGGGATATAATATATTATATAGAAGAGAAGAAGGAGATATATAAAAGGAAAGAATATAGACGAATAGAATAGGGGAAACTAATAGTGAAGAAGAGTAAAAAAGCGAAAAGGGAGAAAAAGATAGGAAGGACTTCCTTTTGATTTTCTTTTCTTCTTGTTCCCTTCTTATTTCTTCTTGTTCCCTTCTTTTTTCTTCTTAATCTCCTCTCCTTTTCTTCTTTCCTCTCCCTAATTCCTTCTTTTTCTTTCTGAAACATATCTTTTCTCTCTTTTGTCACCTTTTTTTTCTCTCTCCCTTCCTACTTTACCCTTTTCAGCTTTCTTATTTGTTCTTGTTTTCTCTTATTTCTTCTTAATATTCTCTGATTATTCTAATATTTCTCTTATTATTCTAATATTTCTTTTGATATTTTATCTTTATTCTTAGTATTCTCATATTATTCTTACATTTCTTTTTATGTTGTAACTTTTTTCTTAATATTCTCCTATTATTCTCATATCTTTTAAAATATTCTATCATTTTTCTTAATATTTTCTTATCATTATCCTATATTTTCAAATATTCTATATTTTTTCTTACTAATTACTCTGTTTATTTTAATATTTTTTAAGATTCAATAATTTCTCCCCTATCTATTATTGATTCTTCATTTTTTCTTAAATCTTTCTTAAAGTTTTATTCCTCTACTTGATTTTTCTTCAATCTTACATCTTTCTCAGAATTATTGGTAATTTTAATTATTTTCTTGAATTTTCAGAACACTATGCTTATTCTTCAATCATCTTGGTTATATTTTCTTTAACCATATTGCATTATGTATATTTTGTTAATTTATAATTTTATAAATCACTGTTTATCATATATTCAAAGTATATATGATAACGATTTCAGTTACATAGATTAACAAATTATCCTTTCGCTAATATTACATTGTTAAGTTTAAAAGCTCCAGTAAATACGTATGAGACTTGAATAATACAATTATACAATTATATTAGTTTAAGAATATAATTATATAGATAAATGTATTTTTACATCGATAATGTTATTAAATTATTCAGAGATAAATAATTTTTTTGCATATAACACAATTATTATACTTTCATTAATACAATTAATAAACTTGCATAGATAAATTATTTTTGCTTCTCAAATATAATTATTATACTTTCATTAATACAATTAATAAACTTGCATAGATAAATTATTTTTGCTTCTCAAATATAATTATTATATTTGATGGTATGAATTATTTCTTACTATAATATTTTTCATTAGTAAAATTTATATTCCATATCAGAAATAAATTTTATTTGTTCGAATAATTTATAACGAACGATTATTTGAATTGATATTTTTATATTCCGATAAACAACTTTTCAAACTTAATACCTTTACTTTTTACCCTTTTTAGCTAAAAGAACTCATTAACATCATATTATGTAATTATAATATTTATATCCATAATCATGCCAACTCTTTTCTTGAGAGAATAAAGATTGAGTTGCTTGCACAATATACTACTAAAATTCTGTTTATCGTATAAATATTGTATTGCTTTAACACATACACATTCTTTTATATATCTTTCAGTATAATCTGTTAACAAAAATCGATCATTATTCTTTTATCTCAAAAGATATCAATATACCTTTCATCTCTTCAAATACTATATAGATAAATACATTTATTATATCAAGATTATAATTAACTAGATCTTATATACAGGTAAAAGAACATTTATCTCTCTAAGTATCTCAATTGTATTCTCAATAAGTAAAAGAATAATTATCTCTTCAAGTATTTTAATTGTATTCCCAACATGTAAAAGAACATCTATCTCTTCAAGTATCTTAATTGTATTCTCAATAAGTAAAAGAATAATTATCTCTTCAAGTATCTTAATTGTATTCTCAATAAGTAAAAGAATAATTATCTCTTCAAGTATCTTAATTGTATTCTCAAGAAGTAAAAGAATAATTATCTCTTCAAGTATCTTAATTGTATTCTCAATAAGTAAAAGAATAATTATCTCTTCAAGTATCTTAATTGTATTCTCAATAAGTAAAAGAATAATTATCTCTTCAAGTTTTCGAATAATGATATCTTCAAGTTTTCAAATTATCTCTTCAAGTTTTCTAATCCTTATCTCTCCAAGTATCTGAATTATTATCTCTTCAAGTATTCGAATATTTTATTTATATTTTTAAAAATATGGGTAATTTTCTATGAATGGTATAATTTATCTATTAACTATAAAATAATCAAGTTTTCAAACGCGAGAACTGTACTTCTTTTATATTTTATCTTAATAACATCATTATATTACAGAGCGATGCCACATAAATAATATCGAGTATGAGAAACAAAAATTGTACAACTCGAATAGTATTTGATTAAGATAGCTTAAGAGATAATATTTATCTTTCACTTTTCAAAAATAAAATTAAGAAACTGTAGGAAATAAATCTTCTTATAACTCGAAGAGATAATCTATCTGCAACTTGAAGAGATAATTATTCGAATACTTAAAGATATAATAATTAGAATACTTAAAGATATAATAATTAGAATACTGTAAGGGATCATAATTAGAATACTTGAAGGGATAAATATTATCTACATTTTGGGAATGAAATTAACAGACTTGAAGAGATATTGTATCTATTGCTTTTCGAAATAAAATTAGATAGTCTGAGAGATAAATATTCTTTACTTCTTGAGAATACATCTCAACAATACATCTCAACAATACTTGAAATATTTATGTATTACTTCTTGAAAATAAAATTAACATACTTGGGAGAGATATTGTTCTTTTACATTTTGAGAATATATGTGGGGAATAGTAGAATAGATATTTTGTTGCATCTCAAAAAATATATTTCCTTAGCGCAATATTTTCATCAGTAGAATATTATATAAAAAATCTGGAAATAATATTTAATTCTAAAATATTAATTCTATAAGTGTTAAATATATTGATAATGTTGATAATGTTATTAGTATGGTTAATATAAAAGTGGTTCTTTTACCCATAATACAATAATTATCAAGTATAATTATTATGTTATTTCAAGAAGAAATTTCAATACACTCCATTAGTAGAGTATTGTATTATTTGTGTTATTAATATCTCTGATATAAAAAGGTTCTTTTACCTTAAAAGGGTAAAAGAAGTACATGTCTCCCGTTTAAAAACTTCTTTGCAAAAATTCATATTCACAATTTTTATAATATTTTTAATATTCGCAATTGTATAAATTTATATCTTTACTAATCAAATTATGCAATAATTACAGAATAATTACAGAATAATAATCTCTTTGGTATTGATGTCACCTAACCTGGAATAATCAGCTCTTCAAGTATATTATTTGTATTCTCAATAAGTAAAAGAACAATTATCTCTTCAAGTATATTATTTGTATTCTCAATAAGTAAAAGAACAATTATCTCTTCAAGTATATTATTTGTATTCTCAATAAGTAAAAGAACAATTATCTCTTCAAGTATATTATTTGTATTCTCAAGAAGTAAAAGAATAATTATCTCTTCAAGTATATTATTTGTATTCTCAAGAAGTAAAAGAATAATTATCTCTTCAAGTATATTATTTTTATTCTCAAGAAGTAAAAGAATAATTATCTCTTCAAGTATATTATTTTTATTCTCAAGAAGTAAAAGAACAATTATCTCTTCAAGTATATTATTTTTATTCTCAAGAGGTAAAAGAATAATTATCTCTTCAAGTATATTATTTGTATTCTCAAAAAGCAAAAGACAATTTATCTCGTCAAGTCTTCTAATTATTATCTCGTCAAGTATATTATTTATCTTCTGGTAAAGTTTTTTGATATTTATCTTATTAAGTGTTTGGATCTTAATATAAATGCATAATTATCATTTATATTAAGTTTTTGAATCCTAATATAAATGCATAATTATCATTTATTAGAATATTCTATTAGCTATAAAAATAATGAAAATTGAAATTTTAACTTTTTGAAAAGAAGTTTTTAGACGGGAGTACTGTACTTCTTTTACCCTTTTTAGGTAAAAGAACCTTTTATTTACTTATTATACTAATAACATCATTAATATACTTAACAGAAAAATCTTGTGAGATAGAGATATAATTATTCTTTAACTAAGAGAATAATTTTCAGAAATTCGAAGAAATAAATATTTTGATATCCGAAGAGATAAATATTCAGATACTCAAAGAATAATATTCTAATACTCAAAGAATAATATTCTAATACTCAAAGAGAATAATGCTCTAATACTCAAAGAGAATAATGCTCTAATACTCAAAGAGAATAATGCTCTAATACTCAAAGAGAATAATGCTCTAATACTCTGAGATAAATATTCGAATACTCAAAGAGATTAATTTTCTTGATACTCAAGAAAATTAAGATACTTGAAGAGATAATTATAAAATATATTTTGTGATTACAAATTAATATGCTCAAAGAGTTATATTATCTGTAACTCGAACAGAATACTTGATAAGATAAACACCATGACACTTAATAAGATAAATATTATGATACTTGATAAGATAAATATTATGATATTCGATAAGATAAACACCACGACACTTGATAAGATAAATATTATGATACTTGATAAGATAATTGTTGAGATAAATTATATGTAACTCGAAGAGAATACTTGATAAGATAAATATTATGATACGAGTATATTTGGGAGTATATTTGGGAGTATGCTTGAGAAAAAACTTGTGATATTAAATATTTTGATACTCTAAAGAGAATACTTGAATAATACCAGAGGAGATAAATATTTTGATACTTGATAGAATGTTTGAATAATTCTAGAGCAGAAAGATATTTTGATACTTGATATTTTATCGATCGTACAAATATTTCTTATCACAATATTTTTCTTTGGTAAAAATATTGTATGGGTCGCAAGAAATAATATTTTAATTCTTCAGCTTTAATAGTTTATTTCCAAGAGATAAATTTAATATGTTGTAATTAATAATAATATAATTATCCAATCAGATTTATTATATTATATTATTGGATTTATATAATGTTATTGAGATAATAAGTAAATAAAAGGTTCTTTTACCTAAAAAGGGTAAAAGAAGTACAGTACTCCCGTCTAAAAACTTCTTTTCAAAACAACAAAATTTTCAATTTTATATAATATTTATCTAAATATCTTGTTTTAATCTTTGCAAATAATATATCTCGTATAATCTCTTTAAATATTGAGATCTTCTGTAAACAAAATAATAAAACCCTAAGAAAATATTGCTAAAGATTTTTGAAATGCAATCAAAATATTTGTAAATAATTCATGAAATATCTTAAGATACAACCAAGATATTTCATGGATTTAACCATTATATTATACACACATTTAATATACTACCATAGACAATTATCTTTATATTGTAGTCAATATACTTACAATAATATATTTTTAATTATGTGAATATAATTATATACTTTAAGAAATAGTTTATCTTTTACTTTTAGAATACAACTAAGATATTTCAAGTCACAAATTATCTTTTACTTGGATAATACAATTGAGATACCAAGAGATAAATTATCTTTTACTTGGATAATGCAATTAAGATATTTCAAATGATAAATTATCTTTTATTCTGACAATACAATTAAGATATCAAAAGATAAATTATCTTTTACTTGGATAATGCAATTAAGATATTTCAAATGATAAATTATCTTTTACTCTGATAATACAATTAAGATATTTCAAGAAATAATTTATCTTTTCAAATAACAGAATAATTGTCTCCAAGTATTCCAATAATTATCCTATCAATATATTCCAATAATTATCTTCAATTCTTATTATTATCCTATCAAGTATTATAATCTTTATATGTGCTAGTATTATTATATTTTCTTCATGTTTATTAATAATATACCCTTAAAGTAAAATAATATATCAGTTCGATCATATTATTTGTATTCATGATGTTTAATATACCATTATATTTTCTTCATGTTTATTAATAATATACCCTTAAAGTAAAATAATATATCAGTTCGATCATATTATTTGTATTCATGATGTTTAATATACCATTAGATTATCTCCAAGTATATTAAGATATTTGAAAAGTAAAACAGCATTTTATCTATTCTAATATCTTAATTGTCTCTGGAAAAGTAAAAAGAAGAATTATCTCTTGGAATAATTATCTCTTGGAATTATCTCTTGGAATTATCTCTCGGAATTATTATCTCTTGGAATTATCTCTTGGAATTATCTCTCGGAATTATTATCTCTTGGAATTATTATCTCTTGGAATTATCTTCTCTTGGAATTATCTCTTCGGTATATTATTTATTTTCCGTAAAAGTTTAATGAGAAAATTCTCTTCATGTCTTCGATATTATTTAATATTGTAATACTATTAGATGTAGAATATTCTATGAGCTATAAAATAATAAAATTTGAAATTTTAACTTTTTGAAAAGAAGTTTTTAGACGGGAGTACTGTACTTCTTTTACCCTTTTAGGTAAAAGAACCTTTTATTTACTTATTATCTCAATAATATCATTACTATACTTGTAATAGTTTTTACAATGTTAAATAAGATACCAAGACGTGAAGAGATCCATCTACGAAAACTTTTCTAGAAACAAATGATGTATTTGAAGACATGAAGAAATAAATGTTTTTTACTTGCTGATAATACAGGATACTTGAGGGTATATTGTAGATTAAATATCCATAAAATAAGATATAAAGAAATACTTTTTCACTTTTTGAGAATACAATTATAATACTTGGAGAGTTAATTATTATAATATACAAAGAGATAAATATTCGAAGACTCGAAGAGATAAATATTATAATACTTGAAGAGATAAATATTCGAAGACTTGAAGAGATAAATATTCGAAGACTTGAAGAGATAAATATTATAATACTTAAAGAGACAATAATGAGAATTATCAAGTATAAATATTCAATCCGGTATAAGAATATTTTGTATATACTATATTAAATGAATTATTGATGTAAAAGATAATTTATTTGTTGTGGTATCATAATACATTCTTAATATATAAATGTTACTGTTTTGATATGGTCTCTTGAAGCTGTATAATATTATTTTTGTGAATAATTATGCCGTCATTTCTATCATTAAGTAAATAAAAGGTTCTTTTACCTAAAAAAGGTAAAAGAAGTACAGTTCTCCCATTTGAAAACCTCTTTTCAAAAGTTAAAATTCAATTTTCATCTTTTCATAATTCATATAAATTTCATACAATAACTAAAGATATAACTCAAAAATAATATTTAAAATATAAATGGAAAAGATAAATATTTCGAGTCTTGGAAATCATTATTATTTTACATCTTCAGAATACGAATAATATATTTAAATAGATAAATATTCTTTTTACATCTTCAGAATACGAATAATATATTTGAATAGATAATTATTCTTTTTACATTTTCAGAATACGAATAATATATTTGAATAGATAATTATTCTTTTTACATTTTCAGAATACGAACAATATATTTGAATATATTATTATATAAATAAATGTTATCGAATATAATTAATATACTAGATGAGATAATTCTTTTACATCTTGGAAATAAAATTAATATGCTTGAAGAGATAAATTATCTGTAACTCTAAGCAAATACTTAAGCAAATACTTAAGCAAATACTCAAGGAAATACTCAAGGAAATAATCATATACTTGGAAGGATGAATACTTCAGAGATAAAATTCATATACTTCAGAGAATACTTCAGAGATAAAATTCATATACTTCAGAGAACACTTCAGAGAATACTTCAGAGGAATACTTGAGAGTGATACTTAAGAGAATGATAAGAGAATACTTCAGAGGAATACTTGAGAGTGATACTTAAGAGAATGAAAAGAGAATATTTGGAAGAATAGTTGAGGATAGTTGATCGTATTAATATTATAATATTGATGAGTAATCGAGAACATAATTTGAAGAGATAATTAAAGTATTTAATTAAGATTAAAACAATTATTAATAGCGTGATTAATAAATAAGAAATAAATTGTTATGCGAAGAACAGAATTATAATACCATAGCAAATAAATTATCTATATTAAGAATACAATTATAATATCATAAAAATAAATTATCTGTTATTTTAAGAATTAAGGTAGATGAATAGATAATTATATAATTATAAGAGTGAATATTTAATTTGTACAATATTAATACTTGTTCTGGAAAACCTCCTTAACCTAAAGTATTAATTTCCTGTTTGAATAATTATTTCAACAAGTAATAGAATATTTATCTCTTCAAGTATTGGAATATTTATCTCTTCAAGTATTCGAATATTTATCTCTTCAAGTATTCGAATATTTATCCCTTCAAGTATTCGAATATTTATCCCTTCAAGTATTCGAATATTTATCCCTTCAAGTATTCAGATAATTATGATCTTTTAATATTGAAATAATATCTTAAAGTCTCCTAAGGATTATCTCTTCAAGTCTTCCAATTATTATCTCTTCAAGATTATCTATTCAAGTATTATAATCATTATAATCATTATCTATTCAAGTATTATAATCATTATATATTCAAGTATTATAATCATTATATATTCAAGTATTATAATCATTATATATTCAAGTATTATAATCATTATCTATTCAAGTATTATAATGATTATCTATTCAAGTATTATAATGATCATCTATTTAATTCTTAGAATAACTATGTTTAAGTATTTGAATATTTTATCTATATTTCAAACTATTCATAGTTTTCTGTAAATAGCATAATTATACGATAACTATAAAATAATAAAATTTGAAATTTTATCTTTTTGAAAAGAAGTTTTTAAACGGGAGTACTGTACTTCTTTTACCCTTTTTAGGTAAAAGAACCTTTTATTTACTTATTATCTTAATAACATTTTATACAAATATTATCTGTATAATACACAATACACAATATATTATTTAACTTGAAGAATATGATATTATTTTTTACTAATTCTAAAAATACAATTAGACTATTTGAAAAGATATTTGTTCAGTTTGTTGAAATAAATAATCATATAACTTGAAGGAATAAATTATATTTTCATAATATAACATTTTAATATGTATTATATTAACAGCATTATTTGAGATAATAGAATATAACTTGAATAGATAAATATCGTTATGTATTTAAAACATAATACATATTTTCCCAATCATACATATTATTTACATTAAAAATACTAAAGAGAATGTAATCAAGAACCAGTAACTGAAGACAATATTAGTGAAATTCAGTTATTATTCTGTTTTAACCATATTTTTTACTTATATTATCTTTAAGAGATAATAAGATAACTTATTATCTCTAAGTCATTGTAATATAAATTATTTACATTTTTCTCTGTTTATTATAATTATATCTATGATAAGATACTATAATATTTGTTATTTCATCTGGTATTCTTTTGGATAAAATGTAAGAATTCATAGAATTTTGCGCTCTAGTCTGTCTTATATCATATACATTTTTTGATTTACGGGTAATTAAATTCAAATGCAATCTTCTATATTTTTGATTTTTTTTTGACTGTTTATTTACACCATGTTTTGTTAGAATTGACTGGTCGCATGGTGTTACGAACGCACAATGTATAGGCGATGAATATTCTTTATGCAGACATGGATACATTCCCTCTTCTATTAGTTTCTGTATTATTAGGAACATTAAATGTCTATTTTGTGTATGTAACCATAATTGGTATAGATTTGTATATATATAATCTATATATGGATAACTATCAATAATATTTTTATATTCAGGATACTCTATAACTATTTCTCTTAATTTTATTTTAATAAAATTATTTTGTTTGCTCAGTCCAATAAAAAGTGCCATATCATTGCAAGACATTTTAATATTATTTAATATTATATATTTTAATATTAAATTCATTTTTATCTTATATAGTTTATTTTACTATCCATATACTATATATGTTTCTAACATAGTATTTAAATACTATATTGCGGTTTTTAAATTATATTATTAAATGTAAATTCTAGATTGTTTTATTAAATGTAAAATAATTATTTTATATATCTATATTCTTTATACCTATCTATGTAGTAAATTTAACAATGGTACAATATATTTAATAGTATTCGAGTTTTTATCTCTTCAAGTATTCGAGTTTTTATCTCTTCAAGTATCCGAGCAAATATCTCTTCAAGTATCCGAGTTTTTATCTCTTCAAATCTTCAAAATTTTTCTCTTTGAGTCTTCGTATTTTTTCTGTTCGAGTATATTATTTGTATACCGGAGAAGTAAAAGAATAATTATCTCTCTAAGTATCTTAATTGTATTCATTATATTTGATATACAATTTATCTCTTCAGGTATCTTAATTGTATTCATTATATTTAATACACAATTTATCTCTTCGAGTATCTTAATTGTATTCATTATATTTAATATACAATTTATCTCTTCAGGTATCTTAATTGTATTCATTATATTTAATATACAATTTATCTCTTCAGGTATCTTAATTGTATTCATTATATTTAAATACAATTTATCTCTTCAGACATCTTAATTGTATTCATTATATTTAAATACAATTTATCTCTTCAGGCATCTTAATTGTATTCATTATATTTAATATACAATTTATCTCTTCAGGTATCTTAATTACATTCTCAAAGTAAAAGAGCATTTATATCTTCAAGTATCTTGATTGCATTATCAAAAAGTAAAAGAGCATTTATATCTTCAAGTATCTCAATTGTATTATCAAGATGTAAAGAACATTTATCTCTTTAGTATCTTATTTACATTCCCAAAAAGCAAAAGATCTATCTCTTCATTTATCTTATTTGCATTCCCAAAAAGTAAAAGAAGATTTATTTTACCAAGTATATTTGTTTTCTAGAAAAGTAAAAGAAGATTTATTTCATCAAGTATATTATTTGTTTTCTAGAAAAGTAAAAGAAGATTTATTTCATCAAGTATATTATTTGTTTTCTAGAAAAGTAAAAGAAGATTTATTTCATCAAGTATATTATTTGTTTTCTAGAAAAGTAAAAGAAGATTTATTTCATCAAGTATATTATTTGTTTTCTAGAAAAGTAAAGAATATTTATCACTGCAAGTATTCTAATAATGATCTCTTCAAGTACTTTAATAATGATCTCTTCAAGTATTCGAATAATGATATTAACAAGCATTCGAATAATGATATTCACAAGTATTCGAATAATGATATTCACAAGTATTCGAATAATGATATCTTCAAGTATTCAGATTATTATGTGTTCAAGTATTCAGATTATTATGTATTCAAGTATATTATTTGTTTTCCGGAAAAGTTTTCGGAACTCTATATCTTTATGTCTTCTAATGTCAATTGTACACCGCAAAAAATATAATTTCTTTAGAAATTAGACAAGCCATAAAATAATAAAAATTGAAATTTTGTATTTTACTCTTTTTAGGTAAAGAACATTTAATTGATATATTATCTTAAAAACATTATAATATTATATGCATAATTAAATGACAATATACTTAATATACTGGATGGAGAAGAAAATTAAGTATAAGAAGATTGTGTATATTGAACAAAGTATTATAATGTTATTATATATTAATCAATAAACTTGATGGATAAATTAGCTATTGTAGCAATAAATTGAGATACTAAAAGAGATAATATATTATTTTACTTTGAGAGATAAAATAATATATTGGTTTGAGAGATAAATAGTATAATAATAGAAGACATAGATTATTATAATAGTTGAAGATATAAATAGTGATATTAGTAGAAAAGATAAATATTTTGATAAAATATATTAAGAATATGCTCCACCCTGCAAAAAACCGAGTCTTTCGAGTGTTTTTGGGTGTCTGTCAGAAAAAACATAATCAGGCATTGAATAATTCATAATAGTTTTGAATTCATGACCAATAATGCGCCTGGCAAAACTTATTTGAAGAGTTTCACGAGGTTTGTCAGAACTATTATTACAACCGCGATGCCACAAATTGCAATTAATTAAAACGACAGTACCAGCTTTACCACAGGTAGAGATACCCATAGATTCAGCCAAGCTTGGGTCGATTATATGACCAAATCGATGAGAACCCGGAACAACATAAGTCGGACCATTTTCTGGTTTTTCACAATCTAATAACCATATCATATAGGTTGCAACCAAGACTAGTAATTCCATATAATCAGGTAAAGTTTTTCCTGGTTCTAAAATTACTAGTTGTAACGGATCATCAACATGCCATACTGGAGCATGTCCTCTACCACCAGATGGAATAGTAAAAGCATTATTATGTATCACCTGACATCTAAGTGAAGTATTATCATTCCTTACATCAGGTTCATCTTTTATAATATATTCTGCAAAATCTGTAAGTAAACTATTCTCAATCATGTCAACCATTGTTTTAGATTTTTTCAAAAAAACATTTGTGAACTTCATGTCTGTTAATAGCGTTTTTTCTATCTTTATTATTTTTATTGGTTTTCTTACCGCATTTCTCTCCTAATTTTTTAAATATTCTCTTAGTTTTTGAATAATATTGGTTTTATGGCGTTGTTCAATATAATATACCCATTTTTGTGAAAAATTCACCTAGTTCTTTAAAATCTGTAGTTTCTAAATCAAAAGATTTTGACATTTTAATTTTTTTTAACCTAATTTTGATTATGTTATTATTGTTAATTAACTTTCATAAATCTATCTAATTAATATAATCTATTCATTAACTCTAATGTACATTAAATAAATCCCATAATAATATTTTAGTATAACATAAATTAACTATTGGACGAAAAAATATACTATTGTGTATTTTTTCGTCCAATAGTTAATTTATGGAAAGTACCAATTAATCGTGCCTTCTTTTATGTCTATCAACTGTTCATCGAATCATAAAAATTTGCATGGAGCAATCTAAAATAACATCTGGGAAAGAATTTTATTTCCTTTTATGTATCTATTTTTAATTACCTATATTCTCTAAAATTTCTATATTTCCTTTCGTACAATCAAAATTTTAGAGAATATAGGTAATTAAAAATAGATACATACAACGAAATTTTATTTGCTGAGGGTATAATTTACCATATCTTTTACCGTATCTTTTACATATATTGTATAATAATATTATTACTAAACTTCATTCTCTAAATTTATCAATTAGCGCTAATGGGAATTATAGAAAAGTTCATAATTTTACTCTTATACTAGATGTTAAATACTATCCTTAGCTAAAAATAAAGATAATATAGTATAAAATCTATTATCTTCTGTCTCTAAAATTTTGATTTACCTATTAAAAATTTTATTTGCCGAATCTTATGCTCGTTGATAATTTATTTTATTTTCTATATTTTTTCCATAAAATTCATACAACTTAACAAACTATCATTACCATTTTTCATAAGAATTTCAAACTCTAACAATACAACTTTACCTTCATTAAAAAGTACTAACACTATTTATTTTATATAAAATAAATTACCGACTTTGATCCCGTATTTATTCTCCAAAAATTTTAACTTATTTGTAAGTTCTATTTTAATATAAATTTATATTAAAATAATCAAAGCATAATCATCTATACTTTCAGTCTATAGAAAATATTTCTCTTGGATTTTTGATGGAACATTGCAAGATTTTAATGGAAATATTTTCGACTTGATGATTCTTATTATTATTTTATATGGGACTCAAATAATATCTTCAATTATTCTAATTATCCTAGGAATTAATATTTCTTCAAGTTTTCGAATTCTTATCTCTTCAAGTTTTCCAATTCTTATCCTATCAAGTTTTTGATCATTATCTCTTAGTGTATTTGAATTATTATTGTATCATGTATTTGAATCTTTATATCTTCAACTATCATAATTATCTCCTAAAGCATTCGAATATTTATTTGAGTTTTATTATTTCTTTGTGTATTATTATTCCTTCAAGTATTTCTAATTTTTTTCTTGATGTTTATTAATAACATACTGGACAAATAATAGAATATATATGTTCCTATTATATTACTTACTCTATAAAAGTAATATAAAATCTTCAATTATATTATTTATATTAATGATATTTAGGATACTATTTATCACTTCAAGTGTATTAAATATGTAAAACAGTATTTAACTCTTTATATTTCTTAATTGTATTAGCAACAAGTAAAAGAATAATTATCTCTTTATATTACTTGTTTTGCTGAAAAGTATAATAATATTTATGTCTTCATCTCTTCGAATTATTATCCCAAGTATATTATTTGTTTTACGGGAAAGTATAATAATATTTATCTGTCCATATTTTATTCAACATTGTAATTCTATTATCTATTAAGGAATAGTTTAACTTATAAAATAATAAAAATTCAATTTTTATCTTTTGAAAAAGAAGTTTTCAAACGAGAGAACTGTACTTCTTTTACCCTTTTTAGGTAAAATAACCTTTGTTGATTTATTGTATCAATAACATTATTTTATCCATAAATATAAATACTATAACATTTATCTATTATGTATCAAAATACAATTAAGTAACTGAAAGATAAAAAGGGACTTAGTTTCATTGAAACCTGGAAAATATTGTGTTGCTCTAAGAGATTGTTATTCTAAAACTCAAAGAAAATATTCTAAGACTTGAGATAAATTATTCTTTACTTCCCAAAATACAAATAATAGTCAACAAGATAAATTATTCTTTCATTTGAGTAAATATTATTAGGCTAGAATAGATATATTATCAGTTATAGCAAGAATACAATTATAATGCCATAAAAATAAATTATCTTTTGCACCATATGATAATTATATCATTTATAAACACTATTCTTGAACAAAATAAGAATAAGAATAAGAATAAGATGCTTGAATATATAATAATTCTAGAACATGAAGAGATAATAATGTTAGATACAAATATTTATATGATAAAAATTAAATTATCTTTTGCATCAACAATATAATTATGATAGTGTTCTATACAAAATATCCTTATTCTTGATAAAATATTCTTAACTCGATAATTCTACTTACTCCTTCTAGTATCCTAATATTTATCTCTTGAGGTTTTCCAATTCTTATTTCTTCAAGTATCCCAATATTTATCTCTTGAGGTTTTTGAATTCTCATCTCTTGAGGTTTTTGAATTCTTATCTCTTGAGGTTTTTGAATTCTTATCCCTTGAGGTTTTTGAATTCTTATCCCTTCAAGTTTTCCAATTCTTATCTCTCCAAGTATCCCTAATTGTATTCTCTTCAAGTCTTCCAATCTTCCAATCTTCAAATTCTTATCTCTCCAAGTATCCCTAATTGTATTCTCTTCAAGTCTTCCAATCTTCCAATCTTCAAATTCTTATCTTTAATTGTGTTCTAAACAAGTAAAAGAGCATATATCTATTTATATATATTATTTTGTGAAAAATATCTACATTTTACCCTCTAGACTATGTAATTATATTATCAAACACGTTAAAGAACATTTATTTCACAAAGTATATTTTATATTGTACAAAGTAAAATAAGATTTATTTCTTCAAGCATTCGAATAATGTTAGGTTTAAGTAAAACAATAATCTCTTCGAGTCTTACAATATTTTCATCAAGTATATTATTTGTTTTCCTTTAAGTTTCCATAGATTTACCTCTTTATGTATTCGAATGTTATTCAACATTGTGAAAAGTATTGTAAGTTTGTTGTGTTCTTGATATAATAAGTATGTTATTAAGATAATAAGTAAATAAAAGGTTCTTTTACCTAAAAAAAGGTAAAAGAAGTACAGTTCTCCCGTTTGAAATCTTCTTTTCAAAAAAATAAAATTTCAATTTTTATCTTTTTACTTAATATAATTTATATACTATAACTGAACATAACTCAAATATAATACTTAAAATATAAGTGGAAAGATAAATATTAAGATATTTGGAGAAACAAATATTCTTTTACATTTTCACAAAACAAATAACATACTTGGAGAGATAAATATTCTTTTACATCTTCACAAAACAAATAATATACTTGGAGAGATAAATATTCTTTTACATCTTCCAAATATAATTAATATTTTCTGGAGAAAATAATTGATGAAAATACTTGGGGAGATAAATATTCCGATACTTGCAAGGATAGTTGATGGATTAATAAGAAATAAATTATCTGTTACATAAAGAATACAATTATGATATCATATAAATAAATCATCTGTTACATAAAGAATACAATTATGATATCATATAAATAAATCATCTGTTACATAAAAAATACAATTATAATACCATAAGAATACAATTATAATACCATAAGAATGCAATTATGATACCATAAGAATACGATTATGATACCATAAGAATACAATTATGATACCATAAGAATACAATTATGATACCATAAGAAATAAGTTATCTGTTGCATAAAAAATACAATTATAATACCATAAGAAATAAATTATCTATTACATAAAGAATACGATTATGATACCATAGGAAATAAATTATGCATAAACAACGAATTAAAGTATATGAATTTATAATTTATATAATGTCCCAAAAGCAAGTTGTACATTATTCGAAAAATAAAAGTTTTGAACTATTATTATGATATTATCATATATTTGAATAAAGATTAGATAATACAATAATAATATAATCAAGTATACAAATAATCATTAAATATATTAAATTAAATTATATTGAATTATATTAAGTATTTAGATAATTATTTCACAAAGTATTTAGATACTCTTCTATTTAACACTAGAATATTTAACTCTTCAAGAATCCGAATATTTTATCTTTATTTTAAAAATTATGCATAATTTCTGTGAATGGGATAATTTATCGATAAACTATAAAATAATAAAATTGAAATTTTATCTTTTTGAAAAAGAAGTTTTCAAACGAGAGAACTGTACTTCTTTTACCTTTTTAGGTAAAAGAACCTTTTATTTACATATTATCTCAATAACATTATTTTAACACAACGATTAAGATACTAATTACATATGCATATAATATTATTATCTCAATAATATTATTTTAACATAACGATTAAGATACTAATTACATATGCATATAATATTATTATCTCAATAACATTATTTTAACATAACGATTAAGATACTAATTACATATGCGTAAAATAATATTATATGGACATAACATTATTTTATGGACATAATATTATTTTATGGATATAATATTATATAACTTGAAAGGACTATAATATTTATCTATGATATTTATCAATATTATAATTAGGGTAATTCGGAGAGAAAAATATTCTTCTTGCCGAAGTGATAAATATTCAGAAACTTGAACAGATAATTTATCCGTTACTTGTCAAGAATATCTTATTCGAAAAAGCGATTCACAATTAAGAAATTTTTAAGGGAATACAATTAAGATAGTTGAACAGAATATAGTTAAGAATGTTACTTGAAGAGAAAACATTTAAGGTATATGGATAAGAAAACGATAAGGATACAAATATTATGCTTGAAGAGATTGATAATCTTTGCACAAAAATCCGATAAGGATACTTGAAAAGAAAATATTATATACTCAAAACGAGTTCTACTAAAATCAGATCGGAATTTTTTAAACTGAAAAAAAGAAAGATTAAAAAATAGTTAAAAATGACTACTTTCGAACAATTAAAAAACTCTATTGGTACATATAAAATTAGACAACATATGTTCGAATATGAACCTCAATCAATTGAAAGACAAGAGCTAGAAAAAATTCTTGAACAAAAGGAAAATGTTCCTTTGTGCATTGAATCATATTCAGTAGACGATCTTGTTACAGGTGCAGTAAGAATAGGTCTTGATCCATATGAGCTTAAAAACGAAAAATACAAAAAAGAATACCAGGAACATTTAGAAACTTTGACAAAAAAACTATACTTAAAGTGGAAGATGGAAAATCCTGATGAACTCAAAAATAGTTTTATTGATATATTTCCATCTATAACATATGATTTGGTAGATTATGAATCTTATGGTTATTAAATTATTTAACTAGTTTATTACACTATCAATGTGTAATACTTTAATATCTAATAAATTGTTTCAATTGAAACAACTTATTAATAACATAAATATAAATATTAATATTCTGAAGAGATAAAAATTATGTTAGTTGAAAGATTACTTAGAGATAAAAATTACATTAATTGAAGACACAATAATTTCATTACTTTAAGAGATAATATTTATGTAATATAAATTACTTGAAATACAATTAAAATAGTTAAAGAGAATACAAATAATATAGTGAAGAGAACAGATTTAATATATTTTAAGAGATAAATATGTTTATAATCAAATATATTTATTAGTTCTATAAAATGTTGTTTGCAAAAAATTTCCATTTTGCAAATTTTTCCTCCCATAAAATATCACCTCTTCCGTAATTTTACCGTTTCCATTAATTCATCGTCTATATAAAATATTATCGTCTTACATTAATTCATCGTCTATATAAAATATTATCCTCTTACATTAATTCATCGTCTATATAAAATATTATCGTCTTACATTAATTCATCGTCTATATAAAATATTATCGTCTTCCATTAATTCATCGTCTATATAAAATATTATCGTCTTCCGGAAATTTATGTTTTCTGTAAATATTTTATTGTATTATGTATGAATATAAGATAAAAAATAAAATACCTCAAATATAGAATAATAAAACAACACATACTATAACCTTATAAACAACTTACCAAAGCGTTATAGTAAATTTTCGCTCTAAAATTCCACCATCTCCACTTCAGCAATTACTAATTAAAGTCCCTTAATTATATCCTTCACTTAAATAATTGTATTCTCTTCAAACATTTTAATACTTTATTTTTGATCCACGCTATTTTGTTTTATTATATTTTTATCTATTTTATTATTACTTTCATTTGTTTCTATCATTGTTAAAAACAATAAATATACTGAATATAAAATTTATATATAAATATGCTTTGATAACATATAAATACTTTTTTATATATGTTGTTTTTCCATATTTATATAAGATTTATATTCAGTATATTTTGCTATATACTAACATTATATATCTATATATTAATAATCAAGTATATTTATTAATTCTATAAAATTATTGCTATCGAAAATTTTTGTTTTACTAATTTTCCCTTCAATAAATATTTATCAATCGCTAAAATAAGATTTATCGGTCGCTGAGATAAAATTTATCACTTGCTTAAAATTTATCGATCGTTTAGATAAATTTTATCTTTTTATTGATTATAGTTTCTTACAATGTATATAATTTTATTTAACAAAATTTCAAAAAACATTTTGTTAAATCTAATATACTATTAATTAAGTATATTAGATTTTAACCTAAAATCTGGGAGTTTATCTAAAAATAGATAAAAGAAGTACAGTTATCCCCTTTGCAAAACTTATTTTACAAAAAATAAAAAATTCAATTTTAACTTTTTTATTAATACTATTAAACCGCTAAAATTAATTATATAATTTTAGTTCAAGATAATAAAAACTTACACAACAAGATTAAGAAACTTTAAGATAAAACGATTAATATACTTCAAGATAATAAAAACTTATATACAACAAGATTAAGAAACTTTAAGATAAAACGATTAATATACTTTAAGATAAAAATTATCTTTTGCATTTTGAGAATAGGATTAAAAGATTGGAAGAATACAATTAAGAAATTTGAAGAGATAAAGATAGTTGAAGAAATAAACTATTTTTACTTTTGAGAATACGATTAAGAAACTTGGAGAGAATATAATTAAGAAACTTGGAGAGAATATAATTAAGATTAAGATATTTGAAGAGAAAAATTATCTTTTACATTTTGAGAATGCGGAAGAACTTGAAAAGAATACGAAAGATACTTAAAGAGAAAAATTATCTTTAACTTTTTGAGAATGTGATAAAGAAACTTTTTGAGAATGCGATAAAGAAACGTTTTGAGAATACGATTAAGAAACTTGAAGGGAATACGATTAAGAAACGTTTTGAGAATACGATTAAGAAACGTTTTGAGAATACGATTAAGAAACTTGAAGAGAATACGATTAAGAGACCCAAAGAGAAAATTATCTTTCACATTGTGGGAATACTATTAAGAGACTTGAAGGGGAATTATCTTTTACATTGTGGGAATACGATTAAGAGACTTGAAGAAATTATCTTTTACATTTTGAGAATACGATTAAGAGACTTGAAGAGAATACGATTAAGAGACTTGAAGAGAATACGATTAAGAAACTTGAAGAAATTATCTTTTACATTTTGAGAATACGATTAAGAGACTTGAAAAGAATACGATTAAGAAACTTGAAGAAAAAAACTATCTTTTACGTTTTTGAGAATACGATAAAGAAACTTGAAGAGAAAATATATCTTTTACATTTGAGAATACGATAAAGAGACTTGAAGAGAAATTATCCTGTACATTTTGAGAATACGATTAAGAAACTTGAAGAAATAATTATCTGTTACATTTTGAGAATACGGCAAAGAAAATTGAAGAGAAAACGATTAAGAAACTTGGAAAAATTATCTTTTATATTTTGAGAATACGATTAAGAAACTTGAAGAGAATACGGTTAAAGACTTGAGGAGAATACGATTAAGAAACGTTTTGAGAATACGATTAAGAAACTTGGAGAGAAAAATTATCTTTTGCATTTTGAGAATAAGGAAACAATACTTGAAGAGAACATGATAAAGAAACTTGGAGAAAAATTATATTTTATATTGAGAATACGATAAAGAAACTTGAAGAGAACATGATAAAGAAACTTGGAGAAAAATTATATTTTATATTGAGAATAAGGAAACAATACTTGAAGAGAACATGATAAAGAAACTTGAAGATAAATTATTTTTTATATTATGGGAATACAATTGAGATACTTGAAGAGAAAAATTATCTTTACATTTTGAGAATACAATTAAGAAACATAAAGAGAAAATTATCAAGATAGTGGAAAATGATTAAGATACGTGGAAAGATACTTGTTATTATGTATATCGATAAACAAATAAATACTTTGATATTATAATATTTTAATAGTATAATATTATAATAGTATAATATTTTAATAGTATAATATTTTAATAGTATAATATTTTAATATTATACTAGAACGTTAAACAATTAAGATTAAAGATTAAAACTTGAAGAAATATTTCAGTAACTTGAATGGAATAAGTTTTAACTTATATAGATAATAGTTATGTTATTTTAAGAAATAACTATTCCTTCACATCTTCAAGAATGTAAATAAGAAACTAGAAGAGATAAATATTCTTTTACATTTTCAAAAAGCGATTAAGATAGTTGGAGATTCCAAAGAGACTTGGTTTATCCGAAACTTGGAAAAAATATTCTTTTGAGTATCCAGAATCCAATTAAGATATTTGAACAGATAAATATATTTTACATTTTAAGAATATCTAAACAAAATACGATTAACTTACTTTTGTATATGGGCAAATATATTTTAGATTTAAGAATATCTAAAGAGAATACGATTAACTTACTTTTGTATATGGACAAATATATTACATTTAAAAAACTGTAACAAAGTATATAATACTTAAGAATAGTTAAAGAATAAAATTAAGATACTTAAAAAGAATAAAATTAAGATACTTGAAAAGAATAAAATTAAGATGCTCGAAAAGAATAAAATTAAGATAGTAGGACTATGTACAGTTGAAGAAAGTAAAATATAGTATTAAAAATAAAAATAGAATAGTAATATTTAAAATATGCGAAATTATATACAAATAAAATATTTATATAAATAAAATGAATAATCACCAACAATTATGTTTCAACACAAACACACAAAAAGTTTGTCTAACTGTATTTAACACTATAAACTCTCCTTTATCTACACAAGTACAATCTATTAATAATCAAAGTAATACAGATAATTTTGAAAGAAATTTACTAAAAGTGGGCACAGAATTTAATTCAAATATTCCTCTAAATGCTACTAATATATTAGAAAGATATATAATACCAGTGGGTAGAGAATCAGAATATGCAGCCTTATTAATTCCAAGGGTTGTATAAATATTAATATATTTGCTATTTATTCTAAGAAATAATATCTAAATATATATCTAAATATATATCTAAATATAACAGAATAAAATAACTTGAAGAATACTGTCAAGAAACCAGAAATTTTGAAGAGAATAAAATACTTGAAAACATAATATATAGAATAGAATTAAGATACTTTGGAGAGATTGATTATCTTTTACATTATTTCATAATAACGATAAACTAAAACATAAATTATCTTTGTATTTGGTGAATATTATTTTAAGATATAATTTGGTGAATATTATTTTAAGATATAATTCAGAGAATACAATTATATATTTGGAGATAATACGATTGAATACTTGAAGATAATACGATTGTATACTTGAAGATATTGATTATATTTTATATTATGAGAATATGATTGAATACTCGAAGATAATATGATTGAATACTTGAAGATAATATGATTGAATACTTGAAGATAATACGATTGAATTATGGTAATGCTATTAAAATACTCGAAGAGATTGATTATCTTTTATATTATGGGAGATAATTAAAAATGATAATCAAAAATGATACTTGAAGATAATACTTATTAAATACAATTATAATTAATATTAAAAAAAAAAAGAATTGAAAATATTAAAACTTTGCATGAGCGAAATAGAGTGGGATGAATGGTTGGAGAAGAACACTGTTGAAGAACAGCCTGATTATACCAGCGTATACGAAAAAAGCTATTTAGCGCCGTGTTTTGAAGAAGAAGTTAAGGAATATAGAACTACAATAAATTGTGAAGAAAAATTAGACGAAATGTGTTACAACACGAATCTAAATCAACAGAAATAATAACAGTTAGAAAAATGTTAACAAATGAATAATTCATTTGTTAATTCAAATATATTTGTTAGATTGAGTTTTAGATGCACAAAAAAATAACTATAGATAGATGTGATATAATAAATTGTTTGATTGGAGCAATTTATTGATGACAAATATATTATAATAGTTATTGATAATATTATTTTTACTAAATACGAATAAGAAACGTAAACGATATATTCGAAAAGAACAATTTTTTTCACATCAAAAAACCATTTCAATACTTGAAGAAATATTGGAATATCAAAGAAAATATTTGAATACTTGAAGAGAAAATGATTGGTATGTTTAAACAAGATACAATAACTATACTTGAAAAGAAAATATAGAAATACTAAATTATATAATTATCTTCACACTTGGGAATTCAATCACTTGATGTAATAATAATATTTCAAATATAAATTAGCGCGAAGAATAATTTGATTACTTGAAGAGGGAAACAGTTAAAATACTGAAGTGAGAAAACTGGTTAATATAATCTTAGATGAAGTTATAGTTATGAGACTTGTAAATAATGCGACAAGAAACTTGAAGAGAACACAATTGAGAAACTTAAGTGAATATTAAGATACTCAAAGTGAATAAAATTAAGATACTTGATATTAATAATAATAATAATAATAATAATAATAATAATAATAATAATAATAATAATAATATTATTATTATTATAGAATATATGAAAAATATTATTATAGAATATATGAACAATATTATTCTTGATATTAAAGAACAATTGAGATGTTTGAAAGATAATAAATATATCTTGCAGAAATAATTATGTCACTTGAATGGATAATTATTTTGGCAAAAAGAGATAATAATTTTGTTATCAAAAGAAAAGGATTGAGATATGTAAATATAATTATATTACACCTATGGAATAAAATTAAGAAGCCCGAAGAGATAAATTATCTTTTACGTTATGATAATAAAATTAAGAAGCTAGAAGAGATAAATTATCTTTTATATTATGATAAAATTAAGAAGCTTGAAGGGATAAATTGTCTTTTACATTTGAGGATAGAATTAAGAAATTCGACGGGATAAATTGTCTCTTATATTTGAGGATAGAATTAAGAAATTCGACGGGATAAATTGACTCTTATATTCTGATAATAAAATTAAGAAATTCGAAGGGATAAATTGTCTCTTATATTCTGATAATAAAATTAAAAAACTCGAAGTGATAAATTGTCTTTTATATTTCAAGAATAAGATTAGGATACTTGGAAGATAAATTGTCTTTTATATTTCAAGAATAAGATTAGGATACTTGGAAGATAAATTATCTTTTGGATTTCAAGAATAAGATTAGGATACTTGGAAGATAAATTATCTTTTGGATTTCAAGAATAAGATTAGGATACTTGGGGAGATAATTTATTTTTTGGATTCCATGAATAAGATTAAGATATATGAAGGAGATAAATTATCTTTTATATTCTGATAATAAGATACTTAGAGATAATTTATCTTTTGGATTCGATGAATAAGATCAAGAAACTCGAATAGATAAATTATCTTTTGGATTCGATGAATAAGATCAAGAAACTCGAATAGATAAATTATCTTTTACATTCTGTAATACAAATTAAGAAATAATTATGTAAAGGGATAATAATTATCTAAGCATATAAGACAAAGTATTAAGAAAATTATAAGATATAAATATTTTATTGCTTGAAGAAATGTTATTGTAAGAGAAAACGACAAAGATACTTCAAGAGAAAGTAATAAGAATACTTCAAGAGAAAGTAATAAGAATACTTCAAGAGAAAGCAATAAGAATACTTCAAGAGAAAACGACAAAGATACTTCGAGAGAAAGTAATAAGAATACTTTAAGAGAAAGCGATAAGAAATACTTCAAGAGAAAGCAATAAGAAATACTTCAAGAGAAAGTGATAAGAAATATTTCAAGAAATAATTATGCTATTTTAAAAGAGTACAATTATATGCTTAAGAAAAATATTAATACATACAAAGATATAAAGAATCTATTATATCTTGAGAACACAATTAAGATACTTGAAAAAGAATGAGATTAAGGAATATGAAAGGATGAAAAATCTTTTACATAGGTAAACAATTAAGAGACTTGAAAAGATCAACCTTTTTTTACATCTTGAAGTGCGGTAATTATATTCAAAGAGAATATAATTCTTAGATATTGAGGGTAGAATTCTAGAACTCGGTAAAATAAACGAATTTATTAATAAAGCATTAAAATATCCAGAATTATTGTTGTTCTTTTACTTGAAAAATATTATATGAGAAACAAAAAAGATACTTAGAAGAGAAATAATAAATAAAGCTAAAGAGAAATATTTTGCGACACGAAAAGATAATTGTGATGTAACTTGATAATAATTCTGTTAATTGAAAAGGAAACTATTTAGATAATATATCAGATAATAATGTTATCCGAAAAGAAAACGTTTAAAATATGTGAAAATAATTAAAATACTTGATGAGAAAATATTCGAATACTAAATGACAAAACAATTATAATATTTGGATGAGAAAATATTTGAATTCTAGAAGAAAAAGCGATTTAAAGTTGTTTTAATACTTTAAGAAAATGACTGTGATTATTAAACTATAAATTAAGATTAAACTATAAATTAAGATTAATCTATTCAAACCATTATAAATTAAGATTAATCTATTTAAACCATTATAAATAGATTAAAATAGATAACCATACTACTTGGAGTGATAGTTATGCAGGGTTATTTTGTTCTTAAAATAACATACGTGAGAAATTATTATCAACTGGACATATGATAATTTTATTACTTGAAGAGAAAACCATCAGAAAACTAAATAAATAATCCTACAATATGGAAAGACATTAAAATATTTAAGAAATTTAATTTTTACTTAACAATAATATTTTGTTGGGCTATATTAATCATGAACCATTAAAGTTTATCGGTCTATATCAAAACCAATCATAATTTTTTAACGTTAAAAGTAACGGAGATAAATATAGATATGATTTATTTTATTTTTGGAATGTGTTAATAAAAATATGTTACTAACATCTATCAATCAAGCTCTTCAATTCTATCAAGATGCATTAAAATATTCTAATAAAATTGTTATGTTGATACAACCTGTTAATCAATTAGATACAGATATAGAGACGATGACATGTGTAGGAGACAACTCTAATGAAATTTTAACATATTTAGGAGAATATATTATTGGTAATTTAATCTTATATGATGAATCATATGGAGAACAGTACATTAATACATCTAATTCGCTCATTATATTTGACAATAATGTTGCAGAATTTTCATTTAATATTATTAATGATTGTAGTTCAGGTTTTAAATTTACACTATTTTCTGATATATATTTCAAAGAATTAAAAAATCTTATTACAACGAAATATAAGTTAATTAAATATTAATATAACTATTATTTATATTCTAGTTCAAAGAATTAAAGTAATATAATACAATATATGAATTTATATATAAATTCATATATTACAAAAATGAAATATTCAAGTAGCTATGGAAAATATTTTATATGAGTTAACAGTTTAAAATAGATATAATTAAATATTTACATATATAAATTAGTTTACATACTTAAAGATATATTTAGTTGAAAACTTGGAGAACTGCGTGATTGAAATACTTAGAGATAAATAATATTTACTTAAAGAGAATATAAATAAGGAATTTGAACGAACAAGATATTGTTTAAATCTTCAGAACATAAATAATATAGTTGAAGAGAATATTATTCTTTGTATCAGAAAACGATAAGGATATTTAAAAAAAGATGAGAACAAGTGAAGAAACAAAGATTAGGATACTTGAAGGGAAAATGATTGGAATGTTTAAAGAGAAAAACATATGAATATTCAATGATATAATTCTTTTGATACTCAGGATTTCGATTGCTTGATGAGATAATTATTAACTCATTTGAAAAGATAATTGTGATACTTGAAGGTAATATCCATAAAAAACTACAACAGATAATTATTTTTTGAAGAGATCAGCAAATAACACAATTTAAACATTTAAGAGAAAATATTTATATCTTGAAGATAATACGATTAAATTCTTGAAAATAATATAATATGATATTTCAAGATAAGAAAGATACTTGGAGAGGTAATAGTTGTATTACTTGAAGAGATAAATATTGTTTGAAAACTATAAAGATACTTTGAATAAATAAATATTGTTTATATGTTGGATAATATTTGAATACATAAATGATATTCCATATCCCGAGAAAACGATTAATATAGAAGAGATAAATATTGTTTATATCTTGGTTAACATAAGAATACTAAAGATATATTGTTATGTTTTGAATCCGTTTTAGGATATTTAAGAAGATAATTATTTTATATTTTGAGAACACAATATTTATACTGAAGAGATATTTATACTGAAGAGATAATTATTCTGTAACTCGAAGAGATAACAATTCAAAGGTATGAAGAGATAACAATTCAAAAATATGAAGAGATATATTATTTTACACATTCTGAATAAAAATAATATTTTATAAGTTAAGAATTAAGAACCTTGAAAGTTTACTCTTAAGAGTAATATTAATCTCGAGATGTCGGAATAATAAACAATAAAATGAGGATACTTAAACAATACTATTATGAAACTTGAAGATAATCTAATTTGATATGAGGAGAAAAAAATCTAGTTGTATATATTCAGAAAGGGGTTGAGATATTGAAATAGATAAATGTTATTTTATTTATCTGGAATAGATTAAGATAGTGTAGATATGATTAGACTAACAATAAGATTAAGATATATTTTATTGTATATTTACGAGAAAATTAAGAAAATAAAAATTGAATTATTTTTTTTGGAAAATAAGTTTTGTAAAGGGGGATAATTTTTACTTCTTTTAATTATTTTAGTTAAACTTCCTATTTTTAATCTATAATTATAAACAATAATGATTATAGATTAAAAATAAGCATGGGATAAAGGATTATTTATTGTAGGAATCTTTATATAAATAATATTAGTAATATTATTTATTACATACTTGATTAATTAAATGTTTTATTTAATTATCTCTATTACATATTAAGAACACAAAATACTTGAATAGATAATAAATCTGTTATTTAAAGAGATTTATTTGTATCTTCAGATTTTTGTTCTCAATAAGCAAAATAATAATTGTACGATATCATGAGAGTAAAATACTTAAAAACAACACAATCAGATTCATTTTCTTGAAAGATAATTATACAAATATACTTGGAGAATAAAATAATGTACTGTTATTCTAAGAAATAACTATCAAGATATTCGAAGAGATAAATATCCTTTTACATACATATTCTGGATACAAATAAAAATACTGGAAGAGAAAACAATTAAGATAAATATGGAGATGCTTGAAAATAAATAATGGGACACTTGAGCACAATACCATAAAAAACTCTAAGAGATAATTATTCTTTTGCATCTTGAGAATACTGTTGCGATACTTGGAGAGATAATATTCTTTTACATTTTTGAGAATTAATTTAAGATACTGGAGCTGGTAAATGTTCTTAAAATATTGGGAATTAATTTAAGATACCTAGAGAGATAAATATTCTTTAAAATATTTAGAATTAATTTAAGATATATGAAGTTAATTTATCTTTTATATTTCATAATACGGTTAAGATATATGAAATATGAAGTTAATTTATCTTTTATATTTCATAATACGCTTAAGATATATGAAATATGAAGTTAATTTATCTTTTATATTTCATAATACGCTTAAGATATATGAAGTTAATTTATCTTTTATATTTCATAATACGCTTAAGAAACCTGAAGAAATAATTTGTCTTTTACTTTCTGAGAATACAATTATGAAACCTGAAGAAATAATTTGTCTTTTACTTTCTGAGAATACAATTATGAAACCTGAAGAGATAATTTGTCTTTTACTTTCTGAGAATACAATTATGAAACCTTAAGAGATAATTTGTCTTTTACTTCCTTAGAATACAATTATGAAACCTGAAGAGATAATTTGTCTTTTACTTCCTTAGAATACAATTATGAAACCTGAAGAGATAATTTGTCTTTTGCTTTATGAAAATACGGTTAAGAAACCTGAAGAAATAATTTGTCTTTTACTTTATGAAAATACGGTTAACAAACCTGAAGAGATAATTTGTCTTTTACTTTCTGAGAATTATGAAACCTGAAGAAATAATTTGTCTTTTGCTTTATGAAAATACAGTTAACAAACCTGTAGAGATAATTTATCTTTTACTTCGTGAGAATACAATTAAGATACTTGGAGCGATAATTTATCTTTTACATTTTCAGAATGTTATTTAGAAATAGGAGTGATAAATTATCTTTATATTCTGAGAATAATAAACTTGAAGATATAAATAATATACATGAACAGATAATTATTCTTTAACTTGAAGAGAACAAATATTAAAAATATGGTGATAATTATTCTTTAACTTGAAGAGAACAAATATTAAAAATATGGTGATAATTATTCTTTAACTTGAAGAGAACAACTATTAAAAAATATGGTGATGATTCTCTATTTGAAGAGAACAACTATTAAAAAATATGGTGATGATTCTCTATTTGAAGAGAATACAAACAATATGAAAGCGAATAATAAACCTGAGAAAATATTAATATTTAGAGAATAGATATTACAATACATCTTACGCAAATTATTATAAAGCAAAAATTGAATTATATTCTTTTACAAAGAAGTTTCGCAAAGGGGGATAATCTTTACTTCTTTTAACTAAAAATAGTTAAAACTCCTTATTTTTACTCTACGATTGACAATGTTTATAATTATGGAATTAGTAAATAATAGAAAGAATATTTAGCCTAGTTAAGTTAAATATTCTTAAAAATATAATATACAAATTATTAGTTCTATTGATAAGTTATACAACCGAAAAATTATTTTTTACAAATAATTTTTATACTAGTTAAGATATATGATAGGATAAATATGATAGGATAAATATGATAGGATAAATATGATAGGATAAATATGATAGGATAAATATGATAGGATAAATATGATAGGATAAATATGATAGGATAAATATGATAGGATAAATATGATATAACGTGAAGAGAAAGTGATTAAGATATATGATAGGATAAATATTCTTTTGTATCTTTAGAATGCGATTAGGAATAATTAAAGAGAAAATAATTAATATATTTGGAGAGATAATATTCTTTATATTTAACAATACTATTAAGATATCTGCAAATATAAATATTGACATACTTGAGGTGTCCTTTATTAATATTTATTAGATTTTTATTAGTTTAAGTATCAAACTAATAAAAATTGCTTTAGAATTTCCTTTACTAATTTCTCTCATTATACAACGTATCTATCGCTTTTATTAATTTCAATTTTATTCTCATTCTTTATAATAAGACAGTTTTTATATATAATATAAAATTAGTATATTATATAGTAGAGTAAAATATGGGAGTTTATCTAAAAATAGATAAAAGAAGTACAGTTCTCCCCTTTTGCAGACTTATTTTAATAAAATAAAAAATTCAGTTTTTACTTTTTATATAATTACATTTATCGCTTTATTATATAAGATAAAGATACTTCAATAACAGGTTATTTAAATAGTTAAATATATAAACTTGAAATAATAATTATATGAAGAGATAATAATTATATAGAGAGATAATTATTATATAGAGAGATAATTATTATATTACACAAGAGATAATAATTATATGAAGAGATAATTATATAGAGATATAATTATTTTACACAAGAGATAATAATTATATAAAGAGATAATAATTATATGAAGAGATAATAATTATATGAAGAGATAATAATTATATGAAGAGATAATAATTATTTTACATGAGAGATAATAATTATATGAAGAGATAATAATTATTTTACATGAGAGATAATAATTATATGAAGAGATAATAATTATATGAAGAGATAATAATTATATGAAGAGATAATAATTATTTTACATGAGAGATAATAATTATATGAAGAAATAATAATTATTTTACATGAGAGATAATAATTATATGAAGAGATAATTATTTTACATGAGAGATAATAATTATATGAAGAAATAATAATTATTTTACATGAGAGATAATAATTATATGAAGAGATAATTATTTTACATGAGAGATAATAATTATATGAAGAGACAATAATTATATGAAGAGACAATAATTATTTTACATAAGAGATAATAATTATATGAAGAGATAATAATTATTTTACATAAGAGATAATAATTATATGAAGAGACAATAATTATATGAAGAGACAATAATTATTTTACATAAGATTAAATCAATAAAATTATCGCCTTCGCGAAATTTAAAATTTACTGAATTTTCCCACCATAAAATATTTATCGCTTCCTTAGGATTTATCTATTCCATTGACTCAATTGCATCCGTTGACTTATCGCTTTCAATAAATTTTATCAAAGTTAGGAAGAAAAATATTGATCCACATGTTATTTTTAAATTTAATATATTAAATTTAAAATATATTAGATTCAGAGACAAAAGTGGGGATTTATCTAAAAATAGATAAAAGAAGTACAGTATTCCCCCTTTGTAAAACTTCTTTTACCAAAAATAAAATATTCAATTTTATTTTTATTCAACACATTATAAAACCGCTATAACAGTATATTAAATATTTATAAGCGAAAGATAATAGAATAAATAATTCTTCTGTTATTCGAGGAAAATGATTGGGATGTATGGAATATTAGAAGAGATAATTATAATACTAGAAGAGTTAAATGTTCGTTATATCAGATGAATACGATTGAGATAATTAAAAGATAAAATTTTTAACACATTTGACAAAACATAAATTGTATTGGAATTTATATCCGAATCAAATTAAAACAAGAGATAATAATTTTGTAATATCTCTGGAATACAATTAGAATTAGAATTAGATATAATAATTTTGTAATATCTCCGGAATACAATTAGAATTAGAATTAGATATAATAATTTTGTAATATCTCTGGAATACAATTAGAATTAGAATTAGATATAATAATTTTGTAACATATCTGGAATACAATTAAAATACTAAGAGATGATAATTCAGTTATTTTAAAAGAAAATATTCTTTTATCTCAGGAATGCATTTTACACACAAAGGGATAATAATTTGTTAGTATACAGAATGACATTATATAATTTAAGAATACAATTAGATACTTGTATAGAATAAAATAAACATAATCAAACAATTATTTTATTACAGAAATGGTAGCATAAATAAACTTTTTAACACTATTTATAAACGTAGTTGGAAACAAGCTAATATTACTTAGGGATAATATAAATTAAAATATTTGAACATAATTGAGTTAAAATACTTGAAGGGAATAATTGTAATTTGTATATCGAGAAGTAGATTAAAATAATTAAAGAGAATCAAATTAAGATGGTTAAAGAAATTCTTTTGAATCTTGAAGCAAATAATTTAGTACCTTGAGACAAATATTTAGATAATTGAATACAATAAAGATATTTAAGAATGTCTAAAAATACAACTAATATACCCAAATAATAATTAAATACAGATAATTAAATACAGATAATTGAATACAATAGTTGAAGAAAAAATTTTTACATATCCAGAACAAAATGTAAAATATTCGAAGAGATTGGTATTTTACATCTCGGAAATACGATTGAGACACAATAAATATACTATAAGAGATAATGTTTTTATTAGAAGGGAATTTAATCATTGTACCAGAATGATAGATTAAGAGATATACTTGAAGAGATAAGGTTTTTTACATTTCGGAAAATGGAATTAAGAGATATACTTAAAGATAAAGTTTTTACATTTCGGGAATAAGATTAAGAGATAAAGTTTTACATTTGAATAATGGGATCAAGAGATAAAGTTTTTACATTTCAGGAATAGGATTAAGAGATAAAGTTTTACATTTGAGTAATAGGATCAAGAGATAAAGTTTTCTACATTTCAGGAATAAGATTGGGAGATATACTTGAAAAGATAAAGTTTTAACATTATGAGAATAAGATACTTGGAGATATACTTGAAAAGATATTCGTTGGGAAGGTAAAGTTTTTTATTAGAAGGTAATTTAGTCCTTTTAATAGAATGATATAACAAATATATATTTTATAAAATTATCCTATTATGTACATTGATATAAACGATACTAAAATAAAAAGTGAATCGTCTTATTTGTGTCTACTTAAGATATGACAACTTAGTAAAATTATATTTTTATTAGATTAATTTGTTTATACAATAAAAAGCTGTATTAAACTAAAGTTTAATATATTTATACAACAAGTATATATAGGTTATTAATTTTCTATATCTATAAATTTACCATGACTATAAATTAATTGCTTGATTAATTTTGGTTTCATTGAATATTTATGAATTTAGCAAATTATTAGTTAGTAAATTTTATATTTCATCGAATTTACTAACAAGTGTTGAGTAAAAATAGTAAGATATATTTTTATGAATATGATAAAAAATATATATGTATTTCTAGAATAAGGTAATATAAATATTCGTAAAGGCGAATAAACATTCAAAAAATAAACATAAAACTTGTCGAAAATAAATTTGGGTTTTGAATAAATAATGTTTATTTAATTTAAAATAAACATTGTGCTTGTCAATATGAAACTTGATATATATAAAGGATTACGTTCTAATAAAACTATAGGATGGACATTAGAAGGATACACACATAAACATGAAAATAATGATTATTGTTTGGCTTGTAACAATAGATATTGTCTAGGACCAGAACCACCAAAAGGCAATAAAGCTCTTAAAAAAGTAAAATACATTAGGGAAAAATATCCGTTATTGAAAACACAAGAATATAAATATTAAATAGTTGTAAATATTAATGACTGAATAAAATATTTGTTACTGTATATTTTAGCTAAAATATGTATATAGATATTAATTTTCTATATACATATTCTCTACAAATATATAATAATTTTATATAATTATTTTATATAAGTATATATAATTATTTTATATAATTATTTTATATAAGTATATATAATTATTTTATATAATTATTTTATATAAGTATATAAAATAATTGAGAAAGAAGAAAAAAATGGGGAAATTTTGAGGTAATATGATTAAAAATATGGAGAATATTGTAATTTGGGATGAAAATAAAATGTTGATTAGTAGAAATAAACAATAAAGCGTAAAAATATTAGTATTGCAACGAAATATAATACTAATAAAAATATTAAGTACAATTAATTAGAAAGTTCAACTGGAATCACAACATGCGTGTTGATAATAATTATTGGATAACTGATGAAGAAATAGTATGGTGTTATATATATCGAGTACCTTAGTATTATCAAAATAACATGATAATGATATTTTATCATATTTTATATCAATATTTATGTCAGATGATATACTTTTCAGTAAATCTATATTATGAATGTCAGATTTGATGTAATTATAATATCCTGATTTATACTGTATTTTTGAGTAAGGAGCATAAATTACTATAGTATTATGGTGGTATGAAATTTTCCAGCCAGTAACTTTTTTCAGTAAATTATAAATATATATACCAGTTTGGTTATTATTGTATTCAGATAGTATTAATTGATAAGATAAACCTACCTTTATATTCATATTTTTATTTTTACATTTCTTGAGTAAATAATCTTCGGTGAAAATATTTTGATATATTTTTATTTTTTCATGAACATCAAGATATGTTACAATTATTTCCTTAATATCGTCGGATATCATTTAGCTAAATTATATTTTTATAATTTAATATAAAGTTATAAATATCAATAATCATGCATACTAAAATATTTTTCTTTGACTGTTTAATTATTTTGCATATTTTGTATTATTATAAAACGATTTATTGTGATAAAATTATAAAATAAACCATTTTATAATTTTATATGATTATTTAATCTATATAATGGTTTGTTTATAATCATTAAAGCGCATAAGTATATCTAATATTTTACCTATCCTATTATCATATATTTTGTAACAAGTGATGAAGAAATAGTATTTATATATATGTTACAGATATATAATAAAATACCAAATAAGTGTTATAATATTCATAATTCATACAAAATAAAATATATGTTTTCCTTATATTCTTCCATATAATAATGAATAAAAATATAATTGTATCGTCTAAAATAAGATTTTCACCAACGTATCTTCTTCAAGGTTTCTTTGAAACCGAGCTAGGTTTTCGTAGAAAACCATGAACTTCTTCTCAAAACTTACTAAGCTCTTAAATAAAATTTTGTGTATACGACATTATAAAATTTTATTATACTTTAAGGAAGTCGTTAAATTAAAGTCAATGTAATATGAGTAATCGTATATTACTGGTATTACTTAGATGTAAAAAGGATTAGGAATATACTTATTTTGGAATTATAATTAACATATTGCAAAATAATTATTTTGTCAATTTTTTATCTTAAACAATGTTTTCTTTATAATAAAATATACAAATATTAACTATATACGAATTTTAATAAAGAATAATGATTAATAGATAATAATAAATTATTATTCTGTTATAAACAGTCTTTGTACACCTAAAACTTGGAATACTGATAGTTAGGATGGGTAAAAAAATATTTGCGATATAATGGACAATATAGTGAAGTGATATAATCAGTGATATAATGAGTAATATAATGAGTAATATAATGAGTAATATATTTGATAATAACACAAACAACTCAAAAACTAATACTGCATAAACAAAAATATTGATAATTATAGAATATAAAACTGAATAAATAATAAATAATAAATAATAAATAATAAATAATAGTTAAAAATGGCGACCTTTGAACAATTAAAAACCTCTATTGGTACATGTAAAATTCAAAAACACATACACGAATATGATATTGGATCAAAAGAAAGACTGGAACTGGATAAAATTCTTAAACATAAACACACAAATCCGTTATCTCTAATATCTTATTCTGTGGATAATCTTGTAGAAGGAGCAATAAGAATAGGTCTAGAACCATTAGAGCTTGATAACGAATCATATTGCGAGGAATATAATGAAAAGTTAGCAGAATTGAGAAGAGATTTATACTTAAAGTGGAAGATAGATAATCCTGATCAACTTAAAAATGCGTTGTGTAATGTATCTTCATCTATTACGTATGACTTAGTAGATCCTGAATCAAATGCTTTTTAATAAATAATTACAGTAACTAAATTTAGTTATTATAATAAATAGTTAACTATAATAAATAGTTAACTATAAAATGAACAAAAAACATAATTTATGTAACTTATTGAAATAATAATAGAAAAATAATGGGTAACTGGAAATTAAATTTTATTTATAAAAGCGTTAATAAAATCAAAATATGTAGAAAAATCAGTTAAATAAATTAGACTATGTAATAAATGTAATAAATGTTCTAACTGTTCTAACTGTTTGTTAGTAAGATAATTGTGTATAATATCGTAAATACTAATAGGTTTATTTTTAATATTATTTTAATATTAAAAATAATGATAGAGAAATAGATTTGATGATATTATAATAACACGTTCATAAACTACAGTACCTATTAATTTTGAGATTAATATATAAATATTAATTTGTATAATAGATTATTTTTCACATAATATAAAATGTACATATTACTATTTAAGCTATTATGAATAACTATAATAAAATATTATAAAATAATATATTTAACTTAATTGTAAATATATTATGCGAAATTAGCTTATTCATAAAAATAAAGTAAATATATCCTTTTACGAAACGTCTTTCAAAAAAAAATCCAGTTTTATGTTTTAGAAATATATTGACATAAAACTATAAAATCGGTATAAAATGATACAATAAAGTTTAAATGTAGTATATAAATAGATTTGAATATATTTACAATAAAGTATTTCATACAACAAGAATATATTCTCAATGGAAAAGATAATATATTTATGATTACCAAAGTTTTATTGAAGAATCAGTTTTTGCTGTTATTAAATCTATTTGTTTTAGTTGGAATTCATTTCCGATATATGTGGTTAAATTTTTTGATAATTTGTGAACTATTGAATCGACATCAATATCTTTTTTAAGATAACCTAATGTAACATGACACCATTTAATAGGAGGCATATTATAACTTTGATCATATGGATTAATTTTATTCATATCTTCATAATTATTATGTGTATTTTTTCTCAGATATACTTGCATATCTGTAAGATCTTGGCTCTCAAACTCTAATTTAACTATATTGACTTTATCTCTATCAAAATATCCAACACCAGTAAATTTAATGTTTGGTAGTTGATTATTATAATTCGAAACAAATCCACCCAACAGTTTATTTAATTCATCGGGCGACGAATACTCGTTCAGTTCATCAGTATTATCATCTATTAATGGTCCATACATTATTGTAATATGAGGATCTTCTTTTAGTTCACAATCCACTAGATCTTTATCGTTTATTCTATATCTATAAGCAATTTCTTCCAGTTCTTTCGGTAACATTCCATAAATACAATAAGCTTTCATTTTTAATTTCGCTATCTAAATAAATTTAATTAAATTTATTTAATTATTTGCTTTGTCAAACATGTTTATAAATGATATTCTATATAATATTTATACATGGGTTATCTTATTAAAATTTACATTTATAACATTTATTTCATAAATGTTATAATGTTGATAAATCAAATAATGTTGATAAATCAAATTGAATTGATTATTTTTAAACAATCTAATACTTAATAACAATTTAAGGTATCATATTATAATATAATTATCATTAAGTTATATTAATTTAATAGGATATAATAAAAAGACTATAGAATACAATAAATATACTTTTTGGTATATAATAAGATAAATATTAAGTTATATTAATTTAATAGGATATAATAAAAAGACTATAGAATACAATAAATATACTTTTTGGTATATAATAAGATAAATATTAAGTTATATATTAGTAAGTGAAATATTATAAAATTACAGAGGAAATAATAATTGAGAAAGAAAATGTGGAAAATATAGAATAAAATAAGATGCATAAAAATAAGATGTATAAATAAAATAAATATAAATAAAATGAGCGAATATTATGAATATTATGATATACCGAATGACGTTAAATTGGAAAAGTTATTCAAAAATTTAACCATAAATGAAATATTGAATCTATGTTCTACAAGTAAAGATTTTTCAAAAATATGTGAAGAAGAAGAAACATGGGTATATTTATTATGGAGAGATTTTAGAATATTATATGATAGTGACAATGAAGATTTGGCGCCAAAAGATTATTATATATATTATTACAACACAGATAAAGGAAAATTGATAAGATATATAAAAAATATAAATGAAAAGAATTTTTTTAATATATTGAAGCTTTTGGATAGAATGTATGCAGAAAATGAGTTAGATACAAGAATATCTTTATCAGATATTACAGATAAGTTACTTGAAGATTCAAAAATAAACAACAATGATTTGAATAATTTATATAAAATTCATCAAAATTTAGTTTATAAATTAAGCCAAGTTTTACCTAATGAAGAAGATTTAAAACAACTCGCACAAACTTATTTCTATAAAATTAATCCTGTTTATAATCATAATAATTTTGCTAACTATATTATTACATTAGGATCACAGCATTATTATGATTTTTTGTCGAATCCTCTCCAAGAAATTGTAAATAATTTTAATTTATATACACGTCTAGAACGAGTTACTTCTTCTAAAAAAGTTGTACCTTGGTATTATATACGTAGTACATTACAAAGACCCAATAATCAACTTCCATTATATGAAGTTCATAGCTTCAGATAAATATTTGAACACAAAATTTATAAGTAAAGATTTATTCACATATAATTTTCAAAATATTTTTGTGTATAATATGTGAAATATAATATAATAAGCGAAATATAATATAATAAGTAAAATATAATAGAATAAGCGAAACATTATATAATAAGTGAAATATAATATAATAAGTGAAATATTATATTATAAGCGAAATATTATATTATAAGTGAAATATTATATCATAAGTGAAATATTATATTATAAGTGAAATATTATATCATAAGTGAAATATTATATCATAAGTGAAATATTATATTATAAGTGAAATATTATATTATAAGTGAAATATAATATAATAAGTGAAATATTATATTATAATATAATATTATATTATAATAAAGTGAAACATTATATAATAAGTGAAATATATAACTAGTAAATATAATATGATAATATAAAACGTAATAAATATAAAATTATAACATAATAGTGCAAGTAAATATTATAATGTGATAATATAAGTAAAATATTATATTGTGGTAAATAAATTGATAAGAATATTAATCAATATTGTGTTAAAAATAGTAATCAGAAGTATAAGAATGATTAAATTAAGAAGTAATAATAAAACTTAAATGAACCATTTAAGTGATGATGCAATGTTGAGATATATAAAAGATAAAAATATATATGCTAAAATATTAAAAATACTAATAATGTGTGATAGAATAAGGGAAACGAGAGATTCTAAATATTTAATTAATATAAAAACAGGAAGAAAAATAGGAAGAGAAAGTAATGTTGTTAAGAAAATATGGATAGAATGGTTTAAAAACAATAAAGATGATTTGTCAAAAAAAATTATAAATAGAAGACAAGGAAAAAATACTCATATTTATACATACGATATAATTATACAATTAAAAATAGATAAGAATGATAGAAAAGAAATAGTATATAATGAAGACATAACAAATATTATTATGGAATATATGGAAATCAGTATAAAATCAGAAATGAGAAAAGTGTGTAAAAAATGGAGTGATTATGTTTATAATACAATAATCAAAGATCTATATAATGAAGGGAAAACAGATAATAAAATATTAGATAAATATATAAAGGAAAATATGCGTAAATTGGAAAAGGTTCAATGGAAAAATTTTATGCAAAGAACTGATTTCGATTCATGGAAATATTTTTGTTATCTTCAGATACATCAAAGGTATGACATTATAGATATTTTTTATGAACAATCAAAACATCTTCCTAAAGATCATCGTTATTATACTAAATATACATTTAATTCTAATGAAGTTATTAATAATGTTAATATTCATATAAAGTATACTAGATTTCCTTTAATTTTATGTATAATATATCTTAAAACCGAATATGTATTTCAAAAAGAACTTAGATATCAATATTTAGATTATCTCAAATCAATTAAATATTTCGATTTAGTAATACCTGAAGATTGTTCTTCTCTTTCCTATCAAGAATTATGTGATAAAATTTTACTCTATTATCCTGATCCTTACTGCTTAATTCCAAATTCCTGCAAAACAAGTTATAGTTATGAATATAACAAATGTGTCGAAAAATTATATAATTTTTAATTTAACTATTCTTATACATATTAAAATACTTATATTTACTTATTCTTGTATTTATTCTCGTGTATTGTGATATATTTATAAATATATTCCCGTATTTATTCTAATACACATATTTATATATGTAAATGAATAATTATATTTTGCTTGTTTTGGTAGGAATATTGAAGTAGTAAAATTAATGATAGAAAAAGATGCTAACAATTGGAATAATGGATTATATACTGCATGTGAAAGAGGAAATTTAGATATAGTCACATTATCTAAAGATAAAGACGCAAATTGTTTGACTATGGTATTATCAATATCTCAACAAATGAATCACCATAATATATCAGAATTTTGATTCAAAAAGATGCAGAAGATATAAAAAGTCTGTTAATTGATGGTATAAAATTTATACTTAATCAAACCCCAAAAATATAAAATAGCTTAAAGTTTGGTTTTAGGAATAGTTATGGTAAATAAATTTCAACATCTTATTATAAATATACTTTAGAGGATATTATAAATATTCTGAAGGATATAATAAATATATTTCAAGGATACGATAAATATATTTTTCAAGGATACGATAAATATATTTCTCAAGGATACGATAAATATATTTCTCAAGGATACGATAAATATATTTCTCAAGGATACGATAAATATATTTCTCAAGGATACGATAAATATATTTCTCAAGGATACGATAAATATATTTATCGAGAATACGATAAATATATTTCTCAAGGATACGATAAATATATTTCTCAAGGATACGATAAATATATTTATCGAGAATACGATAAATATATTTCTCAAGGATACGATAAATATATTTATCGAGAATACGATAAATATATTTCTCAAGAATACGATAAATATTCTGAAAGTATATTACAAATATAGACAATTAAGATACTTGAAGAGAATACAATTAAAGAAGATTGGAGAGAAAAACTATCTTTTACATTATGAAAATACAATTAAGATGATTCGAGAGAAAAACTATCTTTTATATTTAAGAACAAAATTATCTTTACATTTTGAGAATAAAATTAATATACGTGAAGAATAAAATCTTTACATTTTTAGATACAGTTGAGAAACTTGAAGAGAATATAATTAAGAAACTTTGAGAGAATACAATTAAGAAACTTGAAGAGTAAATTATCTTTTACATCTTGACAATACAATTAAGAAACTTGAACAGATAACTATCTTTTACATCTTGATAATACAATTAAGAAACTTGAAGAGTAAATTATCTTATGCATTTTGGGAATGCAATTAGAAACTTGAACAGATAACTATCTTTTACATCTTGATAATACAATTAAGAAACTTGAACAGATAACTATCTTTTATATTTTGATAATAAAATTAAGAAACTTGAGGAGAATATGATTAAGATATTCGGAGAAGATAGAATCAAATACAATTAAGATATTCGGAGAGGATAGAATTGAAATACAATTAAGATATTCGGAGAGGATAGAATTGAAATAGTTGAATACTTATAAGATAATACAATTAAGAAACTAGAAAAGATAATTCTCTTTACATTTGGTAAAACAATTATTCAAAAAGAGACATATTATTCTGGATTTTGAAAAGGATTATTATATTTGAAGAGATATAAATTCTTAAACCTATACAATTTCTCATTTTATTAATTTTATTGCACTCCATTTATATTTTGGATGAAATTAATTACTTATATAAAAAAGTATAAAGTACATTATTTTATATCTATTTTCTATTAACATAAAAACTTGTTTTATATCTATTAACATAAAAACTTGTTTTATATCTATTAACATAAAAACTTGTTTTATATATTTGTTCGTTTTTCTTTATTATTAATTAACAATGCGAATATTTGATATCAATATATTGATTACTTTACATTAATATATTTATTAGTTATGTGAAAATATCGCTAGCGAAAAATTTTTATTTAATTAATTTAACCTTCCATAAAATATTTATCGGTTGTTAAAATTTATAGCTTGCGCAAAATTTTAATGTTCTCGTTGAATTTATTGGAAAAATTTGATACCATAATTATAGTTTTATTCTAATTTCTATAATCCTTATTCAACATAACTGCAATATTATATTTTACTAATAAAATATAGTATAAATTAAGTATAATATATTTTAGAATAAAAAGTGGGATATGTCTAAAAATAGACATAAAAAGTAAAGATATCCCCTTTGCAAAATTACTTTTTAGTTAAATAAAAAATTCAATTTTAATTTTTATTCAATACTTATTTTATTACTTTAATCCATGTTGATGAATATATAATTAAGATTACCTGAAGATAATACGATTAAGATACTTTAAGAGAATTGAGTTGAATATTCGAAGATAATACGATTAAGATACTTTAAGAGAATACGATTATAATATTCGAAGAGAATACGATTAAGATACCTGAAGAGAATACGATTAAGATACCTGAAGAGAATACGATTAAGATACCTGAAGAGAATACGATTAAGATACCTGAAGAGAATACGATTATAATATTCGAAGAGAATACGATTAAGATACCTGAAGAGAAGACGATTATAATATTCGAAGAGAAGACAATTAAAGATACTTGAAGAGAAGACAATTATGATATTCGAAGAGAACACAATTAAAGATACTTGAAGAGAACACAATTAAGAGAATATAATTATGATATTCGAAGAGAATATAATTGAAGAGAATATAACTATGATACATGAAGAATACTATTAAGATACCTGAAGAATACTATTAAGATACCTGAAGAGAATATAATTAAGATGGTTAAAGAAAAGTGTATTAAGAAAAGAGAAAATTGTGCTGCATGGAGGGATTTTGTATTATGTTTAGAGAAAACGATTAAAATACTGAAGAAAAATATTTTTTTGAATCTTAAAATACTCCAAGAGATAATATATTTGACAATGTTAACAATATATTTGAAGAGATAAATATTCTTTTATATTATAGTAAAAGAATTAATATATTTGAGGAAAATACAATTAAGATACGTAAATAATACAGTTAAGATACGTAAATAATACAGTTAAGATACTTGAAGAATACAGTTAAGGCGTAAAAGGACGAATAGAATTTGAATATTTTAAGGAATAACCTTGAAGATAACTTGTAGGAAAGAAATACCTTGAAGAGAAAGCGATACCTCGAAGAGAAAGCGATACCTTGAAGAGAAAGCGATAAAGATACTTGTGGGGAAAATAATAAAGAGACTGAAGAGATAATTATCTTTGTATTTGAGAAAACGATTAAAAAATTGAAAATATTGTTATTCTATTATTTGAAGAAATAAATTATCTTTTACATTTTGAGAAAACGATTAAGAAACTTGAAGAGATAATTTATCTTTATATTTTGAGAAAACGATTAAGAAATTTGGAGAAATAAATTATCCTTTTGTATTCTGAGAATAGAATTAAGATAATTGAAGAGATAAATTATCTTTTGCGTTTTAAGAATACATTTAAGAATAGAATTGAGAGACATAAAAGATAAATTATCTTTTATATATGAGAATACATAAAAGATAAATTATCTTTTATATATGAGAATACATTTAAAATACTTGAAGAGACATATATTCTTTCATATCCAAGAATATATTCTTAAAATATATATGAGAATACAGTTAAGATATTTGAAGAGAAAAATAATATTTTATATAAAAGAATATATACTAAGTATATATATGAGAATACAGTTAAGATACTTGAAGAGATAAATAATATTTTACTTGAAGAGAATAACGATTAAGATACTTGAAGAGAATAACGATTAAGATACTTGAAGAGATAAATATTTGAAGAAATAAAAATATTTTACATTTTAAGAATACTTAAAGAGAATAAGATTAACTTACTTTTGTATATGAACAAATATATTTAATGAATATCAGATTAAAAAGATATGAACAATATACCTAAAAATATTTATATTAACACTTAATGATATAGTGATATAATATAGGTTCTTGGTTTGTTTGTATTATTAAAATGAAAACAATATAATTTTGTATATGGAGAATAATGTTTTTATACTTGAAGATATAAAATATGTATTATAGTGTAAATTATGGAATGTTAATAAAAAGAAGTTTTGTAAAGGGGAAAAATTTACTTCTTTCAACTATTTTAGATAAACTTCCTATTTTTACTATATAATAATTATATTTATAATTATAGATACGATGTATAAACATTTGAAGATATAATAATTATAGTTTATCAGATACTCGATTAATTGAATAAAAGTTTTATTCAATTAAAATTTTACTTTCGTTAAGTATAATTTAGCAATTTTTAACTTGCTAGTTTATTCTCCAATAAATTTACGAGTTACACAAAATTTATCGTTTTTCTAAAATTAGCGCTTTTCATAATTGCAGTAAAATTACTTTTCTATAATTCTTATTCTACATAACAACTATATTTTATGTCAATAAAATATATTATAGAAAAACTATATATTTTAGAAAAACTATATATTTTAGAGTAAAAAAGATAAAAAAGTACAGTGCCCCTTTTGCAAAACTTAAAATTTAATTAGATTTTTGGTATATAATAATATAGTCATACTAAAAATACAATGATATACGTAACTAGATAAACGTATTTTCTTAACTTCTTCTCACAACTTACTAAGCTCTTAAATAAAATTTTTTGTATACGACATTATAAAATTTTATAATACTTTTAAGGAACTCTATAAATTAAAGTCAATGTAATATGAGTAATCGTATATTACTGGTATTACTTAGATGTAAAAAGGATTTCCTCCTGCTCTTATGCATAATTGATAATTTGTTAATTTTTTATTTCCATCTTTTGGTTCTATTTTTCCTAAAAATATATCTTTAAATTGGTTCATTCCTGCATTTACAAATAATAAATATGGATGATCATTATATACTTTTGATTGTGGTACATATTTGTGATTATTTAATCTAAAAAATTTATAAATTCTTGTCTTAATTCAGTTGTATTCATTTATCTTTTTCCTTAAAATTATTAAGTGAAATAGAAAAATTGTTCTTTTTTATTTCTATGTAGATTATAATTAACATATAATTAACATATAATTATAATTAACATATAATTATAATTAACATATAATTATAATTAACATATAATTATAATTAACATATAATTATAATTAACACATAATTAACATATAATTATAATTAACACATAATTAACATATAATTAATTAATATATAATTAACATATAATTAACATATAATTAACATATAATTAACATATAATTAATATATAATTAACATATAATTATAATCTACAGTATATTTAATGTAGATTATATTGTAGGGTAAAAAGAGGAAGATTATCTAAAAATAGATAAAACAAGTATAGTATCCCCCTTTGCAAAACTTCTTTTACCAAAATAAAAATATTCAATTTTATCTTTTTATTTAAATACCCAATAAGATCACTATACTAAATACAACGAAATAAAATCTTATAATAGGCTGATATAATTATTCTTTTATTCTTTGTATAATTAAAAAGTTTAAGGCAATACAATTAACATATTTGAAGAGAATATGGTTGAGAATGTTACTTGAAGAGAGAACATTTAAGGTATTTAGATGAGAAACGATAAGGATACAAATAATGTGCTTGAAGACAACGATAATCTTTGCATAAAAAAACGATAAGGATACTAGAAGAAAAAACGATAAGAATATTTGAAGAGAAAAGGATTATAATATTTGAAGAGAAAACGATAAGAATATTTGAAGAGAAAACGATAAGGATACTAGAAGAGAAAACGATAAGAATATTTGAAGAGAAAACGATAAGGATACTAGAAGAAAAAACGATAAGAATATTTGAAGAGAAAACGATAAGGATACTAGAAGAAAAAACGATAAGAATATTTGAAAAGAAAAGATTAAGATATTCGAAGAGATAAGTATTGTATAACTTGAAGAAATACAAATAATAAACTTAAAAAGAATAGTATTAATATATTTGGAGAGATAAACATTATGACATACTAAGAATGCAATTAGTGAACTTGAAAAGAATACTATTAAGATATTTGAAGAGATAGAGCTTTTGACATACCAAGAATACAATTAGTAAACTTGAAAAGAATACTAATAAGATATTTAAAGAGTAAGATTGTGAATCTGCGAGTTATTACAATATTAATGTGTAATACATTAATATTGTAATAAGTTATTTAAATTAAATAATTTATTAATAACACAAATTTTAATATCCCTGAAGAGATAATTCTATTAGTTGAAAGATTACTTGGAGAGATAAATATTCTATTACTTGAAGAGAAAACAATAAGGATACTCAAAGAAATAAATATTCTATTACTTGAAGAGAAAGCAATAAGGATACTCAAAGAAATAAATATTCTATTACTTGAAGAAAACGATAACGATAACGATTAAGATACTTGAAGAAAACGATAACTATTAGGATGCTTGAAGAGAAAACTATTAAGGTGCTTGAAGAGAAATAAATATTCTTATGCTTGAAGAGAAAACAAATAAAACTATGAGAGAATACCTTGTGGGAGAATACCTTGTGGGAGAATACCTTATGGCAGAATACTATTGAGATAGTTGAAGTATATGATTTAAATAATTAAAGAGATAAATATTCTGATATTTATAGAACAAAAATAATATAGTTGAAGAATGGTTAACTATTTAAAGAAATAATATTACATGGAGAGAAAAAGATTAAGATATTCGAAGATATAATAATATTACATGGAGAGAAAAAGATTAAGATATTCGAAGATATAATAATATTACATGGAGAGAAAAAGATTAAGATATTCGAAGATATAATAATATCGCATGAAGAGAAAAAGATTAAGATATTCGAAGATATAATAATATCGCATGAAGAGAAAAAGATTAAGATATTCGAAGATATAATAATATCGCATGAAGAGAAAAAGATTAAGATATTCAAAGATATAATGAAATTATTAACTGAAGAAAAAACAATTAAGATAAAGATAATTAGAAATAAAAAACGATTTTTTAATATTGGTTTGATTTTTAATATTAGCCAATTTAAAACGAAATATACAGCGAAAATAAAATATACATTAAATAAAATGTATATTTTATCAGATTTAATATTTTTAGCTAATGTTTTTGATATAAGTACTTATAATAGGAAGGGTTATGATATAAGAAATAATATTATTGATTATCTATTAAAAAATATTGAATCTTTTATGGAGATTTATAATGATGATATAATTGACATAATATTTTTAGCAAAAATATTCGATATAGATAGTTATAAAGTAAATGAGAACGACATTAAAGATTATATAATTGAATATTTATTGGAGAATGTAAAATATTTATTGGATATTTCAGATGATGAAATAATAAATGTTATATTACATTCTCCGATACAAACAATATTAAAAATATCAGGAACAAATAGGAGACTTAATGATTTATTGAAAAGCGATTATATTTGGAAATATTTGATAGACAGAGATTTCCAAATATTCGCATACGAAACAAAAGATTTATCAAATAGATTTTTCGATAACAAATCTTTGTATAAATATTTATATGAAAGGAAAAATATAATAGAATATTTATTAAACAAATATGATGGAATTCCAATAACATCATCCGCAATAGATCTTATTCAAAGATTTATTGGATTGAAACCATCATTATTGGATATAATTTATGATGTACATAAATATTATTTTGGTATCACTAATATAACTACTTTTAATTCAATATCTCAGATATTTTATCACATAAATAGTTTTGCTGGATCAGATATAGATACTGATTTAATAAAAATATATGACGGTAGAAATCATGATGTTACTTTACTTGAACGAGCAATCTCTAATTTCGGTGATGATTTTGTTCCTCATTTTGATCTTCTTATAGATGTTTTTTATGAAAAAGAGGACGATATTAAAATTGTTCTTGATAACTATTTACCTTATAAAACCATAGTTTATTTTAGTGATACTGAAGATAATATTATCCCATTTGAATCTTCAATGAATGTTCCAGATTTTGATGACTTGGACATCTTATCCAAATATTTTTATTATCTTGATAGAATATTGTTGTATAATAGTATTGTTCTTCGTCTTGATCCTATAATAATTGATATTTTTTATAAATATAGAGACAGTTTTTTTGATTATTATAAAAAAATTAAATCTAATTTTTCATATATACAATAGAGTGTAATATCATTTACATTTATATTTTAATCTTATATCTCTTAATATCATACTTTCTATCAATATAAAATACTTTAGAGATATTATGTATCATAATATAATTTCTATCGTGCTATTAGCTTTATATATTATAATTTTATTCAGTTTTATATAACTATTATATTTGGTATATAATAGTTACAGCTACCAATATAAAGACATTTATATTTTAACTTGTAAAATATAAACAAAGTAATTTATTGTTATCTATATAATTTATTGTGTACTTTTCTAGATTACTATTAAGATTTTTATATTAAGAGCCTAAAAACAATTCATATAAGAGATAGATATTTTGTTAGAATAAATTAGTGAGTTTGGGTATGATAAAGTATGAAGAAATAATGTAAAAAAGAAATATTTAAAGGAAATTTTGCAGAATAAAACAAGGAGTATATTTATTTTAATATAAAATGGGAGAGTATTATGAATATTATGATATACCGAACGATATTAAATTGGACAAATTGTTCAAAAATTTGAATGTGAATGAAATAGTGGATCTATCTGCAACAAGCAAGGATTTTTCAAAAATATGTGAAGAACAAGAAACATGGATATACTTATTATGGAGAGATTTTAGAATTATTTATGATAGTGATGATACGGATTTAACCGCAAAAGATTATTATATATTATTATAACACATATAAAGGAAAATTAACAAGATATATCAAAATATAAATGGAAAGATTTTTTTAATATACTAGAGTATATAGATAAAATGTATGCAGAAGGGGAATTAGATAAGAGAATATCATTTAATGATATTACAAATATGCTACTAAAAAGTTCAAAAATAAACAACAATGATTTGAATAATTTATACAACACCAAAATTTAATTGATCAAATAAAACAGGTTTTGCCCAATGAAGAAGATTTGAAGCAACTTGCGAAAACTTATTTTTATAAAATTAATCCTGTTTATAATGATAATTTTGCTAACTATATTATTTAGTTAGCAGCTAAACACTATTATAATTTTTTGACTAATCTGCTTCTTGAAATTGCGAATAATTTTAATTTATATACATATCCTCGACATATTACTTCTTTTAAGAAAATTGTACCATGGTATTATATAAATAGTATATTACAAAGATATGACAATCTACCGTTATATATCATTTACAGCTTTAGATGAATTATTCTATGTAAAATAATTTAATTTTGTTATTCAGTAAAATATTATTTTTATAAGAATCATCAATATTTTACATAATAATATTTTACATAATAATATTTTACATAATAATATTTTACATAATAATGTTATTGTAAAAATTACATAATAATGTTATTGTAAAAATTACATTAATGGTAATTTTTACTATTTATGATAAATATTTTGTCATATAAATTATCTTTAAGATAAGACAAAATAGCTATTCTATATTAAAACTTATTTGCCCTCAAGATTGGATACTGTAAGTTAGTCAAAAAGAAAATAATTATAGTTTTTTAACCTATTTTTCATTATTTTAATACACAAAGTATTAGATATAATACACAAAGTATTATATCTAATACACAAAGTATTATATCTAATACACAAAGTATTATATCTAATACACAAAGTATTAGATATAATACACAAAGTATTATATCTAATACACAAAGTATTAGATATAATACACAAAGTATTATATCTAATACGTAGGATTAGTAAAACAAGATTTAACATTATAAATATTAAGTAGCTTAAAATATAATATTAAAAAACATTATATTTATTAAAAATGATATTTGCTTTTTGAATAAATTGTGCAATTTATGTTCAAAAATGAACATTTACTTATCAAAAATTAAACTTGATATATATAAAGGATTACGTTCTAATAAAACTATAGGATGGACATTGGAAGGATATAATCATAAACATGAAAACAATATTTATTGTTCATTATGTAATAATGGATGTAATAATGGATATAGTATGGGACATCACCACTAAAAGGCGACAAAGCATTTAAAAAAGTGAAACATATTAGACAAAAATAACCGTACATGGAAACAAAAATAGAAAAATAAATTTATACAAAACTGCAATTGTATGATTTAATAAATATTATTAAATCATATACATTTTTTGTCACATTAAATACTTATATCTATTAAGAGAAAAAAGGACTGTTTTAAAAATATAAAAATACTACAACGGTAAGTTAAATAGAATATTACGGGATGTTTTATAGTACTAAAAGTATGAGAAATAGAATATAGGTAATTTAGAATATTATGGGAGATGAATTAGGTGTTGTTTTGTATGAAATAATCTATATCATTGAAATACGGAGTATAATTATTGAAGGAAATTGTGAGATGTAATATATCTGTCAATTGTTTATTATTAAGATATTTGTCAATGATATCATTAAGATCTATATTAGTACCAAATGAACCATCGCGCATCTTTATGACAAGAGATGGAGAAACATTATTTATTATATCGAACATAAAAATATCGATAAAAACTTTTTGACTTATGATGGAATATATTTTTGTATTAATATTGTCTGAATCATCAATATTTATATCTCCATAATGAATATTATATCTATCCAAAAAAGTATAAAGAATATCTTCTCTTTTTAAAATGATCTGTTCCAATAAATCTTCATGTATTTGATTATAAATTTTGTTTTTATCTTGAAATATTTGAAAAACACTGTCATCTGATGCATATAATTTTTGAATTTTTTTGTTGGAAATAGTTTTCACTTTTTTGCGGGATTGTTTAACCAAGGACGTTATTTCATTTTTGTCAGGTTGAATAAATTTATTTTTTGTGTCGAGTTCTTGCAAATTTCTTTTCATTTTGTTCAGTTTTTTCATTTCTTTTTCCAGTCTTTTGTATCCTTGTTTTATAACATCTTCGCATAAATCTAATTGTTGTTTCAATAATATAAATTGTTTATCATGACCTATATCATAATCATTTGTATCTATACATTTTTCTCTGTGTTTTTGTCTTTGATCATAACACTTTTTTGTTTTGTTGAATTTTAATGTTGTTTCCTTAATATATTTATCTAATTCATCTATTGACATTTGCATTATAGGTCTAATACTACATTGTTGAAAAACATCTACATCAGCACATGTTTTTTTATATTTCTTATATAAGCTTCTACATTGTTTTGAAGATTGAATATTGCTCATTTAAATATTAATAAAATATATTTGTTATGTTTTATTGAATTTTTTAATTTGTCAAACTTTATATTTGAATAATCTGTATTCATCACATATAATGCTTAAGTAAATATTCTTTTACAATGTAAAAATGTAATTAATATATCTAAAAACAGATTCTTTTTAGATATATTAATTGCATTCAGGTAACGCAATCAATTGTTTCTAAATTATTTTAATTGTATTCTTCTAATTAATATAATTTTTCCTCACATATACTAACAAAATCTTTTATATTATGAGGATCTGTTTGTCTTCGAATGTATTAATTGTATTTCATATCGTAGAAAATAAGCTTAATAGTGTTTAAAATATTTATTACATGCGACAATTATTAATATTTATCAGATTATTGTCTATAATTCAAAATTATTCTTATCTACTTAAAAATCAATAATTATCTAATTAAGTATTATTTTTATCAATCAAAAATATTATATGATTGATAAAAAGACACAACAATTATTTGATATTATACTATTTGTAAATTTAAGAACATGCATAATTGTTTATTCATAAATCCATAATAATATTCGCGCAAAAATATAATATTAATGATATATTATTTCACATATAAGAGTATAGTTATTTATAAAGTGATGTGTTCAAAATAAATATTCGTTTTAAATCAAATCCAACTGGCTTTATATCTCCTTGTAGATGTTTTATCTTTCTATGTGTAAAAATTTCATCCAATCGCAATGCTCTATAAATTTCTATATTTTTGAGTTGTAAAGATTATATTAAATATTTATTTTTATTATATTACTTAGTAAAGTTCTCCATTTATTTTTAAACAAAACAAAAATATTATGATTTTTTATTTTGCGAATGTGTAAATCAATATATTAATCTGAATAATTAGTTGAAGAATAAGTGTCTTGATAATATTTATTTTTGGGTAATTGGATCTAGGAGAATGATAGTTGTATAAATATTTGTAAGAGTATAATAATTACTACAAGAACCATTAAGTAAATCCATGTTTGATGGAATTATTGAATTATTTGTCTTATAGATGATTTGTTATGTATACAATATGATAGAAATTAATAATTATCAAAGAAAAATACTTTCTGATATTGTACTTCAATATTTTTACATTCACTTAGGTTTAGTATTTTTAAAGAAGGAAATGATTTTTGTCTTCTTTCTTGATCGAATAGTAGATCCAAAATATTTTTATCAACCGAAGTAGCGGATAGATTGAGAATTCTTAATCTTTTAAGCTGAGAATTCTCCAAATACACAACACTTTCGTAAGTTATATTATCTATATTTTTTAATTCTAGTTCTTCTAATATTTTATTATTGTATCCTAATATTTGTATAATATGGTTATTAAGCGAATAACATTGTGCAGCGTTTAATCGTTTAAGATTTTGTATCGTTTTGAATCCTTTATTGGTTAGATTTGTTTGGGACTGTATTTCAAGACAATATAACTCTTTACAATATTGCATTAACTTTTCTATAAAATAATCATCTATTAAACCACAATAATTTATATTAAAATATTTTAATTTTATTAAGCCCACAATAACATCTGGTTCAATTTTTATTGGACAATGTTGCATATTTAAGTATTCTAATGATGTACATTTTTTGCCAATTTCTCTGACTCCTGTAATTGTTATTCCTTTTAATCCTTGTATATCAATTCTTATTAATTTATTACCTAATTTATTTGCGATATTAAGTAAAGCTTGATCAGTAAGTTTATAATTTCCTCTTATGTTTATATCACTTAAGTTAGTCATATTAGTACATATAGTATTTATCCCTTCATCTGTAATTTTTCTACAAGATGAAATATTCAAAATTTTGATGTTATTCATACATTTTTCTGTTTCTATATTCTTAAACATTCGGTCATTTACTTGTATATTTCCTCTTAAGCTTAGATTTTCTATATTAGGACATAAACTTAACAGATTTTTTATTGGTTTTACCAAACACCCGCAAAAATTTAGCGAAAATTTTGTTATGGGTGTCGAGTTGTTTTTTTTATTTATATCCATAATAATTTTTTCCAAAGTACTAAAACTACTATTTTTTTCATTTACGTTTATTCTATTTTTATATTCCATATTTTGCTTAATTTCGCTTTGATAATATGCTGTTGATCTTTTTAATTTCCATAAATGAAATTCAAACACGCTACTTATCTGTAATAGTGTTGCATTATTAAATGCATGATTTACCAATTGTATATTTTTATATATTGTCATTAAATCCAAGTAACTAAATATATGGTATAATAATTCATGTGGTAGTTCTTTCATCTTTGTGTTCCTTAATTTAAATATTTTATTTGAGTCCAACAAAGTTTTCTTTTCATTAATTTTTCCTTCTTTATTTCAAAATTATTATCTGTTCCTTGTTATACTGATGATCTTAATTCAATCTTTTATAATGTAAATATTCATATATAATATACTAGATTTCCTCTTTTATATATAATATATTGTATATTAAATAGAGTTTTTTACTAATAATCACACAAAATATCAAAATTGCCTGAAACTAAACAAATATTTTGAAAGTATAATACCAGATGATTGTTCTATTTGTCAGATTAACAATTATATGATAAAATTATTCTCTACAACCCTGATCCATTTTGTATAATTCATTGTCTTATCAAAATGAGATATGTAAAGTGAAAAACTATATCATAATTACTCATTTTATAGACTTTATTTTTATAACATCTTCAGAGTTATAAATTTTAACTATAAAATTACTAATCCTATTGAAATAATTTTTCACTTTACATATCTCATTTTGATAAGTTTAGCTTATCGAAGTCTACTCAAGAATTATCGCTCCAGAATTATGATTTTTATTCCAATTCCTATAATTCTTATTCAATATAATAACAATAGTATATTGTTATTATAGAGTAAAAAGTTGGATATGACTATTTTTAGTCATAAAAAGTAAACATGTGCCCTTCGTAAAATTATTTTTTACTTAAATAAAAATTCAATTTTAACTTTTTATTTAAAACTCGTTTTAATTACTTTTATCACTACCCAAGATAATAAGATAAAGATATTTTAAGGGAAATAATAAAGAAACCTTACGAGAAATATCTTTATCGTGTTTATCTGTACAAAAAGATATTTTAAGAGAAATAATAAAGAAACCTTAAGAGAAATATTAAGCAACACGAAAGATAATTGTATCATCCGACGAGGTAATAATTCTGTCACATGAAGAGAAATATTATGCAACACGAAAAGATAATTGTATCATCCGACGAGATAATTGTATCATCAGACGAAATAATAATTCTGTTACATGATGAGAAATAAGTTAGAAAGTTAAGTTAATACTCAAGAAAACATATTGGTTTGAAAAATAAAATAATATTTGATGAGAGATACAATGATTAAAACAAAATTTTTAGTAATTATTAAAATTGGTAACCTAGGTTAGAATATTATAAGAGAATGATAATAGGGAAGTGAAATTATACAATAAATTAAATATGATAAGAAAATAACATTTATTATGTATAAAATGTTATATGAATGAGATTTATTGAGTTTTATAAACGTAATAAGATAATTTTCAAATATTGACAAAAATATTTGAAAAGAATATAGTAAAATAAGTAATATAGTGAGAAAGGTTTCAAGAATAATATTTAGATAAAAAAGAGTATCATTATATAAGAGAAAATAGAATGAGGGAATAAGAAGGATAATAGTTAATATTATATAAAGGAAAGTTTAAGAATGAAATGGAATTAAAAAAGGGAGATAAAAGGAGAATTAAGAGAGAGAGAGATAGCATTTGAAAGCGATAAAGACAGGAGTTTCATTGGGATAAACACCGGAGAAGATGCGTTTAGTTTTAAGGGAGAGTTGAGAGAAACAAGAAGTGGAATCATAAACTTGGAAGGATTTTTTGGCACGACTGATAGCAACATATAAATTAGATTTATCGTGATAACCAAGAGCAATATTACAAATATAAAGAACATTATCGAATTCAGAACCTTGAGAGATGTTAGTAGTGAGACAATAGGATAATTCAAGATATTTTTTGTGAATATCAACAGAACGAGAATTAAAGGAAACAGTATAAGAATCTTTAAGAAGATGAGTAATAACGCCAATTTGATGTTTACCGAGTTCAAAATCATCAAAAATAACTTTTTGTTTGAGTTTAACTTGAGAACCAATAGAAAGATTATTGATATCGAATTTTTTGTTGAAAAGAGTAAAATAAGAATAATTGTTAATAAGGTCAACTAAATCCTTAGAATAAGAACCAATTTTAGAAGAAATGCGAGTTTTAAAGTTTTCATCATATTGGTTGAAAGAAGAGCGAGGTAAAATGATGGCAAAAGAACCGGAAGATTTAATAAAATTATCGATAAGAGATAAAAGGTAAAGATCGTTATCTTTGTGATAATATATAAAGTCAGAATTTTGAGTGTGAAGATTTAGAGGTATATTATGTGTAATATTCATAATATTATTGCGGAGATCACCATTACTACAGCGTTCAACATGATCTAATTTACTAAAATTAGAATAGTTATATGAATTAGAAACGAGAATATTGAATAAAGAATAGCCAGAAATAGGATTAAGTTGAAGATCATCACCAACTAAAATACCAGGTTTTTTAAATTTAAATAAATGAGTAACAAATAATCCTAAATCAACCATACCGGATTCATCATAAATAGAAATATCGCAATGTTGGTTATTTAATTTTTTTCTGAGAATTTGTGAATGAATAGTACCAATTAAGTTTATAGTTTTCAAATAGTAACATTTAAGTAACATATTGAAATTATCTTTATCTTGTATAATAGTATTTATAAAAATATCATCAGTTTCATCTATCTTAGCATTAATTTTAATTTTATTATAATATTGTTTGATTTTATCAGAATTATACGTTCTATGTTTTTGAATATTATATTTATCTTGATCTTGATTTATGAATATTTCATTATATTCATAATGGTCAGAATTTTCTGAGCCATCTGAGTCATAATTAATATCTGAAATATCCGAAGAGTTAATAGAGTTAATAGAGTTAATAGAGTTAACAGAGTTAACAGAGATACTAGAAGATTGTAGATGATAATCGACTAATTCAGATAATAGTTTTTTATATTTGGAGAAAAGAGAATAAATAGGAGGATGAACAAAAGATGATAAATCAACAGAATATATATTATCCAAAGAATAAAGTAACATATCGAGTTGTTTATCTTTCAAACGTTGGGAAATGCTACTATATTGAGAATTTGTAGGTGTACAAAACAATACTTTAGAATTGTTATGCTTAGAAAGTACATAATTAATGAAAAGAGTAATTTCACTTTTTCCAGTCCCCGCATAACCACATATAGTGTAAAGTTTCCATGAAGAAGAAAAAAGTTTATAAATACATTCTTTTTGTTTGGGATTAAATGTAATATTAAATTGTTTTTGGTAAATATAAATCATATCACATATATAATCTTTATCAAAAGATTGAAATGAAGACATAGTATCTATAGTTTCATTAAGTATATCTAACCATATTTTATTTTTAAGTGTTAAATATAAATTGTCATAAAATTTATAAAAGTTTTTGGGCAGAGATTTATTATATAGTTTGTCGTCACTTAATTGTAAAAAAGATACATATTTATCGACACCAAAACCTGATTTATTGTAATTGAAAATACTTGAATTAATTAAAGATCTTTTTTCTACAAAGTATTGATTACCTTCTAAAAATGGATGTAATTTATTTTCTAAAGGGAATATATCTATCATAAAATCTTCAGGATTTTGATATATTTTCTTCAATAATTCAAAATTGTTCCCTACACAATATGCATCATATAATCTATTATAATATTCTTTCGTGTAAAATATATTTCTTCTCATCATTGTTACTGCTTCCTGTTTTCCTTCCATTAATAATCTTATATGTCTTTCTACATAATAATCATCTAATTTTTTTAATATTAATTTACTTTTATCTTCTATATATTCTTCTACTATCGAATCATCCTCTATTCTCTCTTTCTCTTTTTCATTTTCCCCTTTATTTTTATAATCTATTACTATTTCCTCCACAAATTCTACTACTTTTGCTATCCAAAAATCATTACCTGTCAATAATGCTTTCACATATTTATCTATTATCTTCCATCTATTATTTTCCACTATTTTATTTATTTTTTCTATTTCACTATATTTCTTACTATTTTTATATTTCTCCATATTCGTCTCCATATTTATTTCTTCATATCCCTTTTTCATCTCACATACTAATGGTTTCCCTTCTACTTCTATACATTTATCTCCTATATATATTTCGTTCTTATATTTATACCATTTCCCCATCATTATCGCATCTACCTCTATGATTTTCTGTTTTGCCTCAAATATTTTTATTCCCTCTTTTTTCTCATATTTTTCTCCTATTATCTTATTTTCTTCCTCTTTCTTTCCTTCTTTATTTCTTGTCTCTTTTTCCTTATTTTCCTCCCTTCTATCTTTCTCTTTACTCTCTTTCTCCTTATTTTTCTCCCTTACATCTTTCTCCTTACTCTCTTTCTTCTTACTCTCTTTTCCTCTATTTTTCTCCTCACTATCTTTATTTTTTTCCTTATTTATATCCTTATTTATATCTTTATTTGTATCCTTTGTATCTTTTGTATCTACAACATTTCCACCAATATTTTTATTCTTTTTTTCTGTTATATTTTTAATTACATTATCTATATTATAACCTGTTTCACTTTGTATTTTTAATACATATACTCCCAAATCATTTTTATTTTTACCTGATCCTCTGTTAACTTTTTTACCATCTATTATAGTATCCGGTCTTTCTTCTATTATTTTCTCCAAATATTCTCTTATTTCTTTAACAGTATATTTTTCCATTTTTTGTCTTTTTTTTTACATATTATTAATCAATTTGTTATTTTCTTTTTGCTTCCTTTTTCTATCTTTTTATCACTCTACTACTTTATTGTACTTTATTGTACTTTATTATACTTTATTATACTTTATTGTACTTTATTGTACTTTATTGTACTTTATTGTACTTTACTGTACTTTACTGTACTTTATTGTACTTTATTGTACTTTACTGTACTTTATTGTACTCTTATGCTTCATCTTACTTTATTTCAGTTTCTCTTATCTCTTTATTTTATTCTATATTATCCGCTATATAGCCCATATTTTTATTTTCACTTTCACCTTATTTTATAATAGTCAAATATATGAAAGATAATGAGTTTCATTCTATTATATGTTTTGTAACATATAATAGAATTTATTAGATATTATTTCTACTTTATGTAATATTAGCAAGATAAAATATAATGGTTAAATAGATAAAGAAAAGTAATAATGGAATACAAAGGGTAGGGTGGTTATTCATTTCCCACAGCAGATTATCAGACATCAAATTTTTCACGATTATTCTAGAGCTTGTATTGATTGATAGTTTAAATTAATATGATCATAGAATAATATTGTTATGAATATGTATAAATTTATTCTTATTTACCAACATTTTATCTATAATTATAAATTATTTTAATAACTTATAAATGGAGAATATTATAAATTTTAATTAAATTATTCACAAGTATAATTTTAATTAAATTATTCACAAGTATAAATTTATAAAAGTAAACTATAATATTATTACTAAAATACCTATACCAACTATTATTTCGAATTTAGGTCTCGAAATAATAGTATTTTTATGTTTTGAAATATAATAAATATTTTTAAATTAAATATTTACAAGATAACAACTTCGAGAATAACACTTCTAGGATAAATGCTTCACAGATAAATAAACTACATATAATACTTTATGGATAAAAACTTTGCAGATGAATACTTAATAGATAAATACTTGGCAGATGATAAAATTTAGAGATAATTATCTAGCGGATAATACTTTGTAGATGATACTTTGCAGATAAATACTTTGTAGATAATACTTTGTAGATAATACTTTGTAGATAATACTTTTAGATAATACTTTGTAGATAATACTTTTAGATAATACTTTGTAGATAAATATTTTGCAGATAAATACTTTGTAGATAATACTTTGTAGATAATACTTTGTAGATAAATATTTTGCAGATAAATACTTTGTAGATAATACTTTGTAGGTGAATATTTTGTAGGTGAATACTTTGTAGATAATACTTTGTAGATAATACTTTGTAGATAATACTTTGTAGATAATACTTTGTAGATAATACTTTGTAGGTGAATATTTTGTAGGTGAATATTTTGTAGATAATACTTTGTAGATAATACTTTGTAGATAATACTTTGTAGATAATACTTTGTAGATAATACTTTGTAGATAATACTTTGTGGATAATATTGTAGATAATACTTTGTGGATAAATACTTTGTAGATAACATTTTGCGGGTAAATATTTCGTATATAATGACAATACGGTTAATATTTTGTAGACAAACTAATCAATGGATAATAAGTAAGGAAATTGTAAGTAGAATAATGTTGAAAGAAGTATAAGTAACAGATAAAGGGGAAGAAAATAAAGGGAAAGAAATAAAAGATAATATGAGTATATGAATTAAATAAAAAGAAGTCAGAATAAAACGGAATTAAGAGAAATAATTGGAAGGAAATATATATAAAATGATAATTCTGATAACAGAAATTCCATATGAATTAATAAAGGAAATATTTAAATATATGAAAGCGAGAGAAATAATATTATTTGAGTGGGTAAGTGATATGGAAAATATAAAAATAGAAAGAGATAATATATGGTCATATATGGTAAAAAGAGATTATGGAATAACAGATATAGATAATGAGAAATATACATGGTATGAATATTATAAATATAGATATAATACACAAGAAGAAAAAATAAAAAGATACACAGAAAATATAAATATAGATAATTTGTTAAGATTAGGAAATATAGTACTGGAAATGGCAAAAGAACTACTAAAAAAAATGGGACAAAAGTATAATAATGCCAACATAATACCCCATATAGAGATTATATGGAAAAATATATTGTTAAATACAGATAAAAATAAACTTTTTGAATTCGCATCTCTTTATACAACTATTATCAATAATATAGTTAATAATATAATTTCAATTGATATAGAAAAATATCCATTCTGTAATAAAACATATTTTATTCCTTTTAGAGGTTATAAAGGTTATAAATTTGGTAAATTAATGGATATCTCCAATATTAAATTGTCTGAATGGGGAAATTATGTAACACGTTTGCCTGATGAACAAGAATCTTATACAGATTATTCTAAAACAATGGAAGATGACTATAAAAAAACACTCAGATATACTGCCAATTATATGTTTTATCTTGGTATATCACATTATTATAATTTCTTATTAAATCCCTATATAGAAATAGATTCATTTCGTACTTTATATTATTCAGATGATTGTTATAACTATTGTGATAATTTAACAGATTATAAAGATAACTGTAGCAATAATTTTACTGATAACACTTTAAATGCTATACAATTTTCTCTTGATGATTATATAATAAACGAACAATTATTCTCTTTATAATAAAAATTTTCATGATATAGTTAATATTTATATAATATCGTGCTATATATTATTTTTGATATTTAAGCCTTAACATTTTTATATTTATTATATACATAAAATCATACTATATATTGTTTTTTCATATTAAAAGCTAGCCATTTTATATACATAAAATTAGGTACATAAAATCATACTATACATTGTTTTTCATATTAAAAGCTAGTCATTTTATATACATAAAATTAGGTATATAAAATTACATAAAATGATGTATATAATTTTAAAAAAATTATTTGGAGCAAACAACTCCTTGTGGACAATATTGACTTTGGCCAGATATTTTATTTATTATAGTATCGACTCCTCCAGCAATACTCCTCCCTAATCTTGTATTTGCAGCAAAGTTATCGATACTTTTTCCTAATTTTGTATTTGCGAATTGATCCAAATTGAACTGTGTACTTAGCGGATCATTATTTATATCAGTCACAGCATGTACTGATAAACATATATTTTGTGTATCTGTCTGAAAACAAAGTTGATTTTGATTATTCATTTTATATCATTTTTATTTTTTTTTCGAATAATTTAGTAATTTTGTGTTTAAAATTTCTAACTAATCAAGTTATTAAGTGTTAATAACTGAATATTTATAATGTAACCATATAAGACAAATATTATTAACACAAACTAATTGTTATACTTTTTTTCAATAAAAATGTGGAAATATCTTTCCAGGATATAGCACTGGATATATTATTAAAATTTTCTATATTATAAATATTTTTTCCATATATAATACCGTTAACACCATATTGATCACAATCCATCAAATAATACAACGAATCATCAATCATGTATGAACAATTATTTATATGAGCATAATATCCTTTTTTATTTCCATTTGTAAAATTAATAGATACGAATTTGATACCTATATTATGTTCCACATATTTTATAATTTCATAAACTTTATTAACATTCTTTTGTTTACGTCCAGTTATAATATGGAATAAAAAACCTTGTTTTGCTAACATAGGCAAATATTTTTTTGCTGACTTTCTTATTTTCAATTTATTTTTATTGTTGTACCAATTTTTTTTCATATATACTAAAGTATAGTCCAGATCTATTCCTATATTCATAGTTAATATTATTAACATAATATATTATTCATTTTAAAATCAATAATATATTAGTTATTATATGTTTTTTTTAACTAATTTTGATCTAATAAATATTATTTATTACACAATATTATTCATATTATTCATATTATTCATATTATTCATATTATTCATATTATTCCTCATAGGTATTAAAAATTCTATTATAATGGTATATATTACTATACAAATAGATATTATAATCCATAAAATAAATATAGTATCAAGTATCAAAAAATTATCAAATTTTTTCACATCTCTATTGGGAGGGAAATTTTTCAAATAGGGCAAAATACAGTATCTATATATATTTTTATCTAATTTATATTTCATTTAATTTGTATTGAAATAATACTATTTGATTTCAATCTTATTATTTGTGTAATTTTGAGTGATATTGTACTATTATGATTTATGTAATTTCAATAATATTAAACTATTATAAATATTAACAAAACTCAAACATGATATTTATAATCGTTTAATAGAATTGTTCAGACATCCTATAAACTTAAATTAACGTTAATCGTTTTTATTAACTCAAAACTAGCGTTAATCTTTCTAAAATAACAATTTAAGTAGTTTTTAGTTTACGGCGTGCTTTATGAAAATATAAAATAATATTATAGCAAATAATGTTTTTAAGTTTGATAGATGTATTCTTTATTTATCTAAATATTCATCAAATATCAAATCAATAATTTAAATTAATTTTGGATTCTAGAATAGTAAATATTCTAAAATATAATTTATTTTACTTACCTTTAACTTAGTTTTTAGCATTATATGTCTATGAATAATATCGGTGTAGTTATTACTTAGAAATTATCATTATAAAACATTCAAACTCTTAGACTAATATTTATATTTGGATGTATCATTTATCAATAATATTTTTTGCAATAGAATAATGTTGTTAAATAATTATTGACTATAACAACAGGTTTCGATAAATTTTCTACATATCTTTAACTTATAGATATAATATATTACAATTATATCTATAGATAAATGAAGTATATTTTTACTTAATATATTAAAATATTATCGAATAAATGATTATGCTCAATGATTATTGAATTATGTAAGATGTTAAATAAAGAGCGTTCAAAAATATATATTGTTGAGGAATAAAAATTGAAATATAGTATCTATATTTTGAGTATAAAATGAAAACTTTATTCATTTATCAATCTGAAAATGGATATATGGAATATTATAAAGTACCTATCTATTCAGTTAAGGGATTGTCTAATAACCATATTTATGATATGAATAAAGATAATAACATTATATACAATAAATTTGTCAAAAAATATAGAAATATAGAATTTTGTATAGATTATAACGAAATTACATATACAATATTTAAGGGAGTATATATTATTAAGGGAAATTATTAGATAATGAAATATTGATTAATAACATAATGATAATTGACATAAAATTAAATATAAAATATTATAGACAGATCTATAGTATTTTTACAACTGTCTATGTTCGCTTTCTTCTGTGAAAACTAAAGATAACCCAGAATTAAATTTTTACTACTATACAATCACTAAATCTTTAATTCTATATTTCATAAATGTTGTTATCAGTTATTTAGCATACAATATATTTTACTATATAGTATTTAATTAGTATTTCATAAATATTATAGATTAATATTAGCAATTATCTAAATTAACTTTGGATAGTTTATAGGAACTTAAAATTAACCTTGACTGTTTTTAAAATAACGATTTACTTAGTTTTAGATTTTTGAATATAAAATGATATAAAATTTCAGAAAACTGTAATATTAGATACAATTATCCACCTATATTTTGTAGATATAGTTTTAAAGAAGGACGATAAAATAATTATTATAATTAGATACTTATCGTCAGAATTTATCTAATTTCTGTAGAAAATTGAAGTTATATCAATTATCTTAAATATTCGCTCAACTAATGATATTTTTGAGAAATATAGTTAAGTTTGCAAAATACATTAAAAAATAACACAAATAATTTTATTTTTTAATTAATAATTGCAACTTGTGCAGTGAATTAATTTCGCTACTTGCAAGATATTATTTAATAATATTAAGATTTTAATATTTTATCAGAAAAACAAGATTCACATAAACTATACTCATCAGAAGTATTTTTTAAATTGGAAATACTTTTATAATTATGTAAATTTATGTATAATTTTCCTTTCGTTATACAATAAGATTTATCTATAACATCTATTTCTTTATCACATTCATAACATATATCATATTCCGTTATATAAAGTCTTTTAATAGTTTTTTTTCTTACCATTTTGGTCATACATTTATCACATATTATATCTTTTTCTTTATATTTTTTTTTATATTTTTCTTTGTTAAACTTATATTGTGTTGTATCTCTATTGCTAGAGTAACCACAATAAACTTTATTATCTATTACCACGCAATCTAGACCATCTAAATCATCTTTAATGGCGATAAATCCACACTCTGTGCAAATTTTACGAGAATTATCCAAGTTTTGTTCCACACCTAAAATTTGGCTTTGTTTCATTTTAATCAAGTAATATTATTTGTGATAATATTAATTTATCATATTTATCATATTTTATTTTTATTGATTATAAATCAAGTAATATTATTTGTGATAATATTAATTTATCATATTTATCATATTTATCATATTTATCATATTTTATTTTCATTGATTATAAATCAAGTAATATTATGAATTATAAAATATTATATTGGATTGATAAATTCATTGTATGTATTATGAACTTATGAAGGAAGTAATTAAATATTTTAGATGATACGAGAATTATGAAAAGAAAGCAATAAAATTGGGACAAAAAGATGAGTATATATGTTATTTAGCTACAAAACATTATTGTAAAATAATTGATAAACAAAGACGCAAAATAAAGTATAGAATATTAGAAAGGATCAGTTAACATTACGAAGAGATATTTGATGTTATGCAAGATAAAATTACTATCAATTATATTAAAATTTATATAAAAGATAATAGTTCTCATAGTGATTAAGATATTAAGATATTAAAATTATTACTATATTAAGCAAATAGCTTGATAACCTATATATTTTATATCATCTTAAAAATACTAATATAACTATATTAATTGATAAATTTGATAATATTTTCAATATTTTTACCCAAATTATAGATAAAATCTTTTTAAAATATTTTATCTATATTACAAAATTTTTTTAAACAGTCAATTTGTTCCAATATAAATAAACTCAATGAATATAAAGCTAGTATAGAGTTTTATAGATTAGTCTATGATCAACAAATATTAAAAAATATTTGTTACGAAATACAATCGCTTAATAAGTCTCAGACTATCGATAAGTTGATAAAGTTTTATACGCTTCTCAAAAACATATGCAATTTTGGTATAAAAGAACATGTAGATATTTTATTAAAGTTTATTTCTTATAGCATAATACAATATCAGATATTAATATAGAACAGATTGTATTCGAAACTGTTCTATATTAATAATATTGATACTATTATAGAACAGATTGCATTCGAAACTGTTCTATATTAATAATATTGATACTATTATAAATGATATTGATACTATTATAGATGATATTTATTTCAAAATATATTAAAATTTGACAAGATAGTATTCAATATTGATGATTTTAATTCTAAAGTAACAAATTGTGAAAAATATAATATTACGCAAGATATTTTACGTAATGATAAAAATGACAAATATGATTATATTGAATATTTATATTTAATTAATATATTATCTCCACATATGTAGTGATTGGAAGTATGGATAGGAAGCGGTATGGAGTGTGTATGGTCTGGGTTTGGAACAAATATACATATATTATAAAAATTGGAAAATTATGTTTAACAACACAAAATACACAAATGATATATCAAAGTAACAGTTATTAAACTCGTCAATTAATATAATATATTATACGATTTGTATATTACTAAATATTTGATAATATTTGGTAATATTTGGTAATAATTTAGATAGAATGTAATTACCATTTAATATCTAAATAATATATTACACATTGAATATCGTGCGTTCCTATTTTACTATAATCATTTTGTTCTTTATAATAAGGGATGTGGAAAGATGAAGTGGATAAAGATACATTAAAATCTTGATAACTATTTTGTAGATCTTCATTTATAAGTTCGTTTAAAGAGTCGACATATAGTTTATATTTACGAGAATCTTGTATAACTTCGTTTATATTTTTTTTATAATTTTTACTATATAGTTCTCTTTTGTATTTATACAAAAACGGAAATATTTTATATAGAGAATATTTATATAGAGAATATTTATCATATATAGGTAATCCAATAGGACCATAAAGCCAATTTATTTTTTTGTAAATAGGTGAAATTTCATCAAATTGTTGTAATTTAGCAACTATATTAGGGTTCATAAATCCTATATATTTATTGATTCCTTCAGGATCGTAATTTATTTTATCTATATAAATTGGATATTTTATATAATTGAATCCATTTTTTGCTCTATTTTCTAAATCATTCTGTTTAACAATCAGTTCAATTAAGTATGTAAAATATCCTTTTATATCTGATTTAATATATTTATCATCTATTGATAATTTAACGTTGTATAATTGTCTAACTATATCTATGTCTAAAGCTTCCTTGTTGTCATTAATTCTATCATATTTAATATGTAGTGACATTTTTTCTGTTGAAAAATGTTAGTATTTTTCAACTGTAAAATTATTTCAACTACTCTATAATAACCAATTTTGACGAATTGTCTGAAATTTCATTATATAATAAAGCTTATTATAATATATCTGATAATTCGTATATTTTGTGAAATTTATGTTATATAATGGATTTGATAATGTATTTGATAATTTGTGAAATAAAACTTATATATGGATATAACACTTAAAAATTGACTTTTTATAAATATTTTTGTGTAAATGATTTTGTGTAAATGATTTTTTCGTTTAAGTGATGATACTATTCTGTCGATAGTATCTACTACATACGAACTGTTTCTATTACCAGTCAACATAGAATTAGAGATAAATTAAAAACAAAATATATTGTGAAAAATGATGCTGTGTATATTATACAAAGTGAATCTTATGAACTAAATATTCCAATATTTATTGATTGATCATTATGTAGATATTTAAATTAAATAGTTATATTCTGTAAATATATGGTAAATATATGATAAATATATGGTAAATATATGATAAATATATGATAATGATACATGTGCAAATCAAAATTTTCCGTATTTAATTTATAATATTAATTTGAGTCTATAAATTATGCCATAAATTCATAAAATATTTTATAATTTTTAATAAAATATTTTATTAGTTTTATTAAAAATGGAACTAATCGACGGTCAAGATGAAATAGAATATATACAAGATAATATACAATTTAATCATGATATCATATTGTCTACTGAGCTAATTGAAGATACGATAAACGGATATATTAAATATGTTAACATGAATCCAGGTGTTTTTATTAGTGATAGAGATGCTGTATATTATATTATTGGTTATTTGGTTTCTTTGGGATATAAGAATATAGAACAAGATGATATTTATTACATTATTGAATATGATTTCTATTATTTGGAAAGTAAAGGATTAATTACTTAATTTTTAATGTTAATAAACATATTCTATAATTTTATTATATATCATTCTATCATTAGTTATTAAATATAACTAATGATTTGTATTTAATTAAATACAATTTTATAACAAATTTAATAGTTTTGGTTTATATCAAACATTCTAAGTATTAAATATATTAACATAATATTATGTTAATATTGTTTTATTATCCATATAAAAGTAATATTTATAGTAAATATTACTTTTTATTTAAGATAACTAAGTATACTTGGATATTAAATAGTATACTTGGATATTAAATAGTATTTTCATTATAATATTAAAATACTAATATGTATTGAAGTAATATTAAATAGTATACTTGGATATTAAATAGTATTTTCATTATAATATTAAAATACTAATATGTATTGAAGTAATATATAATAGTTTCATATTTAAAAATAATATACAATTTATTTAAGATTTTGTACTCAAAGAATATACTATACTAAAAATGATTATATCTTGCTAAGTTTTAGGATTTATGAGTTTTTTGTTGAATAATCAATAAATCAAGAAAGATAAATGTTGAAAACAAAGAAATAGAGTGGATAAAAATAAAAAAAGGAAGAAAATAAAATGTAGGAAAATAAAATGCAGGAAAATAAAATGCAGGAAAATAAAATGCAGGAAACTAAAAAAGGTATTATAAATAAGAAGGAAGAAAAATTCAGTGAATGGTATAGAGAAATAATAACAAAAGCAGAATTAATTGAATATTATGATATTTCAGGATGTTATGTTTTATTGCCTGACTCATATTTTATGTGGGAGACGATACAAGAGGAAATAAATAAAAGAATAAAGAAAATGGGAGTGAAAAATAGTTATTTTCCACTATTTGTGTCAGAGAAGAATTTGGAAAAGGAAAAGGAACATTTAGAAGGATTTAGTCCTGAAGTAGCGTGGATTACAAAAGCGGGAGAAAAGGATTTAGAAGAAAAAATAGCAATTAGACCAACAAGTGAATGTATTATATATCCAATTATGTCAAAAATGATAAGAAGTCATCAAGATTTACCGTTAAAGTTAAATCAATGGTGCAATGTTGTAAGATGGGAATTTAAAGATCCTACTCCATTTATTAGAAGTAGAGAGTTTTTGTGGCAAGAAGGACACACATGTTTTAAATCTAAAGAAGAAGCATTAGTTGAAGCAAAAATAATTATTGATTTATATAGAGATATATATAAAGATATATTAGCTATTCCTGTAATCCAAGGTATTAAAACAAAATCGGAAACTTTTGCGGGCGCTGAATTTACTTACACTGTTGAATCCATGATTCCTGAATTGGGAAAAGGTATTCAGGCAGCAACTTCACATCATCTTGGACAGCACTTTTCTAAAATTTTTGATATTAATTTTTTAGATATTAATAATAACACCAGTTTTGTTTGGCAAAATTCATGGGGTTTTACAACTCGATCCCTTGGTATCATGTTAATGAATCATTCCGATAACAAAGGATTAGTTTTACCTCCAAAAATAGCCCCTATACAAATCGTTATTGTTCCTATCGTTAACAAACATAACAAACATAATCAAGAAATTATAGATTTCTCTAATTCCATTTTATCTTCATTATCTGATTTTAGATCTCACATCGATCTTCGTAAACAAACTCCTGGTTGGAAATTTAATTATTGGGAATTACACGGTGTTCCTCTTCGTATTGTTATTGGTCCTGATGATTTTAAAAATAATACAATCATATTGTGTCTTCGTCATAATTCTTCTAAAATAACTGTCAGTCTCCACGATCTTTCCCTTCCTGAATATATTAATTCTATCTTATCTTCCATCCATTCTGATTTATATACATCTGCTCAATCTAAGTTTAACAATAATATTTCTCATCCAGATAATCTAGAACAATTACAAACTGATATTTTTGACAAAAAAATATGCTATCTTCCATGGTGTGAATCAACTTCATGCGAACTTTTTCTTAAAGATAATTATCATATCAAATCTCTATGTGTTCCTTTAACTTATTCTCATGATACTCATAGTGCTTGTCTTGTTTGTAAAAACATAACCTCAAAAGTATGTTTATTCGGTAAAAGTCTATAATCCTTTATTGTTCTTTCCCTTATAAATATAATATATTTGTCACTTCTTTATATAAACTATACGCAAATTATCCGGTTTTTTTATTCTGTTTAATGTAAAAGAATATTTTATTCACTTCGTCACATAAATATTGAATACAACAATATCTCATCGTTAAGTTACAGAATTATCTTTGTCATAGAACAACAGAATTATATTTTATACCAAATAAAATATAATGCCTTACTTGAAATTTTATTCTTATACAAAATTGTATCTTTAAAGGTTGATTATAAAATATAAATAAACAGCTACATAATATTTTATGTAAAATATGTCTCCTTATTAAGTTATATATTTGTATACTTCTATCAATATCTTGCTAATCTTCCCAAGCACCCTTATTCCTTCATAAATCTTCTTCTTCCATAAAATTTTATTCCTCCATAAATCTTCTTCTATAAAATTTTATTCTTCCGTAAATCTTCTTCTATAAAATTTTATTATTCCGTAAATCTTCTTCTTCCATAAAATTTTATTATTCCGTAAATCTTCTTCTTCCATAAAATTTTATTCTTCCGTAAATCTTCTTCTATAAAATTTTATTCTTCCGTAAATCTTCTTCTTCCATAAAATTTTATTATTCCGTAAATCTTCTTCCTCCATAATCTTATTCTCAGTAAATCTTCTTCCTCCATAAATCTTCTTCCTCCATAAATCTTATTCTCAGTAAATCTTCTTCCGTAAATCTTCTTCCGTAAATCTTCTTCTATAAAATTTCATCCAATCGTAAATCTATTCATCTGTAAATCTTATTTTTGCGTAAATTTTATTCATCTGTAAATCTTATTCCTTGCTAGGTTTTGTTCTTATATAAAATCTTATTCATTTGTAAATTTTACTTCTTATATAAAATCTTATTCATCTGTAAAATTTACTTCTTATATAAATCTTATTCTTATACAAATATTTTTCTTTTCTGGAATATTATTAATCTGTAGATGTTCTTCTTTGTAAATATTCTTATTTTACAAGAATATTATTATTTGACAGTATATTCTTATTTTACAAGTATATTCTTCTATAAATATTATTTTTTAGTAAAAATTTTAATAGTTTTTAAGCGAGTTGGATTCTTTATAAAATATTTTAGTTTATTGATTGTGAAAGGGGAAATATTTCAATATACTTGAAATTATCAATAATATATTATGTAAACATATAACAAAGGAATTATATTATATAAACATATAACGATGGATTATATTAAATATTAATATGTACATCTTTATGTTTATAATTATAATATTCTACAAGTAAAATATTAATAGTTAAATTACATATTCAATGTGATATATTAATTATTGTTATATAATTATATCGTTAAAGTAGAAAATAATAGCTTCATGTTAAATGCATTAACTAAAAATCGGGTTGATAGTTATTTTTAAAGGTTATGTTGAATTTTAGTGTTTTTAAAAAACATTTAACGCTATTATATAAATATAAAATAGTTATCTTGGTATTTAATTTATGCAACTCTTTTTGTATAACAGTATATTGTTACTTATGTAATATAACAATATCCTTATTGTAGAGTTAAATAATTATTTTTGTTGGAAATAGCATTTTCATGAATAGAATTATACTATTCTATTTATCAATAACATCCTAATATAAAGTTGCATATTTATATCTTATACAACCATATTTTGTTATATCACCTTTATAATAAGTTGTATAATTATGTGAATTATAGAATATTTTTCAATCAGAAAATAATTTATTGATCACAAAATTACTAAATTCCCTCAGTATAAATTATTTAATAAATAATTCCCTCAGTATAAATTATTTAATAAATAATTTATACTGACTAGTAAAATTAAATAATTATATTCTCGTATAAACCACGCTTTGTGTCATAAAATTATAGAACTGTATTTTCGTATAAATTCGATGTAAATTATAGAATTATATTTCATATTATTTTTATGTAAATAATATATAATTAGACCGATAAATTACTGAATTACTAAATTACTAAATTACTGAATTGTATGCAAAAAATAACTCAATAGTTGTGTTCAAAAATAATACTATTCTCTATCTAAATAATATTTTCTTGTCATATATAAATTTTCATCGTTAACAAATATAATATTCTTATTGTTTGGTTGTAAAATTATATTTTCTGTAAATATCGCAATATTATGTAAATATTATGTAAATATTATGTAAATATTATGTAAAATACTATATTAATACAAATATTATATAAATATCACAATATTATGTAAATATTATGTAAAATACTATATTAATACAAATATTATGTAAATACTATATTAATACAAATATTATAATCATGTGATAATGTGATAATATAATAATAGATAGCGAATAATTATACTAAATATATAAATTATAGGTTACTCATTCAAACAGTATCATTATGCTATTTCTTAAAATTTCATGATCGAAAAAATTATTGGTTAAGTGAAGTATATTATAGTAATATTGTTAATTTACTATAATAAAAAATTGAATATAAAATTTTTATAAGAGTAGTAAACTAGTGTTTGTCAACATATTAAGTATTGTAGTAACTAGAAAAATACTTTAAGTATTATAATAACTATTGCATAAAATTTTTGATATGATTTTGATATTTGTTACTTAAAGTATTCATTATAATAAATTATATATTTAGATTGGTTATATAGACAATTGCATTATAAATAGTAAATATACATGATATAAAACTTGACTAGTTCATTGAATGTAATATAGACAAAATATTTCTTTATCTAAAAATAGATAAAGGAAGTACATATCTCCCGTTTGAAAACTTCCTTATAAATCAGAAAAATTCAATTTTATTTATTTTATAATTAGCATATTATCCTCTATAACATTAATCATTTAATAATCCATTTGATAATCCATTTGATAATAAAATAAACGGCTATAAATTTTATTGGTTAATAAATCCTGTTTTTTGTGCAAATAAACTCGTCTTTACTGTTCATAAATTTTATCTTTCGTCAAATATATCCACAAATTGTATTTTTAGTAAAAAATTTTATTGTTAAATACAATAAAACAAATTATATAATTGTTGAGTCATAAGTTATTACTATACTTAAGTTAGAGCGCTATGGTAATGTGATTTTTTGAAACATGAAAAAATATGTTCACACTATAATCCAATAAGATATTATTATTCTTCAGTTTTTTGTTTTAGTATACCGTTCATTGCGTAATTGTTCGATATCCCATATTTTTTAATTCATATATAATTTGAAGTGTAGATATAGATTCAGGTAAGGAATTGTTCAGAGATTATAGAATAAATTCAAACAAAAATAGAGGTATGAATAATTTTTATTTTGAATGAGTAAAGAATATTAATTTGAAAGTGTAATAGATTAAAGAATAATAAATTAAAGAATAAATTAAAGAATAAATTAAAGAATAAATTAAAGAATAAATTAAAGAATAAATTAAAGAATAAATTAAAGAATAAATTAAAGAATAAATTAAAGAATAAATTAAAGAATAAATTAAAGAATAAATTAAAGAATAAATTAAAGAATAAATTAAAGAATAAATTAAAGAATAATAGATTAAAGAATAATAAATTAAAGAATAATAAATTAAAGAATAATAGATTAAAAAAATAATAGATGAAGAATAAAACAAGAATTTAATAACGTACAATTCAGTTTTTTATATAAATATTGATCCATATAGTAATTGGTGAAATATAAGTAGAGTTACAAATATGTATAAAATCAATATTATTAATTTGTGATAAAAAGTAGAGGTGAAATTTTTAGAATTACAATAGATAGTTAGATATAATGAATAATTTTGCAACAAGCAAAAGTTAAATTAATATTCAGAAATCTGATAATTATATAAGTAATAAAAGATGAGAGCATTAGATGAATTTACATGGGAATTTAAAGTGAAAAAAAAATAAATTAAATAAAGAATAAAATGAATAATAAAATAAAAAATAAATCGCAAGTACAGTTGCTTATTACAATAGATAATTTGGACAAAAGTGTGTTTTCTTTTTTGAAAAAGAATAATATTCCATATTATGTGCCATACAAAGGTGTGAGAGAAGATATATTAGAAGATAATGAAATAATATATCAAGAATTAATTATAGAAAAATTAGAAAATAATAAGAATGATCCTATATTTGATGTAATGAATAAGTGTGATATAGAGGAAGTAGTATTCAACAATTTTCTATAAAAGAAAGAGTAATGGACTAGACAAATAGGAAACATATTTAACAAAAGAGGAATTATTAAGCGGAGAATAAAATGAGAAAAAGGAATAGATAAAAATATATTTAATATAAACGAATGAAAAGATCAGTGTAATAAATTTATATCAGTAAGTTTATTATCGAGTCGATACCAATGCCATAAGAATTTAATATTTTTCAATTTATTAAATAGATCTAGAGAAATAATGTGGGTATTACAACCTAAAATATTGAGGTAATTAAGATGAATGAGATGTGATAAATGAACGAAGGTATTAGTTGTTATAGTATTTTGGTTACAATAACTCATATCTATACCAATAACATCATGAAAATTTTGTAAAATTTCAAATGTTTTTGTCTGTTATAGTAATTTGATTACAATTACTCATATTTAATTGTTGAATATTTTTCAAATATAAAAAAAGGTTATCGGTTAATGTTTCTTGATTACAAAAACTTATATCAAGGGATTTTAAACTATATAGATTCTGAAAAGCTTGATCTGTAATATTAACTTGATTGCAAAATCTCATATTCAAACGATAAATACCTTGTAAATATTCGAAACAATTATTAGTGATAGTACTTTGATTGCAATAACTTATATTTAAAGTATGAATACCCTGTAAAAATCTAAATGCATTATCTGTTATTGTAATTTGATTACAATAACTCATATTTAAAGTATGAATACCTTGAAGATATTTAAAAGCTTGATCTGTTATAGTTTCTTGGTTACAATAAGCCATATCCAGAGTGTGGATACCTTTTAAATATTTGAAAGCTTGATCAGTTATTAAATCATAGGACAACATACCCATCTTCAAAGTGTTGATTCCTTTAAAATTTTTAAAAGCTTTATCTGTAATGGTGCCTTGATTACAACCACTTATATTCAAATAATAAATTCCTTTTAAATTTTCGAACGCCTTGTCTGTGATTGTTTCTTGATCACATCCACGCATATTTAAACTATATATACCTCTTAAATTTTTGAAAGCTTTGTCTGTGATAGTTTTTTGTTTGCATAATTCCATATTCAATTTATATATATTTTTCAAATTTTTGAAAGCGTTATCCGTTATAGTCTCTTGATCACATTTTTTCATATTTAACGTATGAATATTCATTAATTTATAAAAATCCTCGTCTTTCAAATTTTTATTACCTTTTAAATTTAAATTATATATTTTATACGATAAATCTTCTATAAATTCTAGATTTTTAACATTCTTCTGTAATGTGAAGCTGTGTAATATCATATTTTCTTTTGAATTTAAAATTTCGTAATTTAACTCTCTACTTGAATATGATAATTTTAGCATATCTCTCGTACTTAAATATTCACAAATCTGTAAATATATATCAATATTTATTGACATCTTTTTTTATTTAAATGTTATTTAAAATTTACCATTTATTCACATCTCAATTAATTCATTTATTATATTTCTACATTATATTTCTATATCTCAACTAATTTATTATATCTATATCTCAATTAATTACATCTTAGTCAATTCGTTTATTATATCTATATCTGAATTATATATAAATATATTCTTTTATTTATATCTTAATTAATCGACATCTCGTTAAATTCTTTTATTATATTTATATCTTAATTAATTGACATCTCGTTAAATTCTTTTATTATATATATCTCTCATTAAATTCTTTTATTATATCTCTAAATTAATACCTGAATTTATAGTGAGAAGATCCATTTTAGTACAATTATTGAATACTATTATTAATACTATTCAATATTATTAATACTATTAAAATAACACTATAATAAGTCGAATATTAGTTCCGGACTCAATAAATATAGATTGAACTAGTAAAATAGGTGATTATAAATATCGGTTAAAATATTTATATCAAATAACGAATAATTCCACTATCTTAATAATTAATGTTCTATAGTCATCGAACATTTTTTGTGATATTGTCTATAATTTTATACGAATAACTAAATGATATTATTTGCAGAAATATAAATTTTGTATATTTTCTCAAAACCCGATTTATTATGTAATCTAACAAATTATAATATAGTATCATTAACTATCGTTCATTTATATAAACTTCAGAAAAGGTTTATATATTTAGATACTATTTCTACTTAAATTCTACTTATATCTGACATTTTATTTTTTTAGATTAATAATTAGTGTCTAGCTATTAATTATTAATCTAAAAAAATATTATTAAAAACTTGCCCATATATTTTATCAAAATTATTTCTAAAATCAAGTATTTCACAACATATAGTTTTTATTATAGTTTTCAATTTATTCAATCCATTTTGTTGATTGAAGCTGTATTCTATATAATAATTTTTTGTATGAAAGAATGTCAGTTTTTCATTTTTGAATAAATTTTTATCGCATATTATAAGACAATTTTGTGTATTTACAACATTTATTGTCATTAATAAGTCACATATATAATATATTATATCATTTGTATACATGTAATATCACATATAAATATATATGAATCCATTATTTTGAGTAATAAAATATGTATTGCATTTACATTCTGATTTTTTTATATCTAAACTTTCACATGATATATTTTGTATGGCCATTTTTTTATTGCATTACACATCATAATCCTGTTTTACAAAATCGATTTCCCGTTGATAAAATATCTTTATTTTATTGTTCTTCATTTTATCGAATAAATATCAGAAATAAATCCATATTTATTTCTGTATCATATATAATATTTTAGAAATATTATCATACATTACTTATAAACTGATGAAAACGTTTAATATTATTTTTTCAGTCAATGGTTATAAAGTAATCCTTTTTACATCTAAGTAATACCAGTAATATACGATTACTCATATTATATTGACTTTAATTTATCGACTTCCTTAAACTTATAATAAAATTTTATAATGTCGTATGCACAAAATTTTATTTAAGAGCTTAGTAAGTTTTGAGAAGAAGTTAAGAAGATACGTTGGTGAAAATCTTATTTTAGACGATACAATTATATTTTTATTCATTATTATAGGAAAGAATATAAGGAAAAGAAAATAAGTTATTCTATAATAAGTTGTATAAATAATATAAATATATAATCTATATTAATCTATATGTAACACAATTATTCTGATGTGTAAATAATATAGTTACTTAATATTTGAATATAAGTTAGTATAAAATATATCCAAATAAATTAAAATATACATCTAAGTTAATATATTAATTTAGATGTAACATAATTATAAAGATATGTAAATATAAAATAATAAGAAGTTAACTTAAAAATTTTGTTCTATTGTGAATGATATATCAATAGATAAGTTATTTATTACACTGTTAGATTGTTATATGATTCTATTAAAATAATATTTTAATAGTTATTGAGTTATTATTTTACGTATAGTAAAATAATAATAATAATTGTGTTGTATAAAATTTCAAAATAATTTGTTCAATTTGGGAATGTCATGAAAATTGTAAAACAAATATTTATGTATAAATGATATCTAAATAATTTAAAAAATAACATATTTACATATCTATTATATAAATAGCTTAACGAAATAATATTTATTATATAAATAGTGCAATAAAAAGAATATTTATTATAGAGATATTTTTTAGTGTAGCTTATGAAAATAGTTAGATGACAATGTTATATAAATTTTATATAAAATCACAAGACAAAGGAAATAAAAGGGAAATATTTTAATATTGAAAGTTATATAAATTTATGTTTGTATATAAATAATGTTAAGAATTAAATTTAGAGAAAGCGAGATTTCATTGTCTAAAGATATAGCATCCGATCTAAGTTTTAGTAATACTTTGAACATTATGAATGAAAACGGAATATTAGATATAGAAGATGAAGTATTAAAAAGTATAGTATTAGATACAAAGTTAGTATTAAAAACTTTTGTGGGTATATTATTAAAATATCAAGTTAAATCAGATGATTTAATAACTTGTATGGTATGTATTTATTTAGCAGATAAATATTGTTTAGATATGGGCAGTAATGGTTTGGTGAAAAAATGTTGCGATATGTTGTGTGAAAAAAAAATAGATGGAACACATATACATCTTTTAAAAATTGTATTATTGTATTTTGTTAGACATAACCGATGGAATAAAATCGCTGATATTTTTGAGGACGAGGATAGGTTCAGAACATTCATAGTAGAATGGTTATTGGTATTCGATCCATTTGATCTTAATAACATATTCAGAGCACCATTTTTCAATGAAATAGCTAGAATTACCAGTCATAAATATTCTTCATTTTTATTTACTCTTCTTGACAGTTATATTCATGAGTATTGTTATACATATTGTACACCAGATAATATTTTATTGCATAAACATGACGATATCAAATTAAGTAATATGAAATTAGATAATAACACAACTTGTTATTATTGTGATACTGTTTACACATCTAAAAAATTATTATTGGAACATCTCTCTTTATATGGATTAGCTGAAACTTTTATTAAATAGAAAGTTCATATAAATTATACAATAATATTGTAAACAACTATTATAATAATCGGAATAATATTGTAAACAACTATAATAATTATTGTAATAACTATAATAATTATTGTAAACAACTATAATTATAATTATAGTAATAACTATAATTATAGTAATAACTATAATAATTATTGTAAACAACTATAATTATAATTATAGTTATTACTATAATTATAGTAATAACTATAATTATAATAATTATTACAATAGTAAATAATTGTCATAGTTTATTAAATATATGATATTGTATTTAATAAATTGGATATTCAAACATAATAATTTATCATTGGACAGTAAATTGGATTAGAATAAAGATCTATCTTTAATAAATTTAACAATTTTGTGGGTAGATTAAGATTTTCAAGTTGTATAGTATTTTTATTTATTGATAAAGAGACTAAGGGGAATGTATTTAGTGTACTTTTTTCGTTACTTAATTTATATGGTATCCATATCGAATTATCATTTGACGTTGATATAAGCGTTGAACCACCATCTCTGTAATTTGAAATATTAGTGCAATATTCAATTGTATGTAAATCTCCCTCAAAAATATTAATAACCCAATATTTAGAAATAAAATGGAAATACATTGGACACGCAATATAGACATATTTATCTTTTTTTTCCAACTTAAATAAATATTTAGATAGCATTAGATTATCTGGTAGAAATGTTAATTTTACGGTTTTTGATTTAATAGATTCATATAATTTACATGTATCAATAGTTGACATCATATGATAAATATCAAGTTCTTTATTCTTTTCATCTGAAATTAAAGATAGATTATTAATATAACCTGAATATACTTTTACTTTTACTTTTTCTGTCACTATAGAATATATATTATTTATGTTCTCTAATATTGGATCTTTATTAATTCTTCTATTTGAATAAATACTACAGACATCCAGTTGTTCCAACAACTTTTCTGATCCCCAAAATAATCCATACATATTGATTTTATCAAGACCAAGATTATCAACATAATGATATTCTTCATCTTTTTTCCATGAATAATCGTTAAATCTCACTATATATTTTCCTTTTTTATTTTCATATGCTTTTATAGTGTGTTTCGATAAAATAGTTTCCAAGTCGATCTCCATTTATTTAATAATAAATTTACAAAAAAAAAACAATTTCTTGCTTTTACCAACAAATTTTATATTTATTATTATAATTCTCCAATATCAATATAAATCTAGTTAAGTATATCTGATTTTATACAGAATACAATTCTATAAGTCACAGATACATATCTATAGCTTATAGTAAAATAACTAGATTTATATTGATATTATTTTATGAAAATATATAGTTTTTATTAATTTATTCAAATATATAGTTTTATTAATCAACTATTGATATATCGATTATCATTTGTTAATTTATAATTGAAATTATTTATACAAAAACATAATTATAAAATAATTAAGATTATTTTGTAACCTATTTATTAGGTTAATATTATATTAAAAATATAATATTAATAAAAATTACTATTTACATACTATACTTTCGTCTATATAACTAATAAATCAATAAACTAATATAATTCCATTTATATTAATAGATAATTTAACGACTTATATAATTATAAGATAATTTAAAATAAAACAATACGGTTATTATTTTTGCTAAATATAATTGTATAATTCGTTATTCCAAAAACAAAAAATTATATTGATAGTTATTTAAAACCATTTATGTCAAAAAATTAGGCGTCAATAAAAATATCTTGAGCTATTTTATGGTTTAGGATATTATCAATAAATTATGGAATTATTTATCGTTTAAATAATTCTATAATTTGTAAAAATTAGATATTATACTTAAATATGATTTATTTTACCATTTATGCAACTTAATGATTGGTATATTTGAGATTTATGATTCTATAAAATAATATTATTTTGTGGAAGAGAATATAATAACTTAATGATTTCCTTATATTCTTTCTCACAACAATGAATAAAAATACAATTGTATCGTCCCAACTAAGATTTTCGCCAACGTATCTTCTTAACTTCTTCTCAAAACTTACTAAGCTCTTAAATAAAATTTTGTGTATACGACATTATAAAATTTTATAATACTTTTAAGGAAGTCGTTAAATTAAAGTCAATGTAATATGAGTAATCGTATATTACTGGTATTACTTAGATGTAAAAAGAATTTACATGATATTTTATTTAAAATATACGATTTATCGATAAAGTTATTGTTCTCAGAATAGAATTCTCATGCAAAATTTTTATACATAGATTTTCGTAATCTTAGAATTTTTTACGAAATAAAAATTTACATGTTATTTCGCATGACTATAATTCCAAAAGAATAGGTTATAGTAATATTTAGGATGAAGGTTTAATAATAATTTTTGTAACTAATTAGAATATTGGTTTTAATAATATAAATGATATCAATTTTATGTTAAATATTAATATCATTTATGTATTAAGATATTAATATTTTTATCCAATCAATTATATGTTATGTAAATATTCACATAACATAATATTTATGCGAATTAAATATTTACACGACAGTAAAATTATGTTACGACGAGATTATTATATTATAAGAAAAACATAATTATACAGAATATATTAATATAATATTTTACAAACAATATAATTATGTTATTTATCGCCTGATATATTCTTCTATAAATTAATATCTTGATTTATAGAAGATATTAATTCATCACTTTTAGATATATATACAAAGATAATGATGTATATAATAATTTAGATAATAATGTATATAATAATTTAGATAATAATGTATATAATAATGTATATAATGATGTATATAATGATGTATATAATGATGTATATAATGATGTATATAATAATTTATATAATGATGTATATAATGATGTATATAATGATGTATATAATAATTTAGATAATAATTTAGATAATAATTTATATAATAATGTAATTGACTTTACTGAGATAAGTGTTAAAAAGGGAGTATTAGATGGGAATATAAAGAGAATATAAAGAATTATGAAGAAGGTAAAGGTTGGATACACAAATTAAGCCAATTAAGAACAGAAGATAGGGAATTTTTAAGAGAATTTGGATTGAAAAAGGAAGGATTTTCTTGGGAAAAAATGAGGTGATGGGAAATATTAAGGGAATTAATAAAAGACACAGAGTAATTTCGATGAAGACGAAAAGGGATATGATATGTAAGAAAATAGGAGGAAGTAGATGAATTTGTTTCAAAAGAAAATTTTTGTAATTTTTGAACGAAGACAGGTTGAGTTGAAACAGACGAAGAAATTATAAGTTGGCCCAAATAATAATTATTTAGTGATAAAGAAGAAGGAAGGGGAGGGAGAGTAGTGGATGAATTGGATGGTAAATTAGCGAAAGAATAATCAGATTTATGAATATTATTTAAAGTTTGAAGATTTAGAGTATTAGAGTTAATTTCATCAGAAATTATACAAGAAGAAGTATGATCAATATATGAAAAAGATGAGAGAAGAGGAGAAGTATAAGATGGATAATAATAAATAGAAGAAAGAGCACCCATATGTAAATCACCTGAAAAAATTGATAATTTATGGGAAGGAGAAAGATATTTCCATTGATGTAATAAATTAAATAAAGATAATATTTCGGACTCTGACCAACTATCATTATCTTGATCGAATATTTTATTCCATATTTTACCGGACATTTTATTTACTCTTATAGGTGGTATGGGTGATATTAATAAAAGAGTATTAGGTTTATAATGTAAAAGACAATCGGATAAAAGATTGGTTTGATATTTACCAAAATGAACAGTTGAACCATAAGTTCTATGTTCGAGAAAAAAAATTAAAATGTCACCAATAATATGAAAATGTGATAAATGTTTTAAATTCCATGGCCTAGGTTTCCAATCTTTTTCTATAACACCGAAATACGACTCGGAAATGTTATGTTGGGTTTTCAAAAAATGTGTAAGACATGGGTATGATTTTTCTTCTTGATTCTCGAAAGTTATTTTATTGTGTTGTAATTCTTTTATGCTATTATTATTTATTGTTATATCTTCTGTTATATTTTTATTTGTTAATATAGTATTATTTTTAAATAATTTATGACTTGATACTAATAGATTTTGTTGATATTGTAAATATAATTGAATTATTATTGATCCCACATAGTATTCTACAGATTCTATGTCATAATGACTATCTAATCTACCCCATGAATCACATACCTCATGATCATCTAATATCATCAAATTACAACAACTTGCCATTATTTTTAACATGTTTCTGTTTGAACCCCATGTTTTTCTGTATTCTTCTCTTACACTCAATATTATATCTTTTACTCTTGTATACCATTGTGATTTGTCTATCATTTTTAATGCATTTACTCCCTGATGATATTGTTTGTCTAGATAAACTTGATCCCCCATATGTATCATTATATCTAATTTTTCTCCTAATTCTCCTTCAAACCACTTATCTTGTATTTCTTTCCATAAGTTTGTATTTTGATTGCTTTCTATTTGATTACAACTCACCGTTCCTATTTTTAATTCTTCTTTTGTTTTATTCATAGTTTTGAATTCACAATCATATTCTATTAATCCTCCTCCATACAATTCTGTATCCTTTATTTCTTTTCCATTTTCTTCAAATTTTATTTTGTATTTTTCTCCTCTCTTTAGATTATCTACATAAAAATATATTGGTTCCCCTTGTTTACATTCTTTTTTTTGTCTTTCTTCTATCCCATCTTTTATGTTTCTTATTATCATTTCTATTTCTATCTTTCTTTCCTTATTTCTGTGATCTATTATTTCTATCATACATACCATTTCTTTTTCCGTAATTTCTCCTAATATTGGTCCCAAACTTAAATTTACCATTTCTTTTATTTTATTCTAATAATCTTAAATCCAAATATATTTTAAATTCTTAATTCTTACGATATTTTTCATTTTCACTTATTTTAGTTTCTTTCAATAATCCCTTATCCCACTTTTTTATTATCTTTATAATACTACTATATTTTATACTATATTTATAATATAATACAATATTCTATCTATATTATCATATTATCATATTATCATATTATCATATTATCATATTATCATATTATCATATTATCGTATTATCATATTATCGTATTATCGTATTATCATATTATCGTATTATCATATTATCGTATTATCGTATTATCATATTATCGTATTATCATATTATCATATTATCGTATTATCATATTATCGTATTATCGTATTATCATATTATCATATTATCGTATTATCATATTATCGTATTATCATATTATCGTATTATCATATTATCGTATTATCGTATTATCATATTATCGTATTATCGTATTATCGTATTATCGTATTATCGTATTATCGTATTATCGTATTATCATATTATCATATTATCATATTATCGTATTATCGTATTATCATATTATCGTATTATCATATTATCGTATAGAATATTATCTTTAATATTTATAAATATTATAATTATATAAACATAATTATGATATTATATGTTTATAATGGGCTATTTTACTATATATATTTATAAATATAATATTATGATATTTAGGCATCGATAATATTATTATGATATTTAAGCATATATAATATTATATTTATTTGAATATTATTATACTTTTATCAAAAATTTTAAAACATGGAAAATAAATATATACATATAATTTTTATATAAATAAAACCAAATAATTATTTGGTTTTATCGAATTATAAATTGTCAAAAAAAGTCGTCCAAGAGAAAAAAAAATAGGCATAAATATGGGTGTAGTGTTTTTCGATTTTGGCGATTTGTGAAGTGGTAATTATAAAATAAAAATAACGTATTATAAAAAATCGGTGCATAATATTGTTAATAGGACAGCTATATACAATAAAAATCTTTTATAGATATTACTATATTTTTTATTTGATTTGTATTAGTTTATATTATTATCTTTTTCATTTTACAAGTTATTATATAAGTGAATAATAATTTAAGTATTACATACTAATAAAATATTAAGTTAATATAGAGGTTAATTTAATTAATATAATTGTTTTAAAGGTAATAAACAACCAAATTTACCAATAGATCATAATAATTTTCTGACATTATAAATTATTATAATGTTTGGTGAAATATTGAATTAAAAAAGTGTTTCATTTTTATGCTTATTTTTACTGAAAATATCGAACAAAGCCAAAATATATAACTGAAAATATTGCGTTATTTTCGGTTTATGTAATATTCTGTGTTTAATTTTAATTAGAATATATTTCAGTAATTAACATAATATTATCTTGATAAAATGATATATTACAAAATGTATTAATACAAGTAAATTATTGCTAAATATTAGTTATAAAACAAGTAATTAATATATTGGAAAAGTGAAATTAACTTTATCTAAAAACTATTTTGGACTAAAATCTAAGCACATTAAACCATTGCATTATATTATATACAACAAAAGAAATATAATATTAGCATTAAAGAATGATATAAATTAAAAATATATGGATTTCAATTTGATAACCATAGTTTCATAAAAATTTTTCATTTGGCATCAAAAATTTATGTGATAATATATGATTATTATTTGTTTTCTTATTAATATTAGATAATTTTATTATAATCACATTTTGTTTATATTTATTAAATCATATTGCTTTTCTATATTTTTTATTTGATACTTAATTCAAATATGATCATATAATCTATATTATTTCCAATTATTATTTCCAATTATTATTTAAATTAATTTCTATATTTAAGTATATCGCTCACATTGTGTATTCTATCATTATAGTTAATATTTAAAGATAGAAATTTATATATTGAACTACTTTATTATATTTTAAATTGGGAGAAAATGAAATTATAATACTGTTATAGTTTTCAACAATGAAAACTATTAAATTCAATTTAAGAGGTACAATAATAGAAGTACCTGATGAATTTTTTATGAATATAAATATGCATTAATTTATGATTACTTAATAACAATAAATCAAATAAATATATCTATATAAATAAATGTCCAAAAAATTTCAGAAAAATTGTATCTTATTTAAATAATGAATATATTAACTAAGATTACAGTCTTATATCTGATATGATTTTATGGTTTTGATATAAACATATTAAACAGACTATATAATTACAAAAACTTCAGTTTGAATATTCCTTAATCACTCAAAAAATTTATTTGTATTTTGTTCATATTTTCAGTTGTCTATTATATATAGTATTTTATATAAGGACGCATTAAAGACCTCAGTATTTCAAACATAGTCTTCAATATCCAAATCTTCATCTTCAGTATTTCAATCTTCACCTTCAGTATTTCAATCTTCATCTTCAGTATTTCAATCTTCACCTTCAGTATTTCAATCTTCACCCTATGTATTCCAATTTTCACCTACAGCATTCCAATCTACGCTTTCATTATCAAAATCATTACTTTCAGTATTGCAATCATCATCTTCAGTATTGCAATCATCTTTAGTATTGCAATCATCATCTTCAGTATTGCAATCATCATTTTCGGTATTGCAATCATCATTTTCGGTATTGCAATCATTATATTCAGTATTGCAATCATTATATTCAGTATTGCAATCATCGCCTTCAGTATTTTCATCACCTTCAGCATTCCAATCATCGCCTTCAGTATTGCAATCTTTACCTTCAGTATTTTTATCACCTTCAGTATTCCAATATTCACCTTCACCGTTTTCACAGTGTTGAGTATTCAAACTATCTACTTTATAATACAAAGCGAGTTAAGTATTATAATCAACTTGATCGTATTGACTATTTAAACTAATTTAAGTACGAATCATCGGTCTGTATTTTATTATTTTGAGAATTTAACGAGGATAAAAATTCACCATTTCTATTAGCATTTTCTTTTATTGAAGTAAAAGAAAATAAGAAGCGTAACAAATAAAGTATTTATCTAATAGTCATAAACTAATTTATGTTTAATTTAGAAATACATTGATGTAAATATATCAAAGCCTGTTTATTAGATTTAGAATCATTATAAGATAATAATTTTTCACGTATTGGTTTTTTGTGAAATTTTTTGTGTCTACCCATATTTGATAATATATTAGAACAAGTTTCTAATTGGGAATGTGTAAAGATATGTGATATTTTTGGTACAGAATACCAAGATATATAATTTTTATAAAATATACTATATCTATAATTTGTATTTGGACTTAATAATCTTCTCCAATTAATATTATATTTAAATTCTATCATCAATAAAGAATTAAATATAAAATGATACTCACCTGAAATTAATTTCCAGTCAAGATTATCAATAAACCATTTTTTAAAGTGATTTTTATATTCTCTACATACATATATTATTTGTAATTGAGGTATTTTAATATATTGTAATATTATATACCATATTTCATAAGGTATATATGTCATTTTTATACTAATTAGAAAATCAATAAAATTAATTATTTCTCATTGATAATATTTATTTGTTTTATAATCCAATTTATTCATTTCGCTATTAATAATAAATTATACTTCGGAATACTAAATATTTAATATAAATATTATCTTATTTAAAAATTAATAATTTAACTAAGATTTAACGAATAATACAAACAATTTTTTTGGTGATAAAAAACAAATATTGTTTATCGCAATTAATATATTAATAATATTCATATATGTATTCAGATCTATATATAAACATTTATTTTCCAATAATAGTCAGTGGTTATATTAAATTTCATAAACTTATTATACTCTAATATATTAATTATTTTATCATATATGTGCGTTGCTAATTGGTATCGATTTCATATTGATATAATTAATTAACTAAAATAATAAAATACATTATTTTATTATTTTATCCAGTATTCATTTATTCTATAAATTTATAATAAATTATTATAAATTTATAGAAGTATGTTAATTTAATATGTCGATTTATTAAGTCTTTGTAATAATTGTTTTTAATAGGTGTTTTCTTTCAACTATAAAAATATATTAAATAATACTATGTTTATATTAAAATAATATTATCTATGTTTGATTATTTTAATATTATTTTTAATTAAAACAACGAACAAGAAAGTGTACTTTCAAGCATTGTGTGATACACAAATATTTATAATAAATCATATACATATACATTAAATAATATTAATTTGTATAATACATCAAATAATATCAATTATAATATGTACAATATTGATACTTAACCATATTATTGGTACTACAACGAATATTATTTAATATACACATGAAAAATACTTATATAAATAATACTAATAAGTACAATAGGAATGAAAATATTGAGAATATTAATGGTAACAAGAATAATTATAACAATAGGTATTTTATTAATTATATTAATAAAATAATATTAATATAATTAATACAAGTAGTATAACAAATGAAGATTTAGAAAGCTAGTATATTACCAATATTATACCAAATAATATACCAAATAATATATAAATATCTATTTATATATACTTGTGAAGTAGGAATAAATGTTATCAATAAAAATCTGAGTATAATGAGAGGAATTGATGCAATTAAAGAATGGTAATGAAAAATAATGAGAGAAATAGATCAGGAAATATATGGATCATGTAGGGATTCAGAGCAGCAATAAGTTTCACAAATAAAATAAAGATAAAAAGGATGTACATAAAATAGAATTTGTAACAGTAAAAAAATAGAGAAAAAATATTGTATAGAAAATATGTAACTAGCGATTATAAATGCTGATATAGTACAATTAAGAGAAATAATAGAATATACAATGAAACAAAATAGTATATAGGTGAAGATTTTTATCACAATATTATTTAGAGAACTATCCTATACTTATAGTTTCGTTTATTACTAAAAATATATGAAAATTGTTCTATATTTCCTCTACAACACTTTGCATATAAATCATTATTCATCATAAATTTTGCTAAATATCCTCCCAATCTGAATGATAATTTAAGTATAATGAATAACCCATATACAGATGAAGAATATTAAGATGAAGAATATTAAGATGAAGAATAAGATGAAGAAGAATAAGATGAAGAATATTAAGATGAAGAATATTAAGATGAAGAATAAGATAAAGAATATTAAGATGAAGAATATTAAGATGAAGAATATTAAGATGAAGAATATTAAGATGAAGAATATTAAGATGAAGAATATTAAGATGAAGAATATTAAGATGAAGAATATCAAGGTGTAGAATTATTTGCTTGTGATATAAATGATGGAGAACAAGAACAAGAAAGTATGAAAATGATTGGTAAATACAAAATGGTATAAATAATTTTAAATAAAATTATTAATTTAGCGAAAAAAAAGCTAATTACGTAAAAAGAGAATCCAAAAAATAATCTGGAAATACTGAAAATAATCCAAGATGTTTTCCGCTTGCCAAAGCTAAAAATTTTTATCGTCAATATTTATACTTAATGATGAAATTAACTCAAGAAAAATATCTAGGAAATACAATCGAAAAATATTAATGATAGTCAAGTTACAGCTGCTTTGTTGTATTCTAGTTTTAATGATATAATCTCTAATATTGTATTTGGTAATTAAGTATCTTTAGTATTTAGGAAGGACATTATATTTTTATTATTTGACGGAGTATATGTTTAATATTAAAGATAAAATAATTCCATATCTATTTATAAATAGATATAAAACTAATTTACATAATAATGGTTACTTTAAAATTTTGAGAGGTCATAATTTATGTAGCAATAACTCTATGTAAGAACTATGACTCCCTTAGTGTTTATGATTTAATATTATACCTAATAAACCTTCTTTTATCTAATATTGATAAAGAATATCCATACTTTATAAAATATTAATTATAGTTATTAATATTTTAGAAACACTTCAGTCGATGAATTGTACAATCTTCGAAAAAAATTTATACCAATAATTTATCAAACATTTAAAGTATATATCTACAAATCTCATGCTTGAATTTAACAATATAAAATTCAAAAAAATATCGTGTTGGTATTTTTTGGAGATTCATAAACATTAAAGTTATATTAATTTTGTTTCAAATATTTATTTATTGCAAATCCACTGACCAAAAATGAAGTAGATCGTTATTTAAAAACGGCTAACGCTAAAATTTAATGTAAATAAGCTCTTATAAGATTATTTACGTCCATGGTAAATTATATTTATTATATAATCACAATATTATTGCAAAATAATATTTTACCAGATATTAAAATATTATATAAAAAACAACTATTGAAATATAACTTATTTCTTGTTGTAAGAAAGTTTTTACTGTTTCGAAAATTTTGCTGGAGATTAAAAGGTTTTGTGACCAATACATTAAATAGATCTCAAAGATGATAATTATTTTTTGATAAAGAATATAGGATAAGTTAAAGAATTTTTGGGACTAAAAAATATATGGACACATGTATTTATAATATATCGATATATATTATAAATTTAATGAGCAATTGTATAAAAATAGGAATATTATTTAATAATTAAAAGATATAAGTTTACTCTTGTTTACTCAATATATTAATTAATATATCTAATTGTATCGATATATTTTTAAGTATTTCTATGCTTGTATATTTGTTTTTAGAATCAAAGATATTTGATTCAGGAATTTCTCCAAATTTTTCTTTGATATTATTAAATATTGCATCTGTTTGTGAATTTTTCCCTTTATAATTTATAGAAAAATGAGTATTATCACTAGATACATTAGTTTGTCGAATATCCAGTTTTGGATTAGGTTTATCAATACATAAGTCAGAGTTATTTCTACTATTTAGTTTATTTTGCAAAACTAAAACTTGATTATTAGATAAACCTGTTATTTTGCATACTTCATTTATATTTTTTTCAAGTAACAATTTGGAGGCAATTAATTTAATACGAGAACATACCGTGGAAGTCTTTTTTCCTAGTAATTCTGCTATACTGTTGTATTTTAATCCTTCTTTAACTTTATTTAATATAAAATCATCTTCTTCTTCTTTTGTCCATTTATGACTAATTTTGTCAACATTCACATTCAACTTTTCTAATAATAGATCATCGTTTTGGTGGTTTATATTAATTAATGGTCCAGTTGATTCCATTATTCGCAATATTTTATGTGTGCGAATAAATATTCAATTAATCAATTTTATTATTCAGAAATATAATTAAATATCTAATTCAAAGTTTACACATATTTTAAATTTTTATATCAGTTATAAATTTTATATTCATACAAATTTATATATTATTAATCCATTATAAAAATAATGAATTTTCGTGTGGTAATATAGTAATTTTAATGATAAATATATAAAATAAATTCTATAATAAAATATTACGTATCAAATAATATTTCGATAAACAATTGTTTAACTTGAAGTATTTAATATTAATAGACATGGTCTTTTTTGAATACCAACTATATCATAAATAATAGTTGTCTTTAAGCAATGGGTTTAAGATAGTTTAATATTCATAATATGAATATTAAACTATATGATATTATAGCATTATAACATTAAATAAATTCCAATTATTTAATGAAATAAGTTGATTAGTATAGTATATTTTATCTTTATGTGTAGTAAAATTTTATTTAAATAGAACAATTATCATAATGGTTTCGTATAATTTTTATTAAGGATAATTTATATATTTGCTGATTTAATTTATCGCCTTGTTGTATATTATATTTTATTAAGGATAATTTATATATTTGCTGATTTAATTTATCGCCTTGTTGTATATTATATTTTATAATAAATGTTAATCTATAATTTATCACCACATACGTCATAACTTGCATAACATTCATTTATCATATGACTATTTCTACCACATCTAAGACAAAGATCACAAGCGCTCCAGTCTAATCTTTTCATAATACATTCTGTTAATTCTCTTTCTTTTCTGTTTAAAAGTAATTTAATCGAAAAAATTTCTTCCTGTGATAATATCAATTTACAAAAACATCCTCCTCTTACGTTTTTAATACCATATTTTTTCATCACAGTAATAGTTAAGTCATCCTCAGCATATCCATTCTGTGTGTAATATATTTCTTCTATGTTGATAGGTCTATATTTTTTTGTCCATTCTGATCCTTGATTATATTTATGTTCTTTTAATCTTTCTCTTATATTGTTTGTTTTCCCCACATAATATTTATCTTCTTGACATTTAATTACGTATATATATATTCCATCACAATTTTCATAATGTTTAATGTATTTATTTTTATAATATGGATAGTACATTTTATTAACTAATAGTATATTAATATAATCAATATTATTAATACTTATAATGAGTATTAATATAATATATCTTCTAAAATAGTTTAGCAAATATCACAATTAATGTTAGTATGTTATAAAATCTAATGTATAACATACTAATATAATTTTTTTACTAATTTAATAATGTGTAATGATAACAGCGTCTAAATAATAATAGCGAGATTTGTTCATATAAATATTTTTTTTAGAAATGTCAGCAATTTTACAATTAACACAAAAAGTGTAGTATTCAATTTTTTCAGTAGTAATATCTATATTAAATATTCTATCGGTTACATTTAAATCCATTATATCATTCTTTGGATCGCTTATTTGAAAATTATTAAGAATGTGTAAGTGATTATTAAGTAATCCAAAATAATTAATAAATTTATTGAGTATTTCATAATAAAAATTTTTGTCTGTGTAACAGGAACTAATATGTTCCAATAAATTATATATACATTGCTTCAAATTATTCCAACAAATATATGGGATTGTAACTGCTATTTTGTATTTTGATTCCATAATACTATCTAAAGTAGTAATAATAACAATTTTATTTGCACTAAAATCAAAAATAGAAAGTTCCTTGTATAAAAATTTATGACATTGTAATTTAATTATTGACTTAAAATTTGTATCATTTGTATCTCTTACCATTATTTGTATATATGATTCTGTAATTTTAAGTTCATATTTTATATCATCTACATATATATTAAAATTTTTATCTTTTATAATATGACTAGAAAGTAAATTATTTATTACTGAAATACCGTATTGCTTTGAACATTTGTGTGTATATTTATCACAATTATACACTTCGCATTCGAAATCAAAATTAATCTCTTTTATTTTTAAATTGCATATATCTATATCCACATTATCCTCTATATCCTCATAATCATAGTAACAAATACTATTGTAATCATCTGATATAAGTGCGAAATTATTTTCATTGAAATATTTGTCTATAAATACAAAAAATTGAATATAATGTTTATAATTTACAATATCTTTATTCAATTTATTTTTTTGTTCTGTCATAAATTCTTTATAATTACCATTAATAATAAAATCATCTAATACAATCTCACTGCTATTGAAGTCATATATATTTAAGTTATATATTAATACTTTGTTCATTGTTATATTTTGTATACTGTTTAGTAATTTTACAATTCAATATTATTGAAACAGATTTAACTTGATTTTCTGTTATTAAAGTTACTAACAATTAATATTTTCATAAAACTATTTTATAATTTGATATTTTAATCTTGATTTCAGTACATTTTATATTATTTTAATATTCAATAATATGTACTAAACATATTAAATATCATTGAATATTTGACATGCAAAATATTTATTTCAGAAGAGTTAACATATAAAATAATTTTTAATGGAGTTAACATATAGGATAAATTTAATAATATCAACAGTGTTAACACATAATAATATTTTAATAATACTATGTAAAACAATATTTTAATAGAGATAGAATTAGGTAATCTTAGAATTAAATATTATGGATAAAATGATTATATGTCATAATAACAACCAAATTTAAGATTTATGTCTGAATTATCTATCTTATTTTCTTCAATTATCCACTTACCTTGTTTTAGTATAATTTTCATATCAAGTTCTTGCAAAGAACCATTTATAGGTATATGTTTTATTATAGCTTCTACAACAATATTATTTAAGAGAGAAATAGTATGAACATAATACATATAATAATTATAATAATATGCATTTTTTGTTGTTATATAAACAGTTAAACCTATAGAAAGTTTTTCGGTATATACAGTGTTGATAATTCTTTGATAACAAACATGGTTATGAATAAAAGGAGTATCCAAATAATTATCAACAATAAATCCTTTTTTGCATATACATCCAAAATAATTATTGTCTATATTTACAAAAAACCCAGATAGATTTTTTCTTATATATATTTGCCAAGCTGTATTTTTTAGAATACCATTAATTAGTTTTGATAATATTTTACCATCATCAGAGATTTTATATGCTTTAAACTTAATAATATTTTCGACATAGTTGCTAGAATATTTTTGTGTATCATTCTCTATTGTATTGTATCTTTTTTTGCTTGTTACATCATATATTATATAATTCTCATAATATGAACCATTACTGACAACAAATCTAGTACCTTTATGAGGCAAAATATATAAATTATTTCCACATAAACATGTTTGAAAAGATATATCTATATTTTTATAGTAATGTATCAATTTATAAAAAGATAAAAAATTAGTTAAATTTTCCTCATTGTATTCTTTAATCGTATTATAATTTTGTTTTTTAGTAATAATATACTTCTGTTTTCTAGCTCTTATTTTATTATTTTCATTTTCCTTATTGAAATATTGGCGCCAATATTCTTCATTTTTATCCACTATTTGACGCATACTTCTCGATATTTTTGATAGACTTACTATTTCCTTATATAATAAATAGTCGGCTATATAATTCTTTAGTTCTATAGGCAAATTATATATTTTATTTTTTTCAAAGTTTTTTCTTTTTCTTATCTTTAGCCTCTTCGTCTTGTTTATCAACATTTTTTTTACTTTCTCATATTGTTTTTTATAATCCCATGTCTCCAATTTCTTATTTCTTATTTCATCCATTTTTTTTCTATCTTTCACATCACAATTATGTTCTTCGATTTTTAGATGCGCCATATTGGATTTTATTTTTTAACACGATAATTTAATAATGGCTTTAAATTATCATGTTAAAAAAATAAAATGTTAATTTTCTTATTTAACTTATTTTTCCACTTTTTTAAATCGCAAAGCTTATTTTTTACTACCATGTAATTACTAGTCTTTTTTTAATTTATTTAAATATTTCCTAAATTTATAAAATATGTGTATTGGATATGGTATTATTGTTTTTCAGTTCAATTTTTAACATTAATTAAGTGTTTTATATCACTTAATATACAAATCATAAAATAATTAAATGTCGGGTTTTTAACTCATTATTATCCCATCTAATTACCTTATATTTAATAAATATAATTTTCTCAACTATATTTATTGTTAATTTTATAGTTATATAAAAATAATCTGTTGATATGTAAAGTTTTATAATATTTACTTTATAATATCCACTTTATAATATTTACTTTATAGTTATATAAAAAATAATCTGTTGATATGTAAAGTTTTATAATATTTACTTTATAATATCCACTTTATAATATTTACTTTATAGTTATATAAAAAATAATCTGTTGATATGTAAAGTTTTATAATATTTACTTTATAATATCACTTTATAATATCCACTTTATAGTTATATAAAAAATAATCTGTTGATATGTAAAGTTTTATAATATTTACTTTATAATATCACTTTATAATATCCACTTTATAATATTTACTTTATAGTTATATAAAAATAATCTGCTGATATGTAAAGTTTTATAATATTTACTTTATAGTTATATAAAAATAATCTGTTAATATATAAAGTTTTATAATATTTACTTTATAGTTATATAAAAATAATCTGTTAATATATAAAGTTTTATAATATTTGCTTTATAATATCCACTTTATAGTTATATAAAAATAATCTGTTGATATATAAAGTTTTATAATATTTACTTTATAATATCCACTTTATAATATCCACTTTATAGTTATATAAAAATAATCTATCGATATGTAATCCTTTTTACATCTAAGTAATACCAGTAATATACGATTACTCATATTACATTGACTTTAATTTATCGACTTCCTTAAACTTATAATAAAATTTTATAATGTCGTATACACAAAATTTTATTTAAGAGCTTAGTAAGTTTTGAGAAGAAGTTCATGGTTTTCTACGAAAACCTAGCTCGGTTTCAAAGAAACCTTGAAGAAGATACGTTGGTGAAAATCTTATTTTAGACGATACAATTATATTTTTATTCATTATTATAGGAAAGAATATAAGGAAAAGTTTTATAATATTTACTTTATAATATCCACTTTATAATATTTACTTTATAGTTATATAAAAATAATCTGTTGATACATAAAGTTTTATAATATTTACTTTACAAAACTGACTTTATAATATTGCAAATAAGCGATTTATAATTATATAATACGCTTATTTATTAAAAAATAAACCAGCCTACTACTTTATTTTTACTATAATTTTGGGGAGGGTTATCTCTACGATAATCATCAGCTAAAGTTTTATATGTATCCCATTGTGAATTTGGATGAGATCCTAAAATGCGTTGATAATTATTAGTTTGATTATTGTAAAAATAATCGGTATGATGACCGACATATGTGCTAAATAAATTGTGGAGATATACTTCATATTGAATTTCATCGTCTGATAGTTCGTAGACTCCGTAAATAGGTTTATCAATACTATTAAAATAATGTTTTTTACCGTTTATTTCACATATACCATCCAAGGGACCATCATAATAATCCATATGCCATAATAATTTAACAGATAATTCCGGGATATTATAATATGGATTAATTTTATATTAAATAACATTCCAATATTTAATATATTCATCTCTATTCATTGATATACAATATTCCATATCATGTTCACTATATTTCCATTGTTTTTTAGCATCTCTAACTATTTTTCCGTCACACATACTATAGCAAGATGAATCGTACCAACATATGTCTACAAATTTTATATTTATACTATTATCCTTATATGTTAAAATACATTTTGCATGTATATCTTTATCTGTATTATCAATATAACTATGATCTATTAATAATTCTCCTAAACAACCAGATAATACATATCTTACTATATCACCTTTGGCAAACTCAATAAATACTTCTATTTTAGTATTTTTATCAGAAAATATAATACTAGATTCTACTAACTCCATTTTTAATATTTTAGACTTTCGAATTTAAAATAATTTATATTATAAATATTTTTAATATCATAAATTTGTCTGATTAAAATTTCAACCGATTTATTCCATAGTCCCCTATTTTATCCATGTTTCATTTTTAAGTTTACATATTATATTAAATAGTTTATTTATTCATCACCTTTTTATTATATAAAGTAATATTCTCATTATTGAATGTTAAATAATATACTAATAAATATGTCAATAGGTAACAATATTAGTATAAATATCAATTATTGTAACTTATAATTTTATAGTATGATTTGTATAATTGATAATTGGAATGTTTAATCATTATTTTTTGATAAATTTTTTGATAAATATTTTAATATATCTAGTTGTTACCGTTTGAATATAGAATAATTAAATATATTGTTGAAGATTATATATTTTCTACTAGTTAAATAATTGTTATAAATATTATATTGAATAAATTAAAACTCTCGCTAATTAAGTTATATGCAAATAAAATTTATAATTTAAAACAAATTATAAATTTATCTATAATTTAAAACAAATTATAAATTTATCTATAAATATTATTTAACCTCTTTTTGTAGTATAAAATTATAGCATAAGATAAAATCAATAAATATTATCATAGAAATAAATTCTGAAAAATGTGGATCATATATAAAATATACTCTAATTTTTGGTATTTTAAAACACTGAAATTAGGATATAAAAACTAGATAATATGAGGAATGAGATTTATTTATAAAGTTCTATATCTAGTAATCAAATTGTTGAATAGTGTACTATTTATTATAATATTAGAAGATAGTGGAATAAGTTTAAAATAAAGATTAGGATATTGTATCTATAACTTTATTTTATATAATTACTTTATTAATATATATCATAGTATTTTGTTTAAGTAACTGTAATTCTTTTTCTGTATAATTTTTCGCAATGTGATATTTATAAATATGTGTAAATGTGATATTTATAAATATGTGTAAATGTGATATTTATAAATATGTGTAAATGTGGTATGTGTAAATATCATAATTACACATATTTTATTGAGATATATTTGTGAATTTAATACTATACAATAAATCATTGATTAATTTTTGCACAATAGAAAATAATAAAGTTAATTCTATGGTTATAAGAGTAGAATTTGAAAAGGTTGAGTTATATTCTTTAAGTTTTTTGACTAAAACATTCAGGGTGATGACCATTTCTTTCCGTTTAATAAATTCGCAGTGTTTTAATATATATAAATATATATTTGCAATATGTTGAACTCTTTCATTATGGTTACCTCCATAATTTTTTGCAATTTCTTGCAAAGATTTTATAGTATCAATTATTTTGTCATCGGATTCTTGATTCTCGTTTTGTAATACTTGTATTTGGAGGAAATCGCACAATATATTTATGTTGTTGATAGCAAATTTTTGCAAACTTCGCCTTTCGACTTGAAAAAAATCTAGCATATCAATTAATATAGTTATATTTTTTTTTAAGTTGTCATTATTTGTGCAAAATATTGTATTTATATCAGTTTTAATTTCATATATTATATCTATAATACAACGTAATATATCTACAATAAAATCTTTTGTATATTCGTTTTGGTTATATAGCGATAGAAAAAATTCATCGACGGATTCAGTTATATTTAAACTATTATTTATGTCAAAATATATATTTTGTTGTTTATTGAAATGTATTAAATTATTAAAGAATAAACACTTGGTTATTATGTGTTCGTGAACTAATATTTTTAGATTATAATATTCTATATAAAAATGATTTACAACTTGATTAGGCTTTGTATTTGTCATTTAATTAAAATATATAAAATATTGATTAAACAGTTTTAATTAAAATTGTTTAATAACAAGTGATATTTACAACCTCTTTATGAAAAAATAATTTACAATAATTATGGACAAATTGTTAAATACATTAGTCAAGATCAGTTTGCTAGTTCTATTCCATATAAATTTTTTGTTATTCTTGCTATTTTTCCTATTAAAATAGGAATATTTTTTATATATTTGTAAATTTTTTGATTAATTGAAATCTGATTACAGTGTGAAATGTTTAGATAATGTGTAGTTTGTAAATATTTAAATGCTTTATAAGTTATAGTAATTTGATCACATTTTTCCATATCGAGACTGTAAATATTTTTTAGATTCTTGAAAGCATTATCGGTTATAGTATTTTGATTACAATAACTCATATCAAGGGTATGGATACCTTGCAAATTTTCAAAAGCTTTATCGGTTATAGTATTTTGATAACAATATGCCATTTCAAGAGTATGAATACCTTTTAAATTTTCAAAAGCTTTATCTGATAAAGAATTTCTACCGCAATAAGACATATTAAGATAATGGATACCTTTTAAGTTTTCGAATGCTTTATCTGTTATTTGATCGCAAAAAGATATATTAAGAGTATGAATACCTTGTAAATATTCGAATGCTTTATCTGTTATTGTTTTTTGTTTACAGAAATACATACATAAAGCATGAATGCCTTTTAAATTTTTAAAAGCATTGTCAGTAATAGTTTCTTGATTACACGAAGACATATTGAGAGTATGTATACCTTTTAAATTTTCAAATGCTTTATCTGTTATTGTCTCTTGATCACAATAACCCATATTGAGTGTATGAATACCTTTTAAATATTGAAAATCATCATCTGTAATATATTCACTGGCATTCAAACATAAATTTTGTATTTTATATGATAAATTTTCTATAAATTTTAAATTTAGTACATTTTTCCTTAATGTAAATTGATGTAATACCATATTATCTTTATCGTTTAATAACAAAGTATATAATTTATTACAAGTTTTACATAATTTAAACATACTGTATGTGTTTGAATATGATGATATCAATAACCATATTTCGTTTGGCATATTATATCTTTTTTTCATATATTTATTATATTTATCTATTATGTCGGCTACATTTAATTTTAATTTTCTTGGTCTTATTATTTCATTATTATTTTTAATATCTTGATACAATTTATCTATACTATCTTTCGATCCTGAAATAAGATATCTGTCGCTTTTTCTATAATTTTTATAATTTTCTAATTCCGATTTTTCGTATATCTCATCCTTGTCTATATCATAATAAAAACTAATTCCTATATCATACTCTATATTTTTTAGTATGTTATAATAACCAAAAGGCCACGCATTGCACATTTTTTATTCGGTTATGAAAATTTTTATATTAGTTTTAATAACCGTCCTTTTGATCGATAAATTGCGAAATATTGATCATAAAGTTACAACTATTTTACAATATTAACTATCATAAGTCTCTACTTTTTCACAATGTTAACCATCATAAGTCTCTACTTTTTTACAATGTTAACCATCATAAGTCTCTACTTTTTTACAATATTAACCATCATAAGTCTCTACTTTTTTACAATGTTAACCATCATAAGTCTCTACTTTTTTACAATATTAACAGTTGTAAAATATTAACTATTGTAAAATCTTATTGAAAAATATTGACCATTATAAAATTTAACTATTAAGATTTCTTAATTATAAAATACTAATTAGGAAACAGATATTTTGTTTTTAATTTTAGTTAAGATGAGTAAGATATTAACATACAAAGAGAAATTTAATAATATTGTACTAAATATATAAAATTGATTCTAAAATATAGTTATTTTTTTAGAAAAATTGACATGAAGGTCATTGTGTTAACCTCTGATAATAGAGCATATCGTTGTAATTTATGTGATTTACAGAATTTGGATATATCAAATGTTTCACATACATCACTTTATGGTCTTGATCCTGTTTATAAGTTAGGAATTTTTCATTTAAATGATTCAAATCGCAACAATAAACATGCTTCGTCTATCTGTCGTTTATTGAGTTTTCCTGATCATTTTTATGATTCTTTTTCTTTCAAGGGAACTGCTTTAGTATATGATGATGGAAAAGATATGAATAAAGTTAAATGGAATTTTATACGTGAAAAACTATCTATTTTAAAACAGTCAATTAAAACTTATCCTATTATTAGTCAGACTTTGAATAATATTAATATCCGTTCTCAGTTAACTTGTCAACCTTTGTTATTTAGTCCTTTACCAGTTAGAAGTACAGTTTTAAATTTATATCCGCAAAATGATATTATAGACTCTATATATCAAAAATTTGTCGATATATATGTGTGTTTATCTAATCTTTTATACGAATTAAATTACTTCCAGACATATAATTCTGATTGGAAAATAAAACTTGAACAAGCCGTTGATTCTCATACACAAGATATAATTTCTAATAACAAAAATTTAATTAAATTATTTGGTTGTGAATTGGCAGAATCCATTATTAAAACTTATCACATTATTATTATTAAAGATAATGAAATATTCAATTATATTTACTACAAATTCCGCAATCATAATATACGAGATTTTTTGGGATCTATTGATATTCATATTAGAAGAGCCTGTGATCCAACATGTTTTCTTTATAATATATTACATAATATACATGAATTTGGTTTTAATATATAAATTACCCTTCACTTGTTCATTTATAATTTCTAGAAATGTTTATATAACAATCCGAAATTTTAATTGGTAATTAGCAAAACATTTAAAGACATTCACCTGGTAATGTTTTTAAGATTGAATATATGAAAATTACATTTTGTAAATATAATTATTTTATTAGTGATATTCTACTCTATAAATATTATTAAATAATATTTATAAAATGATATTGAACCAATATAATTGATATAATCAAATATAATTGATATAATCAAATATAATTGATATTAAATAATAAATAATTTAGATGTAACAATGTCATAATTAAATAGTATTTTTAATTAAAAAATATTTTGGGATTTATAAAATTAGTGAGTTGAAAGATAATAAATATAGTGATCATATTAAAAATTAACCGGCAAAATATTATATGAGCAATGTTCAAAATAATAAGTCAAAGAGTTTGAAATTTCTTTTTCGTAATTGTGATAATAAGTAAGATATATATTAAACAATATATGATAATTGTAGTCATATTTTGTTATATCGATTTCATGGATAGAAAAATCGGGAACATTATCTATTGGGATATCATAATTTTCATAATTTTCATAATTTTCATCATCGACAATACGAATAAAAAACTGATAGAGATTACGATCAATATTATAAAAATTACATTGATTATATTGGCGATTAATATGATAATATAATTTATTTATATCTTTTATTATTGAATCTATTTTATAGCATTTAAGTTGATCATATTTTATATAGTATTGATACATTTTTTCCAATACTGTAATATGGTCTTTTATAGTAAAATTGTATTTATCTTTAACATTTATATACATTCTATACAATCTGATATATATGATTATTATGCTAATTTTTTGCTCATAATATATTGTGTAACAATAAATAATATTAAGATACAAATCTTTGTAATTATTTAACAAAATAAAAAAGTTTTCTATTTTATCAGAAGATATGCCATTAATCTTGGATAATTTGTTGTATATATCTATTAATCTTAAATATATTCTTTTCTCACATAAAAGACAATGTATATTAGTTTTTTTACCAATTATTTTTACGAAAATATCGAATACTATGTTAGTTTTTGATAATATATCGTACATATATTCTTCTATATACCCTTTATTTGTTGTGTCGATTATTTTTGTAATAAATCTATATATTTCATTCATATGGATATCAATTTTATCTATTAATTCAATATCTGTAATCTCATACGAAAATTTAAATTTAGGATAAATATCAATATTAATTTCCTCTGTTATTCCTTTTAATAAATTTTCTACTAATACTTTACTTTGCATATGTTTATTATCTTCATTTTTCTTATTGTATTTATATTGGTCCTGTATTATATCACAATAATTCTTGACAATTATATTGCAAATATTTTCCTCTTTTTGACTAAGTTTTAATTTCCTTTTTTCATCGTTTTCATATCCCCTAAAATATTTTATTATTACTGAAACAATTTCATAGGGTACCATTTTATTCGATTTCTGAACTTGTGTAATTTATTCATTTTTCATTTCATATACTATTATTTGGCTTTCTCAAATAATATGTTGCAATTTTCAGAATTACTTATAAAATTCTAGCTCTATAATTTCCTTATATTCTTTCCTATAATAATGTATAAAAATATAATTGCATCGTCTAAAATAAGATTTTCACCAACATATCTTCTTCAAGGTTTCTTTGAAACCGAGCTAGGTTTTCGTAGAAAACCATGAACTTCTTCTCCAAACTTACTAAGCTCTTAAATAAAATTTTGTGTATACGACATTTTAAAATTTTATTTTAAGTTTAAGGAAGTCGTTAAATTAAAGTCAATGTAATATGAGTAATCGTATATTACTGGTATTACTTAGATGTAAAAAGGATTAACTTATATATTCAAGAATTAAATTATTAAAAAACTTTATCTTCAATTTAATATTTAATATTAATATAACTAATTCACATAATTACCACTTGAATTTTTGTATTAAATACAAAAATACTAGATTATTTTCTATAATAGATCCACAATTATTTTGTAAATATAATTTAGATATACTGTTCCATCATAATATGAAGATATATTATTATATTTATTGTAAATTTTATCTGATATAGTTTTTTGAGTACACATTCCTACATCTATATATTTTATTCCATTTAGATTTTCGAAAGCTTTATCTGTTATTGTATTTTGACAACATATTGACATATTAAGAGAATAAATACCCTGTAAATTATATTATAGATAACTAATTAATATTTGTGTATATTTATATTGAGTTTATAAATATCGAGTTTTTGTGTTGGTAATATATTTATATAATATTATACTGGTGTACATAAAAATGGAACTATATTATAAAAATATGGGCCGCAATTATGATTTAAAGTTTTTGAGATATAATCATAATTTATATGGTTACATTTAAATGTAACCATATATGTAAATATTGAAAATATTATTTTCAATATAGATATTGTAAATTAATGAATATTATAAATAAAAAAATAGATAACACGTCGACAATACCAATTACTGATCCTATATTAACGGATTATTATAGGAATGAGAAAATTTGCAGAGATATAATAAAAAAAAATTCAGATGTTGATATATCACGAAATGCTAAAGTTAATAAAAATCGTATTTGTATAGAGATAGATCCAGAAAAATTCGAGGAAATATGTAAATTTATGCGCTTAAAAACTCAATATCCCGATAACAAAATTAAGTTCATTGTTGAACCTAAAAATTTTGTTCTTGATGATGATACCGTCAGTAAATTTATTATGGATGTAGTAGTTATAGTGACAGATCAAGAAGAAATAAAAAACGTATATATTAGATCGGAATCATTTTACCAATTCTTTGTAATTTGGTTCAAACATAAATTTTCTTCTCTACAAGTTCCAGAATCTAACGATTTTCATAGCCATATGTTAATTAAAGGATTTAAGCCTATTAATAATCTTTATTATGGTTTGAAAATAAATAATATAAAGTGATGAGTGCTATTTGTATTCCAGTTATAAATTTTATGTATTTATTGTTCCATTATATGTTATTAATATGTAATATTAACCCAGCAAAATACCTAATGCTGAAAAATACTTACAAATGTTTTCGTAAATTAATTATTGATTGTTACAAACGTATTATATTTTTTAAAACTATATAGTTTTGGTAATCATATTTTTTCGTCCATGTAATTATATCTTTGTTTGTCTTCGATACGAACAATAATACCAGTTGTAACAAATCTGATTCGTATTTATATAAATAATTAGATCAGCCAAAGTTCTATAGCATATTTCATCAATAATATATAGATCTTTACTTTTTATATTAAATACTTCTATGTATAATTCTTCATTAGATAATATATTTAATAATTCTACACATTGCCCTATTTTTTCATCGCAACTGTTAAAAGAAAATTTTAAATAAATTAGATCTTTATCAAACATTTCCATAATTTGAATAAACAAAAACCTTTGCAGATTTTCTTTTAACTTAAATATTTGTCTCCATTCTAAATCATATAAATAACAATATATATTATCTTTAACATCAAAAGAATCATTATTGAAGTTTTTAGTAACAAAAGAAATATATGATATATTATATATAAAACAAATTTTAATAATGTTTCCCACTCTTCTTTATCTATATCTGATATTACTATAATATCCATACTATTTTCCATAAAATTACCATTAAACATAGTCGTGAAAAACTCTGACCCTACTAAAATATTCCTATCCACATTATAAATTTTATCGTCAACTGAGAATTTAATATTCGGATATAATCCATATGAAGTATACATATTCTATCTGGTATTTTATATTGTATTCTATATTTTACAAAATATCAATAACACCTAAAAATCAAGTCATCTATTATGTTTAAATTTCTAGTATAAATTTTATCTTTAATTATAACATGTGATTTTATTATATATTCATTAATGTTTTCAAATAATTGAAAAATTAAAATTATACAATAAATAATCGAAAAATTAAGATTATGCAATATCAATATTTTTATGGTAAATATTAATGATAATATTTACTATGCTATCTATAATATAGTCAATATTATAGATTTTATATTATATAAATATTGATAAATATAAAATATTATAGTGGATGAATGAAAATGATAAGAATATTAAAAAAAACAACCAAAAGAAATTTTTATTCAACAATTCAATATATATCAGACTTACATGTCGATCACAAACAAATTGGAAAAATACCAGTAATAGAACCAAAAAGTAAATATCTTGCAATATGTGGAGATATAGGACTACCATCACACCCAAATTTCAATATTGTACTCAAAGATACATCATCATCATTCGATAAAGTTTTTCTTACGTTGGGAAATCATGATTTTGGATTAGGATGTTGTTATGAAAAAGAATCAGTTGATAAATGGACACCTTATATTGAGGATTTATGTTCTAAGTACAATAATATTGTGTTGTTAAATAAAACATGTTATGATTTAGACAATTATATGTTTATTGGTACTACTTTATGGAGTAATGCTCCGTCATATAATATTCATAAACAAGATAAATATGAAAAACATATAAGAGAACATAAAGAACATATTAATTGGATAAAAGAAAAAATTGATAATAACAATAACAAACAAATTATTGTATTAACCCATTTTCCTCCTACTTATAAACTCATTGAAGAAAAATATAAGAATGACGGACAAGTTAATGGTTGGTTTGCAAGTAATTATGATTATATTATTAAACCTCCTATTAAAGCATGGTTATGTGGTCATACTCATTCTATAATTAATTGTAACATAAATGGTGTATATTGTGGTGTAAATGCTATAGGTTATCCTCATGAAAATGTTATATCATCAAATAAAATAATAAATATTTAGTTTTAGTCAATCTTTATTTAATATTATTTATATACCAAAACATTAATAATATTCCTATCACAAATATTATTAAAATACCTATTATAACAAAATATATAATATGTATTGACATATTATCTTTAAAAGATAAACTTGGATACATATTAATTCTAACACACAATTACATAAATTTTTCCAATATTTGAATATATAAACTGAGATAAATATAAGTATTCATATAATAAGACGATAAATATAATGAAAGATCTGATTAACTAATTTAATTAAATTCATTTCGCAATTTTATAGTTATCCTCAATGATTATCATGTATTTTGGTTATCAGATGATTAAAAATTATTTTCCATATCATAGTTCTTATGTCTTTAAGTTTATCCTATAACTCCACTATTTACTAAATTTCATAATTATCTGTTGAACTTTATTATCTAAACTGTTATTTATCCATATTTAATATTATTCTTATTTAACAACATATTGATATAACTGTACAATTCATACAAATAATATTCTTTATGTATTTTATAATCCTTTAAAAATTGTTGATATATTTTACGGTAAAAACATTTATGTCTTGAAATAACTGTATATTCAGATATTTATCTCCTAAATATTTATCTCTTAATATTTATCTCTTAAATATTTATCTCTTAAATATTTATCTCTTAAATATTTATCTCTTAAATATTTATCTCTTAAATATTTATCTCTTAATATTTATCTCTTAAATATTTATCTCTTAATATTTATCTCTTAAATATTTATCTCTTAATATTTATCTCTTAATATTTATCTCGTGATATTTATCTCTTAATATTTATCTCTTAATATTTATCTCTTAGATGTTTATCTCTTAGATATTTATCTGCCGAATATATAACCTTATATATTTATCTCTTTTAGTAAAAAATGACTATTCTAATTTAATAAATATAGTAACCGTATTAGAGAATTATTATAATATCCTTTTCAATGCTTATATGATCAAGTTGATCATATAAATAATAAAATTGAATTTAAAATTTTAATAAGAGTTGTAAACTAGTGTTTGTCAACATATGAACTATAAAATACAATCGATGGTTAAACGCTAGTTTACAACTCTTATTAAAATTTTAAATTCAATTTTATTATTGAATAAAGGGATAGTATTACTCAGTTGATTTTCAGAATAACTTTAAATATAGCTAATAACTATATTAACATAGCTTAATCATTATCTTAATTTACATTAAAAATATTTGAATGGAGAATTAAGATTTAGACCATTAATAAGATATTAGATAATAAAATGGCGAATAATAAACAAGACGATAATAAAATAGTGGATAATTATCATAAAAATATTAAATTCATAAATAGAGATAATCCTATATATCTCTGAGTAATATCAGTAATATATTAGTGTACATATTACATTTAATTTATCGTATTCTATAAAGTTATTCGAAATTTTTATAATATGTACACAAAATTTTATTTAATAGATTGGTAAGTATAAAGTATAAGTTAATGTTGGTAAAATCTTAATGGAGAATATGTATTTATATTTTAATTCAAAATGGATATAAAATGGATATAAAATATATATTTTATATATAGGAGAAGGGGAAATATAAAGACTCATGAAGTTAATAGTTTTGAGAGACAAAATTCAGATAATTTAGGAATAGTTTTGATAGGGTATTATATTTAAGAAAATTTGGTAGTTTTAATGGGTATTATATTTGAGAGAATTTGAGAATAGTTTTGATGGGTATTATATTTAGGAGAATTGATTAAATGTCTGTTCAATTTTTATATAAAAATGTGTAAACATAAAACTTGTAAAATGATCAAAAAATATAGACGTAATAACAATATTAAAACATTGGGCGGAGTTGGAGCAGCTATCCTAAATAAAAATGGAAATGAATGGAGTATTATATTAGGTAAACAAACAAGAGGATCTTACAAAGATAAATTTAGTGTTTGTGCTGGATCATTAGATGAAATTGATAAAGGTTGTTATATATTGGGAATAAAGAGAGAATTAATAGAAGAATTCAAGATAGATGTAACAAGTACTGAAAAATTTAACTATTTTTTTAGCAAAGGCAGTATTTTGCGCTACATAATGGTTAATAATTCACCCATTTTTATAGGAATAAATCACGATTTAAACATAACTGAATTGAACAATATTATCATAAATCATAATAATAGTGATTTACCTGAAACTTATAAAGAAATGAGTCGTTTGGAATATTTTCCAATATTAAATATATCGCTAATGGAAAACGAATCGATTAAAATTTCTAGTTTTGCCAAAAAAATTATCAAAAATATAGATGTTAATAAATTATAGAACAACACTTAATATTTTAATATTTGATCCTTCATGTAATTTTATAATAAATATAATTCTAGAATTATATTTATTCTTAATAACAATAAAATATGTTGTAGAGAGTTTAATATTAAAAATTTAATATTCTTAGATTAAAGAATATTAAATAACAACTTACAAGATTCTTATATAGAATTTAAATGAATATAATATGTAAAATAAACTCATACTTTATATAGAATTTAAATGAATATAATATGTAAAATAAACTTATACTTTATATAAAATTATTTAGTCTAATTCATAATATCTTCCATGTTTTATTTTTTTACCTCTATTACTCATTTTATGTTTTATATAGATGTTATCTAATATATAATCTTTAGGGTAATTATTATTCCAGATTTAAAGTGTTTGCAAAAGAGTCAATATTCTATATAATAGTTTTGTTTTTGAGAATCAGATTATAGTTTGGATCATTTATATCATAAACGCTCAAATTTATCATTAAGAAGATAGTGATTTGTATCCAAAATAATTTGTTGTGGAACAGGAATTTCTTTTTGATTATTTGTATATTTTTGAGTAAGAATCCACATAAATGGTTTTACTAAAATATCAATTTCAGTATCAAAATTATTATCGACCGGAAAAATTTTCTGTAAATATTGTTATTCTTCTGTATCTGGATATATATTGCAGAAAGTAGAAGAAAATTTTAAGACACGCAAATATCTCTTTAATGATTCGTCAATATCTAAAAAATTTGGAAAAGTATTGCACATTAAAACAAAATCACAATAAGATACAAGTTCAATAGCAGAATATTTATATATTGTACTATTTAATTCATTGAATTCATCTACTAAAGCTAGACGTATTCTTGAAAGAATATTTACATTTTTATTAGTATAAATATGATAAATGATTATTTGTTATTGCTGAATATGGAATAGATTCGCAATAATTATCAAAAGTTTTTTTAGCAATGAACAAATTGTTGATTTTGAATTACATCCCTTACCTATTCTGATGTTCGCTGTATTTACTTTTCTATGGCCAGATATACATTCGGCTGTACTTTCAATAAAATAAGAACACAGTTCTTTATCAACAAATATTTTGTTCAAATAGTTCATACATTTAATTACATCACAATGGTACCATGTATATTTTTCATAGTAATAACCTGTACATATAGTTATTTTATCTTTTATATTACCTGATCTAAATGTATTTGAACTAAAATACACCATTTGTGAAACAAACAAGATTTTTATTTTTATTTGCGTTATTATCAAATGTTTCATCATAAAATCTATAACAAGCTTCCCTATAAATTCCAGTTTTATAAGTCATATTTTCGAGATTTTTTATTATTCTAATACATTCTTGTATTTTATTTTTTAGTTCTATTTTTATTTCTTTGTTTAAATCTACCTGTAAATATTTTCTCATAAATTTAATAAAACTATCTGATAATTCTGATGATAATTTATTTCTTATTGCTATAGCATCTATTTCTTGATATCTATGATTTTTATATTCGTACCATGTACCTGATTTCGTATAAATATATGAATCTTCATATTTTGAATACATTATTTCTATCAAATCTTCTCTATATGATTTCTCATCCAAACATTTCCATACAAGCTTTTCTTCTATTGTCATTGCTTCTATATTTTCCATAATATCTGTCATTCTAATATTTATTTTAATATAATTTATTTTATTTCATAACTTACCAGTACGAAATATCCATAATTTTTCATTTTTATTTCTAACCATTTCATAACTTACCATGTTTATTACTTGTCCTAAATTCAAAATCATTTATTGTAATTCTATTAACTAATATTAAAATTTCTCTACATCAATAACGTTCGTATTTTTTAAACTATTATCTATATTAACCACGTCGCTTTCATCATATTAACCAACATTGTATACCCCATTATAAATTAGTTAATCAATAGAGATTGTATTATTTTAACAATATTATTGTAAAAGGTATATGCAATTTAATCCACTTTATTTCCCAAATTTACAATATAAACATTAATTTGTATATTGAAGAAATATGACTCTTCTAATGCTTATTGTAATGATATTAAATATTTAATAAAGCTACATTTAAATATTATAATATATTCCAGTTCATTGGATAAATATTCTTCTCATATTTCATTTTGCAACTAGTATCAATTTAAGTTAATTGGTTATAAAAGAAAATACAATTTATAATACTTTATATCTATATAAATTGTCCTTATTAAAATTCGACAATTATATGAGAATACTATTTAATTTAACATTTATTAAATAGTATTATTTGTATTTTCTCATATTTATGAAATATATTGAAATTTTGAATAGCCTTATACTGTATTAATATAAGAATAATGACAAATATATATTTTAATATTTTTACTGTATATTTGTATATAAAATTATCTAAACTAGAAAGCTTTTAAATATTATTGAATATAATTGAATATAATATATTACTTTATACTTTAATAAACCAAATATTTGTTTATAAGCAATAATATTAAATATAGTTGTAATAGTATTTTGAATAAAATTACATTGATTAAGTGATATCATAATATCATAATATCATAATATTAAAATATCATAATATTAAAAAATCATAATATTAAAAATATCGCGATATAATGTAAAATAATGCAAAAATATTATAAATAGTATTATAGATGAAAACGAACAAATTTAATCAAAATTGAAAACATGCTAAAGAAAATGATATTTTATGGAAAAATATTGTGAATATATAAATGTTTAATAAAACAAATAGAGTATTAAATAGAGTATTAAATGGAATAATTAACAAAAAATATGCAACAATAAAAGGAATAAAATTCAAAATAAATAAAGAAGAAGCAAGCAAGATATTAGCTAAAAATTCAAAATTTTTCGAAGAAACAAATATTAGCGGTGAATCATTGGTGGTATATGATAATGATCCATTAGAGAGTTATTATTTACCATTTCATAGCTTAGATATTAAGGGACTATTTTCTGAATATGTTGGTGAATACGGAATTGATAGAAAAGAAACATATACATATTATACATATGACAGTGTACTAAAAACATATGTAATGAAAACAATGGTAACAACAGTAACAGATTGGTTTAGATGCCAAGGTAACACATCTGAAAAGAATTATCCACTAGGAACAAAAGAGACTCAAATATATGCAGGATTTGAATATCCAAGGGAAAATATAGAAAAAATATTGGCAACCGAAGAAATAAAAAATATGGAGGATATAGTTATAAATGAGAAAATAAAAAATTTTGAGATGAATATGTCGTATGCTTTGGAGAAAATGGTGATTAATTTACGTTCTTTAGAAATAAAAAGAACTAAAAATATTATAAAAAAAAAGTATAATGCACATCGCTCTAGGGTTCATAATTTGGATCTTCAGCTTGATAAATGTAATATAAAATTATATAGTTATTATCTACCATGTTTTATTTATCATTATGAGCTTAACGGAAAGAAATATTATAAATTTGTTAATGGTAATAACGGATTATATAGTGGCCAACATATATATTCTTTTTGGAAAGTTTTTCTTGCAACATTTCCAATTGGTTTGATATTTCCTTTTTTTACTATCACTCAACCTTTTCTTCTTTATTCTTTTGTGTTACGATCATTACTATATGGTATTTTTACTGGTTTACCATCAGGGTTATTAGCTAAATTTTATCCACTTTATAGTTATAGTCACCAATCAAAAGTACAATCTAACGAATCATCTTACAATACTTCAACTTTTGAAACAGAAGATGATCGTATCCGCAAATTAACCTCTCCATCAAACAATTCTCGCTTACCTCCAGATAAATGTCATCTACTTGGATTAAATCCTTCTGAGTCTATAACTAAAGATGATATTAAAAAAGCCTATTACAAAAAAATAATTCTTTATCATCCTGATCACAATCAAAATAATCCTGAATTCGCCAATTTAATGTCTCAACAACTTAATGCTGCTTATATTGAACTTTTATCTTTGTGTGATTAATTAACATATTATTTTATAATTTATCTCTTAAAAAATATACAATTATATTTTTGATTAACTTAAATTGTTTCAATAATAATTTAACTTCTCTTTTTATGCTCATAAAATTAAATTTTTGCATTCCATCCAATATTATAAGAAAATGAAAATATGAATATGATTTATCGTACAATAAATGAGAAGATCATTAACTATATTTGGTCAAGTTATTAAACGTAAATCTGATATCAAATTATTGAAGACTTTAAATAATTCGTATCTAATTGACAAAAAAAAATATGCAACAGATTTTGATTTATTAAGAAATCTTAAAAATAAACCAATAAAAAGGGTTAGTTTCTATGACAAAAAAACAGATGATTTTATTTTATGTGTGAGAAACCATAATTTTTCTAAAGCAGAACAATTAGTTAGACAAGGTCTATCTGTTGATAGTCATAATAGAGGAGAAAATACAGCTCTTACAGATGCCGCCCAAAGAGGAGATTGCGAAGCTATTAAATTCTTGATACAAAAACTTCATGCCAATCCTCATGCTTCTTGTGATTGTCCTTCTCATAAAACTGCACTTCATTATGCTGTCGAAAATTCTCATTATTCAGCTGTTGAACTACTTTTATCATTAGGTGCTAATCCCCTCATTTTAGATTCTAGAAATTATAGACCTATTGATGTTAGTACCAATAAAAACATCAATATTCTATTGGAAAATAATATGACAAAATCACATAACTTGATTAATCTAAAATTTTTAAATACTATTTAATATATTTCCATATCATTCTACAACATAGTATCAACAAATATAAAACATCTTTTTATCATATTTATATCCCTACTTATCATATTTATGTTCCTACTTATCATCTTAAATATGTGTTATCATCTTAAATATGTATTATCACTTTATATCTTTTTCATCGTAATTATTTCATTCTTTACTTTATATAAACATATTTTATATTCTAATTTTTATTGCTATATCCATTAAAAGCTAATTTAATGATTGCACTGTATTTATATTTGTTTGAACAATTATATACTAATGAATTCACTTATAAAATACTCTTTATATAATCCGAAATATCAACGTTAATTTTTAGTGTCGATAACAAGATATTAAATAATTTTATGTATATGCGTTGCTTATAAAACAATATTCTAAGAAATATAAAATTAAAATGAATGTTATCGTACTATACATATTATTCCTTGAAGACATAATATATTAACTTATGATAAACAATATATTAAACTTTACATAATAATTGTTCCAATGTCTATATTATATATTGAAACCCATAATAATATTGCAAATAAAATTTTATTTACAACTTTTTTATATCTTCATATTATTTATACCATATTAAAATATCAACACTTATGTAATATTATACTAACACTTATGTAATATTATACTAACACTTATGTAATATTATACTAACACTTAATTTTTCTCTTTTACTATTCTAATTATTATTTTAAATATTATTATATGAGTCTCAAATTTTCTCTTATACTATCTAAATTATCATTATTCCAAGTATTTATTAATTTCTAATTAATAAATTCCGAATTTATTGTGAATATTAATATAATTATTATTCTGTCATTAATCATTCTCTTTAACAGTTTGAATAATTATCTCTTAATTATATTTATTCATTACTATTAGCAATTATGTTATAGTTTATTATTATAAACAGTTGTATACTAAATTAATATTATTGTATAAATAAGAAAAGCTAATTAAATAAGATAGACTAGTGTTTTTGAGATATTATAAATTGTACACATGACAAATTTGCGATATGGTTATAATACTTAATATGTTGACAAACACTAGTTTATCTCTTTTGTAAATTTTTAATTATCATCGCTACTAATAGTGCTATTAATTATCATCGCTACTAATAGTGGTATTAAATAACTAAGTATACACACAGATATTTATTATTGTATTGTTTTAACAATACAACAAACTCGGAATTCCATTTAATTATCACCTGAATTAAGTGCATTATTTTTGGGAATTAAAATTAGCATAATTCTAAATTATACAGTTTTATTATTTATCTCTCCTATAATTATGTTTATTTCCCGCTTAAATTATCATAAAGATTTTAAGTAAAATTATAATTTTCGATATATTTTTTAATATTATTTATTAAATATTGACATAATTAATTGTTCGTATATTAAAATATTTTAAGTATTATTAATTATTATTTAAAATAACAAATTATTCTCTCCAGATATTTGCATAGTTGCAAGTATTGTTCTTTTTGCTTATTAAATTAATTTCAAGTTATATAAAAACAAAACCATGTGAAATACATACTGTTAGTCAACATATTTTGCGCAATAATAAAATTGAATTTTTAGAATTTATGAGAGTTGTAAACTAGTGTTTGTCAACATGCAAAGATTGAAACTATGTCGAAATATTTAACGAACATGTGTAATTATCAATATGTTGACAATATTAAACATATTTATGTAAATATATCCAAGTACCATAATTATTATGTCTCAAAATATCTTGTAACACTATTTTGTAATAATTATATCTTTAAATTTTATGCTAATTATTGTAAGTTATAATATATTTATGACTCACAATATTATGACCCACAATATTATGACTTAAAATGATTATATATACATAATTCTAGATATAAATGATAATTGAATGACTATACTATATTGAATGACTATACTATTGCAATTGAATAATTATACCATGATTTATGTATAATTATATAAATAAAATTATATTTAGTACATTGTAATTCTGAATTATCATTGAGTAAAATAGTCTCAAGTTATCATTGAGTAAAATAGTCTCGAGTTATTATTGTATAATTTAAATTACAGTCTTTTAGTATTATAATTATTCTAAACTATATTAACTTAGAATAATCAGAAATATTCTCTTGAAAGACTGTAATTATCAATTGTATTATAATTATTACCATAATTAGTAGCGAAATTATAAGTAGTTTAAGAATTATCGTCCTAAATAGGATAGTTAAGAATATTATTATTTGCAATAATAATCAGAAAAACCAAGAAATAAATATTCGGAATAACAATTAAGAAAAACAAGAAATTAATATTCGAAATAATTAGAAAACCGAGAAATAAATATTCGGAATAATTAAGAAAAATCTAGAAATAAATATTCGGAATAATAATTAAGAAAAACGAGAGATTATTATTGCGAATAATAATTAAGAAGAGTAAGGGAAAATTATTAAGAACGGTTATTGGGGATAGATGAATAATTTTTAACTGTAGTAAACTTGGTTTTTAAATATTTATGTTCATTATAGCACAAAATTATAGTTAAATATATAGATAAGATATATATTTAAATATTAGGTTAAACTATGTAGAGTATATATAAATATTTAAATCAATATTCTATAAATAGCAATTTTGCAAAGGACGAACAAGTTGTGCAAAAAATTTCCAAAATATAAAAATTTAATAGATTATTTTCTACTTAAATAATACTATATATAAATTATAATTCATTAACTGAATATTTTTAACATTTTTCTAACATCGGAATACGCCAAAAATTTACTCAATGATTTTAAGAATTAGGATTTATGTAATTTTTGATTTTAGATGTTCAACAAAATATTAAAGTTAATGAATTAAATTATATAATATTTCTAGAAAAAAATTAACAAAGTTAGATATTGTGGATAAATTATTTTAATCGCGTTAAAATAGTTATATTTAAAGTAGAATAAATGTTATAAATATCTTATAATAAGATATTTATAAATCAAATATCTTATTATAAAGATATTTATAAATCAAATATCTTATTATAAAGATATTTATGGATCAAATATAAAACAAATTGAGTATTTAATATAGAAACAATACTGAAAAATTTCAGTATCATAACAATTAAATAAAAATGGGATATACTTATATAGAATCTTGTTTATTATATTGTGTTAATTTAGGAACAGAAGAAAATTTCGAGAATTTTACGAGAAAAATGTCGCAATTGAACAAAAACGTAATAAAAGATAAATATGAAAATGAAGTTGAATTTATGAATAGATTACTGTCTATAAACAATTTTGGAGATTTGAAGATTTTAGAATATGGATATGGAAAACCTGATGGTTATGTTTTATATTATAAAAAAAGTGTTATAACGGGCGGATTGATATGGGAAGATGAAGAAATAAACGTGGATAATATGCAACAAATTAAAAATAAAATAGATCATCAATTTAGAAACTGTATGAAATATTTGGACATGGAAGATATTCCAGCTTGGAAAAATATTATTAGAATATTTTAATTAAAAATGTACAATTATATTTAACGACTAATATATGTAGTCATTAAATGTACAATTATATTTAACGACTAATATATGTAGTCATTAAATGTACCATTATATTAAATGTACCATTATATTTAACGACTATATATGTTTGAATAGGAATAATATTTTTAATAGCAATAATATTAGTTAAATTAATATTATTAAATTAATAATATTAGTAAGGTAAACAATCAAGTGAAAAATCGATAGATTTCATTAATATTTCATAAAATCTATTGTTATATTATGAGTAAGTAGGTATAAAATTAGGTACTAAATACAATAAAATTATCAAGTTAATTTATTTTTCGTGTTTAATGGTACAAATTTTAAGTCTTTGATACCTATATAACTTCTAATGGGGATAAGTTTAGACATTAGTGCAATTTTTTAATGAGTTATGATAATTATGAAATTTATAGTATAGGGATATTAATATTTAACAATAGATGTATGAAAATAATATAATATTTTGAATTATAATTTAATTCAAAATAAAGGGAGATAGAGAATTATAATGAAAATATTCAAATAGTAAATGAATAAGTAGCAAGTTTGAAATTAATATGAAAATTAAGGTAAATTTGGATGACCCAAAGAAGTGGGAAATAAGAATTATAATTTGATTGTTGAAATGTGATAAATATGAAGAGTAAAGTAAAATAGGGAGTATAATATGAAGATATAATGCAAAACAAAATTGTTTATTGAAAAAATAGCATAAAAAGAATGCCAAAAAGATGGAACATAACGTTAAAGCTTCAAAAATAGATAATAGCAAACAAGCTTTATGGGCTTTTGATTTATATTTGAAACGTCGCTTAAAAGATAAAGGAGAGTTTAAGTCAGTTCTTAAATCTGATAATATGATTCACTATGTAAATATACCGGCTGCTACAAAATCACCAAGAGTAACATCAGGACCAGCAGTTTCGATGATGAAAACATTGGATATAAAAAGTCTTGATGATTTTGAAAGTAAAAATGAAAAAATTTTATTAAATATTGCATCTTTTCATTATGGAGGATATGGTAATATAGAATATGAAGCTTTAGAATCTCTAAAACAAGTAATAAAGAGTTTACCTTTTATTTGTATGGAAGAAGAAGATTATATAATTGATAAAACAGTTAGAGAAGAGTTTGCGGATTATATGGGATACAATAATTGTTTTTTTACTTCAACAGGATATGGTATGAATATGACTGCTTTACCAGCAATGGCTAAATGTTGGAATGATGTAGTTTTTTTACTGGATAGTGAAAGTCATAATTCAATGTTTATGGGTGCTCGTTCAACAGGCAAAAAATGTATAAAATTTGAACACAATAATATTTCAGATTTGAATGAAAAGATTAAAATTATTAAAAATGAGAATTGTAATTCAACTGTAGTTGTTTGTATAGAAGGAATATATAGTATGAGTGGAACAATTGCTTCATTACCACAGATAATTTCTCTAAAGAAAGATAATGATTTTAAAATTTTTATTGATGAAGCTCACTCTCTGTTTGCGCTTGGGAAAACTGGTCGTGGTATTATTGAACATTTTACTGATCTAGGGTACTTTATATCCACTAACGATGTTGATGTTTTAGGAGTTACTTTAAGTAAATCTATGGGTGCTATTGGTGGTGCTGTTGTTTGTCATGATGAATTGGTACAGTCACTTATAGATCGTATTAAATTAATGGAAAACACATATGGTGATATTTTACCTACAATTGTAAAAGTAAGATTATTACAGGTTATAAGAAAACAAAATTTAATGCTTAATCGTATGAAAAATATTAAGATTTTATCCAAATATATAGATAACCATCTTAGACAAGCTGGTTTACACGTCAAAAGTCATGAAGGTTCACCTGTCATTGCTTTTTTTGTTGGTACATATAAAAACCTTATTACTTTTGCTAATACTGCCCAACAAGAAGGTTTTGCTCTTGTTGGAGCCGGACCTCCTGCCACTCCTGAGGGACAAGCTATCGTTCGTTTATGTGTTTGCGCTGTTTATACTCCTGAACATGCCCGTTCTATTGTTAATAAAATAATAGAGTTATCTATTAGACTTAATATTAGAGGTATTAAACCTGATGTATTAACTCAATCTTCTTCTGAGATTACTCCAAGTTCTATTATATATAAAGAATTTAATATCAAAAATTCTAAAATATATAAAGACTTACCACTTTGTGAAACTATACAAGATTCTATTGATATTCAATCTGAATCTTTATTAATAGATAAACAAATAGAACATCTTATTTACCTATGTAAACATGATAAAATATTAAACACAGACTCAATTAGAGTAGCACATGATGCTCTGGATAGATATGGTTTAGGTTCTTGTTCAGCTCGTTGGCTTTATGGAACTTTTGATATACATCTAAAAGTAGAAAATGCATTATGTAATTTATATCCTAATATGAAACATGTTTTCGGTGATTTGGATAGTTTATTATATTCAGATTCCAGGAATGCTTTTACATTTACATTAGAAGCCCTTATGGAGCCTTTAAAAAAGAAAAATGCTAAACATTTAGTATTTATACCTAATATAATTCCTGAATGTTTGCTAGAAAGTATTCTAATACAAAAACCAGATAATTGTGTTTTGATAAATAGATACCAACAGGAAGATCAAATTTTCGATCTTCTTAAAAACTTTAAATCTCCCAAACATATAACTATTTATTTGAGTGATACTTATAATACAACCGTTCTCCCTTTATTATCTCAATTAACCAGTATTAAATCCTTATTTAATGGTGGTATAACTCTTATTCTTAAAGATGATTCTTTCGGACAAGATCAAACTAAATTTCCTAATTCAGATAAACACATTCTATTCCTTAAAAACTTAAAATTAACATCATTAAGAGTAGTCGTAATTGGATCTTTCAAAAATATTGGTCTCCAAGGTGGTTATTCTCTTACATCTAAAAATTTAACTGAAATATTAAAATGGAGATCCCGTGGTTATTTTTTCACTACCTCACCTATGCCTCTAACTATGTCTATGGTTCTCAATCATATAAATTCTTTACAAACAAACAAATACAATCATTCAATTTAATTATTAAAATACAAATTCTAAAATATCTATATTAAATATAAATATTTATCAGTTACAACATCAATTACATAAATAAATCACTTTATTCTACAATATTATAAATCACTGAAGAATAATCTCCATAAATATTCCCAATAACCAATAATATATTCTGTCATATTATTTATAAAACCCTTAAAGATATATAGCGATATTTATTTTTTAATAAACTAAAATAACATTTAACATTTTAAAAATATGTTTACATAAATGTGATTCTACTGATATATGTTTTGATAAATATCAAAACATATGTTTCATACTAATAAATCATTTACCAATTAATATATCTCCATATAAATTTAGAAAATATATGTTTAAAAATTAATTATGTTTGTATGTATTTAAATATTAAACAAATATTCAACTAGCATAAAAATATAATAGTATCTTAATGTTACTATAACTGATTAGGTAGTTGAATATTTTAATTTATTTAACGACTTAATATAGAATATTGTAGCTAATGAACCTTATGAAATATTTAAAGTATTAAATTATGAATACTTTGTTGGATATTAAAAAATAATATCCAACACATAAATTATTATAATATCTAACACATAAATTATTATAATATCCAACACATAAATTATAATAATATCTAATACATAAATTATTATAAAATTTAAGAGATTTGTAAACTTAAAATAACCAATATCCCTAAATTTTAAAAGATATACATACTCTATAAGAGTTTAAAATCAGAAAGTAATCAGAATAAAATATTGGAAAATTAAATTTATGTTATCCGTATCTGATAATAAATCTCAAAATTCATAATTGAGAAATACTATATGAAATATTATATTTCATAATTATAAATTTTGTTTATGTATCAGATATTATATTAATTGTTTTCCATTATAATTCTTCTATTTGATTCATTTTTTGCAAGATTAAAATAGCCATGATTAATTTATCAAAACTGGCCAATGTGATAGGATTTATTAGTATAATTTAGTTTATACTAATAAGAGTTTTATATATTAGTGTAGATACTTATTTTATTTGGTAACAAAAAAGTCTTTCAGAATTGGATAATTATATTGATACCTATTATTTATGTAATACTGATAATAATGAATATTTTATGAAAAATAGAGGTACACAGTCAAAGAATGAATCTAAAATATTGAAGTAATTCACGCAATTAAGTGCAAAATCTCGATAATTTTGTAAATCTTAAAAATTACGGTAAATGTAAATATTTTTATAAACAATAAGATTATAAAAAATAATATGAAATAATACTTTCAAATCAAAATAATTATAATAAGATTAATAGGTAATAAAATATAATTATATAAATTAAATATCACTTTAAAGTGTTATCAGTGATATATATTTATACATACAAATATTTAAATATAGCGACTATTTAGATTATTCAAATTTAAGTTCAGTATGTGAATATTTTAGTGTTGCTGGAAACAGAAAATTACGAAAAATTCAAATATAACAAGAAAACAAATACCATGTTTTATGTTTATGTTATAAATTAATGTTGAAATCTGGTAATATTTAACATATAAAATTTATGAGATTATGAAAAGATTATCATACATTAGATAAAAGACTATTATTAGAAATGACATATATGAAAACTTTTAATTATTCAAATGGTTTTGGTTGAATGACAATTTTATTAAGAGTAATATTAAGATAAATTATGCTATGTTTTAATTTTGTATATTAGATAATCTTGAAGGTATTATATCTTTATGTGTAAATGAGAAAATATCATTAAAATCAACATTTCAAAAGAATACTACATAAATTAAACAATATATAAATTTTTAATTATGCACTGTTCCTGTAATAATATTAGAATAACAAAATGCTTAAAGAAAATGATATAGATAATTACATGATAAATGCATTCAATTAAGTAATAGATTATTATTTTGTTTGGATATTAAATTCACCAAAAATAGATTTTAATAAAATACAAAACTCATTTATAAAATCTTGCAAAAATTTTTTAGGATGAGTAATAAACGAGGTATAGCTCTGATGAATCTGACCCCGATTCTAATAATGAATCTGACCCCGATTCTAATAATGATTCTAATAGAGTAAGAGGAAAAATTTGTATAAAAATAATATCGATAAATATTGGGATTCTAATTTAAAAATGGCTGAATATTTGTATTCTATTGATAAATGCAAACTTGATAGCAACATGGTTATTCAAGTTTTTGAAAGTTTGTATTGCAGTAATTTGATTAGCGTAAAATGGTTTTTTTCAATTATAAAGATCAATTAAAGTAGAAAATTTAAAACCAGAGTTGATAAATTCTGTATTTGAAAGGTTATATTATCATAACATTGATAGTATAAAATGTTTTTTCTGTGTTTAGGTCATAAAATCTATGTCTATTATAATGATAATCTCTTTAAGAATGCTTGTTTTTATATCAATAAAGATTTATCTATCGCAAAATAGTTATATTCTTTAAGAGATGTATATAGAGACTTTAATGTTTTACTTCTTCCTGAAGAAAGATATTCAGATCATGAATTGATACATGAGCAAATTTATGGTAATTGGAGAGAATATCTCATCATCTTGAAATTTGGTTACATTCAATTAATAAAATCCATATGAGAGCTTATACTGATGTTATATATCTTTAATCTTGTACTTGATATATGATTTAGTTTGTGGATTAAATTATATTATATTATTTGATATTTTGTATGATAATAACAAACCATTATCATACAAAAAGGAATTTGTAAAATCTACAACAATTTCTAATTAGTAATAATTAAAAATACGTTAGTTTTACCATATTGTATCAATACTAAACCTGTCTTAAAACATATACTTGGTATATCGAATATATCTTAAATCTTTATTGTAACAGTACTTAACCTAACTTAAAACATATACTTGGTATAGAAAAGATAGAAAAAATATCAACTGCAGAATAATTTTAGAATTTTACAAAATAATTTATGAGGAATATAAAATCATGGATATTTGGAATTTTTCAGTTATTGAAAATACTTCTGATATTAAAATTATAGTTGAAGATTATATATATAATCTTCATAAAATTATATTAGGAGCCTCTCCTTATTTTTTAACTATATTCAATGGAAACTTCTTAGAATCAAGACAAGAAACAATAGAATTAGATTTTATAGATAATACAACATGGATTAACATATTAAGGTATTTATATGAAAAAATAAAACCATTGACAAACTTATATGAAATAGAAAATGATGGTTTATATTTAAACAGACTCAGTTTTATGGAAATTGTAGAACTAAAAAATGCATCCGATGTATTACTTTTGAAGGAACTAAATGAAAAATGCACCGATTTCGAAAAAAATACCATTAGCAAATTGTGGAGGATGGAAAATTTTTCAAAATTAGATAATTTATCTGAATATTTTGATGATGACTCTTATTCCTTTTTAATAGAGCTCATAGCAAACGTATCTACAGGTTATTTCACAAAATTCATAGAATATTTTAAATCTCAACCTGATCTTAATTTAACAAAAAATAATATATTTTGGGAAAATATATTGAAAAAAAGATATGACTATTATGAAAATGTATTTAATCCTTTGGATCAACTTGAAAAGTTAAATATTGATGAATACAATACAAATATTTACAATCCATCTACTTACGAATCTGATGATGTATCGAACAATTTTAATTATCTTCACGGTTATAAAATAAAACGAAGTTTATCTCCAGATTATGTTACTACACCAGATTTAAATACACCAGATTTAAATACACCAGATTTAAGTACACCAGATTTTTGATATAGGTTACATCCTATATTTTTGATGTATAATATCGATAAAATGTTTAAAGTGTGAAGACTCTTAATATTTAGTGTTGAATTTGGAAACAATAACTGATAAATTAAAACTATATAATTTGATGTATAGTTTTAGAGGGGTAATATAATTTGATGTATAGTTTTAGAGGGTAATATAATAAATAAACATTATACGTGGCAATTTTGCAGACAAAGAATTATGAAAACCGGGTTATGAAGATACTTTATATCTAATCATGTATAAAGCATTATATTGTTTTAATATTACTATATATGAATATATTAAGGATACATTAAAGGTTTAAGATATATTAGATATACGTATTAAAATTAAATAATTGAAAAACTTGAAGTACTAGCTTATATTCACCCAATTATTTAAAATATTTTAAAGTTAAAAATCTATATAGATAAATAAATACCACTCTATTTTTACAAAAAAATCTCGCATAATAATTTTGTTGTAAAAATTATTATCCAATAAATCAAGAATTAAATCTTTCGTTATTAAAATTGTTCATGCAAAATTATATTGTTTATAATTTGCATCACATTATCGGTTTATTTAAATTAAATATCCTCTATAATGTAAATAAATACATATAAGTACGTATAAATTATGATTCGAATGCAAAATATATAAATACTATCTTTAGCTAAATACAGTATTTAATTATTTTTATATAATTTCGATGTATATTTTTATTAAATTTTTATCAGTATTAAAATTTAATATTTTTCCGTCTATAAATATGTCAATATTTATCTCTGTCTATTCGCTATCATCTAAAAAATTGGTTGTTTTGTATTTCTACATAGCATCTTCTTTAGTTTCACATATATATAAATTTTTGGATATGTTTGAAGGGATAAGATGGTAATAAATTACATATCTTATCTTAGGATTTACGTGTTTGTATAAGTTTCTATTCAATTTTGCAATATTAATTCTATCAATATAATCAATATATTGAGATATAACAATAACTATATCTTGACAAATCATTATTTTATATGTCTTAATATTCATATAATTATTCATTTTACCAAGTATTTTATTACCAAATTATATATATTAAATTTATTGATAGATCTATTAAGGGATAAAAAATTAATTTTGTTTGCTAAATATTTATATTGTGATACTTGAGTACATTAATAAACTCAAATAAAACACTTTGATACATCCAATAAACTCAAATACTTTAGTACATTAAATAAACTCGAATAGAATACTTGAGAATTATATAATTAATAAACGTGAAGAGAAATTAATTATAATCCTAGACGATATAATTATTATAATACATGTCGAGATAATTATTATAATATTTGTCGAGATAATTCTCATAATATTTGTCGACATAATTCTTATAATATTTGATAAGAAGAATTATCACAATACTTGAAGAAAAATTATACTATTGATAAACTTTAGGAGATAATTATACAATTGATGACTAAAGTGATAAATGTAATATTTAAAATATTGAGGATTATACAATTGAAACTTGGAAACATAATATAATACTTGAAAATAAGTTATATTTATCTAATAATATTGAAATATACTAATTATGATATTTGAACAGTATATAATTGAAAAAAATATACAACCTATAAAATAAAAAAGTGTTATACGTTTTTATTAGCACTTAAGTCAACATAAATCGTTTCTAAAATAACGATTTACGTCATTTTCTTGGGAATATACTTGAAGAGATAATTATTCAGATTTTCTGATGTAATAATAGTGATGTGTGCACTTAACTTGAAGATAATTATTCTGAAATTTAAAGCTAAATTAGGATTTAAGATTTGTTCCAATTAATATCAAGATATAATTATACAATCAAAATCAACATATAATTATTTTTACAATTAACATATATGAATAAACAATCATTATATAATTGAAAAGATAAATATTCAAAGTCGGAAGGAGATAATTATTCTGATAGTTTAAAAAGAAGAGAAGGTATGAATTATTCTAGTAATTAAAGAAAAGAATTATATAATTTACACTTGAAGAAATAATTATGCTCGTTTATAATTATTAAAAGAGAAAAAATTATAATTATACAATTTATATACTTAAGAAAGGTAAATTAACGGGACAATTCAACATAATAATTAAGCGTTATACTTCGTATTATGGGGCTTGAAGAAATAATTACCATAATATGAAATGATTTGAGAATTGTATAATTAATAGACTTGAGAAATAATTACTACAATACAGGATAAAAGAATAACATAATTAATATACTTGGAAAATTATTGCATAATACTGAAAGAGAATGTTATTATAAAACTTGACTAGACTTTAAAATTATACAATTTTAATATATGCTGTACTTTAATTAAATATAAATGCAGCCTTCGAAATAAAAATTTCGTTAACGTTTCTTATTTATTCTTTAAACTTTCGAAACGATGAAATAAAATTTTGCTCTACCATATTAAAAATCGTTATATCTTCATGAAATATAATAATTTAAATACCATACAATGTATTACTTGTATTACTAAAGATATAGAAGGATTAAACTTTAACAGATATAATTCTATTAGAGCAATAGAATTATTGACTATTATTAAATTTGTAAATCTTAACATAATTATTAAATGTTTGTAAATAATTATCCAGACCTGAAGAGAATAAATAAGAATAACATAATCAATAACGCTTCAGATATAATTATAGTAATTTAAGAGATTGTGATAATTATAATTATAATAATTGAATGGATATTAATAATTATACTTACAATATTAACAATTATTCAATTTATAAACTATAAAGTTAATATTATAAAACATTAGGATAATAATTATGATAGTTTAGCAAAATAATTGAGATTTGTACAATTGATTAATTGAAGATATAATTAGATACCAAGTGAACACTTTAAATTTATATATTTTTACAAATTGAAGAGATAAATATTAGGTGTTAAGTGAACACTTTAAATTTATATATTTTTACAAATTGAAGAGATAAATATAGGTGTTAACTGAACATTTAAATTTATACAATTAAGTTGATTAGATAATTATTCTGATATTTGAACTGAATAATTAATAATTATCTAATGTTTGAACTGAATAATTATTAATTATCTAATATACTCGAAATTAATTCGATATAATTATTATAATACTGTAAGAGAATAATTGAGAATATAATTAATAAACTTAGAGAGATATTAATTGAGAATAATACAGTAAATAAACTTTAAGAGATAATTATTTTAATATTTGAATAGAAAATTGTAGATTATAATAATTAACATATTAACAGTATAATCTAGAACCATAAAATTAATGAACTTAGAGAGATATTAATTAATGAACTTAGAGAGATGCCAATCAATAAACTTGAAGAAATAATTATTATACAATTAATTAAATCTAAAGACATTTAATTAATCTGAAGAGATAAGTATACAATTAATTAATCTGAAGAGATATTTATTATAGTACCTAAATAGATTAAAAGATATCCATTGCATAAATCTCATTTTCTTTTCTTAAAGTATTAAAGTTCATCTATTAAATATTACATACATACCAATCCGAATATCATAATATTTATCTCAAGTTTATTAATTTTATTCTCCTTAAGTATAGCAATAATTATTTCTTCAAATATATTAAATTCATTCTTCTCAATTCTCTTTATGTGTCAGAATAATTATCTTTCCAAATTGATGATTGAATTCTTCAAGACATAATTACTTAAAAAAATTATTATCGACTTGAAAAGATAATATATACTCCAAGAGATAATTATTATTGGATTTGAAGAGAAGATTGTGTATTAATCTAACTAAATTTGAGATATAAGTGTTAGAATATAAATAGATAAATATAGATAATTAACCATTATAAATTTTACATCTGGATAATTGAGTATTATTATTGATAAATATAGATAATTATGTTGAAATTATTATATAATCATGATTGGGAGATATAAGAATATAATTATTCAAATACTTTAATAGATTTATTAAAAGAACACAATTAATAAGCTCAATGAGATACATATAAAAAATACCAGTTAAAAATATTAAAAAACAACACTATTAATTAAATAAGATAATTATAAACTTTATAGAGAATTATTAATGGAATTTTAATATAATCAATAGCATTTTAATAGAATTATTAAGTGTTACATATTAAATATGTTGTAAATGTCGACTGTCATTAAACCATAAAAATTATTTCTTTTGAAACTCAGAGAATTATTGAGAAAATTTGATAAATAACTAGCCTAAAACTTTATGAATAATAGGGAAATTATGGGAAATAATAAGTATAAAACTGGGGAATTATTAAGAAAAAGACAATCAATAAAAATTTCATCATCAGTATTTTAATCTGATTCATTACAATTTTCATTTTTATCTTCTTTACTTAAACCCTCAATGTTATTATCTACAATATATTCATAAAACTCTATATAATTTTGTTCATAACTATTAGCAGGTATTTGTTAATCTTGCGTTTTATCATTATGCGACGATAACTATGAAATCGGCTCTTGATCATCAGACGATGACTTTAGAATAGGCTCCTTTTAATTATCTAGTTGTGAGCTTGAATCAAAATCGCAATCGGAATCAGAACAATGGAAATAATTACTTTTTTTCAATGATTTCCACATAAATTACAAATTTCAGACAGACAAGGAAGAGGTTTATTTTGAGATTGTAACAAAGAATCATTTAGTTTATCAGTATATATTTTTTCTGCAACTAGAGTACCGTCTATAACGAAATATTGAATACAAGACATACATAAAAATCCATCGGTATTAAGATGGATAGGTTTTTTATTTTGTGAAAATGAAAAGGAACCAATTGCACCATTACCAGATATAAAAAACTATCTTTTGTTAAAGGAGGAGAAATACTATAATAAGTATCATAACAACCACAATTAGAACATAAATGTGTTTGATAATTAAGAGAAAAATTAATATAACAATCATAACAGTACGTCTATATATCTTTATTGCACAGTTAGTTAGATTTGATCTTTTCCTAAAACCCAACAAACAGAAGTCTAAATATAATGCGTCTTTTTGGGAAAAATTCTGTAAATTATTTTATCTGATTCATAGATAGTATTACATTCACCACATTGATTATTAGCCATTTTTGGAATATATATTATTATGTAAATCATAAAGGTAGTATTATTATGTAAATCATAAAGGTAGTATTATTTAAACCTCAAAAATAATACTATTTGAAGTGATATAGTTTACTAATATTTATAATAAGTCAAATGTTATATAATACATGTATCTAAATTTGATAATTGATATAATTACAATATAAAAACGCTATTTTTTATAAAACGTCTTCTTGGAAAAGATTGGCGAAGTGAATGAAATGTTTTTGAACTTTGATATTATATTTAAAGCTTTAACGGTAAACATAATTTTAAATATATTAAGTTTTCAATATTAAGCTTGTTCTAAAAATAAATACAAAATAGGTTATTCAATATACATTACAACTGTTTTTGTAGAATAATTATACAATTATTCCTCGTATTGACTTTAAATTTATCGTATTCCCTAGGCAAAAACCAAAAATAACGTTGGACTTTTTAACAACACTTAAAAATAGCGTTAATAGTTTTTAAAATAGCAATTAGCGTTATCCCTTGTTTTTGGGTAAACGTATGAAAAGTTTTGCAATATACAATATATGACGTTTTTCAGCGTTTAATAATATTTAACTATAAGTAAAAAAAGAAACTTCACAATAAACGTGGGTGATATGAATTATAAAATTTTTGAAATAGAAATATTAGCATTTGTTAGTATAGATGATGTATCCGCACTTTGTGCTACAAAAAACACACCACCTTGACCTACTGCTTGTATAATAAATACTGTATTCACAGAACCATCTATAGAACCTATGAAATTTTCTGGAGTTATAGTTAAGTTAGGTACTATGGAACCTATAGTAAAAGTTACTGGTCCTATGGTTGCTTGTAAATTAACTTTAAGAACATATGTACCAGCTCCATCAAAAAACACTGAATAAGGTGGAAAAACTTGAATATCACTACTATTAGTTTCTGAGCTAGAGATTGTTAGAGCAGAACCAGAAAATTGTACATTAGGTTCAAAAGTAATATATGCATAAGACATGCTGCCGCTTTGTCCTTGAAATCCTTGAGATCCTTGATTTCCATAAAAACCTATATCTCCTTGTATAGATTGTGCTTGGAAACCTTGAAATCCAACACTTCCAATACCTTGAAATCCAACACTTCCAATACCTTGAAATCCATTACTACCTACATTGCCCACAATGTTAGTATTACCCGTATTACCAACATTACCAACATTGCCAATATTACCAACATTACCTGTTATGTTTGCTTGATTTCCCTGTAATCCTCTAAATCCCTGGAATCCTTGTAATCCTATATAACCAATATTACCAATATTACCAACATTACCAACATTACCTGTTATGTTTGCTTGAAATCCCTGGAATCCTTGATTTCCCAATATACCAATATCACCCTTGTTTCCCGATATACCGATATAACCAATATTTCCTTGATTTCCTATTATACCTGCGTTACCTGTTTTTCCTTGATTTCCAGTATAACCTTGTTCTCCCGCTACACTAACGTTGCCAGTGTTTCCTAACTGTCCCTGAAATCCTCCAAATCCTTGAGATCCTTCAAATCCCTCAAATCCTATATTTCCAATATAACTTTGATTCCCAATTGTACCAATTTTTTCCAGCTGTCCCTGAAATCCCATAATACCCATGAAACCACTTATACCAATAAATCCGGTATCACGTTGAAATCCTTTGTTTTCTTGCAAACTATTTATATAATTTATATCATTTATATCTTCACTCACTAGTAATCCATTATTAGTTTGTGAATTATAGCCTTTACATTGATAATATGCTTTATTAGTATAGTTTTTATTTTGAGATAATGTATCCAATTTGCTATTTGTAATACTGTTTAATAGTTTTAATGGGATCCATTGAGATACACCTCTTGAAGTTACTACTAATATTGATCCTCTAGTAATATTATATGGTTGTTCGTAACAAATCTTAAATACATTTGATGTAATATTATTCATTTTTATTTATTAATAAATATTTTAATAGAAAAACTTTATTATATTAATCCGTATTCATAAATTATTGTGCTCATATATATTCCTATATTATATTGATTAATATTAGTAAATATAGACTAATATATTATATTGATTAATATATTATATTGATTAATATTAGTAAATATAGACTAATATATTATATTATTCTATATAGAGTAGTGTAAATACATATTGTATTATTTTCACTAATATATCGACTTATTTTTCACTTATATACTATATATAGTATATATGATATGATTATAACCAATAATATAGTATTACGAATTTATGCTGATCAGAATAAAATAAATATAGCGGTGTAGTATACATAATACTGATATATAGATAACTTATTTTTAAATTAAAGTAAAAGATACCATAATATAACAAAATGAAATTATATTTATATCTAATACATAATTAGATATTATAATGCTGAAATCTGAGAATATAAGTAAATTGTTTTATTACTGAATATTTGTAAAGCTGTTTGAACTAGTGAATCATTATACTTAAATTACTTGAAATTTAAGTATATATATATACTATTTATGATAGCTTATAAATCTCAATTAAAACATATTATACATCATCCGATAAATATCATTATGCAGTTTTAGATAAATCTTATTATGAAATTTTCGATCAAAGTTATTATAGATATATCAACCTATTTTTACTATATAAATATTACCATTTATTAAAGTACTGGTTGTTGAAGATGATGTATTAATTGTTATAACGGATGGAGTTGATGTCACTACTATATACAAAGTTGTAGACAAACTACTTGAATTAGAACCAATATAAGATGATGGAATAATAGCATTTGTTGAAGAAGTGGGTATAATAGTAATTACTCCAGATGAAGATTGCAAACTGACCGTTATAAAATAAGTTCCTATAGAATTAATACTTATAGAGTTTAATGTATTTGTGTAGATAGATTGTGTAATTATAAAATTATTAATTGTCAATGCTGAAGGAGTACTAGTTATTTGTTGAGATTCCGTAAAAACTGCAAATGCTGATCCAGAAATCAATGTTTCGCCCTGAAGTCCTTGTGCTCCTGTAGATCCCTGTGCTCCCTGAAATCCTCTATTACCCTGTATACCAGTATTACCTTGAAATCCTTGTGTACCTTGTGTACCTTGAAATCCTTGCGTACCTTGTAGTCCTTGAAATCCTTGTGCACCTTGAAATCCTTGTGCACCTTGTAGTCCTTGAAATCCTTGTGCACCTTGTACACCTTGTACACCTTGTATACCTTGAAATCCTTGTGTACCTTGAAATCCTTGTGTGCCTTGAAATCCTTGTGTACCTTGAGACCCTTGTGTACCTTGAAATCCTTGTCTTCCTTGGAATCCCTGTAAACCTTGAGTTCCCTGAAATCCTTGTTTTCCTTGAAACCCTTGAAATCCTCGCAATCCCCTGAATCCTTGACTACCCTGTAATCCTTGATTACCTTGTAATCCTTGATTACCTTGTGATCCTTGAAATCCTACTTTACCCTGGAATCCTTGTGTTCCTTGAAATCCTTGGAATCCTACTTTACCCTGGAATCCTTGTGTTCCTTGAAATCCTTGGAATCCTGCTTTACCCTGGAATCCTTGGGGCCCTTGAAATCCTTGAAAACCCGGTGAACTATTTCTATTTATCCCGATAGCTAGTATTTTGAAAGGTACCCATTCTGCTACACCTCTTTGAGTTATAACTAAAACAGAACCAGGAGAAGCAGTATATGGTGGTATGCAAGATATATTTTGTTTATCGGAACATGATGAATACATTATCCTAATTATTTTAATTATAATAAACATAAATAATTACATGAAAATTTTCATTAAGATAATTTATAATTCATAATTTATAATTCATAATTCATAATTTGTAATTCATAATAATTTATTAATTGAATTATTGATATTAAGTATTAATTAATAATATATATTAAAGTATGGATTAAATTATATATTAAAGTATGGATTAAATTATATTATTAAGTATGGATTAAATCATATATTAAAGTATAAGTTATTGTAAATAGTTAATAAAAAAGCAATATTAATTAATATGATAGTTATAGCTAGTTAAATATGAAAAAAGAAGAAAATAGATTTAAAAGATAAATGTTAGATAAATATTATATAAATGATAAAGCTTATGTATTTGAAAACAAAAATATATCATATAATTGTACATTAAATCAAACAGATATTGTAAAAAATCAAAATAAATATTACATAATACAACTAATAAATGATGATTCTATTAAGAAATATGTTGTATGGACAAGATATGGTAGAGTAGGCGAAAAAGGAAGGACGGGTCGTAAAGAATTTGATGATAGAGAAAAAGCAATAGGGGAGTTTTGTAAAATATACAAAGATAAAACAGCTAATATCTGGGATACTAATGATAAAGATAAAACTTATAAGTCTTTTGTAAAAAAGAAGGGCAAATATAATTTATGTATAAAAGAAGAATCAAATGATACTGTAGCTAATGAAATTATTATTTTGAATAATGCTATTAATCAACAAGCCAATACAAAAGAAAATAAAGCGGATAAAGTAGATAAAGAAGATTTGGTAGATAAAGAAGAATTAGTAGATAAAGAAGAATTAGTAGATAAAGAAGAATTGGTAGATAAAGAAGAAATCAAAGAAATAGAGGATAAAAATAGGGATGGTGAAGTAAATGATAAAGTGATGGTATTGTTAAGATTGATAAGTAATAAAAATAGAATGATGGAAGCAATGACAGATATAGATATAGATATAAAGAAATTACCATTGGGAAAAATAAGTAATGAACAACTAAAAAAAGGATTTGAGATATTGCAAAATATAAGCATAAATTTCGATAAAATGACAGACGATGAATGGATGGAAAAATCGAATGAATTTTATACGTTGATACCTGTTGATAATGGAAGAAATAGATTACCATGTTTAAACAATAAAGAACTGTTGTGTAAATGTGCTGATAAATTGAAATTATTATGCGATTTGCATAATGCAAATTTATTATTTTCTTCAACATCACATAATTATTTCTATAACATTTATTCCAAATTATATTGCGATATTAAACCTTTGGAAATTGGCGATGATATGTATAATATCATATCACAAGCTGTTAAAAATACACACGCTCCCTCTCATTCAAATTACAATATTGAATTGTTAAATGTATTCAGTGTTTTAAGAAAAGGAGAAGATTTACGTTACCAACCTTTCGAACAATGTTCAAATAGACGTCTTCTATTTCACGGTTCATCCAATGTTAATTTCCTTAGTATTCTTCGTGGTCGTAGCTCTGGTATTTCTGTAGGTGGATATGGTTTTGATACAAATGGAGACGGTGGTCTACGTATTTCTCCCCCTGGTGTTTATATCTCGGGTGCTATGTTTGGTAATGGTGTATATCTAGCAAACTCTATTAGTAAATCTGCAAATTATTGTAGAACAAATAAAAATAATAATGTGGGTTGTGTTTTACTTTGTGAAGCTGCTTTAGGTAATTCCTACGCCCTTACTAATGCAAAATATATTACTGAATTGCCTAATTCCTACCAATCAGTTTGGGGTCAAGGTAAATATATTCCAAATCCACAAAATGATAAAGTATTATCCAATGGCTCGTCTATTTCACTTGGTAAAATGATAAATTCACCATCTATATACTCTTCATCCTTATTGTATGATGAATTTATTGTCAAAGATATAAGTCGTATTCAAATTAAATATTTACTAATGGTAAAATTTAATTATCACTAATATTTCATAGTTCAAATTGTAAGATATATTATATATCTTACAATACACAAATTTTTATATCATAAAAATAACATATAAAAATAACATATAAGTATAATGCATTTTGTGATTATACTTTATCTCCTTCTAACCTTAATTCCTAATTCTCAACCATCAATTCTTAATTCTCAACCATCAATCCTTAATTCTCAACTCTTAATTCTCAACTCTTAATTCTCAATTCTCAATTCTCAATTCTCAATTCTTAATTCTTAATTCTTAATTCTTAATTCTTAATTCTTAATTCTTAATTCTTAATTCTTAATTCTCAATTCTTAATCCTGCATAGACTTTTTAATATATAATCATAAATATAATCAATATAAGATTATTATATATAGATGTTTAAATCATGAATTATTTTAAAGAATATAAATTGAAAACAGTAATATTATTATGAGACTGTATAATTAAGCTATTAAAATAATACTTTATATAACAATTAAATACCATATTCTACAACAAACCGTTATATAAATATTTTTAATTCTTTGCATAATATTTGAAGAGAAGAATCAAGAATTATACAATTTATATACTTGAAGGGATAATTATTATGATGTTTGAATGGATAATTTTTAAAAATTATACAATAAATTTACTTGAAGATAATAATTCTAATACTTCAATAGGTAATAATTCTGATACTTGAAGATAATAATTCTAATACTTCAATAGGTAATAATTCTAATACTTCAATAGGTAATAATTCTAATACTTCAATAGGTAATAATTCTAATACTTCAATGGGCAATTATTCTGATAATTGAAAATAATAATTCTAATACTTGAAGGGATTATTATTCTGATACTTAAAGATAAGATATTAATTTTAATACTTAAATATATTGATTTCAATACTTAAAGGGATCAATATTCTGATACTTGATAAATAATTTTTATAATAATGAAGAGAATTGAAAATTATAGAATTAATAAATCCGAAAAGAAGAATTGTGAATTGCGAATTGTGGATTTATACTTGGGGAGAATACTTGAGGAGAATACTCAAGGAGAATACTCGAGGAGAATACTTGAGTATTGCACAATTTATATTCTTTAAGATAAAACAATTTTAAGAGATCATGATTATGAATACTTGAAACACTGTTATTATGATAAATGAAGAGACAATAATTATGATAAATGAAGAGATAATAATTATGATAAATGAAGAGATAATAATTATGATAAATGAAGAGATAATAATTATGATACACAAAGAGATAATAATTCTGATACACGAAGAGATAATAATTATGATAAATGAAGAGATAATAATTATGATAAATGAAGAGATAATAATTCTGATACACAAAGAGATAATAATTCTGATACACGAAGAGATAATAATTCTGATACATTAAGAGATAATAATTCTGATACACAAAGAGATAATAATTCTGATACACGAAGAGATAATAATTCTGATACATTAAGAGATAATAATTCTGATACACAAAGAGATAATAATTCTGATACACGAAGAGATAATAATTCTGATACATTAAGAGATAATAATTCTGATACATTAAGAGAAGAATTGAGATTTATACAATTTATAAACTTGAAGATATAATTATGATACTCCAAGATTATAATACTAGAAGATATTGCACAAATAAGTATTATAATACTTGAACGAATAATAATCATAATACTCAAAGAGAATATTTTACAATAATAAAATTAATAAATTTGAAGAAAATAATTGGGAATTATTTCGAATCATATAATTAATAAACTCGAAAAGATAATGATATTCAAAGATAATAATTATTATACGTGAAGATAATAATTATTATACGTTAAGAGAATAATTAAGAATATCACAATTTATATAGTCCAAGAAATAATTATTCTAATACTTGAAGAGAATAATTGGGAATGATACAATAAACTTGGAGAGATAATCATTGTGAAACTACCAGAGAGAATAATTCTGATACTTGAATTAAAGAATTGAGATTTGTACAATTAGTTTAGTTGAAGATTAGAAGACATAATGAGATCAAATTTTGAATACTTAGTAACTAAATATTCGAAAACTGCAAGATATAAATCTTGAAAGACATAATGAGATAATGAGATAATTCGAATACTTGAAGAGATAATTATTGGAATACTTGAAAAGATAAATATTATAATATTTGGAGATTTTTATTCCAATGCATGAAAAGATAATTATAATAGTTGAAGAGAAGAATTAAGAATTAAGAATTAACAAACTTCAAAAAGATAATTATGATAGTTGAGGAGAAGATTTGAGATTTATTCAATAAAATTCATGAAGAAAATTATACCAATACTTAAACAAAATAATCGAGAATTATACAATTAATTTATATAAAAGCAGAATAATTCTAATACATTAAGATATAATTCTGATACATAAAATCTCATATTTGAACATAATTATTGAGATTTATACCAAAGAGATAATTACAACAACACTCGGAAAGGTAATTATCACATTTGAAGAGAATTATTATGAAACTAGTTGAGAATTATTATGATACTTAAAGATAATAATTGAGAATTATATAATCAATAAACTTGAAGAGATAATAATTCGAATACTTGAAGAGATAATAATTCGAATACTTGGAGACGATACTTGAGAATTTATATACCTAAGAGGCAAATAATTTAGAACTATGCAATTTATAAACTTTAAGAGATAATTATCAATGAACTTATATAGATAATTATTCTCTTTTGGTATAGAAAAAATATTATCAATGCAAGTTATATACTGAAATATATATTTACAATATTTAAAGATTATTGAGAATTATTCAATAAATAAACTTGAAGAGATATTATTATAATACCAAAAGAGAATAATTCCCAATTATTCTGTAAATAAACTTGAAGATATAATATTTATTACGATACTTTAGGAGAATTATACTAAATATTTCAATAAATATATTTGAAAAGATTATTATTGTAATTACAATAATAATTACAATAATAATTACAATAATAATTTAGCCACCTAGAGATACGTTGTTTAGAATTGTACAATGAATGAACGTACAGAAACTATAATTCAATGACTGAAATAATAATAGATAATAATAGATAATAATAGATAATAATAGATAATAATAGAATACCTCGATTAATAATTGATAATACAATAAACTTAAGAATAATATAATAAATAAACTTAAGGAGAAGAATTGAAAATTATGCAATCAATATACTTGAAGAGATTATTATGTTTGAAGAAATAATTATACAATTATAATACTTCTAGCGTTAAAGTATATAATTAATACACTTGAAGAGATAATTATTCTGATACTCAAGAGAAAAATTGACAATAATACATTTAATAGACTTGAAGAGATAATTATTCTGATACTAAAGAGAAGAATTAACAATCATACAATTAATATACTCGAAGAGATGATTATTCTTATGCTTGAAGAGAAAAATGATAACAAGACAATTAACAAATATTGAAGAGATAATATTGTATACTCAAAGAGATTATTTTTATACTCGAAGAGATAATTATTCTTATGCTTGAAGAGAATAATTGAAAATTATATAATTGATAAACTCGAAGGTATATTAAATAGGATACTATAATATTGTATTTATGATACTTGAAGATAAAAAATAAGATTTATACAATTGATAAACTAGAATAAATAATTATTATGATATTTAAAGATATTAATTGAGATTTATACAATTGATAAACTAGAAGAGATAATAATTAGAAGGCTGAAGAGATAATAATCAGAAAACTGAAGAGATAATAATCCCGAAGACTTGAAATGGTAAATATTAGAATACTTGAAATGATAAGTATTCTAATACTTGAAATGATAAGTATTCTAATAGTTAACAGATAAATTGAAAAGAGTGCAATTTGTATACTTGGAGGGATAATTATTCGAATACTTGGAGAGATATTAATACATATACGTTATATTATATTAAAGAACAATACAATTAATATATGTAAAGATATTAATCGAGACACTTTAAGAGAAAACTTAAAAATACTATTAAGATATCCAAAGAGATATTGATTGTGAAAGTAGAAGTAAATAATTGGAATAATAATTGTGGAAGTAGAAGAATTGAGAATGATATAATAAATCCGAGGATAATAATTTTGAATGATACGATAAAGATGAAGAAGTAAATATTACTATACTTGAAGAATTGAGAATGATACAATATACTTAGATAAATAATTATTATAGTTAAAACAAGAATAGAAAGTATTTTATAAAATAATATTTTAATAATTATATCACCTGCAGATATATCTATATGTATAAAATAATATAGATATATAATAGCTCAACTAAAATAATATGTAAAGAATATTTTGGTTAATGAGAAAAATAATTATAATATTGAGAATTAATAAGAAGTTAATATAAATAGGTTATGCATTTGGATTGGTAACTTGACGACTTACATTTTGGAGATTAGTATTGTAGAAATTAGCCGATATTTCAGCATATCTTTGTTTTTCAGCTTGAGTATATGAATCAGGAATATTTTCTCTACATAAAGGAGGAATATAATTAATTACACTGGTAGTATCGATATCCTCAATATTATTATATAAAAGAGAGGGATTATAAACCTGAAAAGGTTGAGCGGCCCAAACATCATCTTCAATTCTGCAAAAATTGATACCTCGTTCGATTTTAAAGTATCCACCATTTTGTAAACCGGTACCATAACTATTTCTAATCAACCAATAATCTTTAATATCACCACGAAGAGTACGACCAACACCCCAACCCATAATAACTACAGAATGACCACCTGAATCACCTTTTGCATCATTTTCATCAAAAACAACATCTTGTGATATAGTGGCAAAATTAGAATAAAATAACATAGCTGCTGTAACAGGACCATTAGTCATAATTTCGAGTTGAATTTCTTTTGTATTTTGTGATAATTCAGATAAATTGACTAGTTGTGTATTTTGATATATATTAACACGGTATACTTTTTGAGCTTTCCATAACGGGAATGTAGTAGCTGTGAAACATGCATTTGGATTATCTTTACCTGTTCCATATAGTGCGGTAAATTCATTTATTATATCATTTTTAATAACTTCAGAACCACCAGAATCTCTCTCAGCAGAAGCATATATTCCTGTAAAAAATTGAGGACCAAAACATTTACATAAATTATTTGGATCGTTATTTGGATCGCATTTAACTATGTTTCCATTTTGACATTCTGTATATCCTGATGGATTATTTCCCATTGTTATTATTCCTCCTATTACCAAAAATATATGAGCTATTTGTAATGTATTACCTGCACAACAATTCCCACATATCCTATTTTCCACCAAAAAATCTCCTATCTCTTTCCCTAATCTATATGCTAAATCACATGTCTCACAACTTGCCAAATAATATGGTGATAAAAAATTTGGTCCTATATATATTTCTGTTGGTGTCATTGGATATTTTATTTTTTCTACTAATAATGGTATATTCGTTTTTAATGTTACATTTTCTTCATTCTGTAAACAATACTGATTCCCTCTTGTCTCTGTATTACTTAAATTTATATTATGTGTACCCAATGTACTAAATATTCTTACTCTATCTGAAAATGCTGTTGTACATGCAAACGCCCAACATGATCCACATGTTCCTTGATCTAATGGTCCCATTATTCTATTTCCCCATTTCACTCTACAATCAAATTCGTTCGGCACATTAACTTCTTTATCAACCACATTTGCTCCTGTTCCACATGTCCATCTATTTAGATATTCCATATCCGTTATATCTATTTCCATCGAAAATTGTGTTCCTACTAACACACCTTCTCCTAAATCTGTCACTTCTCCTAATCCACTATTTCCATTCTTTGTACTTCCATTCTTTGTACTTCCATTTAATGTACTTCCTTTTGATGTACTTTCATTTGTTCCATTTGATGCACTTCTATTTGTTCCATTTGATGTACTTCCGTTTGTTCCATTTGATGCACTTCTATTTGTTCCATTTGATGTACTTCCGTTTGTTCCATTTGATGTACTTTCATTTGTTCCATTTAATGTACTTCTATTTGTTCCATTTGATGTACTTCCGTTTGTTCCATTTGATGTACTTCCGTTTGTTCCATTTGATGTACTTCCGTTTGTTCCATTTGATGTACTTGTATTTAATGTACTTCTATTTGTTCCATTTGATGTACTTGTATTTAATGTACTTGCATTTAATGTACTTGCATTTAATGTACTTGCATTTAATGTACTTGTATTTAATGTACTTGTATTTAATGTACTTGTATTTAATGTACTTGTATTTATTCCATTTAATATACTTCTATCTGATGTACTTATATTTGTTCTATTATCTATAATGTTTTCTATATTAGCAGCACCGTATTTTATTTTATTTTGGTTAGTGATATAATTAAATGTATTGTTAATTTCTCTGGTATATATATCAGAGTATATTTTATTGTTAGAAAAATTATAAATATGTTTATTTGTACCAATGTGCGATATTTTTTTACCATGACCGTAAAGATTATTGATTGGTATAATATTTATCTTATGGTTGTGACCACCTTTTATATAATCTAGTTCGTGTGTATTTTTATATTGATTATTACTTTTAACCATATTTTTATAGAGTATAGGTCTATTGGTATTATATGTGTTGTTCATATATTTTTTATTGTTTGAAATATTATATCTGAAAGATTCATCGAATTTATATCTAAAATTTTCATCCATTTGAAATATTCTTTTTTATATCTGATTTTTTTTATTTCGTGGAATTTATTAATATGATAAAGTCCATAATCCAATTTAGTTTTCTACATTTAATATATTTTTAATAACTTAAAATATTAAGGTTTTGAATAATTATCCAAATAGATATGATATTTAATTATATTTCCCCATACAATATTATTTTAGTCGGTTTTTAAATAATGTCTTAATCCTTACGTTATATAATTATATTTTTTATAAAAGAATATGTCAATCATTACGTTACATAATTATATTTTCTTTTAAATAATATCTTAATTGTTAAGTTACAGAATTATCTTTTTCTGTAAATAATATATCAATCATTCCGTTACAAAATTATCTTCTTATATAAAAATATCTTAGCCGTTAAGTTGTATGATTATATTTTCTCTAAAATAGTATTGTAACTCAATATCTTAAGTCACAAATTAAAATATTATTTCTTGTATTAAAATAATATTTTAATCGTCAAGTTTCCGAATATTATTCTTTTATTAAATAATTATTTTCTTATGTAAAATAATATCTCAATCATCACGCTACTAAATATTATTCTTTTATTAAATAATTATCTTCTTATGTAAAATAATATATTAATCGTTACGTTACTAAATATTATTCTTTTAAATAATATCTAAATTGTTACGTTATAGAATTATATTCTTGTGGTTAGTAATATATTAATCATAAGTTATAAAAATATAGTATTATGTTCTTGTATAAAATAATAGGTTATATTCTTGTGCAAAATAATATCTTAATCATTAAGTTGCAGAATTATATTGTTATGTAAATGATATCTTAATCTTTGAGTTACAGAATTATATTCTTTTGTAAAAAATATCTAAATCGTTAAGTTAAATAATTATATTCTTCTGAATATGTATCAATGATTGAGTTAAATAATTATATTCTTGTATCAAATAATATCTAAATCGTTAAGTTATATAATTATATTATATTAAATAATATCTAAATCGTTAAGTTATATAATTATATTATATTAAATAATATCTAAATCGTTAAGTTATATAATTATATTATATTAAATAACATCTAAATCGTTAAGTTAAATAATTATATTCTTGTATCAAATAATATCTAAATCGTTAAGTTACATAATTATATTATTATATTAAATAACATCCAAATCGTTAAGTTAAATAATTATATTCTTGTATCAAATAATATCTAAATCGTTAAGTTACATAATTATATTATTATATTAAATAACATCCAAATCGTTAAGTTAAATAATTATATTCTTGTATCAAATAATATCTAAATCGTTAAGTTACATAATTATATTATTATATTAAATAATATCTAAATCGTTGAGTTACATAATTATATTTTTGTGTAAATATATATCAATCGTTGAGTTACATAATTATCCTCTAATGTAAATAATATGTTAATCTTTACATTACAGAATTATATTCTTCTGTAAATGATATACTAATCTTTACGATACAGAATTATATTGTTGTGTAAATAACAACTTAATCTTTACGATACAGAATTATCTTCTGTAAAATAATATCTTAATCTTTACGATACAGAATTATCTTCTGAAAAATAATATCTTAATCTTTACGTTACAGAATTATATTGTTGTGTAAATAATAACTTAATCTTTGCGTTACAGAATTATCTTCTGTAAAATAATATCTTAATCATTAAGTTATAGAATTATATTCTTCTATAAAATAATATGTTAATCTTTACGTTACAGAATTATCTAATTAAAAGAATATATCAATTATTAGGTTGTAAAATTATTGTCCCTTAAAGTAATGTTTCGCTCGTTATATCATAAAATTATATTCTCATATGATATAATATCTTAATATTTTACAGAATTATCTTCTATAAATAATATCTTAACATTTATATAAACTATACACTGCTCCATGTAATAATCTCTTTATGTAAGATTATTTGTATACGGAATTGTCTTCTTGTATAAATAATATATTAATCTTTAAGTAGCAGATTTTAATCATATGTTAAATAATATCCAATATTTATATTACTGAATTATATTAATATGTCAAATAATATATTAATTGTTAACAATAGATATATTATTTTACAGGAAAATATAATTATGTAACTTAACTATTAAGATATTATTTTACACAGTAAAATAATTCGTAAATTTAATTATTAATACATAGTTTTTAAGATATTATTTAAAAGAAGATATAATTATGTAACGTAATGATTGACATATTATTCTGTAAAAAAATATTATTCGTGTATGAAATAATATCTTAATTGTCAAGTTACATAAGTATCTTCTTCTGCAAAAATATCTTGCTGGTTAAGTTACATAATATTCTTTTATAAAATAATATCTAAATATTTGCGTTATCTTAAAGATTTATAACCATATACAAATATTATCTTGATTTTTAGGTTACATAATTATATATTAAATACTTAGATATATACAAATATTATCTTGATTTTTAGGTTACATAATTATATATTAAATACTTAGATATATACAAATATTATCTTGATTTTTTAGGTTACATAATATATTAAATATTTAGATATTATTTTACAGAAGAACATAATTATGTAACGTAACTATTATATTTTATTTTACAGAAGAACATAATTATATAATGTAACGATTATATTTTATTTTACAGAAGAACATAATTATGTTACATAAAGATTAAAATATTATTTACAGAAGAATATAATTATGTTACATAAAGATAAGATATTATTTGTATAAAGATTAAGATGTTATTCAACACAAGAATATAATTTGTAACATAAAGATTAAGATGTTATTTTACAGAAGAATATAATTCCGTAACATAAAGATTAAGATGTTATTTTACAGAAGAATATAATTCCATAACATAAAGATTAAGATGTTATTTTACAGAAGAATATAATTCCGTAACATAAAGATAAGATATTATTTGTATAAAGTTTAAGATGTTACTTAACACAAGAATATAATTTGCAAAATAAGGATAAGATATTATTTGTATAAAGTTTAAGATATTATTTATATAAAGATTAATATCTTATTTGATATAAGAATATAATTCTGCAACATAAAGATTAATATCTTATTTGATATAAGAATATAATTCTGCAACATAAAGATTAATATCTTATTTTACGTAACAATATAATTATATAACTCAACAATTTGGAAATTGTTGGTGTAAAGATCAAGGTATTATTTAAACAAAAATATAATTATATAACTTAGTGATCAAGATACTATTTGGATTTTGATCACACAAAGTCGGCTTATTGAGTTATACAATTACATTCTATAACTAACGATTAAAATACTATTTAACTGAAGAATATCTTTATAATATAAAAATTCAGAAATAATTGTATAACATAAAGATTGGGATATTATTTGTATAACATATCTTTGAGATATTATTTATATAAATATAATCATAATATTATTTAAGAAATTATTTAAGAAATTATTTAAGAAATTAATTAAGATATTCATCTTAGATAATTTATAAAGTTATTTTTGTGAAGCATATAATTTTAACGTACGAACGCACTATATTATGTATTATTTTAATTTTTAAAATACATATGGATTGATAAAAAAGGTGAGTAAACATAAACTATAAGTCCATTATTTCCATTTTTTGCAAAGCGAGTTTTCATAAAATTTATATTCAATTATAATATTATATGTTGTAATATTATATGTTGTAATTTATTATTATATTATATGTTGCAATATATTATAAATAAAAACTTTTTACCTTTTTGATAAAAGAAGTATAGTCAGTTTTTAAGTATATTTACACGCATGAAATAATAAATAATGTTAGCCATGAAATAATTTTAACTGACAAATGAAATATATACTTTAATTTTGATATAAGTACAATTAAGATAACAAATTTAACAAGATATAGTCATAAAAAGATAAGTGGAAGCTAAAAAAATTAGTTAAATAGTGTTCGAGCGGATTAAAATATATAAACAAATATTGTAGCTATATAAGATTAATACAATATACAAAAATATAAAAGTGAAAATTACGATTTATAATATATTGAAGGGATTAAATACTCGAGTATTTAATAAAATTAAAGAATTCTTTAATTTTATAAAAAGGTAAATAGTCAATATAATATTATAGACAAGATACAAGTTAAATAAGTTAAACAAGTTATAAAAAGGAATTGGAACTAGTTAAAAGTTGACAAAATTCAACGAGAGGTAAAGTAATAATATTACGAGAAGAACGATAAGAAATGGTAGAAGAATCGAGTTCTTTTTGACCAATAACGAGAATATAATTATATTTAAGACATTCAGAAAATGCAACATTTATATTAACTTTATCGTGAGTGATAATATCAATACCTTTAGAGCCAAGCAAAGATTTGAATTGAGAACTTAAAAGGTGACAATAATCATTAAATTTATTAGAAACAGGTATTAAGGCAATTTTTCGAGGAGAAAGCCAGATGGGTAGTCGACCTGAAGTATGTTCGAGAAGGATGGCAAGGAAACGTTCTAGCGAACCGAAGATAGCACGATGAATCATAACGGGTACTTCAAATTCAAGTTTACCTTGATATTGTAGAGAAAACCGTTGAGGGAGTACAAAATCAAGTTGAATAGTACCGAGTTGATGTTTACGACCAAGACTATCTTTAACCATAACATCAATTTTGGGACCATAAAAAGCACCATCACCTTCTTTTAAATGATATTCTCCTAATAGAGAAGCATTATTCTTCAAAATTTGTTCAGCTTCATTCCATAAATCAATATCGCCAATGAAATTATCAGGTCGAGTAGATATAGCAATTTCATATTCAAAACCGAATAAATTATAAACATACTTCATCATTTCCAATATGGATGATATTTCGTCATTTATTTGAGAACGCATACAAAATACATGTCCATCATCTTGGTGAAACATTCTTACTCTAGTTAATCCCCTTAATGATCCAGAAGGTTCCTTTCTATGTAAAGCACCAAAATCAGCAATTCTCAGAGGTAAATCTTTATAAGAAGGATGCATATGTTCAAATATTTTTACATGTTTTGGACAATTCATTGGACAAATACCACATATGTTATCCATATTTTCTTCTTTATCATCTATAAAATACATATTCTCTTGATATTTCTCCAAATGACCAGATTTCTTCCATAATTCACTTCTACACATTATTGGCGTCCCTACTTCTTCATATTCGTATTTTTCATATAATTTTCTCATTAATTCTAGTAATTTATTGTATATATATTGTCCTTTTGGTAAGAAAAAACATGATCCTGGTGATACTTCATCCATAAAAAATAATTCTAGTACTCTACCTATATCTTGATGAGATATATTATTCTGCATTATTCTGTGTAATTTATTTACATATTCCTATAATAAAATATTCATTTTTACAATAATAACACATTTCCTTTATGTTTAGTTTTGATGATTTTTATTTTGTTTAACGGAAATTAAAATATTGATATTGGACATTAATATTTTATTTTAAATATTAATACACCAAGAAAATTGTCAATTAATACAACTAACATAAAAGATAATAAATCGGATTACATAGAAAATAAAATTGAAATATATTTATAAAATGCATAAATATGCAGTTAAAATTAGATAGTTTAATAAAAAATATTTTTAGATAAGAATTATTTTTACTTCAAGAAAGAAAAAGATAATTTCTGAATATATCAAATAACAAAAACGAGCGAATAATATAATTTTGTAAAATACATCATATTTAAAGCTAGATTTAATAAAGCAAATAATATTATTGTATTAGATTAAATAGATATAGCAAATGATAAACTGATAAAAATATAATAAAACTTTTCAGGGAGTAAACGTATTAAATCAAAAGAAATATAAATATAATCAGAAACAATAATAGATAATAAAAATTATTAGATAAGATGGATTATTCAAAATTAATAAATCCATTCCACACAAAATAAATCTTTTTGGATAAACATAAAAAATATAAGTTAAATAGATACTATACTAAAATAATTAAATTATAAATTATCAGAACTTTGACTCAATAATAAACAAATTTCTTATATATTATAATTCTTCAGATAATATTGCTGTTCACATACCATAACTGTTTTATAACAATTATATTAAAACAAAAATATTTTTATATGCATCTTAGAAACAAAAATAACGTAAATATTTGACTTTGATAAAACGTTATTTTCGGTTTATAGATGTAAGGTGAAATAAATATAGTACCCTGTAAAATAATATATTTATAAATTGATTGGTAGTGTTTTATAGTTACTTGTATTTTTGATCCAGTATAATATAGAATTAAAATATACATATAAATATGTACATTGTATTATGTGATATCTATATGTATTCTAGAACTATTAATATAGATTTAAAATTATGCAATATAGATATTTGTATTTCAATGAGTAAAATTATTGGATAGATATAGAATAAATGTTGTTCATTATTATATGATTTATATTCTTCAATATCGATTAAATTTAAATTATCATTAATATTGGACACATAATTTTATAAATTATCTAAATAATTTAGATAATTTAGATAATTTAGATAATTGGAAGTAAGGTATTATAGGGAGTATTTTTGTTTTGTATCCTAGGATAAGCAATAAAATTATCAGTAAAATTTTATATTATGTATAGAATTTATTTGATTATATAACAATATTATTGAAACAACATACTTATAAAATTTTTTTATAAATATTGAATATAGTGTAAGTTTAATTATTATACTATATAAATGATAATAATAAGTATTGTACAAAATAGTACAATAGAAAATAAGAAAAATAATTTTAATACAGACGAAATAATGTTCATAATTTTTTTTTACTTAATAAAAATGAATTCCAATCAAGTTAATAATCGGCTTTGTTTTAAAACTGATTCGCAGCAAATTTGTTTACACACAAATCCAATAAATATACAACAAGCTTTATCTACCCAAGGAGCAGGAATAGATAACAGAAATTTAAATCAAATAAATAATAGTGAAAATATTTTTATACCAAATAATGTCGCTAGCTATGATATTGTCAAATTTACAAATGGTTGTAATTCAGGTACAATAAGTCAACAAAATTGTAATGATAATACAATATGGTCAAATTTTTTGCAACGTGATTTTCAAAAAGATTACAAAGGACCAGATGCAAAGGATGTTTATACTGGATTATATAATGATACTTATATTAATAAATATTATCCAACCAAATAAGAACATTTATAACTTAAAATATATATTATTACAATATTCATTTCAAACTTTATTATAGATATATAGATACAAATATTATTACGATATTTATTTCCAACTAACTTTATTATATATAAATATTATTTAAATATTTATATTAATTCTATCTCATTAATATTTATTTTGTATAAATATTAATAAATAATACTGTTATATTTTTAAACTTATTACCTCACCATAATCAATTATTTCATATTTATACAAATAGATAAAATATATTTATACAAATAGATAAAATATATTCATACAAAATGAAATAATAGAAATTATATCTCATATAAGAAATGCGAGATTGTAAAAACCGAAATGCCTTTTATCCAATTTTTGTTACAGAAAACAAAAATAAGAAAGATTATAAGAAAGATTACGAGAAATATGGAGATAAGCAGAAAGATAAAGAAGAGAAATATCAAGATGAGAAAGGCGATGAATACAGAGATAATAAGAAAGATAAAGAAGAGAAATATCAAGATGAGAAAGGCGATGAATACAGAGATAATAAGAAAGACAAAGATGAGGAAGACGAGCAATGTGGAGATGAGAAAGACAAATATGAGGAAGATGAGCAATGTGGAAATGAGAAAGATTATCAATGTGGAAATGAGAAAGATAAAGACGAGAAAGATAGGATAATAAAGGAAGGAAATACAATAATAAAATGGAGAAAAAAGGATGAGTTGGGTAAAAAATATAAGGAACCAATAATAGAACATATGGGAGAAAGTATGATAATAGTAGTAGATGGAAAAATAAAGGAATTGAAAATAGATGAAGGAATTAAGAATGTGAAAATAAAATGCCATAATTCAGAATTTGGGATAGATGGAGAGAATTTGGAAGAAATAATAATAGAAGAAATATCAAATTATGGGTATATGTTTTGTGTAACAAAAGTGTATATAAATAATTGTAAAAAACTAAAATACATGGAGGGAGCTGATTTCATAATAGACGATTATCTTTTTGATGTTAAGAAAATAAAGAATAAAGGAAAATATCCGAATGAAGCTACACTTAATTCATTACCGGAATCGTGTTCTATTGAAGTATATGGGCTAAATTGTGCAACATTATATTTAAATAAATATAAACCAGATAAGAGAATAAATTATCTTAGTATGGATTATCAATGTACTGTTGATGAATATTTTATATCGCAATTAGAAGGATTAGAATATTTATGTATATCAAACAGTACAATTGCATCTTGTAACATTGAAATAATAAAAAACAATAATCTTAAAACATTGATACTCGAAGAACATGGGGATTTCGGAGTAAATATATCATGTAAATCGCTAAATAAATTAGTAATAACAACGTCCGGTGGAAGTAATATTAAACTTAATGATTTACCTATAATAGATTATCCATCATCAATAACAAGTCTGGAAATATATATTCCATGCAAAGATTATAATTTAGAACCTGGAGATTGTGTAAAGTATTGGTGTAATACTTTTGAAAATTTACAAGAGCTAAATTTATCTGAAAATAATCCTCTGAGTATTTATGATTTTGTAAACTCACGAGAAAAAATTAAAAAAATAACATATAGGGGAAGTAATAAATGTTTTGATGAACTGACTTTAATTTTTCCTAATTTAATTAAAGATATTTGTTCAGTGTCTACTTAATTGGAAAATTAAGTTCTATTTTATGAATCTTAAATACTTGGCCAAGATTCATAAATATTTTCTCTATTTTAATATAAACCAGTAGAATCTATATCTTCTTCCAATGATCCAAGATATAATGAATAAAAGAAATTTTGTTGAGCAATATCGTTTTCATCAGCCCATTCACCATTTCTTCTCAGTTTTATTATATGGGAAACGCTATTATCATGTTCTAGAGTATTGGCGTTAATAATACGAACAAGACTTGCCCAATTAACTAATCCAGATTTATTTTGTTTAATATCTGAAACTATATAAGCGTATCTATGACCAGATCTATCATATTCGCCGATAGAAACAAAATTGCCGATATGAGGCTTCCATATTTTATTATCTTTGTAATTTTGATATTCAATATATCTTCCATTATCAAATTTTTCATCTGTTATACTTGGATTAGTTAATTTTTTCATCATATAATCACCATGTCTTTCTATTCTTAACAATATCAAATCGGGTATATTTGGATTTTTCTTTTCATTTAAACTCTTATAAATGTTATTTATAAGTTGTCTTTCACCTATTATATAATATTCTTTACTTATTCTATATCTATCTTTACCACTATGTTCCGTTTTTTGTTTAATCTCGTTTTCTGTTATTATATCATCGTTTTCTATATCATAGTATAATTTCTCTTTATTTTTTTCATTTATTTTTATAAGCAATTTAGAATATTTAAATGGCCAATTATCCATTTTTTATATTATTATACTAATTTTTTTTTCAAAGTTATATTTTATCTATTCTTTTTCTTTTTATATTTCAGTTAATATATCTTATTTTTTATTCTTTGTTTTATATAATTATATAAAAATCAAATATTTATAAATATTTTACCCATATTTATCAAACATTTATAAATATTTTATCTACCTATATTTATCAAACATTTATAAATATTCTACCCATATTATGATAATTATGTATATAATATATTTATCAATCATAATAGAATATATTACATTATTAATATAGAAATTTTTTGTTTACTGAATTATAATATTACTTTATAACATTTCGATATTATTTTACAAATCTTGAAGATATTTTAGTCACAAAATATTAATGATTTTTTACATATAGATTTTAATAATCTTCAACTTCTCTTTAATATATTATTTTATGACTATCTAAATATTATTGATATAACGATTGGCTAATATTTTATGTATTATAAAATATTAGTTCTAAAACTATAAAATTATTTTAAAGAAGTAACATTATTAATATTTAACGACTATATTTCGTAAGAACAATATAATTTTATGATAATGCCAATAAAATATCATAACTCAGAAATCTAAATCAGAGTTTTAAGTTTTTATTAACGTCAAAAATAACTTTAATAAAAAGGTCTTTAAAATGCAAATTCAGGTTATTTTTTGTTTTTGTGAATCTTATGTCATAATATTTTACATATCAATTACTATTATTTGAATACTTATCTATAAACAGACAAGATAATTATTTGTGTGACTAAGTTTAAAACAACTACCAGTGACGTTTTGATATTTTACATTATATTTGGTACCATTTAATGTTTAATACAAGAATAAATATAAGATAAATACAATAATTTTTATATTGATAACTAAAATATTGAGTAATAGAATGTTCTATAGGATTATACATTTTGATTGTTCTGCAATGAAATATTGGTAATTTTTACATAATAATTATTGTGTAAAAATATCAATAAATGATATATATTTGGCGAATATATTTTAATTTATTATTTATCACCAAATAAAGATTTATAATTTACTTAGTGGATTATTTGTTTGTTGCATGTTTATTGTTCTGATTAATAAGGCAATGTTGTGATTACTATAACAAATTGCCTCTCCTTCTGCAATTATCAAATCATCTGCTCCATTTTCAATGTAAAATAAAACATTTTCGATATTACCTTCCCTACATGCTTTTTGTAATTGTAAATTGAAATATTTTCTTAATACAGTATCTATTTTTACACTATTTTTCATTTGTGTTAATAATGTATTTTATTATTAATTTAGTTTTGGTTGTTACAAGAAATATATTCACGATTTTTTTCTGATTTATAGAATTAAAACATGCTACTACATTATATTTATCTTTCCAACTTGCATAATTTTATCTCTTTTAATTATAAAATATTGATCTCTGCAAGTTGCACTATATTTATCTTGCAACTTGCACTATATTTATCTTGCAACTTGTAGAGATCAATATAGTATTATAAAATAATCAAAATTGAATTTTATATTTTTAAGTCCGTTTTTACAAAGGGGGGAACTGTACTTCCTTCACCTATTTTTAGGTGAAGGAATATTTAATCAAACGATATAATCACAATTAATGTTATATTAAAGACTAATATAAATTTTATTAACAATAAATTTTATATTACACAAAATATATTAACAATTATTATTTTACTGTTAATAAACACGATAAACCCTAAGTTAGTCAAAATAATTCAGTTGAATGTAAAACTAATCCAATAGAAGATAAATTCGAAGGATAGATAAAATTTGGTGAAGAGATAAAATTTGAGCAAGAGATAAAACTTGGATAAGAGATAAAATTTGGATAAGAGATAAAACTTGGATAAGAGATAAAACTTGGATAAGAGATAAAATTTGGATAAGAGATAAAACTTGGATAAGAGATAAAATTTGGATAAGAGATAAAACTTGGAGAAAAAGATAAAACTTGGAGAAAAAGATAAAATTTGGATAAGAGATAAAACTTGGAGAAAAAGATAAAATTTGTTGGACGAAATTTTTAACTGAAAAAAATAATTATCGTTAGCGATTAACGATAATTATAAAGAAAATAGGAATAGAAGAAAAAGTGAAATGTAGAAGAATTTTAGTATATAGCAAATTTACATATGTAAATTTATACCGTTTATAATATTTTCTGGATTATTTTTTAGTATAGTAGTATTTTTCATGAGTATGAAATTAATAGTATTTAGGTACATCGATTTTGATGTAAAATTTTTGCATATATTATAGAGATAACAATTAAATTTTAGATCAGAAACATCAAGATATGAATGTGAATCATTATAACTTTGTTGATATTTAATATTTAAATATTCTGCTATTTTTATATAACACCCTATTTTTATGTATTTATTTATTGTTTGTCGCATATTACTGGGGATATATCTATAATTATCTTTTATTATTTCAATAGCTTTATCTTCCATACCATGTACCAAAAACCACATAATATAGTCACCATCATACTTGACCTTTGTTTCTAATGTTATAAATTTTTTTATAAAATCACAAGGGGATTTTTTACAACCATCAAATTCACAGTTACATTTTCCTGTATTTTCCTTATTTATGTACGGACTATTATTTCTTATAGTTATTGGTATAGTTTTTTCTTTTACATATTCGCGCCAGTAACTAACCCATCCAATAGAAAGTACATGTCTATGTCTTTTTTTCTTTATTATTGAAACTATGTTTTCATTATATATACTATTTAGCTCTCTAAATTTTATCAAATCTTCCATTTTGATATATTCAAAAATAATGTTTTTTATATCTTTGCAAAGTTTATTCATTTTATTTTTATACGTACAATATTATATTTTTAAATATTCCCTTTGTCTGATATTTCAAATTATACCATTTATGTACTATTTATAACAGTATGACTTTAATGTATGAACGTAAATTGCATATTAAACCAGAATATCGATACAATGTATCATTATACTAAAATTAAATATGATTGTATAAAAATTCTGCTGTTTGAAATATTAAACCTAAATAATATTATCTATATTTTATCGCTAAACTATCTATATTTACCATCATATTTACTAGATGTGTATAATAAATATATAATAAATAGTACATTTATAAATATATAATAATTAATATTATTTATTATACAAATGATATAATGGCTCAATGTTCTCAAAAATGCTAGTATTATCTATAATATATAAATATTTCTCTTATTTATATTTAATCCATATTTTTGTAGTTTATAGTTTCTTATATCTTTTCTATAATCAAAATAATCGAAATTCCAAAGTTTCATCCTTTATAATTTATATATTTATAATTTATATTGATAAATATGTTACATTAAAAATCGCTATATTTATTTTATTAGATATACATAATTAAAATAATTCTATCTGTACTAATTATAAAATTTTCGTAAATTTAGTTTTACTTATAACTATTAAATATTTTATTATAAAATGACCAAATAATTTTAAAACTTTGATCTTTTATAATGTTTAAAACTGATATTAAAGTACGTTTATCAACAAAAAATATTCAAAATATTAATAGTCGGCAAGCGATTTTGTAAACTAATTCATTGTAAGTAGCTATAGGTATTTACCTATATAGATCTCTATAATATTGCCTATGTTTGCAACCGTAATTTTGTGTCATTAATTTATTATTTAATAAAACATTTTCTCTAATATTATATTTACTTATTATTAAATAATCCGTTTGTTGAATTATTTATTGTTGTGTTAATTGTATAATGTATAATGTATAATGTATAATGTATAATGTATAATGTATAATGTATAATGTATAATGTATAATGTATAATGTATAATGTATAATGTATAATGTATAATGTATAATGTACAACGTATAATGTATAAATTTATCACAGGATCCTTTAAGTAATATTGCATGAAATCATAATATTTTTCGCATTCATTGTTTATTGTTATAAAATACAGATTAGTAATCTGTATTTTATTATCTTCTTGCTATTCAATAATAAACAGTATCCAATTATAAATATTAGTTTGTACAATTTATGTGAAGTAGATAATATTTTTGTATTATTGATATTTAAATATAATATAATATTGGTCTTTATGAATAATTAACGCCAGAAATTATATCTACTTCACGCAGTTCCATAGCAAGCAAATCATCAATATTGTTAACAATATCAAAATACATATCATATCTTAGCAAAAAATCGGGAGTTATTTCATTCAAAAATTTAGATTGTCCAAAGTCTATTAAACGAACCTGTTGAGTATCTGGATTAATAACTATATTTTCTTCATGTATATCGCCATGAAATATCCCCATATTATACAATTGCATTAGTTTATTTTTAATAGAATCAACATAGATTTTTCTTCTATTAATTGGTATATCACCCAACGTAAATGGGTACAACTCTATTTCAGCAATAATATAGTTTGAACACGATCTTGCTATATTTTTCCAAGAAATTAAGTGGGGCGAAATCTCGGCATCCGACGCAATTTTGAGTATTTCAAATTCTTTTGGCGATATCTTTTTTTGATAAACTTGCATTTTATATATGTTTCCTAATAATTTTCTTTATTTGTCTAATTGATCTATTCAATATTATACCAATTTAATATTATTTTATGAATAATTTCATAATAATAAATACTATCTACAGGTTATATAACTAAATATTTATATTTTACTATTATAATAGTAAAATATAGATTAATCCAAATATAATTCTACGTAAGTTTATCAAAAATGATAACCAAGTACAGTTATTCCCGTGTATACTTATTTTACTAAGAAAAAATTCAGTTCTGAGTATTTATTAAATATCGTCTCTGGAATAATCCTAAATATTAACGTTTTATGCCAAAATAAATTAAAACTTAATAATTAAAAGTTAAAAAAATATTCGAATACTTGAAGAGATAAATATTCGGGTTTTTGAAAAGATAAATGTTTGGATATTAAAAATATTAAAATTTCAATGGAAGTTGGAAAAGGATTTGAAATTTCGGTATGATGAAATAAAAAGTGATATAACAAACTACATAATATTTATTTCTTAAAAATAAATATTAATATTACAATTTATTATTGCCACAAGCTGGAAATCAAAATAGGATATGAGATTAAAGAGTAGTTGAGTAGCAAAGAGGTAATAATGGTGCAAGTTGCGAAGTTGCAATAAAAATTAAATCAACCAACCACCAAACGAAAACTGCTAAATAAGCCAAACTACAAATAATGATGACTGTAACTATTAGAATTACAGACATAGAAATATTAGCAATACCACAACAAACACATAAATCTTCAAAATCTTTACCGCTTAAAAATGTACAACAAACACCAAATCCGAACCATAATCCAAAAATTAATACACCTATTAGTATAATAAATATTGGTGCTATGAATAATACTAATTTACCTACACCTATATCCATATATCCCAAATAAAATCTATCAACACCCAAGGATCCGACAAAAATTGATAGCAATAAAGCTGTTAATTGACTTTTATCACAAGATTTAGTATTATTAGTAGATGTAGTATTATTATTAGTAATACTTAAACTTTCTATTGAGGAACATTTATTTTCTATACAATTAATACCACTTATACATAGTATCAATACTAATATCCACAGTTTTTTATACATATATTTATATAACTTTTATCTATATTTTATATTTATATTTATATCATATTTTAACACATATATATTTTTATCTTTATTAAGTTTGTATTTATGTATTTTATTCATTTCACTTAATATATTATTTTGTTTGGGATAAATTTACATAACTTAATAATTGGATATAATGTAACAATTAAGTTTTATTACTTATTAATATAATACTGTAATTTAACAAATTACACAATGTTTTACTCAACCACAAACATACATTAATAAAATTTGTAACAATCAATGTATTAATTAAAAAATAATTATGAAACTTAAGATTTATACAATTTGTATGAGAATATAATTTTATCCCTTATTTATCATGTTATTAATATGATTATTTAACTATTCATATATTATTTAATAGTTTACCATAATTATATTTGAGAATTAAAGATTATATAATTATAAGAAGGATAATTATATTTATAGGTATTAATATTGAGAGATTAAATATTAGTGCAATAAATATATCTTATTATATAGTTGTTAAGAAACTGAAGTTATTCGATAAAATTTACACTATATTTATTATCTAATTGTAATAAAACTGAATGATTTTATTTTTGCAAAAGAAGTTTTACGAAGGGATCATCTTTGCTCCTTTGTATAAATTATACAAAATAACATTTTCCCTCTTATTATATAAATAGTTATCAATTTATATAATAGTTTAATTAGGTATATTTTATATTTTCTTATTTTCTTATGCTATCATAACAGAAAAATCAGTACCGCTAAATAAATTATCAACTTTTATTAATTTTCCTTGAATCCTTATATATTCGTAATGTAATTTACACAAATATGATGATTAACTAGTTCTATTCAAATAGATAAAAAACAAATAGATAAAAAGTGATTAAGTTTTTATTTGCAAATTCTTCACACGTCATAAACATTTATTTTTAAAATAAATAGTCACTTGTATATAAGTACTCCAAGTGAAATATTCAGATACTTTATAGATATAAACAATCATAATTTTCAATATTGAATCAGATGAGAGTTTATCCTATTTTATAACAACTACATAACTCTTGTCATTATTACCTTTCTATAATTCTATAATTCTATAATTCTATAATTCTATAACTCTTTATAAAATGGATATATTTTCTATATCGCTTGATCATTTGATATAAATATATAATTCTCTAACTCTCCAACTTATTTATTAGAGTGTTATTTTACATAACAGTGCAATTGTACTACGTAGAGATTAATATGAGTTACACAAGAATACTATTCCATAACTTAACGATTAATATAATTTTGAAAGATATTATTTACATAAGAATATAATTATGTAACTTAAAAATACAGTTATGTTACCAACGATATTATCTACGAAAAATAACATTAATCGGTTTTTTATGACGACGATTAAGATATTATTTTATAGAATTATATTATGAAATAATTTTATAAATTATCGATTGGGATAATATTTTACAGAAGAATATAATTGTTTAAAATATCTATTAATACAATAAATTAAGATACATAATTATCTTGATAATTAAGATACATAATTATCTTGATAATTAAGATACATAATTATCTTGATAATTATGGTTAAAGTATATTAGGAACAGTATATTAATTACAAAATTTCATAAGTTATTAATATATTAGTTAAATTGAAGAAGAATAATAAATATTTTATATTATAAAATATGGAATATAAGTATCCTGATATAATAATTATTAATTCAGAAAATGATTATAAGTTGAGTGAATATAAACTAAGTAAAAAAATATTATCTAATATACCATATTTTAGAACTTTATTTAGTTCTGGATTCTTGGAATCAAAACAGGATATTATTAATGTAGAATTTAATGATATAGCATGGAAATGTATTATAAATAAAATATATGACGATATACAAAAACAATTATTAGGAAGAAAATATGCAACATTAAAGCAATATAAATATGCTGAAATAGATAAAAATGGATATGGAAATAAAAATGGATGTGAAAATATGAATATATTAGATACTTTACAAACTGCATTATTATGTGATTTTTTGGGACTAGAAGCATTTGCTAGTAAATTTAGACATAAAGTATGGTTGTTGTTGCAAAGTAAAGTTGTAGACTTAAGTATATCAGAATTAAACGGATTAATTGCATTGGTATTGGAAAATCATTTGTACAAATTTATTTATTTAATACAATATAGGCTACGTAATTTTTCCATCGACGAATTATCTCAATATCCAGAATTATATTTTTTAAAATATATACAAAACTTTAATACATATAAGGACCTAGATAATGAAATAAAGCAAGTTCAAGAAGAAATGGATATATTATTAATCAACTATTTGAGAGACAAAAATACTACTATGTCTTTCAAAATATACACTGAAAAAGATGTAAACACAATAAAATATATTTTAAAAAGACTTGTTTATTACGGTAAAAAACGTCAAATACAAATTGACACAGATATTATATATAAATTGAGACTTTTTTCCGATACATTTGCAGATAATTTTATTAACATATTGAATACTCGTTCTATACCCATTCTATACCCATAATTAAAAACACTCACAAATATATCATCCTATAAATATTGGTACCGAATTAACATGATATACAACTTATTTATACAAATATAAATTTTTATTTTAGAAAAAATATTCCATTTGACAAATTAAATAATTTTATACTTGCATAATATGATCAAATTATACATTAATCATAAGTAATAAATATATTATTTGTTATATGAAATAATATATTTGTTGATAACCCATAAATGCAAAATAACGTCTTAAGTTATTTTATACGCTAAAATTTTACGTTGACTATTTCTTAATTAACGTCTTAAGTTATTTTATACGTTAAAATTTTACGTTGACCATTTCCTAATTAACATCTTAAGTTATTTTATACGTTAAATTTATACGCCGACTATTAGCAAAACAACGATCGACGTTATTTTTGTTTTGGTAAGTAACAGAATAATATATCAATGAGTAACAAGATTGGATTTTATAGGGGAGTAATATATTTGCAGTGTAAAATAATATTTATATAAGGATAAATATTATTTTAATCAATGAGTAATATTCTTTGGTAAATATTATCTCTATCTCAAGATAATATTTGTGGTGAATATTATCTTAAACTATACAAATTATTCATTATTGGACATGAAATTTTCAGTATCGAAACTTAAGTTAAAATTGTAATCATCATGTACAAATGGTAGATTTCTGCCTCCCCACTTTTGACCATCATTATAAAAATAATCAAAATAATCATAAAGGTCCTTAACAGTAATTTTCTCCTTATTTAAAAGGTTTTTTGATTTTTGATTTATTTCTATTTCAATAGCAGCCATATTTTCGTATTCGTCCATTTCAATATCAACTATCTCAAACTCGGATAAAGTATCTCTAATAAATTCTTCTATTTGATCGCGTTCTTGATTAGTAAATTTTTCTTCATAAGGCTCGTCAAATTCGTCCAAAAATTGATAGTCGAAATGTACAAAATATTTTTGGTTAGATGGTGTTTCGTTCATATATTTCTAAATATTTTTTATATTTTTTATATTTCATTTTTTTGTTTTTAATTACCCTTCCTAATATGTTAAATTTGATTATAACACCCACAATACCATATTTTTAAAATTGTTATTATACTCATATTTATACAGTAAATGACTAAACACCTTTCATCAAAATATATTTGTTTTTATAAAAATTAGCTTATTCCAAAATATATGTTTCCAAACTGACAATAAAAATGTTTGTTTATCTGTAATATATATTTATCAGGATCGTAATTGAGATATTTTAATATCTCAATATTTATCTGCTAATCCTAATTTAGCAACTTTATATTCTAGTAACCCATCTCTTCTTTCACTTGTCAAACCATCCTATTACCAAACAATTTTCCAAAATACACTGCATTCTAATAACCAACCTTTATTAACTACTTATTCTCTTGATGATTTTCCCAATTCTTCTGTTGACAGGATAATTGGCTGTATAATAGATACAATAGCCAATATTTACAATAGATTAGTCCATCTAAACAAATAGGTGATTTTTGCAGAGGTAGTTAATTTTTTTGTTTATTTTGCAAAACAAATACTTTGAGAAAGTTTACTTTTCTATAATATTCTGAAACGACATTAAACTATTTATATGTTAATAATATAAATAGTTTTTAATATAGTTTAGTATATTTTAATACAAAACTATTAAAATTATTACACTATATTCTAGAACATTTATTATTATATTCAATCAATTAGCATAAAATTGATATTATGTTCACATTTACCACGTAATAGTTTCGTAAAAATTAAACATAATAAATGATAAATGATAAATATTAACCATATTATCAAAATCATGACTGAATTAATTCAAAATACAATTAATTTAAATATTTGTAAAATTCTATTTGTCTTGTTTTGATTAATTCTCCATATGTTAATAATATTAAATTTTCATTTCTAAAATTATATGATGTTGTATACTAAAGCGATATAATATAACTGGATAATTTATATTAATATAACTGAATAATTTATATTAATATAACTGAATAATTTATATTAATATAACTGGATAATTTATATTAATATAACTGAATAATTTATATTAATATAACTGAATAATTTATATTTACTAGTATTAATATTTACTGATTATAATGCATATAACAATAAGTAAATATTAATATGTAATTAAAAGTGAATTATATTATAATCAAAATCTATAAGTATAGATAAGTAATGATATATGTAAAAATGATATAAAAAATATTTATGAAATGTTTAATATAAAAATGGAGATATCATATTTTAATTTTAATAGAATCAGAGACGAATTTAGAAAAATAGTAGATGAAACATGGTTTATAGACTGTATTAAACGTATTATTGACTCTACAATACCATGGTCAGATGTAAATTCAAATTGGTGGAATGATTTTTGTAGAATAAAACAAGATAAAAAGGAAGAATTATTGAATAATTTAAAAAATGTACAAAATTTTGATCAAGCATATAACTTTTTGAGTAGTTTTAGTTTAATAGAACTTAGTCCGATAGAGGATCCCGATAAATATATAAAATATAAAAATTCCAAAGATTATTGTGAAGCATATAATGATTTGTTAATATCAAGAAACGATCAATTAAGTGTTATAGAAAGAGCAAAATCAAAATATGATCCTGAATGGTATTGTTATATGGATTATTGTCATATTATTAATGGCGCTTTAACTTATCAAATAATGACAAAACTTTATCCTAATGTTAAATGGTATTTCTATTCTGCTAGATATCATTATTTCGTTTCTAATATTTCAGATATCTCGTTTTTAGAGTCATCTATTCCTCTCTCTTCACTCAATTCAACTACAAATGTTTCCGAACCTCTCATCGCTGACTTATATTGGTTCCATTGTCAATATCCTATTAATAATTTGCCTATGTTTGATTTTACTAGATTCGATAATTATGATGATATCATCGACTACTTAGTTAAAGATTTATATTTTATTAAATAATCTTGTATCTGTATATTTTATACAAATATAAATGTAACATTCATATATTATACAGATATAAATGTTGCATTTATGAATATTAATTTATAAATTTAAATAATGCTTAATATTGAGCATTCATAAATATTTATGTATGAATTCTTAATATTGATATACGAATGTTAAATAAATATATTACTATATATTTATTTATCAAATATCATGGATTCTATTATATTTAATGTAAGAGGAAAGTATTTCCATGTGTCTAATGATATAATAGATAAATATAATAATAGTATACTGAATATAATGTGTAATACTAAAATAGGTATAGAAACAGATGCCGAAAACAATATTTTTATAGACAGATGTCCGGATTTATTTGTGAGAGTATTAAAATATATAACCGATGAAAAAAAAGAAGATATTATTTCAATAGAATTAAGAGATGAGTTATTGTATTATGGGTTTTTAGATGAGTTATTATTATCTAACATAATGAAAAAAAATTATCGTATTGAATATAGCTTTTTAGAAAATAGTGACATTTTATCTGAGTATAAATTATATAAAAATAGACTAAAATCAGGTAGATTTCATTATAACCTAAAAACAAATAATAATAACCCATTATCAATAGGAATATTTAGTTGTCCATGCCAAATTAAGATGGGAAAATATAGATGTGCGCTATTACCAAACGGAATTCCCGATTTTTGGTCCATAAAAAATAGTTATATTTTTTCTATTTCTCCTACTTGGCATTATTTTGATTTATTGAACAAACATTTACTCGATATAACTAGATTAACAATTGATTTAATTCTCACCGATGAAAAATCTTTAAAACCTCGTAAAATAATTAGGGAATATAAACTAAATGATAACATTGTTATTGAAATAATTAATACAACTAAAATATCTCGACTTAATGATTCAGCTACTATTGTTCTTCCTCTTGAACTAGAAAAAACTATCATAACTGATTTTAAAATTTATCCTGAATATAAATTTGTAAATGATGAAATACTAATCAGTTTGCGCTGTCTTGAATCAATGATTATATAACGATATTTAAATTGTTATTTCATACATTAAATTTTTAATATATGAATCCTTTTCTAATCCTTTTTACCTCCAAGTAATACCAGTAATATACGATTACTCATATTAAATATACTTTAATTTATCGACTTCCTTTAACTTATAATAAAATTTTATAATGTCGTATACACAAAATTTTATTTAAGAGCTTAGGAAGTTTTAAGTAGAAGTTAAGAAGATGTGTTTGTGAAAATCTTGTCTGAGACGACTAAATTATGTTTTAATTCAAAAAGGGCGTAAAAGACACAAGGAAATGTTTTATTATCTGTTTATATATTCTATTTATATCTTTAAGTACGCTACTATTTTTTTATTATGATTTACTATTTTAATATTTATAGGCGAAGTATTTGTATTTTAGTTTAATTATAGCATTTAATAAAATCTCCAAAATTGAATAATTTTTTTGTGTAAAATGAAGTTTTTAAACGGGAGACATGTACTTCCTTCATCTAAAAGTTAGATGAAGAAATATTTTATTAAACTAGACTACCAAAAAAATCTAAAACTACCAAAATTGTTATTTTAGAAACTGCTAACATTAATTTAGGATTATGGATAATTATTAGTAAAATCCAATTCTTACACATAAACCGGTGTCTGAAGATAATTTATCTATATTTTAATAATTTGTATCATCAACAGTATTAAATTTATTAAAATTATATTGTATCAATTCATCTTTAGTAAAAAATTCGATGGGTCTTAATTCAGAATTTGCTTTTTCATATATCATTTGATTTGTAAAGTTTTCCAGTGCGTTATTTGATATAGTATTATATCAAATATTAAATAACCATTGTCCACAAATTTTCTCTGTATAAATATACATATTTATATTTTTATATCATATAACTTAATAAAATTATTCACTTAATTATCTTATATAACAAGATAGCATTTTCTCCGCAAAATAATCTAATAAAGACTAAAGTAATTTACCAATTTTTGAAGATCTCATAATTAATGGCAAATAATAAAACAATAGTAAAATACATTTTTAAGATGAAACTAATAAACTTTTGAAAAAGGGAGAATTATTTGAATACCATGTGAATGTTGGTTTATATTAATAAAACATATTTCAACAATAGGAGTAAGTATAAATATAAAAATGAGATAAAAGAACATAGTTAGAAAATTAATGGGAATATTTAGAGTATATAATATAGATTCAATAACAAAAAATTAAAGATTGTTTGGATAAAAAAGACCTGTTATTATAAATATTTTGTTATAATATAGTTTTTTCTATAAGATCACAATCAGATACATAGTATCTAATCCATGAACAAAATAACAATAGGAAGAGATAATTTATAATTAGTCTAATAATAAAGAAAAAATTAGATAAAACACTTTTACAATTATTAACTGACAATAGTGAAAGTGTTTTGAAAGAATATAATACTATTAATAATTTTTAACGGATATATTAGAATCAAGAGATTTTGGAACAACTAAAATCTTAAAAATTATTAGGATCAATATTTTGGAATGGATATCGCAATTTTTCTCATATTTTAACATTAGAATAAATAAAACTCTTAGAAAAATATAAAAACTGATTTGCCAACATGGTTTTGGTTTTAATTTTCTTAAGAGTAAAAATCTTGGGTTAACATAAAATAACATGTTATCATAAATAATATTATTTTACAAAATGATCAAATATACCACTCATAAAAATAGTATTCTGTTACATAGTTATCAATATACCACACATAAATAATATTCTGTTACGTAATTATCAATATATTATTTTACAAAAAAGCAAAATATTAAAATATTGATATATTTTAATATTTTAATGTGAGAACATAATTCTGTTAATTAATTATTAAGATATTATTTACATATTAATATAATTCAACTTAACGATTGATATATTATTTAACAAACACTATGTAACAAGACTATTGATATAATATTTTATAGAAGAATATAATTATATAGCGGAACGTTTGGGTTATTTTACGCAACGTTTTAGTTATTTTTACGGAACCATCAAGATATTATTTGATGAGGAATATAATTCCGTTACTTTACCATTAATATAGTATTTACAAAAGAATAATAATTTACAAAACGATGTAAATTATTATTTTCGAATACGATAATTATCTTCAAGTATCATAATTATTATATCTTCAAGTATTCTCTTTAGTATTCTTGTTAAGTAATATAATAGCGCTGTTGTCAAGTATTCTCTTTAAATATTATTTTCAAGTATTCTTCTCAAGTAATATAATAATTCTGTCGTAGAGTATTCTCTTTAAGTATTCTTCTCAAGTATTCTTCTCAAGTAATATAATAATGTTTTCGCCAAATATTTGATCATATTAATCAAGTATCAGTATTACCATCTCTCTAAGTATCAGTATTACCATCTCTCTAAGTATCAGTATTACCATCTCTCTAAGTATCAGTATTACCATCTCTCTAAGTATCAGTATTATAGTATCTTAAAGTTTATTAATTGTATAGTTATCAATTTTTTCTTCAAATATCATAATTATTCTTTTCAAGTATTATAAATTGCAAATAATCCTGATTAAGTATCAGAATTTATAAACTTTAGGACATAAGAATTATCCTCTATGGTATTATCAAATTAGTATGATAATTTTTATCTCTACAAGTATATAAATTATCAAATTATAAGCAAGTATAAATTATCAAATTTTCTTTAAGTATCATAAATAGTGATACTTAAAGAAAATTTTTCATAATACATTTCTATAGTTTTTCTATAGTATTTCATAAGATTATGGTTATATTATTTTGATAATATCTTCAAGTATTATAATATATTATATGAAAATATAATATATCGCGATATAAGCTAAATTAAAAATTAAGGTTATTTTAGAGTATCGATTTTATAACATAATGTACGATATAATATTTTTATTAATCAGAGTCAGATTGACTACTATCACATTCGGTTCCTCGAGAATATGTATCGTCATCATATATTACATTTAGATAATGTCTTGCCAATGATTCACAGAATTCAGAAAAGAAATAATGACTATCTCCAAAAGATGATAAATAAGTTGTTTTGTTACTCGTTTTGTGTTCATTATATTTGTCAACATATGTATCATATTTATCTCCACATTGATCATACGAATAATAATAATATGTTTTATATCTTTTTTTATATTCTTTCTTGTATTTTGAACCACTAAACTTTAAATCAATGACCAAATTATTTTTACGCTTGGCGTTTGACATTTTCATACTAAATTTATCTCCATAAAAATATGTGTTATATTTTTCTATATGTATTCCTAAATTATGGTTCATAGAATAAAATATATGACGATCTTCTGAATAATTATTCCACCATATAAAATTATTTCCTTAAGATTCGAAAAATTCGTTTATCTTTTCGCAATATCCCTTAATTTTTATTTTTTCATAACTTCCATTGTCCAACCTATAAACATTTTTATTAATTGTTTTATTAATTGTTTTATTAATATCAGTATCAGTATCAGTATCAGTATCAGAATTAATATCAGTATCAGAATCCAGATATAGTTTAGTTACATGACGATTATCATATAATTCTGAACAATCACATTGAAAATTTGAGTCATTTGTATCTTTATTTTCGTTACTACAACCACAATATATAAATTTTTTGTCTATAAAATGGAAAAAATCGGGTTCAGTATTATTAATAGTAGAGTGAGTATTTGTATTATTATAATCAAAAAGATTATGGGAATTAATATTAGCAATATCAAAAGCTATCTGATATAACGAATCCATATCATAACTATCATAAACACAATAAGTATTATAATGATCCAATAAATATTGTATAAGCCAAGAATGGCCTTGATCACAAAGATTAGTAACAAAATGAGCAATAATTTCAGAAAATTCAGACTTTTTAATATCAATATCGAATGAAGTAAAAACCAAATTATCGTTTTTGTAGCAAAGGATTAGCTCAGGTATAACTTTTCGTTCGAGAAATAAAACCATAATTTCCTCCCTGAATAATTGAATTCTATCTTGGTAATTACTAGCAAAAAATAAATTATAATCTAGATTAGCATAACTAGGATCTTTTTGGAAAAGATGAAAAAGTTGACTATCATTATTTCTGCATAATAATCCTATTTTCTTATGTAAATCATCATGTTCAATAAATCTTTGTATATTATCATCGAAAAATTGTCCTATTTGTTTATTCATATTTATTTTAGTATCACTAACTCTTTGATTAATTTCATCGAAGCGCAAGGTAAATATTTTTCTCATTAACATTTCTAATTGAGAGTCATTTGAATTATAGAAATAATTTGCGAAAAAATTGATATTAAAATTATTGATAAATGTTTCTGTTACTGGTTCTCCATATTTTTTTTCGCCATATAAAATTTTATCCATTTTATCATATCCAAGTTTATTTCTCATATCTGTATAATAGTTCATTTGACGCTTCCATATTTTTGAGTTTTCTGAGCTATTATTAGTTATTGGTAATATTCTGTGTATATGGCTCTTTTTAATAACATATAAAATTTCAAGAGGACATATTATTACTTCTATTTTTTCGAATAGCTTAATTTTCTTTAAATTTGTCATTTTATTTAATGATTTCAGTATTATATCGTCACTCGATCCTTCTTTTGTTATCAATAAATCCACTTTGTTGTTCTCAAACCAACACATATTTCTTTTTTTTTATTTGATTCGAACACTATATTTTTTCCCATATCTTTATCTACTATTATATCATAATCTACTATTATATCATAATCTACTATTATATCATAATCTACTATTATATCATAATCTACACCCTCTTTAACTTCTATATTATAATATTTTAATGCACTCGATCCTATCAATATTGGTAGCATTTATTTAATAAATCTTACTTCAATAATTCAATATCCTAATTACTAAACTCTTATTCTTATTTCGCTAAATATTTCCAAAATTTCCCCACTCAGTTTCATTTGAAGATAAATTATTCTAAACTATATTTAGCCTGTAATTCTAAATATAATTTAGCTTGTAATTCTAATTTATATTTAGCTTGTAATTCTAAATATAATTTAGCTTGTAATTCTAATTTATATTTAGCTTGTAATTCTAAATATAATTTAGCTTGTAATTCTAAATTTTTCATTATTATTCCTACAAATTCACTATCCTTATTTTTAATAATTAAAAACACATTCACTTACTTAAAACTATTAGTTTCAACTGTGTAAATATATTTTTATTTAATACAATATAAGCTATTTCTACTCAAATTATATAATTTATACAATTTATTATTGGTTGAATATTTGTGCGCATCATTAGATTTTAGTTGTTGATTAAACTTAGAATCTATAACATATATAGCAAAATATTAACCAAAATTATTATAAATCACTTTTGCTACTCTTTCGTTAGATAATACGCATCTCGACCCGATAAATATAAAAACACATTATCTTTTGTCATAGTATTTTATCTATTGGGATAACTTAAAATCTATAGAGATAGATTTTACTCTATCTTTCAATTTGATAGAATATTTATTTCAATAAGTTATATATTTTTAATAGATAATTTATATCCCTTACATATATTATAAATCTTTGTTTTATTTATAATTGTATTCATCTTTAAGTAGTTGAATTTATACTTTAGTATTTTATCTTGGTATAACAGTGTATTTATATCTAAGTACACTATTTATTGTATGAGGATAGCGAATATTTATTTTTATGAGAATCTTATTTCCCATCAAACTCATTATTTATCTCTTCAAGTATTTTAGTTTATCTTTGAGACAAATAGAATCTTTTTATCTTAAGTATTCATTTTACATGGTATTTATCTTATCTAGTCGCTTGATATTTATTTTGTCATAGATATAATAAATCTATCCAAGAGGCTGAATTATTTCCTTATATTCTATCCTATAATAATGAATAAAAATATAATTGTATCGTCTAAAATAAGATTTTCACCAACTTATCTTCTTCAAGGTTTCTTTGAAACCGAGCTAGGTTTTCGTAGAAAACCATGAACTTCTTCTCAAAACTTCCTAAGCTCTTAAATAAAATTTTGTGTATGCGACATTATAAAATTTTATAATACTTTTAAGGAAGTCAATAAATTAAAGTCAATGTAATATGAGTAATCGTATATTACTGCTATTACTTAGATTTAAAAAGGATTTCATTTCATTCTATTAAAATGTATTTTAATAAAATTGAATTATTTTCTTTTTGAAAATAAAGTTTTTAAACGGGAGACATGTACTTCTTTCATCTAATTTTAGATGAAAAAAGACTTTCGCTAATACTATCCATAAAGACAATTCCATAAACAGTTTTTAAATAACAACGCAAGTTATCTCTGTTTTTATAATTATCGTTAAAATACTTAAATATAAAATTAATTTCAGAATAATACCATTGGAAATTATTCTTCGACAATAGTTGATCTTTAACCTTGTATACTGATAATCCAATGTTATTTGTAGGTTATCAATGTGTAACAACATTAATAAAATTACTTGATTATCATAAAATATTATAATCAAGCAAAGAAGATATATTAATCCATATTAAAGTCGAGAATATAGAATATTTGTGAATCTATATTAAAGTATATAGTGGATAAATAACAGTTTTTATAGAAATATAACTTAGTGGTATGTATTTTTATACATATATCTACTAAGTTCTTGTAAGAGACAATATAATTTTATAACATATATTCAATATAAAGACAAAAGCTAAAGTCAATAAAATAAACCCTTTTACAACATTCCAGTTACTCTGTGAACAAAAGTATAATCAATATTATAACTCGGTATTTAGGTTAAATATTTGACTATTTATTTTATATAGTGAGTAAATTTTTTTGTCTTTGTAATAATATATTGTTAATAATATATTACAACACCAACGGCGTCTGTACCTCAACGTACAACTGATGCATAGACATATAACGTACTCACCTACTGTAGAAGGAGTTATAAGAGTATTTGGACAATAAACCTTCACTATTTATTTAATAATATATTATCATTAAATTCTCCAATTTTCATCACTTTTTATTTTTTGAATGTTCGGATAATTATTTATAACGCCGAATAAAATAAATTTATTTTGCTTCATGATTTTAATAAAATATTATTAGTCGTTATATTTCAGATCATATTTATGATTAATTTTTATAATATTTGATAACATAGATAACATAGATAACATAGATAACAATTTAATAATATAATATCGACAATTTATATTATTAAATATTTAGGAACAATTTAAGATTTAACAGTTGTATTAATAATTTGATATTAATTCATGAACTATATCGTCGCCTTTTATTCTCCAATTTTCATCGGCTAATATCTTCAAATTATAATGGTTTTGTTGTACAATATCGCTTAATATATATTTTAAGATATATATTATTGAATTTTCAAGGTTATTGATATAATCTATAGATATTAATTTTGAAGGAGGCTTAATATTTAACCATTTCAAGACATTATTAACGCCTTGTTCATAGAGTCTTGAATCAAAATGTGATATGTCGTTATGATATTCTATAGTAATACTTGCAGAATAATATTCATTATTCATCTTATATTGAGAAAGAAAAACTAGTACTAAATATAATAAATGAGGAAATTGAGATAATTTATCTATGTCGAATGAAAATTTTTTCGTATTTGTAAAGTATTTAGGATGTTTTATACAATAAATATTCTTAAAAAGAGGAAAAACATCTATAACTGATAAAATATCTTCATAAAGATTATATAATTCATTATTAATAGAATTACTAAAAATATTCTCGAAAATATTTCCTAAAATATTTTTTCTCACAAAATCTGATACAATGTTAACTATTTTATTAGCAAGTATTTTATCTGAAAATATTATTAACTCTAATAAATCGTATGTATCTATATCTTTTAATTCAATAGTTTTTATTTTTTCATCTGTTACATATTCTAAATAATTTTTGATATATATACTATATATTAAATTAAGAAACAATTCCCACGTATCAGTTCTTACATCATCTATTTCTTTAACATTATTTTTACCTTCAGAAAATCTAGTTCCCTTAAATATTTCTCTTAGTATTTCTGATACTATTACTATATAAGAATTAATTTCGTACTCTTTACCATTAACTAATACTATTATATCTTTTGTATCTTCGAAATAATCCAAGTTCCACAACTCCATTTTATTTATCTTGGAAATATTTTTGCTTGTTTATATTTTTACTCGTACAGCTCATTATTAAATTTTTTACGTGTTTTTATTAAAATTAATATGTTCTTAATTGTTTATTTTGTGACTCGTTTTAATCTTTATTTCTTTAATATTACATTGAAATCTTTAACATTTCCTTATATCTCTTTTGATTTATTAATATTTTATCAACTATTATATCATGGTCTACACACTCTTTAACTTTTGTATTTTAATATTTTAATACAAGATTAATATTTTATCAACTGTTATATCATAGTCTCCACACTCTTTAACTTTTGTATTTTAATACAAGATTAATATTTTATCAACTGTTATATCATAGTCTCCACTCTTTAACTTTTGTATTTTAATACAAGATTAATATTTTATCAACTGTTATATCATAGTCTACACCCTCTTTAACTTTTGGTATTTTAATATTTATTATTGCAATCTTATTCATTTTAAGTAATATACTTGGTTAATACTTGTTATATATAAATACTTTAGTATCATAATTATCAATTATACTATTTTTTTTATATCATTATGGAGTTCTGTTAAAATAGAATTATCATTATTAATAGTTCCAATATATCTTATAGGAATATTGTGATTAATTCTTGTAATATTTTTCCAATATCTCTCTTCATTCATTGAAGATACTAACAAATCAGATACTAAATCATCAATTATTTTATGGATATTTTTCCATCTCAAAGAAATTAAATCGTCTTGTGTTAATAAAAAATTAACATTTTCAATAGCTGGATCATCATTATATAATAGATCAGTCATGTGCAATATATCTGATCTAGTAAAATTTTCTATTTTTTCGACTACTATAATCGATTTGGATACAATATTTTTGCAATATTCCGAGTATTTTAAGTTTCCCTGATATTGTTTGAAACTATCAGGTATATACTGTAGGAAATATAGTTCACAATATTTTGATATTCTCCCAATATCTCCTGTCAATATAATTATGCTTTCTTTATTATCTACAGTATAATTAAACATATCTATAATATAGTTAGATGTATTAAAATTTTCATTTTCTAAATATACGCTACCCGGAATCTCAATAAATTTCCAGTTTTCTTCGAAAAACGAAGTTGCTTCACATTTAATTTTTATGCGATTTATCAATATAGGATCCATATTGTGTAAAAATTTTCTAAACTTGTCAACCTCCAATACAAAATTAGTATTGTACGAATCCAATTTTTTTCTTATATTATTTTTAACATTACATGTATTAACTAAATATTTTTGAAATATAATTGCACTCTTTATATCGCATTTTTCACTATTGTATTCTTCATTATTGCATTTTTCCATATCAACAAGATCATCCTTACAAAAATATTCTTTTTTAATTAACTGACTTAAGTTGTAAAAGAATTGCTTTCCTTCACTTAATAATGGACTATTTATCTTTAACAAATCAAAAATATGTTTTTCTATTTGCTTTTCATTATTTAAAATTAACTCAATATATACCTTTTCTTTATCATCGAATATATTCAATTTTTCTTCATTGGTCATTTTCATTATTTCTATTGGGACTTTTGTTGTCTTGACTAAATCAGGTAATACAACATTACCCAAAAATTTATTTATCAGCTCACTTTTACCTGATCCGCTTATTCCTGTCACAAAAATATGTTTGTACATTTTTATGTTTGTTCGTACAGTTTTAATTTTATTTTTGTATCACTTATATTATGAACATATTTAATATTTTTTGATATCCTAATATACCAAATCCATTATTTATTGTACAAAATATATCAACAAATAATACAGTCATTTACATAAAGCATACAATTATTTAGTAAAATTTATATTTATACAAATCGAGTTTATAATTATATTATTTAAATATTAAGATATTATGTAACTAAGAATACTATTATGTCACTAAGAACATAATTATGTAATTAAAGAATGCTATTATGTAAATAAAGAATGTTATTGTATAATTAAAGAATGCTATTATGTAAATAAAGAATGCTATTGTATAATTAAAGAATACAAAAAAATACAATTATCTAATTGAAGAATATAATTATCTCAGTAACAAATCGATATATTTTTCGATAGAAGAACATTATTTCGATAATTTTATTAATCAAGTAATAAATATTGGGAAATATTATCTGATATAAATGTTCATGATAATCATCTAAAACCCATAATTTTGTTTGGAAATATATGAATGGTATAAAAACATATTATATTATTGATTTTAATATTAGTCAAATATTTTGTTCTTTAACTCTTCCACTTTACCTCGATCTCTTTTAGATAAGATTTTTACAATATATAACTAATTTTAACTATTAAATTGACTTTATCGTAATCAATACAACAGATTATTATTGCATAATAATCCACATTCTGACGAATTAGATAGACTAGCAAATATTTTTATTATTCCACTGATGCTTTATGTGTTTATAATTCGTCAATCACAGTAAACTCATAAAGATATCTGCAATTTATCTATTAAAATATTTAGCGTCAAATAAAATATACGATTTACTATTTATTTAATATCAATACTTTCTCTTATGCTAAAATCAACTTAATAAACTTAAAATTTAAGCCAATAAAATAAAAATATTCATAATTACTATAAATTACTCAACTACTATAAATTTATGAAATTTTATGAAATTACTTAACCTGCTTTTGTATTTTCAATAATTTATTTAGTGTTTAACAAATTTTTTAATAAATTTTTTATTGACATCTATTAAATCTTGTTTTAGCTAATTATTACACATAAATATAGTGCTATTAAATGAAGAATTATCGCGATTGAAACATGTCATATATGTTTTCAAAATTTTACGTTTATATTCAAAGTTAAAAATAGTTTATGTTTGTTATATAACATTATAACATTATAACAGTCGTTGTATAACATTATAACAGTCGTTATAATGTCTATAATACACATTATGTAGAATTAATATCTTTAATACAATATAAATATTATTAATATATCACATAACTATTAATATAATTGAAGGAAAAAACTATTCAAATTATTTAAGTTTATGAAAAATCAATAAAGATTTTTGGTTAATAAAATTGAAAAATAGGATTTTATAATATTTAATTTTGCAAAAGAGGGGGAGGTGTGCAAAATTTATCTATTTTTAGATAAACACACTTTTTTTGCATTATAATAAATATATTATTAAATTATAGTATATTTATTAAAATAATAAGTAAAGGAATATAAAATAACTTTATTGATATAAGTATTTGCAAAAAGATAAATAAAATTTATTGATAATAATTTCATACATAGATAAAATTATCACCAGATTTTATTTGGTAAAATCACCTCTTTATTTTAGAAATAAAACAATACACTTGAATAATAATATAAATAATTATTTACTTAATTACCATTATAATAAATAATATATTTACTATAATGCAAAAAAAGTGTGTTTATCTAAAAATAGATAAATTTTGCACACCTCCCCCTCTTTTGCAAAATTAAATATTATAAAATCCTATTTTTCAATTTTATAAAATATCGTTAAACTTAAAAACACTTATCAAATATACTTTATTTTCTTCAGGACTCCAATATTTTATTGGAATTTTTAGTACACCAATAGTTATGTGTTATATTTTTGAATTACAATTATTTATCATAAATATACCCCAAAAGATAATAATAAAATATATTCTAAGATGATAAAATATATTCCAAAATAATAATAAAACTAGAATACACCAAGAGACAAATATAGAGTGTGCTTTGGGAGTCAATTATATCCCAAAATAAAACTTTGAGATATAACAATAAACTTTGAGATATAACAATAAACTTTGAGATAGATAATTGTTATAAGATTTTATGATATGTTTATTAGAGTAATATTAAATTATATTACATGATTAGCTTTCAGCATAAAGTATTAATTATTAATACTTAATTATTAATACTTAATTATTAATAATTAATAATTAATTATTAATACTTAATAATTAATTATATCACAAAATAATTGAGATATTATCCCACAAAACAATTAAGATATTAAATAATACAACAATATAATATTGAAGGGTCAATAAATATGATTTACAATAAATATGATTTATAATAAATATGATTTACAATAAATATGATTTATAATAAATATGATTTATAATAAATATAAAAATAACTTAACAATTAAGATATTTTTTATAAAGAATATTGTTCATCAGTTTATGATAATAAAACTATTTGATACAACATTAATATATTATAGAGATTATTAATATATTATAGCGATTAATATATTATAGAGATTATTAATATATTAATAGCGATTATTAATATATTAATACAAAATATTAATAAGTGGTATGAAAGATTAACATATTTTTCAGAAATAATATAGCTAAATATTGGAATCTTATTTTAATATAAGAGTACAATATGAAAAAACAATTCAAATAATATTTTACAGAATAATTAATATTATTTGGAGTAAAATATTAATATCTCGCAAACTATGAGATAATATTTATAGGTGAAAAAAATATTATTTACCTAACGTTATATATATATATATAATGTAATATAACAATCAAGATATTATGTGTTATTCGATAATTATTCTGGAAATATTTCCAGATAGTATCTCGTAATTTCCGGAAATTGTAATAAGTTTGTATAATAAGCGAAATCATTTTTATATCATTTCCAGTAATTTTCCGGTAAATATTTTTCACATTATAAAAACATGTATAATAAGCGGAATCATTTCTATATCATTTCCAGTAAATATTTTTACATTACACAAAAACATGTATAATAAGCGAAATCATTTCTATATCATTTAAAGAAAATATTTTTACATTACACAAAAACATGTATAATAAGTGAAATCATGTCTGTATAATATGAAATAATTAATATTATACAAGTTTTTACTATAAATATATTTTGAATATTCTATATTATCCACAACTTATTAGAATATCTATGATAATTATAATGTAATTATCAGCCTATAAATAAATTATAATTTTATAGACAAGTATATTAATTTGTTGAATAAAATAAATATAAACCCAGAAAAATAAGGCTATCTATGAAGAAATGATTTCAATAAGCGAATAAAACTCGATGAATAATACTCAAAAACAATAGGAACAAAAAATTACCACTATCAGAAAAGAGATGTTTTCGATAAGTTAATAAAACACGATGAATAAAATGAAATAATCCAAACTAAATTTTTAGTTTATCTACTTTACATAAGTAATTTCAATCAAATAAGCACAGTGAAATTATTTTAGATGATATAAAATATTTGAAAACCTTAAGAGATAAGAATTTGAAAACTTGAAGAGATAAGAATTTGAAAACTTGAATAAATATACATACAATATAAGGTTAAGATATTAATTTTTGAGAAATACCAAAAATTAACATTAAAAGAAAATTCTTGTATTATGTTATGAAATGATTTTCCTGAATTATTATTGAATATAATTTAAGTATAAGATGTATAAAATACATTGTATTATACATTTATTATATTTAGTAATAGAATATATTCAAAATAAGTTTAAAGTATTTAGAATTAAATATTGTATACATGAAAATAATTTACAAAGTTGTAAATTTATGTAACCGATTAATTTGGATTCTTATATTTTAGGTAGTTAATCCTCCTAAAAATATTATCTGGTAATAAAAATAATATAATAACAAGCCGAATCAGACTTGATAAAATTTCCAGTGTTACAATTATAATGAAAAATTGTTCAACAATTGAATAAATTTGATTGTGAGTTTATTATATTGATATAAGTTAATATTTAAATTATTAACTAAATATATTTAAATAAAATGATCAATTTATTTTGTGAAGGAATATGTACTGTGTCAAAATTAGAACAAAAAATACGCTTATTTGTTGAGAACGATGATTGTATGATTATTGTTGATAATTATGTCTATTTTCTCAATTTGAAACATGGATTTTATTTCAAAATAGAATCCATAAGAGAACCAATGCGTCAGCGTGTTAAGAGAACACTTAAAATATTAAATAATATTAAACTATTGAATAATGTACATAAAGAACAAAATACTTTAATCAATTTTGATCCATATAAAATTCATATACCTGGAGAAATAGAAAATATAGAATGGAAACAAAGTCCTAAAAAAAATAGTCGTTCTGTCCGTAGTAATTACAATTATTTCAATTTGGATGTATTTCAATCTTTAGCTGATAAAAGCGAAATATTAATTAATTCCATTGATTAATCAAAATATTGAATGTATTATGAATAATGTTTATACTATCAAGTCTGATAAAATATTGTATTTTATTTTATAAATTAACAATTATTCTCTTACATCAATAAGGATATAATTATGTAATAGAAGGATATAATTATATAAATTAAGGATACAATTATATAAATTAAGGATACAATTATATAAATTAAGGATACAATTATATAAATTAAGAATACAATTATATAAATTAAGAATACAATTATGTAAATAAAGAATACAATTATGTAAATGTTGTATACAATTATGTAAATGTTGTATACAATTATGTAAATAAAGAATACAATTATGTAAATAAAGAATATAATTTGTTACATAATCCTTGTGTTACATAATATTTTAATTGTTAAGTAAAATAATAATATTCTTGAGTTATATAACTAAAATCTTATTTTGCAAAAAGGTATAAATCTTATTTATCAAAAAATTAATATTTTATTTTACTTAAGAATACAATTCTGTTACATTACGATTAAGATATTACAGAAGAATACTATTACGATTAAGATATTACAGAAGAATATAATTCTATTACATTACGATTAAAATTTTATATTACAAATGATTATAATTGTGTAACATAAAGATTTATATATTATTTTAAGGAAGAACACAATTCTGTTACATTAAGATTAAGATATTATATTACATATGAATATTTGTGTAATAGATAAATTAATGTATTACTTTACAAAAGAATATAATTGTGTAACTTTGATAAAGATATCGTTTTATATAAGAATATTATTATGCCATTTATCAATCAAGATATTGTTTTGCATAATAATATTATTATCCCGTTTATCAATCAAGATATTTTTTACATAATAATAGAATAATATTTTATAGAAAAATATATGGATTAACATAATTGTGTAACTAAAGGATAGATATTATGTAGCAAAGGGATAGTTATTATGTAACAAAAGAATATAATTATGTATCAGAAGGAAATAATTACATAAATAAAGAATGTAATATTTTGTAGAACAATTCAGATATTATAATATAATTAACGATTAAATAATATTTATCGAATGATTAAAATAATATTTATTGGGGATTCAAATATTATTTATTGAAGGATTAATAATAATATTTTATATAAGGATCAATAATATTTTATCTAAGGATTACTATAATATTTTATCTAAGGCTTACTATAATTTTACCCAAGGCTTACTATAATTTTACCCAATGATTAATAATATTATTTTATCTAAGGATTAATATTATTTATCGAAATATCAATATATTATTTATCGAAATATCAATATATTAATGTTATAGAAGAATATAATTATGTAACTTGTAGATTAAGATATTAAGTTACATAAGAATATTCTTATGTAGCTTTAAGATTAAAATATTATTTTACGCAAGAATATTATTCTGCCACTTAACAAATTAAGATATAATTTTACAGAAGAATATAATTCTGTAGCTTTACGATTAAAATATTATTTACTAGAACAATACAATTCTGTAACCGAACAATTAAAATATTATTTAGCAGAAGAATACAATTCTGCAACTGAACAATTAAAATATTATTTTACAGAAGAATATAATTCTGTAACTGAACAATTAAAATAATATTTTACAGAAAAATATAATTCTGTAACTGAAAATATAATTATCAAACCGGACAATTAAAATATTATTTAGCAGAAGAATACAATTATGTAACAAAAGAATTAAAATAATATTTTACGGAAGAATAATTCTGTAACAAAAGAATTAAAATAATATTTTACGGAAGAATATTATTATGTAACCGAACGATTAAGATATTATGTAACAAAACAATATAATTATGTAACTAATGATTGATATATTATAATTTAAGAATATAATTATGTAACAGAACGATTAAGATATTATTTACACAAGAATATAATTATTTGACGGAATGATTAAGATATTATTTTACACAAGAATATAATTATTTGACGGAAAGATTAAGATATTATTTTAGCATTTATAAATTAAGATATAATTTTACATGAGAATAAAATTATATAATTTGCCGATCAATATAATATTTTACCATTTATTTATCAAAATATTATTTAACAGAAAAATATAATATGTTATACAGCCATTAAAATAATATTTTTACACAAGAATATTAATGTATTATTGAAATATTAAGATATTATTTACCGAAGAATAATACTTGGTTACTTAACTATCAATATAATATTTTTACACAAGAATATTATTTTATTAGCTAAATATCAACATATTATTCTACAAAAAAACATTATTCTGTAATTTATCGATTAATATATTATTTTACACAAGAAATCATTTTATTGGCTAAATATAAATATATTATTTTACAGAAGAATATTATTCTATAACTTAACGATAAATATATTATTTTACAGAAGAATATTATTCTATAACTTAACGATAAATATATTATTTTACAAAAGAATATATTTATGTTACTTTAACAATAAATATATTATTTTACAGAAGAATATTATTCTATAACTTAACGATAAATATATTATTTTACAAAAGAATATATTTATGTTACTTTAACGATAAATATATTATTTTACAGAAGAATATTATTCTATAACTTAACGATAAATATATTATTTTACAGAAGAATATATTTATGTTACTTTAACGATTAAGATATTATTTTACAGAAGAATATAATTCTATAACTTAACGATAAGTTACAGAAGAATATTATTCTATAACTTAACAATAAATATATTATTTTACAAAAGAATATTATTCTATAACTTAATGATAAGTATATTATTTTACAGAAGAATATTATTCTATAACTTAACAATAAATATATTATTTTACAAAAGAATATTATTCTATAACTTAATGATAAATATATTATTTTACAGAAGAATATATTTATGTTACTTTAACGATTAAGATATTATTTTACAGAAGAATATATTTATGTTACTTTAACGATTAAGATATTATTTTACAGAAGAATATTATTCTATTACTTTAACGATTAAGATATTATTTTACATAAGGATATTATTCTATTACTTTAACTATCAAGATATTATTTTATATAAGAATATTATTCTGTTACTTTAACGATTAAGATAATATTTTACAGAAGAATATAAATCTATTACTTTAACGATTAAGATATTATTTTACACAAGAATATTATTCTGTTACTTTAACGATTAAGATATTATTTACAAAAGAATATTATTCTATTACTTTAACTATCAAGATATTATTTTATACAAGATATTATTCTGTTACTTTAACGATTAAGATATTATTTACATAAGAATATTATTCTATTACTTTAACTATCAAGATATTATTTTACATAAGAATATTATTGTGTTACTTTAACTATGAAGATATTCTTTTGCATAAGAATATTATTCTGTTAATTTCCGATAAATATATAATTTTACAGAAGAAGGTAATTTTGTAACTTTCGATAAATATAATATTTTACATAAGAATATTATTTTATACAAGAATATTACTTGATAATTAATATATTATTCACTTATGAATATAATTGTATAATGTAATAATTAGGATATTATTATCCGAACAAGCTAGCATTATATAGAGACATAATTTGTAGATTATTAATTAAGATATTATTCCTGATAATAATATAATTTGGTAGATTATTTATTAAGATATTATTTTACGAAAAATATAATTCTGTTACTGAACGATTAAAATAATATTTTACAAAAAATATAATTCTGTTACTGAACAATTAAAATAATATTTTACAAAAAATATAATTCTGTTACTGAACGATTAAAATAATATTTTACAGAAGAATATTATTCTATTACTGAACGATTAAAATAATATTTTATAGAAGAATATGATTCTATTACTGAACTATAAGATATTAAGTTATATAATTATATAATTATATAATTATGTAACTTAATGATCAATATAAGAATATAATTCTATAACTTAAGGATTAAGATATTATTTATCAGAAGAATATAATTCTGTAACCAAACGATAAAATATTATTTATCGCAATTATATAATTGTAATACTTTCGATAAAGATAATATTTTACATAAGAATATTATTCTATAATTTATCAATTAAGATATTATTACTCATAAGAATATTATTCTGTAAGTAAACGATAAAATATTATTTTACTAAAGAATACAATTATGTAATTGAACGATAAAATATTATTTGCAGAAGAATATTCTTCTATAATAGCACTATTAAGATATTATTTTACATAAGAATAATATATAACTTGAACATCAATATATAATTTTACAGAAGAATATAATATATAACTTGGTGATTAAGATATAATTTACGGAAGAATATTATTCTGTTACTGAACGATTAAGATATAATTTACGGAAAAATATTATTCTGTTACTGAACGATTAAGATATAATTTACACAAGAATATAAATCTGTAACTGAAAGATTAAGATAATATTTTACAGAACGATTAATATATTGTTAATTGGTGATCAATACATTATTCAACTTGTTGATCAATATATTATTTTACTGACGAATTTATGTTACATAAGCATAAATATATTAATTACACAAGAATATTATAATATAACTGAATTATGAATATATTAAGTCACAAAAGAATATAATTATGTTACTTAACTATCAATATATTATGCTACAAAAAGAATATAATTATGTTACAAAAGAATATGGTTATATGGTATAACTATCAATATATTATGTTACAAAAAGAATATAATTATGTAGCAGAATATCTTAATTATGTAGCAAAAGAATATAGTTAAGTTACATAATTAAGATATTCTGCTACATAATTAAGATATTATGTTACAAAATAACTTAATTATGTAACAGGATGATTAAGATATTTTACTGAAGAATATAATTATGTAACAGACGAGAATATTCTTTACAGAACAATTAGGATATAATTTTGCTGAAGAATATAATTATGTTTCAAAATGATTAAGATATTATTTTATTGAAGAATAATATGTTACTTAGCGATTAATATCATTTTACAAGAATATTATGTTACTTAACGATTTAGATAAAATATTACTTAACTATTAATATTTTATATTATAGAATATAATTCTGTAACTCGATGATTAAGATATTTTTTTATAGAAAAATATAATGTGTAACTTAGCCATCAAGATATTATAGAAAATATAATTTTGTAACTCAGTGATCAAGATATTGTTATACAGAAAATATAATTGCATAACTCAGCGAATAAAATAATATTTTACAGAAGAATATAATTCTGTAACTCAGCAATTAAGATATGTAATTATGTAATTTAACCATTAAAATAATATTTGTCAGAACGATCAATAATATTATGTAACTTAACGATCTGCATATTATTTTACAGAAAGATTAAGACAAGATGTTATGGAACAATATAATTGTGCAATTTAAGGATTAATATTATTTTACTTGAGATATAATTCTGTAACTCAGCTATTAATATATTATTTTACAGAAGAATATTTTACAGAAAGATAATATTCTTCTACAGAAGAATATTTTACAAAAAGATTAATATTATTTTTGAGAAGAATATTATTCTCTTACAAAAGTATTAAGATATTAATTTTTTGAAGAATATTTTACTTGTCTATCAATATAATTATGTAATTGAAGAATATTATTATGTAAAATAACAATAAATATATAATTTTACTCAAGAATATATTTATCTAACTTATACGATTGAGATATTATTTAACTGAAGAATTAAGATATATTTTACTGAAGAATTAAGATATATTTTACTGAAGAATTAAGATATATTTTACTGAAGAATTAAGATATATTTTACTGAAGAATTAAGATATATTTAACTGAACGATTAAGATATATTTTACTGAACGATTAAGATATTATTTATCATAATATTCTCCGACTCAACGATTGAGATATTATTTTACTGAAGAATTAAGATATATTTTACTGAACGATTAAAATATTATTTTACAGAAGAATTAAGAAAATATTTTACTGAAGGATTAAGATATTATTTACTGAAGGATTAATATAATATTTTACACAAGAATATAATGTATAATTTAACAATTAAGATATTATTTTACACAAGAATATAATTGTCTTACTTAACAATTAAGATATATTTTACCGATAGATTAATATATTATTTTACATAATAGTATTATTTTACATAATAGCATCATTATAGCATTATTTTACATAATAGCATTATTATAGCATTATTATAGCATTATTTTACATAATAGCATTACTATAGCATTTATAAATTAAGATATTATTAACAGAATTATAATTCTGTTACTCATAGATCAATATATTATTTTACCATTTATCCATTAAAATTATACAAAATTATATTTGTCTATAACTTTACTATTAATATATTGCTTTACATAAGAATATAATTGTATTACTTTACAGAATAATATATTTTTGTAACTTTACGATTAAGATATTATTGTAGACAAGAATATAATTATCTAACATGACGATTAAGATATTACTTTACACAAAAAAATAATTATCTAACCTTAATTAACGACCAATATATTATTTACGGAAAATGATAATTATCTTATATGAGCTATTAATATATTGTTTAACAGAAGAATATAATTGTGTAACGCAACGATTAAAATATTATTTACACAACAATTAAGATATTATTTAACACACGAATATTATTCTGTTATTTAACGATTATGATATTATTTTACAGAAAAATTAATTCCGTAACTTAACGATTAATATTATTTTACAGACAAATATAATTCTGTAAGTCAACTATTAGATATTTTACTTGTCGATTAAAATATTATTTTACAGAAATATTAAGATATTATTTTTCAGGAGAATATTCTGTAGTTACTTAACTATTAAGATATTATTTTACGTGTCAATCAAAATGTTGTGTTACTTAAAAATCAGTATATTATTTACATAAGAATATAAGAATATAATTATGTAATTATGTAATGTAACTATTGAGATATTATTTTACACAAGATTATTCTGTTACTTGACGGTTTATATATTATTTACATAATTATTATTAATATTACGTGGCGATAATGTTATTCAGATATCAATATAATTATATAATGTAACTATAAAATATTATTTACCGAATGATGACGATATTATTTTATGGAATGATATTGTTATAAATTTATATTAAGATAAATTAGGTAGATATTAATATTTTGCGTGGTCAAGATAAATAATATGAATTAAGATAGTTATTAAAATGATTAATAACTATATAAATGGAGAAGCGATAAAGTCAAGAAAAGAAGAAGAAAAAACGGAAATTTTCGGAAAGAAGTATTTTGATGAATTTAGGAAGAATTTATTGAAAGAAATGATAAAAATAGGGAAAAATGTAGGGAAAAGATAAAAATAGAGAAGACAAATAAAGGGAGGTGAATGGAAAGGGAGAAAATATACGGAGGTCGAAAGGACATCCTTTTAACACTCAAAACAAAACTTTTCTATTTTTGTCCCCTTTTTCTTTTTTCTCTTTTTTCTTCCTTCCTTTTTCTTTCTTCCTCTTTCTCCTTTCTCTTTTTTTTTCTTCTTCTTACTCTATCCTTTCCTCACCTTCTTATTTTAATCTTCTATTCTTTTATCACCATTACATTATTTCTTCTCTCCCACTCTTTCTTCTCCCCTTTCTCCTCCATCTCCCTTTTATTTCTGCTTTATTTCTCTTCTTCGTCTTTTTATCTCTTTTTCTTTTTTTTCTTTAATCTTTTTTTGTTGTCCCTCCATCATAATCTTTTTTCCTTCTCTTTTTATTTTTCGATATCTCCATTTTCCTTTTTCATATCCTTCTTCATAATATAATTTTTTTAGCATTTTTATTCATTTCCATTTATACATCTTCCATCACAAATGTTTTTATGTTTTCAGCTTTTTTCATAATTATTCCATAAACTTATTATTTTGTTCTCAAATAACAAGTTATTATTAATATCCTTCTTTTTAATCTTCCCTAACCTTGTATATCTCAATTTAATTCTTAATAATATTTAAAACTTTCTTAAATATTATTCACCTTTTCTTCATTCCTTATTTTATTCCATCCCACCATTCATCACTGACGATAAAAATTCTTATCGTTAAAATTTTCGCTCCATATATTTTATATCTTCCCGAATTTTTATCTCTTCCTAAAACTTATCTCTTTCTGTGATTAAATCTCTTCCCTAAACTTTATTTTGTATATAATTCTGTGAATTATACATATCAACAAAAACAATAATAGCAGATTTTTATTGAATTATAATTATAGCTCAATAATTTCAGATACTAAATAACTTTATCATATGAAAATAGGCTTTGTCAACAAATTATAGATATAAAAGATTCCTTTACCTAAGAAAAATAGGTAAAGGAAGTACAGTTCTCCCTTTGTAAAAACGGACGTCAAAAGTAAAAATTCAATTTTAATTAATTTTATCATAACCAATTTATTCTATCCAGGAAATAAGAATTACTATTATTGAAGAGAAAAAGATTATACAACTTCGGGAAATAAAGATAAGGAGACTTGATAGAATATATTTATATTATTTGTATTTATTTTGGTGGATACAACTATTGTATCGTATTCTTTGGTAATAAAATATTGATTACCTATTTTATATCAGTGTAAAAAACTACCGTAGCGACGTTTTTAAGCAAAAAAGACGATAAAGGGATGCGCTATTTATTATATTTTATAAGAAACGGGACATTTTTTATTTCCTCGGCATGCTGGAACAAAAATCCATAGCAGTTTGCTTAGTGTAAAATATCTCCTTATTTTTAATTAATCATAGAATTATACACTAAAAAACGTACTGGGACAGATTGAAAAATTGATAGCAAAATACCTTAAGTCAGAATAATAATTTTTAAGCTAATTCAAAAATAAAGAGATAATAATTGTAGAGTATTATTTATGATAGAAAAAACCAAAAAAATCATCTATAAATTCTATTTGTGAATATTGATTTATTGTTATTTGGCATGATTATCATTATTCCATAATGATGTACGATAATAATTCTGTTATCAATGTAAAAAACTATCGTAACGGCGTTTTTAGAGCAAAAAAGGAGATAAGAGATGCGCTATTTATTATATTTTATAAGAAACGGGACATTTTTATTTCCTCAACATGCTGGAACGGAAATTGATAGTAAGTTCTTTAATAGAATCTATCTCCTTTTTACTATTACTATTACTAATAGTATCGTAGAAATAAAGCTGGGACAGTTTGAAAAACGATAACAACTTAGGTTAATACAAAATATAATAAAAATGATATTTTATGATTAAAGAGATAGATAATTGTAGAGTAGATAAATCTCAGTGATAATCAGAAGTGTTGATCTATAAATTATATGTAATAAATAATAATTTCGATTAGAAAACTTGAAGATTTGATTGCGACTTGAAGATCATAAAACTCTATACTTGATGATAATACAATAAATAAACTCGGAGAAAACTATGAAGAATACTTGATGATAATACTTGAAAAGATATAATTATGATAAACATGCACGTAATGGTAAAATAGGAGATAAAAAGCTAGAAGAAGTTGCGATAACAATTTGTGTTTTTGATCCAAATTGTGACAATATATTTTGAATTTATACTAACTATCTTAAATAAGTATTATAATTGATAAGATCGGAATTAGTATAATTGAATGGGATCGGAATTATTATTATTAGATAATATTTTGCAAAAATAAATAGTAGATAAAAGCAAAAACAAGTAAATATAATACATGATAATATACTTGTATTATCACAAATATTTAGAACTAAAATTGATTTAATCAATATGTTGATTTAATATAAAAATGACAATAACATTCCCCAAAGAAATTTCATCTTCAAATAAATGTGGATTTATAGTAAAACATGCTGAAATATATGATCCTAGCTCATTATATGATAATAATTTAAGAAATAGATTAGCTAGTATTAGAGATAATTATAATAGTTGTAAGCTCCACATTTCAGAATTAAAATACACTATTAGCAAATATATGTATGGATTTATATCCATAAAATCAAGAGATTTAGAACAAATTATACTATCTTCTGTTAAAAATATAGGAACAGAATATTACAAAGTTATGGATAAAATAATCAAAACTTTTGCAGATTTATTGGATATAAAACCAAAAGGACTAACAGCTACTACAAATATGTTATTGGATAATAATAAGCCGTTATTGAAAAAAAATAATACTATTTTTAAAACAATCACTAAATATATTATTGATGATGGGAACAAAGATAATAAATCACATTTATCCATTAATCTATTAAACATGAGAAATAACGAAACACACGAATCGCCAAATTGCACAATAACCATAAATAAACAGAAAAACATACAATATAATAGTATATCTATATCGATAAAAATAATAAATAACCAATATGAAAATTTAATATACGAAGATAATATTATGGAATTTTGTAGATCAATAGACGAAATACTCGATAATAATTACACATATTTTATAAATGTTCTTACTGATAAAAAATTATGTCTATCTGAATATTTCTATACCATTGCATATAGAAATGATCATTCGAATGTTTGTTATCCTCTTATTTTAAAATATTCAATAGATTTAAATGATTTGGAATATAACGAAAAAACAATTTTTAAACTATGTTCTTTGTATGATGTTATAGATAAAGTAGATTTGGATCCTGAAACTGTAAATTTATCAAAAATCATAATTAACACACATACATGGGATAATTACAAATACATTGTCTATAAAACTGATTCATTTAATTTAGTAGTATTTGACTTTGATTATATGAAACAATTTTGTTTATCAGATATAATAATAAACTATAATGTTACAAAACTTGATAATCATAATCAAAACGAACCCAATTACTTAAAATATATATTTCGCAATTTTTCATTAAATCAAAAATTATTGGATACTAAAAGTATTGTATTACACAAAATATCCACAAAAGATTTTGAAAATTTAACTTCTATGATACGTTCTACATTTTATTTTGATAACCCTCACAAATCCAAGTAATTTTAAATATAAACGGAGACTCAGTTTATCTATTTCCAAGTATTTGCTTTATGTCTCAATTATTACACAAAATAAATGATCATAATCAACAAATACTTATTTTAGGATGTATTATAGTCATATAATTTTATAATATTTTATATTGAAACTTTTAAATGTATTATTTAACAAATAATTTTACTAATATTGAATTATATAGTATTATATACCATATAATAAATGACTATTACTATTTCAAATCCTATAACACAATATTTTTCACAATGTCATCAAGAGGATAATCCTTTACGTAACTATAATAAAAATTTTACATGCAATTTTATTTCTATTTCACATAATTTCAACAATATTAAATATTATATTGCAGAGTTGAAATATAAGGTATCCAAGTATATATTTAGAAGCAATAATATTAAAAGTAATGATTTGGACGGTAGAATTTATGAAATGATTATACCAATATGTAATGAATATTATAAATTTTTTGATAAAATAATGAAAACTTACTATTTATTAATAAATAGCAATCAACATGATAAAAATTTTGGATTAAAACAAAGATGTTTATATTTTAATAATATTTCTGAAAAATTAGTGAATATTAATTGCAATTTATTTAAATCACTAACTAAATATCTTATAATGGAAGATAATAATATTGATGAAGATAATATTGATGAAGGTGATGAAGGTGATGAAAACGATAAAAATGATGAATATATATTATCAAGTAAAATTATAGGTTGTAGAAATGAAGAAACACATTTATTCAATAAAATAGATATTAGTATAAAAAATAATAAAAATAACTTTATTGATAATAAAATTGATATATATATTAATTTTGATGGTGTAGAGATTAATATATTCGAATTTTGTAGGTTAATCGATACTATAATAAATAATATATATACTATATTTACTAATTCTTTAATAAATAAAACCTTATGCACGTCTGAATGTTTATATAGTGTTATTTATGAAATTTCTCATAATATATGTTATCCAATGATTTTAACATATAATAAATCGGGAGATAAATATATTTTACAAAAAGCACATAATGTAATAACAAATAAAACACACACTTCTTTTTTTGATTCTGTCCTATTATTATCTACTAATATCTGGGTACACCACAATGGACAGAATATAGTAAAGAAAATTATAATATACTAGAAAAAAAATACAAAGATATTTATGAAATTATATTTGATGATAAGTATATTATCTACAATACAACAATAATAAAAAATACCAATAAATCATATCTATCAGACGCAATATCTTTTTCCTATAGTTGCAATAGTATTTTATTACATAAAATAGATGACTATAAAGATCTTGTCTGTATGTTACGAAAAAATTACTATCAGAGTAAATGTATTACCTATAAAAACGATATAAAAACACATAATGATTTCACAAAAATTAGTAAAATAAATGCGATTGTTAAAAGCTATTGGTCAAATAAAACATAAATACTCATTATAAAGATATAAATATTCTTTAGTTTGTGATAATTATTTTTTTGTCTAAAGACAATATTTTCAAAATGCTAATAAACTACTGTTAATGAATTTTATCTTAAATAATTCGTTGATAAACCATGGAACATATGAATTATAATATATATTATAATTTGTACAGAAGTACAATTCCTGTTTTTAACAGGAATAAAATGCAATTTTAATTATTTTATTATCTTGAATTTAATATTCGAAACCAATGTTTGACTTTCTATAAGTATTTTAGGGTAATTGAAGGACAAAATATATTATTTTTCGGCCAACAATCGGATGAAAATTAAAATATCGATAAACATAGTGAAAATATAACCAATAAATTCAAACACTAATTGCTAAACTTGAATACAATTAAATAGACAAACTTATATTCTTAATATTGAGTAATATTACTCAATATTAAGAGATTTGGATAATAATTCTGCAAATAATTAAAATGCTTAAAGACAAAACAATTAAGATACACGAAGAGATAAATATTATTTTGCTTATTGGAAATATAATTAAGATCTTTTAAAAGAATTCAGTTAAGATCTTTGGGGATATTTTATCAATGATCAAATAATTATTCAATGGATCGACCCAAAAACCTAAATAACGCTAATAGCTAATTTAAAAACGATTAACGTTAATTTTCAGTGTTAATAAAAACGATTAACAATATTTTAGATTTATGGGAGAAGAGAAAGATTTAATAACTCAAAATGATAATTACAATATGACTTGAAGAAATGATTACCTATTCATAGAAGAGATAAATATGTAATGAATTGAATAAAATGTTTATTCAATTCATTGAAAACTTAATTATTTTCATCAAATTAATAATTATATTGTTACTCAAAGATAATTATTATATGAATCAAATTAATATAATTTACTGTAGAGATAAAATATTTGTTATTTGAAGAGATAGTTATTCTGTTACTTGGAAACCTTATAATTGTATCAATTGATGATATAATTATTGTACTTGTTGCATTATTTGAATAGATAAATATTCTATCGCTCGTTAAATAATTATTTCATTTAAGTAATCAAATAGAATACAATTAATATGTTGACAAAGATAAATATTCTGTTATTTGAATGATACAACCCGAATATTTAAAGAGATACTCGATTCCTCATGAAATAATTATCCTATAGGATAATTTGCATGTGATAAAGTACACTGTAAATATTGATATTTTTTTAAAAAAATATGCATAAATAAATGGTGGTTAAATTAAATGATGAATGTATTATATCCTCTTCTCAATTGTTATATAGTAATATTAATCCAATAGTTAATTATATTAATGAAAAAATCGTATTGCTTTTGATAAAAGATATACAACTATCCAGTATCATTATAAACATTTAATGTTAAAGATGGGTCTTTTGAACAAGAATATTACTGAATATATGTATGGTAACGCATTATATGATCCTGAAACAATATTATTAGAAATAGAAATTTTATTGGATGAAATATTTGATATAGTGTACAAATTTTATGAAAAAATTCTTGCTACAATTTGCGATATAATAGGAGAAAATGTGTTTGGTCTACAAAAGAAAATAGAATTTTTAAATAAATTATCACCTAACGAACAAGATATAATAAATAGACTAAAAATTATAAATAAAGATATAATATCTAAATTAACTGGTTTTAGGTCTAAAAATTTATTTAGTTCTGTAATCTCATGCAGAAATAAAAATAATCATGACAGTAATATAAAATTAAACATTACAATAGAAAATAAAAGTTCAAATGTAGAATTTTGTGGTATAAAAATAATCGTAAAAATAGATACACACAAATCTGAAATATTAAAATTAATAGGAGATCTAAATGATATGCTAAAAGAGTTATTCCTTTATTTTAATGAAATACTTGAAAATAAACAATTGTTTATTTCTAAATCAATTTATGCTATTATTTATGATTGTACTGATTTCCATCCTCATATTTTAAAATATAGTTATAATATAGTAGCAAATAAATATATTTTGGAACAGTATCATAATATTATAACAAATACTATTTATTATGATGATAATGATCTTAGTTTTACTACTTATCCTAACTTTACAGTTCCAAACAATATATTATTATATGAAGATATCGAAAAAATAAATATTAAAAATAAGAAAATTAATAATATAAATATTAAGGATATTTTATATCATAATTTAACTTTAAGAGAAATAATTAGAAACGAAGATATAAATCGCAAGGTAAATGTTTATAATTTGTATAAAGTAGATGATTATAATAAATTAAGCGCAGTATTTATTTCCAAATTTAAATACCCCCATAATATTAACGAATATCATATGCATCCAAACTAGTATTATAGTAAAAATGAACACTAATATTTACTATAGTATTATAGTAAAAATGAACACTAATATTTACTATAGTATTTTATTTATAATATTTAACTAATAACTAATAACTAATAATTAAATATTACACAGATTTCATCAGCTAATTTCTTCATATTGTAGTTTATTGCTGACGATAAGAATTTTATCGTTAAAAAATTCGCTCTCCTTCTGAAATTTATCTCTTTTGAAACTTTATTTTATGTATAATTATATGAATTATATATAACTTTTTATATCTAAATAGGATAAATATGAAATTCTATCCATAATTTCATTAAGTTGCAATAAAGATTTATACACAAATAACATATAATTGTGCAACGCGACTGAAGATTCCTTTATCCTATAAAAATAGGTAAAGAAAGTACAGTCCCCCCTTTGTAAAAACTGACAAAAAGATTAAATTTTAACTATTTTATCATCAGAATTATAATATGTAAGAGATCAGAATTCTGATGAAATAAGAGATACAGATTATGTAACGTGAAAAAAAATACAATATTGAGACTAGAAGAAAATATAAATAAGATGGATGTTTATATATTATTGTATTATTGCATTATTGTATTGTTTTATGGAAAGAACCATATTATCTCCTTCTTTGCAATTAAATATTGATCAACTATTTTATCTTAGCATAAATACTGCGATATCGCAGTATTAGAGCAAAAAAGAAGAGAGTCGGTATTTATTTCCCAGTATGCTGGAATAAATACCGATAACAAAGTCTTTGACTAAAATCATCTCCTTATTTTTAATCAAAAATACTAATATATATTGGAAAATGAGCTGGGACAGTTTTAAAAAATGATACTGTATGAGCTTAAAACAAAATAATATTTTAACAGTTTTTTAAATAAAGAGATAAATAATTATAGAGTAAATATTTATCATATTTTATATTCTGTAGTTATCAATGTAAAATATTACTGTATATTCTTTTATATTAATACATATAAACATATTAGCTGATATTATTGATATAAACACTAAATCTGAATAAAATGTAATTGAGATACTCGAAAAGAAATACAATCAAAATACTAATATTTGATACCTCAAGAGATAATTATTCCAATACTCCAAAACATAAATATTCTTATATTTAGAAAAGATAAACATAAGTTTCGAATAATAAACTAGAGGGATGAAAATAATAAAAATTGAATTTGATGTGTTTTCGTCCGTTTTTACAAAGGGGGAACTGTACTTCCTTTACCTATTTTTCTTAGGTAAAGGAATCTATCTTATACAGAAGGAGTACGTTAATAATATTTGAACTTCAACAATAATTCATAAACTTGAAGAAAACATAATTATATTTTGAGAGATGAACATTTGTATTCTTTTACTGCACAATTAACGGATAATGATAGGAATATTATAAGGGTAAAGAGCAGAGATAAATATTTATATACCGGAAGAAAACTATCAAGATACTCAAAAGAATACAATTATCATATTTGAAATGAATAAGATTATCATATTTGAAATGAATAAGATTATCATATTTGAAATGAATAAGATTATCATACTTTAAATGATAATCTTATTTTAAATGAACGCAAAATATTTTTAGTACTTGAAAACATAGGTATTCAATTACCAAGAGATAAAGACTCTATCATATTATATAATACAATAATTCTATTACTTGAAGATAGAATTATTGTAATACTTGAACAGATAAATATTATATAACTCTAAGAGATAATGATAACAATACTTGAACAGGTAAATATTCTTTAGTATTAAGAATAGAAACGAGAAACTAAATCAGATATATTTTATTACTTGAAGATAATACAAGTGTTATACTGAAAAGAAATTCAAATAAATAGAAAATAAAATCAATAAAATTGAAGGATATAATTATAGTGTTTGAAGAGGAAATAATTATACTATTATTTGAAGACATGATAATTCTATTAAACGATAATTATTGTGTAAATTAATACTTAATTGTTTTTGATGATATTTTATTATGTAAATCAATAAATCTTCTTCTATATTTAGATATGTTAATACACTTTGTAATATAATTATATTACTTTATAAAATAATATTAACAAGCATTGAAATAACCGAATATTATTGGAATATCAAATACATCGATATTCCGCAGAAATAAAAAGAAAAAAAAGGAAATAAAAAGCTAAAAGAAGTTGCGATAACGCGCGACAATTTAACGCGCGTTATCGCAACTTCTTCCGGCTTTTTATTTCTCTATTTTTTCGTAAAATCCACGATAAATGTATCAAATCTTATTGTAATTAAGTTTACAGTGGTATAATTATTGAAATATTTTAGTATATGAATAAGTTATAATAACATATAATAAACATAAAAACTATCAGCGATAAAGAAATCTAAAACTTATATTAACAAACTTAATTTAGTAATGTATAATATACATATTATAATGTTATTATTTATAAGGGGTTCCTTTACCTTATAAATAGGTAAAGGAAGTACAGTTCTCCCGTTTTAAAAACGAACTTTAAAAAAGAATAAATTTCAAATTCTAATATTTTCATGATATGGATTTTTTATGGTGAGGAGATAAATATTCTATCCTGCGATGATAATAATTAGGATATCTAAAGGGATACAAAATTAATCCTTTTTACATCTAAGTAATACCAGTAATATACGATTACTCGTATTACATTGACTTTAATTTATCGACTTCCTTAAACTTATAATAAAATTTTATAATGTCGTATACACAAAATTTTATTTAAGAGCTTAGTAAGTTTTGAGAAGAAGTTAAGAAGATACGTTGGTGAAAATCTTATTTGATACGATACAATTATATTTTTATTCATTATTATAGGAAAGAATATAAGGAAATTGAATTGTCCATATGAAGAGATACTTATTCTATTACTTGAAAGGTAGTGACCATAATTATACTGATAAACATCAAAAAATGATTATTTTGGCTTGAATGAATAAATAATTCATATTACTTGAATAGATTAAGATCATGAAGCATGAACAGATATAATTATATACTTGAAGGATATTGTGGTCAATGGAAGAGATAAATATTCTATTAGTTGAAGACAAAAAGGTTAAGATACATGAAGAGAATATAATTAAGATACATGAAGAGAATATAATTAAGATACATGAAGAGAATATAATTAAGATACATGAAGAGAATATAATTAAGATACATGAAGAGAATATAATTAAGATACATGAAGAGAATATAATTAAAATACATGAAGAGAATATAATTAAGATACATGAAGAGAATATAATTAAGATACATGAAGAGAATATAATTAAGATACATGAAGAGAATATAATTAAGATACATGAAGAGAATATAATTAAAATACATGAAGAGAATATAATTAAGATACATGAAGAGAATATAATTAAGATACATGAAGAATACAATTAAATACTTGAAGAGATAAAATATTCTGATACATGAAGAATATAATTCTGATACATGAAGAATATAATTCTGATACATGAAGAATACAATTAAAATACATGAAGAGAATACAATTAAAATACATGAAGAGATAAAATATTCCGATACTTGAAGAGATAATAATTATGTAACATAGAGAGAATGTAATTAAGATACCTGCAGGGATAATAATTATGTAACATGGTGAGAACGTAATTAAGATATTTGAAGGGATAATAATTGTGTAATTTGAAGAGATATTATTGTGTAACTTGAAGGGATATTATTGTGTAACTTGAAGGGATATTATTGTGTAACTTGAAGGGAAATAATTAAGATGCTTGAAGAGATAAATATTCCGATAATTGGAGAGATAATAATTATGTAACTTGGAGAAATAAATACAAATACTTGAGATAATAATTATGTAACTTGTAGAGATATTCAGATACTACTCCACAAGATGATTGTTTAGTTACCTGAAGAGATAAATACTCAGTTACTAGAAAAGATAAATGCTGAGTTACTAGAAAAGATAAATGCTGAGTTACTTGAGAACATAAGTATTCTATTACTTGAAGAGATAATGACACTATTATTTGAAGAGATAATAATTCGAATACTTGGAGAAATAATGATACGATTACTTAGAGATAATAACTTGAATACATGAAGAGATAATAACTTGAATGCATGAAGAGATGATAATTCGAATACTTGAAGAGAACATAATTATAATACTTGAAGAGAACATAATTATAATACTTGAAGAGATAATAATTCTATTACTTGAAGAGAACATAATAATTCTTGAAAAGAACATAATTATAATACTTGAAGAGATAATAATTCTATTACTTGAAGAGAACATAATTATAATTCTTGAAAAGAACATAATTATAATTCTTGAAAAGAACGTAATTATAATACTTGAAGAGATAATAATTCTATTACTTGAAAATATCATTAATCTATTGCTTGTAGAAATTAATATTGTATAAAATCTGTAAAAATAATAAAAACTGAATTTTAACTTTTTTCGTTCGTTTTTACAAAGGGGGGAACTGTACTTCCTTTATCTATTTTTATAGATAAAGAAATATTTAGTCTTATTTGTATCATAATATTAACAAACTGCAATGAAAGATATTGAAAATATCAAACCATATAATATTTAAATGGAGAATAAAGTGCCTATTCATAACATAATTGTATTTAACTTAAGAAATGATAAATCTACAAAGCGATTATCGAACCGAGCGATATTTTTGTCAATATTATTTACAAAATAATATTAACAAGCATTTAAATAACCGAATATTATTGGATCATCAAATACATCGAAATTTAGTGGAAATAAAAAGAAAAAAAAGGAAATAAAAAGCTAAAAGAAGTTGCGATAACGCGCGGTAAATTGTCGCGCGTTATCGCGACTTCTTATCTCCTTTTATTTCTTTATTTTTTTGTAAAAATTACGATAAATATTTAAATCTTATTATTGAGTTTACAGTATCATTCCAATATTTAAGCTATAAAATATAGATAACAAGTAGAAAACATAAAAATATAAGCGACCAAGAAATAGTAAACTTATAAGAGATTTTAGGAAATAAATAGGAGATAGAAGGAGATAAGAAGTTGCGATAACGCGCAGTAAATTATCGCGCGTTATCGCAACTTCTTTCAGCTTTTTATTTCTGTAATTTCCTAAAATAATTACCAAAAATTACGATAAAATATAGTCTAAAAATAAACGTACAACAATTCATTTTTAGATCACCTATTTTTGCTGAAATTTTGAATAAGTAAATTTAATATAAGTATAGTTAAATTTATGTTATTGACATAAATTTAATGAACAGTATAAATTTAATTAGAAAAGTTATACTGATTTACTTGGGTAACACATAAATTTGTATTTTACCTAGATATTTGGTTGTATATTTTTTTTAATATTTTTTGCTCCAAAATAATTATATGTAAATATATGATATTAATATACAAAGAAACAATATTATATTTTTTGATATAAGGAAAGTTACAATTTTCAATCTCATCTAAACGTAAGAATCTTAAATTGAGAGATTTTTTAATATCATCACAACTCATATTTGTCAACATAAGAGAAATATTTGGGTACAAATTATCATCCATTTGAAACAATATGTATTTTAAAAATAATTTCAAATTTTTAATATTATCTTAAACTCATTTCCAATGTTGTGCGCTCTAATAACTGTTTTTCGAATGAACTAAGTTCAGTTTTTTTGGATTTTCGATTCAATGAATCCTTTTTATTCTTAAGTTGAGATTTAGTTAAATATTTTACATCATCAAGGGATGATATTTTTGTGATTTTTTTGGAAATTTGTATTTGTTCAATATTTTCTGCATTTTCCACATTTTCTGTTTTAAATCCATTTATATGCGATATAATACCTCTAATTTTGCGTTTCATATTTTTCAAATCAATTGAAAAATCAGTAATATCATGGATGTAAAGTTTAAATTCGTTGGGAGAGAGTTTTTTTTCATAATAAGAATATTTTTGATTAAGACTTTGTAGTATAAAATCCATTTCTACTATATCTTTTGATAATGATTCTATTTCATCAATTTTAGTAAACTGTTTCTCTATTATATCTTGATATTCTATTATATGATCGAGTTCTTGTCGAGCTAAGTCAATATTATAATAATTGGAAAAATCTCTCTCGTTTGTTTTATTTTTTGAAAAGCATAAACCTAATGTTTTTCTTTCCAACTTAAGTATTTTATCAATTCTTTCGGTATGATATCTCAGTGATTTTTCTACATCTTCCCTTGAATTAAATCCTATTTGCGATTTTATATAATTAATTGCATTTTCGTATTCATATGGAATTGTATATGATATTACAAAATCGTTATCTAACCACTCATTAATTTTAATTATCCTACTTTTATTGGTTATATGCTCCAATTTTTCTGATTCAATTAAAATTTTTACTTCTTCTTTCATTCTAACTAGCATATCATCGCTATGAATATTTTTATAGCTTTCTTCTTCTTGTTCCAAAATACACATGTTTTCCAGTTCGAGAATAGAATTATTTATTTTTTCCAATGAAATATTCGGTATCATATCGTTATTAGATTTTAATTTATCCAATCTTTTTTGTAGGATATTCAGAAATTCTTGGTCAGTTGTTTTTTCCATTTTATCGCAACTTCTATTTTTGCATCAGCGATAATTAAAAAGATATATTCAGTTTTGATAGAATAATAATAATTACTAAATCTACTTGTCATTTATCCAATAATCAAATGTTAATATTTGAGTATACAATACTAATATTTAAGTATATATTATCAGATTAATGATATAATAATATTATGACTATGTATAACATAATATTTATAACCTTAGCTTAAATATTATATTAATATTGTTAGAGAAAATATTATTGTGCAAATCTAGTATAGAAAATATACATTAACTATTATGAAATTTTAGCAAAATTAAATTTTGAAATTAACATAAACTTTATTTTATGTTAAAATGAAATATTCAGATGAACATAGAAGAGATATATTAAAAGTAATGACACCATCACAAATTACGCAATCTATATCAGATAAAATTGGTTACATGAACGATTTCAAAGATAAAAATACGCCTTTGGAGCTTAAAATAAATATAGTTAAGCTTTATTCTAATAGTATTTTGGAGCATTTAGATGTACTAGAAAATAAAATATCTGATATCCAACTTTCGCGGGAAAACGGAATTTGATACAATTTATATAGTAATACATATTACTATATTACGATTTTAATATTTTAGTAAATATTAAAATCCTAAATAATATTAGTAACAGGACGATAAAAATATCATATAACTTAACATAATATTGAAGTTTTATTATCCCGGTATTTATAGTTAATAATTATTCGATTACCAAGAAAGATAAATTCTATAGCTCGAAAACATAATTCGATTGCTTTACAAGATAATTATTCTATTGTTCTCCGAAATACAATATAACTATTAAAATAATTCTTGTATTTAAGTACTTGCTTAAATTTTATTACTTCCAATAAGTTAAGGTCTTTGTTAATATCATTGAACACCAAAAAGTGTGATAACCCAGATAACACATTGACCGACATATCGCAATTTGTCAAAATATAAAAGAAATAAAAAGAGATAAGAAGTTGCGATAACGCGCGACAATTTAACGCGCGTTATCGCAACTTCTTATGGCTTTTTATTTCTCTATTTTTTTTTGTAAAATCCACGATAAATGTATCAAATCTTATTATAATAAAGTTTACAGTGATATCATAAATATTTTAAGCTATGAATTATTGATAACATGTGGGAAACATAAAAATTGCAAGCAATAGAGGAGTAGCAAACTTAAAATAGATTTTGCGGAAAAAATAGGAGATAAAAAGCCATAAGAAGTTGCGATAACGCGCGATAATTTACTGCGCGTTATCGCAGCTTCTTTTAGCTTTTTATTTCCTATTCTTCTTTTTATTTCTGCGGATATCGATATGTCAGTTTATATCTAAATACATTAAAATAGATATAAATATTCATTTTATGTTAAAGAAACTTTATGCACAAATTATTATACATTAACTATATAAAAATCTTTTATACGTATAAAAGGTATTTAACAATAATTAAGTTATTGAGAATAACTGTAAACATAAGCATGGCATAAACGAAGAGAACATAATTAAGATACTTAAGAGATAATATATTGCATGATAATATATTGTATGATAATAAAATTATTATACTATTTTAATTGTTCATACAAACAATATTCCACGCACAGTTGAAATATAATTAACAAGTGTATGAAAGATTCCTTTACCTATAAAAAAGGTAAAGGAAGTACAGTTCTCCCGTTTAAAAACGATCTTTAAAAAAGATAAAATTCAATTTTAATTATTTTATCATATATCAGAATTATGATGATTGAAGAGATAAAGATAAGAATACTTGAAAAGAATACAATAAAATATATATAGAGATAAAGATTATGTAACTTGGATAATAAAATAAAATACTTGAAGAGATGAAAATTATACAACTTGAAGAGATAGAAATAAGGAGACTTGAAGAGATATTATAAAATAGCTATTTATATTTTAGCGAATGAAACTATTTTATTGTATTCTTTGGTAATTAAAATATTGATCAACTATTAAAACAGAATAATAATTTTTAAGGTATTAAAATAAAGAGATAAATTATTGGAGAGTATTATTTATCATAGAAAAAACGAAATATTCATCTATAAATTCTATTTCTGAATATTGATTCATTGTTACTTTGCAAGATGATCATAATTCCATAATGATGTACGATAAATATTCTGTAATCTTGCACGATATACGATAAATATTATGATACTTAACAAGATGAAGTATAGATGACTGATTCAGATGATGATAATTAACATTATAATAATTAAGATGATAACTGAGATGGCTCCAATGATAAATGATAAATGATAAATGATAAATGATAAATGATAAATGATAAATGATAAATGATAAATGATAAATGATAAATGATAAATAGCAATTATTACATATTTGTATTATAAAAATAATACGAATAAAAGATATGTAAACAAGTGAATATATTTTCACTTTATAGGAAAATGTTTGGTTGTATAGAGAGAAAATATATAGGAATATATATTTTGTAACATTATACTCTACTTATTTATAACTATTACAATAATGTACTTGAGTAATTGAATAATTTTCTTTAAAGTATATAGATAATTATTTGATGAACCTTGTTAGTTAATTTATCATATGATATAAATATGGTGTTATAATAATTCAATAAAACGGTTGTAATATTTGGAAGTTTATTTAAATTTTTTTAAAGTGTCTGGGTGGAATGATAGTTAACTAACTATGCACAATTACTGGGACACCTTACATTGAATTATTCTACGAACTATTGGGAATAGAGAACGCGGAGAACGGGTTGGGTTGCTTGGCATCTGATTTGACCATAGCTTGGTGTACGTTTTGAAGTATATTACCTTGAGTAGTAAGGGTCTTTATAATGGTATAGTTTTTGAGAAGAGGGTGAAGTGGTAGTGGTTTTATACAATTTTCAATTTAATAGTATTATACACCGTTTCTAAATATAGGGCTAGTTGATAAAAAATAGGAGGATTGGTTTCTATCTGTTCCGCAGCTTTTTTGTTAAATGAAATCATTTCTTCTCTCTTTTTGTTGAATTTCTCATAGTTGATAGATATCGTTCCGTTCGAAGCTCGCGTAAAGCCATAGACAGCCTCTGATACTATGGAAGGTCTGGTAGATCTGGGTAGGCTTCTTTGGCAGTCCGAAACTCTTCTAATAGTTTGTACTTGACGCGCATAAATTCTTCTACATGCTCTATAGTGCTAATGTTTGGTTCTTTGCAAGGTATGGAAGCTCGTAGTATGTGTCTATTGTTGTTTCGTTGTTGTACAACTGTGCTAGTGGTGGAGCGTGTCATAAGTTGGGTGCGTTTTTGAGTTTAGAGCGTTATTAAAATAATTTCAATATACTGCTTGAAAAAATGTGAATATTAGTTAATAGCATACTTGAAGAGAATATGATTAGCATACTTGAAGAGAATACTTGAAGAGAATACTTGAAGAGAATACGATTAGCATACTTGAAGAGAATATGATTAGCATACTTGAAGAGAATACTTGAAGAGAATACGATTAGCATACTTGAAGAGCATACTTGAAGAGAATACGATTAGCATACTTGAAGAGAATACGATTAGCATACTTGAAGAGAGAATACTTGAAGAGAATACTTGAAGAGAATACTTGAAGAGAATATGATTAGCATACTTGAAGAATGATCAAAAAGATAAAGATCCATAATTAAGATACTTCAAGATATAATTATTCCAAAATTTTGAATAATACGATTAAGATACTTGAAAATAATACAATTAAGATACTTGGAGAGATAATTTTCTGCAAATAATTATCAGAACAATGTTAAAGTAAAATTATATTGAACAATTAGATAAATATTTCAAGAATCATTCTACTGATAGTTTTAATGTTTATAATACTTACAAACATTAAATAACTCTATCAATTATAAATTTAGTAACTAAATAATGTGGATATGGTGAGTAATATGAATATATAGAATGCTAACATAATTTTTAATTACCAACATAAATAGGTACTCCTATGACAATCCCATCCATAAATTGTGAATATGTATGGTGTTCTTGATAATCAAATTCGCGAAATCCGAACTGTGACAATACTTTTTGCATAACGGGAAGTGGCCATGGTACAATAATTTTACTAAATGGATATAGTCTTAACATAGATGAGACTATTCGTTTAGCAATGCCACGTTTACCTGTTAAAGTATTTAAAAGTGATGATCGTATACCATACATAGCTACAAATTTTGGAAAATGGGGAGATTTAAAAGTCCATACAAATCCATTATATATTCCGTCCACAAAATATCCCATAGGAACTACATTGTATAGATTTTTTTTATTAATAATACTATCATCAATACCAAAGACATCGAAATATCCATTGATAGTATCTTGTGATAGTGTGTCAAGTATTGTGGAATTGTTTATGAATTGCGAAAACATATTTGTTTGGGGAACGCGCAATATATTTGGGATAACTGGATTATTTAAATCGACAACAAATTGCCCATTTTGTATTACTGGATCACCATATGAATCATGAACGAGATTACAGTCGGATCGCAAAAATTGAAGGATTTCCTTTTCTGATTCTCTAATTTCAAGAAACTGTTTCATATCGATTGGTATAAATTCTTCCATTTATTTTGTAAAATATATTTTATTATAAAATCTATTTCATAATTTCTAGATAATAAATCAAAAATTATAGAAAAAGATAGTGTTAAATTTAATGTGAAAATAATAATGTATACGTATCTAATATGAGTAATATTTTTTTGAATTAATAAATATGTCGCTTATGTATAAGGGTAATCAGTATATTAATTTTAATTTTATTATATATTAAAAATTAAAAATATTCTAAGATATGATTTATTTCTGCTCGTTCTAGAATAATCTTTCTATGTTTTATTAATATCTATCTCTTTATGCGTTGACAATATCTATCGTTTCAGGTATTCTGAAATTTACTCTTCATATATAAGTATTATTTTTATGTGTTTTCAGAATACTTATCTTGCTAAAACAATAATAAAAGAATACTAATGTAGATTAAATTATAATAAAAGAGTAAAATAATACAATAAATAAGAAGAGATAATTGTTATACTACCATAAAATTTATTTCTAGATAAATTACAAATAAAATCATCGTTTATATATAAAATTGCTACGACTATTATATTTTATAGAAGATTTTGTACCATATAAGGGATATTACTTATTTTTGTTAACATCAATTGAATTGTTGTAACTATTTTTTGATATTTTTACTATTCATAATATTGATTAAATTATTATGGGAGGTATGTTTGTCCTTTTTATTAGGGGACAATAAAAAGAAAACACTATCTGTATCACCATAAATCATTACGCTTGGATAAAGAGAACTAAAATCCATAACATTAATTGGAGAATTATGATAACAAAAAGGAGCAGTAAAATCTATATGATTATTATAAAATTCCTCTAGATAAATAGGATTAATATCATCGAACAATAGAGAATTATTTATTGAAATTATATATTTTATTCTACTATTATAAGAATTTTTATACCAAGTGGAGAAGCAACAACTTTGTTTAATATTTTTTATTATACACAAATATTCATCATATTCTTTTTCACATATGGGCGATATCAAATTATTAATATCACTTATATTTCCTCTGAAATATGGAATAATACAATACGAAAATATATCTATCGATAACATTTTAATTGATTATAATATTTGATTTGAATTAATTTTTTACTTTATATAATACTTGATTTGAATTAATTTTTTACTTTATATAATATATTCTAAAATACATGTTTTTGATATTTTTTACCTACATTTTATTCAACCTTTAAAGATTAATCAACTTTAATAGAAAAAAATTTGAATATTTTAATTACTTGAATTATCCGAATATTTGAATGGCTGAAAATATAACTTAGCCTATAATGAGTATTAAAGAAATTTTTAATGCTCATTATATTTATGATTATACTGTATCGGTTTAACACTCATTATATTTATGGTTACACGTTATCGCTAATCATAAAAATTCCACCCAAATATTTTATTCTTATTTTCTATTATTTAGTTTTAATTGTGAAATTTAATTAACTTGTAACCTAATTTTATAATTAGCTTGTATATAAAAGATTCCTTTACCTAAGAAAAATAGGTAAAGGAAGTACAGTTCCTCCCTTTGTAAAAACGGACGAAAAAAGTTAAAATTCAATTTTATTTATTTTATCGTTATTATTCTACATACCAAAGATATGACAATCCAACAACACAAATACAATTTTTTGATACTTTAAAATAATACTTGAAGATAATACTTGGAGAGATAAATATTTTAATACTTGAAGAGATAAATATTTTGATACTTGAAGATAATACTTGAAGATAATACTTGGAGAGATAAATATTATGATACATGAAGAGATAAATATTATGATACATGAAGAGATAAATATTATGATACATGAAGAGATAAATATTTCGATACTTGAAGAGATAAATATTATGATACATGAAGAGATAAATATTTCGATACATGAAGAGATAAATATTCTAATACTTGAAGAGATAAATATTTCGATACTTGAAGATAATATTTGAAGATAATACTTGGAGAGATAAATATTATGATACATTAAGAGATAAATATTATGATACATTAAGAGATAAATATTATGATACATTAAGAGATAAATATTATGATATATGAAGAGATAAATATTATGATACATGAAGAGATAAATATTATGATACTTGAAGAGATAAATATTTCGATACTTGAAGAGATAAATATTTTGATACTTGAAGATAATACTTGAAGAGATAAATATTTCGATACTTGAAGAGATAAATATTTTGATATTTGAAGATAATACTTGAAGAGATAAATATTTCGATACCTGGAGAGATAAATATTTTGATATTTGAAGAGATAAATATTCTGATACTTGAAGATAATACTTGAAGAGATAAATATTTTGATACTTGAAGAGATAAATATTCTGATACTTGAAGATAATACTTGGAGACAACACTTGTAGAGATATTATTGTAAAACTTGAAGGAAAATAATTAAGGTGCTTGAAGAAATAATAATTATGTAACTTGAAGAAATGAAATTAAGATACTTGTACAGATAATAATTAAGATACTTGTACAGATAATAATTATGTAACTTGTACAGATAATAATTAAGATACTTGTACAGATAATAATTATGTAACTTGTATAGATAAATACAAAACTTGATATAATAAATACAAATACTTGAAGAGATATTCAGATAACTGCTCCGCAAGATGATTGTTTAGTTACCTAAAGAGATAAATACTTAGTTACTTGAAGAGATAATCAGATACTACTCTACAAGATGATTGTTTAGTTTACCTAAAGAGATAAATACTCAGTTACTAGAAAAAATAAATGCTCAGTTACTTGATAACATAAGTATTCTATTACTTGAAGATATATTGACACTATTACTTGAAGAGATAATGATAGAATTGCTTGAAGAGATAATAATTCGAATACTTGAAGAGATAATGATAACATTACTTAATCCTTTTTACATCTAAGTAATACCAGGAATATACGATTACTCACATTACATTGACTTTAATTTATCAACTTCCTTAAACTTATAATAAAATTTTAAAATGTCGTATACACAAAATTTTATTTAAGAGCTTAGTAAGTTTTGAGAAAGAAGTTAAGAAGATACGTTGGTGAAAATCTTATTTGAGACGATACAATTATATTTTTATTCATTATTATAGGAAAGAATATAAGGAAAAGAGATAATAATTCGAATACTTGAAGAGATAATAATTCGAATACTTGAAGAAATTCTTTGAAACTTAAAGAAATTCTTTGAGACTTGAAGAGATAATTATTCTAATACTTAAAGAGATAATAATTATAATACTTGAAGAGATAATAATTATAATACTTGAAGAGATAATTCTTTTGAGACTTGAAGAGATAATTATTCTAATACTTGAAGAGATAATTCTTTTAAGACTTGAAGAGATAATTATTCTGAGACTTGAAGAGATAATAATTTCTATGATACTTGGAGTCAAACTTGAAATAATTATTCTGGTACTAGAATATAATGCACGAAGAGATAATTATACTATTAGTTGTTGATTTAATTATGCTAATAGTTGTTGATTTAATTATGCTAATAGTTGTTGATTTAATTATGCTAATATTAAAATATAGTTATTATGTCAATTATCTAAATAAAATTATTTATCGCTTTCGAAAATAATTATATAATTACTTCTCAAAATAATTATATAATTACTTCCCAAAATAATTATACGGTTACTTTTTATTTCTGATTTATTTTTACAGAATATTATTGTGTAGTCAGAATATAATTACTAAAACAAAATTAATGTTAATGTGTGGCATATTTAACAAAAATTTCTAAGTCTAATATTTCCCAATATTTTATAATGTTATCAACAATTAATAGGGAAATATATTACAATTTATGAAACTTGGATAACTATTTTGTAAAATTAAACTATAAGATAAAATATGAATGCATATTTATATTATATTTATATAGTTAGACAAGCAACTATGGAGATATTTTAAAGAGATAATTATCAGATAAAATAACTTAGGGAGATATTATAATACTAATAGATTATAATTCCAAGAGATAATTATACGAAGAGATAATTTCAAGAGATAATTATAATTTCAAGAAATAATTATAATTCCAAGAGATAATTATTATACGAAGAGATAATTCTAAGAGATAATTATTATACGAAGAGATAATTCTAAGAGATAATTATTATACGAAGAGATAATTCTAAGAGATAATTATTATACGAAGAGATAATTATTACACTAACAGATAATTTCAGGAGATAATATTATACGAAGAGATAATTTCAAGAGATAATTCTAAGAGATAATAATTATACGAAGAGATAATAATTATACGAAGAGATAATAATACGAAGAGATAATTATAGGAAGAGATAATTATAGGAAGAGATAATTATAGGAAGAGATAATTATTATACGAAGAGATAATTCCAGGATAATAATTATACGAAGATAATGTAATTGATAGATGAAAATAATATTAATAATACAATTAAAAAAATAATATTGTGATAATTTGATGCTATTTTTTGTTTGTTTTGAATTATGTAATTATTTACAGATAAGAATGGTAATATTTTATTAGTGTAAAATAGCAAAAGCTTTATTTTAACGCAAAATATATGCATATTAAAATTATATAAATTTGATATGGATATCAAATTTATCAATAAAAACTTTATATAAAGTATAAATGATTATGTATTATTATTCAAATATAAATGAATTTGAATGGGAATAATAGAATATAAAATTTTATAAAATTATTAATAAAAGTATGCGAAAAATGTCGGAATGTGCATTTAAGATAATTATCGTTGGTGATGAAGAATCGGGGAAAACATCTTTTATGAAAAGACATATAAATGATGTTTTTCAGGAAGAATATACTCCTACTTTGGGCTACGAAAATTATACGGTAAGTATAAAATACAGAAAAAAATATAATTTTATGTTTTGGGATCTGGCAGGAAAAGAGGAAAATAAAGGTTTGTACGATGGTTATATGATTGGAGCAGACGCTTGCATTATTATGTTCGATATAAATAATTTTGATGTAACAAAAATTATAAAAACTGTATACAATGTTAAAAGAGTGACAGAAAATTTAACATATGTATTAGTGGCCAATAAAATGGATCTATTTAATACAACTGAAAACAAAAGATCTACGAATAGAAAATTGGACTATTTAAAAAGAGGTATCAAGAGAATATGTGAAAACTATTCATATTGTGAAATTTCATGCAAAAATAATTACAACATGGAAAGACCTTTCAGTTGTCTTGTTTCATCATTGATAAAATCAAAAATACCTATAAGAACATATCAACTTAATGACAAGAAGGTTATAGCTGAATAAAGTTAGATAGTCAATAAATCTTGTGAAAATATTATTTGCATACTTAATATCTTTTTGATCAATAATGAAATATATGATATTTCACAGTAGCTGGTAATAAAATATGACATATAATTTATTAAAAACATTATTAATTGTCTTATTATACCAATAAGACAATTAATTTTAGAACATTCGTTTGAGAATTGTACACATGGTTTAAAAGCTTTACACAAATAGGAAAAAGAAACAACGCGCGACATTTTACCACGCGTTATCGCAACTTGTTTCAGCTTTTTATCTTCACTAGATATCGATATGTCGATATTTATTTGATGCCGTAAAATAGAAATTTAATATATTTAAGAAATATTATATGCAAATTAATTATACTTATGTATAATTAATTTTTATACTTGTAAAACTTATTGAGCAATATTATAACTTGAACAATAAGTCATGGGATAGCAAAAGTACAAACAAGAAGAAAATAATTAACCAACTTGAAGAGATTATGATTGAGAATTGTACGATTAAAACTCAAAAGATCGTATTCTGATAGTTGAAAGATATTAATGATTGAAATAGTTGAAAGATATTAATGATTGAAATTCTTGTAGATATTATTAATATTATATTTAAGGAGATTATGATACTAAAGAGAAAAAATAACTGGAGTAAGAAGTGGGAACGTTGAGACTAGAGTAGCGGTGTAAACTGTGAAAACGGTATAAACTGTAAAGAAATTGTTGAATATGAATAAAACAACATTTGCTTATAGAGAAAAAATAAATCAACTAACCCAATATATGTTTTTAAGTTTGACTTTGAAGATAAATACTAATATAAATCATTCTATAAAATTAAAATTGGACTACGAGTGAAAAACAAAATTAATAAAATTTGCATAAGATGGAAGATATGGATATTTTATTTAAAGATTGAGTCAGTGTATACTTTTTTACTGAATACATTACATATAAATCGTAAAAGGGAGAATATGTAAAATAAATTAATGAAGACTGGATTTTATATGAAAATAGGTAGCAAAGATACAAATTATTAGATGGGATATTCTCAAAATTTTAAATCAGAAATAATGAAGGGAGTGTATACTTTATTATATAATGAATAACTTGAGTGCTAAATATTAATTACTATAATATGTACCTGTAAAAAACTTGTAACAGTTTGAAAAATTAACATGGCTTAAAATAATATAGATTTTACAATATATTATTTTACCAAGATAATTAAAATGTTATAATATAAGACTAATAATATACCTTACATTTATACGGATTTTGCGATTATAAAAGAAATAAAAAGAGAAAAGAAGTTGTGATAACGCGCAGTAAATTATCGCGTTATCGCTACTTCTTTCGGCTTTTTATCGTAGATTTGCAGAAAAAAATCTGCGTTAAATAAGTTTTTAATCTGAATACTGCGAAATATGTAAAATATACTAGCGAAATCATAATTATTCGATAATTAAATGTAATATGTCAAATACACGCACAAAAGATTACTTTACCCATAAAATAGGTAAAGTAAGTACAATTCTCCCTTGCAAAAACTCACGATAAATTAATAAAATTGAATTTTAATTATTCTATCACAATCCAAATATATTTGATTGTATAAGATTACAATACTATATATTTGATTGTATAAGATTACAATACTATATATTTGAATATTTTACGCTAAAAATAATAATTGTGACTAAAAAAATAATTATACAATAACTTGAAGATATAATAAACATGGCATAAATGTTCTCATCCTTTGAGAGATTACGATTAAGGACAGTTGAACAGACGATTAATTAAAAACTTGAAGAGTAAAAGATATAATTATTGCTTAAAATATATTTGATTTGCTTAATAAAAATTGAATTTTTTCCTTTTTAAAAGTCGTTTTGCAAAAGGGGGAGATCTGTACTTCCTTTACCTATAAAATAGGTAAAGAAATCTTGTTCTAATAATTAAGATATTTTTATATTTGTGTATATAATTCTATAATAAATTACATAAATAGATAACTATCTATTTACATACCAAGAATAAAAATGGGAATGTAGATAGAATAGATGTCATTTACATACTAAGAATACAATATGAGTTTAAAGAGATAAGTATTTTTTACTTGAATACTATTAAGATACTAAGAGAAGATAATTAAAAAGAGACATAGTTATAATATTTTATAATGTAACCATAATATAACTTTATAATGTAATTTATGAGAGAAATGACGATATTAGAACAATATCATAATGCTTATATAAAGCGTAACTGTGCGAAGAGGCAACAGTTTGATGATTATTTGTTGAAATATATTCAGTAAGTTATTGATTTAATCATAGATATAAAAATTTTAATATTACTTATAAAAATAAGTAATATTTCTATAATATCAGAAATATATGCAACATCGCATATACAATTTAATTGAAGAATATTTGGGTGGGAATAAAAAGAAAAAAAAGGAAATAAAAAGCTAAAAGAAGTTGCGATAACGCGCGATAATTTACTGCGCGTTATCGCAACTTCATATCTCCTTTTATTTCTTTTATATTTTTAAAAATCTGCAATAAATCTATTGAATACTAGAATTAAGTTTAGAGTAGTAATATAAGTAAAATATGATAAGCTACGAATTGTTAATAGCACGTCGCAAATATAAAAGCTGCAAACTTAGGATTTTTATTTGAATACCGTAAGATAGATATTAAATAGATAGTAACATCTATTTAATATTAACAAATAAATATTTTATACCTTATAAAAAAGTGCAGAACAATATATGGACTTGAGGAATTATTAGATATTAATAATAACTAAAAAACAAACATTACAAAACTAAAAGAGAATATAATTAAGATAGTAAAAAGAGAAATCTTAGTGTTAGATAAATTGTATTTATTTGGTTAATTATTTATGACTATATTTTATCGCTATCACAAATAATTTTTCCGTTAAAAATCTACTATACATTTTATTTATTTTCCGGGAGGATTTATTACTCTGACGTAAAATTTGTATTTTTACAAGATTTATGTTATTTATGATTGTTATCAACAAGTACACAATACATATTTTATATATTGTTAATAGTATTACGTGTAAAAATAGATATAATATATGATAAAATAATTATCGTATTGTTTTTAATTACATAAACAAGGAATATTTGATAAACAAATAAAATATAATTAACATGTGTATAAAAGATTCCTTTACCTAAGAAAAATAGGTAAAGGAAGTACAGTTCCACCCTTTGTAAAAACGGACGAAAAAAGATAAAAATTCAATTTTAATTATTTTATCATAACCAATTTATCGTATAATATATAAGAATTTGATGATTGAAGAGAAAAAGATTACTCAATAATAATACAATAAAATACATAAAGAGATAAAGAGTATGTAACTCGGATAATACAAACAAGATACTTGAAGATATACGATAAGGAGACATGAATATCTTCATCTGTAACTCTACAGTATATAATGTTAGTTTTTAGTATTTTTCTATACTTGTATTAGCAATGCAGAATGATATTAAATCACTAAAAACATGACATATATTTTGAAATTTCTATTATTATATCTTAATTTATACTTTATTAGTAAAATAATGAATAATAATTATTCAGTGTTCAACATATGAATAGTTTAAATCAGAATATTAAAATATTTTATTAATTATACAATTGCAATACTTGGAAATATTATTTCACATTATACAATATATAGGTACCACGAACAATATTCTTTTTAACTATTATATAAACAATAAAATTGAATATATTTAATATTTATACAATTTCGGAAATGGCCCTTAGACTGAACAGAAGATTGATTACAAATCTAATAAATAGTAAAACAATTTACTATGCAGATAATACACCGAGTATTTCAAACATCAAATTTCCAAATAAAATATTTCAGGATTGTGGAAGTAGAGTATCGCACTGTAATATGATAAAAAAATATTCTGTATACAATAATACATATAATACCAATAATGCACATAATACCAATAATGCACATAATACCAATAATACACATAATACCAATAATGCACATAATACAAATAATACAAATAATACCAATAATACCAACAATACAAATTCAAGAATTTCATTGCCTATGTTAATTTATATTTCGGGAGGAATAATTACTGCTCTATTTTTTTCATGCGCTGATATCTATTATGATTGCGATAATTATAATATTTACAGTAATTGGAGTAAAACAGTTGTAAGACACAAAGAAATGTTTTTGTTTCCATTAATCATGATAATACTCGTTATACGTTTTGGTTTACCGTCCATAAGTATAGGTTTATTTTGGCCGATCACTGTTCCGGTTACTTTGAAAGGCTTGTATGAAGGACAAAGTTTGAAAGAAATAATTGAGCATTAGGTTAAGGATACTGTAATAAAAAACAATAATGACAAAGTGTTTCATATCAGTAAAAAACTATAAAATAGTATTAGAAAAAGAAGATGTGTTTTTTATAAGAAAATACAATATCTTCTTTTCTGGACATTTTGTAACAATATTTCATAGTAGCATCTTGCATTAAAATATCTTCTTTAAAATACAAAATACATATACTAATTTATTTAAATTATATGGTAATATAATTAAGACCAATATTGAATATAGTCCATTTATAATAAAATATAAATGGACCATATTCAATATTCTGATACATTAAAATATTTTGGACTAAGTTATGGAGATAAAAAGAATTTTAATATTAAATAAAATTATGTGTGAAAGAAATGAAGAAGGAAATTTAATTGATCCTGTTACATACAATATAATAGAATCAGAAAATCTAATAACATTTGAGCAAAATAATAAAATGTTTTGTTACGATATCGATAGTTTGTATAAATCAAATAGGGGGAAAACAATACCAATTAATCCTTTGAACAGACAGCCTCTTGATATCTTCGTAGTTGAAAAACTAATGCTTTATTGAGAAACAATATACAATAATTTAAGTTTGGAAAATTCACAGTTACAGGATGATGTATATATTGCTGGCGAATATGGAGGTGAAAATAGATACAATTTTGATATTCGGGACGAATATATATATATATATATATATATGAAAATAGATACATACCCTTTACACATACACCAACCCATTTGATAGATATTATTAGAAATTCACAGCGTACAATTATTGTAACGACAACACCTATTATAAATTTTGATGTAAATGAAATGTTAAGTTTATTAACACACAGAAATGAATGATAAATTATAATGATACTTTAACATATAACGATTTCTAGTAGATAATTGTGATATTATTAGATGATAAAGAACTTGAACTAATATAAACAATATACTGAGAAAGTTGAATATGATATTATTAGATGATAAAACAGAATAAATATACAATAGTATTATAAATATTTGTGGCAAAAATGAAATAGAAATATTTTTAGATATGCGACAACAAATAGATAATAAAATATGGAAATATTTAAGCCAACTATATACGAGTTAGAGTATGTGAAAAATAATAATATTGAAATAACTGGTTTTACTATTTCAGGAATTATACAAACAATCCATAAAGAAAGATTTGCAATTGATCATAAAAAAATTAAAGATCTAATTGAAGTATCATTTCAGTATATAAGATTTCAAGACAGTAGATGGAAAAATTGTTTGGATATAGAAATAGATAAATTTAATAAATTTAGAATATCGGTCAGTGGATCAGTTATTTATTTGTGTAAAAATATTGATAGAAAATCTATTGATACATTATTATTTATTATAGGAATATCACATAGTATTGAAGCAAATATAGAGTTAAACGATATGAAGATTCAATTGATAAGTTGTAAATGTAAAAACAACGAAATAAATTTCGATTATTTGAATATTGATTGTTTTGAACAGATAAACAAAAGCGAGAATATTATTTCTTGTAAAGATAGGAAAAATTCAATAAATGTTTTCATATATAATACTGGATTAATATTATTATACGGAAAAAATATGAGTAAAATTATCGAAAAACATAATTTAATCAAAAAAATATTAGAGAATGAAACAAGTTCTAACTTAGAAGAATGTAAATAAAATATTTGAAGGAATCAACAATGATATTTGTAAAAATACACATTATATTAGCTAAGATTTTATAACTTAAGTTTTCTATTAAAGAAATCTATTAATATTTGAAAATTTTCTTAATCTTTTTCACAATCAAAGATTAAATATTGTTGTTTTATGCTCTTGTATATCTATATCATATCTATTATACAACCCTTGTGCAGATATTATTTTTTTCAGACCTTATTCTATTTGTATTAATTTGACCAAAATTTTCGTAATTATTAAATAGATTTTTTATAATTCTCCATATTCTGATATTTAAACACAGTATAATTTATTTTACATATTACAGAACTAATTTCCTCAAAAAATAAATTATTTTGCTAAATAAAAAGATAATTATTCTAAAGAAATAATTGTTCTGTTGCTCTATTAAAATACTATTAATATATAATCGTACTATTATCTGAAGAGATAAATATTTTATTACCCGAAAATATTATTATTATTTTAGTTGAAGACAGAACTATTGTTATACTTGACTAGATTAATATTCTATTACAGTAATACATGATAATTATGTAAAAGAGTAACTTAATAATTAATTGAATAAATAATTATTAAGTATATCCTCAATTATTATTTCTGGATAAAAGAAACAAATAGGAAATAAAAAGCTGAAAGAAGTTGCGATAACGCGACAATTTAACGCGCGTTATCGCAACTTCTTGTCTCCTTTTATTTCTTTCATATTTTAAAAAATCTGCTATAAATCCATTAAATACTATAATTAACTTTAAAGTGGTAATATAAGTGGAATATGATAAGCTACGAATTGTTAATGGTACGTTGCAAAGATAAAAATTACAAACTTAAGATTTTTATTATAATACCATAAAATAGATATTCATAATAACTAAAAAATATAAGCATTACAAAACTCAAAGAGAATATAATTAAGATAGTAAAAAGATAAATGGTGGTGTTAGAAGATAAATTGTATTTATTTGGTTAATTATTTGTGACTATATTTTATCGCTAGCACAAATAAATTTTTCGTTAAAAATCTACTGTACATTTTATTTAATTTCCTAGAGGATTCATTACTCTGACATAAAATAAAATGTTATTTATGATTATTATCACCATGTATACAATAAATATCTTATATATTGTTAATAGTGTTACGAGTGAAAATTGATGTATTGTGTGATAATAAAATTATCATATTGTTTTTAATTCTTTACATAAACAACGAATATTTGATATACAAATAAAATATAATTAACACTTATATAAAAGATTCCTTTACCTAAAAAATAGGTAAAGGAAGTACAGTATCCCCTTTGTAAAAACGGACGAAAAAACATAAAATTCAATTTTTATCATTTTATTACATCCCAATTATGATACAGAAAAGATCCAATTATGATACAGAAGAGATCTCAACCATAATGCTTCAAGAGATAAATTGAGAGTTATACAACAAGAGATAAAAATTTTCTTGAAGAGATAAATATTATGTAAATCAAGGAGAAAACGATTAACTTCAAGAGAATACGATTAAGAAACTCGAAGAGAATACGATTAAGAAACTCGAAGAGAATACTATTAAAATATTTGAAGAGAATACGATTAAGATACTCGAAGAGAATACGATTAAAATATTTGAAGAGAATACGATTAAAATATTTGAAGAGAATACGATTAAAATATTTGAAGAGAATACGATTAAGATACTCGAAGAGAATACGATTAAAATATTTGAAGAGAATACGATTAAGATACTCGAAGAGAATACGATTAAGATATTTGAAGAGAATACGATTAAGATACTCGAAGAGAATACGATTAAGATATTTGAAGAGAATACGATTAAAATATTTGAAGAGAATACGATTAAGATACTCGAAGAGAATACGATTAAGATACTTGAAGAGAATACGATTAAGATATTTGAAGAGAATACGATTAGAAAACTTGAAGAGATTACGGTTAAGATACTTGAAGAGATTACTATTAAGATATTTGAAGAGATTACTATTAGAAAACTTGAAGAGATTACGGTTAAGATACTTGAAGAGATTACTATTAAGATATTTGAAGAGGATAACGATTAGAAAACTAGAAGAAAATACGATTAAGATACTTGAAGAGATTACGATTAAGATATTTGAAGAGATTACGATTAGAAAACTTGAAGAGATATGATAAAGAAACTTGAAGAGAATACGATTAAGATACTTGAAGAGAATACGATTAGAAAACTTGAAGAGAATACGAATACTATTACCATTAAGATACTTGAAGAGAATACGATTAGAAAACTTGAAGAGAATACGAATACTATTACCATTAAGATACTTGAAGAGAATACGATTAGAAAACTTGAAGAGAATACAAATACTATTACCATTAAGATACTTGAAGAGAATACGATTAAGATACTTGAAGAGAATACGAATACTATTACCATTAAGATACTTGAAGAGAATACGATTAAGATACTTGAAGAGAATACGATTAAGATACTTGAAGAGAATACGATTAAGATACTTGAAGAGAATACGATTAGAAAACTTGAAGAGAATACGATTAGAAAACTTGAAGAGAATGCGAATACGATTAAGATACTTGAAGAGAATATGATTAAGATACTTGAAGAGAATATGATTAAGATACTTGAAGAGAATACGAATACGATTAAGATACTTGAAGAGAATATGATTAAGATACTTGAAGAGATAAATCTTATGTAAATAGAAGAAAATACAAATGAATACAAATACGATATTTGAAGAGATAAATGTTATAATACGTGAAGAAAACGATTAACATACTTGAAGAGATAAATTTCTGTTACTTGAAGAGATAAATGTTCTGATACTTGAAGAGATAAATGTTCTGATACTTGAAGAGATAAATGTTCTGATACTTGAAGAGATAAATGTTCTGTTACTTGAAGAGATAAATGTTCTGTCACTTGAAGAGATAAATGTTCTGTCACTTGAAAAGATAAATGTTCTGTTACTTGAAGAGAAGAATTCTGAATTATGCGATTGATACTTGAAGATATAATTATTATAATACGTAAATAATTATAGAGAATTATACAATTAATAAACTTGAACAAATAGTAATACTGGTACCAAATGAGTAGAATTTAGAATTATATAATTAATAAACTTGAAGATATTTTGATACACAAGAGATAAATATTCTGAACTCGAAGAGATTGAGATTAAGGATACTTGAAGAAATAATTGATGTGATACTTGAAGAAATAAATATTCTGATACTTGAAGATTAAATAGATATGATAAAATAATAAAAATTGAATTTTTTCCTTTTTAAAGTCGTTTTGCAAAGGGGGAACTGTACTTCCTTTACCTATTTTTTAGGTAAAGAAATCTTGTTCTCATAATTAAAATATTGCTATATTTGTGTATATAATTGTATAATAATTTACATAACAATAATACAAACGAGAAAGCAGATATAATAAATGTCATTTATATCCCAGGAACACAATATCAGCTCAAAGAGATAAATATTCTTTACGTGAAGAATACTATTAAGATACTAAAAACGAAAGAGATAATATAACTATAATACTAGATAATACAACTATAATACTCGATAATACTATATAATATTTGATAATACTAGATAATACTAGATAATACTAGATAATACTAGATAATACTAGATAATACTAGATAATATTTGATAATACTAGATAATATTTGATAATACTAGATAATACTAGATAATAGAACTATAATATAACTTAATAATGCGATTAAAGAGAAAGCTTAAGATATTGGAATAATATAATTATGTACAAATAGAGTATAATTGTGTTCATAGGAAATAGTTTGATTGTTTGTTAAAATATGTACTCAGTCAATTATTGATTTAATGATGAACATAAAAGTTTATATAGTAATTTCTCAAAAATAACTAATATTACTCTATAATATCGAAAAAATATTAAATAACCAACAATATTTTCAATATCCCAAATGGGATTATTTAATTGAAGAATATTTGTGCGAGAATAAAAAGAAAAATGGGAAATAGAGAGCTAAAAGAAGTTGCGATAACGCGCGACAATTTAACGTGCGTTATCGCAACTTCATATTTCTTTTTATTTCTATAATTTTGAAAAATAATTGCCAAAGACAAAGTTATTTAGTTTGAATAGTTATAATATATAGATAAATTCCATAGCTTTAAATAAGTACAGTTCTCTCCGTAGCAAGGTTGGATAAATGCAGCAACTCATTAAGGATTTTATTCTGACTATTTGTAAAACGGGTGTAAATAATAAAATTCAGTTTCTATTATTTTGTCACATTCAATTTATCACACTGAAAACATTATAATTCTAATACTTAAGAGATGAAAATTAAGATGATAACTATATTTTAAGGTAAGACAATAAGGATACTGTCATAGAAAATAATCAAGATACTTGGGGGATATAGATTATGATATTTGAAGAGAAAAATATTTGGGGACATATGATTAGAATATTTGAAGAGATGAGAACTTGTATATGAAAGAATAAGATTATGAAAATATGGGAAAGAATCCAATTGTAATACATTAAGGGATAAAGATTAGATTAAAACAAAAATATTGCGCTAAATAAAAAGATATTTATTGTAATATTCAAAAAGATTGTACTGTACTTAGTGAAATATAATAGCTATGTTAATTGAGGGCAAACTCTTACAAATAGTTATCAAAAATAATTATTTGTTACTATATCACTATAATTATATAAAGAATTAGATATATTTTTTGAATTATTATATTCATGTTATATAGATAAAAGATGTAATAATAGGTAATATACTTGGTAAGTTTGGTAAACATTAAAATAACTAGCTATTTTAAGAATAGTGATATTAAATATTTTGTGCAATATACTTAAGACAGATTTAAATATTGAGTATTAATCATATTTATAGCTGTAAAATGATTGGAGTAATATGAAACCATTATATATATAATAGTCAAGAATGATAAAATAAGAATAGTAATATATGTATTGTAGTTTTAATATAAAGACTTTAAACATTTGAAATAAAATGAGCATAACCAAGAAAAATGTTAGTCATGGAGAATGCGAATTTACCAAAAAAGCATCAGAAAATGGTATTTCACCTTTAATATATTCTTATAATAGAGGGGTTATGAAAATGGAAAAATATCCAATAACTTAACTGGATTTTATTGATGAAGGAGGAAACATAACACAAGAAATGAAAAATAATATACACAGAAAAATTAAAGAACTTCATAAAATAGGAATTTATCACGGTGATTTACATAGTAATAATATTGTTCTTGATTCCATGTATAAAAAAATAAGAATTATGGATTTTGGAAGATCAATGTTCATAGAGGATATGTTTGATGAAGAAAACATACAATCGCTGATGGAAGATATAAATACTTTTTTAGAAACAGAGTTTAACAAAATACAAGATATAATAGATTTTGATTTTAATATGTATAAAAGAGATTTTGAATAAAAAAGTATAAACTTCTTTTCTAGCAAAATAATATTTGAATAGTTTATTGTAATTAAAAATAAATGAACAAATATCTTAAATAGGATAAAGTATAGTGTTATATTATAAGATAGATGATAATAAGATAGTAGATAAACAAGAGATAAATACAAACAAAAAAGGTAAATAGGAAATATGATAGTAGGTGAAAAATCTACTATCATATATAGTCAAAAAAATAGAAAAAATAGCGAAACTAAAATATTTTGAACCAATCAAAAAAAGAATGCTTCGGGCTAAAGTAGTGATAAGGATACTGTATTTAAAGAAAAATGGAATAATTAAAGATGTATGTACGAAACTATTCAAAGAAAACAAATAAATTAAGAACAAGTTTATTTATATCGAGCCATAAACCAAGTAAAATATTTGGTTGGCGATATAAAAATTGTACAGCAGTATATTTTATAATATAGGAATTTCATATATTCCTGATGTTGATTAGTCAAAAGAACATTCTTATATTATAACTTGATAATACAATTAAAGAGATAAAAAAGATGTTTGTATATTAGTAATATTTATAAATATTACTAATATAGCTCCAATAAAATTAATTTTGAAAGCAGGTTTATTTAATAATTTGATAAAAATATTAACTTTATAGATAGATAAAATATGTATTGCGAAAAATCTAATCAATTATTTAGAGAGTTACCTGCTATAAAATTACCATTTAATAAACAAGTTACATATAAAGGATATACTTTCCATACGATGGATTATATCGGTAGATATATAGTAGATATAAGAAGACCAGAAAAAGACAATTTGTATATAACATTAGGTTTGAAATATAAAGGTAATTTTTGGGAAGAAGGAGAAAACGTATGTATTTTAGGTTATTATCTTGTAGGAACAAACGGTTGTTTTGAAGATTGCCAAGAAGCTAAAAATATTATATATGATTATATGATCAATAATCAATAAATACTAATTTAATACAAGGAACTGTATAAGTTAATATTATAAGTTTGTATAATAATTATTCAACTTGAATGTATAATTATTAAATAGTTTGACAAAAATTACAACCTTAAAGATATAATAAATACGAATTACTTATATTATGTGAAATTTATAATTACATAAATGTAGTTAAAGAAGATATCTCTAAAAACAAATTCAAAGATAGAATTAAATTTTAATTATTCCGAGATTATTCATTTATTATCTGTTACTACAAGACATAATAGCTATTTTAATTGAGGATTTATTTTACTGTTGGTTATGAAAATGATTATTAAGTTATTATTTATGATTATTAAGTTATTATTAAGTTATTATTTAATGATTATTAAGTTATTATTTAATGATTATATTTAATGATTATATTTAATGATTATATTTAACAATTATATAAATATAATCATTAAATATATAATAGTAGATTTTCATTTAGTAATATTAATGGGAATTAGATAGCCGACTTTGTTTAAAGGATAAAGGTATTGGATATATTAGAAATATATATCGTAGATTTTAAATGTAGAACATTATAAGAGTAATATGAAATCCTTTTTACATCTAAGTAATACCAGTAATATACGATTACTCATATTACATTGACTTTAATTTAACGACTTCCTTAAACTTATAATAAAATTTTAAAATGTAGTATACACAAAATTTTATTTAAGAGCTTAGTAAGTTTGGAGAAGAAGTTAAGAAGATATGTTGGTGAAAATCTTATTTTAGACGATACAATTATATTTTTTTCATTATTATAGGAAAGAATATAAGGAAACCATTATATACTGGTTCAAAAATGATAAATAAGAACTATAATATATGTATTGAAATTTTTAATAAAATGAGTATAAGCAAGAGAAATGTTAGTCGTGATGAATATGTATTCACCAAAAAGCATCAGACAATGATATTGGTCCTGTAATATATTCTTATAATAGAGAGTTATGGAAATGGAAAAATATTCAATTACATTACTGGATTATACTGATGAAGGAGGAAAAATAGTACAAGAAATTAAAAAATAATATAAATACAAAAATTAAAGAACTTCATAAAATAGTAATTTATCACGGTAATTTACATAGTAACAATATTTTTCTTGATCATGTATCTAAAGAAATAAAAATTATCGATTTCGGAAGATCAATGTTTATAGAAGATATGTTTGAAGAAAATATAGAATCACTAGTGGAAGATATAAATACTTTCTTAGAAACATAGTTCAAAGAAATACAGGATATAATAGATTTTGATTTTGATATGTATAAGAGAAATTTCCTTATATCTTTTACACCTTTTTTCTTAAAATGTTCTAAGCTCCTAAATAAAATTTTATTATAGTTAAAGGAAGTAGATAAATTAAAGTAGATAAATTAAAGTCGATGTAATATGAGTAATCGTATATTACTTGTATTAATTGGAGGTAAAAAGTATTTCCTAATATTGTTATCTTATTGACAATATTAGGAATGACTAAGTGGTAATTTATTTGTTCAAATATTGTTAATTTAATATAAAATTTATAATATATTAACTGTTGTATGTTAGATAAATATACATAATAAATACACTAATTTTACAAAAATATGCTTATAAGTGTTAATTTAATTCAAGTAATATGTGAATACTCAAAATTAAAAATGCAAGTGATAGGCGATCTAGTTATTTACATGAAAATTATCTTCTCATAAAATAACAAACTATGTGACCCAAAATTCTGAAAATATATTTTCAGAATTATACATCAATGTAATATCTCTAACAAATTAAAAGGGATATTATAACGCCTTAACTATTATTTCTAATAATGTGAAAATTATTAAGTGGTAAAATATGATAACAAAAGGGAGAAGTGGAGTGTATATGACCACTATAAATTTTTCTAAATAACTAAGAATAACATCATATAAGAATTAATTGAAATTATATATTTTATTGTATTATTATAAGAATTTTTATACCAAGTGGAAAAGCAACAAGCTTTATTAATATTTTTAATGATAGATATACAAAGGTATAAATATTTTTAATGATATACAAAGGATTTGTAAAATAGATAAGGAATATTTAACAATAAAAAATATTAATATATTACAATATATTACAATATCGAAATACTAATAAACTTAAAGAATAATTGATAGACTTAGAGAAATATTGAGATATTTCATGAATAAAAGAGAAATATTATATCTTTGAGTTTTGAAGATATAATATTTCTCTTTTTGAAGATATATAACCAGAATAAAAACCATGAAAAAACAATTATTAAAGATAAAAAATTCGAATACTCGAAGAGATAAACATTTTATTATATATGAAGACAATAAAGATAAAGAATTCTAATACATTATAAAATTATTATGTACATGATTTGTTTGCAATAAATATAAAAGGATTTTAATATATTATATAATATGATTTATTTGCAAAAAAGTGATACAATGAAAATAGGATAATAAAATTCAATTTTATCCCATTTGAAAGTCGTTTTCTAAAGGAGAAACTGTACTTACTTTATCTATTTTTATAGATAAAGAAATATTTAACCGTATAATTATATTATTAGTTTTTGTGTATTTAACATTACGAAAAATGATTGTATAGAATTGTTTGTAATATTTACCAACTGATAATAAAAAATATAAAATATCAAACAAAGGATCCATTTGTCAAGAATGCATATAATAATCCTGAAGATATAATTATTCTATTTCCTTGATGATATAATATTGTGTTATGCAGATAATTATTTTAATATAATAATTGTGCTACTTTGCTGTATAATTATTATGCTACTTTCTCTTATAATTATTATGCTACTTTCTCTTATAATTATTATGCTACTTTCTCTTATAATTATTATGTACACTCAAAAATTATAGCTATAATAAATTGATCTACAAACATCCGACATTTTGTAAAATAAATCGACGATAATTTACAGCGCGTTATCGCAACTTCTTTCAGCTTTTATTTCTGTTTTCCAAAATGTGTGATAAGTAGATTTTTAATGTCCAGCATAAATTGGATTTATATCAATTAACTGTTTTCCAGTAATATAGTATCTTATTAATAAGAAATAGTTATTTATATATGATAAATTAAATAACAAATACATTGTTATTGACTATGAAATATTCCTTTACCCATAAAATAGGTAAAGGAAGTACAGTTCTCCCGTTTAAAAACGAACTTTAAAAAAGATAAAATTCAATTTTAATTATTTTTATAATATCAATCCGTCATAATGAAGAGATAAATATTCAATATCCCAACAAGAATAACATTAAATACTTCCAAGAAATTTAAGACAGTTGAAGAAATTAATTAACTAAGAGATAATTATTGTGTAAACAAAAGGGATTGCAATTAAGAAACTTGAAGAGAATATTATTAGAAGACTTAAAGATAATTATTGGAAGACTTGAAGGGAATATTATTAGACTTAAAGATAAATATTGGAAGACTTGAAGGAAATAGAATTAAAAAACTTGAAGATAATATATTAGAATACTTAAAGATAAATATTGGAAGACTTAAGGGGAATAGAATTAAAAAACTTGAAGATAATATATTAGAATACTTAAAGATAATTATTAGAAGACTCGAAGGGAATAGAATTAAGAAACTTGAAGATAATATTAAATCAATAGTAGCATTTATAATGTGTTACACAAGAACAATATGTGATTTTAAATATTATTATCAGATTATAATAGCTATACTTAAAGTTTATTTATAATTGGATAAATATTGTTTAACTATATAAATTTAATATAATTAAACATCATTGAAAATATGATCATTATAGTTTAAGTTTTATAATAAAACTACCTGTAATTGATTATAGATATCAATTTGTTCATGAGATATTATTAAGAAAACAATAAAAAATGAATTAGTTTATTGTATATCTGTATAAAATATGAATTTAATATGAACCATAAATGTATTAAAAATGAATCTTGATGAATTAATTGATAATTCTGTAGGTACTTATACTATAAGAGAATGTATAAAAGATGCAACGGATTGGGAACTGAAAAAATTATTAATCATTTGGATGCAAAGGGAAAACAGGATATTAATTTAAAGGGGTTTGGATTGATGCGTTTAGTGCAAGGTGCAATAAGAATACAATTAAATCCCGAAGAACTCAATGATGAAGAATTAATAAATGAATATAACCAAAAACTTTACCAAGAATCACATTTCAATCGTGCTTCATTCCTAGAAGAATTATATAATTCGTGGTATGATAAATATCCAAAACATTTAATGAAATGTTTCAACAAGTTATATCCCACAATTAAATACGATCTTCTAGACGAAAATTCATATGGTTATTGATTTCTTTAGCAAATACTAAAATTGTTTTATGTTAGTCAGACCGTTAGTATATATAATTAAATGGTATAATTATACTATTTAATTATATTTTTCTATTATAATAAATTCTATACTATTAGTAAAACATATATTATATGTTGCTCAAATATTTGACTTACATCTATATTATGATACAAAACATACTTAATTAGTATAATTCAGTGAAGTTATAGATAAATTCTAAAATTATTTTTCTAATAATGTAAGATATGTAACTAAAAAATGAGAATAAACATTTGGAACGGATGCCTTGGATACAATTCAGATACTTGACAAAAGTTGATTGCTTAGACAAATACGCTTAGGAATACAAATTTTACTTATTTAAAAAGTATAGTATAATTTTACAGTTAATATGTATTTTTATTTGTTCATACATATTATTGACAGTAAAACTATTATTGCAGTAAAACTATTATTGCAGTAAAACTATTATTAGATTATAGAATAGAAATATCGTATTAGTCGAAGAGATAATTATTCGATTTCATACCGTTATAAATAGTGTGTAATTAGAGAGATAAATAACTGGGTTACATGATGAATATTAAACTTGAAGAGATAAAATTTATATAGTTAAATAGATTAATTAATCCGAAATTTGAATAGATAATTTGATTCTGACTTGAAGATATAAAGATTATATCACCATTCATTATTCAACATCAGAGTAGGGAACTGGGAAACATGAGAATACGTTTATCTTTATACATATTTGGTAAAACATTATCTTTTACACCCAGTTTAAAACAAAAATTCTATACTATTCCCTTATTCCCTACTATGTTGTACATATTGTAATAACTATATATAAAGAAATAATTGTGCAACTAAGAAAAATATTTCTTATGTAGGTTGAAGAGATAATGATTTTAACTAACAAGAATACAATTAATATGTCTAAAGAGAATAATATTGGTATTAACGTGGCTGATCAAAATATTATTCTATTACTTATGAAAAATAATATTTTGATACCATCAAATTTTCAATGGTATATTTTATCTTTACTGAAACGTTCGATATAATTATAAACACTAGTTTAAACTTTATAAAATATAAATTATATTTTATTGTGAATTAAATAGTTGGGATATTTCAAGATACTGACAGATAAATATTATGTAAATTAAATAGAACATAATAAAGATAATAGTCTTCAATATGTCGATGAACAATAGTTTATAACTTTATATAATTATATTTGTTATGGATTAAATACTTGAATATTTGAAAATACTCCGACAGATAAATATTATGTAAAGCGAATAGAAACAATTGAGATATTTGAAAGAACACAATTAAACCATGGAGAAAACCCAATCTTAACTTGAAAACAATACTATTAAAAACTTGGACAAACAATTAAAAACTTGAACAAACAATTAAGATATTTAAAGAGAATACAATTAAGATATTTTCAGAAATAAATATTGTGTAACTTGAAGAGAATGCAATATTTATCTCTACAAATATTGTGTAATTTGAAGGGAATACTATCGAGATATTTTAAGAGATAAATAATATTTATTTCGGAGAATAAAATTAAGATATTTGAAAAGATAAATTTATGTTGCTTGAAGAAAAGAATATAATTGAGATATTTGATGGTATGAATATTATGTTACTTGAGAACAATACAGTTGGATTCTAAATAACTAAGGATGAAGAATTAATAAATATAATAAACAACTTTATTATATTACATTTAATTTGTAATTTATTCCTAGAAGAATATAATTCGTGGTATAATAAATGTCCAAAACGTTCAATGAAATGTTTCAACAAGCTATCTCTGTTAAATAAATACAATGTTTTAGACAAAAATTCATATGGCTATTAGATAAACAGTAATTGGAGCTAGAATTACAATAGGGACTAGAATAATAATTGGAGATAGAATAACAATAGGAGCTATAATGATAATTGCAACTAGAAATAAAACTACATAATCCACAAGATAAATATTATGATTATTAAAATATTAAATATTAAATATATCTTTCACGAGCTATTATATTTTTAAGGGGGCTAGTCTTATGCGATAAACCATAAAAACCGATAATATAACAGAGATTAATAATAGCTTGATATTTTATAATAGATTTTTCACTAAAATAACATGTAATATAGACAGATGATGAACTGAACAATAATTTAACTTTTTTATATTTATGAGTAATTGATTATTTTATTCACGAGTAACTTACTCATAATGAATATAAGTATAATATCTTTATTATCAGAATGAAATATTATTGAATATGATGATAGATATAATTTTGAGTATGATGAATAATAGAATAAGACAGATATGACAGTTTGAAACAAAATATAAATTTGATGTAAAATAAATAGACAATAAAAGCAAAAGGAATTCATAATGAAATATGTAAAATTATCAGGGATTAGTGAAAGTTATTTAAGAAAATATGCATTAATATTTGTTGTTCGGCATGTTAATGATAATTAAGGAGATAAAGATGTGTATAATATATAATAAAGACAAGTGTACAAAATTGAGAGAAATAGGAATAAATTGGATATAGTTAGAATAATCAAATAAAAATAAAGTAGATATAGAGAAAATATAGAAGATAAACTTAAAATAATTATAAAAATAAGAATGCAATAAATGAGAGAAAATTATATGATAAGAATAGATAAAGCAATAAGAGATTTTATAGGGGGAGAAGAGTATTTAATATCGGGAACACAATCATGGTACAATGCTGATATTAATTTAGGACAGACATGTATACATGTAGTAAAATGGGTATATAATGAAAATATTGAAGGAATATATAACTTAAAAGATATACCAGGTAAATTTAAATTTATTAAAGAAAAATATCCTAAGCAAGTAACAAAAGAATATTGGTTGATAGATATGCTAAATAATATAAATAGTTTAGATATAAGTAACACAGAGGCAATAATATACTTAGCAAATTATTTAAGAAGCGAATATTTTAATATTGATGAACTAAATAACTTGTGTAAAATATATGCTAAACAACATACAAAAGACATAATTGAAAAATCTAAAACAACCGACGAAAAATATTTTTTGGAAAACGAAGAACTTAAAGTTATCAATTTAACTTGGCAAGATATTTATGTTTATAACAGAGAAGGAACCAAAGTTATAAGAAAATTTCCAAAGAATGGTATAGAGATACTAATAGAGGAAAACGAATATGGATACGATATAAATAACGATATTATTCCAGTTGTTGTAAAAAATTTTCAACAACCTAAAGAATTACCTATTGGTTACGATGTTTATATTGTGTATATAACAGTAGCAGAAGCTTTGAGAAATACAAAAGGAATTGTTTTTGCTGACAGAACTTCTAATAGCATTATTAATAACTATAATATCGATTTTCTTTCTGTAAGAAGTTTTGGTTCTTTCTATAGAGATTAGTTAATTTTTAATTAAGTTGTAGAAATGAGGTTAATTTAGTATACTAAATTATTATATAACATAATCCTAAATATAATCATCATGTAATTTATTACATTAACTTTACCATAATGGTTGAAATAATGGTACTATACACTGAATAATTATTCTTTATTAAAATACAATTTTAATAATTATTCTTTATTAAAATACAATTTTCTATTCCTTGAACAGAAAATTGTCATGTTATATTAAATACAATAAAATAGTGCAATTTAAAAAAAATTGGATAAAAGCTCGATATAAAATTATTTAATTTATTATAAAATGTCAGAAGATTTTTACATAGGTATTATTTATGGATTTCGTTTAGATGAAAATGTTGTTGCCCAAGTAACAGGAGCAAGTAAGTATCGTGATACTAATTTTGAAAAATACGTACACATATTAAAATATCCATTTGATAAATCAAATGGTAATGACGATAATATAGATGATGATATCGATGATGATGATATCGATGATATTGATAATTCAACAAAAATACAGGAATTAGAAGGAAAAGTAATAATGACTGCAGTAGGAAACGAAATACATTTTCCAATGGAGCCGTATTTATCATTTTACACAATTAAGCGATGGGGGAATTACCCTAATGTAATAGATCCAAATGTAATGATACAAATAGAAAATACACTTGATCCGTATCTAATACAAAAAACAAAAAGTTGGGCATGGTCAAAAGGATTAATATTATTAAGTGATGAACCGGTATGGTTTGTTGTATATAATGATTCATTAGAGATGTAATATTTAATAATATAATGGAACAGTATGATATATGGGATATTTATGATTTTTATAATAATAGTCATTTTATTAACTATATTTTCAATTCCTAAACAATAAAAATATGTTTTGTTATTTTTATTATTTAAATAGTAGAGGGATAGTATTTTAATTTTGGAATAAATTTAATATACAACAAGATAAAGATTTATCTATGTTAAAATATGGTCATTTTTATAGTATTATTACAATAAATATCCTCTCTATAAAATTTATGTAAATGAAAAAATAACAAATATTTTAATGGAACATAATATTTGAAGAAAATATTTGTGTTATTTTCGCAAATACAAGCTGAAACAAAAGATAAATATTCTAGATAACTAATTAAAAGAATATTATCTTATATAATAAATACAAATGTTGATTTAAATAGATAAATGGATTTAATTTATTTTTAAACTAGTTGAATTCTTTTACTCAATATAAAGGAATTCGTATAGTCTATAATATTAAATTATACACAAATTAGAATATGATAGACTATCATATTCTATCATTATAATTGAAAATGTTTATAGAATAACAGTATTAGATTGTAAAGCTAATATTTATGTTGTTATATGAATTACCAAATATTATTAACTATATTTTTTACTAATATATTTTGCATACGTAAAATCACATTCTGAGATATCTAAATTATTAACATTTCCCAAAATTTCCATATTTTCATTAATGATTTGTCTACATTCGCTCATACATAGATCGTGGGAAGTTTTCAAATATTTAAATATTTTACATGTAATAGTATCTTGATCACAACCTGATATATCGAGAGCGTGAATACCTTTTAAATATTTGAATGTGTTATCAGTAATTGTGGTTTGATCACAACCTGACATATTGAGAGTGTGAATACCTTTTAAATTTTCAAATGCTTTATCTGTAATTTTTTTTTGATTACAAAATGACATATTAAGACTGTTAATACCTTTTAAATTCTTAAATGCTTCATCAGTAATTGTTTGTTTATTACACCACGACATATTTAAAGTATGAATACCTTTTAAATTCTTAAATGCTTCATCAGTAATAGTGTTTTGTTTGCAAGATGACATATGAAGAGTATGAATACCTTTTAAATTCTTAAATGCTTTATCTGTTATAGTATTTTGTTTACAATATGACATATTAAGAGTATGAATACCTTTTAAATTCTTAAATGCCTTATCAGTAATAGTTTTTTGTTTACAATATGACATATGAAGAGTATTGATACCTTTTAAATTCTCAAATGCATTGTCTGTTATTGTTTTTTGTTTACAATTATTCATAATAAGAGTATGAATACCTTTTAAATTCTTAAATGCTTCGTCAGTAATAGTGTTTTGTTTGCAAGATGACATATGAAGAGTATGAATACCTTTTAAATTCTTAAATGCTTTATCTGTTATAGTGTTTTGATTACAATACCACATATGAAGAGTATGAATACCTTTTAAATTCTTAAATGCTTCATCAGTAATAGTTTTTTGTTTACAATTATCCATAATAAGAGTATGAATACCTTTTAAATGTTCAAACGCTTTATCAGTAATTGTATATTGATCACAATATGACATATTAAGTGTATGAATACCTTTTAAATTTTCAAATGCTTTATCAGTAATAGTTTCTTGATTACACCATGTCATATTAAGAGTATGAATACCTTTTAAATGTTCAAATGCTTTATCAGTAATAATTTCTTGATTACAATATGACATATCTAAAAAATGTATATTTTTAAGATAATGAAAATCTTGATCTTTTATATATTTATTTGCATTTAAATTAATATTATATACTTTATATGTTAGCGAATTTAATATTTTTAGGTCTTTAAATTTTCTATTGAGGGTAAATATATGTGATTTCATTATTGATATATTGTGTATAATATTTTTATAATATTCAACAGATATAGAAGAAAAGTTAAAAATATCTTTGGTAGACATATATAAACAAATATTATAAAGTATATCGGGATTTACTTGCATTTATTGATTGTTGTATGAATTTATTATTACCAGTTTTTTAGTCATATTATTATATCAAAAAATATATTTTTTGATAAGTAGCATAACTAATTTAAATATCTCAGAATAAAATTGTATCATGGAAAAATATAGATATCAAATAAAGATATTGATATCAAATAAAGATATTGATATCAAATAAAGATATTGATATTTAATAATCTTTTTGTTAGAATTTTTGTGTTCTATATTTTATTTGTTTGTCTTTATTAATGGAATTAATCGACATAGTCTCGATTATCAACATTTTAAGGAACCAGTTATATTTCTAATATAATAAAATACTTTATGGTGAAAACAGTATTTTATAATTAAACTTTAGTAGGATATTAAGTATCAAAAAATAATAAAGATTTCTTTACCTATTATGGGTAAAGGAAGTACATATCCCATTTGAAAAACGAACTTTAAAAAGAATAAAATTGAATTTTATTTATTAATCAAAGAATCAATGAACTCGCATTATATTTACGGAATTGTTATATACTTCTAGAGATAATTCCACAAATAAACACACCAATTATTTGTATGTTAAATATAATAATACCATTATACAGAGTGAATAGAATATTAAATAGTATAAAATTTAAATATTTGTTAATACAAATGAATTATTGTATCAAATAATGATGGTTTATATAAGTTAGGAAGCGAAAATTTTATCATATTTTCAACGAAATATGATAAAATTTTGTAAATATATTTATTTGAGGATTATTTATTTATGGATTATTTAAGTCTACTATAATATTTCCTTGTATATCATATACTATATTGTTAATTATATCTATTTTACCTGAAAATGTAGCAACAAGATTGCCATCAATTTTTATTTGACCATTTCTAAATGATGCATTTATTCCTTTTTGACAAATACCATTTATATTATTATAATTATTTTCACCAATACAAGAATTATATATTGTTCTGATATTAACAAAATCTTCGAAATCCATTTTTTTTTGTTTTGTAAAATATATTTAAATAAAATTTAAGAGATCAAAGTGCGATAAAATAAAGATAAAATAAAGATAAATGCAAAATATTACAAATTTATGATAAAATTTTTTGTATAGAATAAAAATATATTATACAAACAAATACTTAATATAGATTATTGAATTAATGAGATTTTGTAAATAGAAATAATAATTTATCATACATATTATTTTATTATACTTAATAAACCCCATATTAAATATAATATTAAATAACATTTATTTGAAAGTCTCACACAATTGTTGAATTGATACAAACAATTATAACATAGGTAAAATATAATTTTGAATTTAAATAATGATTAACTGGTTTATAGTATTAAAAGATTTTAAATTATCAATAGATATAGAATATATAATTAATCTGTAAATAGATTTAACACTGTATTAAATAAATTGTAGAATGACGAAAAATTATTCGGAAATACAAAGAGTTTTATTTTTATATAAGTTAAATAATCAAAGAAATTATTTTTGGAATTTATAATGCTATGATAATCTTGAATAAATATTTAATATAATAGATAATATAAATGAGTGAATGTATTAGTTACAAAGCTATAACATCAGACATAATAATGGAGATTATATCATATTTACAACCGATGTATCAGAAACAAATATTGAACGATTCAAAATATAAGAACAAAAAAATAGGATACACAGAATATTTATTATATTATAGAACGAATTTATCAGTGATAAATTCAAATATATTTGAGGATTCATTTGATATTATAATGTGTAAAGAAGGTAAAATTATTCAATTAATATCAACATGTATAAGATGTGAAGATAATATGGGATCAATATTTGGGTATCAAATTTTGAATACGAGATTTTTGGACACTTTTAAATCAGAGAAATTTTATCCTGATTTTGAAAAAAATTATATAGATACATCTGAATTTTATAAGTTATTTACTAATTTGAAAGATGATAGTTTATTCTATTCTACTGTGAAAAAAATTTTAGATATGACTAATGTGAATCACGATGAAATTAATAAATATATTATTGAAGGAGGATTATTGGGCAATTCTAAATTTAACAAAGAGTATATAATTTCGGTAAATGGAGAAAAAACTAATGAAAAATACCTTAGACATAATATAATGCAAGAATTTGTTAATCACATTAATAAAGAAAATATAAATCCCTACAATTTATATAATCAGAACAATGAAGATTCAGAAGAATACGATTCAGATTTAGAAGAATACGATTCAGATTTAGAAGAATACGATTCAAAATATGATTTTCAACATGTGGCAAAAAATAGGGTAGATTCAGATCTAATATACTTTAAGAAGACTCAGTATTGAAAATATTGTGTCAAATTATATTTCGATTGATGCGATTACAGAATTATATATTTCATCTATGAAATATATAGAACTGAAATATATAGAACTGAAATAAAATATTTTATTTCAACATTTGAATTTTATTATAGTTTAATATAAACTGAAATAAAATATACTGATATAAAATATTTTATTTCGATATTTGAATTTTATTATGGTTTAATATGGAAAAAATAGTAAACAAATGTTGAATATATTTATCAAAAATATAACCATTATTTCAATAATGTAATTTTATAGTATACACTAGAACCAGAAAATATTGTTGTAGCGTTGGTATTTTATAGAATTATACAATTATAAAGTATATTAATATTTTATTGTTGTAAATTAGATTTATTACGATATCTATCAAGTAAATATTTATATTATAAATTACAAATATGTGGACTTATTAGAATTTTTTACTAAAGAGCCAAGTATTTTATGTATTTAATATAATAATATCTAACTATAAACAATTTAGTTGGATTTTATTTATAACTAAAACCTTAGCTATTCCGTAGGCTCCATTACTATCTTGATTAATTATTTTGTCTTGAATGTCAACAAAATACCCATTATTTTTTAATATATCCAACCATAGATCGTCGTCAACTTCGATAAAACGCCCTTTTTCTTTGTTAAAATATTTTAGATTTGCGTCACTCATTTTATTATATTTTATATCATAAAATTAATTATTCATATTTTATATTATGATATAATGTTATGGATAATTAATCTCAAATTGTTGATTTTACAACAAACTAATTGATGTTTCGATTAAAGAAATTACACATATTTTATATTATTATAAAATGTTGATGAATAAGACTATATTTTTAATGTTAATAAATATTAAATAAAATATCATAATTAATATACTGACAGTATATTAATTATGATATTTTCAAATACAATATCACTTATAGTAATTTTATCACAATATGACATATTGAGAGAATGAACACCTTTTAAATATTGAAATACCTTACCTGTTATAGTATTTTGGTCACAATATGTCATATTAAGAGAATTAATACCTTTTAAATGTTGAAATGCTTTATCGGTTACGCTGATTTGATCATAATATGACATATTGAGAGAATGAATACCTCTCAAATATTCAAATGCTTTATTTGTAATAGTTTTTTGATTACATACCGATATATTAAGAGTATGTATACCTCTTAAATTTCCAAATGCTTTGTTTGTTATTGTCTCTTGATTACAATTACTCTTAATAAGAGTATGTAAAGATTTCAAATGCTCGAAAGCTTTATCTGTTATCATATTTTGACTACAATATGATATATTCAAATATTCATATTTTTTAGATAAGTAAAATCCTCATTAAGATTAATATTATACACTTTACACGATAATAAACTAATAGATTTAAGATTTATCAATTTTTGTCTTACAATATGAAACTTCATTATTAAATAGTTATGTACTTTATTTTTATAATAATCATAACAGCTTGAGATAATGATAGAACATCTTTTGTTGATAAAAATAAATATACCTCATAAAGTATATTATAATCAAATATTTGATTATGAAAATATGGTAATTAGTTTTTTACTATAAAATATATTTGTTATGAATATTATTCATAACAAATATATTTTATGGATGGCTAGTTTAAATTAATATTGCTCTTTCCATGTTATGATATATGGAAAATATTATAACTTTATAATATATGTATTGTAATATTGGGATAATTAATAGATACTAATTTTTGTAATTCAGTAAATATTTTATCGACATATAATTTATCAAAAATGTTATTGAAACAAATATTAGTTTCAATAGTTTCTGTTGTTTCAATAATATCATCATGTTTTGAATATGTTAAAATTATGTAGCAAGTAAAAATGTCGTCATAATTAAAAATATCAATTTTATGTGTATAATAATATTTTATAGTATCAATATTGAATTCTAAACTTTTCATTAAATTATCTAATTTATTAAATTTTTCCTGTAAAATATTGCTACTTTTATTTATGGATATCATTTTTATGAGAGTAATTTTTATAATTAATTATATTTCATATTAATATTATTGTGAAAATTAATATTATATTTTCTATAATAATTCAAATTATAGAACTATAGAATTATCCATTTTTTACTGGATAATATAGAATTATCCATTTTTTACTGGATAATATAGAATTATCCATTTTTTACTGGATAATATAGAATTATCCAGTAAACATAAAAATCAAACTTTTGATAAACGTTAAATTTAGCGTTAACAGTTCTTAAATAATGGCTAATATAATTTTTATTTTTGGTATAAGTGATATAAATGATATAAATATTGTTATATTAATAATGAATAATGAATAATGAATAATGAATAATGAATAATGAATAATGAATAATGAATAATGAAGTTAGACAATATTCATTATCATAATACTTAAAAATATTCACTTGTATGTTAATTTTAATATGTGAGATACCAATGAACAGATTATGAATTATATCACCAATAATTTATAAAATCCTAATATGAAATATGGTTTAATAACTCAAGTGAACAACATTGTATAAATAAGAATTTTGATGTCAAATATTATACTTAAAGTATTTTATAACATAAAAACGTAGCTATTTTTATTTAAATATTGATATTTATCTGGTCATAAAAATAAATATACAACTATTGTCTTTAAGATATAAAATTATATTAATATAATTTTATATTGTGAACTTAAATATTAATAAGATAAACTATATAATAATTTTTTTTGTAAAATCAAAATATTGATACTGAAATATTTATATAAATTTAATATAATGTTATATCTGTTATGAAATAGACAATTAATCTGATTTATCGAATAATTTGTCGCTATTTAATAATTCAATATATTTTTTAAAGGAAATTTCTTTACCAGGATATCCATATTCTTTCAAGACATCTGAATCAGTAGCACTATTGTAAACAAATTGGTGAATTTGTAAATTTGGTAATTCGGTATATTCTACATCAATTTGATATCTTTCTTGATATTTTTTCACTCTATTCATAAGTTTTGTGGATCTATATTGGTTTAAAGGTGCAGAAACGTCACTGATAAAATCATTTTTACACACCGAAACTTTATTTGTTCTTAGGAAATTTTCACCTGCTTTAACAGTTATAATTGATTTACCATCAAAAGCAAATCTACAACAATCTAGATCGAATGAATTTAACAATTCTGACACTGATGAGAATGTTCTTTGTGTAATAACCTGAATTTTATAATTTCTAACTAACATAGTAACTGTTTCATTATATATTTTGATTGTAGGTTTTTGTTCATAAAAATCAGTGACCCATTTGTAAATATTTTTTACCTTTTGTATAATTTTTTCTTTAGTTACTTTTTTACCGATAAAAAAAATATCGATATCCCCAGATAATGAAGCTTGCTCATTGTTTTTGATAGCGGCAATAACATGTCCTCCTCCAACGACAATATCGTCCCAGTTTTTAATAAAATCTGTTCTTAAGAGGTTTTTATTGATGGCCAAATCAGTGTTAATGATAAAGTTCATTTTGTTTTTGTTTTGTTGTTTTACTTGAATAAATATTAAATTAAATTTTTCAATTTTAAACCATCTTTATATATATTAAAATACATATAGTATATATTAAAATACATATAGTATATATTTATCTAAAATATCGTAATAGAAGTTTTTAACAAGGGTTTACCGGGATTATACAAGTTAAGAATCTAATAAAATACACTTACAACAGTTGCTCGCACTGTGCAAAAGTTATGACAAGATAAAATCATCAATTTTGTATTTTAATTATTTGAAATTGTACTCACCCTGATTTTATTTCTCAATATTCATTCAGTATTAAGGTAATTTATTAAATAGATAATGGAAATAATTTCCATTATATGTTAAATACTTTATTACATTGATTTGTGGTTTGTAATCCAGTTATATATTCTAAATATTCTATTTGAAACTAAATATACTAATTCAACGAATTGTAAAATTAAATATCTTAATATGTCATAAAAATCACAGGATGAAGATGTATAACAATACTTTATAAATATTTAATAATAATTAAAATTTAATATATTGATTTAAATAAAACCCATAATGTAACCAATTAAACAGCAATAATATTCGATAAAGTTGGATATTGTTTAATAAATAAATAATATACTTTGTGTTAGATATTATATTACTTACAGATCATTAAATAAAAATACTTAAGAGATAATTAAGTTACTTGAATAAATATTGGTACTAATATTCGAAAAGATTGCTATTAATTAAAAAATATTAATATTATACAAACATAAAATTGAAGATAAATGTAGACAGTCAACTAACTAATTTATAATAACATAAATATTAAATCCAAAATGTTCTAGTTAAATTAATATGGAAATAATCGTAAATATACAAGTTTAATATATTATTTACATAGTGCATTAAGAAATTGGATTAGTTACATTAAAAGATACACAAATTATTATAATATCCTTTTTACATCTAAGTAATACCAGTAATATACGATTACTCATATTACATTGACTTTAATTTAACGACTTGCTTAAACTTAAAATAAAATTTTATAATGTCGCATACAAAAAATTTTATTTAAGAGCTTAGTAAGTTTTGAGAAGAAGTTCATGGTTTTGTACGAAAACCTAGCTCGGTTTCAAAGAAACCTTGAAGAAGATACGTTGGTGAAAATCTTATTTTAGACGATACAATTATATTTTTATTCATTATTATAGGAAAGAATATAAGGAAAATTTTATGATAGAAAAACTAATGTAATCCACTCCAACTCAATCTAAATGTTATAATAAAATACTTAATAATAAAATATAATACCAATGTAATTAAAAATTTTAATTACATTGGTATTATATTGACAAAGACAAGTTTACAAATTGCAAAAGTTTTATAAAACTTGTAAAGTTTAAATTGATAAGATTTACTAGTGGTGTTATGAAATTATAGAGAATTGGCGAATTTTTATGCTTTACTAATATAATACATAATGCAAACAAAATTTGGTAAAAATAATAAACAAAAAAAGGTAAAAAATGGAAGAAATTTGTTTAAAAGATGGTACATGTAATGAAGAATTAATAAAAAATATATTAGAATTAGACGAAGAGAAAGCAAAGAAGTATTTAAATTATCTAATAAAAAATGCTATATTAAATAGTTATATAGGTATTGATGATTTACTAATATACTCAAAAGTAAAAGATAGTGTAGAAGATGAAAATGATTATTATTCGGAAGGAGAAGAAAATGAAGAAAGATTGACAAATGAAGAAATAAGGAATGGAATAAAAAAAGTGAAATACGAAAAGCTGTTGGAAATTAAAAATTCACTTATGAAAGGAGATATAGAAGTATTTAATAACTTAATATTTAACGATAAAATAACAGAAATAACAGTTATAAATACAAGTGGATTCAATTTTGAGGATTTTGGATATGGAATAAATATAAAAGTGCCCTATGATAACAATTACAATACTCAGGATTTAATTATGATAGATAGAAAATGTTTGGGAGATTGTTTGTATAATAAACAATTGAACAATTATAGAAAGGTTGAAATTATAGATAAATATATGTGGAATATTAATAAAGGTAAATTTAATATAATTAATAATGAAGGAATAAGATACAAGGATTTAGTTAGATCAATTATGAGTACTATAGGGAGTAGATTTGATACTATGGAAGACGAATTTTCAGGTGTTAAAGATATAATAATTGAACCCAAAAATAAAGACACTTATAGTATTATATTATATATCGAATATTATAATGAAAGAATATATTGTGGTTGCTAATTTTATGAAATATATTATAATCGATAATGTTTTCACTTTAATATCTACTAGTCTTATTTAACAGAATAGATTTTTATTGATAAATATAATATATTTCTACTATTATAACAATAGGAATATTAGTTTAAAATTATATTAAACTAATACAATTTTATAAAAAATTAAATTGAGTAACTTATATTTAAAAGGCTATGATAATTATAGTTTTTTATTTTGTCATGAGAAATTAAAAAGAATAGTAAAGTTACTAATATTATTGTGTTATATCTCTATTTGGATATTTAATAAAAATAATTGTTTCGCCGTGATATAAGCAAATTGTTGAATCTGTATTTCAGCATATATTCATCTTTAAATCATACTTATTTATTGTCATATTAATAATAAATTTACTTTGATGTATTGCGACCCATAATAAATTTTATTAAATATTTATACTAAAGAAGACTGTAATATTAGCAAAATAATATATTAAATATTTCTAATAGTTATAGAAATATATTCTACAAATAATTGAAGAGTTTAATAATTTAGGATGAAATAATTTCAATATTTAGTATATCAATTAATAAAGATTGAAATAATTCTGGTTAACCGGAAAGTAATATAATTTACGAAAATATTATAATATGAGGAATGTTATAATATTTTATTGAACAGACTATTTTGATAAATATTTATTACTGAGATTTTGGATGGTGTTGTATTTTGTGTGTCAGCGTAATACATTGTATTGAATATTTTATATGCAACAGAAAGCAACTAAAATATTAAAAATAAACTAGCGATAAATATATATAAATATTAGGAAGAGTCAATATGATTAAAAATCTTTATTAAATCATCGACAATAAAATTAATTTTATTGGAATATCTGTTTATATCTATTTGGGATTTATCTGTAACATCTTCTAAATGTAACTTGAAAGAAGAACCATGAGTATAAACAAAAGAAACAGTCTTTTGAGAGATATCGACAGGTTTATTGAAAAGTGAATGATATTTATCGGTGGGAGGTCTAAGACAAACTATATCAGCACTAAGACGACGACCTGGAATAGTTGTGGTCATTACCAAATCTGATACAGATATATCGGAAGAGAGAAGAAGAGATTTTTGCATTGAACAGAAGCGATTATAATCATCCATAGAAATAGTTGGATTATCCAACAAATGGTCAGATATTGACTTGAAAAATCTTTTCAATAAAGGACATATGTCTCTTCTATTGGCTATAGTTCCCTTATGTATAATTTTATTATCCATTGTTTTATAGAAATATTTATTTTGAGAATAAAAACAGATAGTTTGTATATAATCACCAATATTTAGGCTAAAATCAGATGATAAAATACAATTAATATCTATATCAGTTATTAATTTGTTGGTCTTGAAGAAAATTTTATCGATATTATTGCTGATAATAATAGCAGAAAAATTATCTACCAAATAATTTTTAACTTTGAGATTAATTTCCCAACCCAGTTTTTGCAGTAACTCGATCTCATTTTTAGTTGGTTTATTCTCCAAGAAACCGGGACATATTGAATTGCTAATTGCAATTGATCTAAAAAAATTTCCAAACCAAACTTGCTGCACGTCCCGATATATTCTCATTTTATCTATATTTTGTTAAATTATTTTTTTTCATATTTTAAGGTGTAGCTGTTTTATCATTTTTTTATAAATAATATTATTTATCTTTTACAATTGATAAATATACGTAATCAAAGTAAAAGGTGCATTATTAATATACGTAATTAATATTATATACATAATAATATACATAATAATATACATAATAATATACATAATAATATACATAATAATATACATAATAAATAATATACGTAATAGTTAAAGAAAGATTATAAACAATAAATATTAATAATAATATAATGGAAAGCATAAAACTTGTTGATACAATAAAGAGGAAATAATTTTTATGGGAAGTAAATAAAGTTATAGTAAAAATAATATAATAAACGAGAAATAGTGTTTATGTATAAAATTGATAAAATTGATTGTAATATCGGATGAAAAAAATGATAACAGATTTAATAGTAAAAAGCAATGGAAATATAAATATTGATAGAACGAAGATTACAAGTGATTTTGATATGATTGTGGAAATCAAGGGATCGACGTTGGAAATAAAAAATAAAAACGACTATAGTTGTATAAATAATACATTCATGAGCAATATATCTAATTCTTGTATAGGCAATACATATATATCAAGAGATAGTTATAATATTGTGGGAAATAATATATATTGTAACAAACTTAAAGGTAGAATAGTAATAGAAAATGTAGATGTGACAGATATAGTAAAAGAATATATAGATAAACAAAAAGAAGATCAAAAAACAGAATGTCTAGAATATGTTTATACAGACGAAATTAGTTTAAAAAGTATTACGCTGTCCGGATCAGGAAAAATAAATGTTATTTCATCATTAATATTGAAACAAAATCTATCAATTTCACTGGTTGGATTCGGTAATATTATTTTATCACAAGCTGAACTAAATACAGTTAATATTTCATTAACAGGTTCAGGTAATATAGACGGTAATGGATTACGTGTGGCAAATTTAGTTTGTAATTTAAATGGAGCAGGAGATATTGGCAATTTTAAAGTAATGGATACATGTAATTGTACAGTAGTAGGATCTGGTGATATAAAAATAAAAACATCAAATTATTGCGTTATCAATAAGAACAAAATAGGATCAGGGTCGATAAAAATCATCAAAGATTAATAGAGATTAATATAATGTATTAAATTAGTAATAATAGAATACTGGAATATATAACTATATAATAGATAAAAATATTTAAATTGTTTATACAATTTAAATAGTTATAAAAATATTTTCATTGATATAATGACGTAATAGTGAAATACCTAACTATATAATAGATAAAAATATTTAAAATATTTTTATTGATATAATTACATAGTGAAATATTATTGTAAAATTTAGCTAATAAAGAATTATTTTGGGATGGATTTTGTATATATTTTTTCTTTTTTGGGGATAAATTTATTTATTAAAATTTCTAAGTTTTTATCACTGGTTTGTGGTTCAATATTATTGTAGAAAAATTCTAACCATTGAGTCATTAAAAGGGGATTATTTGTAAGTGAGTTTTTAAAATTTTGTATATTTTTTTTTCTTTCTTTTTGACGTAAAATTTTAGAATAGGTTTCAGAACAGAGACGATTAGTTACAATTTCAACTTCTTCAACAATATCAGAACCTGAAACAGACCAATCTTTATAGTATTCAAAGGAATAACCATTTAATTTAAAGTGCTGAAAACAATAGTTATTGGATAACTGATTTTTGGTTATTTCTATTTCTCCATAGTCGTCAATATTATAATATGTATCATCGTTAATAAAGTGAATAAAAATATCATTCAAATTAGGTTTATCAATCAATAAATTATTTAATAAATCTGTTCTAAATTCAGGAGAAAAAACATTATCCACAATATAGCATTTGTATTTTCGTTTTTTTGTTTTGAATTTTTCTTCATAATTAGATAATTTTAAATTTTGTACTATAACATAATACATTTTATTTAATTATATAAAAATATTATACATCATTTTGATAAGAGAAATATTAATAATCTAAATAATATTATTTAGATTATTAAAGGTTTATTATGAAAATGTAATACATTATTTTATGAGAGAAATATTAATTAGATAATTAGATATAAGAATTACTAATTACCTGATTAATGTTACGCATTATTTTATGAGAATTACTAATAATGTAAATAATATTATTTAGATTATTAATATTTTTATCATAAAAATCATGTAAATAGTATTAATAATAAAATAATATTATTTTGATTATTATAGATTTATTGCTTTAAATAAAATGATGGATAAAGATTGTATATATAATGTTTGTGAATATTTATCTACAAAAGATATGTTGAAATATTCACAAATATGTGTCTTTTTTTATGAATCGATTATGTTTAATGAAGATATAATGAAAACCCATATTTTTACTCTGAAAAAAAGTGTTCATGTGAAAATATTTAAACAACTACCCTATAAAATTTTTAATATTAATTTGAACTACGGAACGTATTTGCAAATATTAACTGGAAACAATCATGAACATCACAATAAATATCTACTTAGTGATGATGATTTTGAACATTTTCAAGGCATTTATAGTCTTAATATGTCGAATTGTAATCAAAATACTATTACTGATAAAGCATTTAAATATTTGAGAGGTATTCATACTCTTAATATGTCGAATTGTAATCAAAATACTATTACTGACAAAGCATTTAGATATTTGAGAGGGATTCATACTCTTGATATGTCGAATTGTAATCAAAACACTATTACAGATGAAGCGTTTGAAAATTTAAGAGGGATTCATACTCTTAACATATCAAATTGTAATCAAAATACTATAAGTGATAATGCTTTTAAAAATTTCAGAGGTATTTATAGTCTTAATATGTCAAATTGTAATCAAAATACTATTACTAACAAAGCTTTTGAATATTTAGAGGGTATTAATAGTATTAATATATCAAATTGTAATCAAAATAATATTACAGATGAAGCGTTTTATTTTTTGAAAAATATTTACAGCGTTGATATGACAAATTGTAAACAGAATACAATCACAGATAGAGCTTTTGGATATATAAGAGGAATAAAAAAGCTCAATATAACGAACTGTAATCAAAAAACAATTACTAATGAAGCCTTTAAAAAATTAAGAGGAATTCACACATTGTGTATGAATAATTGTAATCAAGAAACAATAACAGATAATGCATTTGAAGATTTAGAAAGTATACATACACTTTATATATCAAATTGTAAACAATTTACAAATAATGCATTCAAAAATTTACAAAATATAAATTCTTTAGTTATGTATGGTTGTAATCAAGAAACAATAACAGATAATGCATTTAAATATTTGAGAGAAATAAAAACACTAAATATTTCCCATTGTAACCAAAATACTTTGACAGATCGAGCTTTCAAATATTTCAAGAATATTAATTTTCTGGATATTTCTTACTGTAATCAAAATACTATTACTGACCGAGCCTTCAAATATTTAGAATGTTTAGAATTTCTAGATATTTCTTATTGTAATCAACAAACTATTACTCATGAAGCATTTAAACATTTAAAAAATATTCGTGTTTTGAATATGATAAGTTGTAATCAGATAACTACTTAAAATATATAAATACTCTTAATATATCTTGTTGTAACAAAGTATCTTAATAAAAATCATTATAATATTTCATATATTTTAATACAATCAATTTATATGGTATATCAATAAAATCACAAATATTTAACTAAAATATTAAATATATAAAATTTACTACAATAGTTTAGATAAATACAAATACAATTAATATTTCGAGATTATAAAAGAATATTTATAATGGATCCCAATCTATTCTTAATAATTAAAATATTACAAAACAATATAATTAAGAACTCTTAATTATATTGACAAAATGATAAATACATAAATATTATTGCTAAATAAAATGCTTGAATATCAAGAATTAGATGATGTGTTTAAGCACAATATATTTCCATATATGAAAATAAGAGAAATAATTAATTTATGTTCAACAAATATAAATTTATCATATATATATAATAATATAAAAACATGGGAATATTTAATAAAACGAGATTTTAATATTATAAGTGATTTATATGATATTGAAACATATAAAAAACACCATAATTATAAAATAATACAAAATAACATGAGACAAATTTTTGAACACTCTGAACCTAGGCAAATATATAATATGAATATTTTCGATACATATATTTATAATTATGATAATTATGTGCCTATATATATTATTATACCATCATCCAAATATAATATTAAAGATTCTTATTGTTATATATTACAAGATTACGATTCGCAAAAAACAAATTATCTATGCGAAAGTAAACTAGAAGAATATTCTTCACAAGATTACGAAAATTATTCACATATATATAGTGTGTTCGAATATCAACTCGATTTTTATAATAATATTTTGAATATAATTCAAGAATATGACAATATTAATTATAAAAACGATTCAGACGAAGAATATAGTATTCAAGAATATGACAGTATTAATTATAAAAACAATTCAGACGAAGAATGTAGTATTCAAGAATATCACAATATTAATTATAAAAATAACTCAGACGAAGAATGTAGTATTCAAGAATATAATATTAAAGAAAAATATAATGATTTGATAGTTTATTTGAACATAAATAAATATAATTGGAAATTAAGTGAAGGAGATATATATCAAAATCATGAAATAATTGAGAATATAGAAATATTTGATCCTTATGATTACAATATTATAATAAGTGCAAAAAATATTACAGATCCAATATTTAAATTTTTAAGTACTAATGGTATCATAAATATCGAAATACAAGATACATTTCAAAATACATATCAATATGATTCATCAACAACTATTACTGAAAAAAGTTGTAATTATTATCAAGATATAATAAATTTAATATTGTATCTTAAATCTCAAATTCAATATTTACCTATGAAATATGTATTAAAATCAATCTCAAAAATAGAAACAATTTTTCACAATGAATTTGATCAATTTATATAATAAATTTAAGATAATTACTATTAAATTGTTATAACTATATAGTGGGATATATTATTGTTCAATATATTTACGAATATTTTGTCAATGGGTTCAACTATATAAAACCCCGTAATTATTACCCAAAACATTTTTTTAGTTTTAGATAATAATATCCTTATCATATAATTTTTATCATGTAAATATTTTTGATTACTTTATAAGTAATTAATTTATGAACAATATTTCTATTATTATATTAATAAATACCAGATATTTAACACCTATACAAAACAATCTGATAATTGTATAAAATATTTATTTATCTTTATAATATATAAAATATTTTTTATGGTTGCTATATTAAACTATATAATTATAGAAAGCTCCAATATTCTATAATTATTGACAATATTATAGAAATAATATTAGACTATCTACTAGTTAAAAAGAGATGTATTGTTGCATAACATGTGATCTTTATTAGGTAATGATAAATAATTTAGTTATATGGAATTGGATAAAACAATAAAATTATACAGAATCGCATAGAATAATTTTATTAGATGGAATCAGATAGAACAATAAAATTATAAGAAATTAGCAATAGGATAGAATAATTTTATTAGATGGAATCAGATAGAACAATAAAATTATAAGGAATAGGATAGAATAATTTTATTAGATGGAATTATATAGAATAATTTTATTAGATGGAATTATATAGAATAATTTTATTAGATGGAATTATATAGAACAATTAAATTATGAGGAATAGGATAGAATAATTTTATTAGATGATATTATATAGAACAATTAAATTGTACGGAATTAGATAGAATAATTTAACTATAAGAAATTGAGTAAAATAATTTAATTAGATTGAATTTAATTGAATTGAATTGAATTGAATAATTTGATAGAATAGAATAGAATAGAATAGAATAGAATAATTTGATTGGATGCAATTGGATAGAAAAATTAAATTATACGGAATAAAATAAAATATATAATAAATACAAAAAAGAGCAAAAAAGATAGAAAAAAGAAAGGAACTAGTTGATTTCTTTTTATTCTGATATAAAAAGAAAAAGATGGGAGATAAAGCCGTTAAAGAAATATATGAAGCATGTAAAGAAGGAAATTTAGAATATATTAAAGAATATATAGAGAATAAGGAAGGGAAAAACGATATAGATAAAATAAAAATAAATGATGAGGGAAGTGGAATGATGCATATAGCAGCAAAATACAATAATGTGGAAATAATGGAATATTTATACAAAAAGGGAGGAAAAATAGATATATGTGATAAGAAAGAATGTACACCATTATTTTATGCGAATAATAGTGATAGTATAACATTTTTAGTATCAAATGGAGCTAATATAAATGCTAAAGATATATATGAATATTCACCTTTGGCAGTAAAATTATGGGAAAGTAATTTGGAAGCAGCGGAGATGTTATTATTATGTAGAGCAGATATAAATGCGAAAATGGGTGCAAGAGGATATACATTATTGCAATTATTAACGGAAAGAAATAATGTAGAATCTGTTAAATTTATATTAGAAAAAGAAGGAATAAGTATAATGAGAACGGATAGAAATGGAGAAAATATAATGTATACATGTCTGGAAAATAATAGAATTATGGAAGTAATATGTGAATATGCAATAAAAAATAATATTTTAATCAAGTTATTGAAAACACTAAATGAAAAAGGTGATAATATATTACATTGTTACAGTATAAAAGAAAACTCAGATTCTTTGTCTTTAGAAAAAATGGTGAAAAAGACACTATCAATATCATATTCATTACTCTTTGATTTATTTAATCAAAAAAATAAAAAAAATGGTGATACTCCTATACATTGTTCGGTCAGAAGCAAAAATTTGAATTATATTAATACTTTACTCAAGTTCGATAATTTTTTTCGCATTGAAACTCAAAATAATGAAGGAGATACAGTTCTACATATGGCTATTCGTACTTCTGATCACAATATTATTGATTCTATAATAAAATATGTAACAGAAATATCTATTTTTACTATTATTAATAACAACGATGAATCTATTATTAATATTGCCGAAAAAATAGGTAACAAAAATATAATAAAAAAACTTAATATTTTGTATGACAGACTTAACTGCAATAGAATTGAGAGATATTTGACCAAAATGATTCGTAAAAATATTTTTACTGTAGTGTTAACTATACCCAATACTCTCAATTATTCTTTATTTGATAATATATATTCTATCATTGATGTTATTTACTCTAAAGGTGGTTCTATATTAGCTTTAACCAATAATATATCACAATTCCATGAATTATATAATAATTATAAACTTAGAACTGTAATGGATACAGATAATATTATAGCCGAAAAATATGATTTGCTTAATTGTACCAAAAAAAAATCTTTTATCAAACGCTTATTTTCATCGGGTAAAAAAAAAACAGAACCACCATCATTACCTATTGGTATTTTAGTTTTTGATGATTGTGGTTCTATTATTTTCTCTAACCGTTCTTTTAATGATCTTTATATTCATCATATCTTTATGATTATCATTTTCCTTATAAATTTTCATAATTCTCGTTCTCTATCATTTAATTTTGTTACTTCTGACAATATTTTTGATTCTATTCTTAAAAATAACGATATTTGTTCTTTTTTTGCTTCTTCTCTCGTTTCTTGTTATAATAAACATACTGATCTTTCAATTGATACTGATTTTCTTATTAACTCTATTAGATCCCATATTTCTTCTCCATCTAATAGTCAATCCGAATCTCAAAAAATATTTATACAATCCATATATACTTCCTTCATTCTTGCAAATAAATCCCTTGTCTCTCCTTTATCTTTGTTCGAATATCCTTTTTATTCTACAGATATATCCTCATCCAATTATCACAAAATTTTTTCACTCCTATTATTTTTTCATATTCAAATTTTTTCATTCTGATTTCATATTATTATTCTCACTTTATATTATTATTCTCACTTTATTATATCATTTTTCTATAAATAATATAATATAGCTACATTTTTTTTCAACTTATATTTCTTATCCTCCATTATATTTTCTATCAAATATAATTGTGTAACTTAATTACTATTTAAATCATTCCTCATTAGACATTAATGCCTTTAAGTATCTATTCATATTTTATTTTTCATAAATATATTATTCTCTAACTCTACTATTTATTTCACACATAAATACAATTATAACTCTACTATTAGGTATTGATTTACTGAGTATATAATTGTATACTCCACAATCCATGCATACTCAGAGAAAAATACAATTATGTAACTCCATGATTTACGTATTATTTTCCTAGGGAATATAATTCTGTAACTCCATGATTTACCTATTATTTTCCTAAAGAATATAATTCTGTAACTCCATGATTTACCTATTATTTTCCTAGGGAATATAATTCTGTAACTCTATGATTTACGTATTATTTTCCTAAATATAATTCTGTAACTCCATGATTTACGTATTATTTCCTGAAAAATATAATTCTGTAACTCCATGATTTACGTATTATTTTCCTAGGGAATATAATTCTGTAACTCCATGATTTACGTATTATTTCCTGAAAAATATAATTCTGTAACTTTATGATTTACGTATTTTACCAAAGAATATAATTCTACACTCAATAATTTACATATTCTTTTTCTAATGAATATAATTCTGTAACTAAGGATAAGATATTATTTACACAAAAATATTATTTTTCAATGTTTAAAGATTGAGATATTATTTCATATCGTTTGGGATTTAGATATATTTTTATAATTAAATGAACAATATATTATTTAACATATCGATTAGGATATATGATTTAACATATTATTTAACATATCGATTAGGATATATCATTTAACATATTATTTAACATATATATTTGATATTATTTATAGAACAATAATATTTTGTAATGTTGATGATTAAGTTATAATTTTGTAACCGAATGAACAATATATCATTTTAGATATCGATTAAGTGATTATATATAAAAATATAATTTCATAACCCAGCTATTTATACATTATTTCACATATTGATTAGGATATTATTTATGCAATAGTATAATTTTGTACTTAACTATCAATTATATTATTACTTAATACTTCATATATATTTTTTAACATATAGATTATAATATTTATATACAAGAATATAATTCACTGACATAAATATTAATATAATTCTATTACTTAACAATTAACATTTTGCACAAAAATATAATTGTAAGACTTAACCAATTAATATAACATTTTACAGAAGAATATAATTCTATAACTTGACGATTAAAAATATTACTCAAGGATCAATATATTATTTTATTTTATACAAGAATATAATTCTATAACTAGAAGATCAATATATTATTTATATGTAAGAAGATCAATATATTATTTATATGTAAGAAGATCGATATATTATTATATGTAAGAAGATCAATATATTATTATATGTAAGAAGATCAATATATTATTTATATGTAAGAAGATCGATATATTATTATATGTAAGAAGATCAATATATTATTTATATGTAAGAAGATCAATATATTCTTATATGTAAGAAGATCAATATATTATTTATATGTAAGAAGATCAATATATTATTTATATGTAAGAAGATCAATATATTCTTATATGTAAAATATAATCTTGTTACTTAAAGATCAATATATTAAATTATATAATTTAACAGAACTATATTGTTCTGAGACGTGAATTATTTTGATATCAATCAATATATTATTTATATAGATTAATATATTATTTTTGATATCGATATATTATTTGTATATCCATTAATATTATTTTAGATATCGATTAGATATTATTTTACATATCGATTAGATATTATTTTACATATCGATCAGGATATTGTGTTACATATCGATCTGGATATTATTTTATACACCAATTTATATAATTTTTATCATAAGAATATGATATTATTTAACATATCCATCAATATATTATTTAACATATCTGTCAATATATAATTTTATAACGTAAGGTTAAAATATTATGTTATAGAAGAATATAATTATGTAACATAAAGATTAAAATATTATTTTACAGAAGAATATAATTCTGTATTTAAAGATTTTGCAGAAGAATATAATTCTATTACTTAGAGATTTTACAGAAGAATATAATTATGTAACATAAAGATTAAAATATTATTTTACAGAAGAATATAATTCTATTACTTAGAGATTTTACAGAAGAATATAATTCCGTTACTTGAAGATTTTATAGAAGGATATAATTCTGTTACTCAAGGATTAAGATATTATTTTACAAAAGATTATAATTCTGTAACGTAAAGATTAAGACATTATTTTACATAAGAATATAATTCCGTTACTTAAAGATTTTACAGAATATAATTCCGTCACTTAAAGATTTTACAGAAGAATATAATTCTATTACTTAAGGATTAAGATATTATTTTACAAAAGATTATAATTCTGTAACGTAAAGATCAATATATTATTTTACAGAAGAACACAACTCCGTTACTTAAAGATTTTACAGAAGAATATTCTTCTGTAACTCAAGAATTAAGATATTATTTTACAGAAGAATATAATTCTATTACTTAAAGATTTTACTGAAGAATATAATTCTGTAACTCAAGGATCAAAATATTCTGTAACAGAAGAATATAATTCTGTAACTTGAGGATTAATATATTATTTTACAAAGGAATATAATTCTGTAACGTAAAGATTAATATTATTTTACAACAGAATATAATTCTTTTGCTTAAAGATTAATATATTATTTTACAAAGGAATATAATTCTGTAACGTAAATATTATTATATTATGTACACAATTGTATAATTATGTAATGTAAAGATTATTATATTATTTTACAAAGGAATATAATTCTGTAACGTAAAGTTTATTATATTATGTACACAATTGTATAATTATGTACACAATTGTATAATTATGTACACAATTGTATAATTATGTAATGTAAAGATTATTATATTATTTTACAAAGGAATATAATTCTGTAACGTAAAGATTATTATATTATTTTACAAAAGAATATAATTATGTAACGTAAAGTTTATTATAATATTTACGCAATTATATAATTATGTAACTTAAAGATTATTATATTTATTATACAGAATAATATTATTATATTACGCAAAGAATATAATTGCGCAACATAAAGAATATAATTATGTAACTTAAATATTAAAATAATGTTCAACATAACTATATAATTATATAACTTTAATATTATATAACTTAAATATTAAAATAATGTTCAACATAACTATATAATTATATAACTTTAATATTATATAACTTAAATATTAAAATAATGTTCAACATAACTATATAATTATATAACTTTAATATTATATAATTATTTAAAGATCAGAATGTTATTCAACATAAAGAATATAATTATGTAACGTAAAGATTATTATATTATTTAACGGAAGAATATAATTATGTAACGTAAAGATTATATTATTTAACGGAAGAATATAATTATGTAACGTAAAGATTATTATATTATTTAACGGAAGAATATAATTATGTAACGTAAAGATTATTATATTATTTAACGGAAGAATATAATTATGTAACGTAAAGATTATTATATTATTTAACAGAATAATATAATTATGTAACGTAAAGATTATTATATTATTTAACGGAATGATATAATTATGTAACTTGACGATTTAAATTCCGTAACATAAAAACTAAAATGTTATTTTACGAAGTATCAAAATATTATTTAACACAAGAATGATTACATAACCCAAAGAATACAATTCTGTAACATATAGAATATAATTACATAACGTAAATATTATACAATTATGAAATTATGCAATTATGCAATATAAATATTTAAATATATTTTCTATAGAATAATATATTTAAGTAACATAAAGAATACAATTATGTGATGTAAAGATTCATATATTATTTAACATTCTATTAAGATATTATTTAACACAACATTATAATTCAATAACTTATCAATTGATATATTATTTTTACGGAAGACTATAATTCAATAACTTATTAATTGATATATTATTTTTACGGAAGGAATATCCATAACTTATCGATAGGAATATTATTTTACGGAAGAATATAATTCCATAACTTATTGATAGATATTATTTTACGGAAGAATATAATTCCATAACTTATTGATAGATATTGTTTTACAGAAGAATATAATTCTGTAACGTATCGGTCAGGATTATATTTTACATATCGATTAGGATATTATTCTACAAAAGAATATAATTCTGTAACGTATCGATCATGATTATATTTTACATATCGATTAGGATATAATTCTACAAAAGAATATAATTCTACAAAAGAATATAATTCTACAAAAGAATATAATTCTGTAACGTATCGATTGAGATATTATTTTACATATAGATTAAGATATTATTTTACATATCGATTAAGATATTATTTTACATATCGATTGAGATATTATTTTACATATCGATTGAGATATTATTTTACATATCGATTGAGATATTATTTTACATATCGATTGAGATATTATTTTACATATCGATTGAGATATTATTTTACATATCGATTAAGATATTATTTTACATATCGATTGAGATATTATTTTGCATATTGATTAAGATATTATTTTACATATCGATTAAGATATTATTTTACATATCGATTAAGATATTAATTGATATATTAATTAAGATATTAATTGATATATTAATTATAGAATTATAGAATTCTGTAACTTATCTATAAAGATATTATTTTACAGAACTATTAATATTATTTATAGAATAACATACTAATAGTTCTATAAAGTAACAATTAGGATATTATTTTGCAGAACTATTTAGATATTATTTAACAAAGAATATAATTTTGTGACATAATTGTTATAATAATTATAATATTTTACATATCAATTAAAATATTATTCAACAAAGAACATAATTATGTAAGATAACTATTATAATATTTAACGTATCGATTAATATAATATTTTACATATATTATTTTACGATTGCGGTATTATTTTACATATTTGTATATTATTTAAGATTAAGATATTATTTTATACAAGAATATAATTTTGTGACTTAGCGATTATGATATTATTTTACAGAAGAATATAATTCTGTAACGTGAAGATTACTATATTATTTTACGGAAAAATATAATTCTTTAACTTGGTGGTCAAGATATCATTTTACAGAACTATTTATATATTATTTTTACAGAATATAATTCTTCTGTAAGTTGACAATTAAAATATAATTTTATAGAAGAATATAATTATGTAACCTAACTATTGGGATATTATTTCACAGAAGAACATAATTATGTAACTTAACGATTAAGATATTATTTTACAGAACTATTAAGATATCATTTTAAAAAACTATTAGATATCATTTTATATACCAATTGTGATATTATTCACAGAATAATATAATTCTACAATTCCGCTATCGAGATATTATTTAATAGAAAATCTATTATTTTCGCATAGATTGAATATTATTTTACAATATAAAATAATTATGTAATGTAAAGATTAAGATATTCTTCTAAAATATAATTATAGGACTAAAGGATAAATATCATTTTATATATTGATCGAGACATTATTTAACGGAAGAATATAATTGTGTAGCTGAAAAACAAATAATAATTTTATATCGATTAATATATTGTTCAACAAAGTACATAATTTTGCAACTGAAGAATAAATTCTAATTTATATGGATCAATATATTATTTATAAAAGTATATTATTTATAAAAGTATATACTTTGTAACAGTATATTATTTATAAAAGTATATATTTTGTAACAGTATATGCTTTGTAACAGGAGGACAAATATATCATTTTATATCTATAAGACATCATGCAATGTAAGTATATAATTATGTAGCTAAAGGATCTAAATATGATTTATATCAATCGAGATATTGTTTTATATATCGATTAAAAATATTATTTAATGCAGAATATTATTTAATGCAGGTAAATTATTTTGTAGAACAATAATTTACATTGACCATTAATGTTACTGAATTATTTTACAGAATAATTATTTACAGAAGAACAATTTTATAGTCTTGAAAATCCAGGAATTATTTTGCTAAAGTATTTGTTTATAATGGGACTATTGATATATTTATTTTACAACATAATATTATTTAAGAGTACAATTACATAATAGTAGTTATTAAAATATTATTTAACATAATAATATAATTTTATGATTTATTGGTAGACATATTAAGCAAAATATGATTTGTTAATTAGATAATATTTAATACAATAATAGTAAAAATATGATTTATTATATAATATTTAATAGTAAAATATTATTCATTAATTATATAATACAATAATAGTATGATATAAAATAATACCGTTGTATGATTTATCGATTAACATATTTTTTAATATAAGAATTCAATTAGATGTTTATGGATTAAAATATTGTTTTATATGTGGTTTAAAATATTGTTTTATATGCCGGTTATAATACTAATTTACATATGTAAATCAGCATATTAAGTATAAAATAATTGAGATTTATTAAAATTTATTAATAAATTTCAATTATTTTTCTTGAAAAATTCATATTTTCGGTTTTCAAGAAAAATAACTTTACTGTACATTTATGTCAAAAGTTTTTTGTGTAAAAGACGTTTTTGAATCCATCTTCAGAAATAATATTCCTGAAGAAATAAATATACTTAATATTTATTTTAGGTAATTTTTACGAATAAAAGATATTTTAAATTAATATTGTATATAATGATGAATAATAAATGCTGAATAATGAACAAATAATGAACAAATAATGAAACAACAAATAAACCAGTAAAATTATAAAATTTGCTATAATAAAATAGAGTAAGTTATTCTTGATTCAATATACAAGATTTATATAGATTTTATCAATTAACTTGAACATAGGTCTCAATTTAGATATATTATGTTAAAAATATAAATGATACCTACTTATATATAAAAATAAAGAACTATAACATGGACGAAAATTAATTTCAATAAAATATAACGAAATATATAGCATGTAATATTTATGAAGAACATATTTATTGTGTTTTTAAGGTGGAGAATACTAAACTTATATAACCAAGAATTTTAAGAGTTTATTGAAATGTTAGTGTATGTTGAATAAAAATCGTTATTAATTATATGGTTATTAAAATTACTATGGAAATAATGATATTATGTTTCCACCAATAAAAATAAAATATATCGCTGGATTTATATAAGAAAGTATAAACCTGAATATTAGCGATATCTTTGTGGGTAGGTAAGAAGAATAGATTTGTACAATACAGTAAATATACCTACTGATAAATATTTGGAAGCAATTTGAATATTTACGAATTTTAAGTATAAAATATAATTAGAATATCAATAATAAATATAATTAGAATATCAATAATAAATATAATTAGAATATCAATAATGAATATGATTATTGATTATTAAAATATTTCAATAAACCAATAAAATGAAATTATTGCTTTTGCATGGTTATTTACAAAATGGAGATATAATAGTGAATACTATTCAAAAACTGTTTTCAAAAACTGTTCTAAAGGAAAATAAAATAGAATTAATTAGTCCACATGGAATTTACAAAATAGACGAAAATAAATTTGGATGGTGGAAATTAGAATCTAAAGAAATGTTTTGCCAACCCCACAACTATGAAAATGTTGAAACAGCTATATCGTATATTAAAAATCTTAATATTTCAAATATTGATGCTATAATAGGGTTTTCACAAGGAGCTGTTTTTGCGTCGATACTTGTGGGTATGAAAATACTTTCGCCTAAATTATTGATACTTATGTCAGGATCTGATATAATGGACAAAAAATATCAAACAGACTTGATAAATATACCATCAATTCATATTGTTGGAAAAAATGATACTTTATGTCATGAAAAGTTTTCATTAGATCTAGCTTCAAGATATAATAAATCTCTCATACTATTGCATTATCAACATAGATGGGGTCACGTGATACCAAGTACGGGTGAATTAAGATCAATTTTATTGGATTATTTAAAACAATATATGTAATTATATTATTTAAGATTAAATCACATAGACTGAAAATAAAGTTAAAAATACTATTACCTAGTTTTGTTTCTAGGTAAACATTAAAAATTAATATAATAATACAGCATAAAATAATATTTGAATACACTTATAAATATTATTAATATCGTTCCATAAAATATTACTTTAAATGTTCTGTTATCGAATATTGAATATTTATCGAATATTTATCGAATAGTTATCGAATATTTATCGAATGGTTATCTATTAGTTATCTAATAGTTATCTAATAAAATATCGTACGAAATAATAAATAGTTATAAAATATTTAAATTACACAATGGGAACGAATTTTTTCGTGAATAATATTTTTAATTATATAGTTATATAAATAATTCTTGAAAATTATTTATGTTAAAACTTAAATAATATGTAAATTAATATTTTAAATTAGATATTCAAGATATTATTAAATAGTTAGGAAACTGATTTAAGCCCAGTTTTGAAAATAAAATATAAATGTGCAATAGATGTTTTATACCAATAGATGATGAACAGATATATAAACAAATATATAAAGAATCAATCAGTCCAAATTTTGAAATATGGGATAATTATGCTCTACATTATACACGTTTAATAGCAAACGGAACAAGTGGTTATGAATCACAAGTTATAGCCCAAGATTTATTAAATAGATATGTTAAATGGAGAAATGTAAAATATTATGAAAATTTAAAAGGGAATCAGTTGAATTGAAAAAATAGTAAAAAATAAAATTAACATATGGAAGAAAAATAAGATAAATTGAAAGATATTTGTAGAATTTTAATTAAATTTTACAAATAAAAGACATAGTAAATGAATAAAATAAAAACGGCCGGAAGTTTATTAGTGGGAAGTAATGATATATGTGACAAATTAGTTTTTGAAATGAATAGATTGGCAAAAGATAAATATGAATTAGCTAAACCATATTTTGATATACTACAAAAATATATTATTCAATATATGAATAAATACAATATAACTTACAAAGATTTCAATAAAAAAGATTACCAAAATTGTGTAAATCTAATTAATAGAAAAGAAAATATAGATATAGATAAAATTCTCAGCAATGTTGAATTTATATTTTATTATAAAATACCTTGTAATGTATCTCCTAATAATTTTATAAAAAATATGATAATAAGATCCCAAAATTACGATTACATAAAATATGTAATCCAAGAAATTTTAGGAGATAAAGAATATTTCCCTGATGATATTATCAACTTTGAAATAGGATATTCCTTAAAAGAAATTTTTGATAATCATTTATATAAACTTGATAACCTTTATTATATTGTAGGTATAGAACTGGTTACTTTCAAAGCTATATCACATAATTATTATAATCCAACAATGATGTTATTCAATGGTAAACTTGAATTTTCTGAAAATTATTTAGATGCATCCATAAGAGAAACTCGGGAAGAAGCTGGTCTTAATATTTCTAATATTTACAGTAAAAATATTCAAAACAATGTTAGATTTTATTTAGATATAGATCTTCCACTTTCTGTTTCTATTTACAGAAGATTTGGTTCTTCTTTTTATCTTATTATTTGTTTGCTGGATAGTTTTATTGTAAATATACCTGATTCTATTTCTTTCTCTTCTTATATAGATATTTATTATGAATAAGTAATATTTTATAAATAACATATCATTATGAATGAGTAATATTTTATAAATATTTTATAAATATTTTATGAGTAACATATCATTATGAATGAGTAATATTTTATAAATATTTTGTGAATAACGTATCATTATGAATAACATATCATTATGAATGAGTAATATTTTGTAAAATATTACTTATTATGAATAATATATTATTGTGTTGATAAAGATGATTTACGAGTCGCTATTTGTTTCATAATTTCTGAATTTCTTCTTGGTGGGTTGTCGATTAAAGGAGAAATAGTATTTATTAATAGAGGTTGATTATTTGGAATATTTTCTGTTAATACGTTCTCTGGTGTATCGTCTTGTACTATGTCCTTATTTTCTGATATATATTGAGCTGGCATAATATAATATAAATCTTTATACCTGTCTGTATTAGACATATTTATACTATAGCTATCTAAATTTGTACTATTAGACTTAATAAATGATAATTTATTGATTTTATCTGTATTTTCCATATTTTTTTCATCTGTTGGTATATTATATGTCATTATTGGACTTTTAGCCCACCATGCTATTATAGTAGAAATTAATCCCATTCCACCTAATCTTTCTCCTATTACTATAAGATATGTTGAAATAGAAAAAACAAAAAGACTAACAATTGTAGCTGTTGTTAAATACATATAATTACGCAAAAAATAGGATATATAATTAGAAATCGTCATTATTTTATTCCTCTTAAATTCATAAATATATATTTGTCAATTTTGTCTTCTTATTATAACTTCTATCTTATTGTATTAAAATATTATCAATAATACAATATTGTTTTCTTATGTATTTTAACATTATTATCCATATTTTTGTATATTAGATATACATAGAATATTATTCACCATATCCTAAAAAATAATATCGTTTAATTAAACTGTATAGTTCCAGAATAACGATTAACATTATTTTTAATTTATATATAATAAGTATTGCTATATTTTAACAGCTTATCTTTACTATTAGCAAAATAATATATTTGACGAATTAAACTATAAATATATTTATGACTTGTAAACTTAACTAAAAATTTTACGATGCTGATATAGATTCTTAACGTTATAATTTAGCTTAATTTTCCTAATTCCGTAATTTCAGGTTTTATTATATACGTATCAAGAATAATATGTTGACAAACACTAGTTTACAACTCTCGAAAAATTTATAAATTCAAATTTATAAATTTTTTAATACTACGCTTTTATTGATAAAAGATATTCATTAAATCATGTTAAGATAATGAATTAAAGCAAAGCGCACATTAAAGATCTAAAATAAAAATAAGCCAAATATTTCTATAAGTCCAAGAAATAAATATTAGTTGAGTTATTCGATATATATTTTATATAGCACATATGGTTTGTAAATAGTATACCGTATTATTATAAAATTGAGATATTAATAATATCTAAACGAATATTAATATTGAAATTAATATTGAAATGAATACCGGTACAAATATTAATATAGAAACGAATATTAATATAGAAACGAATATTAATATAGAAACGAATATTAATATAGAAACGAATATTAATATAGAAACGAATATTAATATAGAAACGAATATTAATATAGAAAAGAATACCGATACAAATATTAATATAGAAACGAATACCGATACAAATATTAATATAGAAACGAATACCGATACAAATATTAATATAGAAACGAATATTAATATTGAAATTAATATAGAAAAGAATACCGATACAAATATTAATATTGAAATGAATATTAATATAGAAAAGAATACCGATACAAATATTAATATTGAAACGAATATTATATTGAAATCAATATTAGTATAAAAACTAATATTGATATTGAAATGAATATTATATAAGAAAAATTTAATGTGAATTATTCTGAACAGAAGAAATTATGTCTTCAATAAAAAGATTTGATACTTGGATCAAATCGGTGGATATATAGTTGGACAATTCAGATTTAAGAGATTCAAGAGAATTAAGAGAATTAAGAGAAAAATGATCAATATAATGAGAAACAAGTTTATTTAATAACTGATTGAAAATATCTTGATAGAAAGAGGAGGATAAATCCTTGGATAGTTTTTGGCGTAGAGAGTGACGAACTTGTTTTTGGATAGTATGAGAAAGTTTTCTACGTATTTCAGGTTCAAGGAGAATAGTGTAATCATGTTCAAGACGCTGTTTTACAATATTAGTGAGATCGCGTTTTAATTGATTGGTAAGTTGATATTTTTTAGAATTACAGAAACGAAAGTGAGAAAGTTTTTGATGAGTGGAAAAAGTAGAGAATAATGGGGATACTGTATCAACTGAACTAAAAGTAGCAAAGGTAGAAATACTAGAAAGATGAGAAGATATAGACCATAAATTTTCAAACCAATCAGAAAGAATATCTAAACTTTGATATCTAAGGTTACATATGAAAAATAGATAATAATATAAGACACCTATTATAGCTTCGAACGAATCAGAAACTATTTTTTCACTATTAATAGAATTATCCTTAATGATGTAATCATCTAAATCATATTGTTTCATGAAAAGAAACAATGTTTTATTTTGGGTTAGTTCAGATTTAATTATTGTTAGATCTCCGCTGGTATAATCTTTATATTCTGATGACCATAAATATCCATTTACCAACATTTCCAAAATTGTATCACCGTGAAATTCTAATTTATCACAATCTGACCATTGATATTTTTCCTTTATTTCTTGTAATAGACAACTATTCAGTTTATCAAAACCAGATCTGTGTAAAAATGCCAATAAAAGTAATTTCCAATCCAAATTTTCCCAAACAATGTCTGTCAATTTTAATTTCTTCTTGCACTCTTTCATTCTATTTTCTATATTATCTGTATCAAAATTTTTCTTTCTTTCTATATTACTTGTTTCTTTAGTGTTCATTATATTCATATTCTAATTAATATGTTTTAATATAATATAAAAATAAATATTTATTTCATATTTTTAGTCAAATATACTATGTGATTACTAATTTGTGTTTGAGATATATAAAGTATATAAATTATTCAATTATTCAATTATTCAATTAGATATTTAAGTATATAAATTATTCAATTCAGATATTTAATTGAGATATAAATTATTTAATTTGGATATTTAATTTGGATATTCAAAGTATATAAATTATTAATAAAGCCAATAGCGAACAATAAAACAATGATAAGAGATAAAATTAAACATCAAAACCAAAAAGTCAAAGAGAAAGAAAAAGTAGATGCAAAGAAAATATGAATATGATACAAAGAAGATAAATACAAAGATAAAATACTGAGTAGATAAATATCAAGATAAATACCGAGAAGATGAATACCGAGAAGATGAAATGCTGTGAAGATAAAATACTGAGTAGATAAATATCAAGATAAATACCGAGAAGATGAATACCGAGAAGATGAAATGCTGTGAAGATAAAATGTTGAGAAAGTGAAAAAGATAGAGAAAGCAAAGAATATAGAAAATTAAAGAAAAAGAAAAGAGAAAAAAAAGAAAAGCTATAGTGAAAATAATAAAGATGAAAATATTATGTATTTTTGATTTTGATGAAACATTAGTGGATAGAAGGGGAATAATAGGTGATAAAATAATAGGACTATTAGAAATGTGGAAATCGAAATATGATGTAGAATATGCAATAGCATCGTTTAATGATAAAGCGGATGAAGAACTGAAAAATATAGGAATAGACAGTTTATTTTCAAATATATGTTGTGGATACGATAAATGGAATGGATCAAAAAGTAAAATGATAGAAAATATAATAGAAAAAACAGGTATAAAATATGGAGATGTTATATTTTTTGATGATTTGGAAGAAAATATTAAAAAAGTAAGAGATAGTTTAGGAATTCATTGTGTCCAAGTTAATAGAGAAACACTTGTTACAAATGAAGATTTCGAAAAAGCATATGAATTTATTACTAGAAATACTGTATGGATAGGTTCCAATAATATAGATAAAATAAAGGCAGTAAGAAATATTGTAGAAACATTAAAAATACCATATATAGTACGGGGTTGTAATATTGAATCAAATGTTTGTGAACAACCAATTGGTGAATATGAAACAATATTAGGTGCAGGAAATAGAGCAAATAATACAATAAATAAAATGATATCAAAAGAAAGAAAAAATGATTTAGCTATAGGTATAGAAAACGGAATTGTTAAAAGTTATGGCTATAATTTAAATGGTGCGTTGAAAGAGCAATATTACGATAAACCTATTGCTGTAATGATAGATAATAATAATAATGTTTTTACTGGACAAGGACCAGCAATTGCTGTACCGTATAATGGTAATATGTTTGAATATGGTAGTATCATTAAACAATTCGATTATAAAGTTACTGAATATTATTCTTGCTATTTATTGAATAGAGAAATATCATGTGAATCTGCTATTAAAACAGTATTTGGTAACTTTTATAATTTGATTAAATAAATATTTAATGAAAAATAAAGATTTAGTATAATATTACAAAAATTAGTAATATTAAACATTAAACAATGAATATTGTGACTTTTAACGTGGGTGGAGAAAAGTTCTGTACAGAATTGAGTACTCTGCAAAAATATAGTGATAGTGTACTATATAATTTAGCTACAACATCCATTGGTGTAGACAAAGACGAAAAAGGAAGAATATTTATAGATAGAAGTCCAAAGAAATTCAGAAAAATATTGCAATATATGAGAGATGATAGTGTTAAAAAAACAGATATGACACCTGAAATAAGAGATGAATTATTGTTCTATGGGGTAATGGACGAAAAATTGCAGTCGGATTATTTAAAAAATATTTATCGTTTATCTTATAGCTATTTAGATAATTTAGATAATATTTTACGAGAAAATACCCTTGATATACATAAAATATTGGACAGTATATCAACAGCCATTTTGAAGTCATCAAGTCATAAAATGATTTTCGGTATTTTTAATTGTGTCTGTAAAATAGTTAAATCGAGAACTGATGATAAAAAATTTATTATAATTTCACCAAATTGGAATCAATATGAATTTTATCAACAATTTATGCAAAATATATTTTCTGAAATGAAGATAATGTTGGACAATTCTTCTCAATATAAAAACAAAAAACTTTCCGTAAATGAAAGAAACAAGGAAAAAAATACTATAGCTCTTAATGATATTAAAGAATTAAAAACTCTCAATTTTTCTAATGTAGATTTATCATTACTGTTAAATGATGAAATTGTTTGTGATTTGGTCTTACATCCTTTCCTTTTGATTGCTGATAAAACTGTTACATATGCTTTAGAGTGTCTAAAAATAACACTATTATCGGGTTAATTCCTAATCCTTTTTACATCTAACTAATACCAGTAATATACGATTACTCATATTACATTGACTGTAATTTATCGACTTCCTTAAACTTAAAATAAAATTTTATAATGTCGCATACACAAAATTTTCTTTAAGAGCTTAGTAAGTTTTTAGAAGAAGTTCATGGTTTTCTACGGAAACCTAGCTCGGTTTCAAAGAAACCTTGAAGAAGATACGTTGGTGAAAATCTTATTTTAGACGATTCAATTATATTTTTATTCAGCATTATAGGATAGAATATAAGGAAATAATTTCACTTATTTTATAATATATTTGTGTTATACAATATTAAATTAAACTAATATTGTATTAATAATTTTGTAGTCTAAATAAAACATTTTGTGGTTCTTCTTTATTGTTATGACATCTTCATGAAAATATTGTTAACGATGGTGCTTTAAAAATTTTTTATTGATTTTAATTTTTCAATTATTTGCTTTCTTACATGTTCATAATGTTTTTCGGTGTATAAATTTTTATCAAGATTACAATGTATTGAACAAAATCCTTTTAATCTTCTTAGAAATCTACGGCCGTCCGAACATGAGCCTTTATCAATAATATCTTTATCTAATTTATTGGATAAATGATTAAATTCTTCCAATAACTCATCTAAATTTTCATATTTTTGTGATAAATAAAATTGATAAAAACGGAACTATTATCAATATCCAATTCTATATTGTCCTAATAAGCTCATTAAAATGCAATGTTCTATAAAATTATTATATATTATCTTTCAATATTTGATCCTCTTTTGTGTCAAATCTACATAGGATTTACCTAACATATTTGTTAAAGTATTTCTTCTTTTTAGGAGTAACAATATGATGCATTTATACTAAATAATAAATATTATTTAAATATCAAAAGTCTTTTATTATAAATACAATTAAAATTTTTTAAAACTATAACAGTATTTAATTTACACAACTATTGTCAAAAATTAAATAAATAGTATTTAATAGTTAAACGTAGATGAAATATTTTAATATTTTACGAATAAGTATGTTAACAATATAATAAATTATTTTCACTATTAGATTGTTTATTTTAATAATTCTATATCAAGTAAAAAAATCCATATTAGATACATACAGATGATAATTTTTTTGTTACTTTCAAATTCAATATATCTTGCATGTTTCAAGATTACTTTTTTGTTAATGAAAAAGTAATACGGATGATTTATATTGTGATTTATATCATTACATATTTTACGTTAATACTTATGTTTTACATTTTTTATCTTATTATATGAGTGTTCTGTATAGACAAATATATTTTTAAAATATGTTATACAATCCAATATTTTTAGCCATTTGATAGTTTGCTGATGGGAAATTTCTGAACCGTAAATATATTATTTAATATATTATTAAATTTATAATAATATTAAGTAAAATAAAACTGATTTTTACTTATTTGAAAGATAAAATATTTATCAAAGTTATTTTATACGTGTAAATTAATATAAATTTTTATCGAAGCTGCAAACTATACAAATAGGCGATTTTAATAAAAAATATTCTGGGGATTATAATTACGCTCATGAATACAAATTTTGTGCTGCGGTTCAAAAGGATTTATATATTGGAAATTATATGCTCTTACAATATTATATACTCTTATAATACTATATGTAATATTTCTAATAAAACAATGAAATATATATATACAGTATTCATGGATATAAAAAATATTTTGAGGAATGGATTAATCAATAATTTGGGTAGGATACAATTGCACAAAATAAAGTTATTGAAAAATATTGCGTAATATGGATCAATGTCAACTATGAATATTTTCTATAATAGAATGTTGTTTGAGATTTGATTTGGTACTTAAACAAATTAAATCTATCATTAAAATATTATGCTATTTATTTTCCAAAGTATTGATTAAGTAGTCGTTAAGAACAATATTATAATCAGTATTTGAAGGAGAAATATTATGCATTCTATTTTTCCAATAGTCAGATGGTATAATATTGAAACCTCTCGATAAATATTTTTGAATACGAGATAATGAACGAGAAATTTGATATGAACTCAAATTTTCTTTTGAATAAACATGTGTGTTATTTAGTTTACAAGTATAATTATGATTTAATTTATTAGATATATCATAATCACGTTGTGTAGAATTATGATCACTATTAATGTAATTATACATAACTTCATAATTATCTCTATCATAAATACAACTTCTAGTATAAATAGAATCGATATCGTAAATCATAAGCTTAAAGCCGTCAAAAGCTATTTTACAAATATTCATATCGAATTGTTGTCTAATAAATCTTAAATGATTATCTCTACATATTATATGTTGACTTTTTATCGATAAATCAGTTACATGGTACATACTAAAATCATTTGCATGATACGTGCTAAAATCATTCGTATGTTTATTATTAAAACATGCACAATTTCTATGACTTCCATCTTTATGATTTTCATAAAAAGAATTATAATATTCGATAAAGCTTTTAATACTGGGAGTAAATATACCTTTTACATCTATATTATTATAAAAATTCTCGTATAATCCTACACCCTTTGTGTTGTCTTCCCCATAACAATAATTCAAAATTTCATTCATATCTTGAAGTATATTACCTCGATTATATGTTGGACAATATCTTACAATTGAATCAACTCTTGCCTTATTCATTTTATTAAACATATCATCAGATGTGTTATCTATTCTTCGATAATATTCAAAGATATCTACTGCTGTTAACAAGATTTTTTCCTTTATATTTTCTATACTTGGTATTTTGCTAAAAAAATCTATATCTGAATCTTTCCAAGAAACATTATAAATACATTGCAAAATAAACGATCCTGATATTACAGTTTTTGTTTTTTTTAACTCCTCTATTATATTGTTACCTTTCATTCCTAGACATGTTAATCTTTTCTCTATTAATTCTTCTATAGTTTCTTCTTTTATTACTTCACTCAGCTTTTTACTCGTTCTTTTAAATGCTATTTTCTCTATCCAACACAAATATTGTCCTATTACTTCAAAAATATCATCGGCTATTTCTTCAATATGCATTTATTTTATTTCACCAAATATAATAATTTTTATTATTATATTTTTATATAGATACCACTCTAAAATTTCTATTATTTTAATTCTAAATCCTAAACATATGTCAAGAATTAAAACAGATCATTTTCAGAATTTATGGTTGATTTTGTAATAAATATTGATAGTTGGTATTAATATTTTCAAAATTAATATTTTTATTTGGTACATAATACCACAAAATTCTATCCTTAAAATCATCCAACAAAAAAACTGATTTTGTTAAACCATATTTATTCCAATAAGATTCGTATTTATATCCTTTGTACACAATGAAGGTATGATCTTCTTCATCTACTACAACTCTATATATATCTGTATTAGGAGTATCTGTATTAGGAGTATTTGTATTAGGAGTATCTGTATTAGGAGTATCTGTAAGTTCCCAATCATCATCAGTTAATCCCAATAGATAACATATTGTTTCGCATGTTATAAAACATTGAGTATCTATATGTTTTTCTAAAGATATTCCTCTGGGTTCTGCTATCAATTTATATTCATCATATTTATAAGCAGGACAAAAATCAGATCCAAACCATAACTGATTAATATTTTTAAGTTCCAATATATAATCCATTTCTTTATATTGTAAATTGTATATTATAAGTTAAATTCAGTTATAATAACTATTTTGAACAAGTCAATTATAATTTATTTTGAGTAATATTTTTCTTCACAATCTATTCTAGCTATTATTTCCTAATTTGTGAGTTATGAAACATTTACAGTTAAAGAATAATTTTACTATCAATAAATAATACCAAAAAAGTATTTATTGATTTTTGCTTTGTGGAATTTATAACACTTAGATATTATAATTTAAGAAATATAAATCAACACTGTTATTTCTTTATTTAGTAACATTGTATTTTTTTGTTATTTTATGATATGTCGCTTCTATAATTTCAGCTCCTAAATTTGTTAAAGTTCCATATATAGGAACGAATTGTATTGTATCTCTAATTATATCCTCTTTTTTTGATCTTATTCTATTTTTTTTATTATATTTTTCAATGTGATTCACTATTGTTAATTTAAACAATAATTTAATGACATTAAATTTAATTAAATTTTTGACATATTTTCTTGGTTTTCTGTAAATATCATTGCACAATGATCTTGCTTTGAATTTTGCTACTTCAAAAGGATTCTTAACTACTATATTAACACAAGATATCGATATTAATATGCTTAATATTATAATATAAAACAAATAATTCCTCATTTAAGTATAAATTTATATCCAATATTTTAAGATCAAGACTGTGTTTTTTGTTATATTCATTTTTATATTATTACTTAACCAAGAATCAAGAATCAAGAATCAAGAACCAAGAATCAAGAATCAAGAATCAAGAACCAAGAATCAAGAACCAAGAATCAAGAATCAAGAACCAAGAATCAAGAATCAAGAACCAAGAATCAAGAATCAAGAATCAAGAATCAAGAATCAAGAATCAAGAATATTGGTAATTTGGAACCAATAATACTATAGTTATCAACCTACAATAATATAATTTGTAATAATATAATTTGTTGAGAATATAATATGTAATAATATAATTTATTGAGAATATAATATGTAATAATATTATTTGTAATGATATTATTATTTGTAATTAATGTTAAATAAAAAATGAAATTTATTAGATTAATAATTAATATAAAATGAAAATACATTCAGATATAATATATGAAATATCTATTTTTCTAACAACAAAAGACACAATATCTTTTTCTTATGTTTGTAAATACTATTATAAAAATATATTAAATAATAAATTGGTTATGGAAAAACATGTATTTACGATTAATTCATATGGTATGGAAATTGAACCAAGTAAGATATTATCATATAGAACACAATTTGAGAATTTAAAATTTATGTATTACTTACCGTACAAGATACAAAATTTAGATATAAGCGGATGTTCAAATATTACTGACGAAGATTTTAAATATTTAAAAGGAATACACACTTTGAATATAAGTAATTGTAATCAAAAAACAATAACAGATAAAGCATTCAAATATTTGGGGAATATACATACTTTGGATATATCATATTGTAATCAGGATTCAATAACGAATAAAGCATTTGAAAATTTAAAAGGTATTCATACACTTAATATGACTGGATGTAATCAGAATACAATTACTGATGAAGCATTTAAGAATTTAAAAGGTATTCATACACTTAATATGACTGGATGTAATCAAAATACAATTACTGATAAAGCATTTGAAAATTTAAAAGGTATTAATACTCTTAAAATGGAAAATTGTAATCAAAATACAATAACAGACAATGCTTTCGAAAACTTGAAAGGCATTCATACATTAGACATATCGAAATGTAATCAAGAGACTATAACTGACAAAGCGTTTGAAAATTTAAAAGGTACTCATACTCTTAATATGGGGGGATGTAATCAAAAAACGATAACTGACAAAGCGTTTGAAAATTTAAAAGGTATTCATACGCTCAATATGCAACAATGTAATCAACAGAGTATTACAGACAAAGCATTCGAAAATTTAAGAGATATTAATACACTTAATATGTCTTATTGTGATCAGAAAATAATAACCGATAAGGCATTCGAAAATTTGAAAGGTATTCATACACTTAACATGGAAAAATGTGACCAGGATACTATTACAGATAAAGCATTCGATAATTTAAGGGGCATTTGTGAACTTAATATATCGAGCTGTAATCAATATACTATTACTGATAAATCATTCAAATATTTGGAGGGTGTTCATAGTCTCGATATGTCATATTGTGACCAAATAACTGATAATGCATTTGTACATTTGAAAGGCATTCATACTTTAGGAATAATGGGTTGTAGTCAGAAGACGATAACTGATAATGCATTTCGGAATTTAAAAGGTATTCATACGCTTAATATGTCATATTGTGATCAAGATACAATCACTGATAATGCTTTCCAACATCTTTATGGTATTCATACGCTTAACATAGCATATTGTGATCAAGATACAATTACCGATAATGCTTTCCAACATCTTTATGGTATTCATACTCTTGTTATGACATGTTGTAATCAGAAAACTATTACAGATAATGCATTTTATAAATTGAACGATATTTACAATCTTGATATGGAATATTGTAATCAAGATACTATTACCGATAAAACATTCTCTAATTTAAGAAATATAACTTGTCTTAATATTACGGGCTGTAATCAAAATACTATCACTGACGATGCATTTACAAATTTTAAAAATATACATAAGCTCATAATTTCATATTGCAATCAACAAACCATTACTAATAACGCATTTCAAAATTTAAATAATGTTCGTCTTCTTGATATATCTGGTTGTAATCAATCTTTAATTTCTGATCAAGCTATTAAACATCTAAAATTTGTAACACTCCTCAAAAATACACCATATCTTTAGATTATATAACCCATTTATTCTATAATATCTTTAGATTATAGAATAAATAGAATCTATTTATTTTTCTTTACTTATATTTGCTTCTATTTAAGATTATCACAATACAAGTACTATATTTAATATCATTTATACTTATATTTTCTATATTATCAAAATAAATTACAGTATATGGAGTTAATAATACAGAGTTAATAATATCAATCAAATAAATATTTGATTGATATTAGAAATACAATTAAATTATTAAAAAAAAATACCATATAACACAATTAAAAATATAATGATACCGAGAGATATTTTCACACACTATATAATTAAATATTTTAGAGGTAATTATAGCGAAATAAATAATATTATAGTACCTTTAAGTACTAAAAATTATCAAGAATATAATAGAATATTGGAAACTATGAAGAAAACATGTTGTTTTATCGGATGGTATAATAAATTCTATGACGAAAATGTAAATAAAATTTTATCAATAAATAAATGTTTGTTGTTCTATGATGTAGATTATAATTATTTAGAAACATTTTATTTAGATAATATAGGAATTAAATATTGTATATGTTATCTAGTTTCGCTTAGAGGTCGTATATTTAGATCTAGATCTCATAGATTCATTTGCCCCAAATTAGCTATAATAAATAAAATGCTTGAGATTGAAAATAGTAGATTCAATTCATTTATGTATGAACTTAAAAAAGAAGATGCACGTCGAATAAATTTAATAAAAAATAAAGAAAAATATAGATATGATAAATACAGTAAATATAAGTATAATAAACATGAAAAATTAGAAAAACGTTATAAAAATATAAAGAAATTTGTTAAATTTTCTATGTCCTAGTTAAATTATAAAGTATATTGATAATTTAATAAGTAATAAAAGTATAATGATAATTTAATAAATAATAAATCAGGTTTATAATTATTTAGTAAGTAATTATAAAGTGGATTGGTAATTATTTAATACTCTTGTAATAAAGTTTTAATACCATTCATAATTTCTAATTTAAATTCAAAGGGATAACCCATTTGATAATTAGTATGTTTGCTACCTATTTCTATATAGAAATCACAATTTTCATTAACTTCTTTCATAATATCACCTTCTTCAGATCTATATTCAATATAATCAGTAAACATTTTTACCACAATACCATCCTTCGATAAAATTTCTATGTCTTCTCCATTTTCACAAAACTCCAAAAGTTTTTTCTTTCCTTTTTCATCTAGTTTTAATCTTATCGAATGGTTTACTTTGCTAATATTTTCACTGAAAATCATTAAATATTCATCATTATCTATTGTATCAAAGTCAAAATCATATTTCGAATTTAAAGGTGGTTGGCTCATTTTTCTTTATAAATCTAATTTTTCTTTTTTCATAACGTAATTTATCTATTAAAAAATATAGTATTTATATTTAAATACTATATTTTTTAATCAATTTTTAATTGATATCTTATCAATCATAAACAACATTTACATTTTCAATATTTTAAGTATATTATGATATTTATCTATTCTGTAGTCTAAATATTTTTTATTTGTTTAAATGAATAAGTATATATCTTGGCTTAATTTAGATCTTTGTGTTTTATAATACTATTATTTAGCCAAATAATACAATTAAATATTATTTAATATTAGGGATACTGTTTGATAAAGAATATTAGCTTCATTTAGCATTCTTTTTATAAATTTTAGAATAATTTGGTATTATCATATATTATCCAATGGACTATTTACATTTTTATAAATTTTTCAAATAATTTAATATTATCATATATATTATCCAATGGATTATTGTCTACAAGTTCACATAATATATACTTTATATGGACAACCTTTAAATATGAATGATTGTAATTAACAAATTTTGTAAAATTATCTGTATTCCATTGTCTCTTTGGTTTTTTATCACCAAATTGATCATAGCTTATAAATTCAGAATCAAAATCACTAGCCAATGATGTATCATATTTTAATAATACACTATAAAAATCATCTATTCCGTAATTATACATTTTTTCTATAAAATTATCGAAATTTAGCATTTTGCTAAATAACATATATTTTTAAACCATTTATTATGTGGTATGGCTATTTATATGATGTATTTTTAAATTACATCTCGATTAAAATTACATCTCGATTAAAATTACATCTCGATTAAAATTACATCTCTATTCAAATGTAATTCTCTTATATAAAATATTTATAAAAATTAAGTCCATTGTAAAGTTAGTAGACACTAGTACAATGATTAAGCCATTTATTTTAAATAAACTTATTAGTTTTGTAAATTAATAACTATACATTTATACATTTTTACAATGAAAACAAATGTAGTTGTTCAACACAATATGGGTATTGTTGATTTGAAATTTATAACTGTTTTATATAAGGCAGAATACTACATATCTTTGTGTACTTTATAACAAACAAAGTATATTGTTTATACTCACTTAACATATAAACAAAGTATATTGATATTAAGTTTCTATAAATCATTTACATAATATATATCAATAATTACTATATTCTTATGTTCATAAGTAAAAATATCGTTATAATGAATATAAACAGCTTGATTTTTAATTAATTGGTTAATTAAAAAAATAGCTAATTTAATGTATTATTTATCTTGTTACTTTATTATACAAAAAATCTTGAATACAATTTAATGAATATTAATTTTATATTATTGTTTGTGATATTTTTGATGCTTTTGTTATATATATTTAATACATTAATTAGAAAAATTATTGATTGTTTAGTTTTTATATAAACAATATAAAATGGAATTAAATTCCGATATATTGTATCAAATATGTTCTTATCTTTCAACAAGCGATATATTATCTTTTTCTTTTTTATCTTACCATTATTACATAAATATATTAAATAATATTGAAATCATGAAAACTCACACATTTACCCTTAAAAATGATGTTACAAATTTAAAAATTTTAAATAATTTGCCCTATAAAATTTATAATCTTAATTTAAACAACAATAAAAATCTTACAGATGGAGATTTTTTTAATTTGGGTCACATATATAATTTGAATATGTCAGGATGTAACCAAAAAACTATTACCGATGATTTATTTAACAATTTAAAAAATATACATACTCTTAATATCTCAACATGTAACCAAGAAACTATTTCGGATAAAGCATTTGAGTATTTGGAAGGTATTAATACTCTCAACATGTCAAGATGTAATCAAAATACTATTACTGATAAAGCTTTTGAGTATTTAAAAGGTATTCATACTCTTGATATATCAAGATGTAATCAATATACTATTACTGATAAAGCTTTTCAAAACTTACAAGGTATTTTTAATCTCAATATGGGGGGATGTAATCAAAATACTATTACAGATAAAGCTTTCGAGCATTTAAAAGGTATTCATACTCTTAATATGTCAAGATGTAATCAAAATACTATTACAGACAAAGCTTTTGAGTATTTAAAAGGTATTCATACTCTCAATATTCAAGAATGTAGTCAATATACTATAACAGATAATGCATTTAAAAACTTAAAAGGTATTCATACTCTCTGCATGCGTTCTTGTAGACAGAATACTATTACAGATAAAGCTTTCAAGAATTTAAAAGATATTTATTCTCTTGATATGTCAAAATGTACCCAAAATACTATCACAAATAAAGCTTTCAAAAACTTAGAAAATATACATAGTTTAAATATGTCTGTTTGCAAACAAACAACTATTACCGACCAAGCTTTTGAATATTTAAAAAATATTTATAAACTCAAAATGTCATTTTGCAATCAAAATACTATAACCGATAAAGCATTTAAATATTTAAAAAATATTCATAATCTCGATATTACATATTGCAATCAAATATTTATTACTGATAATACATTTTTAAACTTGAAAAAAATTCATAAACTCAAAATATCATATTGTACTAAAAATACTCTAACTCACAACGCTTTTCAACATTTTAAACATATTCGTTACATAGACATATCTGGACTTGATCAAAAAGTGCTTTGTTTGGATAACCTAAATATCCCTACAATTATTATAAATAGACATATGTATTAAATTTTTCTCTTATTTATCTCTATAATACTTAATATTCATTACATTATTTATAATAATACTGTAATCTAATAATATTTTTAATCTAATAATTTAACAATCTAACAATATTTATTCATGATAAAATGATAAAATGATAAAATGATAAAATAATAATCTCATAATATGTATTAAATATATAAAAAATTATGTAAATAAGTTATGTATTAAATCAATATAAATATTATAATATTTATATTGACGAGCTAAGTTTATATACCAAACAAATAAATCTGTTTAATTAAAAATTGGAAATCTGTTTACAAAATTATTTTCACTTTATAAAATGAAACCTGTTTCAACGACGAGCTGTCAGATATGCAATAAATACGATATAAACAATATTCCTTCTTATTTATTGAAATTAGAAAATAATCAAGTAATAGAAGATATATTTATTAGAATTCATAATGCTTCCGGAAATTTATCTATTGTCCTGATTAATGAGAATGAAATATTAACGTTCGCTAATTTTGATGTAACAAATAATCAAAATTATTACATCAATAGAATTAATCAGGTCACTCGCATCGATAACACATTTTTAGGAATTTTATCGAAAAATTCTTGTTTTCAACAAGGTACTGTTGAAATAACTATTACCTTAAAAACATTTGGGAATTATTGTAATTAAATAACCAATATACAATATAAAATAATTAATATTAATCGTTTTATTAATCATTTTGTTAATACAAATCGACAACTATACCTTAAATAAAATTGGACGTCTTATGGATCCTCAAAATAAAGATTCATGTTATTTTTAGACTTAACAAATACAATTTTTGCTCAGTTAAATAATTTTGCTCAGTAATAATTTATCGATAAATCGTTTTACTTTAAATAATATTATTAAATAAAATCATAATAGTTTGTATTTATATAATTATCACTTAAATATATTATTTAGAATAACATAATTATTTATCATATAATATGATAATTTAGCGTTTAATAAATATAAGACTAATTTATTAAAATTAGTGTTAGATATTAAAATTAGTGTTAGATATTAAAAATTAGTGTTAGATATTGAAACTAAAATGATGAGTTGATGGAATAGAAGAAGGAATATGTGAAGTAATAGAATTAAAAAAAGAATTTTTGAGGCATTCAATAAAAAAAGATGAAATTTCCTGATTAGATTGATTAGATGAAGTGGTTATGAATTCGATCATAAATTGTAATAAATTTATTAGAGAATTATGTTGGGAAATATTATAATCATCAATAAGTAAATAGGGACCGACTTTATCATTGTATATATCGCTCAAAAGTTGTATTATGTTGGAAAAATCATTTAATGATGTATCGTTGAATCGAGCAAATGTAAAGTCCGATATTTTTATAATTGGTAACTCTTTAGGTATTATATAATATATATTATCTATTTGATAATTTCTATCATAGTCTACATATTTAACCAATATATTTTCGGATTTTATATCATTGTGACTAAAATTTAAAAAGTAAGAACCAGCCGACATTCCATATATCAATTGAAACATAATACATTTATATTGATAAAAACTTAATCTATCATTAATTTTAAGAAAAGTTTTTAAATCATAATTGCATAATTCCAGTAACATATAAAAAGATTTATCAGATTCATTATCCTTTCTAAATATAAATTTATTCCCATATTTTTCTGGCGATATACAATATATCCATTCTTTTATTGTCACGAAATTATCGCTTATTCCTTTCAAGTAATTTGTTCTACAGAACCCTTTTAATTCGTTCATTACATCATTAATATTCGATTTCTCATTTATATCTACTATCTTTAATGCATATCTTTTACCCTTTTTCTCTACTTCATATACATATCCAAATCCTCCAGATCCTATATATTTTATTTCCTTTATTTCGTTTAACTCTTTTATACATTTATTATCATTTTTTATGTATTGTTGCAGTTTTCTATCCTCGTAACATGCCTTATATTTTTTATCCACTTTATTGCCATTTTCTCCTCCATTCATTCTCTTTTATATATTATTTTATTTTATTATCTTTAACAATCATTATAATCATTATTTCCATCTCTATATCCCTCTTCCATTCTTTATTTTTGTCTATTTTCAACCAAATCTTTTACAATCTCACTAATTCTCATTTCCTCAAATTTCCTATTCCTTTTCTCAATCCTTTTCTCAATCCTTTTCTCATTCATGTTTTATCTCCACAATTTCCTATTCCCATAACCATTCACATAATCATTCTCATAATCATTCTCATAATCATTCTCATTCTTATCTCCACAAATCTTCTATTTATTTTAATATTCACATTCTCGTTCAAACTATCGTTCTGGGTTATATTGTGATTATAGTTCTGGTTCATATTCACATCCTCGTTCATATTCTTGAGTTAACAAATTTGCTATATACAGTAGCATTAATATTTCCATCTCAATAAATTTCCTGTTAGCATTCTCGTATCCACAAAGTTCAAATATCATCTACTAGTTCCAAGTGTTGTATCAACAAATTACCTATTATATAGATTATATAACAAAATAGAATATAAAAAGTTAATATGGAAGAATATAAATAGTAAGAAGAATATAAAATGAAAAATATAATATGTGTTTCAGTACCATTTCTAGGACATAATAATATAATGGAAAAGATGATAATGAAAATAAAAGATAAATATAATGTGAGACTTGTAATATGTGGATGGAATAATATACCTATACCGAATATAAATAAAGAGATTGGAGTTGATATAATTAAATGTGAGGATATAGAAGATACTAGTCCTATAGATTTTACATTTAAAAGATGCAAAAAAACAACTGACATACTAATAGAATATTTGAAGGATAAAAATATTGATTGTATTATATATGATTTTTTTGCATTAGAAGGTTATATAGCTGGAAAAATACTAGGTATTCAGACTGTTTGTTCAATACCTGCAATAATTGGAGAAAAAATGGATAAGTCTTTTTTACAAGAATCTATTATAAAAAAACAACAAGATATAAACTATATAGAATTAAAATATAATATAAAATTAAAATTAGAAACAGTATCAGATTCATTTTTACAAAGAGGTGATATGAATTTGATATGGTTATCTAAAAAATTTTATGAACAATCTACTTTAGACAATTCACACTTTTTATCTTGTTCTAATAATTATTTTGTATCACTAGGTGACAATAGTGACAATAGTGACAATAGTGATAATAGCGATAATAGTAATAATAGTGGTAATAGTCATGATAGTAATAATAGCGATAATAGTAATAATAGCGATAATAGTAATAATAGTAATAATAGTAATAATAGTAATAATAGTGGTAATAGTGATAATAGTAATAATAGTGGTAATAGTAATAATAGTAATAATAGTGGTAATAGTGATACTAATAAATTAGATATAATATACGTAAATTTTGGAACTGTAGTTACTGGAAACTTATGGAATCAAAATATAGAGTTAAGAAGTTATCTAGTTGAATTATATCAAAAATTAATTCTATCATTTTGTGATATTTCATCGATAGATTTATATAAAAATTTTAGAATGATTATAGCTATACCTTATCAATCCGAATATATTAAGAATATTATATCATTACCTCCTAATGTAACAATAGTTGACTATGTAAATCAAGAACAAATCCTCCTACAAACAAAAATTTTTATTACTCATGGAGGTGGTAACAGTTTACGTGAAGCTATTTTTACACATACTCCTATGATAGTTATACCTTTCTTTGGGGATCAAATTGATTCATGTCGCAAAGTTATTAAATTAAATCTTGGTGACGGTTTCGATATTAAAAATAGATCCACTCAAAAGACCAATTTTAGATATTGTGAAATAGACTATATTTCATCTATGATTCTCAATTTACTGAATAATTACTCTTGGTTTCAATCTAACTTTACCACTCTAACTTGTGATCCGGGCACTACATCCATTTCTGATCTTGTTTTTCCAGATTCTTTAAATTTTAAAGAAGGTGATTTACTATTTGGAACTAATAAAGATCGTCTCTTTTTATCTAATATTATCAATAAAAAAGATTATTTTAATGTTCTTAATCTCCAACCCTTTTCCCATTTTTCTTATCCTTCTCTCGGTCATCTTCCTCGTTTGATTGATCAATATAATGATGTTATTCGTGATCCTCTTATCTTTCAACGCGAAGTTTCCTTCAATACTAATACAAATTATTCTTCTTGGTTACTCGATTTTCACAATTTTCTTCTTCTTAATAAACATCAATATCTTTCTCCTTCTTTCGCTATCCCCTCTCCTCATTCTATCCCTTCATTTCCTATTATTGATAATAATATTGTAACTCTCTGGAATATGTGTTTAGGTGGTCTTCACTATTTCCTCTATCATAAAAAAATATCTGTCCATTTTGTTGTTGATGATTTTGATTGGACTCTTAATTATGCTACTTTACTTGAACTCCAATGGCTTTACAATCATTGGTCTGATATCGGTTCTCAAGTCCATTTCTATAAAACCAAACCTTATCTCACTAAAGTTGATCCTTTTCAATCTAATTGGTTTTTGGATACTTCCCGCTTTCAATCCGATTTTAATACTTTGTTTTCCCATCTCGACAATTTAAAATTCGATTTCCATTGTGATTTTTCTTCTCGTCTCAAAACTCCTTCCAGCTTAATTCGTAAACTTTTTTCACTTGATTTAATTTCTTTTTTCTCCTCTTTCTCTTCAACTATTTCTCCTTCTCCTTCTCTATCTTCATCATCTACTTCTCCTTCTATATTTAAATCATTGTTGTTATCATATTCACAATCTGCTATTAAAGATATCATAGGTTTTAGATTTGTTCATCCATGGTCAGACAATTTAAAAATACTATCATTATTACTTGAATCTACAAATATTCTTCATATAGTCGATAAAAAATTCAAAGAAAACAATAAAATAATTTATCTGTATGGTATTACTGATAATCATATTTATTACGAAATACAACTTTGGCCATCTATATTATACCATTGTTTTCAATATGAATATCCGATAATCTATAAACCTCTACTACCTATCTCTGATATTGTACAAACCAAATCACTAAAATTACGATCACAACAAACACAACTTCAAAATGCTATTGATCAAAATTGTCTTGTTCCATATTAATATATTACTTTTATAAACTCTTGTTAAAATTCTTTAACAATATATCAAATATATCAAATATATCAGATTAACACTAGTAATTTGATATATTACTTCCATAAAGTCTTGTTAAAATTCTTTAACAATATATTTGGTATCAAATATATCAAATTAACACTAGTAATTTGATATATTTATTGAATAATATTCTTGAATAAAATACTCTTATTTTCATTATTAGCAATTTTTATAAGTTAATTAAATAATTATTTTTGACATCATATCTTGATAATGTTCAATTTTGAAATTATTTCAAAATTATTATTTTAAAAAATGACAGAATCTTCTATTTTTAATGGTTCTATTTTATTACCTGATTATGTTTCTGATTCTATTGAGTCAGAAATTAACGTATTACAAATGATAGAAACCGATTATGATTCAGACTTTGGTTATGAAGAACATAAATTTATACTTAATAATGATGAGTTAGACACTCGTGGTATATTTGGATGTGATGAAAAGTATAACTATAGAAACAGAGATTATAGCTGGGTTGAAGAACTTATTGAAGAAATAAAGAAAAAAATAGAAGAAAAAGGTCAGCAATTTGATTTTGAAATGATTCCTGATGAAGAAAATGATGAATATAATATTGACCGTTACACATTTATACTTAATGGAGATAAATTGAATACTGAGGCAAGCTATGGTTGTGAACAAAAATACAATTACAGAACAAATAATTATATATGGATTGAGGAACTTCTTAATGAAATAATGGAAAAAATCGGTTATCGTTTTGAATGTTAAGTGATAAACTCTACATAATATACATTTCTTACTATATTATGTTTTATTAGATATTCTTTATTATCATAATATATTTTACTATATGTACATTTTACATACAATAATATCATTTAACTATGTTTTTGCGAGCTCTCTCATAGCAATCTATTGTTTTACATATTTATTTTCAAAAAAATGTATTTATTACACTAGAATTCCCTATTTTCACTTTATAAGAGACGATTTTTATAATTCTAATAAAGTTGACTTGGCAAATAATATGAAAATCTGATATTATTTCTCAATATCCACTTGCAAATCCCGATGATCCTTAATTAAAATATTTGCATTCTTTATTTCCTAATATTCACCATTATAATTTATATCAATCTCTTCAAATTGCAATATTAAATATACATGGGTCAAAATACCGTATGACTTTTTCTGATATGCATTCTTGGCATTATTCTTATACTAGATATTTACAACATGGAGAATTTTACCGCTTTGTCATGCCAATCTTTAGTCTTTATATAGATTCTAACACTGATTTAATATATATTTTCTGGCTTGTGTCTCAAACGATATGTAATTTATATATCGATCCTAATATTTTTCGTCTCTGTCTATCCTCTATCTCACTTCCTCATCGCTCCATTACCCCTTCCTTCAATTCATTCATCTAACTCTAATTCATTTAACAATCTCCCCCCATTCAATAATTTATCATCTAATATTCGTAATAATAGAAATAGAATTAACGCGGGTTTAACAGATAAAGAAATAGTAACTATTAATAGGTTATCTGAACAAAAACGATACCATGAATTACAAAGGGATAAACATAGTGAGGGTTCCTATAAATATAATAAACATAGAATAAAAATTGTTCAAGCTTGAAATAAAATACTTTCTATTAGACATAAAAATAATACATCTTAATAAGTATATTATCTGTGTTATCTTGATGAATATTTATTCGAAATATACTTAGATAACTTATATTAATATACTTATTAAGATGTTTATTTATTTTTTTCAAATTTTTACGTAGGAGTATATGTTTTACTTTCTTATTGTTTTTTTTCCATCTGCAACTCAATAGATCTTTTGCATATGTTCTTTTTGTAGAACTTACAAAAATTATACCCTTGTGGGTTAGTACTCCTGTGATTAATTATATTGTTTTCCAAGGAGTCACATACTATAAACTTAATTCCCTTATATTTTCTCCTATTATCTTTATTTCTGCTTAAATCCTCCAAAGGCTGGAGTTTTATCTCGTCTAAATAATCCTTTCTTTTTAATTATTTATATTAATATATTAAACACAATATATTAATATATTAATATATTAAACACAATGTATTGATATATTAAACACAATATATTAATATAAATAATGGAAATTTTACCTACAGAAATAATTAGCAATATAATTCTGTATTTCAGTAAATTATCCAACTCCATTATAGGTATTATTTCTGAAGATATCAGAAGTAGTTGTAACTATTAAATTGATCAAATTATAGAATTATTAACTAAAAGTGGTCGTGATTTAAACAGTGTTTCCTTAATTAATCAACTTGATAAAAAACGAAAACGTATTAATGATGGACGTTTTATGAGATATTATTGGAAAGGTACTTATGGTAACTGTCACGTTGATCAAATTGGTTCTAAATTTTATTATAAATATTGTAGAGATGTTTCAAAACATCCTGATACTGTTCCTAGTGATTCTCGTCATTATTATTGCGATTAATTTTCAGATTGGAAATAAATATTTTTATCGACATCAATAATTTTCAATTTCAATCTGAAAATTTATATCGGAAATGATGATCGATAAAATGGAAATGCAATATAATTCTATAATTCTATAATTCTATAATTCTATAATTCTATAATTCTATAATTCTATAATTCTATAATTCTATAATTCTATAATTCTATAATTCTATAATTCTATAATTCTATAATTCTATAATTCTATAATTCTATAATTCTATAATTCTATAATTCTATAATT